>JACCDR011500296.1_pt1 | contig 253491 bp, 204 predicted proteins | sample 7446431 | NCBI WGS metagenome assembly JACCDR01 (sample SAMN15323443, study PRJNA562643) | freshwater metagenome | isolation source: river surface water | place: USA:Blue River Watershed | collected 2017-08-17
AAAAACAGCGCCTATTACTCCCATGTCACCAAACTGATCGCGCAGGCTAAATAGCTTGATTCCATAATCTATGCTAGCAATCGCATTGATCAATTCACTTTCGGTATAGGTTTTACCGCTGCAATTAAACTGGTTTGTTCTCGATAATAATTCTAGCGCTCTTTCTATATTGTTAGGCGAAAGATTACACACTGTTAAGGTGATATGTAGCGGGGCTAATAACTCATGTTGATTAATAACAGATGGAGTGTTGGCAAGATAACTATTTCTTGAAAACTGGTCATTGTAATAATTTTTCCGGTGTTGTGCATCCGTAGTTGCGCGATTATTTTTTTTGATTAAGTGGTCAATAAGAGCCCATGAGTTAATATCGGTAGAGTTTAGGCAAAGAATTTCAGGAGCTTGTTTACGTATAATATCCAGCTCATGGGGGGAGTCATCTAACACAATGCAGCTATCAGCATGTAGATTTAATGCGCTGAGTGATTCTTTAATGTTGGTCGCTTTATCCATCCAATTAATTTTTAAGAGGGTGAAGTCATCTTTTGATGTTTTCATTTCATTCCATCGAATAAGCGATTCCGTGTTTTTGCTTAATGCTACTAATATAATGCCTCTTTTAGATAGTTCAGAGATTTTAAATTGCTTTTCAGTGAAATGATTTACCTGTTCTTCGGCCATAATACCTTGCCAAAGGGTATTATCAAAATCGACAAACAAAACTTTTTTTGATTCAATCGCAAACAGCTTTTGTATTGTTTTAATGTATTCTTCAGCAATAAAAAAACTGAGCATGGAATAATGGAAAATAGGAAGTTTATATGCTTCATAGGTTTCTGGAGGAAAAACTTCGCTTTCGCACAAGTCCAATCCGTGGATGTCAGATGCATTTCTTTCGTCGATCAAAAATACATTGCTTTTGGTAACGATTAACGAGTCAATAGCGGCATTAATTTTTTGTATATAGCGTTTTACTCTTGCATAATTTCCGTTTTCTTGTGCATTCCATGGATGCGATAAAATCGTTTTTTTTGAACCAAGCCAAGGCAGCCCTGCGGTATTGTGTAAAAATATTTTGGTATCCTGATGCGTAGTGACATTATTAATGTAACTCTCCATATGAGAGGTAATTAAATTAAGTAGCTTGTCCGCGGCGTTGTCAGAGATTTTATCTTCCCACAAAGACTTCATTAGATTCCTATAAGTGGGAATTCCCCAGTAAGTAAAAAAACTAATGGCGGTAACGTGTAGAGAAGACTCTTTGTCCGTTGTTAATGGTTTATTTAATACGTCAAAGCTACCGGTATTCGTATACCCACTGATATAATGGGTGAAAGCATTGATGTGTATGTTGTTTATAAGCCCATCGTTAATAATGGCAGCGTTTGTCTGCTCCATAACGCAATCACCAATAGAGGTGATTTGTACGTACTTATTTGTATTGCCGATGAATAAGGCTGTGTGTAGTGCGGACAGAATTGGTTTGGAATTAGGGTATTTATGAGAAATACCTTTGTAAATGATATCAGTATCTTTTTCTACAATGGTTTCAAAATAGAGTTTTTTATCATTGATGCTTATATCTTCGCGGAATGGCCGAATCATTCTTTCGCCAAGATACACTTTTTTTGCATACTCGTTATTTTGATTGAGATATTGGACTAGTATTTTTAATAATGGAGCCATCCATAGTTCAACAATATCTCGCGGTTCTAACCATTGATTTATACCGAAGATGCTGTGGTCAATATTGGGCTGTTTAAATTGATTTTGATAGAGCTCGTCAGCAATTCTAATAAAGTTAATCTGATTATGGATCATTTTGAGACCGTTGCTGAACATATAGGGTTAGATTTTATCAATGGTGGTGCTTCTAATTTGTAGTGATTTTATGGAAAAAACAATTGTATTGACTTGCACAACCTATTTTCGTCAAGATTTTTCAATTTTTGATTTTGTCGAAAATTTTTCAACCATATTTTTTCACGAAAAAATATTAGCAAATAATGGTTGTAAAATTATCATCATAAATGAATTTAGCCCTGAAAATATCAAAAATTTGATGTTCAATTCAAGTTTAATAAAGAAAGAATTTCCTGCCGCCATTTTTATTCAGAAGAATAAATCGGAGTCTGGGCAGGCGCACTCACTCAATTTAATGCTAGGGATGATAAAAACATGTGATTATCACGTTCAATGGGAGGAGGGCTGGATTTGTACCGCACCTTTTTTAAAGGCAGCTATAACCTTAATGGAAACAACATCAATCGTACAGGTCGGCATAACAGATGATTGGCTTAATACGCCAGAAATACAACCTCCGCAATCTATTCCATCAATGGTTGAGCGCTATAGAGCGATTATTGCCAATCCCTCGTTGTATCAATTGAAATCGTATTTACCACACCTTAATAATTATCGTTACATTTCAGAATTATTAAATAAAGTAGATATAAATATATGGCCGCTCTATTCGCTTCGCCCTAGCGTCAACAAGATTTCATTTTTAAAAACATTGCCTTTGTTTCCTGTGTTCTCCTCTTTATGGCCTGTTAGGTTTGAATATATCTATGGGCTTTTTTGGTTGTTAAATGGAGGAGAAAAGGGAATGCTTGAAAATTCTGCTGCGCGGCGATCGCATAATAAAAAAAGTACGTACACTGAAATTGTAATTTGATTTTTATACGTGGCGAATAACAATTAAAGTGTTGTCGCCCAAAGTGGTATTTGGTCTCAATAGATTGATGTAATCTACTTGAAATTTCAGTCCGTCGAAATATTGTTTGAATTTTAATAGATCATGCAAGCTTACATCTTCAATGGCGTAAATACCTTCTTTGGCTAATTTATGGATAGAGTTTTCGAATAGCGTTAGCCCTGCTTCAAAAGTATGTAGACCATCATCAATCATAAAGTCGAAAGAAAATTCAACGTTATTCCATAGTTCTTTGATTGCAGATGGATTCGTTTGATCAACAAAATAAGTGCAAATTCTTTCGTCCTTAAAAAGAATATTTTTATCGATATCAGCGCCAATGATAGTGGCGTTAGGAAAATAATCTCTCCATGCTCTTAATGAAGCGCCTGGTTTTCCATTGATCCCCATGTTAGATACATTCAAGGGATTGTTAGTACCAAGCCCGCACTCAAATACATTTTTTATATAATGGCGGCAATGGTCGAATATTCTCGAATAGTAATCGGCATAGGTGTGTGCAGGCCAAGGATATGGATGATTAGTTTCTTGAATTGAGCCTTTATCTGAGCCGTATTGTTGGCACAATTTATTTAATAAGCTGTTAGTATTTTTTTGGTAATGATTAATAAATCGAAATGGAAATTCATGCTCTAAAAAAGCTAGCCGATGCGTATTCACTCAGGCTCCTTGTTCATAAAGGTAATATATTTACTTTTTAGCATTTGAATGTCTTCACAGTGTTCAAATGCTTTTCGTTCTTTTCTATAAAAAAATCGAATGGCGTTGGTTATTAAGTAAAATTCGATTATTTCGTCTGCATTATCTGGCCTATTATATTTTTCAATATCTTTGGCTTCTCCACTAAAATGAATAATAGTTAGATTTTCAACCTTTAGAGTAATGCTTTTGTCATATAAAAATCTGATTTGACAGTTGTATTCATATTCATCTGTTATAGCAATTTTTTGTAGGTGTGCCCATAGTGAGATGATGCTTTGATCACCATAGGAAACATGGTGATGGTATTTTTCAGCTAGGCGTATTAAATCTTGGTAATACTTTTCTGTGCGATACTTTTTAGGTATTAAATAAATACCAGCATTCCCCATTTCATCAATAATGTTGTCAATACAAATGCCATCTGCCTTAAGAAGATTTTTAGTGTGAATGGTTGGGGAGTCAAAAATATTTGCAGTTTTGCTGTGGTCAGAGCAAATAAAAAATTCATTTTTTTTGAATAAAGCATCCAATGGCTTTAGCACAATGGTGTCTGCATCAAGATGTAGTATGTTTTCATACTCATCGAACTGATCTGTCCATAAATTGAATCGCTTGTATACAATGTTGGAGGGCATTGATCCAAGGTTATAGTGATAGTCATGCTTTACATAAATTAATTTTGTATTTGTTTTTTCTTTAATAAAGAATAAAACATTTTCATTGTTTCCAGAATATGAAATTAAAATAATTGGATGTTCTGGGTAATTGGCTTTTATACTGTTAATGCAAGATTTCGCATAATGAAAGTGGTTGTCATCAAAAGCCATAAATATAGCGTGCATATATCTTTTCCTAAACCTTAGAAATCTGCTTTTTGTTAACCCCATTCCCATTTAGCCAGTCATTTAAATCGAAATGGTGTATAGATTGATAAAATAGATTTTTTCCATCTATAACCATTCTTTCATTGGCGTTTTTGATTTCTATATTTTCATTGTGCCCATGATGCCTAACAGAAAATGAAATTTTATTTTTGTAATCAAGGCTATGGAATTTATCAAATAATCTTGGGCTCGCATGATCTCTATCACAAAATTTGAAGAAGTACCGATCGTCATCAACTTCATTGAGCATTCGGTTTTTGCGTGTTTCCCATTTTTCTAAGATTTCCTTGTGGGTACTGTAATGAACAAAATGAATTTCAATATTTCCACCTAATAAGCCTATGGGGTAGGCTTTTAGAGTTGTTGAATATTTAGAGGTACTTGAAAAGGTAATATCCTTTTGAAGGTTTTCTTTAAGATTTGATATGAACTCTAAAAAACATGGGGCGTGAATATAAAGACCAATTAAGGGTGAAAAGTAGGGCATGTTCAAGTAATTATAAAGCTCGGTTCCCCAGCAATTATTTGATATTATTGCTATCTTTTTCATCGTTGCTCCATGTTGCTATGGCGTAATACTGTTTTTGATAATATCGTGGACTGGCGCATGAATGCAATTTTCATTTCATTTGATGATGGGCATTATCACTTTGCCAAATCTTTTTTGTATAGCATCAAAGCTAATTACCCTGATCACCCATTGATTTTGGTTAATTATATTGGCAAGGCTGAGGACGTCATTAATTTTATTGCTCAATTCCAAGATGTAAAAATGGTTCATCTTGATAATAGCTATCAATTTGATATAGGGCATATGCCATCTTCAATCGTTTATCAGCGCTTCAATTTATGGACTGATCAATTTTCGGAATATGAAAATATTCTCTATTTGGATGTAGACACGATTGTATTGGGATCATTAAATTCTATTTTTAACGAAAATGAATTTTACATTTGCTCAGATCATAGTGTGGGCGCAAGAATATTTAGGCGTGAAGATGATGTTATTAGATTAATGTTGGATGAGGATAATATTCAAATACCCGCCAGCGTTGATTCTATGGCTAATTCAGGAATGTTTTTAATAACAAAGAAATATAGAATTAACAGACACTACGAAAAGCTCATTGCGATTGCTGACAAATACCATAAGCATGTTGCGTTTTCAGATCAAAGCATCATTTCATTGTGGTGTTTGTCTGAAAAAATTCCGTTTCAGTCAGATTATGAAAATAATTGCCAAATAAGATTGCTTTATTACAAGGATATTCACATTGCAGTTGATGACATAAATATTTTGCATTTTAGTGGTGGGGCAAAGCCGGGGCGTAATCCAAATGGTATATTGGGTGACGATGGCGTAACGGATTTAGATTTTTATATGATTTCAAACAAAATTCGTTATTTTTATAGAAAAAGTAGAGATGAAAACTATGGCTGTAAAGAATTAATTAATATGTTGTCTGAAAAATACCGCCAGTTTCACAGTAGATAATTGTCTTTTATGTTTTGTTTAGAATTGTTATGTGAAAGTCTATGATGGATGCCATATCGTTTTTTAACAATATATCTATTTTTTCGTTAGTTAATAAAAAATTATTTTCATAAAACTGTTTTATTTTTGTTTCGTTCCCTTCATGAAAAATGTCTCTCGCGTTTAGGTGGGTTTCGTCTATAAAGTCTCCTGCGCGCTTTATTCCCATCCATGTGTCTGAAAATTTTCCTAAGCGTTGATATTTTTCTATAAAAACTTTAAATGACGCGCAAGGAAAATGAAGGATTATAGGGTCTTCTTTCTTGCCAAATTTACGCCGACCATCGGTCCAAATGGAATGGACATCTGCCATGTGAACGGACTTGCCATGAAGATTAATGCATGATTTTCCATTTTGATAATATTTAAAAAATTTATCGCCTATCCATTGGTTGTCTTTAATTAATTGCCGCTGTTCACGACTAAATACCCAGTGCTTAAATCGGAAAAAATTAATTTTGAATATATTGCTTGACCGGAAAATGGAAGTGGCGTCGCCATGTCTATAAATGGCTTCATAATTCAACAGTGTTACTGCATTTATGGCATTAAATTGAAGGTTTGAGAAGTAATCCTGAATGCTATGATTGTTAGGGTAAAATAACTCATCTAAGTCGATATGTAGAAGCCAGTCCATACCATCTTGCTTGGCTCGTTCATAAGCCACAAGAAAATTAAGTTCTTGCCTGACCATGACTTCTTCATTGATTAATGCCCACTTTGGAGATGCTTTATAGTTCGAATGTGATTCCCATTGTTCAAATAGAGCGTCGTCTTTTAATTGGTAGGATACATTTTTATAGCGCTCTAAGATTTTTATTGTTTCTGCGTCGTTATCATCAACAAAAACATAGATTTTTTCAAAACCAATTTTACTGTGGTATTCAATAAAGTCAGCAATGTCATTTTTTGCATCCGCGACCGTTGTTGCTATTGCTAGTCTTAGGTTTTTCCGGCTTTTTTGCGATTCCATTTTTTACACAACTCATTCCTGCGGCAACTGAATATGAAAACTGGTGCCGTGTTGTTCATCAGACGTCACTGCCATTTGTCCTTGGTGGTGATCGGTGATGATGAAATAGGAATAGGATAAGCGCTGTTCCACGGGGCAGGCAGCGGCGTTGGCAGTGACGGAGAAGTAGGGGATGAAGATGTCGCGCTGCTCTTCCGGGCTCAAGCATTTTCCGTTGTGGTGAACGCTGATCCACAGGGTGTTGTAGAACTCTTTAATTTCTATGTTGATTGTGGGTGTGAATTCATTATTTTTGCTGTGAAGATTAAGCGCGTGGAACGCGTTTCGCAGTAGGCGGACAAATACTTGTTCTAATTCACTGGCGATGCAAGGTATTTGCGGCAATTTTTCGCTGTAGTGGCGATTGAGAGTAATTTTCTCGAAGGCTATGCCTTCAGGGTCGGCAAATAATGTTTGTGCGAGCGTTAATGAATTATTCATTACGTGTGTGAGGTCCGCGGGTTGTTTTTTCTCGCGGTGGCTGTTGGCAAGCTGTAACAGATTTTGAATGATAGCTGCCGCTTGTTGACCGCTGCGATGTGCGGGCTTGAGGGTTTCCAAGAGCGTTGCGGTTAATGAGTTTGTTTCGCTGGCGCGCAAGGTTTCTTCGGCAACTTTTAATCGTGACAGGATACTTTGCATCGGCAAGCTAATGTCGTAAGCCATGGCTGAAGTGAGCTCGCCCATGGCGGAGGTTTTGTCGCGTTCTGCTACTTTATTTTCTGCTTTGATTTGTTTGGTAACATCGTTCACCAAAATAATAATGCCGGTTTCGTTGTTGTCTCTGAGTGCGTAAAGCGTAATGTCAAAATAATATTGGCCGCGTTGGCTGTGTTTGATGGTGACGGGTTCTTTGTTGGTTAACACTTGGTTAACTTGTTCTGGTGTTAATGTAATTGCCGGATAGGCTTCCCATAATGTTTTTCCGATGACAGTGTTGGCGGGGCGGCCAGTAATGGTTTCGGCAACGTGGTTCCATTGCAAGACTTCCATTTTATCGTTTACACCAATCAACATAATCGGCATGGAGTTAACGATGCTGGTAATGTACGCCTCGCGGCTTTTTAATTGCGCGGTGGTTTCTTCCAAGCTTGCGGTGCGGCGCGCAACACGATCTTCGAGCGTGGCTTTGATGTCGGTGAGCTCGCGGTTAGCGCGCGCGGCACGGCGATTAGCAAAAAATAAAAAGGCGGCTACGGTGAGCAATATCAGAATTAAAAGACTGCTAGAAAAATTGGCAATGTATTGCCAATTGGTTCTGCCATCGGCGTATTCGAACGGGCGATAATTGCCAATACAACCTTGGAGGTTGATGGCCAGAAGCATTAAAGAGATCAAACGGAATGTCATAGGGATTTCGCTGTGTTTGTTAACGTGTTGATGGCGTGTTATTGGCTAAGCGCATTGCTTGAGTAGCCTCGTTGGGGTGATATTGTGCCAGTGCTGAGCTTGATTCGCGTAGGTTTTTATCGATTTTCCTCATCAAGCAGTTTTTGATAGCCCTGTTTAAAATCTGGGTATTTGAATGTGTAGCCAGAATCCAGCAAACGCCGATTGCTGATGCGTTTATTGCCGCGCTCATTGACCGAATCGGTCGCTAAAAAATCCGTAATCTGCAATCGTTCTGCAATCCAACTCACCACATCGACCATGGGTGTGGGTGAACTATCGGTTGCAAGAATGATGGAGGGCAAGGCTTGGTTTTTACGCAGGTTGATTAAGTGGGCTAGCACTCCAGCGCAATCATCGGCGTGGATGCGATTGGTGTAGTGCGGGCTGTTAGACGCGCGCGCTTGTTTGACTTGCTCGATCAAACGATACCGGCCGGGGCCATAAATACCACTGAAGCGCACAATCAGGTGTGCATAACCGCTCTGCTGAATAATCTGTTCCGCTTCTACTAAGCGTTTACCACTGAAAGTTTCTGGCGCGGTGGGCGATGTTTCATCCACCCAACTGCCATCATCTTGGGCGTAAACCCCTGTGCTGGAGACAAATACCAATAAACGCGGTCTGAATGTTTGCATCTTGAGTGCATCAATCAGATGGTGACAAGTATCCACATAGGCACTTTTGTAGCCTGCATCGCTGCGTTCGCTCGGCGTCATGCTGATGACAATCACATCGAAGCCTTCGCGGATAACGTATTCCAGTGCCTGCGGATGTGTGACATCGCATTGACGATACTGAAGGTTGGCAAGATTGGCCGTGGCGGAGCGTTTTAATCCGGTGATTTGGTAGTGCAGTGGGTCTAGTTGCGTGGCCAAACGGCGCCCAATGTCACCGCAACCGATGATTAAGAGCTTTTCGTGTAAGGATAAGTTAAGAGTCATGTAATAGGTGTCGTTAATCTGATAGTTTTAGGCTATTCGATCTGCCTTATTGCTGGAGAGCTATTATGACCCTCACCGAACTGCGTTACATCGTCACCCTCGCCCAAGAACAACACTTTGGCCGCGCCGCTGACCGCTGTTATGTAAGCCAGCCAACGTTGAGCATCGCGGTGAAAAAGCTGGAGGATGAGTTGGGTGTTGCCTTGTTTGAGCGGACTAAATCCCGCGTGCAACCCACCCCGCTGGGTGAACAAATTGTCGCTCAGGCGAATCTGGTTCTGGAGCAAACTGCTGCCATTAAAGATTTGGCCGATGCCGGTAAAGATCAACTCAGCAGTCCATTAGCCGTGGGCGCTATATTTACCATTGGCCCATATCTGCTGCCGCAGTTTATCCCACATTTGCAAAAGCTCGCGGAAAAAATGCCGCTTTATGTGGAAGAGGGTTACACCCACAGCCTGCGTAAAAAACTGCGCAATGGCGAGCTGGATGTGATTATCGTTGCGCTGCCGTTTGTAGAGCCGGATGTGGTGACGCAAGTGTTATTCGAGGAAGAGTTTGTGGTGCTGATGCCGCACAACCATCCACTCGCCGCCAAAACTGCCATTGATCCGCTCGATTTAAACGATCAGAAAATGTTGCTCTTAGGGGAGGGGCATTGTTTCCGCGATCAGGTGCTCACCACCTGCCCGAGCTTGCAGCATTCCAACGATGAAACCAGTAACAACGTTCGTACCGCCGCGGAAGGCAGTTCGTTGGAAACTTTGCGGCACATGGTGGCATCAGGTTTGGGCATTACCATTCTACCGTTGTCAGCCGCAGAGAGTTCGCTTTACAGCACTAATCTATTGGTGACGCGCCCCTTTACATCGCCTGCACCGAGCCGCACAGTCGCGCTTGCATGGCGCGCGAGCTTCCCGCGTCATAAAGCAATAGATGCGCTGCGTACGGCGATTAAGATGTGTCGATAGCAGCAAACCCCTATAAGGCTGCAAGGTTAAATAGTATGCTTATTGAGCGGCAAAAATAGGGTCGAGCGGTCTTAGTAAACACAAGGGGAAAATCTATGCACTTACAAACTGCCAAACAGGAAGCCATAGACGCGATTAATCACTTACCTGATACGGTAGGCTTTGACGATATTCTTTATCGCCTTTTTGTGGTTAAAAAAATTCATCAAGGTTTGCAGGAGGCTGAGCAAGGCCAAGGCATTAGCAGTGAGGAGTTATTGCGCGAGATTGAACAGTGGTAATTTGGACACCGCTCGCGCAAGCTGATTTAAAAGCCATCTACCATCGCATCGCTACAGATGCACCCTTGAATGCCAAAAGGGTGGCCGCTGATATTGTGAATAAAACCAATGCCACACTCGCTTTGCCGCATGATGCGCTTGGCAAAAAAGTACCTGAATTAGATAGGGATGATGTGCGCGAAATTCACATTCACGCGTGGCGAGTGATTTATCAAGTGCAGACAAATAGCAAATTTGTGCTCACGGTATTTCATAAGCGTCGCGATTTAACATCTGACGATATTAAGCTTGCTCAATAAACGGAAGATTTTTGACCTCACCTCTCGCCAATAAAACCCTCGATCAAATTCCCGTTACATCGTTGAAAGGTGTAGGCGCGAGCTTGGCTGCTAAATTGGCAAAGATAGGTTTGTTGAGTATTCAGGATGTGCTCTTGCATTTGCCGCTGCGCTATATGGATCGCACGCGCGTTACGCCGATGGGGGCATTGCAGCCGAATGTGCATGCGGTAGTGGAGGGCGAGGTGCGTGCTTGCGATATTGTGTTTGGAAAACGTCGCAGCATGGTGTGTCGGATTCAGGATGGCACGGGTACGCTAACTTTGCGCTTTTATCACTTCAATAATGCGCAAAAACAGCGGCTTACTCAGGGCACGTCATTAAGGGTGTTTGGTGAAACTCGACGAGGTGCCTCGGGGTTAGAGATGTATCACCCCGAATACGATGTGCTCGATGAAGCGGCGCCCTTGCCATTGGAGCAATCCCTCACGCCGATTTATCCCGCCACCGAAGGTTTAACCCAACCGCGGTTACGTTCCCTCGCACTGCAAGCACTGACGTGGTTAGACAAACACGCACTCACCGAATTATTGCCTGAAGCGGTGCGTCGCCGTTTGAACCAATGTTCATTGGCAGACGCCTTGCGTTATCTGCATCAACCCCCGACGAATGCCAATATCCAATTACTGATGGAGGGTGAGCACCCGTTCCAACAGCGTTTAGCATTTGAGGAGTTGTTGGCGCATCACCTGAGTTTGCTTTTGCTGCGCCGCGAAACCCAAGCCGATGGTGCCGAGCGTTTGGTCTTAACGGCGACTCTACAAAAGCAGTTTATGGAGCAGCTAGGTTTTCACTTAACCCGTGCGCAGGGGCGGGTGGTGAAAGAGATTGCGGAAGATCTGGCCAAACCCATCCCCATGTTGCGTTTGGTGCAGGGCGATGTGGGCTCTGGTAAAACCGTCGTTGCGGCACTGGCCGCGTTGGCAGCGGTGGCGAGTGGCAAACAAGCGGCGATTATGGCGCCCACGGAAATCCTCGCCGAGCAGCATCGCCTTAACTTTGGCAAATGGTTGGAGCCGCTGGGGATTCGACTTGGTTGGCTCACGGGCAAATTGAAAGTGGCCGAACGGCGCACGCAGCTCGCCGCTATCGCCAGTGGTGAGGCACAAGTCGTGGTAGGAACTCATGCGCTCTTTCAGGAGGCGGTGGAGTTTGCCGATTTGGCCCTGATTGTGATCGATGAACAGCATAGATTTGGCGTCCATCAGCGGCTATCACTCTCACAAAAAGGCACAATAGGCGTCGATCAGCCGCGATCCGGCGCTTTTCGCCCTCATCAATTGATTATGACCGCGACCCCCATCCCCAGAACCCTCGCCATGAGCGCTTATGCGGATTTGGATTGTTCGGTGATCGACGAGCTGCCGCCGGGGCGCACGCCAGTGACGACGGTGGTGATTAGCGACCAGCGCCGCGAGGAAGTCATCGAACGGGTGCGGCTCGGTTGCGAGCAAGGTCGGCAGGCCTATTGGGTATGTACGCTTATCGAGGAGTCCGAAGCCTTGGAAGCCCAAGCGGCGCAGGCCACGGCAGAAACCCTCGCACTCGCCTTGCCGCAATTGCGTATCGGGCTAATTCATGGCCGCCTTAAACCGGCAGAAAAAGAAGTGGTGATGGCGAGTTTCAAAGCGGGTGAGTTGGACTTGCTAGTTGCAACCACGGTGATCGAAGTCGGGGTGGATGTACCCAACGCCAGCTTGATGATTATCGAAAACCCCGAGCGCTTAGGCTTGGCGCAGTTGCATCAACTGCGTGGAAGAGTAGGGCGCGGTTCTGCCGCCAGCCACTGCGTGCTGCTTTATGGTTCGCCCTTATCGCAAAACAGCCGCGAGCGTTTGCGGGTGATGCGCGAAAGCAGCGATGGCTTTTATATCGCCGAGCAGGATTTACTCCTGCGTGGCCCCGGTGAAGTGCTGGGCACTCGTCAAACCGGCGAGATGCAATTCAAGATCGCTGATTTACAGCGCGATAGCCATTTGCTGCCCGAGGTAAAAGACGCGGCCTTGTTGTTAATGAGCGATTATTCACAGTTGTGCAATGCACTAGTGCAACGTTGGTTGGGTAATAATCAACGATACTTACAGGTATAAGTATTCAGATGTAAATAGCGCTAAAAAGTCCATCTTCATAGCGTCAATTTATTAATCCTCACTATACTGAACACAGTTTGCAATAGCGGAGGTGATATTTGCCTGCTCAACCTTTAGCCACCACCCCGTCCCCGTTCCCTAAATGGCAAGCGGGTGCTTTGGTGTTGCTCTATGTACTCTTGGGGCACGTCGGTATTCAATATGCTGCTTTCCCAGGGACATTTTTTGCGCAGGTGTGGTTACCTTCAGGCGTTGGGTTGGTGATGTTCAGCTTTTTTGGCCAACGCGCTTTGCCCTTGGTGTTGTTGGCTTCTTTGTTGGTTAATGCCCCCTACGCCCTGATGGATGCGCCCCGCTATGGGTTGTTAGCAACCGCTGCTTTGGTGGTAGTTAACCCACTGTTGGATAGCCTTCAGGGTTATATCGCTTGGCGTTGGTGGCGTCCTGAATTGGAGTCACGTCTCTCGCGTGTTGGTTTGCAGCGTTTGTTGGTTGGCGCCTTGTTGTCGATAGGCGTTACGGTGGGTGGTCTTGCTGCTATGCAGATTGCGGTTGGGATTATCACTGTGGACGGTTTGTTAGTGCGCTTTGTGATGATGGTTTTATCCGATATGCAAGGCGTGTTTATAGTGGTGCCCTTGGCGCTGGCGCTACGTCAGCAGCGTGATGAAATATACAGCTATTCACTCTTTTTCAGTGCCTTAGCCATTCCAGTACCTCTCATTCTTGCTCGTTATGAGGCTTCGCTCGCTGCGCTCGTGTTCCCCTTGGTGGCGTTCATCATCATTAATTTACGTTTTGTTGGCGCGGCTACAGCGGTTTCCATTGCGGGCGGTAGCACGGCGTTAATGGTGATTCTCGGTCAGGATCCTCTCAATTTTGGCGAGGGTGTGGAGGCATTTAGCCGTTGGTCGTTAATCGTTTTGGCGCTCGGAACACCCATGTTGTTAATGGGTGTCGTACTGGATGACAACGAGGGCTACCGCAATGATCTGGAAGCGCGGGTAGCCGAGCGCACTCAGGCCTTGCAGCAGGCATTGGCAGAATCCCATGTGCTCGCTACGACGGATTCATTGACGGGTTTATACAACCGTCGCCATATGGAACAGCTGATTCATGAGGAAGTGAAACGCACGTTGCGCTACAAACAACCCACGGTATTAATTGTCCTCGATATCGATCACTTTAAAGAAGTGAATGATCATTATGGACATCCCATAGGCGATACGGTGTTGCGCACCCTGAGCGATATTATTCGGCAAAATTTGCGTCAATCGGATGCTTCCAGCCGTTGGGGCGGTGAAGAGTTTTTAATTTTATTGCCACAAATTGATCTTGCTGCTGCGGCAAGGGTTGCCGAAAAGTTGCGCATAGCGGTTGCCAGTGCTGATTTTGGTTTGCGAGCCCCTCTCCATATCAGTTTGGGCATTGCGGATTTGCGCTCCAATGAAAGCGCGGGTGAGTGGATTAAACGTGCCGATCAAGCGCTCTACAAAGCTAAAAACCGAGGGCGTAATCAAATCGCGCTGGCGAGCGAGTAACGAGCCATCCCCTTGGCCAAATGGAAGTGCTGCCTTTTCTGAAATCTGAGCTATTCTCAATAAGTAAAACTACTCGGCACTTGCTTATGTACTTTCTTATTTATGTACTAGGCTCACTAAAGCAAGTGTGTTGGCATTCGGTGGGTGGTTTTGCTGATGTGTCACTATCTTATGAATAATTACTATTAATCTGATCACTAAAAGGAGTAGGCCGTGCCAGTTCCTACCAGCGTCGAATCATTACTCAACAAGCGCAACGTACATTACCAAGTGTCTAATGTGCCTCTGGATGAACATGAAAAGGCGATATGGCATGACCAGTACTTACGTAATATGAGCGCTGCTAAATCTGTAATTTTGCAAGATGCCGGTGGGCGGGTGCAGGTGATTCATGCTGCCGATACCTTACTTGATCTCAACGCGGTCAACCGTCAGTTGGGGCGCGAGTTACACGCGGCCAGCCCCGAGGAAGTGCATAAGTTCTGCCTATCTCACAATCTTCAGACGATTCCTGCATTGCCCAAACTCACAGGGTTATTGACCTTGGTTGATAAGCGGGTGCTGGATCGCAATGAGCTGTGGGCAGACTCAGGTAACGATGATCAACTACTGCGCTTTAGTCGCGAAGAATTCCAACAAATTTTAGAGGATGCTGTCGTCTGCGATATTTCCGTGCCGCTTGAAGCTCTGGAGGCAGAAGATACTAGCATTAGCGATACCGACCAGATTTTGGGTGCAGTGCGTAACTTCACTCAACTGCGTATCAAACAGCGATTGGAAGAAACCCTAGAATTACCGCCGTTGTCCGATACCGCACAACGTATTATCAAGCTCCGCGTCAATCCAAATGCCGATATTAGCGATTTAGCGCAAATCGTCGAAACTGACCCCAGTCTTGCGGCACAAGTAGTGAGCTGGGCAGCATCGCCTTATTACTCGGCGCCGGGCAAAATCAAATCGATTCACGATGCCATAGTCCGCGTTTTGGGCTTTGATATGGTGCTGAATTTAGCGTTGGGCTTATCGCTGGGTCGCGCTATGACCATTCCTAAAGAAGGGCCGCGGGGTGCTTTGCCTTATTGGCAGCAGGCGGTATACATGGCAGCCACCATCGAAGGTTTGGTGACAGCCATTCCGCGTGATCATCGCCCCAGTTTTGGTATGGCTTATTTGTGCGGGTTGTTGCATAACTTTGGTTATTTGATTCTGGCGGAGGTATTTCCTCCCTACTTCCATAATTACTGCCAGTTGGCTGATGCGAATCCTCACACCACCCATCAGGCTATCGAACGTCATTTATTGGGCGTGACACGGGAACAATTGGCGGCTTCTTTGATGTCCTTGTGGTCCATGCCTGAGGAAGTCGTTGTGGGATTGCGTCACCAAAATAACCCTCATTACCAAGGTGAATATAGCCAATACGCCAAATTGATATTCGTGGCACAGCGTTTATTGAATCAACACAATATTGGCAATGGACCTAAACTCTCTATTCCTGATCAAGTCTTTGAGGATCTGCATTTAGACCCTGAGAAGGCGATGGCAACTGTGGCAAATATTATTGAGTCCAGCGACGATTTAAAGCATATTGCCAATGAGTTAGCGCCGCATTAATAGCGCTAAACATTGGCTGCCCCGGAACCCAAACCCCTTTTTTAGGGGTTTGGCGTTTTTGCGGCACTAAAAACTGAAAACAGGATGGCTATGACAGAGTTAACCCCTGCGCAGCAGGCCGCGCGTATTTTGGTAAAGCGACGATTGAATGGAAGCCAAGGCGAGCGTTTGCCAGAAGCCTGCCGTCCCCTTGATCTTGAAGCGGCCATGGCAATTCAAGTCGCTGTTTCCGAACTCTGGTGTAAGTGTACGGATGATTCGATTGGTGCGTGGAAGTGTTCCTTACCATCCCCCCAGAAATGGGTCGCTGCACCCATTTACACCCGCACTATCGATTCTGTTCCCCCAGTCTTTTTATGGCCAAAAGGCGATCTAGCCCGTGTTGAGCCAGAGTTGGCCTTCTTTTTAGGTGAGGACTTACCCGCCCGTGAACAACCTTATTCGCCGGATGAGATAGATAAGGCCATCAGTCGCACTCATATGGCGTTGGAGCTTATCCGTAGCCGCTATGAAACTCCCGCGGAAGCCACTTTTCCTGAAAGCTTGGCGGATGCGTTGGTTAATCAAGGATTATTTATTGGCCCCCTTGTGGATTCTGAGGCGGCACAGAATGCGAGTGAGTTCACCATCACCGTGACTGGGGGTGAGATGGAGGCTCGTGAGTACACGGGTAAACACCCCAATGGCCACCCCCGTGCGCCTCTCTATTGGTTGGTTGAATTCTTACGTGAGCGTGGTGTGGGTTTATTGGCAGGGCAGGCCATCATCACCGGTTCTTATGCGGGTGTTATAGAAGTCCCGCTGAGTACGGACATTGCCTTTCAGTATGCGGGCTTGGGCACTATGCAGGCTCGTTTCGAGGCGCGCCTATTACCTTTTACTACCGTCACAGGAGATTAACGATGACCGAACATGAAGTTCCTTTTTATAGCTGCCAGATCCCCGTGCGTTGGGGTGATATGGATGCCTACGGCCACGTTAACAATACGCTCTACTTCCGTTACTTCGAAGAAGCCCGCTTTCAATGGATGCTGGACAAGGGATTGCCACTAAAGAGCGATACCCACCCTGTTGTGGTCACTATAGGTTGTACCTTCTTGCGCCCCATTTTTCATCCAGAAATATTGCGCATCGATGTATTTTTATCCGAGCCGGGGCGCTCCAGCTTTATGGTGACTTACAAGGTTTACACGGCATCAGCGCCAACAACACCGGCGGCAGAAGGTTATTCCAAAGTGGTATGGGTGAGTGCAGCCGATGGTAAATCTGTACCTCTACCCGACATAGTTCGCGCGTGGTTTCCTGTAGAAAAAGTGTGATAGCAATCAAAAAGCGTCGTAAAAATTTACACTTTGATTAAAAGATAGCGCAATCAATCCTTTAAAATCATTAGGTTACGTGATTGGCATTGTTTGTGCTTTATCGGGTTGCAAGGAGATTTGTCCCCTTTATATACCATCACACTATCAGGAGCTGTACCATGAAACTCGTATTGAAGGCTTTAACTGCCGCTACTTTGGCAATCGCTGCTTCTTCAGCTATTGCTGCACCATTCACCGCTAATGTTACTAACGATACTTATCAAAGTGTTGTTAACGGTATTCCTACCGCGAGAGACCACAACGACGGTTCTCCTGACCTGTACGAAGCTGCTAATGCTGTATTGGGCACAGCGTTCACCAGCAATACCAACTTGGACTCACGTTTCGTTGCTGCTGATGAAGTGTTCGTAGGCAATGGCCAACACTCAATCGCATTGATTGGTTTGACTGCGGGTAACAAAAACACTTTGGGTGTTTACACGGATATTGGCACTGGCGCTAGCAAAACGGCGGTGCTTGGCCCAGAGAGCGGCTTCGGTTTTACCGGTAACGGTACTGTAGGTAACCCATTCACTGGCGCTACTTTCAATATCACCGGCAACTTTGCATGGTATTTGGATTCTGTAAGCGGTTCAGGCACTAACACTTTCTACTCTGAAGCTGCTTTGAATACTCCAGACCAAGGTTTGGATCACATGATGACCTTCGCCATGTCAGAATTGAATGGTAAAACCGTATTCGTAGATTACGGTTCAGGTGCTCAGAGCTACACCTTCGCAAACGCTTTCTTGATCGGTTGGGAAGATTTGCGTTTGGCTAACGGCGTATTGGGTGATGACGACTACGACGATATGATTTACTTGGTAGATTTCCGTCCTGTACAAGTATCTGAATCATCAAACTTGGCACTGTTAGTGTTGGGCTTGTTGGGTATCGTTGCTGCTCGTCGCAGAAACGTATAAGGAAGAACTCAAAGGGTTATAAATCCTTTATTGGTTCCTTCTGTTTTTCAAAACCCTTGCAGTGTCACGCTGCAAGGGTTTTGTTTTTTGGGCGACTGTTCAGTTATTCAAATTTTCGTTCATTCCCTGTTATTTTCATTGCTCGATTAACCGCGTCATAACCACTAGGATGTCCCCTATACACAGAGGTATATCCATTCCATGCCCACATTTGCTCGCTCGTGGTTAATCGTATTGCTTGCTGCCATAGTAGCGACCACCCCTTTAGCCGTTGATATGTATTTACCGGCTATGCCCAGAATTGCCGATGACTTGCAGGCACACATCGGCGATGTGCAACAATCCTTAAGTATTTTTTTGGCCGCCTACGCGATTGGCATGTTGGTATTTGGTCCATTGGCAGACATCCTAGGGCGGAGGCCTTTGGTGTTTTTTGGTTTGTGTGGGTTTAGTGCCAGTAGCGTTGCGTTGGCGAATACTGAACAGATAGAGATATTTTTATGCTTGCGTGCGCTACAAGCGTTTTGTGGTGGCGCGGCGACGGTTACTGTGCCGGGAATCGTGCGATTTTTATATCAAGAGCATCCCGCAAAAGGCATGTCGGCCATGTCGATGATCATGATGCTCGCACCATTGCTCGCACCCAGCATCGGCAGTTTAATTCTGTTGGTCAGCGACTGGCACAGTATTTTTTTAGTGATGGGTATTTATGCGTTAATCATTGTTATGCTCGCGGCCAAATTTTTACCGGAAATTGATTTTCACGCTTCGCATAGCCTGCATGAGCGCCGCAAACATTTACGCCGTTCGTTTTTTGCGGGATACAAAATCGTTTTTTCGCATGCAAAGGTGCGCCCGCTCATCTTGAGTATGATCTGCGGCTCCTTTGCATTTTTTACATTTATTACAGCGGTACCTTTCGTGTACATCAATTATTTTGGTGTGAGCGAGCAAGAGTTTAGTCTGTTATTTGGCTTTAATGTCACTATGCTCATAGTGGCTAATCTCATTACCAATCGTTTGGTGGTGCGCGTAGGTTCTTTACGGTTATTACGCGTAGCACTGGTGGGTGCTTTGATAGGTGCCACATGGTTGGTCGTGGTAAATTATTATCAATGGGGTTTGTGGTTGACGGTGTTATGCATCGCACTGTTAATGGCGAGTTTGGTGATTGTATCCACCAATACGGATGCAATAGTACTCAGCAACTTTCCGCATAACTCCGGAACGGCGGCGGCGGTGACAGGAACATTGCGTTTTGGCAGCGGTGCTTTTTCCGGTTCCATGCTGGCGTATTTTCACACAGGTACAGCGGTGCCTTTCTCGTTGCTAATGCTGGCCGGTGTTTTAGGTGTGCTCTTGTGTCAGTTCTGGTTTTTTATCAAGAGCAAGGATTAGATGCCAATATATTTTTCACACTCTTTATGGTAGATACGATAATGATGGGCCAAAAAAATAATCCACTACATGGCATTACACTGGAAAAAATAGTAACGCAGCTAGCCGATCATTATGGGTGGCAGGAATTGGGGGCACGTATTAACATCCGTTGTTTTCAATCGGATCCCAGTATTAAATCCAGTTTAACATTTTTACGAAAAACCCCTTGGGCGCGCGAAAAAGTGGAGCAGTTATACGTACAAACTTTTTCGTAATTATTGTTCAAGACAAATAACCACCGCAGCGTGATAAGCTTTCCAATACACAGGAATTACGTAAGACCGCAGTTGCTGCGGTAAATGAATTTGATTGGGTGCACCTTCCAGCATGACGGGTACAGAAATCATAAATTCATGGCCAAAAATACTACGGGCGTTACCAGAAATGGTATTGGCAACTTCGCCCACCAAATCAAATAAATGTTCATTGCTCGTGTCTTGCTCGCCAATGCTCAATAATAAATGCTTTAGCAAAATGCGTGGAGCGGTAAAATATACGCAGCCGCGATAGGGGCCAGAAATTCCGATGATTCCCGTCATGTCGTAAGCAGCAGGGTTATCATTTTCCACCAAATAAGGTGTCCCTACTTTGACATTTTTATCACTGGTGTGATGAAAAAAACGCACAACGCCATCAATAAAGACTTGTAGTGTTTGTTCAGACATAGTTATTCCTTAGTCTTCAATTAATTCAGTTAATGCTTCCAGCAGTTGTTCATCCGAAAAAGGTTTACATAAAAAACCGCGCGCTCCTTTTTTTAAGGCTGCAATACCGGTGGCTTTATCTGATAAGGCAGAAATAACGAGAATGCGTAGTTCAGGGTCGAGTGCGATAAGTTTTTCTATGCAGGCAATACCGTCCATGTGCGGCATGGTTAAATCCATGGTGACGACTTGTGGTTTTGTTTTATGAAAACAATTCACAGCTTCGATACCATTAGCCGCGGTTGCGACCACGTTAAACAATTCTGAATAATTACAGCGCTCAATTTTACGGCGAATAATATTCGAGTCATCGACAATCATCAGTGACAACATGGCTATCTCCTTGATAACAATTAAGCAGCAATCTCAACCTGATCGCGAATAATGGGGAGTGTGATGACAAAACGGCAATGACGGCCTCTACGACTAGAAACAGTAATTTTTCCGCGATGTTCTAATACGTGCCCCATCACTATATCCATGCCCACTCCGCGACCGGCATCTTTATTAATGTCTTTTGCGGTGCTAAACCCTTCATTGAAAATTAAGCTTAAGAGTTGTTTATTGCTCCAACTTTCAATCACATCAGGCGACCAGCGCTGTGATTGAAAGGCTTTTTCGCGAATACCGTCGTAATCCAACCCTTGCCCGTCATCCATAACCGTTAGCTCCATTTCAGCGTCAGAAATTTTTGCTAGGCGCACATCAATTCGGCCTTGCAAAGGTTTTTCGCTTAGCTCTCTATCAGAAGGTGATTCAATGCCATGCACAACAGCATTGCGTAATAATTGAATGCAGATTTCTTTTACCCGCTGCTGATAGTGAGGCGCCAAAACAACTTCTTGTAAACCGCTGGTTACCAATTTCACTAACTTACCGTTGCGCGTAGCAATATGATGCACTAATTCATGCAAATTACCCCAATCGGATGCTTCACTATTCGCAGGGGAAGGGTTGATCTTGGTAATCCCAATGTTTGAGCTTGGAGCATTATCGTTACGGGTGACAATGGCAAATTGCCCCAATTTTTCGGTCATTTGTTCGACTTGTTGCGTGTAAGTGATCAAGTTCTCTAATTGAACCGTTAACCCTAAATAATCATTACCACTGATATTGCGTTTATTGCGGAGTTGCTCCAGTGAATCTTCAATGTTATGGGCGTAGTTTTCAAAGTATTCCAGTTTTAACGATGCCGCCTCACCTTTAAAATTATGGATTTCTTTGAAAATAAGCGCTGCTTTTTCACGTATCGCCTGCGTAGATTTCGCGGGGTCACGTAGAATATTGTTAATGCGATTGAAACATTCATAGCTATTGGCGATGAATTCTTTTAAGAGCGATGGGTGGGTATGCAGCAAACTGGTGAGCATTTCCAATTGTGACTCATTATTTTTTCGACTTTCATTCAGCGCCTTTTCTAATTTCACTTGCTCGGTAATATCCAATACCGTGACTAGCACATGCGAAATACGCGATTGAGCATAAGCGCGCGCAAATTTGAAGGCGAGATATTTGGTCAGAAAGCCACCACTGTCTTGCGCGATATTCACTTCAACCAAGTTGAGAGGATTTAAATCGCCAATGAGTTTTTCTTTGATTTTTGGATCAAATAGCAGCTCAATAAAACCGCGAGCGGTTTCTGCATCCTTTTCGCTGATAATGTTGCTTAATAACTGCTGAAAAGATTGTCCTGCAAAGGTGTCCTGTCCAAGAATGTCGCTCAGCTTTGCTGAGTGCTGTTCACCAATAATGAGTTGGTTATCGATCAAAAACAAACCTTCGTTTACCGTTTGTAAAATTTCTGTTGTTTCATTACGTGCTTTTTCAATCACGGCATCACTTTCACGAAGTTGACGTACAAAGTGCAACATAATAAAGAGGAAATTAAGAATGGCGAGGCTAATACCTACGGTTTGAATGGTGCGCAAGCGGGTGGCTTTTGAGGTAGCAACCTGTTCCAAGCGGATAGTCAGTTCATTCATTAACCCCAGTAAATTTAAATTGTGTGCACGCGCCATAGCGACTGCGGCGGCTAAGGAATTAATGTAATCATTGTTGTCTTGTACATCTTGTGAAAACGTTTTAATGGCTTCTTGATAAGGTTCCCACAAGAAACTGGCTTTTGTTAAAGCATCTTTGCCTGCCGAGTTGGTCACTGGATCGAGGGTTACGGTTTCATTCCCTGCGCCGCGAACACTGCCGCCCTTCATAAAACCTTGTAAGGTTTCATCAAATAATTTTTGACTTAATTGAAGCTCATCAAATGCAGTTTTAAATGCAACGGGATCCTCTTTGGTGGCATCTAATACAAAAAGTGTTTTCGCCATGCGCTGGGACAGCATACGTTGACGTCCTGCGAGATTGACGCCAATAGCATCATCTGCAATTTCGAAGGAGACATAAAAGTTTAATAGTAAAACAGAGGCATCCAGCAATAAAAAAAGTGCAACGGAAATAATAATGCCGCGGTATTTGCCGTGATCAAATTTAAGCATGATGCAATGTCTCTAGCAGAAATGAATGACTCTGAGGCTATTGCGAAACTTATGCCATATCGATTTTTTTAACGCGGAGCTGTTGTCTGAAGTAAAAAGGTGCGCATTTTATTTATTTTGGCGGCTAAGTTTGCAAGTGGGGCGAGCGGAAAAAATAATTTTATAAAGATGTGGTGCATTTAATTGAGAAATGCACCAACTTGGGAAGTTATTCTTGAAGTTGTATGTTCCACATCTGCGCATAACGACCATGGGTGGCGAGTAGTTCGGTGTGGGTTCCTTGCTCAACCAAAGCGCCCTTTTCTAGAACCATAATATGGTCGGCATCTACAACGGTGGATAAGCGGTGAGCAATAACCAATGTGGTGTGCCCGCTGGCAACTTCACGCATGGCGTCTAAAATGGCGGCTTCGGAATGTGAATCGAGTGCGCTGGTTGCTTCATCAAAAATTAAAATAGAGGCACCTTTTAATAAAACGCGGGCAATTGCAATTCGCTGTTTTTCGCCGCCGGATACTTTTAAGCCGCGTTCACCTACGAGCGTTTGATCCCCTTGCGGCAAGCTATCAATAAAGGGTTTCAAGTGTGCCATGGCAATAGCCCGATCAATTTCTTCGGCGCTTGCTTGCGGATTTCCATAGGCAATGTTGTCACGAATACTGCTATTAAAGAGCACGGTATCCTGCGGCACTATGGCGATGGTGCGACGTAGTGACTCCAGTGTTACCTGACGAATATCTTGCCCGTCGATACAAATCCTGCCTTCATTAACATCATAAAAACGATACAGCAGTCGAGATAGGGTACTTTTGCCGGCACCCGATGCGCCAACGATTGCGACTTTACTACCGGCTTTTATGTGCAGCGATAAATGGTTCAGAATGGGGCGCTCAGGGTGATATGAAAAACTGACATCTTGCCAGCTAATCTCGCCTTGTGTGAGTTGTAGGGGTGTCGCATTTTCTGCATCCACTATCGCGGGTTGGCGTTTTAATAGCGCCAACATATTTTCCAAATCCGTTAAAGCGCGACGAATTTCGCGATAAACAAAACCTAAAAAATTCAGCGGAATAAATAATTGGATCATGTAGGCATTGATCATGACCAAATCGCCCATTGTCATCTCTTTATCGATCACACTCTGCGCCGCCATCCACATCATCACGGTAATGGCTAGTGCAATAATAAACGCTTGCCCTGAATTGAGTGCCAACAACGACATGCGATTTTTTAATTTTGCACTTTCCCAGTTGGCTAAGAATTTATCGTAAGTGTCCGCTTCGTATGTCTCGTTATTAAAATATTTGACTGTCTCATAATTCAGCAGCGAATCAATCGCGCGCGTGCTGGTAGAAGAATCGGCTTGATTCGCTTCGCGAATAAATTTATTACGCCATTCAGTGGTATAAATGGTGAACGCGATATAAAGGATAACGGCGATCAGCGTAATGAGTGCATACCACCACGAAAACGCAACAGCAAAAATGACTGCGACCATAATGATTTCGAAGAGGGTGGGGACGATATTGAACATTAGGAAACGCATCAGAAAACTAATGCCATTGGTTCCGCGTTCAATGTCACGGCTAATGCCACCGGTAGCGCGCTCTAAATGAAAACCTAACTCTAGGGAATGTAAATGTGTGAAAACGCGCAATCCAATTCTACGCATAGCATGTTCAGTGACCCTGCTAAAAAGGGCATCGCGTATTTCGCCAAAAAATACGCTACCGAATCGGAGTGCGCCATAAAAGATAATAAAAAAGACGGGTAAAACAATCTCGGGTGATAGGCTGCGATCTACGCCATCGATAATATGTTTGAGCGCCCAGGGCATGACTAAAGCCGCGCCCTTGGCGGCAAGCAATGCAAGGATGGCCAAAATAACGCGACCTTTAAAATCCCATAAATACGGCAGTAAATAATCTAAGGATTGGCGCAAATTGACTGAAGTGGCAGCAGCGTTTCGCGGTTCATTATTGGGGTGTGAAGAAATGCCAGAACTGTGCATGCCGCGCATAATAAATCCCAGTAATAAAATCTGCCAATAACAACGAAATACAACCTATATTAAAACTCACCATTCTGCGCGGCGCGTTCACGCTCCTTGCGCTCTTCCTCTTCTTGTTTGGCGTGTTCGATGATGCGCATCATGGTTGCTATGTCCGCCTCTACATTACTCTGCGCAAATTCGCCTGTGAGTTTAACGTTCGGATGTAAATTGCCATGTTCAAACAAATCCCATATTTCGTCTGCATAATGGGTGACTAATAAATCGGGGGCGTATTGGCCGAAATAAGCCCTCATATTATTAACATCGCGCGCTAACATCATTTTTGCATTATTGTTGCCTGCGGCATTAACGGCTTGCGGTAAATCAATTACGACGGGACCATTTGCATCAATTAATACATTAAATTCCGACAAATCGCCGTGGACTAATCCCGCGCACAGCATGCGCACAATTTCCATCATCATGCGGTTGTGATAATCACGCGCGGTTTCTGCATCAAACGCTACATCATCTAAGCGCGGAGCCGGATCGCCTTCTTCATCAACCACCAGCTCCATGACTAATACGCCCTCTAAAAACCAATAGGGTGTAGGTACGCGTACGCCAGCCTCGGCCAAGCGATACAGCGCATCGACTTCTGCATTTAGCCATGCGTCCTCTGCTTCCTTCTGGCCATAGCGAGTTCCTTTGGCCATAGCGCGTGCGCGCCGTGAGTTACGCACAGTGCGACCTTCTTGATATTGAACGGCTTGTTTAAAGCTGCGTTTGTTCGCTTCTTTGTAGACTTTTGCACAGCGAATGTCATCGCCACAGCGCACAACAAAGACTTGTGCTTCTTTACCACTCATCAGCTGGAATAAAACTTCATCAACCAAGCCATCGTCTACGAGTGGTTGGAGTCGTTTAGGTATCTTCATTGGTGCTCTATCGTCAGTGTTTTGTGTCGAACGGTGATGCTGCATGGTAACACTGTGGCCGCAACTTGGATAATCATTGACGTGTCATTTGGCCTCGTGAATACTGCCACTTGCAGTTGGCAACGCTTGTGGTCGAGGACTCTACCGGTTTTTATCTCAAGGAAAAACGGTAACCCACAGCTTCAAGGAGTTGATGCTGCACATTTTACTGTGTGTTCAATAACTAAAGGATGACCCTAATGCGTCAGATTTTTTCCGCTCTTTCTACACGCCGCTTTTTTGTCGCTTTCATCATAATGACATCTGTGATGTCTGTTGCCGCGAAAACACCTTCTGCTCCTGAAGTGCCGCTTGAGTTATTTTATAACGATCCCTTGGTCAAAAATGTAAAATTGTCTCCAGATGGTACCCATCTGCTCGCGTTCAAAAGTGTTGGTGGAGAAACTGCATTAATGGTAATGGAAATTGCCACCGGAAAGATTTTTTATCCCACTAAAACAGACAATAAAAAATTCAAGTTTAATTGGGTTCGTTGGGCCAATAACGATAGGCTGTTGTTGAGTCTACGTTTTAGCACCCTAGCTTATGATGGAAAAAGTCAATACAACGTGAGCCGTCTGTTGTCTATGGATGCTAAAAAGCCATCCGACATGGTTGCTATGTACAAGCCGCCTTATAACGATCAGCCCTCTAATGTCAGTCAATTTCAAGACCGCATCGTTAGCATGTTGCCTAATGAGCCGGATTATTTTTTATTAGGCGTAGATCGCGACGAATTTAATCACGACTCCGTCCTAAAAGTGAATGTGAATACTGGTAAATCTGTATTGGTAAAGGCGCATTCTTTTGCGGTTAATCATTGGTATGCAGACAACGACGGCGTTATTCGTGTGAGCTTCGGTTATAGCGACAAAGATCAAAAAGCAGAAATTAAAGTGCTTGATCCAGAAACCAATCAATTAAAAACGGCATGGGAATATGTGCAATTCCAAGACCCTGATATTACACCTTTAGGTTTTGGAAAAAGTCATGAGTTGTACTTGCTGGCGGATTACGAAGGTAGGCAGGCGCTGTACAAGGCTGACATATCCAAGCCTGGGTATCCCAAAGAGTTGATTTTAAGTAACCCCAATTATGATATTGATGGGTCCCTCATCTATTCACACAAATATAAAGATGTTGTTGGTTTGTATTACAACGATGGTGAGGATAAATATGTTTATTGGCAAAAAGAATTTAAAGCGTTTCAAGCGGGTTTAGATAAAGCAATGCCGACAACCACGAATTACATTACTAGCTTGAGTGATGATGCGACTAAGTATGTGTTATTCAGTTCAAGCGAGACTATGCCAGGCACTTATTCCGTTGGTGATAGAGTCACTAAGAATTTAAGTTATTTGGCAGACCTTTATCCGGGATTGAATGAAAATGTCTTAAGTGAAAAGCAATTGCTGACGTATAAAGCGCGGGATGGTTTACAAATTGAAGGTTATTTGTCGTTGCCAAAAAATTATAACGCTAAACCTATAGCCACTATTTTGTTGCCTCATGGGGGTCCCATGAGTGAGGATGGCAAAGAGTTCGATAAGTTTTCTGCTTTTTTTGCCTCTCGTGGCTACGCTGTGTTCCAGCCAAACTTTCGTGGCTCGTCGGGTTACGGGCATGATTTTATGATGCAAGCCGTAGGTGGTATGGGGCTTGCCATGCAGGATGATCTGGAAGATGCCGTTAAATTTCTGATCGAGAAAAAATATACAGATCCTAACAAGGTCTGCATCGTTGGGGCGAGTTATGGTGGCTATGCAGCGTTAATGGGAGCCACCAAGACTCCCGATTTGTTTAAGTGTGCCATCAGTTTTGCTGGCATATCAGATGTGAAAAAACTGCGCAGCAATATGCGCCGATTTGCCAATGAAAAAACATTCAAAAAGCAAATTGGTAATGATATAGAACAATTGGAAAAAACATCACCCATTAATATGGTTGATAAAATAAAAATTCCCCTTTTGTTAATTCATGGGAATGCGGACACCGTAGTTTTGGTTGAACAAAGCCGGGCGATGGCTAAAGCCTTAGACGACGCCAACAAAAATTATGAGTATATCGAGCTTGAAGATGGCAGCCACTATCTGGACTACCTGCCGCATCGTAAGCAAACCTTCCAGGCAATGGAATCATTTATAAAGAAAAATTTACCTTTATAATTCTTCTGTGGTTTTTAAAGCGCGATAAAAAATCGCCGAGTTAATGACTCGGCGATTTTTTATGTTTAAGACGTCTAGTAACGGTTATCAAAATGAAAAAAATATTATCAGTATGTGTAATGTCGGTCGCCTTATTGATCCAGTTCCTTTCTGTGCCTGCTATCGCGGCCGTATCAAACAAAAATTATGGCGCACTTCCAACCCTAAGCATGGCGGCGATTTCACCCAGTGGAAATCTGGTTGCTTACCGCAAGGTTGAGGGAAATAATGATTTTTTTATCGTCTATTCACGCGAAGAGAAAAAAATTATTTCCGCTGCGCACATTGGCAAATTAAATCCGAAACATATTTACTTTATTGATGAAGATAAGGTGGTCATTATTGTTTCCCAGCTTAAGCGTTTTTTAGAGTATGTGGGTGAGCATGAAATTAGCACAGCTTTTGTATTTGATGTGAAAACTAAAAAATTTCAACAGCTTTTAACCCCTGGAAATAACATCCGATTGGGGCAGTCAGGGTTAGGTCGTGTGATTGCGATATCGCCTGATAAAAAAACCATATATATGCCAGCTTATGTGGGTGACAATACAGAAGCGCCTGATTACTCCTTGATGAAGGTTGATATTGAATCGCCTCGAGGACCGCGGGTAATGCACAAGGGAAATTATAAAACGCGTGATTACTTTATGGATGGTGACGGTAATCTATTAGCAAAAGAGGTTTATAGCGATTCGAGTGATGTGCATAGATTAATGGTAAAAGAGGGTAATGACTGGCGTGAAATATATAGTGATACCGTAAAGATAATGGATTTAGGATTTATGGGTTTAACGCCAGATAGAAAATCGCTTGTGGTACTGGATGAAGATAGTTCCACAGAAAGAACGGGTTATTATTTGATGTCATTGGCTGATGGCACTATGACAGCCACTCATTTTGGGCGAACTGATGCAGATATCGACAATGTTATTACAGATATCAATCGTGTAGTTTATGGCGTGCGTTATTCTGGATTTAATCCAAGTTATAAATTTATAGATCCTGTGCTTGATAAAAGAATGAGCGAGATCACTACATTTTTTCCCGATCAGTCAGTTTGGCTTGCAGACTGGTCAGCCAATTGGGAAAGTATTCTCGTCTTGGTCGAAGGTTCAGATAGTTCCGGCGATTATTATTTGTTTACGGACGGTAAGCCACCTGTGCAATTGGCAGCTTCGCGTCCTGATATAAAAGCGCAAGACATACATCCGATTGCGGTAATCAATATTAAAGCGCGCGATGGTCTAATTATTCCTACATTAATCACAATCCCTAATACCAAATTAGAAGCGATGAAAAATTTACCAGCTGTGCTTTTGCCACATGGTGGCCCTGCTGATTATGACCGAATAGGTTTTAATTGGATGGCACAGGCCTTCGCCAACAAGGGTTATCTGGTTATTCAACCGCAATTTCGTGGATCAACGGGTTTCGGCTTAGCGCATTATTTGGCTGGACAAGGTGAGTGGGGTAAAAAAATGCAGGATGATTTGACTGATAGTTTGCAGCTGCTGGTAAATAAGGGTTATGTAGATCCTGCGCGCGTTTGTATTGTTGGTGCGAGTTATGGTGGTTATGCTGCGTTGGCGGGTGCTGCATTTACGCCTGATCTTTATCAATGTGCAGTATCTGTAAATGGTGTGAGTGATCTCGCGGAAATGTTGCGCACCGAAAAACGTGATCATGGAAAAAGTTCTTGGGTGGTAAATTATTGGGAAGCATCTATGGCAAATGGCTCAGCCAGCAAAGAAATACTAAACGCTATTTCTCCGATAAATCACGTTGAAAAAATCAAAGCGCCGGTGCTGTTAATTCATGGCCAAAATGATGAAATCGTTCCTGTGCGCCAGTCAAAAGCTATGTATAAAAAGCTCAATGGTCAGGATAAAGAAGTGGTTTATAAAGAGTTAAAGCATGAGAGTCATTATTTAGAATCAAACGAAACTCGCTTAGAAATGCTTGAGTCTATGGTTGCTTTTGTTGAGAAATATTTGGGTAAGTAAACTGTTGTTTATTGCAGGCGATTTAAAACCCCAGTTGCGCAAGTGACTGGGGTTTTTCTTTTACTGCTGTGTTAGTGATAAACAATATCCTTATAAGTTGGTGCCATTAATTTTAATAAGCGATTTTGGGTGGTCACAGGAATTTGTTGTTGTTCCATGGCCAGAATAAGATTATCGACGATCGCGTTAAATTCGGTATTGGTGTACTGGTAGCCTGCATGAACCACGTGCATATTGTCGCCTTCGTATTTACAGGGGCCCTGCACGAGTTCACATACATAAGTGGACATGCCTTTTTTGAATTTACTCATATTCACACCTTTGTAGCGGTGTTTTACTCGTTCATCTTTAGCAATATTAAGAATGAGTTGATGGGTTATTTTTTCAATGCCTTCATATTGACCTAGAGCATCGTAGAGCGATTGTTTTGGTGTTGTGATGCTGCATCCATAAAGTGACACCAATAAACTTGAAAAGACGACCAATTTGATCAATGAGTACATTATTAAAAGCTCCCTTGCAGAGATAAATACCAGCCAGTTTGGTTTTTGAATGTTGCTACCTCACCCAAGTCAACATAGGCCGCTACCAGCGCGATCTGTTTATTGGGAAACCAGCCGATAAAAAATGTTTGCCAATCGTCTTCTTTTATCGCAGTGAGATTATTGGGTTTTTGTCGGTACTCACTGCCTACTAACCAATGCCGATTTAGCAAGAGGCCTGCGGATAACTCAGTCATAATTTCTTTATCCTTATTCTTGTCGCCACCAAAACCTACCAAACCCTGTTCGTTAGCATTGGTATTACGCAAAGTGGCGTTGAGTAATAGATTGCGATCCATCAGCCCTCCTAAGAATAATTTGGTGGCAGATGCATAAATATCTGTACCTGAATCATTTTGTGCACCTACTGCATGAGGGACTAAAAAATCCAGATTTTTTTTGTGTTGTATGCCAAGGCTTATTTGCGGTAAGGCGGTGTAAATTAAATCGCCCGCCACACGGACTTTCGCGCCAAGAATTTGTTGACGAATCTTGTCGTCCGGTAGCGATAATTTATCAGTTAAGGATGGGTGCGTGAGTTCTTGTTCGGCATAGGAAATTTCAATGCGGTTATGCCAGCTGACACTAACACCATAAGTATCCAATGCGTAGTCATTTGTATCTACAACACTAGCAAAAGCCGTTGCGCTGTATTCTTCTTGTGCCCCGTAGCCCGCGATAACTGCCATGGGCACTATGCCGCCACCTGCAGCGCCCTCAATGGTAGTGACGCCACCGGTAGCAATGAGTTTGCTGCGATTTTCTGGGTAATTAATTGATCCGGCATTAACGGCTAGTGGTAATGTGCTTGCTGTTAAAAGTGCGAGCAGCATGAAATTGTTCAATCTCATTGCGATAATCCTGCAAGGTAATGATGAATCCATTGCGTAAAGGCTTTGTCGGGCAGTGGCTTACTGAAAAGATAGCCCTGAGCGGTATCGCATCCATATTGTTTTAAAATGTGTTTAATGGCTTCTGACTCCACACCTTCTGCCGTTACGCTTAGCCCGAGTGTATGACCTAAATCGATAGTGGATCGAACAATTAATTGATCGTCGGCACTGGTATCCAGATTCATGATGAAAGATTTATCGATTTTCAATTCGGATACGGGTAACTTTTTTAATTGTGAGAGGGATGAATAGCCAGTACCAAAATCATCAATCGATAAAATAACCCCAAGCGCTTCAAAGCGTTTTAGATTGCGCAAACTTTTATCGGCTTCGCGCATAATGGCGCTTTCGGTAATTTCGAGGCAGAGCCTTTCTGCAGGTACGCGATAACTCTCTAAGTGTTCAGCTACATAGTGCGGTAGGTCATCGATGAGTAAATCTAATGCGGATAGGTTGACTGAGAGTGTAATATCGATGCCTTCATCAAGCAGTATTTTCAATTGTGCAATCGCTGTTTTTAATACCCAGCGAGTTAAAATAGATATTTGACCAGAGCTTTCAATAATACTGATAAATTCATCGGGCGCGATAAAGCCCATCTCAGGGTGATTCCAACGAACCAAGGCTTCAGCACCGAGTTGGTTTGGATTTTCTAAATTAATTTTAGGTTGATAGCTAAGGCTAATGTGATGGTGAATTAACGAGTTTTCGAATTCGCGAAATAAATATAATCGCCGCAGATGCAGTTCATCCCAACCCTGTTGGTAGAAGCAAGTATTTTCTTCCGTATTACGAATGTGATTCAACGCTAGGTTGGCACGCCGCAGTAAAGTTTCTGCGCTGTCGGCATCGTCCGGGTAAGCGGCAATGCCAATGTTGACATCTATACTGACTTGCAGCCCATTAATAACTAAGGGCACAGCAAATAACTGATGAATGTCTGTGGCCAGTTGTTGGATATAGTTGTTATCGTGCGTTTTGATGATTGCCAAAAATTCATCGCTACCCAAGCGTAGTGTTATACCTTGATGCAAGAATTGAGAGATCTTTTGCCCTACCTCTTTGAGTAGTGCATCACCCATTTCTTGACTCAATTCATCATTTATTTGAGTAAAATTTTTAATATCAATAATCAGAATATGAAAATATTCTTGGCTCTGTTGAGCATTGCGAATGGCCATTTCCAACTCGGGAAACACGCGTATACGATTGGGTAAGGCGGTGAGCGGGTCATGTTCGGATTGATGCAGAACTTGTTTTTCGCGATCACTAATCGCCTGCTGCATACTAATAAAGGCACTGGCGAGTTGCCCTAGTTCATCATTGGATTTTACGACAATCGGTGTTGCATAAAATCCATCTGCAATTTTACGGGCAGTTTGGGCAAGCAATGAGACAGGGCGCGTTACGCTGCGAGCTAAAAATAAAGCCGCTATAGCCGCGATGATGGAAAAACCCAGGGCTAATAAGAACAGTTGAATATTCAATCGCTCAAAAGGTGCAAGCACTTTACTTAAAGGTACTTGCAGTACGGCAATGAGTTCCGTATTTTGTTTTGCTAGGGGGACATTCAGTGACATTAAGTCGGCGTATTCAAACACGGTGTTTGTTACTAGATTTTCCCGTAATTCCTTCACTAATTCCTGGCGATGTGATGGCTCAAGTGTTCCTGTTAGGTAGTCGGCGCGGTTGTGATTGATTCGTACGAAGGACACTTCTAAATTGGTTAACCGTTTTAATTCTTCGCTAAATGCCTGTTTTACTTCAAAGCCCATTCCGGCAAGGCCAATCACTTCAGGTGCTTTTACAGAAAACATCACAAATTGATAGGCTTTGCCATCAATAATAATCGTGTCGTAGGCCTTTCCGCGGTTTTTGGCTTGTTGTTTTAGTTGGGAAAAATCATCGCTTATAGCCGTGGCAATCGTTTCGTTGCTAGCAATCAGTACATCGTTATTGGAAATGAGTATGCCTATATCTGCTTCGACGCGTTCTGCGTGATTCGCAAGTGCTGATCGAATGGTGTTTTCATCGTTGGTTGCAACGGCGTCTTTAAAGCCAAAATCTTCCGTTAATACTTTTACGGATAGCGCGAGTTGCGCTACATTTTTTTGCATGATGCGTGAAAATAATTCGCCGCCTGCTTGTAGTTCGGCACGTGCATTTTGGGTAACCGCTTGCTGGATCACTAAGCGTGTTGCGAGATAGGAAACCGCCTCTAGGCTGATGACTAAGCCCAGTATGAATACAAGTAATTTTACAAGGTAGCTGAAGTTAGCCATTCATTTGATCACTGAAAAAGTTCGCTGAACTCATCGTCGGTTTTGTTGCTGATAGTGTCAGACAATTCGTGTAGTTGTATGGCTTTGGAAATTACATCCTGATCCTTAATCGTTACCGTCTCGGCGGGATAATCCTGTCGTAATTTAGGGTGATAAATTTCCAGTGTATATTTTCCACTGGGAATATTTTTTAACTGTAAGCTGCCTGTTGAATCTGATAGTGAGAAATACTCACTGTTAACTACATAAATATGAGCCACCATAGAGTCGTGAATGTTGCAGCCTAAAACGACTTTTCCCGGTTGATCAAAGAGTACGGGCTCTGCCGTCATGCCATGGTATAAGCGCAATTCAAATTTTTTCGCTGGAGAAAAGGAATATACGTGGTGCCGCACATCGTCACTGTTGGGAAAGCGAACCATGGTATTGGTTCGAATGGCTAAAACCCCGGGCACAAACATGTTGTCGCGCTGATCCATAATCGCAGTAGGCTTGTCGTTGTAATTCATTGGCGCTTCAGCAACTAAGGCTGCGACTACCTTTTCCAACGGCTTGCCTTGAGCGTCAGAAAAATGAAGATTAAGTTCGGTAGCATTTGCCATCTGACAAAGGCCGATCACACTGAGAATAACAGCATGACGTAATTTTTTTATGGATGTTTGTAACGTCATGGTGTTTCTATTGCTCCAAGCGAGCGCAATTTCTTCCGCTGGCTTTTGCGTTGTAAAGTGCTTGATCAGCACGCTCAAAGGCATCAGTTAAGGTGTCATTCTCTTTGAAGGTTGCAATACCAATCGATACGGTAATTTCCAGTGGTTGCTCTTTGTAGTTAAAAGCAGCGTTGGCGATAGCGTTACGTATTTTATCCAATACCGTGAGAGCGGCCTCACCATTGGTTTCTGGTAGCAGTGCCACGAATTCTTCGCCGCCATAGCGACAAAAGAAATCTACTTCGCGTAAACGTTTTGCTATAGAGCGGGCAATCACTTTTAGAACCCGATCGCCTGCTTGATGTCCGTAGGTATCGTTAATTTTTTTGAAATGATCAATATCGAAAATAGCAATGGTGAGTGGTCTGCCATAACGTTGCCAGCGCTGTAGTTCGGCTTTGGCTCTTTCATTATAGGCTTCGCGGTTGGGAAGCTCGGTTAAGGGGTCGTGCAGCGCTTTATGTCGATGTTTCTCCAAGCTGGTGCGATTTTTCTCAGCCTCTACTTCCATGGTTTTGATTTTTTCGCCGAGCGTTTCTAATTGTTCAGCGAGTTGATGGCGTGCTTGATCCGTGTGTTGATATTGATCTATGGCTTGGCGAATATTGCCTAGTTGTGATTTGACCTGATTTTTTAATTGATTTAAATCTGTGGCATTGGCTGCATTCATTTCCAAATTTTGCATTTCACGCATCATGTTCGCTTGTAGTTGACGCGATGCTTCTCGCTCGTCTGCACTGTTTTGTACGGCACCCCCCAATAGGGAATAAATTTCAGCGAGTTCTTGGTTGACATTATTTAAGTAGGTGGCAAAGGCTTGGTTGGCGGCCAAATAAGCTTCCATGACTAAATCGCGAACGGTTTCAAGGGCGCTAATCAGTGCCTGTGTACTCAACCCCTTTTCTATTTGGCGACGAATCGCTTCTACTTTTGCTTTGATAACCACTTCATTTTCCAAGCTGATTAAAAATTCAGTAAGGACTCGGGTTATTTTGCTCGAAAATTCTCCTGACAGGTGTTGCGTGCTGATCGCAAGCGTAGGTGAATTCTGTGGCGCATAAACAATGGGCGATGTGGTTTTTTGCTCTATCGGACTGGTATTGTGATGTTGCAACTGAGTGTCTGAAGATCCCGTCGATAGGTTCTCAATGCTCTTTTCGTTATTGTCATCCGGATTTTCATCATCATCTTTAGCATTGTTTTTCTGGGCAGAGTTTTTACCACTCAGTAGCTTTCCCAACAAACTGGTTTGTGGTTGTTCGATTTCTTGTAAGGCCTGTTGTTGAATGCTGGCGAGTTGTTGTAACAGAGCAGGGTAGAGCCTGACTTTTTTACTGCGTTGCGGTAACTGCGTGAGAAATTGATGAATTTCCTTTTTGATGCTGCGTGATAATTTGAACTGATCGAAGGGTTTCAATGTATCGCCCAGCGCTTGGCGAATATCCTGCGCACCTTGATTTCGGTGATCTTCAAATGCAAGCGCGGCTTGTTCAAGGTGAGCAAGGAGTTGCCCTATGTCACCGCCATTGATGCCGCCCCGCAGTTTTTCGCGTAGCTGCCCCATAATTGAGTCGAGAGCTTCATCTTGACCGTCAGCAGCAACACTCACGCGCACGAGTGCACGTCGTAGCAGCTCTTGTTGTTCGGCGAATTGTTTCTCCAGCTTATCTTGAGCATCGAGTGCATCCAGATATTTTTCTCGCCAATTGTTTTTGTCATCTGAATTTCCCACCATAACTACATTCACACCCTACTAATGGTTGTTGGCATCTGATTGAGTATTCCTGAGTATAGTCGGAAGGCGCCAAATCACCTTTTTTACCCCCTAAAAATAACAAAGCCCGCGCGGCTGAGCCGGGCGGGCTTTGTTGCAGTGACCTTGCGGTCACAATCTGTGAATTAAGGAGCTGGATTGGTTTTGGCGCGTTCAGCGCGTATCTTCGCCACAAGAAAATCGACGACTTTTAGCATTTCTGCATGGGATTGGGTAAGGCGAGAGGACACCACGTATTTTCCTTCAACCACCATTTCTGGTGTGCCCGTTATCTTGTAGCCACGCGCTCGGGCTTCGGCCTGCTTAATTTGACTGGTGACACCAAACGAGTTGTAGGTGCTGAGTGCTTTGTCCTTATCTACCCCATAACCACTGAAAAAAGTAGCCCAGTCTTCAGCTGTGGTGAATTGTTTGTGTTCTAGATGGATGGCATTAAAAATTGCATTGTGGGTTTTGTCCTTTATTTTTAATGCAATGGAGGTGTAGTAAGCACGTACCATAGGCTCCATTTGTGGGTTCCACATTGCATGCGTTTGAACTAAGAGTACATCGGGAGCTTGTTGCTTTTCCCAAGCTTGTATCATGGGTTCAAATTGAAAGCAGTGAGAGCAGTGATAAGAGAAGACTTCGGCGACTTCAATTTTACTTGGATCGGCGGTACGGACAGGTTGCTCCAAAACGGTGTAGTGTTTGCCTTCTACATATTTATTTGGCTCTTCTTGTGCGCAAGCACTGAGCGACAACATAAAGCCGAGTAGGCTGGCTAAAATACGCATGCTGGTATCCTCTAAGGTTGGAACGGGCGCGGAACTTAGTCTTTCAAATCTCTGCCAAGTTCCAGAGATCGATGATTCTCATGCTAAGTCGCGCCACTGTAAATAGATAGAAAAGACGACCCACAAAAAAGGCGACATGAGTCGCCTTTAGGGTAAGTCGGCTCGTTAATTCAAGCCAGCGATGTAATTGGCGAGAGCTTTTATTTCAGCGTCGCTCAATCGTTCGGCTACTGAGCGCATGATCATGGCGTCACCATCGTTAGTGCGCTCGCCCGCACGCCATGCGCGCAGTTGTTTTTCGGTGTAGTCAGCATGTTGACCGCTCAGGCGAGGGAAGCCAGCTGGAATATTGCCTTTACCATCGGGTGCGTGACAGCCTGTGCAAGCCGGAACGCCACTGGCTGCATTGCCGGCGCGGTAGATGCGTTGACCCAATTCCAATGCATCCACCATGATGCCGGAGTTAACTTTAACCTCGAACTTCTTCGCGCCTGCCAGTTGCGTGGTTTGGCTAGCAAAGTAAGCGGCTATATCGGCCATATCCTGATCGTTCAAATTCGCCAATATGCCTGTCATTTCAGGAACGGCACGGCCAGTTTTGGCTTTTTTGGCGGCATCCTGTTCGCTATCCCAGGCTTTAATATCTTTGATTTGTTTTAGGAGGTACTTTTCACCCAAGCCAGCCAGCTTTGGGAAAGTAGCCATCATGCTATTGCCGTCTGCACCATGACATGCGCCACACACAGCGGCTTTGGCAGCGCCAGCGGTCGCGTCTCCAGCAGCCATTGCGCCTTGCGCAAGTGCCATTAAACCCAGCGAAAAAAGTGCATTTTTAACGATATGTTTCATGGTTAATCCGATATGAACGATGAATCGATTGTGGGTGTGCGTCTTAATTTATGCTGCGTCACTTGGCAAGGGCACAAGCATATACTCTGGGGATAGGCCGAAATTGCTGGCCTGGGTTCGCTTAATGACTGGTCAACAAGCTACAATCCCGCTTTTAGCGCGCCGTTAAGCCTCTAAAGGGCCGCCGCATTATATACCAACGCGCTAATAACACACTATTTTAAGGGTTTTTATGTCCACCGAGATTATATTTTCCAAGGCTTATTTTACGCAAAGTGCCCCCAGTATCCGTGAATGCCCACCGGAAACCGGCTATGAAGTGGCATTTGCGGGGCGATCCAATGCCGGAAAATCGAGTGCTATCAATGCTTTAACGAATAACCACAAGTTGGCGCGCACCAGTAAAACACCGGGGCGGACACAATTGATTAACTTCTTTAATTTGAGTGACACCCAGCGCTTGGTTGATTTACCCGGCTACGGCTATGCGAAAGTATCACGCGAGCAAAAAGAAAAGTGGCAACGCTATTTGTCAGAGTATCTCCAGAGTCGGCGTTGTTTGCAGGGTTTAATTTTGCTGATGGATATTCGTCACCCCTTGCAAGAGTTTGATACCACCATGCTCGACTGGGCAATTCGCGGCAATATGCCGGTGCACATTCTTCTGACCAAGGCCGATAAACTCAGTCGCAGCCAGGCGAAATCGGCGTTGTTTGGGGTAATGAAATCCTTGAAAGAGATGGGTGTGGATCAGCTGACCAGCGTGCAATGTTTTTCGGCGTTGAACAATATAGGTATCGATGAGCTTAAAGCGAAATTGCAATCGTGGTTGGCGCCAGAGTCGGCTGAAGATGCATTAAAACAAAGCGGAAACATACTTGAGTAGGATAAAAAACCGATGATTTGGGTAAATCATCGGAAAAAACTGGCATCCTTGGGGTGATGCCAGACGGGCTAGTGGAGATAAACTATACGCGTCTTATTATGACTAAAAGTCCTTAGTGAAAGTTCATTTAATAATGTAAAGCTATGTAATGACTGGCTTTCTCCTCTGTGTGATCATCTTCCTCTCCGTAAAACACGCAAAAAAAACCCCCGACCTAAGTCGAGGGTTTGCTGGGCTGTTACAACGGGTTTTGACACCCTAGCTTCGCTGGCAGATTGCCGTCAGTGGAGGAGTTAACACATGATCGTAAAACACACTTAACTCTGACCAGCCAGCTTTCGTATTAGTTCAAAAGATTTTTGAGAATTTTTTAGTTTCTCCAAATCAGTGTGCCTCATCCCAATTATTGCCCACGCCCGCTTCCACCAAGAGTGGCACCTTAAGTTGCGCTGCTGCGGACATGCGGGCGATTAAACCAGCAGAAACCTGTTCTACTTGAGCTTCTGCAACTTCGAGTACCAGCTCATCGTGTACTTGCATGATGATCTTGGCATCGAGCTGCGTTTCATCAAGCCACGCCTGCACGTTAACCATCGCAATTTTAATAATGTCGGCAGCTGTCCCCTGCATGGGGGCATTGATCGCTGTGCGCTCAGCGCCCATTTGTAGATTTTTGTTTTTGGCGTTGATATCCGGCAAATACAGGCGGCGACCAAACAAAGTTTCCACATATCCCTGCTCGTGGGCGAGGGCACGGATATTGTTCATATAGCGCTGTACACTGGGGTAGCGCTCAAAATAGCGGTCGATGTACTGTTGCGCCTCATTGCGACCAATATGCAATTGTTTAGCTAAACCAAAGGCTGACATGCCATAAATCAAACCAAAATTAATGGCTTTAGCGCTGCGGCGCATTTCGGGGGTGACTGTGTCTAGCGGTACGCCAAATACTTCAGCAGCCGTTGCGCGGTGAACATCTAACCCTTTTTCAAAGGCACTCAACAAACCGGCATCGTCGGATAAGTGCGCCATGATGCGCAATTCAATTTGCGAATAATCTGCGGCAATTAATTTGTAACCGCTGGGCGCGATAAAGGCTTGGCGTATGCGACGGCCTTCTTCTGTTTTAATGGGAATATTTTGTAAATTGGGATCTTGCGATGATAAGCGACCCGTTGCAGCAACCGCTTGATGATAACTGGTATGGATACGGCCTGTGCGTGCGTTGATGACTTGCGGCAATTTATCAGTGTAGGTCGATTTTAATTTGGCAAGGCCGCGGTATTCCATCAACACTTTTGGCAGTGGGTAATCCAACGCTAATTCTTGCAACACTTCTTCGGCGGTTGAAGGTGTCCCTGTTGGGGTTTTTTTAATAATCGGTAATTTCTGTTGTTCAAATAAAATTGTGGCCAGTTGTTTAGGTGAACTTAAATTAAATTCTTGTCCGGCAATGTCGTAAGCTTTACGTTCCAACTGAGTTAAACGTTCGCCAAGTTCGATGCTGTGTTTGCCTAGGAGTTTTGCATCCACGAGTGCGCCATTGCGTTCGATATGTGATAGCACTGGCACCAGCGGCATTTCAATATCATCGAACACTTTTTTGAGTGATGGTGTCTGTGACAGTTGTGGCCAAAAAAATTGATGCAGCCGCAATGTGATATCCGCATCTTCTGCGGCATAGTGGCCGGCATCTTCAATTTTTAATTGATTAAAACTCAGTTGCTTAACACCCTTCCCAGCAAGCTCTTCAAATGTAACCGTTTTATAATTTAAATAATTCTGTGCAAGGTCATCCATATTGTGGCGACTACCGATGGAATTCCACACATAAGATTCGAGCATAGTGTCGTATTGAATACCGCGCAATTCGATGCCGTAATTTAATAATACACTGCGATCGTATTTTATATTTTGGCCGATTTTCAGTTTCGCTGAATCTTCCAAAATAGATTTCATTTCTTGCAGAACCCATGCGAGCGGAAGCTGCTCGGGTGCGCCCATATAATCGTGTGCGCAGGGGATATAAGCGGCTTTCCCTGCTTCTATCGCAAAGCTGATGCCGACAATTTTGGCATCCATAATGTCGAGACTGGTGGTTTCAGTATCAAATGAAAATGCCGCTGCGTGCGTTAAACGAGCAAGCCAATCTGCGAACAACGCTTTATCGGTGATGATGTCGTAGTGAATATCGGTAGGCGCAGCAAGCGCTACAAAATCTGCACGGGATTCATGCGTGCTTTGTGCATTTGTTGATGCGCTCACAGACGCTAGATTGTTTTGCGCGATGTTGCTTTGTACATCACCTAAATCTTTCACCCAACTTTTAAATTCTAAATCGTCAAATAATTCGCGCAGACGATGGTTGTCTGGCTGCGCAAGGTGAATGGAATCTGGTGCAACCGATAATTCCACATCCGTTTTAATCGTGGCGAGTCGATAAGAAAGATATGCCATCTCGCGATGTTCAATTAATTTTTCCGGCATGGTTTTCGCGCCGCGAAATGACAGTGTGCGCACTTTTTCTACATCCGCATAAATCGCATCTAAACCGCCGATACCTTGAATTAATCCTTGCGCCGTTTTTTCGCCGACGCCGGGAACGCCCGGAATGTTATCCACTTTATCGCCCATTAACGCGAGGTAGTCGATCATTAATTCGGGACCAAAACCATATTTTGCTTTCACGCCTGGAATATCTAAAACAGTTTCTGTCATGGTGTTGACGAGCGTGACATGTTCGTTCACTAACTGCGCCATATCTTTATCGCCAGTGGAAATAATGACATCGCGTCTTTGTTCCGTGGCCTGACGTGCGAGTGTGCCTATAACATCATCAGCTTCAACGCCTTCTACCACTAACAGTGGTAAGCCCATGGCTTGCACTATGTCGTGAATAGGCTGCACTTGCGGACGCAAATCATCCGGCATAGGTGGGCGATTCGCTTTGTATTCTGCAAACATTTCATCGCGAAATGTTTTTCCTTTTGCATCAAACACCACGGCAATAGCACTGTGCGGATAATCCTTACATAAACGCCGCAACATATTCACAACGCCTTTTACGGCACCTGTGGGTTGGCCTTTGGAATTGGTCAGCGGCGGTAGGGCGTGATAGGCGCGATAAAGATAGGAAGAGCCATCGACGAGTACCAAGGGTGCCTGGGGGGGCTGAATCTGAATCATAAAAATGTCTGTCTAAAAGAGGGAGTATTGATGTGCGGCAGGATACACCAAGTGCGTCAATTTCGATCTTGGCGATGATCATGCCTCTGTCATCGGTAACAACTTGCCAATTTGACGAGCGAAAGTGTTACCGGCGACAACTTGTGTTACCTGGCGCCATACTTGACGCGTGATTTAGCTTTTATTTCTAAGTTGCGGTATTTATTCACATTTTATCTATTTTTATAAATAAAAAGTTTAAGAGGGTGCTAGCATATTAAAAATCATGTGTTACCATGTGTTACATAAAGTAACGAAATGAAATCGCAAAAAACGTTCTTTTGTTACTTAACTCTTAACCCAATGCAAGACCTGAAGGTTGCTCACAAGGCAACCAGAATCGTAAACACCATCGGAGGACCATACGATGAAAAAGACTACTGTTATATTTGCTGCCCTGTTATTGGCAACTACTGGCGCCGTTGCTGAAGAAGCAACCAAAGATTTAACCATTGCTGCTGCTGAAGTAAGCAGCAAGACGGTATGGGTTGAAACCAGCGAGGATGCACAACGTCATCTCCAAGAGGATTTGGCGGCTAAAACTAAGGAGTTGGACGATGCGGTAAACGCCAAACTTGAACAAGAATTGGCGGATCGCTTAGAGGAAGAATTAGGTTTATAAGTTTTATGGCGCTCCGTCCTTCAGCTCAGTGGCGGAGTGCTTTTTTATTCACTGGCTGTAATCAACGCTTTTTCTGTTTTTATCTCTTCACTGTACTTGCCCCGCATTTGACCTTATAACTTTTAGTTTGGTCATTGCGGGGATCTTTTTTTGTGCGAGTCACAAATTTCACATTTGCTTTTTGTCTGTCGCCAAAATCGCTAGCGCAGGCTATTTATTCACCTAGACTGCCAATGAGCGGCTTGATTGAGCGCCTGTTTTTCCCGCAGAGGGTTACTTTTAACCGATTTGGAGGATGTCATGGATACGCTGATCTTTTCTCAAACAGCTATTTTTCGTATGCAGCAGTTAGCGAGCAGCTATTACCACAAAACAGGTATTCGTCACCGTATGGCAACCCAAGATGGAATGTTGGATTTGTTGCGCGAGAGTGCTCTATCAACCGATAGAGATGTTAGGCAGTGCTATGACGCGTTTGTTATGGAATTGAATAAGCGTCAAATCGATATGTTGGCTGCACGCGATGTTAAATTGCGCAAGCCATTGCATATTTCTCTAGTGAGTCCGATCCGCAAGGCAGGCTAGGAACTGCTCGCGCATAGCGCTGAGCAGTTGCGCATAGCTGGTCACTTCATCATTACCGATGGGGTCGAGCAGGCCGGTGCGTAGGTTCAGCGAGCGAGCAAGTTCTTGCACAGCGCTTCCCGATGCTTGTGGTTCCATAAAAAGGCATTTGCCTTCTTCTTTTAATACTTCTCGTAATTCTTGCAGATGTTTAGCGCCTGGGCGACGCTCAGGTGTGTAGGTCACATAACCAACCTGATGCAAATGGTAGTGCGCAACAAAATGCGCATAACCCTCGTGATATACCGCAAAACCCACTGTTTGCACAGGTTTGAGGCTATGGGCGATGTGGTTGTCCAGCGCCTGCACCTCTGACGAAAACTTTTTGTTGTTGGCGGCAAATTGCTCAGCAGACGAGGGGATAAGTTCACTGAGTTTGTCGGTTAACGCTTGAGCTATGACTAAAGCATTACGTGGATCCAGCCATAGGTGTGGATCTTGAGCGTGATGATCGTCTTGTGCGTGCTGATGGTGTGAGTGATGCGAATCTGTCTCAGGCCAATAGAGTCCCGGTAATCCGTAACTGCGAACTAATTTGTCTTCAGGAATATTGCTTAAGGGTTTAGCTAAAAAGCTTTCCAGTTCGGCACCTATCCAAAGGATGATATCTGCCTGATGCAGTCGTTTGTGATCAGACGCCTTGAGCGGGTAGTCGTGAGGTGATGCGGTCACGGGTAGCAGTGTTTCTACACGCAGTTCATCCCCCGCAATTTCTTGAGCGATCAGTGCAAGTGGCTTGATACTGGCTAAAAGCAGGGGTTTGTTTTTGGCGGCCTGCGTCTCCATGCTCAACGCAAGCATTAACAGCGCGAGATAGATGTGTAGTCGCCAATCACTGCGGAAAGTTAAGTACATAAGGCCGCTCAATAGATTAAAAAGAACATAGATGACTGCAAAAAAACAGATTGTTATAGAGTAACATAGAGCTTTTCTACGATGATGTGCTTTTTGTCGGTCACTCCCGCCGCAGGTAGATGTTATGGATGTCATTTCGCTGACTATTAAGGCTCCGCTTGCGTGCAGCCATCACGATCATGGCCACTGTATTAGTGGTGCGTTAGAAAGTGCGCGTCAGTTGTGCATAAGTCGTGGTGTGCGTCTTACGGATTTGCGTTTGCAGGTGCTGGAATTGATTTGGCAAAACCATAAACCCCTAGGCGCTTATACCTTGATGGAGATGCTCGCAAAAGCATCGACACGTCGCGTCGCGCCGCCAACGGTTTATCGGGCGCTCGACTTTTTGCTAGAGCAAGGGTTGGTGCATCGCATTAATGGTTTAAATGCGTTTATCGGTTGTCCATCCCCCAATCACAAACACCAAAATCATTTCCTGATTTGCCGCCAGTGCGGCATCGCCGTGGAATTGGAGCAGGATCATTTAACGCAGCAGATCCAACAGGCCGCCGAGGCCGCGGGTTTCCGTGTTGAATCCCAATCCCTCGAGATCATGGGGTTGTGTGCTTCCTGCCAGCAAGGAGGGGATTGAGGTGAGTCATTATTTATTAAAAGCGCAAGGCTTGAGTGTTATCCGCAATGGCCGCGCTATTCTGCAAAATGCGGATTTGACCTTGGAAGCGGGCAAGATTGTGACGCTCATTGGCCCTAACGGTGCCGGTAAAACAACCTTAGTGCGCAGTGTGTTAGGGCTGATTAAAACCGATGCAGGGCGTATTGATAAGCAGCCCGATTTACGCATTGGCTATATGCCGCAAAAGTTACATATCGATGCCAGCCTGCCGCTCACAGTCGCCCGTTTTTTAGCCTTGGGGGGGAAGCCGCGTATTTCGCTTGAAGAGATACTCGGCCTCACGGGGATTGCGCATTTGGTGGCTATGCCGATGCAATCCCTCTCGGGTGGTGAAACCCAGCGTGTACTTTTAGCCCGCGCGTTGTTACGCGATCCGCAGTTATTGGTCTTGGATGAGCCGGTGCAGGGGGTGGATGTGACGGGGCAATTAGCCCTCTATGCATTGATTAATGACATTCGTCGCACTCGTGAGTGCGGTGTGTTGTTGGTTTCCCACGATTTGCATTTGGTGATGGCTACTACCGATACGGTTATTTGTCTCAATCAACATATCTGTTGCCACGGACATCCAGAGCAGGTCACCAACGATCCTGCTTATTTAGCCCTGTTTGGTGAGTTGGCCGGCACGGCGACGCCGCAAGTGGCGATTTATACCCACCACCACGATCACCAACATGATGCACATGGCAATGTTATCAAGGGTGTCACGGCGAAAACGGGTTCGCTACTTCATACTCACGCTGGTCAGTGTGGCAGCCATTGCGAGCACGATCATCATGCCTGATTTTTTATTACTTGCATTACTGGCCGGCATGGCTGTTGCCGTAGTGGCTGGGCCCTTAGGGTCTTTTGCGGTCTGGCGACGCATGGCCTATTTTGGCGATACTTTGGCTCATTCAGCCTTGTTGGGTGTTACTTTTGGGGTGTTATTGGATATTAATCTCAATCTGGCCGTTGCTTTGGGATGCTTATTGTTGGCGTTGATATTGGTCGCCCTGCAACACAACCGTTTTTTGGCGACAGATACGTTGTTGGGGATTTTGTCTCACTCCACCTTGGCGCTAGGGTTAGTCTGTGTGAGTTTCTTTAGCGAGAGCCGAATTGATCTGTTGGCTTATTTGTTTGGCGATATTCTGGCGGTGAGCCTCACCGATGTGATTAGCGTGTGGGTCATTGCTATTGCCGTTTTGGGTGCCTTGATCTGGTTGTGGCGTCCGCTATTGGCGATTACCGTGCATGAAGATCTGGCACAGGTTGAGGGCGTTCCAGTTGCTAAGGTACGCACGGCCTTGATGTTATTAATGGCACTGGTGATTGCCATCGCCATGAAAGTCGTCGGTGTGTTATTGATCACCGCATTACTGATTATCCCCGCGGCTGCCAGTCGCCGCTTGGCCAATACACCGGAACAGATGGCGCTGATAGCGGGCTTGTTAGGTGCATTGGCAGTCGTGGCTGGCTTGGCGGCTTCTTACTGGTGGGATAGCCCGGCTGGCCCGGCGATTGTGCTATCGGCCACCTTATTTTTTAGCCTCACACTCTTAAAAAAACAGCAGATATAGTGTTTTGAATCTCATCCTGTATACATGCGTGTAAGCCAAAGCGCACAAATTTCAGCGAAAATGGCGACTATATAAGCAGTCATGAATCGTGAATACTGGCACATCCGTTTGCTATGTTTGGCGAACGGTGACCCAATCACAAGGATCTACGCAATATGGCTACTCTCAACATCGGCAATGAAGCATTCAATAGCACCGAAATCGCTGCAAAAGTGGAGGGGGATATTGGCTTTCTGCTCAGTCGAATCGAATTCTTACAGAAGCAGCCAAATCCAAATCCGATGGTCATGCAAACCTACCGCGATATGCTGGAAAGCCGTCAAGCCGTGCGCGATTGGTTGATTCAAGATCAAAAAGTCGCCAACAATAAATAAAGAACCCTGTATTTTCCCGGTAATGTGGTGAGGATGAGCCAGTAGTCCTTGTCATCGAATATTCACCGGAATGTTGTGTTTTCGTCACATGTTTACGCCAATCTTTGGCGAAACAGCTACGGAAACACCTTATGACACTGGCCAAACCTGACGCTTCTTTTACCTCGTCGAGCTTGCTTGCTCAGCCATCATCTGCTCACCCATCCTCTGCCTCATCGCCGAGCTTCAAAGTATCGGGACACCTCATTAGTGCGCGCACGATTTGGATTTCCGACATACACCTCGGATTTCGTGACTGCAAGGCGGATTATTTACTCGATTTTCTTAACCACATTCACTGCGATACGCTTTATCTGGTGGGTGATATTGTGGATTTGTGGTCGCTCAAGCGTCGCTTCTGTTGGCCGAAAAAACACTACCAAGTCATGCTCAAATTCTATGAGCTGGCAGCGAGTGGTGTGCGAGTTATTTACGTCCCCGGTAACCATGACGACCCGATTCGCCATTTCAGTGGTCAATTATTTGGCCCCATAGAAATCGCGCGCGAACATGACTACGTTACTGCCGATGGCAAACGTTTATTGATTATGCATGGCGATGCCATGGATGCTTATATCAACCACAGTTGGTTAAAGCGGGTGATTGGCGATCATGGTTATGAGTTGCTGCTGTTTATCAACCGCTGGTCAGACCGAGTGCGTAAGTGGATGGGACGTCCCTATTTCTCCTTGGCGGGACTCATCAAAAGCAACATTAAAGGCGCCAAAGCGGCGATTGAAACCTACGAGCGCGAAGCTATCGCCGAAGCCAAGCGGCGCGGATTTGATGGCGTCGTCTGTGGCCATATTCACTATCCCGCCTTGCGTGAAGAAAACGGCTTACGCTACGCCAACTGCGGTGACTGGATCGAAAACTGCACTGCCTTAGTGGAGGATCACCAAGGCACTATGCGGTTGCTGCACTATAGCGATAGCATCGAATGGCAAGCGCTGGTGCAAGCGAGAGCTTAGGTACCGTTTTTCAAAGAGTGTTTGTGTACACTAGCGGAATGCTAATTCTTGGGTGCGCACATGACCAACTCTCGCGAACTGTCTCTCATCCCCACTAACATCATTACCGGTTTTTTGGGGGTGGGTAAAACCACGGCGATTAAACATCTCCTCAGTCTTAAGCCTGCGCATGAAGTCTGGTCAGTGCTGGTAAATGAGTTTGGTGAAATCGGTATTGATGGTGCGCTGTTAAAAGAAACTAACGCACATATTCGCGAAGTCCCCGGTGGTTGCATTTGTTGTGTGGCGGGGCTGCCGATGAAAATGGCCTTGAATATGCTGATTGCCCGCACAAAACCAGATCGCATTATTGTGGAGCCTACTGGCCTAGGGCATCCCGAAGAAATTATTAATACGCTCACGGGCGAGTATTACGACAGGGTGTTGGATTTACGCGCAACGCTGACCTTGGTTGATCCGCGTAAACTCAGTGATAGTCGATATACCGATAACGTAAATTTTCAGGATCAATTGGCCGTGGCCGATGTGCTAATCGCCAATAAAACGGATCTGTGTTCAACCGATGAGTTAGCTAGCTTCAATAAGCTGGCGATAGACTTTCATCCACCCAAAGCTGCTATTTTTGCGGTACAACAGGGGCAATTGTCACTGGCGTGGTTGGATTATCCCCGCAATAAACGCACTACCGCTCATCCTCAGCACCACGCTTCTGCACGCAAAAATCTGCTCAGCCCACAGCGCGAACTTTATAACCCCTCTATTCAATTACCGGAGGGGCAGGCCTTTTTGCGTCGCGAAAATCAGGGGCAGGGCTATTATTCCTGCGGCTGGTTGTTCCAACCCCGAATTCAATTTGATTTTAATGGTCTATTTGGTTGGATGACGGGTTTGGATGTGGTGCGTGCCAAAGCGGTGATGAATACCGATCAAGGCGTCTATATGTTTAACGCCGAAAATGGTGTGTTAAGTGTGAACCCGCTGATGCTGGATGATCCTGTCGACATACTGGATAGCCGCATTGAATGTATCGACAACAAACCATTTGCGGTTGAGGCGTTAGAGGCTCAGTTAACCGCAATGATGCTCACCGCATCGGCCACGCTCTAATCTCTCATCCCGCCGCGTTCGTATCATTCGTTGACGTCAATATCATTGTTTGATGTGTAAAACTTGATGTGAACTAAATTGATGCGCGCAATTGCGGCGGAAAGCTCACCTAATTAACAGTAATAGTCTAAGGTTAAGGGTAGAGTTTTTCGCTCGGATAAAACACATAAGAATTACAGAGGATTTCACTATGTTATTGCTTTCATTGCTTGCTGTATTGGTCGTGGTTGCGGTGTTGATCTACAGGCAGGTTGCACTTTCGGCGGCGTCCTCCATTGTGATCATTGCGTGGCTCGTATTGGGCGCCTTTTCTCGCGAGATGTTGTCGCCGTGGCTGGTAGTGCCTTTGGTGGCGGTGCTATTGGTGTTGAATGTGGGGTCTATCCGCCGTGCGGTTTTATCCAAACCTGTCTTCGGCATCCTCAAAAAAACCATGCCGGCGATGAGCGTAACAGAACGCGAAGCCTTGGAAGCCGGTACTACCTGGTGGGAAAAGCAACTCTTCAGCGGCAAACCTGACTGGAACGAGTTTGCCCAAATCAGCCTGCCGCAGTTAACGAAGGAAGAGCAATCCTTTTTGGATAACGAAGTGAACGAGTTGTGTACCTTGCTCGATGAGTGGGATATCCAAAACAATCGTAAAGACCTGTCGCCTGAAGCATGGCAATACCTGAAAGATAAAAACTTCTTTGGCCTGATTATTCCCAAAGAATACGGCGGCCGCGATTTCAGCCCCTACGCACAAAGCCGCATTATGAGCAAAATCGCCAGCCGCTCAGGCACTGCTGCTGTAACCGCCATGGTGCCAAACTCACTCGGCCCCGGCGAATTGTTGGTGAAATACGGCACAGAAGAACAGCGTAATCGTTGGTTACCCGGTTTAGCAAAAGGCACGGAAATCCCTTGTTTTGGTTTAACCGGCCCCGAAGCCGGTTCTGATGCCGGCTCAATTCCTGATGTGGGTATTGTGTGTAAAGGCATGCACGATGGTCAGGAGGTGCTTGGTTTGCGCCTCACGTTCAGTAAACGCTGGATCACCTTGGCGCCTGTCGCAACTGTGGTAGGCCTTGCATTTAAACTGCATGACCCTGATGGCTTGCTGGGTGATCCCACCAAAAAAGAATACGGCATCACTTGTGCCCTGATTCCTGCTAATCACCCCGGTGTTGAGATTGGCAAGCGTCACAACCCAGGTTCGCCATTTATGAACGGCCCTGTGTTTGGTACGGATGTATTTATTCCTGTGGATTGGATCATCGGTGGCGCCGCTATGGCCGGTAAAGGCTGGCGTATGTTGATTGAATGTCTAGGTGCGGGTCGCGGTGTATCACTGCCTGCGCTCTCCACCGCCAGTGGTGAAATGAACTACCGCATGGTAGGTGCTTACGCACGTATTCGCCGTCAATTCAATACTGAAATTGGTAAATTCGAAGGCGTGCAAGAGGCCACAGCGAGCATCGCTGCCAGTGGTTATGCGCTTGAAGCCATGCGTCAATTAGTCACCAAAGGTTTGGAGACAGGCGCGCCTTCAGTCATGACAGCAATGGCGAAATATCACGCCACAGAAATGATGCGCAAATCCGTAGAGCACTCTATGGATGTGGTGGGTGGTCGCGCTATTCAAAAAGGCCCACGCAACTTCCTCGTATTTTCGTATCAAAGTGTACCCGTTGCCATCACGGTAGAAGGTGCGAATATTCTCACGCGCTCGCTGATGATTTTTGGTCAAGGTGCTATGCGTTGTCATCCTTTCTTGTTTGAAGAGATGCAATCCATGCAATTGGAGGATCAAGCAGAAGGCATCAAAAAATTCGACAAATTATTTATCAGCCATTTGGGGCACGTTGCGAATAATTTGCTGCGCACCAAAATCATGGGCTTCACCCGTGGTCGCTTCAGTAGCGTGCCAGCGAATGCGGATGACTTCAGTAAACGTTGGTATCAACGCATTAATTTATTGAGTGCGGCGCTGGCGGTGACTTCCGATGTTGCCTTGGCCGTGTTAGGGGGTAATTTAAAACGTCGCGAATTGTTATCGGCCCGTTTGGGCGATGTACACAGCCAATTATTCATCGCCTGTGCAATTTTAAAATTTCATTCAGCACACGCCAGAAGTCGCGCGGAAGATGCACATGCTGAATATGCACTTACCGAAGCACTCTACAAAGCACAAGAAGCCTTAAAAGAATTCTCCAACAACTTCCCTGCGCGTTTTGTCACTCGCCTGATCAAGTTTGCCGCCATGCCCTTTGGCAATATTGTTTCCAAGCCTAACGACAATCTAATCCGCGAATTGGGCGATTTGATCATGGAAGATAATCCTGTGCGTCAAATGCTCGGGCAATATCTCTACGTCAATCACGATCCGGAAGATGCAACAGGCCGTGTCGAAAGCACCTATCAAATGCTGCTCGCACTCGGCCCGGTATGGGGCAATTTCCTCAAGGCAAAAAATTCCGGAAAATTGTCCGGCAACACCTTGGAAGAACAAGCCAAAGATGCCGCCGCGAAAAACATTATCCAACCCCACGATGTGGCGCGCATACTCGAATACGATGCTCGTCGCTATGATTGTGTACTGACGGATGCGTTTGATAAGTTGTAAATAACCGAGCACAAATAACAAAAAAGCCCTGAAAATTCAGGGCTTTTTTATGTTTTCTTTAACCTTTATGAATCTTATTCCTTAGCTGCTTTTTTCTCTTAAGCTACGTTGAATCATCACGCCTGGAATTACCAAGACACTGGTCAAAAACATCAATGCAATCCAGGTTAAAATTGTTGTTTTAAGATCAATCAACACACGTGTGGATAAAATAGTGTTGGTAACGGGAATGTAGAGCTGGTCTTTGACGCCCACAGATTCTATGCTGAGTTGTTCATAGATTCGCTCTGAGACTTCATAAAGTCCAACTAGTTTATCCACTATTAACGGAATTTCTTTCTTGGTTAACTCCAGATAATTCTTATATTCTTCGGTTTTTTGAGTGCTAAGGGATTTTTTAACTGCATCCAATACCAGTTGTGCATCTTGAATGCTAGCTTCGAGCTCCGCAGTTTCTGCTATTAATTCAATCCATTGTGTGTGTAATTGTTGGCGATATTTTTGCCTATCTGCATCACCTGAGAGACTAACAAGTTTATCTACAACATCGGAGCTAATATCAGAAAGTGATGCATTGCCGCCATTTGTTGTTGGACTATTGCTGGGCGATTGAGAGTATGAATCATAAACAGTTTTTACCGCTTGTGCCTTTTTATTCAGGGCTCCGAGTTGGAGAAGTAATTTTTTGGTTCGGTCTTGATAATAATAGATAGTTTTTTGCGGAGACTCAGTTAACCCTAATTCGCGGACAGGTGCGACTAAACTTCCCAACAAATAATTGCTCATGTCCTCGGCTGCATAAGTGAGATCTAAAATCTTCATCCCTGACACCGGATCTATAATCGATTGTGCTCCTTCATAGCCTGATAGCTTGCCAATATTGCTTTTTAGCGCCTGGAGTTTGGTAGTTATAATGTCTCCGGCGACCAATGGGTCTTCATTCAGAATCAAATCCCTGTTTATTGAATTAGCGGACGCAAGCTGCACGTTTATTTGCAAGACTCCTTTTTGTTTTATTGCGCGTTCAGCCCAAATAGCAGGTATATCACTTAGAAGTTTATCGGCTATATCCTTCGGCAGATCTTTTTTTTCTAAGCGCAAGCTAATCAGGGCTTCACCGGAAGTAGCTTGTTCAATATCTTTTTCCATTTGTTTTTGCAGATCAACGATCTGATCGGCTGTCAATTTTTTGTCTGCCATCAAAATTCCATAGCGCTTCATCAACAATGGGTAGCTTGGGGAGTAAGGGGATGCCGTCAAGGCGGATTGCAAGTCGGCAATCGTCCATCCGTAGTCTTTTATGTTATTGCGCTCATAGGCGATTTTGATGACAGCGGGAGCCACTATATCGCTGTAAGCAAATTTAGCCCCACTGGGAAATAACAATTTGTGAGCATTTGGGAAGGTTAGCCGTATAGGCTTACTGTAAACAGTTTCTGGTGTTGTAGCTGTAATTTGTATGGCTTTTATACCACCATAAATGGCGGTGACCACTATTAAGGCAACCAACCAATGTTTCCATGTGGCGAGTGCGGATTTGAGTAGTTGTAACAAGTCAATTTCATCATTGACGGGCGAATCTTTTATATTTGTATTCAAGCTAATGCTCCTTTGGGTGTACCGATATTGTGCGGGGGTATTAGACATGCCTCGTAACAAATTGTAAACCGCTGTGAAATCTGGATGATTGCCCTCTACATCTTGATATGAAATCAGCTAGAATTGCGTCTCGAAGTAGAAGCCAAGACTGCCATTGAAGGAGTAAGCGCAATGATCCGAACACTTTTTGAAGCCACCCGGCAAACCAAAAGAGCTATATCTCTAGTTTTTGATGTTATCTCAATATCTTTTGCTTTCTATATAGCAATGTGCCTCCGGCTCGGCACGTTAGTTCCTCCAATAGGTCAGTATGAGCTCTTCATGTTGGCAATTACAACCGTGCTTAGCATTGGTGTTTTTATTCGTATGGGAATGTACAGGGCTGTACTTCGATATTTGTCAGCACAGGCAATTATTACGGTAGCCGTTTGTGTTTGTATTTCTGGATTAATTCTTGCGGTTGCCAGTTTTTTTACTTATTCAAGTACTCCTCGTTCAGTTCCATTCCTTTATACATTGTTATTATTTGTTTTTATTGGTGTGCCGCGCATGCTTGTTCGTAGCGTGGTGATGCTGCTGACTCATTCGGATCCAGAGGGGAAGGCGCCTGTTATTATATATGGGGCTGGTAATACAGGACATCAACTGTTGGGGGCACTAGGCGCTTCATCATACAGTGTTAAAGCATTTATTGATGACAATCCCCGGTTGCACAACACGACCGTAGGGGGCGTAAAAGTTTATGACTCGGCTAGCTTGAAGCGGTTAATCCAACAGTATGCTCCCAAGAAGTTTCTGCTTGCGTTGGGTAATGCTACCAGCGCAAGTAAAGCAAGGGTTCTGAAAACATTAGAGCCGCTTGCGATAGAAGTGCAAACTATTCCTGCCATTGCCGATATATTGAGTGGTAAGACCCGTATAGAAAATATCAGAGATGTGGGGGTTGAAGACCTGCTAGGGCGTGATCCTGTTAAGCCAAACCCCAAATTATTAGACGCTTGCATCAGAAATAAATCAGTAATGGTCACGGGTGCAGGTGGCTCAATTGGTAGTGAATTGTGCCGTCAAATAATCAAGCATTCGCCCAAAATCTTAATCCTCTTTGAGCAGAGCGAATATGCTCTTTATTCTATTGAAAAAGAGCTGCAGGCGGAATTAGAAAAAATTCCAAAACAAATCGAATTAGTGGCTTTGCTAGGGTCGGTACAAAATGAGCAGCGCCTCGTTATGACTATGCAAGCTTACGAAGTTCAGACTGTATATCATGCGGCAGCTTATAAGCATGTACCCTTGGTAGAGCATAATATTGTTGAGGGTGTAAATAACAATGTAATTGGAACATGGCGCTGTGCTGAAGCCGCAATTAAAGCGAATGTTGAATCCTTCGTTTTAATTTCTACCGATAAAGCCGTTCGGCCGACAAATATTATGGGTGCTACAAAGCGAATTGCGGAGTTGGTATTACAAGGCTTAGCTCAGCGACAAACCAAAACACGGTTTACGATGGTGCGTTTTGGAAATGTCTTGGGTTCATCGGGGTCAGTGGTTCCCTTGTTCCGGCAGCAAATAAAACAAGGTGGACCAGTTACGGTAACGCACCCGGATATCATCCGTTATTTTATGACGATTCCTGAAGCAGCAGAGCTAGTGATTCAAGCAGGGTCTATGGGCAAGGGGGGCGATGTATTTGTGTTAGACATGGGCGATCCAGTAAAGATTATTGATCTAGCTCGCCGCATGATTCACTTGTCTGGTTTGGAAATAAAAGATAAAGAGCATCCTCATGGTGATATCGAAATTCAATATACTGGTCTAAGGCCAGGTGAAAAATTATTTGAAGAATTATTAATCGGAGATAACGTGAGTGGTACTGAACACTCGCGAATAATGAGAGCAGAGGAGCAGTCTTTAAGTTGGAATGAAACAGAATCTCTTATTATTGAACTTAAAAGAGCAAGCGACTTATACAAGTGCGATTTGTTGAAGGAGTTTCTACTAGCCGCACCTGCTGGTTATTCGTCCAATGAAAAAATGAATGACTCGGTTTGGACTAAAACTGCTAGAAACAACAATAGTCTGCGTCTTGTGTGATTAAATATGTTTTTAAAAAATGATGGGTACAACACGAGTAACGCTTTATTCTTTTTGAAATGGGCAAGATCAGGTGTATTGATATATTTGGCGTCTTTTTTCTGGGCTCCTTCTAGAGATGCATTGCAGATTGTTTATTTATTCGCATTTTTTATACCAATCGGGTACGTTCTCCTCTCACAAAAACCTAAATTTCTTGAATATGGTGGTCGGATGACGGGAACTGCTCTTATATATGCGGGCTTTTCCGCCCTGAGTGCCCTTTGGGGAACACCAGAAGACTTCGGATATTTTATTTTTCAGTGGGTAGTATTGGCTGCTTGGTTATGCGGCGCGAGTTTACTGTGTGCAACATATGATTTTGATCTGCAAAAAGGTTTGCTTTACTTTATCGCTATTGGTTCCTTAACTGCTGCAGCAAGCATCACATATTATTACGGTTTTGCATTTGGAAGTACCAGTAATGATATCAGGCTTTGGGGTTGGAACATATTTAGAAACCCTAATGAATTAGGCGCAATGTGCGGTATCGTGGCGTTGATAACTTACATTTTTGCCCTAAAGTCGCCAACATTAATACGTTCTTGGGTTTTTTATTCGATTGCATTGATACCCTTGACGGGCTTGGTGCTTTCACTCAGTCGAGGATCGTTATTTTCTTTCGTGGTGACAGCTTTTTTAGCATTAATTATTATTCGTCCGCCGTTAAAAATTTGGCTTCCCCCAGTAGCAATATCCCTTATTGCAATTATGCTTTTAGTTGATGTAAATGATTTAAATAATTATTACATAGACGGTCGAAGTGCCCGCTTCGGCGGTAGATTTGAAATCTGGAGCGTGGCATTTGAAAGTATCAAAGAAAATATTCTCTTTGGCACAGGGCTGTCAAAAAAGACCGGAATATTAGTACCTGGTTTTGATTTATATAATCATGCTCACAGCGCATGGATTGATACTTTGTATCGCACGGGAATAGTGGGTCTTCTTCTATTGATAATACATTTCAAAACAATAGTAGAAAAATTCCATCTTACACCAAAATTGATGCCTTTATATTTATGGTTATGTTATGGCTGTTTATATAGCACTTTGGATGGAAGAGGTTTTTTTTGGGATATGGGAGCTAAGTGGTTTTTCTATTGGATTCCTGTCGGGTTAATTATTGCTTTTCAATCTAAAAATTACATACTTCGGCTCAATAATAGGATTCAGAGCCTGACGTATCCCGACAAAAATTCTTTTAATTCAATGTAGTAGAGGATGCTCTTTAGCAAAAGCGGAGCTTGCATGATTTTCATTTTTCTCTAACGAAAGCCAATTCAATAGAGAGGAAAGCCATGAAAGCGAAAAAATTATTGCACAGTCCTCTTGGAAAAGCTTGCGCCGCGATGCATGCTCATCGCTTTTCGAGCTTATTAACTTGCTGCGAAGTACTACTATTTGGACAGCGCTTAACGCTTACCTTCCGTGTGCTGAAATAGTTGTTATCAATCCCGCGTTGAGCACAAAATGCCATTGTGGTTTGCCCTGAAGCGACTTGCTCATCAATCATGGCGCGCCATTGTGCTTGCGTTAGTACAGCCAGCATCATTTCTCCGGTTGAAAAATGTGTACGCTAATGGTTAGTGTGAAAATGTGGGGTTGGTTGGGCGCTTACGCTGGATGGAAAACGGATTTGGGCGAAAAAAAATTTAGCTCAAACCTAATCTGACAGACACCTGTAAAAACCGGTAACTGTCAGATCAGGTTTGAGCTAGTACAAATTAATTTTTAATACGATCCCCTGCCCCATTTCCAGTGACCGTTAGAAAAATATACTTAAAATATTTCTCCAACGTTAAAGTGGTCAGCATTTTTTCATCTGTTTCAGCAAGCAACTCAGGCGTTGACATATCTATTTTATTAATCTGGGCAAGACCAGTTATTCCTGGTCTTGCAGAATAAATACCCCTTTTCTCACGCTCAGCTATCAATTGCTTTTGAGAATATAAACAAGGTCTGGGGCCAACAAGGCTCATTTCTCCCTTAAGTACATTCCATAGTTGTGGCAGCTCATCTAATTTGGTGCGCCGCAGAAAATTTCCGAATCGTGTAACAGAGGTTGCGTTCGCAAGATGCGTAGCAACTGATGCAGTATTTGTGTGCATTGTTCTAAACTTTACCAAAATAAAAGGCTTTTTATTCCGACCGACACGCTCCTGAAAAAAAATAGGCGAGCCTGTATCGAAAAGCCCAATTAAGAATATAATAACCAAAATAGGTAATGCAAATATCATCCCAAAAAAAGAAAATACTATATCGAGAAATCGCTTCATGATTGTTCATTTTTCCTCTTCTAACTGAGCAAATATCATTGTTTTGGAAGCTTTAAAAAAGCTTCAGCAGTTCTTTTCAATCCATCATCTACAGATATGGGTGGTATCCAGCCAAGAAGTGTTTTAGCTTTAGAAATATCGACTTGAAGCGAGCCACACAGACGCTGAGAAAAATTTTTCTTACCTATCAGTATCGCAAATAAACTAAGTACCCCTTCAGGAACAGGAATTAGGCGAGCGGGGCGACCTAATGCGCTTGCCATGCGTTTAAGTAAATCGGTAGTTGACAGATCTTCATCATCACTTACAAGAAAAACCTGATTGGCGGCGGCGGGATGACTAAGGCAGGTCACAATAAAATCAACTAAGTTTTCTAAACTAACTAGGCTTCGTTTGTTATGAATGGCTCCCAAAGGCAGGGGTATTCCTTTATTCAACCAAGTCATCATGCTCTTAAAGTTTGCCTTCACACCGGGCCCATAAACCAAGGGTGGGCGTATGACAACAACCTCCATCCCTGTATTTGAAGCCAATTTTAATAATTCTAGTTCGGCTTCGTATTTGGATATTCCGTAAGGCTCCACAGGTTCAGCTATGTCTTCTTCAGTAAGAGGATGACCAAACGCACTGATCTCTCCATTTGCCTTCGCCGAACTAATAAAGATAAACCTTTTTACGCCATTTTTTGCAGCAGCAGCAGCTAGCGTTAATGTGTTTCGACAATTTACATTTCTGAATTCAGTTAAAGGATCTTCAACAGCGTCATTTATCAGATGAACACGCGCTGCTGTATGAACTACAACATCTACTCCAACAAGGCATTTTTCGAATTGAGTAGCCTCTGAAAAGTCAGGTATGACGAATGAGTTAATGTGAAGGTTGTGGTTTGATATGTCATAAGGTTTTCTTGAAATAGCAAGAATTGACAACTGGTGCGATTTGCTTAGCTCATTTATCAACGCCTTGCCCACAAATCCGTTGGCTCCGGTAATTGCAATATGATTCATTTTTTTTGTCATTTTGTTGGACGTAGAAGCTCTAGTAATTTGAAAGGAATTTTAGTTAGAACAAATATCAAATTGGTATAAAGGCCATTTTTTCTACATGCTTTTACAATTTCACGGTTTAACAATAAACTATTTTTAAGGCCAGATGTGCTAACTCCTCCCTGACGCATCCTAACGATTACCTTGTCCGTCCATCGGTAACTCAGGTTGTTTGAATAAAGCATCCTTACAAAGAGTTCGTAATCTGCAGAGATTTTGTAGCTCAAGGAGTAGTCTCCAACATTCTGATAAGCCGCTCTTCTGATGAAAGTTGCTGGATGAGGTGGCATCCAACCAAACCTCAACTTCCAGGCTTTGAAATGACCGGCTCTATACACTCTAGTAATAATATTTGTTTCTTCTGCTTTACAAAAAACTACGTCACCATAAATCAGATCACTTTCCGGGAATAGCCTGAACTGATCAGCTATATGGGATATCACGTTATTACTTTCATAAAAATCGTCAGAATTGAGTATCCCGACTATCTCACCAGTAGCGGCAGCTACACCTTTATTCATTGCGTCATAAATTCCCCTGTCGGGTTCAGATATAACCTTGGTGATCCTCGCGCTGTACTCTCCGATGATGTTCAGTGTCTTATCTTTCGATGCCCCATCTATAATTATGTACTCAATGTCGGAGTGAGTTTGAGACAAAACAGACTCGATAGTGTCTCTAATAGTGGCTTCACTATTGTAAGAAACGGTAATGATGGAAATTTTCAAAGTTGTTACTCAAAGTTATTTGGTTTGTGACAATACATCCGAGCAAAGCTACACTATTCACTAAAAGAATGAGTTGAAGCGCAGGCATGCAGACTTCAACTGCGAAACTTGTCCTGGTTATCAAGAAACCATTGGTATGTTTTGTGTAGGCCGGTTTCTAAATCTATAGCAGCATTCCAGCCAAGCGAGTTCAAGCGAGAAACGTCCATCAATTTCCGCAACGTGCCATCTGGTTTCGTGCTGTCGAAGGTTAATTTGCCTGTGAAGCCGGTAATTTTAGCTATAGTCTCTGCAACCTCTCTGATTGTACAATCAATACCGGTGCCGACATTAATATGCGAAAGCATTGGTTGTGTGTGTGCTTTGTAAATGGTGGGATCTAACTCCATCACATAGACACTTGCAGCAGCCATATCATCAACATGTAAGAATTCACGCATTGGTTTACCGCTTCCCCACACAACAACCTCCTTATCGTTACGCAGTGTAGCCTCATGAAAGCGTCTTATTAATGCGGGGAGAACATGTGAATTTTCCGGATGAAAATTGTCATTCGGTCCGTATAAATTTGTTGGCATAACACTGCGATAATCTCGCTGATGCTGCCTATTGAAGCTTTCGCACAATTTTATCCCCGCAATTTTAGCTATCGCGTAGGGTTCATTAGTTGATTCCAGTGTGCCCGTTAGCAAAGCGCTTTCTTTCATCGGCTGTTCGGCATCTCTTGGGTAAATACAAGACGACCCGAGGAATAATAGTTTATTGACATCAGAAGAGTGCGCAGCATGAATAATATTGGCTTCAATCATGAGATTTTCATAAATGAAATCAGCAGGAAAAGTGTTATTGGCATGTATGCCGCCAACTTTTGCCGCAGCTAAATAGACTTGTTCAATTTTATTCAACTTAAAAAACTCTTGAACATTTTTTTGATCAAGTAGGTTAAGCTCGTCTTTGCTCTGAGTAATAATATTTGTGTAACCAAGAGCTTGTAGGCGACGAATAATCGCCGAGCCAACCATTCCCCTATCTCCCGCGACAAAAACGGACTGATGTAAATTACTGTTCACTATTAATTCTCCACCGTGACCGGAATTTCATAGCCATGCTGTTTTAATAGAGCGTGACGTCTGGCAACTTTCAGGTCTTCAGCGACCATTTCTGCACACATTTCTTGTGCAGTAATTTCCGGTTCCCATCCAAGAATATTTTTAGCCTTTGTTGGATCGCCAAGCAATGTTTCTACTTCAGCAGGTCTGAAATAACGAGGGTCAACCCGAACAATAATATCTCCTACATTCAGTGCCGGAGCCATCTCGCCCTCAACCGAGTGAACTATTGCATGTTCTTCAACGCCGGTACCTTCAAAGCGCAATTTGATGCCTAATTCGCTAGCAGACCAGCTAATAAATTCACGAACAGAGTATTGAACACCGGTAGCGATTACAAAGTCTTGAGGCTTTTCTTGTTGCAGCATCATCCACTGCATCCGAACATAATCCTTCGCATGACCCCAGTCGCGTAGTGCATCCATATTTCCCATATACAAACACCCCTCTAAACCTTGAGCGATATTTGATAGACCGCGAGTAATTTTGCGGGTTACAAATGTTTCGCCACGGCGAGGGGATTCATGATTAAACAAAATGCCGTTGCAAGCATACATACCATAGGCTTCACGATAATTAACGGTAATCCAATAGGCATACATCTTTGCAACCGCATACGGAGAGCGGGGATAAAACGGTGTGGTTTCTTTCTGCGGGATTTCCTGAACAAGCCCATACAATTCAGATGTAGATGCTTGATAAAAGCGTGTTTTCTTTTCAAGCCCCAGCAATCGAATTGCCTCTAGAATTCGAAGTGCTCCCATTGCATCCACATCGGCGGTATATTCAGGTGACTCAAAACTAACCGCCACGTGTGACTGCGCGCCCAAATTGTAAACCTCGTCAGGCTGAACCTGTTGAATTATTCTTGTCAAATTTGACGAGTCGGTTAAGTCACCGTAGTGCAACACAAAATTCTGATGCGCTACATGTGGATCCTGGTAGATGTGATCAACTCTTTGTGTATTAAATAAGGATGCTCTACGCTTGATCCCATGGACAACGTAGCCTTTCTCTAGTAAAAACTCAGCCAGATAGGAGCCATCTTGCCCCGTAATCCCAGTTATAAGCGCCTTTTTGTTAGTCACCGCTAGCTCCTGTTGTATTTTAGCCAAAAAATAGTTTTATTGATTCCTTCGTCTCTTGAGTAAGGCGGGTTTCCCACAACTTTATAGAGATTTTCAAGAGGTAGAATGTTATCAGTGGTCATATTTTTAAATCTGAAAGTAGTTAAAGGAAACTGAATTTTAAGAAAACTCAACAAAGTCCCCAGCAAAGCAACCGTGTACATTAAGTGATACGGCAATATTTTAGGCGCCGGAAGGCCAAACGCAGCACTTACCTCTGCAGCCCAGATATTTATATTAATGGGATCCTTGTCCCCAAGATAAAAAATACATTTGCTAATTTCTTCTGGGTCAGCGAGAAGTAATTTGGAAATTTGATAAACTGAGTTTCCTACATAGCCATATGTTTTACTGCCGCACTTGCGAATCCCAAAGAAACTGCCAGATTGTACCATGTCGAAAAAATCTCTATAGGGTTTGTCAAACCATGGCCCCCATATTGAAGTGGGCCGAAATATTACCCAAATGGCTTTCATTGAATTCGAGCGGATAATTTGCTCCATTCTTACTTTACTTTGCCCGTAAACTGTAGCTGGACAGTAATCATCATCCGAGGCAGGTAAGTGCCCAGCTCGACATACCAGCATTGATGAAGCGAACAGTACTTTCTTAATGGAGATCGTGGCATTTACTGCCTCTATAATGTTGAGCGTTCCATCTGTATTTACCTTGTAGTCTTCTATTGCGGCGCCCTGTAAGTCTGTTCTGGCAGCAAGGTGTACCACGAAATCAGGCGCTATCTCTTTAAAATGGTTTTTAAGTTTTTCCCTATCGAGGATGTCGCAGCCTACCCAATACGGGGTTAAGTTTTTATTGCGAGGAGGTACGATATCCAGATTTGCTACGTGATGACCTTGCGCAATGAGGTGTTCTATTAAATTTGTGCCGATGAACCCAGAACCCCCAGTCACTAAAATTTTAGCTCTCATTATTCAGTACTCTAGAATAAAAGTTTTGATATGAATTCGACATTGATTTAGATGAAAAATATTTTTCCGCAATATCGCTAAATCTCGATGAGCGAGTGCCCCCAGAGCTGATAAAAAAATCCAATTTTCTGACTAAGTCAGTATCATCTGAAATAGAAAATAAGAAGTTAGATATTAAACTTTCATCGCCTGCAAAGCATTCTTGATGCTGAGGAATATCAGATAGCATGCACGGCAAACCGCATGCCATAGCCTCGATAACTGCATTCGGCAATCCCTCTGACAAAGAAGAGGATAAAAATAAATCGGCACATTGATAATATTTAAAAACATTCTCAATATCGCCCAAAAAGGAAACGTTATGTCCAGAAATATTTTTCAGGTCATTAATTAAAGGCCCTTTCCCAAGGACAATAACTTTAAAACTGGAATCGCTTCTCCTCAATGCATTAAGAGCAAAACTAATATTTTTCCTTTGAATAAGACTGCCGACAATAACTATATAAAATTGGTCTTCAATTAATCCCAAGTCTTTTCGCAATTCCAGTTTTTCTCGGTGTCGCACGGGAAAATATTTCTGGAGGTCTACTCCATTAGCTATTGCTTCGGTAAAAATACCGCCTCGTCGCATAACCCTCTGAATCGAAACTGAGCAGGAGGCAACATTTGTGCGCTTTAGTAAAAGACAATGTACTTTGGAAATAATAGGCGCAAATCGACCAAATAAATCTGGATAGTCCTCTTGTGGTATGTTTCGCAATGTAGTGACTCTTGGTTTTCGCCAGGACAGAAAAACAAAAAGATCGCCAAGAAATCCTTGAGAGTGAATTATATCTGGATTTAATTTTTTTAGCCTGAGTCCCAAGAAAAACGGAGCCAGTACTAGATTAACAACATTCTTACTTAGACCAAGTGACTGAACGTTAATGTTTGCAGCTAAAAATTCATGCTTTTTTGTGCTACCACCTTCATTAAATAAAGTTAAAACTATCGGTGAGAATTTTTGTTTATCAAGACAAGTTATGATATTAAAAAGCTGGTTGGTGGGTCCAACTTTCGCAAGACTTGATACAACATACACGACACTAATCATTTTATTACTCACTTGAAGATTGAAACACTATATTGACCGCTTCCCCATACTGGATTAGCTAGATTCATAACCAGCATTAATGACGCGTAGAATATTATTGGAATTGAAGCTATGGCTTTGTTTTTAAAGCAAGATACAAATGAAGCCAGCAAGATAACCTCTGTGATTCCAATAACAGAAGAAACCCTACCAGCAACTAAAGCAAAGTCATTAAATATAATTCTAAAGAAAACTGCCGAAGCATAAAATGCTATAAGCACATTAAAATATGGGACCTTCGATTCCATTCTGCCCCAAAAAAACAAAGCCAAAGTTAGTATTATGATGTTTTTTATATTAACCAAATCAAATAATCCTAGGGAATAATTATATATTTCCCACGCCAAGTAATAAGATAACTTTTGCGTTAAAAGCCCCATATCAGGTAGGTTGTTTAAAATTATATGACCCGCCCCAAAAAAACCAATTACAGTTGATGCTATGAGGCCAATCAAAATGTTTCTTTTGGAAAAAAAATTTATTTTATATAAAAAATACGGGAAAAAAGCGGCCAATGATGATATGTGAAATAAAGATGCCAAAAGTATTATCAAAAAAACTTTCTTGTCGTTTTTAAAGTAAAGCTGTTTTATTGAAAAAAGCAGTATTGCTGCTGCAATAGCTGAACGTATGGCGTTCATATCTTTATGTAAAAATGGATGAGCAAAATACAACAGTAACACCAGCAATGGATAGGCAGAATACTGATAATAGTTATAGGCATTTATTCCAACACTAATTGCTGCGACCAGCAAAAATAAATATGTATAGTCATCAGTAAAATATTTGACCAGGGCTGATAGAGCAACATATCCGACCTCCATGTTTTCGTCGTCTAGCGAATAGCTAAATTTTCCATCAAAAGGAGAGAAGTAACTATGAACACGAGAAAATTGCTCTACATACGAAATGTCATCTGCCCCAACACCTTGGGCGCGCAAACCTGAAAACAAAATAATTAAGATTGTTAGGAAGAAATATATTAGCCCTCTATAAGCTTTAATTTCTCTTAACTCTATTACGAGCGCGAAAAAACATACGGTGAAGAAGAGAGCAAAGAATGCCGACATAACAACCTATAATTCTTGTTAGTTGAGTTGATCATTAAGCCAAGCTTGAAACATTAAAATGCTCCAAAGCTTATTCGAATTGTCGTGACCGCGCAAATGATCATGCCATGTTTTCCTCACGAGATTTACGTTGAAAAATCCATCGGCCAACAGTTTTTTCTCGCATAACAATTCTTCAGCCCAATCACGCAATGACGTGCGCAGCCAAGATGCTATGGGGATGGCAAATCCTTTCTTTGGTCTATCAACCAGTTCCTTTGGGATATGACGATACAATAATTGACGCAACAACCATTTGCCTTCGCCATTTCGTATTTTCATATGGAGGGGCAAAGTCCAAGCAAACTCTATGACATGATGATCTAGCAACGGCACCCTAGTTTCCAAGCTGTTTGCCATAGATGCACGATCTACTTTAACAAGAATATCGTCGGTCATATAAGATTGAAAATCTCGCGCCATCATTAAGCTCTCGGCGCCGTTGACAAACGCAGCACTATCTAAATTATTTAGAAGAGTTTCTGGCTCTCTGGCATTTAAAATAATACTTTCAGGATATTTCCAGTGACTCATTAACTGATAATGAAATTCCGCAAAATTCTGCGCATCTATAATATTGAGAAATTTACGCATTCTTCTATTCACTGGCACCTGAGATAATAACTGTGCCATCAGCTTGCGAAGAGGTATTGGCAACCTTTCTAAATAAAGCCAGATTTTTGGAGCAAATCTATATTGCTCATATCCGCCAAATAGCTCATCACCCGCATCACCTGTCAGTGCTACAGTCACCTTCTGTCGAGCCATCTTGCACAACAAAAAAGTTGGGATTTGAGAGTTATCTGAAAAGGGCTCGCAATATATTTGAGGTAGGCTGGGGATTATCTCAAGGGCATCTCTTGCAGTTACATATAATTCTGTATGGTCTGTTTTCAAATGACTTGCTACAGCCATAGCATGTTCGGCTTCGTTGAACCCAGGCTCATTGAAGCCGATTGCAAAGGTTTTTATTGGTTGAGCACTTTGCTTTTGCATTAGCGAAACAATACTACTGCTATCAATTCCTCCGCTAAGAAACGCACCTAGAGAAACATCTGCCAACATTTGGTTTTTAATGGCATCGGATAATTTTTCTTCTAACTTATTTATCGCGTCTATATCTTTGCCAATAAAAGGATTATTTTGACCATAATTAATTACATCATTTATATTCCAATACGGAACAGCAAATTCATTTTTGGGGCGCGCAACATCAATACTAATATAGTGCCCAGGCAATAATTTTCCTATATGCTCGTAAATGCTATAAGGTGCTGGGATGTAGTTATGCCTCAGCAACAAAACCAGAGCATTTCTGTTTACTTTTGCATTGAACATTGGGTGGGCTTTCAATGCCTTCAATTCAGAACCAAATAATAGCAAACCATTTTGCCACCCCCAATACAGTGGCTTTTCGCCTGTGCGATCTCTCGCAAAAGTTAAGATACCTTTATCCTTATCCCAGAGCGCAAGAGCAAACATTCCAGTACAAGCCTGGAGTGTTTTTTCAATTCCCCACGCGGTTATACACGCAAGGATGGTTTCAGTATCTGAGTGGCCTCGCCAGCCTGAGCCATGGCCAGATTTCTCAAGTATCGATCTGAGTTCAAGATGATTGTATATCTCACCATTAAATGCGATTACGTATCGCTGGCAAGTGGATAACATTGGTTGATGCCCGGCTTCAGACAAATCAACTATCGATAATCGTTGATGCACAAATCCTATACCAGACTCAAGATCAGTCCAGATTCCGTAATCATCCGGCCCTCTATGGCCTATAGCATGCCCCATATTAGATAAGATTTTTTGAAAATCTTCATAGGAACTAATAGATGCAGAAAAAAAACCTGAAAAGCCACACATTTATCTTAACACCTGTAAAAAATAGATAAGTTATTTAGACCATTCTTCGATGTATTTTTGGGCTACTAATATATGTCCATGAGTTCTTTCCACAAATTGGCGAGACCTAAAGCCTATTTCAGGTATTACATCTCTGTTATCAAGCAAGAATTCAACCTGTTTGACAATGCTCTCTGCTGAAGGCGTGATATTGATAACTGGTGTTTCAGTACAGCCTAAGGAAATCAGTGATTCTGGCTCCGCTCCGCCCAAAACTACTTTTCCCATTGCCATGGCATATAAGCCATTAACCCCTGTCGAATACGAATTTGTTTGATCTACAACAACGTTGACTCTTTGTATTAGGTCTAAATAGTCTTTTAATGGAAGTCCGCCATTAATAATTAACTCTAAATCATTAGGATACTTTGTACTTAATAGGGCAAACGCCTTTTCTACATGCCTAGTCCCTTTAAATCCGTATCTATTAAGTCCATGAAAAACCACTATTTTTTTATTCGGGTAATTATCTTTATATTCTATCTTATTTGTATTTATTGGAAGAGGAATTGTTTCCTTACGGTTTTTACATTCTTTATAGGATACTTCATAATCATATGCTGTAGGGATTACACCCGACACTCTACTTGCTATCCATGCGTTAAACTCAAATGCACTTTGAGTACTCATAAAGTAGCTTTTTTTTTTGATGTCGTACTTTAATGAGTCTTCAAATGGTCCATATTTTAAAATGGATCTTCCCTTGCGCCAGTAGTAAGCATCGTCACCAGCAGCAGACATGTAAACTTTGCCATTTCTTTTAATAAATTGACTGAAGATAAATTTATTAGGGAGTGCTTTGTGATAAAAATAAAATGGGTTTATGTATTGAACCACATCAAAACCTGATAGTTGATTTATCTTCCACAAAGGCATTATTTTTCTTTTCAATTTTGCATAAAAACCAGAGCCTGCACCAAGATCTATATCCCGAGGAATATTTTTCCAATCATCACCATGTGACGCAATAAGCGTGTCATGCCCCAATTCAATAAGGCCTTCTTTAAGATTTTTATAAAAGCCACTAAATTCACCTAACAAAAGAATTTTCATTTTGACTCCTGATTGCGGCCGCTAATTTTTTCAATTAGTTAATCCTCTTCCATATTAAATAATACATAAATAGCCAATATAGCCCGTAATTTATTGCGTGAGCTAAAGCAGTTCCAGTCAAGCCGTATGGATTAACAAATATGTGAGTTAGTAGAACGAACGAAGAGGCAAAAATTATCTCTGAGATCATAAAAACTTTATACATCGCTTTGCCTAGCATCAGATATGCCAATAGCCAGCTTCCAATTTTTAATGTGTCGCCTAGCATTTGCCATGCAAAAAGGTCGCGCATAGGCATAAATTCTTTAGTGAAGAGGATTCCAATAATCATGTCGCGCATTGAGTAAATTGCTAATCCACACAATGCTGCGATAGGTAAAATGATTTTATAGCCCTGAATAATTTCCTCTTTAATGCGGTCTGTATTTTTTAGCTCGGATAGTCTTGGAAGGTAATAAACACTTAATGTAGTTGTAACTAACATCAAATAAGCTGCACTTAACCGCCACATGGCTTCCCAGTGACCAGCTATATCCCATCCAAGAGTGTCACCAAGGTGATTGCGAACAAGTATGTGACTCACGGGGACACAGGCTGCTGTTGTGAGTGCCATTAATGTGTATTTGGCGAGATTGATTACAGCTTCCTTTTCGATACGTCCGAAAAGATAGTCAAATTTAAACCAGGTTGTTTTGCAGCAAAGAATAAAGGTAACAAAAAAAGCGAGTGATTGATAGATCGCTAAAGATACTAGTGCACCATATAGTCCGAGTATGCCGACCATGCCCCAAGTTACAATAAGAGAAAATAAACTTCCTGCTATATTGGCGACAATATAAAGTTGAATTTCTTTTTTGCCATTTAATATCGCTAATAACAAATTATTTAAAACAAATAAGATTAATGTTGCGGCAAACCAAATGAATACACTACTATATTTCTCGTCTTGTAAAAAAAAGACAGCGAGTGATTTGCTGAATAAAAGGATCGCTACGCTTGTAAGAATTGAGCCAATTAATGCAATAGTTCCTGATGTGCGCCAAAGCGTCCGCTGCTTTTCTTCACTCTCGTAATATTCCGCAGTATATTTAGTTACGCCAGTATTGATGGCGCCACTTGCAAAAGTGGTTATAATCTGAATTGAATTTTGAAACTGGCCAATTGCCGCATAACCTGCCGGCCCAACATATACGGCAAGAATTTTATTTATTCCTAACAAGGTTGCCATTTTAATAATCACAGCTATCCCGTTAAGCAGGCTGGTTTTGATCAGTGTCATTATCTGGCCTGAAGGTTAAAACGATTGCAAGCTTGTACGACTTGCTCCGCCTCTTTCAATGTTAATGTTGGCCCCATAGGTAAACTTAAGGCCTGTTGGTGTAGGGACTCAGTGATTGGAAAACTCAGATTTTCCAATGCTTCATAGGCTTTTTGTTTGTGCGGTGGGATTGGGTAATGAATTAATGTTTGTATTCCATTTTCAGCAAGAAACTGTTGGAGATTATTTCGATGCTTGCTGCGTATAACAAATAAATGCCACACATGGCTATTAAGTGTTAGTGGTGATGTACTCTCTGTTAGAGGTAGTTTGATTGCTGGATTTTTAATCCCGTCCATATAAACTTGTGCGATTTGGCGGCGGTGCCTTGTATGCGCATCCAAATATTTTAATTTAACGCTGAGCATGGCAGCTTGGATTTCGTCCAGACGACTATTTACACCTTGATATAAGTTTTTATATTTTTCATGTGAACCGTAATTACGCAAAGCAAAGAGTGTTTTTGCAAGTTCGTCATCGTTTGTGGTTATTGCTCCTGCATCACCCAGTGCTCCCAGATTTTTACCTGGATAGAAACTAAAGCCAGCCGCGTGGCCCCAGTTTCCAGCTTTGCGGTTATCGATGCTTGCACCTTGAGCTTGAGCGCAATCCTCCAGCACTAATAAATTATGTTTGGTAGCGATATCAATTAATGTTGGCATATCTGCTAACTGGCCATATAAATGTACGGCTAAAATCGCGCGAGTTTTTGGGGTGATTGCCGCTTTGGTGTTAATCGGGCAAAGGTTGTAAGTTGCTGGGTCTGGCTCAACAAGGATAGGTGTAAGATTGTTTTCCGTTATTGCAAGAATGCTGGCAATATAAGTATTAGCAGGAACGATAACCTCATCACCGTCTTTTAGTTTTCCTTGTTCCTTCCATGCACGCAATGTGAGAATTAACGCATCCAGTCCATTTGCCACACCAATACAATGTTTGGTGCCGCAATACTCTGCAAATTCTTTTTCAAATGTGGCTAGTTCGTTGCCGCAGATATACCAACCAGAGTCTATTACTCGTGTGCAGGCCTCTATAAGCTCGGAGCGGGATTGAGCATTTATTGATTTAAGATCAAGGAAAGAAATCATTCTGTTATATACCTAGTAATTTTTGCAGGGTTGCCTACTACAACTGCGCGATCAGGAACATCTTTAGTTACCACTGCACCAGCACCTATCATGGCGTACTCACCAATTTCTATGCCGGGTAGAATAGTCGCATTAGCACCTATACTTGCTCCTTTTTTTACAGTGATTCCTTTAAACGTATCGGGATACACCTTGGAGCGAGGCATAATGTCATTGGTGAATGTTGCGTTAGGGCCAATAAAGACATCATCTTCTATACGTGATCCATCCCAGATAAATACGCCGGATTTCACGGTTACATTGTTTCCAATAATCACATCGTTTTCGATTAAGGTATGAGCGCAGATATTACAATTACTACCTATTCGCGCTTTTTCAAAAATGACACTATATTGCCATATACGAGTGTCGGTTCCGATATTGATGCTTTTTACATCAGCAAGATCATGTATTTGAGGCATTTACACCATCTCAATAAAATCTGAATAGTTGCGAATATAATCTGATTCATCGTAGTGATCGCTAGCTAGAACCAGTAAAACGCAGTCTTCACTGAAGTCATGCATTTCATGCCAAACCATTGGCTCTATACGAATTGCTTTGTTCGGCGCATCTAGCCACACCTCTTCTTTTACTTGTCCGTTATCCAATAGCATGCGGCATTTTCCTGCCACACACACTGCTACCTGCTCTAACTCTTTGTGTGCATGGAAGCCGCGAGGAACATCATGCTTCATGTTGGTCAGGTAATAGACCCGCTTTATAGAGAACGGGATATTTTTTTGTGCTTCCAGTATCGAGAGTTGACCTCGTTCATCGCCTAATGACTTTAAATCTATACGTTTTAATAGGCTCATAAAGGTTCTACCGCCAAATCCAAAAGATATTGCCCATAACTGTTTTTGCTTAGTTGCTTTCCGACTCTCTTTAAATCATCGGCAGAAAGCCACTTGTTGTTGAAAGCTATTTCTTCCAAGCAAGCGATCTTATAGCCCTGACGATGCTCAATGGTTTGTACAAACATTCCGGCTTCAAGCAAACTTTCATGGGTGCCAGTATCCAGCCATGCAAAACCGCGCCCTAGCACTTCAACGTGCAAATTCCCCTGTTCGAGATAAGCTTGATTAACGCTGGTAATCTCAAGTTCACCGCGGTGCGATGGCTTAACATTTTTTGAGATTTCAATAACGGTGTTATCGTAAAAATATAAACCTGTAACCGCAAAATTCGATTTGGGTTTTGCAGGTTTTTCTTCGATTGAAATTGCTTTTTGATTTTTATCAAATTCAACCACGCCAAAGCGTTCTGGGTCTTTTACCTGATAGCCAAAAACAGTAGCTCCGCTCGTCCTCGCTGCTGCTTCACGTAGCATTGGAGTAAAGCCTTGACCATAAAAAATATTATCGCCGAGAACCAAGCAAACGGAATCTTTGCCAATAAATTCTTCGCCAATAATGAAGGCTTGTGCTAAACCATCCGGGCTAGGTTGTACTTTAAATTGTAGTCGTATTCCAAATTGGCTACCGTCACCCAATAATCGCTCAAAGCTCGCCAAGTCTTCAGGTGTTGTGATGATTAAAATATCCTGTATGCCCGCCAGCATGAGCACAGAGAGCGGGTAATAAATCATTGGCTTGTCATATATAGGGAGAAGTTGCTTGGAAACTCCCTTAGTAATTGGGTAAAGCCTTGTGCCGCTACCCCCCGCGAGAATAATGCCTTTCATATCTTTCCTAATTAGTACCTAAGCGTTCACGTTGATAACTGCCATCTTGGACACGATGAGCCCACTCTAAATTATTCAGATACCATTCAACAGTTTTGCGAATTCCAGATTCGAATGTTTCTTCTGGCGTCCACCCTAAATCGCGTTTAATTTTGCTGGCATCTATGGCATAACGAATATCATGGCCTGGTCTATCGGTCACAAAAGTGATTAATTCTTTGTGTGATTTAATCGGTAAGTGAGTGGTAGCGAGTGGGCGCAGTTCATCTAATAATTCACAGATTTTATTCACGACATCAATGTTTTGTTTTTCATTGTGGCCGCCAATATTGTAGGTCTCACCAATCTTGCCTTTTGTAACAACTTTGTAGAGTGCGCGTGCGTGATCTTCTACAAATAGCCAGTCGCGAATTTGATTACCTTTGCCGTAGACGGGTAAGGGTTTTCCTTCGAGAGCATTTAAGATCACGAGAGGAATTAATTTTTCGGGGAAGTGATAAGGCCCGTAATTGTTGGAGCAATTAGTCACTATGGTGGGTAAGCCGTAGGTACGGTGCCACGCGCGCACTAAATGATCTGAGCTTGCTTTACTCGCAGAGTAGGGCGAACTTGGTGCGTAAGGTGTGGTTTCGGTAAACAAATCCTCCGGGCCTTCGAGGTCACCATATACTTCATCGGTGGATATATGATGAAAGCGAAAAGCACCTTTGCGCTCAGTAGATAAACTGCGCCAGTATTCGCGACTAGCCTCCAGCAATTGATAAGTGCCAACAATATTGGTTTCTATAAAGGCGGCTGGGCCATCAATAGAGCGATCAACATGGCTTTCGGCGGCCAAGTGCATCACAGCATCGGGTTGATGCTGTTGAAAGACCCGATCAAGTTCCGCTCTATTGCATATATCAACGTGCTCAAATGAGTAGTGAGGATTTTTTTCGACACTAATCAGAGATTCAAGATTGCCGGCATAGGTCAGCTTGTCGAGATTGATTACTTCATCTTGTTTGTTGTGGATAATATGGCGAACAACAGCGGAACCTATAAATCCGGCACCGCCGGTAACTAAAATTTTCATCCCTCTTTCCCTAAATTAACCACGACCTACAGAGTAATAAACAAAACCTTTCTTCTGCATACGCTTGGGGTCATACATATTGCGACCATCAAAAAGAGTGGCTTGTGAGAGCATGTTTTTGATCACATCAAAATCGGGTGCGCGGAAGGCTTGCCATTCGGTGACTATGGCGAGTGCGTCCGCGCCCTTTAGAGCGGATTCTTTCGTGCCACATAATAATAAATCGTCGCGGCTGCCGTAGATGCGTTGGGTTTCGTTCATGGCTTCAGGGTCGTAGGCTTGTACTTTTGCGCCAGCTTCCCAGAGGGCTTCCATTAATACGCGTGAAGGTGCTTCGCGCATGTCGTCGGTGTTGGGTTTAAATGAGAGACCCCAGATGGCAAAAGTTTTGCCTCTTAGATCACCGTTAAAGTGCTTGTGAATTTTGGCAAAGAGCGTGGTTTTTTGTTCGTTGTTGCGCGCTTCTACGGCTTTTAAGACTTTTGAGTCGAAATTTATTTTTTCGGCAGTTTGAATTAAGGCTTGTACATCTTTGGGGAAGCAGGAGCCGCCATAGCCGACGCCCGGATAAATAAATTGATAACCGATGCGCGGGTCGCTGCCGATGCCGTGACGTACGGCTTCGATATCGGCACCTAATAATTCGGCGAGGTTGGCCATTTCATTCATGAAGCTGATTTTGGTGGCAAGCATACAGTTGGCGGCGTATTTGGTGAGTTCGGCACTGCGCACATCCATGATGATAATTTTTTCATGATTGCGATTAAACGGTGCGTAGAGTTCGCGCATGGTGTCTTCTGCAGCTTTGCTGTCGGTGCCGATGATGATGCGATCTGGCTTCATGCAATCGGCAACAGCTGAACCTTCTTTTAAAAATTCGGGGTTTGATACGACATCGAAGGTTAAATCACTGCGGCCACGCGCGGCGAGTACTTCTTGGATTTTTGCTTTGACTTTATCGCCCGTACCTACAGGTACAGTGGATTTGTCGATAACAATTTGGTGGCGCTCCATGTTTTGCGCGATGGTGGTAGCTACGGCCAACACATATTTGAGATCGGCCGAGCCGTCTTCATCCGGTGGTGTACCTACGGCAATAAATTGCACTTCACCGTGTTTGACGCCAGCGGCGGCATCGGTGGTGAAATTCAGGCGGCCAGCGGCGTAATTTTCTTTGACGAGTGGCTCTAGGCCGGGTTCGTAAATAGGGATATGACCTTGCTTCAGGCGTTCAACTTTATTTGCATCGACATCGATACAGACGACGTCGTGGCCGACTTCAGCCAAAATCGCTGCTTGTACCAAGCCAACATAGCCAATACCAAATACAGTTACTTTCATGCCAAGGGTTCCTTTTAATACAGAGTGACAGCGGGAATTTGCCGCGAAACAGGCGCGTATGATACAAGTTTTGTCTACCTTTTTGGGAATTTAATCGGCAGCGGCTTTGTCCTTGGGGGAAAGTAGGGGGGGGCCTAGTAATGGCCATGGGATATTAAATTCTGATGAATTCCATGCCAGTTGGCGTTCATGGATAGCGGAGTAGAATTCACTGGTTTTATAGAGGCATTCGGCGCCGTCAGAGATCACATAAAACCCATGTGCAAAGCCTTCTGGTATCCACAGCTGACGTTTGTTTTCTGCTGAGAGAATGGTGCCTACCCATTGCCCGTAGGTGGGTGAGGACTCGCGTATATCGACGGCGACATCAAATATCTCGCCTTGGGTGACGCGGATTAATTTGGCTTGTGCTTTAGGGGCAGCTTGGTAATGGAGCCCACGTAGCACGCCTCTTTGTGAGTAGGAGTGGTTGTCTTGTACAAAATTTATACGGCGCCCCAATATATCCTCAAGCTTTTGTTGATGAAAGCTTTCGTAAAAAAATCCGCGTTCATCATTAAATACTTCGGGCTCGATGATTTTAATATCCGTAATGCGAGTATCTATTATTTTCATGATGTGATCACGTTTATAAAAATGCAGCAAGACGATTGTGTAAAACGGCGTGCCAATTACTAGGGGCAATACCAAAAATGTCGTGAATCTTGTGACAATCGAGTCGCGAATTCAGAGGGCGCTTAACCCTGCTCGGATAATCGCTGCTACAAATCGGTTTTATTACTGGCGATGAAACGAGGATTTCTTGTCTTACAGCTTGTTCAACAATCGCTAGGGTAAATTCATACCAACTGACATAAGGTGCACCACTGTAATGATAAGTTCCCCAGGGAAGCTTTTTTTTATGTCGATAGCGTTGTGCTAGTTGAATTAACACGCGCGATAGATCGCCTGCGTAGGTAGGTGAGCCACGTTGATCCATCACAACGCTCAATTCTTGTTGCTCTTTACCAAGGCGCAAGATTGTGCGCAAAAAATTATTACCGTATTCGCTAAATAGCCATGATGTACGCAAAATAATATGGTGTGGATTGTTTTTCGTTATTGCCAATTCTCCTGCTAATTTTGATTGTCCATAAACCGTATGTGGTTTTGCGGGGGATTGTTCTTTATAAGGTGCGATTCCATCACCGGAAAAAATATAATCGGTCGATATGTGAAATATGGGCGCGTTAACAAGTCGTGCTGCATCGGCAAGATTTTTTGCGCCATTGCAGTTAGTTTGATATGCAATAGCCGGTTCTAATTCTGCCTTTTCCACCTGAGTGTAAGCTGCGGTATTAATAATAATGTCTGGACGATAATTATTTACAGATGCAATAACAGCTTGGCGATCAGTTATATCTAGTTCGTCGCGGTTTAGGGCTAAAAAATCTAGATTAGTATTAGCTAATTCTTTTATTAATGATTGCCCAAGATTTCCGTTTTTGCCTGAGATAAAAATTTTCATGATATTTTATATTCGCTAAATGCATCTAGTCTATTTGTACCAAACAACAAATAAGACTATTTCGGATAAATCCGCGCCCATTCTTTTACCCAGCAGCATTGATGATCAAAGTGCGGAATGATGCGCAGGTGTTGTTGGTTCCTTTGTGCAAATTGGTTTAAAAATGCATCAGCGAGTTTGGGAGGGGTATTTTTATCCTGTTCTCCCACCAAATGGATTTGGGGAATCACTTGCAGTGCTATGCGATAGTCTACCGGATTCAATGACTCTGAGAGGCGACTGATGTTGTGCAATTCTGTCCAGGCCTGGTGATCCAGATTTCCCGCTACGGTGATGATCTGTTGTACATCGTTACGTCTTGCTGCCACCAATAGTGCAAGCGCGGCACCGCCAGAGTAGCCGACCAACACTAAAGTTTGTGCGTTCGCCTGTTGTTTTAAGTGTTCAATCGCCGTGTTGGTTGCCATGGTTGCGGCCTCGGAATAGCGTCCAGTGGTCCATGCTTTTGGGGTGCAGTTTTTACGGTGGTTCATATTCGCTGGTTGTGCCATGACATAGTGGCAAGGTCGCGCGAGGTAAGCTGCATTCTTGTCCGGATGTTTGAGTGCTAGCTGAAGGGCTATGGGGTCGATGGGAGTTGGATCTTGGGAAATGTGGTGGTAGCCGATCCATGCGAGGCCATCGCCTTCTAGGTATATCACCAGTTGAGAGTTTCTGGGTTGTTGTGCCGGTGTTGCGGCGACTAAATCGAAAACATCACCTTGAATGAGTTGTTGTTGCCATTGATGTGTTTCCAGCAGCTGATCAAATCCCTGCAGGCGAGCCGCCGGTGTAGCGATGTGGGTACAGGATAACAGTGCGCATAGGCCGGCCAATACCAGCAAGCAGTAGAGTGGCTTGGAGTCGCACACCCCACTATTGCTAGTGCGTGCGTCACTTGGTATTAGCTGTGCGGTAATCATTCGTGCTTTATGTGCAATCACCAGCACAGACGCTAGCTGGCTCTGACACTACGCCATTACATACAGCGTTTACACTGAAGTTGTGGAAGCTTGATGAGGTCAGGCCGGTAAGGGTGATGCTGGTATCATTCGTAGAAACACTTCCAACATCAGGGTGATTTACCAAGTAGCTAAGTGCTCCGTCGCAGGAGGGTGAACCCCAAGAAGCGAAGAGGATTGTTGGATCTTGTAGTACACCAAAAAGGCTAAAGGGTGCATCGGGAACTGTGGTGACAGTAGTCGTATTAGAAGGACTTGATTCAGTGTTGCCGTTGAGTGCGGTAACCCAATAAGTAATTGTTGAGCCACCGGAAATTTCCATATCTTCAAAGCTGGTTTGTGGTCCGCTCACTGAGCTGTATAGCACACCATCACGGTAGATAAGGTATTCATCCACGTTTCCAAAAGCGGGATTCCAGATCAGATCTACCACTGTGGGACTGGCTATTGCTATTAAGTTCGTGGGTGCAAGTGACAAGGTTTTTATTGGGCTAGAGCTTGGTGAAAGCGTTGATGTAAGCCCATTGCATTCAGCGCTCACCACGAAGGTATAAAAGGTATCCGCTTGCAAACCGCCGACTGTACCGCCGATGGCATTGGTGCTGATAGGGTCGTGATCTGCTGAAGAGATGAGGGTGTAATTGGGCGCAGTGCTGCAGGATACGGGCGCCCAGCTCACGGTGATTTCGGTGTCGCTCACAGGTGATGCGAGAGGTGCCGTTGGTGCTTCCGGATAAGTAGTGCCGGTAACACTATTGGAAGAGGGCGATTCATAGCTGCCCGCAATCGCGGTAACCTGGTAGTTGTATTGGCTGCCGCTATTGAGGCTGGTATCGCTATAGCTAGTATTTGCAGCAGGAATAGTGGCCACGGGGGTGCCATTTCTATAAATGCGGTAGCTATCGATGTTGCCTGCAGCGGCTACCCAATTCAAATCGACCTGACTGGTGTTAATGTGAGTGGCAGTTAGGCCGGTTGGCGCGATGGATAAGGTAGTGACGGAGGATGTTAGGTAAGTCAGCGAACTGTAAACATCACATTGTGCAATGAGTTCAAACGTGTAGTCGGTTGCAGGTATCAAACCTGACACGGTAAATGTCGTTAGCGTTGTATTTGCAACCAAAAGATTGGGCGCTATTTTTAATTGATATGATGCGCCACTATCACAATGAACTGGTTGCCAGCTTACATTAATTGTTGTGTCGCTAATTGCTGTGACGGTGACACCGGTAGGTTGGTCGGGCGTTGAAGTAATTGCAAAAGGCTCAGCGATGGCGGATTCAATATTTCCAACTTTGCCAACAATTCTATAGGTATAAGCCGTACCTCCAATGATATTGGTATCGTCAAATCCAGTGCTGGTCGCGTTCAATGTGAAGGAAGAAGATCCCACATTGCTATCTCTATAGACGACATAACTGTCAATCAGTCCCGTGGGTGGTGTCCACTGAATTTGAATGGCATGACTGTTATTGGATTCGGCATAGCTAAAACCCCAGATATTGGTTGGTGCTAGAGAAAGTGTGGTGACTGGATTAGCAGCCGATGGGTTGGATTTGAAACTTCCAATTACCGAAACCACATCATACTGATAGGCCGTACTTTCACTTAAACCGGTGTCGGTGAATGTTGTCGATGTGATCAGGCTGGTATTAATGGGGGTGCTGGCGCCATTGCGATAGAGGTTGTACCCATCGACCGTCGTGGCCGTGGGGGCGCTCCAGTTCAAGATAACCTGATTGGCATTGTTACTGGGGTCTAAGGTTGCTGTTACTGAGCTAGGCGCAAAAGTGCCTGACGTAGTGGTATCAATCGTCATCCTGGCGAAACCGGCGGTTGGTGATGGTGTGCAATTCGGTGAGCTGGTTGAAAGGCTGCCGTCATTATCTTGTAGGCGATAAGTAATGGTGTCTACACCGCGCACAAAGGGATTATTTAATTGATAGTTGATACTCAAGCCATCCTGACTAATCGTTGCAACGCCCAGTGCGCCATTTGTGACTGATTCAATCGTCACACCGCCATCGCCAAGATTAGTGATGACATCCATCACGGGAATAGCTGCGAGCAAACCTTCATTGGTGAGGCCACTAGTGTTCGCATTAAAACATTCTGCTACAGGTGCAAGGTCGGTAATGTTGACCGATTGCGTTAAGGATGCTGTTTCATTTCTGTCATTGGTAATGGTTAGGCTGACATCGTAATTGTCACCGGCAATATCGGGCGTGAAGGATGAAAATAAACCGCTCGAATTTGTGAGTGTTGCGCTCGAGCCATTCGGTGTGGTGAGCGACCAGGTGAAACTGGCTGCAAAGTTGCTGCTGCTTGCATCTAACAACACGGGTGTACCGAGCGTGATATTGCTGGGGCTAATGGTAAATTTGGGTACAGGCAGGCCAGGTGCATTTGGGATGGTTTGATTTAATGCCTCCAAATGAGCGCGCAAAATAGTTGCGCTACTTTCTTCACCATAAAAAGACACCCAAAAGCGATCCATGGTAATTCGTGAGAGTGGCATCAAACCCTGTTCATACACATGACTAATTAAATTAGTGTTGTTAATAAATTCATCGTAAGTATCAAAATTTGCGGCGGTGTTTTCTAACTGCACATGGCAGGTTCTGCAGTTGCGACTAAAAACATCGCGATAGAGATCCTCTTCTCCGACCCAACCCGGTTGAACATAGTTACTTTGAAAGGTGGCGATGGGTAATTCATCCACCGCTAAAGGTTTTTTTGCCGCGAGGTTCGGTTGGCTTTTTAGTTGCTCTAAGGGTTCCACTGAATCGCCGTACCAACCATGCACTAATTCGATAGCAGCATTATGGCGCGCAGGATTCGCACTATAGGTGGCCAATACCAGAAGGTTTAATTGACGAAAGGCTTCTTCTTGCGTTTCTTTGCTGTGCTTGGTTAATTCTTCGGTGCTGAATGTGGATGCATCAAAGGTTGGTTCGATCAATGCGGGATTGTCTGCGCTGGCATATAAAAATGAATCCAGATCAAAGGGAAGAAAGACCGCACCCAAATCCGCATCGGCAAGCGTGGTAAATTGGCTCGGTGCTGCATTGGTTTGATGGCAACTGGTGCAGACGCCGGGAACCATTTTTTCGCCGCGGCCGTCGATATTAATGCTATTCGTGCGAATATAATCGCCGTTGATTGGATCGGGAATAAATGCATAAAATTTTACAATTTTGGCATTCTCGCCCTCTGGATCGGGGTTATCGCTATATTCCATGGCGAACGCTGAAAAATCTTTATGGCATTCGATAGCATCTTCAACAGAAGGATAATTGATGGCATACGCAAACACATTGCCATCGGCATCTTTGCGCATCCACGTGCTGCGACCATAACTCAAGTCGTAATTATTAAAATAATCGGCGTGAATAATGCGGGTATCGGTCGATGCCTCACCATTTTCATCTTTAAAGCCAGCATGGATCAGCCAATCATTTAAACGAGTGAACTTTGCGGTGGGATCTAACAACAAATAATAATTGCTCGCAGACATTTTATTATCCAAGCCGAGTGCAGCGAGCAAATAATCTGTTTTGATGAGCGCTGAAAATTCATTATTCCAGGTTTGCAACAAAGCGCCATTGGTGGCTACTGTGGTGGGCGGCGTGGCGGATAAAATCGTCGGGCCTGTAATCAGGCTGTTCGCATTGTTCAATGCAAACAATTCAAATTTTACACTGGGCGGGTTAATGACACGCAGCTGAATTTCAAGGTAAACACTGCCTATGTTATAGGGCTCTAAACGTCGCTCACGCTCAGTGTCATCCAAATATTGATTGATAGTGTCTATGTCCACGGATTCAATATCAAACCACAGTTGTGGATTGCGCGGCTCCGTAAAGGGTTCATAGGTAGATGTTGGCGAAAATTGCGCGGGGAATGAGCTCTCGCGTGTTTTACTGTGAATTTCCATTTGATCCATGTTGCCGGCACGATTGCGCCAGTGTGCAATAGTCACCGCTTGAATCGAAAAGGCTTGAGCATTAGCGCCTGTGTTTTCTCCTCCTTGCAGGGCCGCTAAAATTTTTAATTGCGTTTTAGGTGCTTGAGGATTTGCTAAAAACCGATCTTCGTCATCAACCGGTGCTACGAGTACAATCAGCGTGTCTGTATCGGTTTTATTATTAGCATCCGTAACGGTTAACTGAAAACGCAGTTCAGTCTCGGTTGCCATATTCGGTGTGGTGAATGCTGCTGAATCGCTCGTTTGTGCAACTAAGCTAACGGGCTCGCCGCTGATTTGTTCCCATTCATAGGTCATGATCGGAACATCCGGCGCAAGGCTATTTTTCCCAGTCAGTATGAGTTTGTTATTGGCGCGGGTTGAAAATGTTTTGGTTGTGGATGTTGCGCTAGGCGCGAGACCAATAATCGCTGCATCTGCAACGGGTGGACGTTGATCGGATTGATTTCCTACATCACTGCCGCCACACGCATTCATGAGTAAAGATAATAAAAATACACTGACGAAGCGTGCGATGCTCCCTGATGTTATTGCAGAGTGAACATGCATTGCGGTCTCCAGATGAACAATAAAGTAAAGTGAATCAGTCGGTGTTTTTAATGCGGGCGTCACGACTAGAACTCGTAACGTAAACCGCCAGAAATAATCGATTGGTGAAAATTGCCCGCTTCAATCAGTTCACGATAGCCAAGGTAGGCTTGTACCCCGCCACTGGCGGTTGAATCTAAACGTTGTTGGCTGGCGCCGCGCAACACTGCTGCAACCCCAAGACCTACTGAGCCAAATTCGCTGTCTAATTTATCCGTCAGCAATGACATTTGAACCTCTTCGTTGACTGTGTCGGCAATATTGGCGTAAACCGCGTTTATGCGGCGCGCATCGGCATAGTGTTGTGTGATGGCTTGGATGTCCGCAAACGGCGTAAAGACGCCAAATGTGTTGCTAAATACATATTGCATTTTCAGTGCGAGAGTTGTTTCTAAAGATTCAAAATTTTGTTCTAACACTTTCAAATTAAAACCATCATTGCTGATGTCGCGTTCGGTAAAACCATCAATCGTTAATTCTTGATAGTTAATGGTGACAGAGGGATCTATAGAGAATCTATCCGTAACTTGAAAGGTGCGTGCACCGCTGAAACTGGCACTCAATGTACTGCCTGTGTTGTTACTGATGGCCACCGTATCGGGGCTGGGTATATCCACATTTAATGAGGTATAGCGAACACTGCGGTTGGTATCGAATTCGCTGGTTTGATAGCCGACTGAGAGGCTGTAATACCAAGTTTCGGATTGATAAAGTAAAAAAGGTGTAATGGCAATGGCGGTCATATCCACTGTGCCATCAACAATACTTTGCGATGAATCAAAATCAATATTTTCGCTCACGTAGGCTGCCATGCCGCCAACAATCCAATTATTGTCGAGACGATAATCCAAACCAGCGTTGATTTCCTGCCCATCAATATCAAACGCATTTTCGCGTGTGCTCGGGTCTAAATTGCCATAACTGTAGGAGGCATTGATAAAACCACCTAAGCGTGAAAAAACCTCATCGCCCGCATTCAAACCTGTTTGATGATGTGTACCCGCGAATGAGGTGGTGTTGGATGGATAACCATTCACACTAAAACCTAAGGAACCGCTGCGTAGAGCAGTGATACGAGAAGAGAGATTGGATTGTTGTTTGTTGCTGGCCGTCGCACTTAAATCTTCTTGGCTAGAAAATTCTTCGCCCGCATTCCAGCGCAAGGCGGCAATTAAACCATCGGCATCGGTTCCTAAACTAAATTCCGTTGGCCCTTGGCCTGTACCTGAAAGTTCATTCGCGGTGTGCACCAAGGCGCGCACATTGCTCCAGGTTGCGTATATATCCCCTGTGCAAGCGCCGCTGGCTGCTCTATCAGAATCGTTGCAGCCTAGCGCTTTTAAATCGTTATAGACACTGGTGGTATATGCCGCTATATCAGCCACATCTTCTGCTTCCAATTGAGTACCTACTTCGCAGCAAGCAATAGCAAATGTGGCGTGAATACTCATGAATGCGGCTAGTCCTTGACGAACAGGAAGGGTTAATAACATCTTGTCGATTCTTGTTTTCATATCAGTATTCACGCTGTTATTACGTAGTGATTAATCGTGTTATCAAGATTTACTTTTTGGAATAAAAAAGAAATCGCCCACTTCATGTCCCGCGCCTTTTATCGTTTTGTATTCAGGAACCTGATCAAAACCGACTTTTTTGGCGGATTCGGCGACTTTGTGTTTAATTTTTAAAAACAATTGTGGGCCAGACATAATGCTGTCATTAGAGGTCAGTGCTTCAATAAATGCTTTGGTGAAAATAGAGTGATTGCCCCCTTGATTATCGAGCACGGGACTATCGCCACCGGATGCTAATAACAAACGCGAGCGTTTAGCGGATTTATATTTAATGTATTCATTGGTGTACTTACCATCTTCGCCCATCATCAATAATCCGGGTTCGCTGGAGAGTAAGCCGGAATAACAAGAATCAGAAACGACTAACACTCGTTTTGCATTAAAGCGCGCTAAATGACGCGTAACAAATTCGTTGGCAACCCAAAACGTATCGCGTGGTGGTGCTTCAGCATTGGTTGGCAACCAATAACCGGATTCAATGTCGCCTGTTTTTAAACGCTCACCATGACCGGCATAAAAAATTAACAGATTGTCATTTTCGGTGAGTTGATTGTTGATGTTGTTAATGGCCTCCATCACACCCACGTCATCGGCGTTGATAACTTTTTGCACCTGAAATCCGTATTGATTGGACAGTATGTCTGAAATCGCATTAATGTCATTCACGGGTGTGCCGAGGTTTTCAATTTTGTCGTAATCTTGCACGCCAATCACCAACGCATAAAATTTACCAAAATTAATATCGGCAATTTTTACATCATCGCCCTTGCCTTCAAAGGCTGGGAGTGTCGCTGAGGTGGAAGGGGTGCGCAGTTTTAAACCGTCGTTACTGGCCAGTAGTGCGACTTTTTTGGTGCTCGCATTTTTGGCTTCTGCCTCTAGTTCAGCAATTAAATTTTTAAGTTCTTGTACTTGGCTGGTTAATTCAGCATTATTTTGTTTTTTAACTTCAGCATTGAGTGCAGTTAACTGTTGTTTCATGGCGTTAATTTGCACGTCTTTTTTGCGTATCTCACTATTTAATTGCGCCAGCATTTCCTGTTGTTGTTTATCGACGGAGGATTTAAAAATAATATTGTCTTCCGGTAAACCCCAGGCTTTGCGATACCACGTTAATGCGGCGATAGGATCTTTTTCTACACCCAATCCTTGCTCGTAGAGGGTGCCCAAGTTGAATTGCGCGCGTTTGTTGCCTTGCTCCGCCGCTTTGGTGTACCACACGATGGCCGCTTCATAATTAGGCGTGCCGCCTACACCTTTTTCAAAAATTTCGCCTACATTCACTTGCGCTTCGGCATCCCCCGTTTCGGCGGTGGCCATCCATACATTTAATGAGGTTTTATAATCGGCGCGATCATAAGCAACATATTCACCGCCGCGAATTTTGCATTCGGCCGCCGTTAAGGTGGCGGGGCGACGCGGTGTTAAATAGCTGCGTGTGCCGAGCATACGCATTTGCCCTGGCAGTAAACAATCAACCACGTTTAATTCTTCAATACGCTGTTCGCGGGTATTGTTGGTAGTGGCTTTGTTGACGGTTTTATCTGTGGATGAATTATTGGTACAACTGCTGAGGCCAAGGATAATACTGGTGGAAATAGCTAAGCCGAGTGTTGTTCGATAAAGTGTGGCGCGATAGAAAATTCGGGTAGTAAACACAGTGGTATCCTCGCAGTAGTTATTAATCTCGCTAAAGAAATGAATACTTCTTGTTTCAGACCGTCAAAAAAAGGGACTTTTTTGACGAGCCTACACGGACGTATTTACGGCGTGTCTGAAACAAGAAGTATTCATTTCATGGGCTGAGTTATTTAGTTAACCATATTACTGATATTTTTTTACCATACTCAGGTAAGTTTCATGTCGTGAAATACATTTGTAGCTTCCGAGATCAATTAATTGCTTAATAAGATCGGCCTTCTCTTGTGGATCTTGCACGTTTGTAATGTTGCTCTCTATAGTGGCGAGAATGTTTTCGACGTGTTTTTTTACATCGGGATTACTAGGATGTAATTCATGGGCGCGCTCCAAGTAAACCAAAGCGCCACCGTAATCGGTAAAACTCAGCGCAACTTCAGCTTCTTTGATATTGGTAATGACTAATTCTTGAGTGGCTTGTGGGAGAGCGCTCAGCGGAATGGCTGTGTCTACTGCATCAATCACCAGTGCGTTGGCTACGGCTAACATCACGATGAGTATACTGGTGAAAACCAAACGCTTAGGGCCTTTTTCTGCCCAATTTAAACGCGATAAAAATTTGTTCGCGGTTTGGGTGCGCTGATTTCTATCAACAGCAATGGCTTGGGTAATAACTTTTTTGTAGAGCCCGCCGAGGGATTTATCCAGTTCGGGTTTGAGGTGTTTGGCTTTTACAACCGTAGCGTAGTTACCGGCATAAGGATGTTTACCGCAGAGTAATTCGGCGGCAATCAAACCCAGCGCATAAATATCATCGCGAGGATCGGGCGGTTCATGCTCAAACATTTCCAAGCTGGCGTATTTGGGTGTAATCGCATTAAGTTCGCCCGCATCGTAATTATCTTTATAGAGTTCGCTATCAATCGCGCGGGCGATACCAAAGTCCAGCACTTTGGTTTGTCCACTTTTGGTGTAAAAAATATTCGCGGGTTTTAAATCTGAGTGAATAATGCCTTTTGAGTGTGCGTAGGCGAGGGCATTGGCAATTTCGCGAATAATTTTCAGCGAATCTTTTTGCGTTAATTCTATATCGGTGGTGCCACGGATGACGGCATCGAGCGGATAGCCATCCAGAATTTCCATGGTCATATAAATCGTGTCGCCATCGCGGTCGAAGTCGTACACGGTAATAATATTGGGGTGCGCTAGCGCCTGTGATTTTTTGGCTTCACGTTGCAGTGTTTTAAACGCGTGCGGGTGCTGTTCAAAATCGCCGGATAATAATTTAATCGCCACATAAGGTTGTTGATCATCGGCTTCCACTTTACGTAAGTCGAGCGCCTTACACACCATGCCCATGCCGCCTTGGCCGAGAATTTTTTCAATAATAAAGCGTTGGTTAATGACATCGCCGCCTTGGGAAAAAGGCACGTGCATGGTTTTGGTGAGCGGGTTGTAAGTGCGCACTGTGGTGGCAGTTTGTGTTTTTGTTTTGTCGCCCGCGTGAATGCGGGTGGCCTTGTGTAATTCAGTGACTATAAGGGTTTCTGCGGGTGCACTGTGGGCGGCGGCTATTTGTGCTGGGTCGAGCACTTTGGTTTTTTCAATGGCTTGGGTTTTGTCAATCACCTGTGCTCTATCTTCCTGCGCTTTATTGAGTAGGCGCGTTTTGTCTGGATCTTCCTCCTTGGGTTTGATGATGGTTTTATCATTACCGCTAACAATCACCGTCGCTTCCGGATCTTGTGGTGTGGCGTTGGTTATCAGCGTGTCATCATTATTCATCATAAAAATATCAGTCCTATGGCAGTAAGAACTATCGCAATGAGCGCACCGAGGTAAACAATATTCAGCGGTTTTTTGGTGTTTTCCACACGCACGACAGTCGATGCTTTTTGTGGTTGTACAATGGCATCGCTGGGGAGTAAAAATTGGCACTCAATCTGGCCGAAGCGAATGATGTCGCCATGTTTTAAATAGGTGGTTAAGCCTTTTACGTCATTCACGTAAGTGCCATTGGCGGACACTAAATCAATTAATTTCCAACGCACGCCATCATTCACAATTTGTGCGTGGCTGGTTGAAACGCTGTTGTCATTAATAATAATGGTCGCAGGCTCTGCACGGCCTACTTCCCATTCGCCAAAATTGCCGTTAGCGGTCAGTGTGAAACGCACATCGTTAATAGGATCGGTTTTTCCGATGAGCGTAGGGACAGTCACTTTTTCCAAGGTAGTGCGTGCGGCTGCAGTGAATGTTTGGCTTTTAGCGCGATCAAAAATTTCAGTGCCCGCCACACTTTGTTGGCGCTGTACCGCCCATGACGGGGGCATAACGGCATCGCGCTTGGGTGTGTTGTTTTCGGGTTCAACTGCGTCTGAGGTTAAAGGTTCTGTGTTGATCGCATCAGCCTCTGTTGTTGAGGCCGTTTCTTCTGCGGCTGCAACAACCGCTGTGGCGACAACCGTTTCAGGCTCAACACGATGAGTGGATGCAATGGCAGCAGCACTTTCTGCTTTGGGGCTTAGTTCGGTGATGTCGTCGCCAGCAGGCGGTTTTGTCGCAGGTACAAGGGTCACGTCATCACTATTGACTTCAGCAGGGATTACTCTGTGTTGTACGGTAAAACTGACGGTATCGAATTTAATGACATCATTATGGTGCGCCAGCGTTTTATCGCTAATGACGACATCATTGACAAAGGTGCCATTGGAGGATTTTAAATCTTCCACCCATAAGCCTTCGAGTGTGGGAGTGAGCTTGGCGTGTTGGCGCGAGGTTTGTCCGGTTTTTATGATGAGATCACAGCTGTCGCCACGGCCAACAATAATGTCTGTTGTGACCGCGATTAATTGATCATCCAATCCTGATAACAGGTGACAGGTGTAGCTCGACTCACTCATAACGATAAATACCAGATTGCAGCGTGTTAAACGTGAACGTAATTTTTGCTGGCGAAAAAATCACGCTCACAAAAATCACAGATTTTTTTTGAAATTGGTTAATGCTTGCCGGAATTTTGCCGGATCAAATAAAAATTCGTTATCGACGGATTTGTAAACCTCGTCTAACCCACTCGCCAGCTGATCCCTATCGCCAATGCTGTAGGAGAGAGATTCCAGTGCAAGAAAGGCTTGCTCGGCGCTGGTGAAATCATCGTACTTGCCTGCTGCACCTTGTTCGGCAATTTGCACGCGCAGGGCTTTGACTTTTTCCGTTGCAGGCGGTGCAGCCGATAATGTGTTTTCCAAATTTTTTAAGCCAGTGCGCAGTGCGTTAGTGGCTGCGGGCAGATTGGCAGGTGAATCGCTTGCCTTGTGTAAATTAGCGATGGCCTGCTGCCAGGTGGCTTGCTCTGCCGGCAATAATACGCCAAACATCACCGCGAGCATATCCAAGGGGTAATCTAATAAGCGCGGGCTGCCAACGGGCAGTGGATGATTAGCGAGGTCTGTACTGGAGGTGCGCACTTTCATGGGGCGATGACAGCTGTGGCAATCGTAAACCGCGAGGCTTTTGGAGGTGAGTTTGCCGCCGTGGGTATCGATGAGCGTCAGCAGGCGTTTGGCACTTTCCACTTGTCCCACCATCCACAAATAACCCACCGAGGGTTGGCCTTTGCGTTGGATATAGTCGTCATCGATTTGGTAGTGCGCCGGTTGGTTGGCGGTAAAGGTATCCAGCTCAAAGGTGAGGCGTGGGTGACCGGCGGCCATCATTTCGTGATCGGCAAATTTGCTGTTAGTACCTGTGTGACAAGAAAGGCAGAGTGCCGCACGGGGATAGGGATTTTCCGTAGGGTATAAACCTGCCGCGATATTGCTAGCGTGAGTAGCATCGGGCTCTGTGTGTTTCTTCAGCCACTGTTCCGAACCGCCATGACACCCTTCGCAGCCAACACCATCGCTCAACTGAAATTTAGGGCCACGGCGTTCGGCGGGCACATTGTCGGCGTGGCAGGCCAAACAGGCTTGTGCGGTATGGGCGCTGGGGAGATTCAAATAGCTGGCGATTTTTTTGGATTGATCACTCAATAAGGTTTTATAGGCGCGCGAGTGGTGATCCTGTGTTGACCATAGGTGATATTCATTCAGCATCACATTGCGTCCCACCACCGGTGCGATTTTGCCGTGACAAGCCGAGGTCGCGCAGCTAGCGACGCCCATGTGCACGTGGGTGCTCATCTCTGGTAATTCGGGTTCTGTTGCTTGGCTCAGGTTGGCGAAGCTCAGGCTGGTAAGGGCGCTGACAAGGACAAGCCCAAGTAACTGCTTATATTTCATCGATGTGCCTCTTACGGGTTCTTCACATTACTTGGGTTCGCGCCTGAGCTTTGTTGCCGTGGAGTGGCTTGTCGAGGAGAGTCTTCCACAAACCAAGGCGTGCCATCCGCTTTCAAGTAAAGTTTTTGCGCTTCCGCTTGCTGCAATGGTCGCGCACCTTTACGGCCAAATACTGCAATTTGGCCGCCGGTTTCATCCACGCCTCTATCCCGCGGTAAAGGCTGCGAAATACTTAAGGCCGCGCTGTGTGTGGGATAGCTGGCGATCAACGCAGGTTTGGGTTCGGGGTTAAAGCCGTAGAAATTGGGTTGCGATTCGGGCGAGAACAACTGCACCACACGTAAACCATTATTGCCATCCGCGACATAGGCAAACAGGGATGCATTGGTCGCAGCCACAGCCACATCGCGGCTATCGGTGAGTTTGCCGCCGGCGTTAAAGCGCATGAGTTGTTTCATGGCTTCCGGCTTTTCGATATCCACAATCACCAAACCATCCACACCGGCGGCAACGTACAAATACGCACGGGAGATTGTCATTTTCTGCGCGTTGGCAAGCGCGATCAGGTTGTTGCTAACCAAGCGGGGTTTGGCGGGATGGGTCACATCAATGGCTTTCACACCCTCGGCATCGCTCACGAACAAATAGCGGAATTGCAGCGTGCTGGCGCGGGCATCCTTGAGGGGTATTTGCGCGGCAAGTTTCGGTTTAAGAGGATCATTCAAATCCAGAATCACCAAGCCGCTGTCAGTAGTGACATACACGTAGTAACCGCCGATGGTGATATGGCGTGCGCCATTAAGCACACCATTTTCGTTCCACGTCAGGCTGCGTTTGAGGAAGTTATTGAGTGGGTCGCCATCGACCAGCGTGTTCACATCCACCAAGATCAAACCTTCTTGCGCATCAGCAATCAATGCGTAGTTGTAGATGGGATGGAACGGCTGTTCTTGGTTAGTAATACGCATTAAATCGCCTTGGTTGCGCTCTGGGGCGATAGGTTGTGTGGTGGGTAAAGCGACGCAGCGGATGTTGTCCGAATCCACGTAAGTGTCTTGTCCCAGTGGACTAACGGGTGCGGTGACCAAGGGTTGCGAGAAGCCTTTGTTGGCGATATTGGCGGCATCGTAAACCCGCAGGCCTTTGTTAGCTTCTGCCACAAACAGATATTCACCGCGCAGTTGCACACAGCTAGCGCTGCTGGAGCCGTGACTGTGAGCTTTTTGCAGGGTGTTATTCAGCGTTAGGTGTTGTTGGTAGAAATCCGGGTAGGCGTAACGATGCAAATAACTGCCGATCACTGCCTGAGGTTCTTCCCACTCGGTGACTTGTACGGCGGTAATGTCTTGTTCGGTACCTACCCACGCGTTGTAACCCATAAAGCTGACGGCGTTAGTGCCTTGCACGAGCAGTTGCGCCATGATCGCGTTGTTATCGCCATTTTTAGAGAGGTGGCAATCGCTACAAGTTTTGGTTTCCACCTTGCGTTCCGTGTGTGGGTAATGCGTGTTAAACGCTTGTGAGCTGTAACCGCTGGCGGCAATTGGCGCTTGTTGGATGTAGATTTTCTCGCGGTTGGCATTGGTAGATGACAACACCAGCGCAGAAGAAGAACGTACAGGCGCGAACTTTCCGCCCTTGGCAGGTGAACTCATGCCCAGCAGGAACATTTGGTCCGCGGCGACTTGTGGGTTGTAGGTTGCATAGTTGCGGGTATAGCCACTTTCATAGTGATGACGTAGGGTTTTAGCGTTGGCTTCGATGGGCAAATGGCAGCCGCCGCAGGTGTTCGTCCAAGAGGTATGGCAGGAATAACACTCCATTTTTTCAAAGGAGTGTGCCAACGATGAGGTGTCATTGGTAGGCGCCCAGGTCTGGTTGGTGGTGTCTTTTTTCATCAGCTTGGCGCGCGCGGCCTTCTCATTGAACTCGGCTTTGCTCTTATCGACGACATCCTTAACCAAACTCATTTTCCATTCCTTATCGGGATAGACCATGGAACGTTGGTAGAGAGTATTGCCAATCCATTCAAAGCGTTTGCGCCCATCGGGGGTGCGCATCAGGCTCATGTCCGTACCGCCATTGAGCGCGGCAACACCCGAGGTAAACAAGTTGGGATAGGCTTGGGTGGTGCCGTGACAATCCACACAACTGATTTCCACTGCCAATGCGACTTCACCGTAGATATAGCCGTTGCCATGATTGTCTTTAGAGAAGTGACAATCGGCACACTGCATGCCCACATCCACGTGGGATGAGGCCATGTGGACAGCTTTTTGGAATTTTTTCGGGTCTTGGTTGCTGACCAGATTACCGTCTTTATCCAAGAGGTTGCCTTTGCGATCGCGTTTGAAAACGGCGCGGAAATTCCAGCCGTGGCCATGATAATCGGCGAACTGGGTGTCTTTTAGCTTGTCGTTATTTTTCCACACGTCTTTCAGGAAGTTCTCATCCGCCCATTTACCGCGCGGTGCCGCACCTTCGGGGTTGCGGTCGAGCACGTTGCGTTTTTCGGCTTCGGTCGGGTACTGCTGTTTTTCCGGCCACATGCTGGGCGCGTCCGATTCGTAATCCCACATGGTGTAACCCAAAAAGGTATTCATAAACATATTGGGTTGGTGCATATGGCACACCATGCACTGGCTGGTGGGCACGGCGCGGGTAAAGCTGTGTTTGAGCGGGTGGCCAGATTCAGTTTTGCTGATGGTGGGGTCGATGGTGATGGTCTTACCCTCGTTACCGAATTTGGCGTAGGGCCCTGAATGAGCTTCCTGACGATCATTCGCATAAACCACGTGGCACGATGAACAACCCGAATGGCGATAGTCGCCCGGTTGATCGTTAGTGCCCATAAACCACGCGAGCGGATCATTTAAGCGGGTTTTGGTAATGTTAATCAGCGGCACCGCAATGCGCTGACCAGTTCCGAGGCCACGGTTGGATTGGCGAATATCGGGGCGGCCGGGCTCTTCCAAGCGCTGGATTTGGCCTGCGGAATTGGGAATGCCGGTTTCGGGAAAGAGCGGCAGAATATTGCGGCCACCATCCTCAAACACACGGAAAATATCACCGGGTTTTACGGTTTCCCATGCGGGCAGTGGGTAAAGTTTGTCGATGATCCCTGCTTTGTAAGCCTGTTCTTTGAGGTTATCGGGAATAGTGGGCCCGAGTAAAACGGTCGCTTGCCCTTCACGGTTGTAGGATTCGCCGAGAATATAATCCTTAAACGGCAAAATTCCATTGTTGTAGGAAGCACCGCCCCAGAGCATGGGGCCAGTGGTATGCATGCTGCGTTTAGCGGCTTCAATCAAGTCTTGGTGGCAAGCGCCGCAGGCTTCATGCGCAATACGATAATCCGATGGATTGATAAAGCGAACAAACTCCGGGCTTTCTTTGTTTAACAGCGCGTAGGTTCGTTGTGGATTGCGGCTGGTCGGCCATGCCTCGGGGTGACGCGGCAGAATATGGGCTTTTTCCATGAGCGCGCGATGATCGGGCGTCAGTGGTTGGCTCAGCACTGTGCCTTTTGGCAGGGCGATGCTGTGGTTGCCGCCGTGGCAATCGGTACAGCCGAGGCTGATGGCGGTGCTCACATGCATGCTGCGCGAATCCGTCTCGGTATGACAGGACATGCAGCCTGCACTTTTCGCATCTGCCTCGGCTTGGGTTTGGCTTTGGGGCGAGTTGGGCGCCGTCACATAGTGACGTTTAACCGCGTGGTAATCCTCGGAGGCTTGAGCCGAAACGCTGATTCCCGCACAGATGGCGACAAACCATAGGGCAATCAGTCGTGTACTAAACGTGCGATGGCGTTGGTTATGTAAAGTCATGGCTGGCCTGATCCCTTAGTACATCAACACAAGGTTGAGTAACAGATAATTCGGATTTTCATCTTTATAGAGCGCCTTGTAACCATCGCCACTGAGCAATTGGGCGTAGGAAGTGCGCACGACAATGTTCTGGTTATTCAAGGGTCTGTAGGTAAGCGCGAGGGAAATGTCCTGCCCAATATCTTTGTCGATAGCGCCTTGATTGCGCGCCGCTTCCAGCACAGCGGTATCGGCAAAATGCAGGGCGTTCCAGTTGGTGCTCAGGCGCCATTTGGGGGTGAGGTCAAGATCAGCCCCAAGACCGATCAGGCTTAAACCGGGATTGGTAAAGTTGGACTGGCCTTCGTCTTTGGAGGAGCGCAGCGATGGCAATAAGCCATTGCGACCAGAGAGTGTTACGCGTCCACCACCGATCAATGGCACGGCTTGGCGAATCCAATAGCTGGTATCGGCACCGGCAATCAATGGGTTTTCCAAGACGGCATCAAACCCTTGGGATTTATCATCAAACGGGTCTTGGTCGCCACTGGCGTAAACCAACGAACCGCGCACCCGTATCCAGTCAAAGTCCCTAGAGACTTCGGCAGCGGCGAAGAAGGCTTCAATGTCGCTATCCCGCTCCTGAAACACACTGTCATCTTCGGTGCCTAAGGCGGCGTAGGTAGAGGCAGATAGGTTCCAACGACCAAAGTGACCATCGCCGTTGTAACCCACGTAGGCAACGTCGTAAGTACGCGGTGTTTCGCGGCCAATCGATGCAGGGCGGACGATAAAATCGTTATCGTCATAATAAAACTCGGTTTCGCGGTTGCGGTTGTACAAGAGCGTGAACTGCGAGGTGTAGCCCTTCACCAAGGTGTCTTGAATATAGAGATTGGCGACCAGGACATCGTCGTCACGCAGCTCAGCGGAAGCATCGTTTAAACCGCTGTTGGTGTCTTTTTCCATGCGGCGGAAGGCAGCGATGTTGTACTGGTAGCGATTGCTGTGGCGAGTGCCGAACAGGCGCAGGCCGATGGGGCTGTCCTGAAACAGGAAGCCACGGAAATCGGCGGTGAACGGCTGGATACCAATGCGCAGGCTATCAAAATCGTAATTCACCGATACATTGCGCAAATGCTTATCGAAAAAAGCGCCCTGAATACCGATATGTTGATCGGTGCGCTCAACCCCTTGGGATGGTTTGGGACTTACGCCTTGAATCTCTTGCAGTTCAAGGCGGTTGTAGTTGATCACTGGAATAAAGCGGAACTCATAATCCGGCGGGCGGAAGGTGGTGTTTCCTTTGTAGTAGACGAACTCCAGTGCGAGATTTTCGGCAAAAAAGTCCTGCTGGCTATCACCATAAATACTCACGCCATTGCCATTACTGGTACTGGTGGCGCCAACGGGTGTGGGCACTTTGCGTGATTCGTACACGGTGTCGGAGGTGATGGTCGTGCTAAAGAACCATTCGCCGTGTAGGGGTTTATCCCCTTTCAGGGTGTTGCGATTGTACGGGTCCCACCAGTGCTCGGTGTAACCAAGGCTATCCACCAAGCGCCAGCGGTCGGGCACGGGGATGGAGTCGCGGAAGCTATCCAACGGCGGTATGGGCATGCCATTCATTTTACGTGGCAACACCTGCCGTTGATTACGCGTTTGGTTGGCATTGCGCTCGGTATCGCCGGGGCGACGGGCATCCGTTCTTTGGACGGGAGTTGCGCCGGATTCGGTGGTTGTGGGCACTTCAGTGTCAGTGGTAGCTGCTGGGCGATCAACACAAGCTTCTTGTCCTGGGCGACGACGCTTGGTGGTGGCTTGTTGTTCATCGCAAAACTGTTGGCCGACACTCACACTCGGCAGGCTGCAGAGGCCGGCTAATAAACTGAGGTTCAACAGTTGGATCAAAGAGGATGGCTTACGCGTGTTGTTCATAGCTTATTTCCCCGCGCACGGAGTTTGTTCATCGCTATCCACAAATGGCGTTTGTGGACATTGAATAAAACGCAGGCGGATATTGCGCGGCGTTAACTGATCGGCGCGCATGGCTTTAGGGGGCAGGCCAATCGCACCGCCCAAAGCGACGCTTGCATTGTATAAACCCAGAAACGCGATCATATCGTCCTGATCCACACCATCGCCGGAAACACCAATCCCGCCGACCAACACATTGCCGCGATAAATAGGCACAGAGCCGGGGAATATTTGAATGCCGTTAGCCAGTTTGTTGGTGGTAAGAATGGATGCGGTGGGGGTGAGGTCATTAGCCAGCGCAATACCGGCGCACCCCGAAGTTACATCAGGAACACCCACACCTGCCGTTGCCAGCACATGCTGCAAAATACCGTTAATCACCATATCCAGCTGCAAACCCGTCGAAAAAGGACTCCATGAAGCAGTGGGTTTACTCAAAGGCCCCGCAGGATTAGGTTGTATACCATCCGCGTAAAAAGGCCGCGCCATATTGCCAATGGCGCGGGCACTGAAGGCGTAATCGCCATCGCCAAAGGCGGTGGGAATATCCAAAAAGTCGCGCGTGTTTTGGGTGTAAGACTCTAGGTCGATTGAGGTATTTATTACTGCCTGACCAGCATTGTTGATACCGAGGTACCGAGCATCTGGCAAAAGGGCGATGGTATCTGCCGCTTCATCCGATGAGAAAAACGCGGCGGTGCGAGCTTTTTGCAGCGATACATCGGCACCAAATACCGGCGCATCGCGGGTGCGTAACATGCCGAGAATATTGCCGTCGGTATCCACCACACTCACCGTCACCTGCGCTGGTGTGCCGTAAGGGCGACGAATTTGCGCGCGACTGCGGTTGGCGACTTTAATCGCTTCAGCTAAAAGTGTTTTTACGTCGTTCGATGTCAGTGCATCAACACCATCGCTACCGGCAACAGGCGGGAAGCGCTCGCTGTTAGTTTCATCCACCAATACAAACGCATCCAGCGCGGCAAAGTCGCCAGTGGCAGCGCGAATACCGGATTCGGCTTGCCCATACACAGTGCCTTCAATAATTGCGGCATTGCTATAACCGGGCACCGCAACTAACTCGTTGTTGATCGCATCGAGCAAATCAAAATCCGTGGCTTGGGCGGGGTTGCTGGCGAGATCGCTAAAACGCACATCACTAAAACGCAGGGTTTTGCCGTCGGCGGTAATTTGGTCTGCACGGCGATTGCTCGGTGGCGCAAAACCAAAAGTACCTGCAAGGGCGATGAGTTCATCGGGGTTGCGATCCGTATCGGTAATCACTTTATCCAAACCATACACACCATCCGCCATCACCCCAATACCGCCAACGACTGTGCCGTTTTTATAGAGCGGAAAACCACCGGGGTCGGCGGAGAGGCCAAGCGGTGAGCGTTTAGGTCCCACATCGGCATCGAGATTGTTAAAAGCGCGGGTGAAATCCGAACAGGCTAGCTGACTGAATTGCACGCCAAACAAGGGACCCGCCGGTTGAAATAATTCACCGGGATTAAAATGCTCCTGCACGATTTGACTGGCGGTGCGTGTGGAAAACGCATTGCCTTCGGATGACAAATAGGCGCCGGTAATGGCCTTGGCAATCGCGGCTTGATCGTCGATTTTTACGGCCGCCGCCAAGGTGGGTAAACGAATGCCTTCCAAACCGCTGTCCACCACGGCGTTGCCATCCTCATCCAGCTCGGTCGCAATCACTACCTCATGCGCCGCCGTTTTATTCATGCGATAGACCGCAAGAATATTGCCCACACGATCACTCACGGCGATGGTGGCATCCAGATTTTGGGCATCGGCCTCAAACGCCGCTTGGGCGATGATTTGTTTTACATCATCCACCGTTAAATGCTCGTTGGTGATGCAGTTACCCGCGCAGTTAGTGGTGGGTTTTGGCTCGGCTGAATCGCCAGCACCGCATGCATTTAATAAGCTGGAGATGATAAGGAGCGCAATGGTTGTGAGTTTCATAGTCATTCCCTAATCGGCCTCTGGTGTAAGGGTTTCAGGGCTGGCGGTTTGAGCTGGCTTCGGCTCGTTGGTAAGCGTTTCAATCAATGCGCCCACAGATTGCTGCTTGGCCTCAAGCTGCAACTTTGTCGGGTGGAACGCGTGGCAAGACACGCAGGCAAGCTCCACTTTGTCGGATGTGGTCATGTCACCGTGGCAACTGGTGCAGTTGTCGATGCCGGGCATGAGTACGTCTTCGCTGTGTTGCGATTGGTCGGCTTTATGGCAGCTCAGACACAGCGCATTATCGCGTTCGCCTGTTTGAGTCAAATGGCTCTGGTGATTAAATTGTGCCGCGGGGTACCAATCCGACGCGAGTTTTACCGGCAATACCTGCCAACGCGAACGGGCATCCGCACCTTCAATTTGTTCTATCTCGTGGCAAGTCACACAGCCTTTTTGTGAGAACTGGCGATCTGCTTCAGCGATGGCTTGGGCTTGGGCGCAGGCAAAATCCCCCAAACAAGATTGGCGTTCTGGCGTCTTAGCGGGCAAGCGGCGCGGCGGCAGGTTTTGTGTTGCATCGCCTTCGTTAAATGCCAGATTGAGGAAGTGAGCTTCCAAAGCTGGGTAAACCGTTTCCACCACACCATGCGGTAATTGTTTTTTGGGTTGATCCGGATCGAAACTCAACTCATGGCAACTGCTGCAATGTTGCTCCATGGTGATGGGGACAAAGTGTTCTTTATCGGCACTGAGTTGATGGCATTGGGCACATTGCAAACCTTCATTGCTGGTTTGGCTTTGTACTTTGTTGCTATCCAAATGTAATTGGTGTGAGAACTTTAAATGGCTATTTTCGCGATTATCCAAGGCAACGGATTGGCGCTCTATCGTCCAGTTTTGGGTAAAGCTGCCAATGCTGCGCACTATGTTTGGCCGCAGCAAACTGAGTTGAAATTCCGGGTGTGTGGCTGGGGTAAAACCACCTACGGTTGGTGTCAGTTGTTCATGGCAGTTGGTACAGAGTGAGTCGTGGTCGTTGGTTAATTGCGCGGGTTCGTTGTGCTCTTTATGGCAGCTTTGGCAGGCTAATCCCTCTAGCATCGCTGCATGTTCATGACCTTTAAAAATGTGATCTGCGGGCTCGCTGTGGCAGGCAACACAAGCTTTATCCGTGACTTGCTCAAAGGCTTGTTGATGGCAGGCTTCGCATTGATTGCCAAGCGCTACACGGTGAGCTGAGTGCAAGGGGCCGGATGTCCAAAAACTTTGTGGAGTAGCTTGTTGAGTGATGTGTTGTTGCGGTGCGGGATTGCTGCTGCGCCAAAAATAATCCGCCACTGGCACAAGGCCGGCGAGCACTAACACCAAAAGCGCGAGCAACCATGATGTGCGCCTTGGCTGCAAACCGGTTTGGCGTAAATCTGTGCGGTAGGCATTGGCCAGCAAACTGCCATCCACCTCGGCCGGTTCCCACTGCATAGCAATATCAAACCCTGGTGGCGACGCGATAACTTTAAATTTGTGTTGGCCTATTAACAGGCGATCCCCAAGGCGCAGTTCAGCTTCTTTAACCGCTTTGCCATTGTGAATAAAATCGCAGCCACGGCTTGCTTCTATCACGACGGACTGTTTGTGTTTTTTAATGGTCGCATGCAAAGCGATAATTTTTTCGCCCAGCAGTTGGATATCGCTGTCAGGTGAACTGCCGAGGGTGATGTTATCGTCTGCCAATTCAACATCAATCAGCTGTGCGTCGCCCTGGTTATCCTGCGTATATTTGCGTAATAAAAATTGCATAGGCTACCAAAAGAAAAAAACAGCAATGATGTGAAGAAACAAGCTAACCAGCAAACCAATCGTGGCTGGTATATGCACCAATAACCAAATTTTCAGCCCTGCCCGTAACTGAATATCGCGGCGGATATGCCGCAAAATCGTTTGGCGACGGCAAACAATCGTCAGTAGTTTTTGCAGCTCCGAGGCTTCGTGTTTTTTGCGGGTGCGCGGGATGCAACTGGCGATGTAATTAATCGCGGCTTGCTGATCTTTATTGTCGGCCAAGTGTGTAGGCGAAGTGTGATCGTTAATGGCGCTCGGCAATAAACATTTGGAATTATCCAGCCCGCGTAACTGTGCCATCAACCCGCCACCAATGGTGGTACGGCTGATACAGCTATCGACAACTTGCAATACCACAGGGTCGCAACGCTGTGCCGTTTGCACACCTTGTTGATTCAGTTCGTTCAATTCCGCGAACATGTCTTTGGTGGTTTTTCCGGCGCGATTATTGGCAATTAACATGGGGTAGCGGGTGTACACATAAAGCCCGACAAAGCCACTCAGAATCACCACCGCCATTAACAGATAAGCCAGCGTGTGAACATTCCAGCCGAACTGCACAGCACAATGCAGAGTGGCGATAAACAGCACCGCAATGCCCAAATACACATGAGCGGAAGTCCAACCTTGAACGCTGCCCAGGCTACTGCGATAACGGCGTTTGCGAATACCGAGCGCAGTCAGCCACACAATTAATAACGTGGCGATAGTGCCCAGTACATAACCTTGCCAGGTGCCGCCATTGGGAACTTGCAAACCGCTCTGGCTGAGATAAATACCCAAGCAGAGCGCCGATAGGAGCAATGCCCACCAGCCGTAACGCGATCCCTTAAAGGCGAGTATGGATTCATGCATAGGTTGTTTTCTCAATCTTTTGCGCGACTTGCGCTAATAGTCTTTGCTCGTGCGTTATTGCTTGGCGATTAAATCAATAAAATTGGCAGGCGATATGCGCGCCGCTGCACCTGTAGGGCAGGCACTTACACAGGCGGGGCCAGTTTTACTGCCCACACAAGCATCGCACTTCACCGCTTTTTTACCCGCTTGCTTGGCGCTATCGGTCGCATCGTAAGCCAGCTCTTCGCCAGGCCCTGGGCCTTTACCGAATAACAGCCACTCCCAAAACGAAGGCTTGGGCGGTGCGGCGTAAACCAGTTTGATAGCGTCATAAGGGCAGTTGCGCTCACAGTTACCGCAGCCAATGCATTTATCGTCGATAAAAACTTCACCGCTGGCAGCGCGGTGAATCGCATCGGGTGGACAATCTTTCATGCAGTAGGGGTGTTCGCAGTGGCGGCAGGCCGTGGGCACATGAATTTTGCCGTAGCTGGCACCTTCGGCACGGTTGAGGCGCGAAATGCCATCGTGAGTTTCGGCGCAGGCGGTTTCGCAGTTATCGCAACCTATACACAGGCCTTCATCGATCACCATGGCATTAGTCGCTTCACCCAAACCTTCGTCCATCAAGAAACCCATCAACTTGCCGGATTCGTATTGGGTTTCCATGGTGGTGAGATTCACTGCGCGTTCGCTGGCGGATTCTTGCAAACTCGCCACGCTGCTGTGATCCAATTCGACCAGCGCTAAAAAACCTTCGCGATAAAGTGCGATGGTTTCGGTAAGCACACTGGCCACAGCGGTTTCGCGCCGGATTTCATCGCCCATCAACGCAAGCTCACCGGCCAATTCATCGGACTGCAATTGCGCCACTACAATGTCTTTGCCATCCACTTGTCGCGACAAACTCACCGAACCGCGCCGGATAATATACAAACAATCGCCGCGCTCACCTTGTTTAAACAGTAGATCACCTGCTTGATAGGTTTTTAATTCCGCCAGCTCGGCAATCGCGCGCAATTTTTTCGGATCGATATTCGGCGCAAAATGTTTTTGCAGCGCGCGCACAATGAACACCCAGTCGATACCTTTTTTCACGGTGTCGTTGGCATTCATCAGTTTGAGCATGGTGCGGCGCGGTGTTTCCACCAAAATACAATCTTTACCGGCGTACACATTGGCATCGCGCGGGCGACCGGAAATCAAACTGTTTTCACCCACAAATTCGCCGCGTTGCAAGGTAATGCGCTTGCCGGGATTATCGGGAAACTCAACGTGCAACTCGCCTTCCACAATCGTATAAAACGTATTGGTGTATTCACCCGCAAGATAAAGCGGCTCGCCCGTTTTAATTAATTTTGCCGTGCGCGGCGGTGGGTTTTGGGTGGCGGCTTTGGCAATTAAATCTTCAGCAATGACTTTCGCATCGTCGTAAGCCATGCCTTCTTCTAACGCAACCCACACATTACTTTCTAAAATCAATTCCCTAAACGCGAGTGCATTCAATTGGCTAAACATGGGAATGCGTTGCTGAAACATTTTTAAAATATCATCAGCTTCACGGCGATAAGGCAGCAAACCAAATTGCATTTGCAATAGTGGATAATCCGCCGGTTTGATGTTGTGACCGAGAATATACTCAACCACATCATAGCCTTGGTTCATCGCCTGTTTAATCAGCGGATAGCCCGCGAGAGAACCCACCACATATAAACCGGCTACCGAAGATTCATATTTGCCACTCAGCACCGGCGATGCATCCGCGGCTTTACTGCTGAATATCAGCCCGCACTTCTCCACAAATTCACGCGGCGGCACACCACCTAAACGCGCAATAATGCGGTCACAAGGAATGCGTTGTTCGCCATCGGGTGTTTTCAACACCAATACATGGCGCGGTTGTTCAGCAGTGGGAGACTGGAGTTCTTTAATACTGGTGAGATAAAAACAATCCAAACTGATTTTGGGGTTGTTAATCGCAGCGAGCACCGCATTTAAGTTGCCTTCCTTCGCGCGCGAAAATTCATCGCGCCGGTTCACAATATAAACCTGATTTTGCCGCGCTAAACCCAGCGCATTTTCAATCGCCGAATCACCGGCACCCACCACAAAAATGGTTTCATTTTTGTAAGCATCGGGGTCATCCAGCGTGTATTGAACAATTGGTGCGTTCTCACCGGGCACACCTAATGGCCGTGGGTTGCCTTCCAATCCAATCGCCAAAATCACATGTTCGGCCAACACCTGCTCGCCATTGCTCAAATTCAGCGTGAAATTACCGCGCTCGCCACTAATCGCCGTTACTTTTGCACCGTAACGAATATTAATTTTCTGCTGCGCAATATCATCAGCCCAATTCGCCAGAATTTGCTCGCGCGACGACGCACCAAAACGGCAATCACTGCGCAAATTCAATGCGCTAGGCTCTGCCATCACAAACTTGCCTTTTTGGTACTGCTGAATAGTTTTGGAAGGGCGCTCAAAAGCTTCGAGCAAAATATGGGTAGGCGTTGCAACGTTATTTTTCCGATCATAAAACGCCGCACGCGCCGCCGCCGATAAACCCGCTGGGCCAGATCCAACAACGGCAATATGATAACGATGAGTCATAAAGGGAAATCCTGTGCCGCAGTTATTGGATCAGACGAAATCCTATCAATTCTACACAGTAAATCGAGGATAGCTATAAGGTGTGGGGTTTTAGAAGATGTAGAGGCGGTTTAATTTGCAGCGAAATATTGAGCGTTGAATAATGCGCCTTCGGTGTTGTGAATCGTTATCAACAAGTGTTTTTGTCACGCAGAAATTTTCATTAGGTATTACAGCGGGATTTGCCCATTTTTCCAGTGGATATACCCTAAGGTTTTATTCCGTAGTGTGCTGAAATACCTTTATGCAAACGTTGCAACTCTTCAATATTAATCCTGAACATTCTGCGTTTCTGTTCACGTTCAGTGTAATTAACTGCCTTCGTTCTCTGGCGAAAGCTAATCCCTCCACAACTCCAAATCCCTCAATAACCTCAAGGATAACTCTTTGCGGTAATCTTTCAGTGAAGAAAAATTTTCCACTGCCATGTAAATCGCAAATGCTGCTGTAGGCGTTCCCTCACTGTCTTTTATGTATCCCACATACCAACCTTCGAATGCGCCATCAACATTATTTGCATCTATTGGCCCTGCACCAGTTTTGGCGTAGAGTGAAAGACCGTGCTTGGTTTCTTGCAGTGCGGCAGATTCAAAGGCGGCAAAGTTAGCGGCTGTTACGCCACAGCTATTTTTCAATAAGCATCTAATAAATTCTACTTGTTCTGCAGGTGAAATTTTCAATTCATTGTTTAGCCAAAATTCATTGCTGTGTGGGGTAAAGGTTTGGTTGCCGTAATGGAATTTGGATAACCATTTTTTATATTCTGCGGGCTTTATGCGCGGTACTAATTCTTTGTAGTACCAAACCACTGAATGCTTAAAAGCAGATGCCAATGTGTGCGAAGTTTTCCATGTTTCCGGCCAGAATGTTTTGGTTGGATACTTTATTTGATCCCACTCAATGTGCTCATCAATGGATTTCGCCGCACGGGTTTCAAGCGCAATTAGTGTGTGGGGAATTTTAAACGTGGAATAGGGGGCATGCCGCTGGGTTAGATCAGATTCATTGATCGCCCAGCAATCATTGTTTTTAAAATCGACAGCTACAAAAGTCACTTTGCGGGTACCGATTTCTGCGGCGTAAGAATTGGTGTTGATAGGTTTGGTGGTTTTGCAGACTTCGGCAAAACTTACTAATGGCGTTAACAATAACAAGATGACTGCAATTTTTATTTTCACTACCATCTTTCTCCCTTAATAATTTATTAATCCAAACCATTCGTTCTATATCATTCTTACTTTATTTAATCTTCCTTACCCTATCTACATTTGCTGAAAAAGATGAGAGTAGCTGCGGCTCACTTCAAGGAGTTGCGGGTAATTGCGCAATTGCACTCTTTGGCGGCCACCTATATCGCGTGTTACTTCAACGATGGCGTTAACCTGAACTAAGGTTGAGCGATGAATACGCCAAAATTCATTCGGATCAAGTTCGTCGGCAAGTTCTTTTAAGGGCTTGCGTATTAGCACTTGGGCGTTTGCCATTTGTACTCGCGTATATTTTTCATCCGCTTGAAAAAATAATATATCTTTAGTGCTGATCATGCGCACGCTGTTGCCGACGCTGGCTTGAATCCAGCACAAATATTTCGGTTTGTTATTTTCATTTCTATTGAGTAAGCGCGCGAGTAATGTCGTTATATCTTCGGGGCTTTCGTTGATTCTGGAGTGTAAGCGCTCGCAGGTTAGCGCCAATCTTTCTGCATCAACGGGTTTTAATAAATAATCGATAGCACCTTGGTCAAAGGCTTGTATGGCATATTGATCGTAAGCTGTAATAAATACGATATGTGTTTTTTTATAGACCTGTTGTGCTACTTCAATTCCGCTTTGTCCGGGCATGCGAATATCTAAAAAAATAATATCCGGCTTATGCAGATTGACTAGAGCGACTGCTTCATTGCCATTCGTTGCCTCAGCAAGAATAGACAAGTCAGGCCATACAGTGTGTAGGCTTGCGCGAAGCTGAGCGCGCATCGCTGGCTCATCATCACAAATAATTGCAGTGGTAGCTTTTGGTTGCAGTGGCATCATGTTTATCGCTTCGTATGATTCAGTAAAAAATGATTGCTTTAACAAGGTATACGTAGTGACATGATTGTGCCACCGTCGGCGGGTATTTCTATCAACAATTCCGCCTGCCCAGAATACAGAATGGCGAGTCGTTCGCGAATATTGGTAAGCCCAGTGCCTGCTGGAGCATGCATATTGAATCCCATGCCATCATCTTTTACATCTACACACAAATACCCTTCCGTAGAATGGGCGCGAATGCCCACTGTTCCACCTTCTACTTTGGGTTCTAACCCATGTTGAATCGCATTTTCAACAAGGCTTTGTAGCATCATGGGTGGAAATGGGTGTTCATTAAAAATTGGCGGCACTTCAATCATAAAATTTAATCGATCACCCATGCGTGCCCGCATAATTTCCAAATAAGCACGCGACAATTCAATTTGTGCACCTAATGTTGTCACGCTACCTGAACGCATTTGTGGAATAGCAGAGCGCAAATAATTGATTAAATGGCGATGGACACGTGCGGCTTCTGGTGGATTGACTTCAATGAGCTGTCCAATAAGGGCTAAGGTATTGAATAAAAAGTGCGGTTCAATTTGTGCTTGCAGTGCGGCAATTTTTGCTTCGAGTAATTGTCGTTCCAAGGTTTCAATCTTTGCCTGTTCAAGTGCTGCACTTGCAACCAACTCTGCGCGACGCTTGCCACCCGCCAACACTTTCATGATGAGTGTTGCAACTATCGCCAGAAAAAATATACTCGGTAAACTCAATATGGCAAAGGTAAAAAACGCTAACAATGAAAACAGCAACATTTTTGGCCATGAAACTATCGCCACCCAATCAAAAAAATGCCACCACACCGCGTTGAGTTTGGCTGAAAGTGTTGATGTTTCTTGCGGCGTGAGTGGCTTCATATTATCCAACTATGTTTGATGATTCATTGGTGTTCGCCGCTTGTTGGCGTGGTCTAAACGCTTTAATGGATAGTGCTGCCACGACAAGTAATGCGACGAGTGTCCCTATGGCAAAAATGGCTCCCAGTATCAGCGCAAGCATACTGATCAAGAGTGTTTTCCACCAAGAGGTTTTCTCTAGCCGTTGTAAAAATCGCTGCCATAAAAAATCTAGTGCAACTCCAACATCCGCTAACAACGCTAAGGTTCGATTATTGGTCGGTTCGTTCATCATATGGCTCCATAAAAAATAAAAGGATAAGTCGTTGAGTGGTGACTCGTAGCACGAAGAGCGAGAAGGTTTTGCTCAGCCGTTGTACAAACCTTAAGGTGTTGCCGTGATAGGTGCGAGCAGCGTGCGACTAAACGCTAAATAGCGTGGATGAATTACGGATGTGGTGGATGAACGGGAGTTGGAGTTGCGTGATTATAAGCTTAAGAAATGGCGCACCTGACTGGGTGAGACAAGCGTTTACAAAGCGGGGCTTTGTGCGCAGACGAACGCCGCCGAGTTGGCGAGGTGGCAGGCAATCCGAAGGAAGCCGATGAAATTGGCGCACCTGACTGGATTCGAACCAGCGACCAACGGCTTCGGAAACCGCTACTCTATCCAACTGAGCTACAGGTGCAGAGGAAAACTTCTAAGTAAAATGGTGGATCCTGCCCGTTCTAGCAGCGCTACGCACTGCCGCTACTCCTTTCGCGAGGTCGCGATTCTACTTGCCTTCGGTGATTCAGTCTATGTCGATCTTGCCAGTGTTTATTTATGGTTTAGATCAATCGAGAGATCGTGAATGCTGAGTTCTTTTTTGACATCCACTGAGCCTAAACTTTGGCTAATGGTGCCAAATTGAAAATCGCCGATCATTCGCTCCAAGCGCGGTAAACAGCGTTTGAGGTTGGTGTAGTGGCGGAAATTGCTAAACCAACTGGCGTTAGGAACGCGGGGTTGTTCTGGGTCTATTTCCCACGGGTGCAGATAAAAAATCTGCGGTTTGGTTTGATTCAAACTAGCGCGTTCAAATAACCAGCGCGACATTACATAAGGGTATTGCCGAAAGTAACCGCCACCAGCAGCGGGTACAGACTGACCAAGTACTTTGGCGGTGGTGAGTGGAAACTCCAAAAGTGTTGCGCCATTACTGGTGATAATGCGGTAGGGTTCTTCGGGGCTGCCGGGAATGCCGTAGTTGTCGTGGCGGGTTGGGAAAATACTGGAGTCCCACGTGAAGCCTAATTCGGCCAAGATATCCAAAGCCCACAACGATTTGCGGGTGATGGAGTAACTGGCAGCGCGGTAGCCAGTGATGGGCATTTGTCCAAGATCTTCCAAAATTTGTTTGGACTTTGCCGTTTCTGCACGAAAAGTTTGCGGATCTTGTTTGTAAATCAGTTGATGGCTATACCCGTGTGATGCAATTTCATGGCCTTGGGCGCGAATGGTTTTCACCAGTTCAGGGTAACGCTCCGCCACCCAGCCCAAAATAAAAAACGTAATTTTGATATTGGCATCATCAAACAACTGCAAGAGTTTATGAGTGTTCGCTTCAACACGCGATGGCCACTGATCCCACTCGCTCGGCTTGATAACCTTGGCGAAAGCGGCTACGTGGTAGTAATCCTCAACATCTACCGTCATGGCGTGAGTGATGGTCTTCATAAAGTTTACTCTTACCTACAAACAAAACGGCATCTGATGATGCCGTTACTGTCAGTCTTCGTTATCTGGTTGGATCAGGCTTTGTTGGATCAAACTTTGTTGCATCAAACCTTGTAATAGTCGCGATACCATTTCACAAAGTTTTCGATACCTACTTCCACCGGGGTGGTTGGGCGGTAATCGACATCTTGAATCAGTGCATCGACATCGGCATAGGTATCGGGCACATCGCCTGCTTGTAAAGGCAGCAAATTTTTAATCGCTTTTTTGCCCAAGCAGTTTTCCAGCACTTCAATATAGCGCAGTAATTCCACCGGATTATTCGAGCCGATATTGTAAATGCGATAAGGCGCTTTTGAGGTGGCGGGATCGGGTTTGTCGCCATTCCAATCGGGGTTGCTCGGTGCAACATGATCCAAAGTGCGAATCACACCTTCAACAATATCGTCGATGTAAGTGAAATCGCGGCGATGATTGCCGTAGTTGAATACATCAATGGGTTCGCCGGCGAGAATTTTCTTGGTGAAAATAAACAGCGCCATATCGGGGCGACCCCAAGGGCCGTATACGGTAAAAAAGCGAAGACCAGTGGTGGGGATTTTGAACAAATGGCTGTAAGTGTGTGCCATTAATTCGTTCGCTTTTTTACTCGCCGCATAAAGGCTGACAGGGTGGTCAACATTGTTATGCACAGAGAAGGGCATGGCGGTAGTAGCGCCGTATACCGAGCTGCTAGATGCATACACCAGATTGTCGGTACCAAAGTGGCGGCAGCCTTCCAGAATATTCAAAAAGCCGGTGATGTTTGCATCAATGTAAGCCTGCGGATATTCCAGTGAATAACGAACACCTGCTTGCTCGGCGAGATTCATAACGCGATCCGGCTTGTGAGTTTTAAACACATTATCAATGGCGGCTTTGTCTTCGAGGTTGCAGCGAATATCAGTAAAGCCTGATTGCGGTGTTAAGTGCGCCAAGCGGTCTTTTTTCAGTTGCACATCGTAGTAATCATTGAGATTGTCGATGCCGACAACTTCATCGCCGCGCGCCAGTAAACGCTTGGCGAGTGTTGAACCGATAAAACCGGCGGTGCCTGTGACTAAAACTTTCATGAAAATTCCTTGCGCAGTAGGGGCAGCAAATAGGTTACAAATTACAAACGCGCATCAACCGCGTCTTTGGGCAAAATATGTTTAACATCGAACAACACATGATTGGGTTTGCCGAGTGCGCGAATGGCCGCGGCGCCCATGGTGCGGAACTTGTCGTGGCCGACGCACAGAATAATCGCGTCGTAACTGCCGGCAACAGGCGCATCAATTAAGTCCAAACCATATTCGTGTTGTGCTTCGGCGGCATCGGCCCAAGGGTCAAACACGCTGACGTTGGCGTTGTAGTTACGCAGTTCGGTAATGATGTCGATGACGCGGGTATTGCGCAGGTCTGGGCAATTTTCTTTAAAGGTAAGGCCCATGATGAGAATGTTCGAATCCACCACGTGGGTTTTGCGCTGGGTCATCATTTTAACTACGGAGTCGGCAATAAAGGTACCCATACCATCATTAATACGGCGACCCGCCAAGATGACCTCGGGGTTGTAACCTACTTGCTGCGCTTTATGGGTAAGGTAGTAAGGATCCACACTGATGCAGTGGCCGCCAACCAAGCCGGGGCGGAACGGCAGGAAGTTCCACTTGGTGCCTGCTGCTTCAAGAACCTCTAAGGTATCTATATTAAGACGTTTGAAAATCAGCGATAGCTCGTTAATCAGCGCAATATTAATGTCGCGCTGGGTGTTTTCGATGACTTTGGCGGCTTCGGCGACTTTAATGCTGCTCGCTTTATGTGTGCCTACGACCACAATTTTGCGGTACAGCTGATCAACATACTCGGCCACGTCCGGAGTAGAGCCGGAGGTAATTTTGGTGATGTTATGCACGCGATGTTGTTTATCACCGGGGTTGATACGTTCGGGGCTGTAGCCTGCGTAAAAATCTTGGTTAAACACCAAGCCAGAGGCTTTCTCGATTATAGGTACGCAAATCTCTTCAGTGCAGCCTGGGTAGACGGTTGATTCAAACACCACAATCGCCTTTTTACTGATCACGCGCCCTAACAAGGCGGATGCTTTCTCCAGCGGCGTTAAATCTGGCTGTTTGCTGTCGTTGATCGGTGTGGGGACTGTGACAATGTAGACATCCGCACCTTTGATCTCGGCTTCACTCGTGGTGTATTGGAGTTGCGTTGCTTCACGCAGTTCGTTGGCATCCAACTCAAGGGTGTGATCCACGCCTTGGCGCAGAGCATCAATGCGCGACTGATTGATATCAAAACCGATGGTTTTAACTTTTTTACCAAATTCCACCGCGAGGGGGAGGCCCACATAACCGAGGCCGATAATACAAAGCGTAGGATTGCTTGCGAACATGGAGTGATTCCTTAGCCGATTTGGATAATCCAGAGGGCGGCTAAGTTATCACATTTAGCGTGGATTTTTATATCCTCAGTAGGTTATCTCGCCTGAAAGAATTGGCGCATTCTTCTTCCTAATGGGTTTGTTGTCGAGGTCAGTCAGAATTCCGTCGGCGTTGGTCGAGTTTTTGTCATAAATGCCGCTATAATGCGCAGCGGTTTTACTGGCCCACACTTTTACTGAAGGAAACGGGTTTGTCCTATATTCGTCTTAATAAGCATTATGTGCATCTACCTTATTTATTTCTCGGCCTTGCTGAGGCGGTAGTCTTAGGTGTGTCGGCATGGTTTGCGCAATTGCTCACCTTTAATCTGGCCGATACCCACAATGGCCTTCTACTGCTTGCGCCTGATTGGCGTCCCATCGTTATTTTTTCCTTGTTGTTGAGTTGCTGCACCTTGTCCATGGGCGTCTACATGGCGCTGGTGCGGGAAGGCTTTTCCAGTATGGTACTGAGAACACTGGTGAGTTTCTTTCTTCTCGGTAGCTTGAGTTTATTTGTTGTAGGGATGTTAGTCGGTAAGCAAATTATTCACCAAGGTCTGATTTTTTGGGGCGTATTGATTTCAACGGCGCTGGTTATCGCGGTGCGTTGGATTTTTATAAAAGTTGTCGACACGGCACAACTTAAACGCCGCGTGGTGATTTATGGTGCCGGTGCGCGCGCTAAAAAATTGCTGGATGATTTGGCGCCGGAAGTCAGCGTACTGGGCGTGCATATCGTTGGCTGTATCCCCAGCTCAAGCGAAACCGTCGCGGTTGACTCACAATTAGTGCTAACTGAGCCTACCGATTGGCTGGCGTTTGCGCGCCAACAGCAGATTTCAGAAATTGTTATTTCCCCGGATGAGCGCCGCCGTCGCGATGGGGATGAGTTTCCCCTTAGCGCCTTCCTAGATTGTAAGTTGGCAGGAATCCCCTCGAGCGATGCGCTGAGTTTTTGTGAGCGAGAGCTAGGTAAGATTGACATCACCCTGTTGAAGCCTAGCTGGATGCTCTTTTCCGATGGTTTCAAATACTCCAAGCGCCGCATGATTGCGAAACGCTTGTTTGATATGGCACTGGCTTCAGCGTTCTTCGTTGTGCTCTGGCCATTCATGTTGTTGACGGCTATAGCAGTCAAGTTGGAAAGCCCAGGGCCGATCCTCTATCACCAAATTCGTGTAGGTTTAAACGGGCGACATTTTCGCATTTACAAGTTCCGCAGCATGCGTCAGGATGCGGAAAAGAATGGTGCTGTGTGGGCACAAAAAAATGATTCACGTGTTACTCGTGTCGGCACGTTTATTCGCAACACTCGTCTGGACGAATTGCCCCAACTTTATAACGTATTGGCAGGCCAGATGAGCTTTGTAGGGCCTCGCCCCGAGCGCCCCGAGTTTGTAAAAGATCTCGTACAGCAAATACCGTTTTATGATACTCGCCATAAAGTAAAACCCGGATTGATGGGATGGGCGCAATTAAAGTATCCCTATGGCGCTTCGGTTGAAGATGCCAAAAACAAACTGCAATACGATTTGTACTACACCAAAAATCACAGTTTCCTTATGGACATGCTCATTATGATCCAAACCGTAGAGATTGTGCTTTTAGGCAAAGGCGTGCACTAGCGGCCTCAGCCCATCACTCTTAAGAACAACAGGAGTCACACCATGAACAGTAGAATGACCGCCATCTATGTACTCGTAGTCAGCTTTTTGGTGGCTTCTTGCAGTGGTACAAAACCATCCGATATGCCGCCACTATCAGATGCCGGCGTACTGACTGAATATCGCATAGGCGTAGGTGATGAACTGCAAATTAATGTATGGCGCAACCCAGAGTTGTCACTGGCCGTACCCGTGCGTCCCGATGGCAAAATTTCCATGCCCTTGATTGGTGACTTGGTAGCGGCGGATTTAACGGCCACACAATTGTCTGGCAATATTGTGAAAAGCCTTAGCAATTATGTAAAAAATCCACAGGTAACGGTGATTGTTGCCAATCCCAGCAGTTCTGATTTTCAGCGCCGTGTACGTATTACAGGAGCAGTGCGCAGCCCACAGTCCATTCCTTATCGTGAGGGCATGACTGTATTGGATTTGGTGTTGCTAGCTGGCGGTCCGAATGAATTCGCCTCTGCCAATAAAGCCAAGCTCTATCGCAAGTTTAATGATGAGGTAAAAGTGTACCCCATCAAATTGGATGATTTAATTAATGATGGCGAAGTGGAAACCAATTATCCTCTGCAGCCTTCAGATATAGTCACAGTTCCAGAGCGCGCGTTCTAAATATTGTGTGGCAACCTCTTGGGTCGTTCGCTGTTCTACCTATATAAGTAGCGTTTATCAGTAAGCGTTAGTGCGTTAAATTCATTAGAGACTATTCATGGATAAGGTGTATTTAAAAGACCTTTTAACAGCACTGAGAGCAGAACTTGTTCGCTTTCGTAATTGGGTTGTCTTGTTTTTTTTAGGCATTAGTTTTGCGCTCTTGGCGTTGGGTTTAGTCTGGCCAAAAAACTACACCACCAGTGCAGTGCTGTTTGCAGATGTCACCAACATTATTGAGCCACTTTTAAAAGGCAGTGCCGAAGTCACTCAAATTGATCGTTCAGAACAAGCCAGTGAAATTATTTACACCCGCCTCATTATGTTGGCCGCGGCAAAAGAAGCGGGGCTAGTGGATAAATCGACCCCCGATTCTCAGCAGGAACAAATCGTTAAACAAATTCGCAGTAGCATCAGCATTAAGCGCGAAAGAAACAACAATCATTTTCAAGTCAGTTATACCGCCTCCAATCCCGATAAATCCTTTGAGGTGTTAAATGCAATCATCAATGTTTTTATTGAGGACACGGCGCGTAAAAAACGTGAAGAGAGTGTCGGTGCCTATAATTTTATTGATGCACAAGTGCAAACCTATAAAAAGCAGTTAGAGCTTGCCGAAGAAAAGTTGAAAGAATTTAATTCGCGTAATACCGATGGCAGTGAAGAATCTGTGAATGCCCGTATTGCCAGTCTGCGACAGGAAATTGAAACACTTAAAATTACCACTGAAGAAACACAAGCGCGCATTAAAAGCATTAAAGAACAGTTGGGTAACGAAGGACAGTATTTACAAGCTAAAGGACAGATTGACGACATGAAACAGCGTCGCCAAATATTAAGCGCACAACTTGAACAGTTGTTGCTGAGTTATCAAGAAGGTTATCCAGATATTATTTCTATTCGCGCTCAAATTGCAGAACTTGATGGCGCGATTGAAAAACTTCAAGCCAATGGCGATGTCTATGGCAACTCCGACAAAGTAGAAAATCCACTCTATGAGGAATTGCGTAAGCAATTATCAGAGGCTGATGTGGATTTGTTGGCACAAAAGCGCAGGATGCAATCACTCACGTCCTTGCAAGAGCAGGAGTTCGAGCGCCAACAGCGCATTGCTGCAAATCAAGCTGAATTTTCAGAGCTTACACGTGATTACGATGTGACTCGTAAAGTCTATGAAGAAATGCTGCAGCGGAAAGAAGCTGCTCGTCTGTCGATGACACTGGATATCGAAGGTCAGGGCGTCAGTTATCGAATTCAAGAGCCGGCAACATTTCCTCTAAAACCATCGGGTCTCCACTTTATTCATTTTGCCATTGTGGGTCCCATACTTGGATTCCTGATTCCATTTGGATTATTAGTGCTTTATGTGATGCTGGATCCACATTTCCGCTCAGCGCGCATTTTGCAAAAACAAATGCCGCCAGATATAGAGCTGATCGGTGTTATTCCGCATTTTAAATCACCGCTCGGTGATCGATTGTTGAAAAAAGATATGCTTGTCCTGCTGGGCGTTTCATTCTTTGCAATGCTGGCTTATCTCGGTATCGCTATTTTCTGGCAACTCACCCAAGGTTAATGCAGAGCCTATAGGCAAAAGTCATGGATACTCGTAAAGAAAAAAATCTCAGTGCGTTGATGGAGGGTGTTGATGCCCTTGTTGAAACGAGCGATCAGTTGGTGAAAACAGCGGTGATGGAACATCGTAAACGCGAGCAAATTAAAAACATGGCGCCTCCCGTGTTTTGGACGCAAGAAGAGCTTTACGAAAAGAAAATTGTGTTTACCGGTATGCGTCAGCGTGAATTGTTAAATGCGTTTCGTGAGGTGAGAATTCGACTGTTACAAAAAAGTCAGACCGATAATATGGTTGTACTGGTTACATCGGTAACCAGTGCGGGTGGGTCCAGTTTTTTTGGCTTCAATCTGGCGGCCACCTTTGCACTGGATCAACATAAAACAGCTCTCTTTGTAGATTGTAATCCCTATGGTAGTGGAGCAGAAAAATATATTGCAGCAGACATTGATCTAGGTCTCACGCAATACTTAACCGATTACACTGTGCCGCTAAAGCGAATTATTTATCCCAGCGGCGTTGAACGATTGCGGGTTATTCCTTCCGGAGGCTCTAGCGAGTCAGCAGCAGAATTTTTTAACTCCAAGCGCATGGAAGTATTTGTAGCTGAAATTAAAGCCCGCTATCCAGATCGTTTTATCGTCTTGGATGCGCCCTCCGTTCAGCAGTCAACAGAGGCACGAATCCTGGCCCGTTATTGCGATCATGCGCTACTGGTGGTGCCTTTTGGCAAAGCAGTCAGCGACGAGGTTCTTGCGGCAGTTGATGCGGTGGGTAAGGAAAAATTTGCAGGGCTAGTATTTAACAACTAACGCGTATTCATCCATAAAGGTCGCTTGGGAAAGCACGTTATGAAAATAAATAATGTTCAAGGCAATCTATGCGCATGGCTACTAATGCTATTGTCTTGCCCATTATTCGCCAATGATTTTGGCGGTTCTGTTTCTGTGTTAACCGGTCAATCAGATAACGCACTCAAAGCGAATGCCGATAAAGTGGATGAACGTCAGGATGAGTATCGCTTGAACCTTCAGGGTGATTACACGAATTCATTCTTATTGTTTGAGGGCGGCTACAGCGCGACAGATCTTCATTTTTCAAAAGACTCACAAGAGAATGAAAAGTTTTTGGAGGGCGATGCTTCATTATTGTTTGGTAAATCCTATGATCCCGCAGAGTTATTAATTACTCATACTCGTAAAACATTACTTAGCTCCCCTGATAAGGTCGCCTTAACCAATAATCAGGATGAGCGCGATATCTTATCGGTAAGCCCCACCCTCCGTGCCAAAATCAGCAATAGCGACAAACTTTTCATCACCGGCATTGCTACTCGCATAAGCTACTTGGAAAATGAATTGCTGGATTCCCGTCGTAGTGGCGTCACTGTTGGATGGGCACATAGCATTTCCAGAATCCAATCCCTGCGTGTTAGCGCGCAACAAGCTGATGTTGAATTCGATAATTTTTTAGGCTCGGATTACACCTATAAAAATGCCACCTTGGTATATGCTACTCGGCTGCGCAATATCTCATACAGCATTCAGCTTGGGCACAATAAAAGTGAACCTGAGTTGGGGGAGCAATACAGTAGCCCTACCTATGGCATCACACTGGGGTATAAAAATGGATTACATGAAATCAGTTTGGATTCTACGCAAATGATTACGGATAGCTCGCAAGGTGGCGGCAACTCTGATTCCATTAATCAATCGCCCAACAGTGACGGCTCTCGCCCCGAACGAGTAGATCAAATTGAACGACTGAATACGGAAGTGCGCTGGTCCAGCATGATGCTGTGTGAAAATTGTAATATTTCAGTGAGTCTCTATCAGCGTGATGAAGATTATTTATCGCTGGAGCAGTCAGCAAAATCTCGCGGTGCGGCGGCAGGATTTAACTATCGCTTTTCCAAGGCCGCTGCTTTTTCAGTAAACACCAGTAAAAATCGTGCTAGTTATACCAATCCAACCCTAGGTAGTGATTATAACTTAAGGCTCAGTGCGGTCGAATATACCTACACGTTTATTAATGGTATTGGTCTCAAGTTATTCGTGCAGGAAGAAAAGCGCACAAGCGATCGACTCGATCAGCGGTATAAAGAAAATTATGTTGGCGGTGGTTTGGATTACACCTTTTAATTCAGTATTTTTAGCCGATAGATATGTTTATCTATCTCTCACAATTTACATACAACTTAATGATGGTTGCTCCCATGAAAAAAATTGCTCAAATAACTGCATTGGCGCTCTGTGTTGGCTTATATGGTTGTAGCGACAATCAAAAAGAAAATGCTCAAGAGGCTCAGCGCCATCAAGCATCCGCTAAGGTCTACCAAGATCAGGGTCAGTTGCGTGCGGCTATGCTGGAAGCAAAAAATGCAATACAGCTGGAACCATCATCGCCTGAGGGTTATAAAGCTCTCGCAAAAATTTATAATCAAATAGGTGCCTATACCGCGACTCAAACGTTACTGGAAAAGCTGGTAGAAAAGCTACCGGGTGTTTCAACGGAATTGGCTTACGCTTATTTATCATCTAAAAAATTCACAACGGCGTTAAACACAATTAATAACTACCCGGCTGCTAGCGACAATGTGGCTGATGTTCAGCGTCAGGCCAGTATTCAGGCTATGGCGTATATGGCGCTTGGCGATCAAGATTCCTATACCAAGGCATTGGCAAATTTTGACAGCCTTGGAGGTAATGCGGTCGAGAAAAAATATATAGAAGCCAATTACGCCCTGTCGCAAGGTAAAACAGAAGATGCTCTAACATTATTAGAAGCGGCTGCACAGGCGGAGCCTGAAAACATTAAAGTGCTTTCTCTGTTGGGTAATGTTCATCTTTATATGCAGCAGTTATCCAAAGCGGAAGATTATCTCACCAAAGCCTTGGGCTTACTTCCCAAAACCGATATTCTCACCATCGATCGTACACAAGTACTGACACAGTTAACGGAAGCGCTTATTCAACAGGGGCGCACCAGTGAAGCCTATACCTATCAAAAAATATTGGCTGAAGCTAATCCAGAAAGTAATGCTGCACAGCAGCGCTTCAATGAAGCTTTGGAATATTTTCAACAGGGAAAACTTGCTGAAGCGGAAAAAATTCTTACCGAACTGCGTGAGCAATTTCCACAAGATAAAAAGACAGCCACCCTTCTCGGTATGGTTGAATATCAGAAAGGTTCTGATCAAAAGGCATCAGAATTGTTTGATGAGTTTATTGATCCCGAAACTGCTACACCAACCTTGATTCAAACGGCTGCCTTAGTGAAGTATCGCAGCAATAAAATGGATGAGGCTGTAGAGCTGCTAAAAAAAGCAACCGAAAGTCAACCTAACAATGCAGCCATATTGGCGACCTATGGTTTGGCTGTGCTTGACCGCGATGAAAAAAGTAGTGAAGGTGCAAAAGCATTAGAGAAAAGTTTGGCGCTTAATCCTAAGCAGCAGCGCGTACGTATTGCGTTGGCAAAACGCTATATGGCGTTGAATCAACCCGAGCAAGCTATAGGGCAACTACAAAAAGCCTATCAAGAGCAGCCACTCGATGTCATTATTCAGCAAACCTATTTAAAAGCGCTGTTCAATAATGATCAAGCAGAAAAAGTAAAAGAAGAAGTCGAGCAGTTTAAAAAACAATTTCCTGACAATTCTCGTGGCCCGTTCATTGAAGGTTGGTATGAGCTAGAACAAAAAAATTATGCTGCAGCAGAAAAGGCATTCGAAACCTCTATTTCCATGAAATCTAGCACCGAGAAGCATTTGGCTTATTCTGGATTGGCGCAGATTTATGAATTACAAAATCAGCCCCAAAAAGCGGTTACATCATGGCAATTAGCGCTTGAGGCTGAGCCGGGCTTAACGGCGGCTTATGGTCGTTGGTTGGGGCATATGCGTCAGCTAAATCGTCAGCAACAGGCGGTCACCTTTTTAAAGGGATTAGAAAGTAAGGCAACAGCCTGGGAGCCATCGGTGGTATTAGCCCAGTTGATGGTCGCCGAAAAAAATATGCCTGCAGCCATTGAACACATAAAAAAGGCGTTGGAACTTAGCAACAATGCAGGAAATGTAAAACAGATAGCAGCGAGCCTTTATCAGGCGACTGGTATTGAGCACAGCGCTAAAGGTGAGTTGAACGAAGCAAGAAGTAATTTCCTTGAGGCAGTCAAGCTGTATCCGGAAAATGCAGATTTTTTGGCGAACTTAATTCAAACAGAAATTACGGCGCAGAATATACCTGAAGCTCAAAAATTATTGGATCAATTTACAAAGACCGACGAGAACGAAGGTGCTCGTTTATTCTTGCAAGGTGTTATTCGTTTTGCTGAAAAAAATCAGGAAGAGGGCATTAAGTTATTTAGAATGTCTTGGGGCTTAATACAAACCGATGGTGTGGCCGACGCAATTTTCAGCCACTATCAACGCAATAATCAGCCGGAGCTTGCACAAAAATTTGCAGACGAGTGGGCGGAAAAATTACCCAATAGTTATCGTGCTGCCTTGATAAAAGCGATGAATGCGCAAAGTAAAAATGATGCGGATGAGGCCTTGAAGTGGTACGAAAAAACCATTCAATTAGCGCCGAATATGCCCGCCGCATTAAATAATCTTGCATGGATGTATTATGAGCGTAAAGATGAACGTGCACTGGAACTGGCCAAACGCGCTTATCAATACGCGCCTAAATCCGCCGCTATTTTAGATACCTACGGCTGGATTCTGGTGGAAAAAGGCCAGGTACAAGAAGGTATAGCGATACTTGAAAAAGCGGTAGCGCTAGAGCCGGGCGCAAAAGAAATACAAGAGCATTTAACAGCAGCTAAAGCGCGTTTGAAATAACGACGGACTTATTCAAGGGTTTTTCCATGCAGCCAAGTCAGTCGAGTGACTCGCCGAGTGTGTTTCGCTCGGCTGCCTGGGTTCAAGCATGGATTGATACCTGGGGTAACCATCCTGCAATTCAATTGATTGATTTGGGTGGTAGATCTAATCCTCTGGAAACTGTTTACATTACCCGCCAGCGCCTCAAAAAAATAATTCCTGTAAATACGCTTTCATTAGCAGGGGTCGGTTGCGGCCCAATTTCCACCCCTCGTGCCGAATATAACAACATCAATGATCTTGTGCGTCTCGCTGGCAGTGTTGAAGCATTATTTCTTTCCATTAAGTCACTGGCGTGGCAGCAATTTGTATTGCCTGATATTTTGCAAGGCTCTTATATAGAGCAGCAGATTGAGCGCCTATCACAACAGTCACATCTAACCTTGCAGGTTGAAAAAAAAGAACCTGCATACGCTGTCCAAATAGAATCTTTTGATGATTACTTACAGCATTTAGGGCCCAATACGCGCCTTACTTATTTCAATCGACGTAAAAATCTGGGCAACTACGGTGCGATAGAATTTTTCGATTACGATTATCCAAACATGGAAAAAGCATTTACTCTGTTAAATAACTTCCATATGCAGCGTTGGGGCTCACCTTGTTATTCGGTGGAATCACAAAAATTCATGAAGAATTTTGCAGAGCGTTTGAGTGCTCAAGAGGGGCGCTGTATTTTGCAGGCGATGGCAATTGATGGTGAAGTTATCTCGATATTATTTGATGTCCAATGGAAGAATACGCGCTACAACTTTCAATCGGGGTATGCTGAAAACAAATACCCCAAAATTGCCTTGGGCGCCATACACATGGGTTACGGCATTCAGCAGGCCATCGAGAACAATCAGGTGTATGATTTTATGGCTGGCACGGGAAAGCATACTAATTATAAAGAACGTATAGCAACGCGTATCCAAACACTATCCAGCTATTCGTTAGAGCGTAGTTATATAAAAAGTCTCCGACGGTTACAACATCTCTTTACTAAAAAAGGCGTTTAATGTGAGTTCGAAGTTTTCCCTGATTTTAAAAGGCTCTAGTTTTCGTGTTCTGCAAACATTGGTAAGCATTGTAATTGGCTTGCTTATGATGCCGTTTTTACTCTCTATGTTAGGCAAGGAAATATATGGTTTGTGGATAGTAATCAGCAGTATTGTTGCCAGTTACTATTTATTAGATCTGGGGTTTAATCAAGCAGTTACTCGATATGTGACAAAATATATCCATAAAAATGATCCAACATCCGCCAATCGAGTTATCAATTCAGCATTAATTATCTATTCGTTGCTCGGGTTTCTCGTATTCATTATATCGGTTGTTGCTGCATATTTTGGTGCTGGTGGGTTCATGGAAAATGAACAGCATTTGGATTTGGCACAGACGGTACTGATCATTTCAGGATTGTCCCTAGCTTTAGAGTTCCCCGCTAAAGCATTCCCTGGGATCATCAGTGCCTATATGCGCTTTGACGTTATTGCAACTGTGAGATTTTTAAAAAGTATTGTCGATGCTATTGCGATATATCTAGCGGTATCGAATGGGTATGGAATAGTGGCGATAGCGCTGATTACATTTGTAACGGGCATTATGAGCACACTTATCTATGTAAGATATAGTACAAGTTTGTTCAAAGACATTAAATTTTCGATATCTTTAGTGGATAAGGAAACGTTTAAAAGTATTTTCCATTTTAGTAAGTGGGTTTTTGTTGTTGATTTTACGGCGATGGTAAGAGATAAGATGGATATATGGTTTATATCATTTTATCTTGGTTTAGGTGTATTGCCAGCTTATTATGTTGCGGTTCGTCTAATTGAGTATGCTTTACAGTTCATGCAACAGGCAACGGGTTTGTCTGGGCCAATATTTACTGAATATCACGTAAAAGGAGAAGTAACCGCTTTGAACAGAAGTTTTAGTCTGTTTATGAAGGCAAATGTGATTTTGGGTATAACCGTGTTGGTTGGTTTTTATTTGGTAGGTTATGGTTTTATTGAGAATTGGATGAAGGGCGAGGTTGCTACTGCAGATGCGTTTTTATGCTTGATGATATTAGCAATTGGTCGATTCATGGTTTATTTTTCGGCGCACATACAAAGTATGTTAATGACCATCAATAAACATATGTTAGGTGCGTGGGTTTCAATATTCGAATCAATTTTATCGGTTTTATTATGTGTTCTGCTAATACCAAAATACCATTTAATGGGCGCCTCATTCGCTATTGCAGTTCCGTATATTATTGGTCGATTGTTTGTACTGCCTCTATTGATTCGGCATCATATAGAAGTTGATTTTATTTCATTTTTTTTAAGAATACTTTTTTTTACTCTCGTATCAGCTTCTTTTGCCTACTACATAAGTGCCAGCTTTAATGGTTTAAAAGCCATAAATTTGTTTGAAATCATCGTAATTTCTCTAGGTGTTGTCTTTTTTCAAGCGGTGATCTCGTTGGCAATATGGAGTAAAAATGAGCGTGTGTGGATTTTTGATATTTTGAAGAAGAAATACATTGCCCTGAGAGGGTGATCGGCTTGTAAAGCTTCTGGTTGGCTAATTTTAAAAATTATCCAAAGAAAATTAATGGTCGTAAAATTTTATTGTTTTTATAGTGCTAACTGCCAAGCAGAGAAAAAATATGCAGCCTTTGGTGACAATTGTAATTATTGCCTATAATGAAGAGAAATATGTTTGCGATGCCATTGAAAGTGCACTTGCTCAGACATATCAACCGCTTGAAATTATTTTGGTAGATGATGGCTCTAAAGATAAAACAGTCGCGTTGGCGCAGAATTATCACCCTCGGGTAAAGGTCGTCAGTCAAAAAAATAGCGGTAATTGTTCTTTTCCTCGTAATTTAGGTCTGTCACTTGCAACAGGGCACTATGTTTCTTTTTTAGATGCGGATGATATTTTGCTCCCCTCAAAAATTGAGGACCAGATAAATTTGTTTGTTCAGTATCCATCTGCAGTAGCGGTGGTTAATGATTATTGCAATTTCAGAGATGAAAATTTCATGCCTAATCATTTTTCTACTTGTAAAAAACTCCTGCAATATTTTGAGGATACCAATAAAGAAGTAGTTGTTTTTCCACCAGGTATAGCGGCAGATATTATGCTTGATGAAAACTTTACTATAGCAAGCTCGCCTCTGTTTTTGGCCTCGGCAGTAAAAGCTATCGGTGGTTTTTGTGAAAGTCTCTACGCATGCGAAGATTTTCATTTGAACTATAGATTGGCCACTAAAAATGAAATAGTAGTTAGTAAAAAAGTATTATTTCATCGACGTTTGCATGGTAATAATATGTCTTCAAACTCCATCAAGATGAATAAGTTTTATTTTAAGAGCAGAATGATGCTGTCTTTTGATGAGAGTAATCTTTTGAGGCGAGAAAAATTACGCCTATTCGCAAAAGATAATTATGTTTTATATGCAAGGCAAGTCATTAAAAATATAAAGTATAAAGAGCTGTTAAGTGTTTTTTTTGGGTTTTTTGACGTCTACATTAAAAGTAAATTTAGGCGTTATGAAGGCTAATGATGCTACTTGTTCTGCGAAAGCAGGTGGAATGTAAAACATAGATTGCCGTTTTGGAATGTATATGCCAACAGTAAGTATTATTATTCCAGCCTATAATTGCAGTGATTATATAGTTGAGACACTTAATTCAATCGTGTCGCAAACTTATGCAGACTTTGAATGCATAGTTGTTGACGATGGATCAACAGATGACACTTTGCGTCTGATATCAACTTATACTGATTCTAGAATCAGGTTGATTCCGCAGAAAAATAGCGGCGGCCCATCAAAGCCGAGAAATGTAGGCATAGCTGCTGCGCAGGGTGAGATTATCTTTATATTCGACTCCGACGACATAATGTATCCATCAAAGTTGCAGGATTGTGTGACTGTGTTTCAACAGAACAAATCCGTTGACTTTATATTTACCGATTTTTCGGTAATCAATGACCATGGAAAAATAATAAATAATAGTTTTGTTTCAGGTTATTCCAGTTTTAAAAGGTATCTGCACGCGATAGATAAATTCCTTTATGCTGTAGATATGAAAATGTTTTATTTCGAAATAATCAAAGCTAATTTCATTGGAACGAGTAGTGTCTGTTTTAGACGATCTTTGATTGCGGACAGTTTATTGTTTGATGAAACTTTAAAAAGCGGCGATGATATTTTGGCCTGGATTTGTTTGGCTAGTAAATCACAGTTTGCATTCTTAGATAAAGTTTTGCACTCCTATAGACGGCGAGAGGGAAGTATATCAACAAGGAATGAGGAAGCATTGCTATTAAATAAAATAGTTGTCTTGAATAAAATTCAGAAATTATTGGGGCAGCCAGAATTGAATAAATCGATATCCGCTAAAGCAAACGAATATTACGCATCTCTGGGTTATCTCTATCGGAAATCAAAAAGGTTCGCTGACGCTAAAAAATCCTATTGTTCAATAACCGGTATTAAATATAAACCGAGAGTTATTTTTCATTTACTCAAAGTAATTTTTGAAGAAGCTATCTTCTTCTGGAAAGGCTGATATGTGCGGAATCGCGGGTATTATCAGTAATAATGTTCAATCTTTAGCCTCAGTACTAAATGTTATGCTTTCCCGGCAGCAGCATAGAGGTATGGATGAAACAGGAGTTTTTAAAAGTGAACAATGTTTGTTGGGACACAATAGGCTGAGTATTGTTGATATAAGCACGGGTCAACAACCGATGACAACGCCTGATGGTCGCTTTACTATTGTGTTTAATGGCGAAATATACGGTTATAAACAATTAAAAAAAGAACTCACTTATCCTTTTACAACCAATTCAGATACCGAAGTAATTCTGGCAATGTATCTTGAGTATGGAAAAAATATGCTAGCCAAGTTGAGTGGCATGTTTGCATTTGCAATATGGGATGAACATACAAAGGAATTATTTGTTGCTCGAGATAGAGTAGGTGAGAAGCCATTTTATTACAGTATCCCAAACGGAAAAAAATTTGTTTTCGCTTCTGAAGTACAAACACTCGTCGCTTCCAAGCTGGTAGATTTGCCAATAGACCCTAAATCTATAGGGCACTTTTTGAGCAAGCTGTATATTCATCCTAATCACTCCATTTATAAAAATATTAAATCTCTACCCGCCGGACACTATGGGCTACTGAAAGATGGTGTCTTCACGGTGGAAAATTACTGGAATCCTTCCGTCGATATTAGAAATATATCTTACATGGAAGCGGTAGAGGAATTAGAGCATCTTTTTAAATCGGCGATAAAAGAACAATTGGTCGCCGATGTCCCTGTGTCTATTTTTTTAAGTGGGGGTTTGGATAGTAGTACTGTTGCAGCTTATGCGTGTATGGAAAATCCAAGTATCGAAGCCTTATCCTTTAGGTTTAAATCAGGCTTTGATGAGGGGCTATTTGCTCACGATGTTGCAAAATTGCACAACATTAATATTCATGAATTATGGGAAGATAATTCACATAGTATTGTGGATCTTTTCAATCGATCGATCGATTGTTACGGTGAACCCTTCGCAGATTCTTCATCTATTCCGACAATCTTGATCTGTCAGGAGGCGATTAAGTATGCCAAAGTTGTTTTATCGGGTGATGGCGCGGATGAATTATTCGGTGGATATGTGAGTCGTTATCGCCCCACCATATTTTTAAAAAAAATGCTGGGGCGATCTCCTTTGCGGTTATTGGCAGCAAGATATGTTTTTGGTGTATTAAGTAAAATCACACATCGAAATCTATTTTTTCAGTATTCTCAAGCCGCTAAGTATGCGCTGAATGGCGATACAATTATTACCGCATTAGATGAAGCTGGTTCTTTGTATAAGGATGATGAGCTACTGTCATCGGGTTTGGTTCGTTATGAGCCCATTTGGCCAAAAAACAATAATGATGTAAATGCCGGAATGTTGCTAGACATTAAAAATTATTTGCCGGGCGATATTCTGGTTAAAACCGATCGCGCGGCTATGGCCGTTGGATTAGAAGTGAGAGCGCCTTTTCTTGCGAAGGATATCATGGAGTTCGCAATGACTTTACCTGCTAACTTTAAAATCACTAAATCGAGCGATAAAATAATTATGCGCTCTGCATTTGAAAAAGTATGGCCAGCCTCCGTGGTGAATCGTTCAAAGCAGGGTTTTGGTTCGCCTGTTGGGGCCTGGCTCTCTGATGCTGCTATGATTGAATACCGAAATAGCTTGTTTAGTCCTAATGCGGCCATTCATTCTCACTTGCATCCTGACTTAATTGATCGCTATAAACACTCGAATGATATGAAGGGCTGGGCGTTGCTAACTTTAGCAGCCTGGCTTGAAAAACAGCATTTATCCTCCGCAACTATTTGATAGCAATTTATGTATGTCTGAAACAAAAAAATTACGTTTTTCAATACTGGACCCTCTGCGGCTTTTGGCTGCGCTCGCGGTTGTTTTCTATCATTACTCTATTTATATCGATGATCTCTCTCCTTTTTTCTCGAATGTTTTCAAATACGGTTATTTAGGCGTCAATTTCTTTTTTATTTTGAGTGGCTTTGTCATTATGGCGTCTGCTCAAAATCGAACTGCATTTCAGTTTGCATTTGCACGTGCTATTCGTATTTATCCTGCTTTTATTATTTGTTTGGCTTTTACTGTATTTATCAGTTATTGCTTGGACTCATCACCTCTTTATTGGAAAGATATTTTTTGGAATGCCACAATTTTAAATGATTATGTAGGCGTACCTAATATTGATGGGGTGTATTGGACGTTGCAAGCAGAGTTAAAATTTTACGGCTGTGTTTTTTTGTTATTGCTATCGGGAGCCTTTGTGTATTGGCGCTATTGGCTGTGTATATGGTTGCTGATGGCTATCGTCTATTATTTTTATGAGCAGCCTTTTTTTATGGGGTGGTTTATTAACCCAAGTTATTCTTTTTATTTTATTGGCGGTGTTTGTGCTTATTTAATACATAAGCATTCGCGAGATATTTTGGTATATACCTTGTTATTCATCAGTATGATATTTGCATTTTTAACTGCCCAACAGCAAGCTTCTGACTTCATGGTAAACGTAGAGGAGGATGCGCGTTTGGTTGCGGGGGTTGTTGTTTGCTTTTTTTATATATTTTTTATTTTGTTAGCAAGAGGTTTTTTTAATATAGCAAAATCCTCTTTTTGGTTTGTACTTGGTGCGATCAGTTATCCACTTTATTTAATTCACAATCGAGCAGGGAAAACGGTTATCGTTAACTATGTAGATCAATACAACCCCTACCTACTGATAGGGGCTGTTATTCTCTTTTTATTAGCAGTTTCACTTTTTATACACTGGCTCGAGCGCCCTATTCAGCGCAGGCTCACTAAAATATTAGATCGAAGCGTTAGTTAACTGGCGGAGTGGGTATCGCTAGCAGAAAAGGATTTGATACTTCTCCATTTTTGTCTATTACGTAAAGATAACCATCTTTTTCTTTAAATGCTTCGATGTTGTGTAAATCAACACTTATCGAACCATCAAGCCATTTACTGGGGTCGGCATATTGAAGATGTTTGATTTTACAGTTTTCATACACATTGGAGTCACACACCTCAACGCGAGCTCGAGTGGTCGCAATGTAAACATCGTCGAACCATGCCTTGGCGCTACTCTCAAAACCATGTGCCATATGTCCTAGGCGAAAATCTGTGAAACTACCCTTAACATTGCGCGCAGGATAGCTTTGATTATTAATAATTAGTTTGCCATCGACTCTGGTTTCTAAAATTCCATTTTTGACGGTTTCTGGTTCATTTAACTTAACAAAAACTTCCCAGCGATTAAATTTGTAGCTTGTGTCTTCCCAGCATGTGCTCGGGTTGCTCATATTATTGGCTTCACTACTCGTCAACTTCCAATAGGTAAAGGCATCATAGTTGCCATTTGCACCCCAACAGCGTTCGCCTGCTGGCATCATCAAAATCAGTTGTGGCAATCCATCTTGTGTACCATTCCCATAAACATAAAATTGTTTATGGTTCATGTTTCCGGGAGTAATGTAGTTGCCCTCCATTCTTCTCCAATAGCTGAAATAAAGCTGAGTATAAGGCCCTTTTCCTGCCCAGCCAAAAGCACGCATGCTACTCCCGCCGTCAACAGACCAATCTAATTTAACAGCCTTACTTCCACTTACTGCGTATTCGCCGTTAATTGCAACGCCTTTGCCGGCGTAATCGAAAATGGTTCCCCAGGTATGCCCGGTAATTGGCGTCAAACCCATCATATTGGCGTTTAAAGGTTGTGCTTCAAAATCATCCCAACTTAATACCGTACCGCCAAAATCCCTAAATGCCGTGCCTTCAATTTTGGTGAGGTCTGCAGAGTTTTTGGCGTAAGTAATTTTTAGCACTTCGGGTTTGGCTTGCGCAAATAAGGCGGTACATGAGAGTGCTATAAGGAGCGCAGTATTTGTAAGCTGGGTTTTCATGATAATTCTCGTTTGTTTAACCAATCTGACGATGAGTATAGGTTATCTATACTGTTGAGCTAAGACGGCTTTGTTACATTGATTTTTCTTTTAAAGCTAAAAGAACTAATCGTACTTTATGGTGGATAAAATACTTATCGCAATTGGATCAAGATGCTTGGCGCCCGTTAAGCTTAAGTGGTGAGAGTCATGATAGTAGATCCCATCATCGCCATTCAGACTGCACTCGCTAGGGCATAGAATATCTGCAACGGAATAAAATCGAATGTAATCCTGCCACTTGGAACGAAACTGTATATATGTCGAATCCATATGTGTGAAGTAGGTCTCACGACTGTACCTTAAAGGCGATGACTTCCCTGCTTGAATTTCATCAAACAGTAATTTGGGTACAGATTCTTTGTAGGTGGGTATTGGGTCAATAAAGAAAATATTGATATTGTTCTTTTGCGCGTATGCAGCAAATTGCTCGAGCTGATTGAAATCGAAGCGTCGAGGTAAATAACCATGTAAAACAATATTAGTAAAATTAGCTTGTTTTACTAGGTCTACTAGTTTATCCGCAGTGCAGTTATCAATACCTAATACGCAGCTTTCTTTTAGAAGATAAACGTCAGTATTGTAATTTTTGGCTTGGGTGAGAAATATTGATTTCAATGCATCTACATGACTATCTCCTATAAGCAATATTTTTGCCTTGGGCGAGGATAGATTCGTCATATTACATGCTTTATTTTCTCTATCTAGAATTGATTTGATGCTATGGCAACGCCAAGTTCCTTGGTCATTTACAGCAAAAAAAACTTCTTTTTCTTTGCTTGAGTATTCTTTTAAATAAAACTTATATTGGGTCATTGCTAATAAACTAAATAAGCTCAGAAGAGTGATGCCACATAGCAGTCGGATAAAATTTTTATTGGATAGCGTGCTATTTTTTCTAAAAGGTTCTTCAACGTAGTAATACATTGCAGTCGCAATACCTACCGTTAATACAAATGCACTTACAGCATCAAATCCAGAAAAATCCTTCCAGTTAGAAAAGGGGGCATATATAAATAAAAAGATCACAGGGAAGTGACAAAGATAGGCGGAGTAAGATATTTTCCCCATGAATCTAATGGGGGATAGCTTGTTGACAATCAGTTTATTCGATATGCCAAAAAGAATAACAAAAAATGATAGAAGCACAGGAGGTATGGCATAAAAGCCAGGAAACTTATCCTGAGGTATATCTATAGTTGTATAAAGTAATAGGCCAGCTATGGAGATTAGCGAGACTCTATTTTTTATGCTTTCCGAAAAACTGACTAATTTAGATTGCAATGTAAATGCGTAATATCCAGCGAGAAATTCCCAGACACGCGTTGGCAATAAAAAAAATGCAGATTTTGAAGAAATTTCGGTAACGATTAAAGACAATACTGCCGATGCTATAAGAAACCACAATAGATAGCGCCTAAACCAAAAAAATAGAATAGGAAAAATCAAGTAATACTGTATTTCGATGCCGAGTGACCAATAGTGCAACATGGGGCGAAATGAAAATTCATCGAAATAGCTATTTTCTAACCAAAATGGAATGTTGGGAACTAGAAAAATGAATCCAATGAATGATTCGGCGACTTTTTCAACTTCAAAGGGTAAAAAGAAAATGCAGGCAATGATAAAAAATAAGATAAAGGTAAAAAAAGCAGCCGGTAAAATTCTGCGAGCTCTGCGAATATAAAAGCCACCAATAGTGGATGGAGAGGAATCTTTTAAGGCTTGAGCCATCAGATAACCGCTGATAACAAAAAATATATCAACCCCAATAAATCCGGATGAGAAATAAGGTATTTTTAGGTGGAATGCAATAACGATTAGAACTGCTATGCCCCGCAAAAACTCGATATCAGGACGAAATTCTGAATTTTTCGCCATGTCGCGAGATGCGATAGTCGACATTGGTGGTACAGCTAGGGACGGCATATGTGTTCTCGAAAACGGATAGTAGTAGATGTAAGTACGAGTTTGACCTTCGCAAATTAAATTTCGTATTGATGGATAAGTGATCTTAAATATTCAATATTTTTTTGTTCGCGAATGGTAAACGAAGTTTTAAAAGCAGAGATCTTAGTGACCAAAGAGTCATAGCTATGAATAAGTTCTTCTATGCCGGCTTTAATACTCTCGCTGGTATTGTCGACGTGAATGGCATACTGCCCAAAAAGATTCAGCGATGCTTCATTTTTGGATAGAAGTAGCGGTTTTTGAATAGCTAAGCTTTCATAGGCACCGCAAACTAAACAATTATTCATCGTGCTGAGGTCAATAACAATGTGAGATTTAAATAAGGTTTCCCAGTAGTCATGCTCAGATAAAAAGCCAAGAAGTTTTACATTTTCAGGGATTTTGTTGGTGTCTATTTTTGCAGGAATTTTGCCAGTAACATGCAATTGAGCCTTATTCCCTAGCGCCTCAACTGCTTTAAACACTTCATCGTAGGGTTCATCGTCTGCATAAGTGCAAATTAATGTGATTTCAACCGCATCACTCTCTGCAATAGCTAAATAATCTCGCGGTGCAATGCTGGGTAAAAAATCTGGCAGTACAATAGCATCGCCTTTGTTGCTATGAACTTTGTCGGCTAGGATGCTGTTAGTAACTATCGTTTTTTCAGAATGCGCAATAATAAATTTGGCTGCCGCTCTAACAAATATGTTGTTATGAATAAAAGGTTCTACCGCTTCATTGTGTGCATCAACTATTAATCGATAGTTGAACCAAGGTTTTAAACACACTGCCAACATTGAAAGGACGATAGAGGGGTTCTGAACGAATAAAACATCTGGTCTATTTGATTTTAATATGCTGAGCGTTTTTTGAATGGTCTCCCAATAGCGAGCCAGCCCTGATTTTGAAGACAGTACTTCAAAAAGAGTTATATCGAGTTTCTCGCAGAGGCTACGCGTTCGCTGGTGTCGTTCCCATGTGATAAAAATAGATTTACTCATTGATGAAAATGACCTCATACCAAATTTGGAACATTAACAGCGAAAATATCAGCTTGGTGTTGTCTTTTAGTTTTTGACGATGCTCTTGTAGTAGGTTTTGAATGAAATCACTGCTTAAAAGATTGTGTTTGGCGATTTCTGTAGGCGATAACTTTTTATCCACAAAATCCTTTAGTTCATGATTTATCCATTCCGCCATGGGGCTTTCAAATCCCTGTTTTTTGGCAGCAAACAGTGCTTCGGGTAAATAGTTCCTTGCTATTTCTCGCAGCAAGATTTTTTTCTCTTTCATGTTTATTTTGTACTTGTCAGCTAATCCATAGGTGATACTAAATAACACTCGATCCATCAATGGAACTCGCAGTTCCAACGAGTGCCACATGCTGACTCTGTCGGAGAGTGCCAATATATCTTCAGGGACATAGGAGTTGATGTCGGTATAGATCGCTTTTTGCAATAACGAATTTGCTTTGCAGGCGGTAAAATGCTGTTTAACGAGGTCAATAGTCGCGCGAAAATCTATGGCGCTGGCTGTCGTTGACGAATAAAGTGAGTTTCTTTTTTCTTGCGTGAGTGAGGTTAAATAAGAAATATATACCTCATCGCTGGGTAAAATACTGGCGCTAAGAAAGCGCATGAGATGATCCAGCTTGCGTGAGCTTGGTTTTGGAAAAAACCATTGCGCCGTTTTTAAAACCACTTTTCGGAGGGGGAGTGGAATATGTGCGTAATGCTCATAAAGTTTTATACCCGCATAGCGATAATAGCCTCCGAACAGCTCATCGCCACCAAGACCTGTAAGGCATACTTTTACATCTTTCGCGGCTAGCTTACATATTTCCCATGTAGGAATAATGGAGTCATCTGCAAAGGGTTCATCAAAAGCTTTGATGGCTTCTGTTAATAAGGTCTCAGGGTCTGGTTTAATGCTCATGAGCTTATGATTTTTGATGTGGTAGCGTTGAGATACCATTTGCGCTAAAGGGCGCTCATCATAAATACGGGTTACATCATCGAAGCCTATGGTATAAGCAGAGCTAAATTTTTCGTGTGTGCTGGCAATAGAGGTCACTAAAGAACTATCGATTCCTCCCGACAAAAAAGCGCCCACAGGGACATCACTTTCCATATGGTAAGTGATAGATTCTTTTATACCTTGTTCAATATTACGGCGGACAGCAACTTGACTTGTTGTAATGGAGTTTGCGTCCCAATAGCGAATAGGTTGTGAAACGGACTGATGCGAAAACTCAATGTAATGTGCGGCTGGTAATTTTTGAATACCTTCGTAGATCGTTAAGGGCGCCGGTATATAGTTGTAGGCAAGGTAAGCATCTAACCCCTGTAACGAAATAACTTTTTTGATTTTTTGGGTGGCGATAATGGATTTTAGTTCGGAGCCAAATAAAAAATATCCATCATCCGACATGGCGGTATAAATAGGTTTTATGCCAAAAGGGTCGCGGCATAAATAGCCTTTTTGTTGTTTAGTATCCCATATACAAATACCGAACATACCACGTAATAAATCTAAAAACTTTATTCCATGTTGCTCATACAGATGAACGATGACTTCAGTATCACTACTGGTCTTAAAAATATGTCCTTGCTCAATTAATGTTTTGCGGAGTTCATTGTGGTTATAGATCTCACCGTTGAAAACAATAACTATGCTGCCATCTTCATTAAAAATGGGTTGATGCCCAGAGGATATGTCGATAATAGATAGTCGGCGCATCCCCAGATGAATGCGTTCATCGTGAAAATAGCCTTCATCATCGGGTCCTCTCCGATAGATCGCATCATTCATTTTATTGATTAAGCCACTATCTATTGTAGTGCTGGTTGAGTATATGCCGACTATTCCGCACATGTATTTTATGCCTGTGTGTGATCGAGTGTTTTGTGTGTAGTGTTTTTACTATCTATAAAAATCAATTTGTTAATGGCGAGGCTAAAGCCCAAGGCAATCCACCAATAAATCTCATACATATCCATACCAAATAAACCAAGAAGTAGGCGCATTAAAATAAAACCTATAGTGGCCTTGCTCATGTTGATGAGAAATTTTTTATTTAAGTTGGGTGGATATCGTTCCTCTAAAGCCTTTATGTTGGATTTATTAATGCTAAATATTTTAAAGACAAAGATAAAAAAGACGATAAATCCAATAGGACCTATGTTAGTTAAAATTTCCAAATAAAGATTGTGAGTATTTTGTGCGCGGCCAAACATCTCGTGTCTAACTTTGGGGAATGCTTGCAGTCCTATACCCATAGGATATTCTTTGTACAAAATCAGAGCGTCGGTGATGATTTCCAACCTGGTTTCACTGGACGCTCCTTCTTTTTCTTCGCCGGTGAAAATGGATTCGAATCTTTCTTTGTAATGCTGAGGAACAAAATTAATGGTTAAGCTAAACGTTAATAGCGCCATCATTATAATTTTGAATTTTCCCGCTTTTAATTTCATAAAAAAATAGGCTGTGCCTATAGTGACTGCAACATAACCAGTACGAGAGCCAGTATTCAGTACAATTAATAATGAAAATACCAATAAAATTAATAGCGCTAAGCGGAGCAAATTACTTTTTACACAGATCAATAAAAAAACCGTATAGGGTAAGCAGCCAACAGCAAATCCACTGAATGAATTGGGGTGACCATACATTGATGTTGAGCCATGCAGGCGCGGAATCCCTTGGTTTTCCCATACAAGATTGCCGGTATACCAGCCCATAAAACCTTCTTGCCCGATTTTAAGCCAAGCAAGTAGCATAAATGCCACAATAACGCGTAGATCTTCTACTTTACTGGTGGCTGCATAAATAAAAAAAGATACCAATGCAAACTTAATGACTCTATCACTGTACACGGTAATAGACTCTGGCCTATCCATGGAGAATATGGTGTAAATTCCCATGATAAAGATCAGTAGGAATGTCGTTTTTGTGAGGGAGTTAAATGATGCTTGTTTGTTCTCATCGGTTATAAATTTATAAAGACACAAAAGACCGACAATTGCACCATAAGTAAATTGAAAGCGAATACTTTGCAGTACTGGAATACGAAAATGCAGTTCCATATAAAAGGCAAAAATATAAAATCCCACGAGGTAGCTTAATAGCTGCCCATGGAAGAGGGATTTTATTTCATAACCTGCAGTATTTTTGTCCACGCAATTCTCAGTATGCTATTGATCTTTAGGGGCTAATACTTTATCCAAGAAATAGCGAGGGCGTTTTTTGGTTTCCATATACATCTTTGCAATGTACTCACCCAAAATGCCTATGCTTAATAGTTGGATGCCACCCAGTAAATACATTGGCAGTACAGATGAAGCCCAGCCAGGGGTCGCATTGTCTGTAAATAATTTGACAAAGAAGACCCAGAAGGATAAGCCCATACTAATTAAGAAAATAATAAAGCCTAAAGAGGCGATAAGGCGCAAGGGGACAGAGGAGAATGAAGTAATGCCATCTGCCGCAAGTGCCAGCATTTTTTTCAAAGGATATTTTGACTCTCCGGCAAAGCGAGCCGCGCGATCATATTCAACCGTTGATGAAGGAAAACCGATGGTGGGAATAATGCCACGTAAAAATAAATTCACTTCTTCATATTGTTTCAGGGATTCGATAGCCCGGCGACTCATTAAACGGAAGTCGGCATGATTGAACACAATGTTGACTCCCATTTTTTTGAGTAGATGGTAATAGCCTTCTGCGGTCATGCGTTTAAAAAAGGTATCGGTTTCGCGTGCTTTGCGTACGCCATAAACGACATCAATACCTTTATGGTATTCTTCCATCATTCTTTTAATCACATTAATGTCATCTTGTAAGTCGGCATCGATACTGATTAGTACATCACCGGTAGCGGTTTCCAAACCTGCTAAAAGCGCATTTTGATGGCCACGGTTTCGTGCCAGTTTAATGCCGCGAATATATTGATTGCTGACTACATAGTTTTCAATTAATGACCAAGTGTTGTCTTTGCTTCCGTCATCCACAAACCAGATTGCACTGCCTGCATCTATCAATTGTGCATTTTCCATTTCTTGCATAAGCAAAGTCAGTTGCTTGACTGTTTCAGGCAATACTTCTTCTTCGTTATAGCAGGGTATAACGATGGCGAGTTGTGCGGCTTTGCGTTGTTCAGGATTGTTCATGATTTGCCTTGGTATTTTACGTTAGTAAGCAATAGTTAAATGAAATTAATGATGTTGGTTGATTTGCATTGTGTAGTATTGATCATGTGCAGTCATGCATTTTTCCCAACTATATTCTTGTTCAGCTTTTTGGCGAGCGCCTTGAGTTAAATGTTCTTTTAGTGAATGATTTTCGATTAAGCGCGTAACCGCATCGGCAAGTGCTTGTTCATTATTAGGTGGTATCAATAATCCCGTTTTTTCATGCTCAATTAATTCTGGATTGCCACCTACTGCGGTGGCAACAGCGGTCACGCCTTTGAACATATATTCAAGAAGGGCATTACTAAGCCCTTCTGAATCCGAACAGATGATCCCTATGTCCAATTTTTCCAAATAGCCTGCTACATCGCTGACTCTTCCTGCGAAGTATAGTTTATCGAATACATTCAGGGTTTGAGCAAGCGCCTCAAGTTCTTGGCGCATATCGCCATCTCCAATGATGTGCCACGTTATTTCTGGATGCGTTTTGTTGACGATAGCGGCTGCTTTTATAAAGAGATCGGTACGTTTTACTTGCCGCGTCATATTGCCAACGATGCCAACATGCAGGCTAGGAGCGGGGTGATGTATGTAAGCTAGCGCAGACACGTTAATGCCATTGCGTAACACAGTGGCTTTTTCAGGAGCTATGCCAAAATGCTCAACAAAATGCTTGCGCACTATCTCGGCATTACAGATAAATCCTGTCATCAATTTATAAATGCGCTTGAGTAAAAAAGCTTGTTTTTTCGTGTGCCAAAAACCTAAGTCACGGAAACAGGCTATACGTACAGGTACCCCTGCTAGCCATGCGGCAAGGCCTGTGAATAATGTCGAATCCTGAAAAAAAGTTTGCGCAACGGTAATTTTCTCTCGACGTAAAAAACGTACTAATTTAACAAGAGCAATTATACCGCCTACCGAAAGTAGTTTTGGTACATGCCACGCAAGGTGATGGCAATTTGAAGGTGTAAGCGCGCTCTCTGTAGGGCGAATAGTTAATAAGTAGGGGGTGTATTTCTCAGGGTCAAGATGTTCAATCAGCCCAATAAGTTGTAGCTCCGTTCCACCACGAAGTAAGTTATCAATAGAGTAGAGAACTTTAACTGGCTGCATGATGAATAAGATATCCGCTATGAGTGAGTGGGTTGCAGTAATTCACGGTAAATATCGAAATAAAGCTTGCTCATTGCCTCACTGGAGTAATTATCCACCATATTTTGATGGGCATTACGTGCCAATTGCTGTGCAAAGTCAGATGATTTTTTTAACCGCACTATGGCTGCCGCTAAAGCGGCAGGGTCTTCACGTGGAATTACCAAGCCCGTATGCTCATGCTGTATGAGTTTGCCGATATCACCTACTAATGTGGAAATGATGGGTTTTCTAGCGGCAGCAGCTTCGAGTAAGCTCATGGGCATGCCTTCATCGATAGAGGGTAGGGCAAATACATCGACGAGTGACAGGAGTTTGTTTACATCCCGACGAAATCCCAGTAGTTGCACATAATCAGCCACATGTTCTGCTTCAATCTGTGCGCGTAGCTCTTCAGCAAGATCACCTTCTCCAACAATAAGAATGCGAACATTTTCATTTTGCTGTTTGAGAATGGAGGCGGCTTTAATAAGTGTCCACTGTGCCTTTTGGCGAGTCAGGCGCGCGCTGTTTAAAACGCAAAAATCGTTTGGAGAGATATTTAGGCTGCTGCGCAGGGATTGTATCTCTATAGAATCGAACTGTTGATCCGGAATGTCAACGCCGTTCCGAACAATGTCTACTTGTGTTGAAGATAGATTGCTTTTTAATAAAATGTTTTTAATAGGTTCTGATACAGCGATAACTTTTGGAAACCAGCGATAAAAAAACTTTTCCAGCATGATCATGGCGCGCATTTTTAGCGGGCCTTTAGATGGCTCGAACCATAAATGGCAGGTGGCGATGACCGGTATTTTTTTCATTAAACGAATCACAAACCCAAATACAGAGGGTTTGTAACCATGAGAATGGATCAGATCAATATTTAAGTTTTTTAATTGTGTTGCTGCTGCTGGCAAATCAGATAAAAGGCGAGAGTTGTTAATTGGAATTTTAACCGCTTCTAATCCTAATGCGATGGCGGCATCATAAAGTGCATCTTCACTATCGGCGTGAGCAACTATACAGCCAACTACAGGAATGTAGCGGCTACTTTTTTTCATTTGTTGTGACAAATTGAGGATTACGCTTTCTGCACCGTAAACACCTTCACTTTCGATAAAGTGCAGAATTCGTTTGGCCGTCATACCCATTATTGATTTCTCACATAAATGTCATAGGGTAGACCGCCAGTACCGGCTTTGCCTCCCGGTGCATTCGCTGTTGCTACTCGCGTAAATTCTTGCTGTATTTTCTCGAGTAACTCTTTGGCTTCTGGGGTGTTGTAACCAGGCAGCACTAACGCATATTGAATATCTTTAAATGTCACTTTATTTTCCAATGAAGCTAGTGGTGTTTGGTTAAGCCCATAATAATTAAAGCCGACATCGGATTTGACATTTAACATATCAATCAGAATCAGGTACGCACGCTCTTCCCATTGTCGAATATGCCTAGAAGTAAAGCTTTCGCCTTCCTCAGTGGCTTCTGCCAGCATTTTTTCCAAGCTAGCTTTGCGATTTGTCAGGCATGTGGTATTGCAGGGTAAAAAGAGTGTGTCATAGCCAATAATATAAATGACGTCTTCAGGCGCTACATTTTTTTCTACCCACGTTTTTAGTTCGCCATAATGTGCGTTATCAAACTCCTTACTTTGAATAAAAGATTGCGCAATGAAAATGCCATATATACTGCACACTGCTATGCCGATGAACACTTTGTGTCGTATCTGTGTAAGTAAATAGGCGACGGTAATATAAAACAGTGGTAAGGCTGGCAGCATCCAGTAAGCGCGCAATTGACGGATTGAAAGGAAGAAGATCAAAAAGAGACAAGATACAAAAATAAGGCTCGCTATTTTAGGATTATTGATGGCGGTTTTAGGCCTAAATATGATGGCGGCCGCCGCAATTATCGCGGGCGCAATCAGCCAGCCCGTACCTCGCATGACGGTAAAAAACTGTTCGCCCCATTCAATCCAAGGAGATTCATCATCCTTAACATTCAAGGCTCGTAGCTTTACATAAAGCAACGGATCAAATAAAGGCGAGCCAGCAGTAACTGCAAAAATGAACACCGCAATAGTGCCAAATGGTATTGCTCGTTTAATGGCTTGGTAAAAGCCTAACTGCCTGATCATGTCGATAATAAAAAATACAACAAATAAAGCTGCATGCAATTTAAAGCCTGTCGCGCAACCGAGCGCTATAGCGGAAAAATAAAACGTATTTTTTCGTTCACCAAAATTCGATGCATAGTAATAGTAAGTACCCAGTACCGCAAAAAAAGCAGTGACAGTATCTGGGCGTGCAACGATATAACACCAAATGGTGTTGTAGCTGAATAGATAGAGACCTGCAGAAAAGACAGCAAGCCAGCGTCCATAAGTGTGTGCTGCCAATAAATGGTAAGCCAGTAAAAACACACACCATGCGGTTGCAAAATCGACCAGTAGCATGAGTGCTCGGTAAGTCAGCACAAAATCGTTCGGGTTTTGTGAAAACGCACGATAGGCATCAGCGACAAGATTCAGACCAAGTTGGTCAAGGTTTCCAGTGACGACTAATTGCCACACATAAGTCGCGATAGACGTGATGCCCACGAGCCAGCTTTCAAAATACATACGCTGTGGTGGTGCTTCACCAAACCAGACTAAAAATCCCGCTTCGTAAAGTGTATAGTCATCAATAGTGACATAGGGCGCGCCCGCGCTAAAAACCTGTAACTTGAGCGTAAAGGCGATAACGCTAATTATTGCCAGCACGCCGTAAGGCAATATATTGCTACCAGTATTTTTCACAAGAATGTCCAGATTAACTGATGTAATGAGAGTGTTGTTTTAAGGGGCGCCGACATAAGGTCCAGCGAAAATAATCAAAGTCACTGTCTGTGGATAAACGTCCCATTAAAAAAATTTCGCTGTTAGTGATTTCAGTGTTGCACGCCAATAAGCCATATTCATAACCTATATTTTTCGCTTGTGCTAAAACATCATCATTAATATCGGATAGGCGTCCATTGGGATAGCAAATACCCTTGGGAAAATAACCGACTTTATTTTTTATCGCATCAGCAGATTCGAATAATTCATCACGTATTTCTGCCGTTGTTAAACCGCTCAAAATGGGGTGCGACACGGTGTGACTACCTATTATCAGTCCCTCATGTTGCATTTCTATGAGCTGTTTCCATGTGACCGCATGAAAGGGGGGGGCTGGAGAATCGGGCAATTCAACATGCGCAGCTTTTGCAAAAGCATGTATACATTCCATTCGCTCAGAAATGCTGAGTGTTAAGCAGTGGTCACCAAGAATATGCCATGTTTTTTGAAGATCCTTGGGGGTCAAAGACAGTGTCCCTAGGTTCGGCATATTTATTTGCGAGACAGCAGTGTTCAGTAGTGTGTATTTGAGTAAATCTGGCCACAGCCATCGAGTACCATCCACGAAAGCCGTTGTGATATAGAGGCTAGCGGGGACATTATATTTTTTTAGGATAGGCCACGCGTTTTCATAAAAGTCGTAATGGCCATCATCAAAAGTCAATGCGATGGTGTATGGTTTGACGGCGCCTTGTTTGATTTCTTCAACAAGCGTGTCGATTGATACCACTCTAAAGCGTTTGGTGATGTAAGCTATTTGTTTTTCAAATTCCAACGGTGACAAACCGTAAATAAAGGGCTTGTCGATAATGCGGTGATACATAAGCACCAACGGGGTGGTGCGGTTGTACCATTGCAGTGCTTTAAAGCCACCGCAGGTTTCAATGAACCGCATTATTAGCCGTTTGGTCGTGAGCATCTTAATGTTTTCTCAGAAATAACTTGATAAGTGCTTTCCAGCTATAGATTTTCATGGGATCTAATAAAAGTGAATGCAATATCTTACGCAGAGGCATTAAGAATTGTTTTTCGTGTGTGGCGTAAACAACCCCTTCTTTAACATACATGTCCGCCCATGCTTTGCGCACATATTTTTTATCTAGGCGTTGATGATGATTGCGCACAAACTTATCGAGAATACGCGTTGCAAAATCATATCGACCGCGATAGTTGGTAGACATTTGCCCAGACCAGACGCGATAGATATAAGTGCGCTCAGGCGTGTAGGCAAACTCCCAGTCCAGCGAATAGCGTAACCATAAATCCCAATCGATACCCATGCGGAACTCTTCATCGAATATGCCATTCTTTTCGATGCAGGCACGACGAATAACAGATGTGCCAAAAGGGACAAAGTTTTCGATTAGCATGAAATTAGTGACTATCCCAACATGGCGCGCTTCGTTAGGCTCTTTTATATAGCGATGGTTGTGCTCATCGATATTGCTGACTTCACTGTAAACAACGCCTACTTTTGGATTTGCAAACAATGGCATTTGAATTTCTAATTTATGGGGTTCCCACAAATCATCGGCGTCACAAAAAGCTATAAAATCACCTTTGGTATTTTTGATACCGCAATTTTTTGCTTTTGGCTGTCCTTGATTTTCATTTTTTATATAAACTACTTTGGGGTTATCTTTATAGGCTGCCATGACATCAACCGTGTTATCGGTTGATCCATCGTCAACGACAATAATTTCGAGATGGTTCCACGTTTGTTGCAGGATCGAATCGATCGCTTGGTTAATGTATTGCCCCATATTGTAGGTGGCAATAACCACGCTCACTAGGGGTTGCGATGATGTTACACCTTGCATATTGAGAACCTGTATTTGCCGGATTTTTCTTGAGGAATTTTATTCACATCTTGTATAACCAGTGTTACATCCGGGCCAAATACTTGGCTAAATTCTGTAAGCAGTGCGCTATCGGTTGCGAGTGTGTATTCTGGGCCTTTTACACGATTAATAATAATTTCGTGGAGTTGCTCTTGCACCAATTGCATTTGCTCAATGCCGGGAATTTTAGTGAGCGTACGCTCAACTAATGAAACTCCAGCAACTTGACCTCCGTCAGGTTTTTTAAGGAAATCGGCAACGCGACCTTCTAAGCGTTCCAGTATTGGTGTGGTTCTGCCGCAGGTGCACATGCGCTCACTGAGGACGCCAACATCCTCAACACGATAGCGTATGAGCGGCATTGCATAATTATTTAAATCTGTAATGACCAGTTTTCCAGGTGTGCCGTAGGGGACAGGCTGATCGTTTTCATCTAAGCACTCAAGAATAATATGCGAGCTGTTAATGTGCATGCCATTGTGTTGCTCGCACTCCACAGCAATTAAGCCAACTTCCTCACAGCCATAACGATTGCTGATCTTTGTTTTGAAAGCCTCTTCGATAGTGTGCCGTTCGTGCTCAAGGAGCATCATAGAAGTAGCCACAATACCTTGAGGCCTAAGATCGGTAATGTTTTGTGCTAATAAAAATTTAGCGAAAATATAAATAGAATGCGAATGACCAAAAATCATATCGGGCTGGAATTGACGCCAGCGCTCGACAAAGGCACTCATGGATTGAGGGTTTAAATCCATCGTGTCCAGATAAATCATCCGATCCAATAAAAATGCACGCAGTTTTTCTTTGAATGTTCTCTCAATCGGCGGGTTGCCCCATACGGCAGCGATACGTGCCCCCGGTTTCCAGCCACTAAACGAATCGGCATAAATTTGGGCACCATTCCGTAGTTTCTGACAGTGTTCATCAAAAAATAAATTGAGCGATACGCCAGTGGATCCGCCTGTTTTCGCTTTGGGAAGTAATGTTGGATTGTATTTAGTACTAATAAAAAGATCGGTATTTTCCCGAATGTCTTTTTTGGTCGTTACTGGAAATTTTTTCAGATCAGTGAATGTAATCGGTTTTGTAACATCAACTCCTATGGAATCAATGACTTTTTTGTACCATTGGCTGGATTCATACGCATGCTTAATTAACTGATTTAATTTTTCAGTTTGCAGTGACTCAATAGCATCGTGTGGCCAACGCTCTTGTTGCTTGAGGGCTCTGTATTCACCAAGTCTGACGTAGCCTTCTTTTGTATCCCAGGTGGTATAGGCAATGCGACCCAGTAATCGATCGAAAAATTTCAAGCGTATTTATCCTTGCATCAGTAGTAATAAGTGACTGGATTTTTCTTATGGCTTAACCCACGCGAGGCTTCCACAAAACAATTTTTTCGCCTTTAACAAATTTTATAAAAGCCATGGCAGAGGCGATGTTAATCAGGCAAAAATAATGCGCCAATCCGAGAGCTTTATTTTTTGTTCCATCATTCAAGGCAACAAATGCTGCCGCGCCATAAAAAATAATTTGAATCAAAAAGCTATAAGAATAAAACCAGCCTTCGCCAGTGATGAGTCCATTAGCAACAAATACTAGCACCAGAGGAATAAAAGCCAAGTAGCGCAGTAACTTGTGTGAAACTAGTTGCAGAGTAAAAACGCCGTATTTAAAAGGATTAAAGAGATGCTTCATGTCAAACATGGCCCAGTAGGCTCGTAGCGATACGCGTACTCGCATCCTAAATTCAGATTGCGATGAACTAAGTGAGTCCTCATTCAGTAATGCCTTATCGCAGTACACCACACGTTTTCCTTGCGTAACTACTTTTAGCGGTAAAACAAAATCCGGCAGCTGATCGGCATTCATGGGTTGATATAATTCTTTACGAATGGCATCTATGCCTCCGTCCACACCCACAACGGACGAAATCTCAGTTTCCAATGCGCGCATATGATTTTCATATTTCATATACGCGCTACAGCCATCACCAACAACGCTGCCTTCACTATTCACATAGACCATTTTTCCTGTGACATAACCAACACTAGGATCTTGAAAGCAGTCGACTAATTGTTTAATGGCATCTGGGTGGTAGTGACTATTTGCATCAGAAAAAACGACAATCTCTCCTTGCGCCTGTGGCATAGCAAGGTTCAAGCCTGATGTTTTGCCTTGGCGCGGTGATTGGCGCACAAGACTCACGCGCGAATCACTTGCTGCTATTCGCATGACTATCTCATCGGTACCATCGTCGGACTCGTCTGATATAACAATAATTTGCAACAAATGAGCGGGATAATCTTGCGTCAATTTATTGTGAATAGTGCTTTCAATCACTTTGCATTCATTAAATGCAGGGATTAATACGGTCACTGTTGGTGGTGTGCTAAAAGGCACCGATTCTGTTTGTTGTTTGGGCAGGTAGCGTAAGGCTAACGGATAGCCGATGTAGATATAAAAAATCGTTAACGCGCAAAACCAAAATAAGAGTTCCACTTAATTACCTTTTGTATTGAATGAAAGTGTATTTGCTGCTTCTTGTAGCGCAGCGATGGCTTTGTTGCAATTTGTGACGTCACACTCTGCTTGTAGTGTGGCAATCATAAAATGATTATTACCTGCAATTAATGCTGGAATTTGTAGGAGTTTTGCAACGGCAACATTGTCAGTCGTTAAACCCATAATGGTGAACCATTGCAATTGAGCAACATTTTTTTGAGTGGTTTTGTTTCTAAAAATGGTGAGTGATGCATGGATATTGTTGAGTCTATCCGGGGCTGAGTGTTGTGCCGTCCAGCGTTGATTGTCGTAGAGCCTGGCAATATAGGGAACCAATTTGTCCGCTTCTGCAACGCGCTGATATTGATCAATTTGTACATAAACCTTTTGTGCAGTTAAGGCATTTTCTGTTTTTGCTCCGGACGGGGCATCAATAGTAATTGGCATTTGTCGTGCGGTGATAGGTTGTAATTCGTGACTTAGAATATCTTTTAAAGTGGTAGCCACTGGTTTTAGGTCAATTAGCATGTTTAACGCTGGACCTACTGCTAAGAGAAGCAGTGGTGCCCATAAATCAATCGATGTTGATACGTTTTTAGAAGTTTCTTGTGCGGCGGCTTTTACAATAGGTGCAAAGTAAATAGCGGGGAAGCTGATCAATGCAAAAAGAAACCAGCCAAAATATTCGTGATCGCTCATAAGAGAGCTTTGCATTTCAGTTTGATAGCCAATAACGACGAGAATAAAAATACGAAGCCAGTTGGCAAGTAAACCAATAAGTGCGGCTATGACGAGTACAGAGATTGTTTTCGGTGCCGAATAATGGTTTAGGTAGCTGATGATGTAGCCGAGTGTTAGCGCAATAACAAAATAGCGTAGACCAGAGCATCCATCAGCAATAACAATGTGACCAGAAGGAATAAAAATACTATTGCCATCAATGACCGCTGGCATATCGATGATTCTCACCATATTGCCGACAATATAGCTACTAAGATTGACTAGCGGTTCATTGAGTTGATCCCACACGGGAATTGAAAAAATGAGAATCATTAAAAGCTGTGAATGTTTGATGCTGGTTCGCCAGCCAAATATGCTTGCGAGCAGGACAAACAAAATGGGTAAGAGTATGAGTTGCTCGAAAATGTATAAATTAACGACATGAAATAAAAACCATAACGCAGAGAGGCCGGCAAGTAGTAATAGTGTGGAATAGTGCAGAGCTTTTTTATCTTGCGCAGCCCCCCATGCTCCACTTCTTAGCTGTAGGATTAAAAATAACCCGACAACAATCAGTCCGTGAGATAGTCCTTCGTCCCATTTAATCCAGCGCTCAAAGAGATGGGATATGGTGGGGTAATAGAGAATGGCTACTACTATTGAAGTAGCAACGGGCAGCAGCCTAAATGCCAGTGAATGATGCATTATTTTTTGAGATAAAAGTGGGACTTCCATGCGGGTTATCCGGCAAAAAAACTTGCTGAATCTTACCGCATAACCATGTGTTTTTACAGGCAATTTCCTGATGAGCGGGCATAAAAAAAGCCGACATAAAGTCGGCTTTTTCGGAAGTGCTTAGGATTAAGCGGCGTTGCGACGACGCGCAGCACCCAAACCTAACAAGCCCAGGCCCATCAGCAACAGAGTGCTTGGTTCTGGAACATTACCAACGGTTACATCATCGATACCCCAGCCATCATTTAAAGTGGTATTGGAGAAAGTCAATGTAGCGCCTACGATGTTTTTGTCGCTCAGTACAGTTACGTAACCGAGGTTAGCATTCGCCAATTCGAAGAAGGTGGTCACGCTGCTGCTTGAGGTGCCGTCATCAAAAGTCAGTGTCAAGTTGGCACTGACGTCTGATGGGTCAGCCAAGTAGAAGCCGAAAGCATTAAAGTTGCCAGACAATGGAGCGCCGAATGACCAAGTTACGGTGGTTGCATCGTTGCTGTCTAACCACAGGTCAGTAGCTGAGCCATTAGACAATGATTCGCGACCATCTTCACCGGTGAGGTTGCTTTCGATCATCAATTCGGTGTTGTGAACGTTGCCATCAGCAGTTTGACCAACTGATGTCAGGGTGAAAGTACCTACGTTGGTTACAAAACTGGTGGCTTTGTTTTCCCAAGAATAGTGATCGCCGATGTTGCCGCCTTCGTTGATAACTTGTGCGCCACCAAGACCGTTGAAGTCTTCAGTAACACTTGGGCCATTCAGGCTGGCTAAGAAGTCTGCTTCGGCAGTTGGTGAGTAGCTGATGCCGATAACGGGTGCTGCGTTTGCTGAAGCGGCTGCAAGGAGCACGCTGCTAGCAACGAGAGATTTAACTAATGATTTCATGACAATATCCTTCCGTGTGGATGTGAGTGGATTAAATAACGCTCACGACAATAAGCACTATGTGTGCCACATCAGAAAAACATTGTAATATCATTTGGTTAGGTATTTTTTTTAGGGGTTGATGGCGCGTTAGTGTAAATATTGCCGACACTCTATTTGTGATCTGTATCTCCTTTTGTTCAGTCGAGTCTATGGCTTACTTTGGCTCAATTCTCACAAAGTCGCTGTAAAGACCATTGATGTCATAAATAGAAATTTCAACAATGCTGTTCGGTGGTATTAGGTCTGTAGCAAAGCTGGTTGTGTGGTTGCCTTCAAGGGTGAGGTAGATGAATTCGTCGGATGGTGTGGTTTTGAATCTTATTTCGTAGCCGCCAATAGCGTCCAGTTCGAGAAAGTCACCATTTTTTCTGGAGGTTGGGTGTGACCACGAATAGGTTTGTATACCACTGCTACTGGCGCTACTAGAGCTTTGCGCGCGGCTACTGCTGCTTGAACTGCTGGTGCCAACTGAGCTCTTTGAGCTACTCAGGCTACTGGTGCTAACGGAGCTTTTCGAGCTGCTTAGGCTGCTGGCGCTCATGGAGTTTTTTGAGCTGCTGGCGCCGTTGCTGCTCACGGAGCTGCTTGAGTTATTCGTGCTAGTCGTACTGCTAGTAGTGCTGGTGTTACTTGAGCTGATCGAGCTGCTACTGCTGCTATTCATGGTGCTTGAATGACTGGTTGCGGTGCTTGAGCTTTCAGATCCGTCAAAGGTTGAACTGTTTGCGCTGCTTGTGCTGGTTGGGTTATCGGCACTGCTACTTGAGCTGATGATGCCATCAATAGTGCCATCATCGCTGCTGGCGCTTGCGCTCGAGGAGCTCGCGCTGATGATGGTGCTGGGAAGTGTTTTGGTGATGAGTGGTGATGAGCGAACAGACCGGTTGCCGCTACTGTCTATGCTGGTGATGGTGTAACTGTAGGATGTGTTTGAGCTGAGGCCGCTGTCTAGTACCGATGAGTCTGGGTAGCTGAGCGTTGCGATAATTGAATCATTGCGGCGAATTTCGTAGAAGCTAACGGCAATATTGTCGGCTGCGGGCTGCCATCTCAGCGTAATACTGGTGCTGGAGATTTTATACACTTGCAAGTTGGTGGTGCTGGGTGGTGTTGTGTCAGGTGTTGAGCTGCGGCTACTCGATGAAGAGCTGTTACTTGACGAGCTTGATTTACTGGCAGCATCGGGTTTTGTGGTATTGGCGTTGCTGCTCGCTTCTGCAGAGGAAATGGAGGAGCCTTCAGGATTGGTGCCTTCATCCCCGCCACCACCGCCACAAGCTGTAAGCAAGAGTGATATCAATGCGATTAGCGAGAGTGTTTTGAGCTGCTTTGATGCATCACTAAGCATTTTTCTTACCTGAACTTCATGAGTTGCTGCCTGCATTTCCCATCGCCTGATTGATAGGAGTGGCAGGCTTTATTGATATTTAGCAGGATCTAAGAGTCTTGCAGCTAATAACAAAATTATTTGTCAGATTGGCGATTGCCCACACAGAGTTTGTGATATGTAAGCCAATCGAGGCGTTAATTCCATATAAATTTTTGTTATATGTGAGGTTTGTCGTGTTTTGGCCTTATTCGTCGTTAGTTTCCGTGTGTAAGTTGCCGGGAAGGCTCATGTTGTATTTTTTTATCAGGTCATAAAAGGTTGGTCGGGTTACGCCTAAGAGTTTGGATGCAGCGGATATGTTGTTATCCGTCATGCTAAGTGCTCGCAGTATGGCGTTTCGCTCGGCTTCCTGGCGCACGTGACGGAGGTTGAGCGACAGCTCGCCTGCCTCTGCAAGCCCTAGATCTTCGCGGGTGATGAGTTTGCCATCGGCCATGATGACCGCGCGTTTGATTTTGTTTTCCATTTCGCGAATGTTGCCCGGCCAACTGTATCCTTCGATGGAGGCAACAGCATCAGGTGTAAAGCCGGTGACATTTTGGCTGTGTTCTTTGGCAAATTTGAGTTTGAAGTGGCGCGCCAGTAATACCTTATCCCCTTGTCGATCACGTAGTGGTGGAATATTTACGGTCATTTCGCAGATTCGATAAAAGAGGTCTTCGCGGAAACTGCCTTCCTTAACCATAGCTTCAAGGTTTTTATTGGTGGCGCAGATAACGCGCACGTCGACGGCTATTTCGTTGCGCCCGCCCACACGCTCAATCACTCTCTCTTGTAGGAAGCGCAGTAACTTGGCTTGCAAGTTGAGTGGCATGTCGCCTATCTCATCCAAAAACAAGGTGCCCTCATTCGCGGTTTCCACTTTGCCGATGGTTAATTTATTGGCGCCGGTAAACGCACCTTTTTCGTAACCGAATAGTTCGCTTTCGATGAGATTTTCCGGCACGGCGGCACAGTTGATGGCGACAAAACGCTTGGCTTTGCGTGGGCTTAATTGGTGAATGGCGCGCGCCATCACCTCTTTACCGGTGCCGCTTTCGCCAAGCAGGGTGCAGGTTACTGTCGTGGGGGCAATTTTTTCCAGTTGACGGCAAATTTTCAGCATTTGCGGATCATTGGTGAGTAACCCTTCCAGTGGGGCTTGTTGCGCGATGGTGAGACGGCGGTTGTATTCTTCCAGATCGTGTATATAGAAGGCACGTTGTACGATGAGATCCAGTGTGTTTGGATCGACAGGCTTTTGATAAAAATCGTAAGCGCCCATACCGACGGCGCGCAGAGCATTTTCTTGATCGGTTTTGCCGGTCATGACGATAATTTTGCTGCTTGGGGATATGCGCAAAATATCTTGAATACATTTAAAACCTTCATCGACACCATCTTCATCGGGTGGTAAGCCAAGGTCTTGAATAATGATCGCTGCTTCATGGAGGCGTAGTGCAGCTATGGCATCTTGGCGGTTTTCGGCGAAGATGGTTTCATATTGATCAAAATGCCAGCGTAATTGGCTTTGTAGACCTTGATCGTCTTCAACAATAAGAAGGATAGGTTTAATGTTCTCTGATTTGCTCATGCGCGCTTGCTAATCCTTATTGAGTGGCAGGGTGATGGTGATAGTGGTCCCCTCGCCAACAGCGCTAAGCACGTTGAGTGTGCCGCCGAGTTCGCTGATGTATTCGCGCGAGAGGTAAACCCCGATGCCCATGCCTTTACCGGACTTTGTAGTTTCAAAAGGCTTGAATAGGCGATTGTGGATGAAATCCCAATCCATACCTGACCCTGAGTCCTCTATGGTTATGGTTGCCCAGTCGTCATTGATCTGAAGTGTAACATGAACCCGGCCACTGTCTGGTGTAGCCTCCTGTGCGTTTTTAATGAAGTTAGTGATGGTCATCACTAATCGCACTTGGTCCGCATTAATAGTTCTGTCGGTGGGTTCAATGTTGGCGGTGAGTTTTGGGCTGGTATTGCGTTGGCATTCATTGATGGCTTGTTCCATCACTTCATTGATGTAAAGGCGTTTAACCAAATCGGATTCATCGCGGCGCAGTTTCTTCAGCAGATTATTCATGCGATCTACCGAGTTGCTGATGGTTTTGATCGCATCTTCAAAAAAGGCCGGATTGCCTTTATGGCGTTCGGCGTTGCGCACGACTAAAGCTTGCTGAGCAATCAGGTTGTTAAGGTCGTGAATAATGAAAGCAACCAATTTATTGTAAGTATCGAACTGGCGACCCTCGGCAAGCTGCTCTGCTTGCATGTGACGTTTGAGGTAACTGGCAATTTGACGCCCCATGGTTTTCAAAAGATCCAAATCTTCCCACGTAAGCGTTTCATCGCCTGCGGGCTTGGTCAGCGCCATAAAGCCCACCAACTCTTCGCCGACTATTAAAGGAAATATCAGCCAGAGATCTGGGATATTGCGCGCCCATGTTGGCAGTAATTCATTGTGTTGGCTCAGTGCTTCGTTATCGCCGCTGTCGGGGATAAATACCCATTCAGAGCGGATGAAAGCTTGGCAAAATGGGCTGTTGGCGGGTTCTTCTTGGAGATCAACAAACGCCGGTAAATTAGCGCGATACACAGGTTCGTAAAAGCCCTGCTTGCGCAGCCAAATGGCGCCACTCGGTGCTTTAGTGACTGAAGCTACCGCAAAGAAGGCGCGATGATTGACTTCACTGGCGTCTGCGGGTTGAGCCAAATAGTTGATCAGGCGCAACCATTCATTGCGATAATCGTACTTATAACGAAACAAATGTTTGTTGATGAGCACGGACAGTTTCATGCGAATCCGGCTGGAAATAAAGACGGTTGCTATGAGCAAAATGGCGCCGGCGAGTAGAAGGCTGTAAAACACCGTCCCCCAGTTGCCGCCATAGAGCCGCACGTAGTAGCCTCCGAGTGATAAAACGGTGATCAAAATTCCGACAGCTACCAAAGAGGTTGTGTAAAAGGCAATAGGTCGGGATAAATTGAAGTTGGCGGGGCGATCGTGACGCTGCAGCAACAATATCCCCCCAAGCGCCATGAAGAGGCAGGTAGCGATGGAAACCGCCGCCCGTGATTGCCACAACAAAGGATCCAGCCCTTTGAAAATGAGGGCATGAGTAAACAGATAGATGTCATACAGGAAAATGGCGGCCAGATTCATGCACAAGAGTTTGATCTGACGATCATTTTCAGCGGCATAGCGATAGAGTTGTTCAACGCTGACCAGGCTAATGACTGCTAACCCAAGTGCAAACCAAATCGACAGTCCGGTTTGGCTCGCCCCCGGTAGAAATAACAACCCTATAGCGATAGCCGTAATGGGCCAGCCACCGCAAAACAAGATTTGCAGGCTGGTAGGTAATTGTTTGCGGTGAGTGTTGTGTTTTAGCGATAAACCTATACAAAACACCCAAGCATTAAAGTGCAGGTACTCCAGCACGATCAAGCCGTAAAGTGGGAATGCTGTGCCTGAAAATGAAACTGCAATCGCCCCTAAATGCAGGGTATGTACTGCCGCCGCCCCGATAAATACCCAAGTGCGCTGTCCTTTAAACAACTGGAAGGCATAGGTCGCTGTTAGCAGTGCCGCAATAATTGTGGCGCTTACATAGGCGGCAAAAGTGACATTGTTATATTCCATAAGGAAAGGAATCCCGTGCTGTGTATAAACGCTAGCGATAAGCATAACAGTAGATAGGTGCATATCAAATTAGCAAACGGACGGAGAAGGTTCGCAGAATGAAAATACTCCCTTCGCCTGTAAGGTTATTTGCCGCTATAATGCGCGCCCTGAGATGCGGGGTGGCAGAGTGGTGCTATACCTGCTTTGATACAGCCTATATATCTAGCCCCAATTACACAGCAGTCTTCATAGAGAAAACGAGGAAAACACCGTGAGCCACATGAAAAAAATGTTCGGAATGATCTTGGTTTTTGGTCTGGCGGTTGGTTCCGTTATGGCTAATAGCGAATCCGCGCCAGCAGGCGATGACATAAAAGCGCGAATCGCCCCAGTAGGCAGCGTCTGTATGTCGGGTGATGAATGTGCCGCTGCACCGGCACCGGTTGCTGCCGCAGGTCCAAAATCAGGTAAGGATGTGTTCTCAGGCTTCTGCACTACGTGCCATTCGGCAGGGGTGATGGGTGCTCCAAAAATGGGTGCGGCAGCAGATTGGGCGCCCCGCGCGGCCAAAGGTATAGAGACTCTTTATACACACGCAATTGGTGGTTTTAATAGTATGCCAGCGAAGGGAATGTGTGCTGCTTGTAGCGACGATGAAATTAAAGCCGCAGTTGATTACATGGTGGAAGGCAGCAAGTAATACTGGCTAGTCAGACGCTGGTTGATGATGTATGAAAAAGCCGACGTGGTTCTGCGTCGGCTTTTTTATTGGCATAAGTTTTTGTGGTATTAGTCCGCTCTGTTGGGTGCTACCAAGCTGCGTAACCAGTTCCACCAGCCATTGTTGCTGAGCATCAATTTATCGAGCTGATCCTGATTGTAAAAATAATGGTCAGCATCCTTAAATAGCAATTCGCGTTTTAACATGCGGCGCTTGGGGTTGATTGTTTTAATGACCCGCGCCGGGTTGCCAGCGGCGATGGAATTAGCGGGAATATTTTTAGTCACCACTGAGCCTGCGCCAATCACTGAATTTTCACCGATAGTCACACCTTTATTAACGATGACCCGCTCGCCCAGCCACACATTGTTAGCGAGTACAACGGGTTTGGTGCAGCGAAAGGGGCGAATGCGATTGTAAATGCCGTGCCAATCGCTATCGCTAATATAGGCATTAGCGGCGATCATGCAGTTATCGCCAATACGAATGGATTGTGCAGCAGAAATGCGCGTGCCCGGTGAAATGAGTGCGTAATCACCAATAACAATTTCCGCATCAGCTTGTTTGCTGGGCCACGTTGTAAAACGCACGCAGTTATCGCTAGAACAAATAATTTGTGCATATTTTCCCACGTGTATATTGCGTCCAAAAATTACCAAACTGCGCGGGTGTGCAATTTCAGGAATTGTTCCCAAGGAATCAAATTGTGGTGCAATAAAACGTTTTACATAAGCGTGATTGATGATGTTGTAAAAGCGTTTGATCCAATAGGGCGTATTGCTGCGGCGCAAAATAATGACTTCCTATGTGTGAAGTTATTGATAATTTAATTGATAGAATAACCGGATTCATTCATGTCGGCCAATGTTATGCTCCCACTGGATATAGATACTGTTAAAGGTTTTTTAGCAAAAAATGAAGGCGAGGCGCTGTATCAACATGCGCTAGCCGCTGCTGACCTCGCACCCTGTTTAGAAGTGGGTAGTTATTGTGGAAAATCCACGGTGTATCTCGGGGCAGCGTGCAAAAAAGCGAATACGATTTTGTTTGCCGTCGATCATCATCGCGGTTCAGAAGAGCATCAATTGGGTGAGGAGTATCACGATCCTGAACTATATGATGCCGAATTTTCCCAAATGGATAGTTTTCGCGAATTTCGTCGCACACTAGCGCGAGCACAATTGGACGATACTGTGGTGCCGATAGTGGCGCCTTCTGTCTTGGCATCGCGCGCGTGGACGACACCCTTAGGCATGGTTTTTATCGATGGTGGCCATAGTATGGAAGCGGCGCTCAATGATTATCGCAGCTGGGCTGGCCATATCGTGCGTGGTGGTTGGTTGGCTATTCACGATGTATTTCCGAATCCCGCCGATGGTGGTCGCCCACCTTATGAAATTTGGAAGCTTGCACAAGAATCAGGTTTATTTGAAGCGCTGCCACTGATAAATACCTTGGGTTTATTAAAGCGCTTATAGGTTGCGTAAATTTTTATTGCTCGGTGCTGTGCACCCTTCTGTGAAGTATTGTTATGACTAGCCAATTATTTTCTGCTCTACCCTTGAGTGCTGAAATGCTCGCGAATTTAGAATCTCTTGAATATAAGGAGATGACGCCCATTCAATCCCACAGCTTGCCATTTATTTTGCAGGGATGCGATGTAATTGCCAAAGCAAAAACGGGCAGCGGAAAAACGGCTGCATTTGGCATTGGTTTGCTAACGCGCTTGGATGTTAAAAACTTTGCGGTGCAATCGCTGGTGTTATGCCCTACGCGCGAATTGGCCGATCAGGTTGCGAAAGAATTGCGGCGGCTTGCGCGCTTTACGCACAATGTAAAAATTCTCACGCTGTGTGGAGGTGTTCCTGTGGGGCCGCAGTTGGGCTCGTTGGAGCGTGGTGCGCACATTGTCGTAGGCACGCCTGGTCGTTTGGTGGATCACATTAAAAAAGGTTCACTTAAACTGGGTGCGGTAAAGCAGTTGGTGCTTGATGAAGCAGATCGTATGTTAGAAATGGGATTTGCTGAGGATATAGAAACCGTATTAGCCGCCTGTAATAGCGAGCGACAAACCCTGCTGTTTTCAGCAACCTATCCGGACGACATCAAAAAAATCAGTGCTAAATGTCAAAAAAATCCGCAGGAAGTGAGTGTTGAATCGATTCACACTGAACAGCATATTGAGCAGCATTTTTATGAATTGAAAGAGACCGACAACAAAACGGTTGCGGTACGCCAACTGCTCGCTCATTTTAAACCACAGTCATCCATTGTATTTTGTAATACTAAAATTCAGTGTCAGGAAGTGTGTGATTCACTGCGTCACAGTGGTGTGAATGCGCTCGCGTTGCATGGTGATTTGGAGCAGCGAGAACGCGATCAAGTGTTGGTGCGTTTTTCCAATCGTAGTTGCTCAGTATTGATTGCGACGGATGTCGCGGCGCGCGGCATTGATGTAAAAGGTTTGGATGCCGTCATTAATGTAGAGTTGGCGCGGGATAGTGAAATTCATGTACACCGTGTTGGCCGTACGGGGCGTGCAGGTGAGAGTGGTTTGGCGTTAAGTTTGGTCGCGCCTAACGACATGGTACGGATTAATCGCTTGGAAGATTATTTACAAACATCGATTAGTTTGGAAACTTTACCTGCCAATCATGCAGCACCTGATTTACAACCAGACATGGTGACCTTGTGTATTGATGGTGGGAAAAAAGATAAGGTGCGCCCCGGCGATATTATGGGGGCACTGACTAAAGATGCTGGGTTGCCCGGCGATAAAATTGGCAAAATTGATTTGTTTGAGTTTTGTGCTTATGTGGCCGTGCACCACACTATTGCTAAACAAGCACTACAACAATTGCAAGAGGGAAAACTAAAAGGAAAAAAATTCCGCGCGCGTCGTTTATAAACGGTAGTTCAAGCCTCTCCGAAGGAGAGGCGCAGAATTAAGGTGTTTAATGCAGAACATTGCCCCCTAATAATTCCCGCACGTCGACAGGGCTGAAATGATAGTGTTTGTTGCAAAACTGACAATCAATATCAATGCTACCTTGTTCAATCAATAATGCTTCAACTTCCTCTTTGCCCATTGCCAAGAGTGCACTTGCACTGCGTTCGCGCGAACAGCTGCACGCAAAGCGAAGGACTTTTGGATCAAATACCCGTACTTGTTCTTCATTAAATAAACGATAGAGCAAACTGGGGTGTGCCACGGATAGTAATTCTTCGTTGGTAATCGTGTCTGCGAGGGTGGTGATAGTTTCCCAGTGCGCTTGGTTTTCTTCAGGGTTGGTTTTCAATTGTTGTGGTAGTGCCTGAATTAAAAAACCACTGGCGTAATGATCATCTGCCGTAAACCACAAGCGTGTGGCCAGTTGCTCAGATTGAGCAAAATAATGTTCTAAACAACCGGCAAGTGTGTCGCTATCCATGGGAACTATGCCTTGATAGCGTTCTAGTTTTCCACCAAAATTTTCTGCGCGTTTGGGTTCAATGGTAATAACCAGAACCCCTGAGCCTAATAATTCTTGCAATGTGCCTTGCTGTGCAGCGGTTTCGCTCAGTTCTATATCATCATTCATGCGCACTATTCCACGAATGCTATTGTGATGATTACACTCGGCCATAATAGTGGAAATTGCCCCTTTACCGTGTGCTTGTAAAATAATCATGCCGTCGAATTTTAAGGTGCTGGATAATAAACTAATGGCCGCTAAAAATTCGCCCAAGAGTTTTTGAATGGCGGGAGGGTATTGGTTGTGCGTTAAAATTTCACGATAACTGTCGCCTAGGGTGACCAGTTCACCACGGATGTCGCAGTCGTCGAAAATAAAACGGTGTAATAAGTCATTGCTTGGCATAGGTTATCTCTGTGATCAATTATGGGCATTCTTGTTCAACAACGGCTTTCCATTTTTTTTCGCGCGCTTGTCGTTCCTGTTCGCTAACGTAAATGGGTTTGCCGTTCTCATCAATAAATTGCACGCGGCCGCTAATGTCACTTAAGTATTGGCGAGCTTCATTGCAGCGCTTGTTGCGTTCATTTATTTTTTGTTGCTCTTGAGCGTATTGTTGCTGCTTAAATTCTCTGTCAGCATCATTTTCTTGGCGCAGTATGGCACCTACTTTTTTGCGTTCATCTGTGCTCGTATCAAGATTTTGTTTGTTGACTTTCTCCGTAATATTTTCCGCTGCCGTGGTTGGCTTTTTATCGGTGTAATGGACTTTGCCATTGGCATCAGTCCAACGATAGACTTCAGCCTGTGCAATGCTGCTAATCACGGCAATCACAATAATTAACGGAAATCTCATCGTCACAACTCCTTATTGAGATACTCTTTCGATAGGCACTATTCATACAGTTTCTATTTGATAAAGGTGCTAGTCATCGCCAGATAAATTGATACGCTGAAAGCGATGGATATGGCGTCGCTCTTTTTTGGTGGGGCGATGATCGCTGGCGATAAAGCTACCTAGGCCTGCTTTGCGTTCGGCGCTGCGCTTTTCTCGCGCTTGTTTGCTCTCTTCGGTTTCCTCATATAAGAGCGCTGCTTCCGGTGCGCCACGGCGCTGTTCGGATAGGGCTTTGACTACCACAATTTTCTCATCCAAATCTTGGCGGATAGTGAGCACTAAGCCGACTAAAATTTCTTTGCTGGCTTTAATGCGTTGCCCATCGCAATGGATTTTTCCACCATCCAGTGCCTGTTTAGCGAGGTTGCGTGTTTTAAAAAAGCGTGCAGCCCATAGCCATTTATCAACGCGGACTTTACCGTCATGCTCGTGTTCTTGATTCTGCTTTTGTTTATTCATAACTCAGATGCTGGGGGCATAATTTCATCAAAATGGTAAATGGCGGGGTACTGCTCCATACGCCGTTCTTGTTGACTATCGGGCTGATGAATGCCGAGTAAATGTTTAATACCAAATTTTTTGGCTGCATCCAGAATGCGTACGGTGTCGTCAACAAAGAGTGTACGTTCAGGATCAAAGTGTTCGCGCGCTTGCAGTTGTTGCCAAAATAATTGCGATTCCTTGGGTTCCTTAAATTCGTGCGATGAGATCACAATATCGAGCCAGCGATCAATTTGAGTAACCTCCATTTTGAGCGATACACTCTGCGGATGTGCATTCGTTACCAGTAATAATTTTTTATGGTGTTGGCGAAGACGCTGTAAAAATTCGTGCACATGGGGACGAATTTGAATTTTGTGTTTGATTTCGGCTTTTAAGCTGGGGATATCTACCGCTAAAGCGGCCGACCAAAACTCCAAACAGTACCACTGTAAGGTACCCTCGTATTGGCTGATATGCTCACTGAGTTTGCGCTGCGCAGTATCTATATCAACGCCGTGAATGTCGGCATAACGTTGAGGTAGATGATCCAGCCAAAAATAATTATCGAAATGCAGATCTAACAGGGTACCATCCATGTCCAGCATCACCGTATCTATTAAGTCCCAATTGATCATAAAATTGTCTCAATGACCTGCAGCAAAAAAATACTATGTTAATCAAACCCACGATTCTGAAGCGCGCGACTGTCGCTCGCAGCCGCTTGTTCCGCGCCGATGAAGTGCATTTGCGTTTTAGCAATGGCGAGGAGCGCACCTATGAAAAGCTCTGTAGTGGCGGCCCCGGTGCTGTACTTATTGTACCTCTGCTCGATGAGAATACGGTGCTTTTGGTGCGCGAATATGCAGTGGGTATTGAAGATTATCATCTTGCTTTGCCCAAGGGGGCTATAGACCAAGGCGAAAATCTTATCGATGCCGCCAACCGTGAGTTGCAGGAAGAGGCGGGTTACGGTGCTAGAAAATTGCAGTTTTTGAAACGCATCAACCTTTCGCCAGCCTATATGGAGCATGGAATCAACGTGATTATGGCGTGGGATTTATACCCTCGGCGCTTACCAGGCGATGAGCCTGAGCCGATAGAGGTGGTGCCTTATCCTCTTGCTGATTTGCTGGCGCTTATTGCCCGACCCGATGTCTGTGAAGGTCGGAGCATTGCCGCATTATTTATGGCGCGCGAGTGGTTGGCGGGTAACTTAAGCCCGGCCGGGGAGTTGTGCGAGCGGACTCCAGCGGAGTAGCCCCGGTACAGATCAATAGCATCATCTCTATGGAGTCTTTTAGGATGAGTTTCCCTCCTATTAATCGAACGCAAGTGAATAGTCTTATCGAGTTAGCGCGCGCCGCTGGCGATGCGATTATGGCGATTTATGAACAGCGCGATCATGTTGGCAGCAGTGCGTTCGGTATCCAAACCAAAGAGGATCAATCTCCTTTAACCGCTGCCGATCTGGCAGCGCATCGACTGATCGTGGATGGATTACCGGCCATTGTGCCCCTACCCATTGTCTCGGAGGAGGGCTTTGTACCTGATTTCGCTGACCGCTCCCGTTGGCGCTCTTATTGGCTGGTGGATCCGCTGGATGGTACGAAAGAGTTTATTGCGGGCAACGGTGAGTTCACCGTTAATATCGCCCTAATCCATCGCGGCCGCCCTTGTGTTGGTGTGGTGCATGTACCTGTTAGCGGTGTTACTTATGTGGGGGTATTGGAGGCAGATGAACCCGCTTGCGTTGGTGCGTGGAAGTACCTTGGCAATCATTCGCCAGCGTCGTTACAGGTACGCTCTTTGGATACGAGTCTTGCGCAGAATATTCCCTTTACGGCCTTGTTGAGCCACCGCCATGCCACCCAAGCCACTATGGATGTGATGGCTGCTATCACGACTCATTGGCCGGGTAATGTTGTCACTCGCAGCGCAGGCAGTTCTTTAAAGTTTTGCCTGATTGCCGAAGGGCAAGCGGATTTTTACCCACGTCTTGCGCCTACCTCTGAATGGGATACGGCAGCGGCACAAGCCGTATTGGAAGCTGCGGGAGGCCGTGTGGTGAAGGTTCCTGCCGTTGATGAAAACGCCTTAACCCCACTGATCTACAACGCGAATCCCGATGTCATAAACCCCCATTTTTATGCCTTGGGAGACAGTCATTACGATTGGCTCACACTTCTCAAGTATGAGGCTGTTGTCAAAAAGCCCTTTGAATAGTAGGTGTTTATATAACCAGAATTTCGCATAACCAAGAATAAAATAATCTAACTTCATGTGTTTGCTTTTTGCGCGCATTGGCTAACCTTTAAACAATGCGCAATGTCATTCAGGGTGAGTGGGGGTGATGTTGTGCGGGTCACTCGCCTCAGTGCGTGGGTTAGTGTTAGTTAGACTTCGTTTTAAGGAGCGATACCATGAGACCTCATAATAAAAATCTCAAAGTTGATGTGAATACCAATCGTGCGGATGTATTACGAGATAAGTTACTGCGAGAAATATCTGACTATGAGCGTAGCCTTGCTGAATTGAAATTGAACGGCACTCATGTCGATTTCACCATGATTCAAACCTACAAAGAGCTGATTAACGCTCGGCGCGATATGCTAAAGCGATTGCCGGTGCATTATTAATCAAGAACAGAGAGTCTGCGTTGTAGTAAAAAGCCAGCGGAATAACCGCTGGCTTTTTTGTCTTAGCCGCCGGTCATATTCATAAAACGTAAAATTTGTGGTTCTTCTTGCAAATTAAAATCGTGCTTTTCAGGCTTGTGCTGCATTGCTGCGATGATCTGTTCGCGCAATGACTCTTCCGAATGTTCACTACCGCGTAAAATTGCCCGCAAATCCACGCTATTTTCTTGCCCCAAACAGAGCAGCAAGCGCCCAGTGGCGGTAACGCGCACGCGATTGCAGCTACCGCAAAAATTGTTGGAATGGGGCGAAATAAAACCGATGCGCGAATCGTAGCCAGCTGCTTGCCAATAACGCGCCGGGCCTGAGGTGATCTTGTCTTTATAAATGGGGGTGAGTGCAAAGCTTTCCTGCAGGTTGGAGCGCAATTCATCGCTGCTGATAAATTCTGCGGCGCGTCCGTGATCATTGATACGCCCGAGAGGCATCTCCTCAATAAAACTAATGTCCAATCCTTCATCCAGAGCAAAGCGAACGAGAGCGGGAACTTCATCGGCATTGTAGTGTTTGAGTGCAACACAATTGAGTTTAATTCGTTCAAAGCCGGCCGCTTGTGCTGCTTTAATACCTGCCAGTACCTGCTGCAAATCGCCAAAGCGAGTCAGTTGGTGAAAGCGCAGCGGATTAAGGCTATCGAGACTGATGTTAATGCGTTTTACACCGGCGTCCCGGATTGCTTGGGCATATTGAGGGAGGTGAGTGCCATTAGTGGTTAGGCAAAGTTCTTCCAAGTGCGGTAATTGCCCCAGTTTCTGCAGTAACTCAATAATGCCTTTGCGGATTAAGGGCTCGCCACCCGTGATGCGTAACTTTTTAACGCCCAGCTGGGTAAAGCTCCTGCCGAGCTGTACCAGCTCTTCCAGCGTGAGGACTTCGGCGCGCGGCAAAAACGTCATATCTTCTGCCATACAATAAACGCAACGCAGGTCGCAGCGGTCGGTAACCGACAGGCGCACATAATTAATTTCTCGGCCAAAACGATCAATAAGCTGCATATATAAGAACGACAATGAATGATTAGCTCACACCTTACCAGCAAATAAGACGCCAGCATTTGCACTATGTTACAAGGATGTAAGAATAATTCGCCAACCCCCTAAAAAGGAGTGTTCCAAAATGGTGTTTTTAATCTTATTCGTTGGGTGGCAACACATTTTCAGTGACTTTCTGCTCTCGCATTCTGCAAATAGAAGATATTTTCTGTGAATTTTTAGCGCTTAACATCAAAAATGCATCATATTGACTCTCCGTGCACCGATATTGTGTTTGTTAATGGTGCAAAAACAAAAAATACAAAATTCCATATTTGTCTGTAATTGGTGCGCTGTTGCACCAACATGAAACCATCTTGGTGTTTATGTCAGATGCAAAAATACCATCCTGCTGTAGATCTGTTTTCCTTTGTTGATATAACTATATGATAAATAAATAAAAATTATTTTTATTTATTCTTTTTGCGATCTGGCATTGTGCTTGCAAATACTCACCTGTAATAAAAGATTCGCCACTCAACCACAGGTTGGTGCGAATTAAACTGAAAAACAGGTGATGCCATGACCCACTCCATTTCTTATACCGCTCTAACCGCGCCCCGTTCGTCAGCTGAAGCGAATGTGATTGCGCGAGGTGTCATGGCAAGAAGTATTCAACAATTGCCAAATAAGCACTCGCTACAAGGTGATGGAATACAGGGTGCAGATGAGCGATTGAAAAAAACATCTCCGGGCAAAGTGTGGTTGGTGGGTGCAGGGCCGGGTGATGCAGATTTGCTGACCGTTAAGGCTCTGCGCGTTATTAATAGCGCCGATATTATCTTCTACGATTATTTGGTCAGTGCTGAAATTCGCGCTCTATTTCCTCAGGGTATTCCCGCGCACTATGTTGGCAAAGCAAAAAATCAACACAGCATCCCGCAAGAAGATTTGAATCGATTATTAGTCACCCATGCGCAGCTGGGTTTAAACGTCTGCCGTATCAAAGGCGGTGATCCTTTTGTATTTGGACGCGGCGGAGAAGAATTATTGGAGTTGCGTCATTCAGGAATTGAAGCCGAAGTGATTCCCGGAATTACCTCAGCGTCGGGTTGCAGCACTTATGCCGATATTCCTTTAACCCATCGTGGTTTATCACAAGGTTGTACTTTCGTGACGGGGCATGCCGAAAAAAGTTTGGATATTAATTGGAAAGCGCTCGCGCAATTAAATCATACCTTAGTCTTTTATATGGGTTTAACCCGCGCCGATGACATTGCAGAAAAATTATTAGCCGGTGGTTTATCGGCAAATACTCCTGTCGCCATCATCGAAAATGGTTGCCGTCATAATCAGCGCGACATTATTACCCGCTTGGATGAATTCCCCGCAACAGCATTACGTGAACAAGTGCAGTCACCTGCGTTAATTATTGTCGGTCAGGTCGTCAGCATGAAAGAGAAATTGCAACAACAGGTGTGGCAACACACTGTGAGTGAACCACAATATTTATTAGCCTAAGTAGAAACAGGTGAGACAGTTATGAAGAAGCGCGTTATTGTTGTCGGCAACGGCATGGTAGGACACAAATTTATTGATAATCTCGTAAATCATGCCGAGGCAGATCAATATCAAGTGATTACTTTTTCAGAAGAGCCGCGCTTGGCTTATGACCGTGTTCAGCTATCGAAATATTTTTCAGGTTCTACGGCAGAAGATTTAGCCTTAACTACGCCCGATTACTACACCCAAAAATCCGTTGAATTTATTTTAAAAGATAAAGTTGTGGATTTGGATTTTGACAACAAAGAAGTCATTACAGCCTCAGGCCGTCGTGAAGGTTACGATAAATTAATTCTCGCGACTGGCTCATTCCCTTTTGTTCCTCCCATCCCCGGTAATAACGGTGAGCACTGCTTGGTCTATCGCACCATTGAAGATTTGGAAGCGATTACCTATTCCGCCAGCAAAAGCAAAATTGGTGTAGTTGTGGGTGGAGGTTTATTAGGTTTGGAAGCGGCAGCGGCCTTAAAAGCGGCTGGTCTTGAAACTCACGTTGTTGAATTTGCACCACGCTTAATGGCAGTACAGCTCGATGAAGGTGGCGGTAAGTTATTGCGCCGTAAAATTGAAGCTATGGGTGTAAAAGTTCACACCCAAAAAGGCACTAATGAAATTGTGGCGGGTACTGAAGCGCGTTACCGCATGAATTTTTCGGATGGAAGTCATCTAGAAACGGACATGATTTTGTTCTCTGCCGGTATTCGTCCGCAAGATGAGCTCGCGCGCAAATGTGGTTTGGGGGTGGGTGAGCGCGGCGGTATTATCGTCGATAACCATTGCCAAACAACGATTAAAGATGTGTACGCCATTGGTGAGTGCGCGTTGTGGAATAATCGCATTTATGGCTTGGTAGCACCTGGCTATCAAATGGCAAAAGTCGCTGTGTCTGCAATCACGGGTGGTAGTGAGCAATTCACCGGTGCCGACATGAGCACCAAATTAAAATTATTGGGTGTGGATGTAGCATCCATCGGCGATGCACACGGCAACACACCTGGCTCATTAAGTTACACCTATAGCAACGATGTGGATGAAGTTTACAAGCGCATTGTGGTATCAGCGGACAATAAAAAATTATTGGGCGCAGTGTTGGTGGGTGATGCAGAGGCTTACGGCACTTTGCAACAAATGTGCGTCAACGGTATGGATTTGCCGGAAGATCCGAATTGTTTAATTCTGCCATCTGTTGATGGTGCTGGTATGGCGATTGGTGTGGATGCCTTACCAGAATCCGCGATGATTTGTTCTTGCTTTGATGTGAGCAAAGGTGCCATTTGCTGCTCCGTACAAAACGGCGCGCGCACCATGGCTGATATTAAATCTGTCACTAAAGCATCAACCGGTTGCGGTGGTTGTACGGCGTTGACCAAGCAAGTGATGGACTCCGAATTGAAAAAACTCGGCGTAGAAGTCAGTAATCATATTTGCGAACACTTCCCGCATTCACGCCAAGAATTAGCCGATATAGTCCGCATCAAAAAAATTAAAACCTTTGATGCGTTACTCGATGAGCATGGCCATGGTTTAGGTTGTGATATTTGTAAGCCTGCAGTCGGCTCTATACTTGCAGCATTCTGGAATGAGTATGTGTTGGATGAAAAGCACATCGGTTTGCAAGACACTAATGATATTTTCCTTGGCAACATGCAAAAAGATGGAACCTACTCTATTGTGCCTCGTGTCGCGGGCGGTGAAATTACGCCCGAAAAATTAATTGTCTTGGGGCAGGTTGCCAAAGAATACAAGCTCTACACCAAAATCACCGGCGGCCAACGTATTGATTTATTTGGTGCGCAATTGCATCAACTTCCCGCTATTTGGAAAATATTGGTAGAGGCTGGTTTTGAAACGGGTCACGCCTACGGAAAATCCTTACGAACTGTTAAATCCTGCGTGGGTAGCACCTGGTGCCGTTATGGAGTGCTTGATAGTGTGAGCATGGCGATCACATTGGAAAATCGTTACAAAGGCGTACGTGCACCGCACAAAATTAAATTCGGTGTCTCTGGCTGTACTCGTGAATGTGCGGAAGCCCAATCAAAAGATTTTGGTGTTATTGCTACTGAAACCGGTTGGAGTTTATATGTATGTGGTAATGGCGGTATGCGTCCGCGTCACGCGGATTTATTCGCTACTGGGTTGGATGATGCAACACTGATTAAGTACATCGATCGCGTCATGATGTTCTACATCCGTACGGCAGATCGTTTGCAGCGTACATCCGTATGGTTAGAAAACATGGAAGGTGGTTTGGCTTACCTGAAGAAAGTGGTGATTGAGGATAGCCTAAGTATCGGCGATGAGTTAGAAGCGCAAATGCAATACAACATCGACCAATACCAATGCGAATGGAAAACTACCATCGAGAATCCAGAGCGCTTAAAGCGTTTCAAACATTTCATTAATAGCGATGCAACGGATGACAACTTGGCTTACGTGGTGGAGCGCGATCAAATTCGTCCGGCTACTGCACTTGAGCGGACTAGCGATAATATTCAGTTTGTGGAATTGGTTGATTGATCAACACGACTTTGACAGCGTGAGCGGAAACGTTCATCGATAAACAGATTTTGATGGGTGACCTACATGAGTGAAAAACCTTGGATTAGTGTGTGTGAATTAGATGATCTTTTGCCCGATACGGGTCTATGTGCTTTAGTCAATAAAAAGCAGGTAGCTTTGTTTCGTTCGCGCCGTTTAAACGAAGTATTTGCGATTTCCAATTTTGATCCTATTGGAGAAGCCAATGTGTTATCGCGTGGTATTCTTGGTTCAATTGGCGACGAAATTGTTGTTGCATCGCCTTTATACAAAGAACACTACAACTTACGTACCGGCGAATGTTTGGAAAAACCGGAATATTCTGTCAGCGTTTATCCAGTGCGTGTTGATGATGGTTTGGTGCAAGTGCAAGCGTAGTTTTAAAGCAACTTAATTTTTGTTGTTATCTTCTTCTTCGACTGCTTCATGAGTCGGCTTGATGGGGCGATCATTTGATCGCCCCTTTTTTTGAAGAGAGCTATAGCTGCCTATTTTATAGGTTTATAAATGTAATCGTGATTTTGTAAAATGCTTCGTGCAGGAAAAGTATTAAGCCATAGCTTAAAAATTTCATAAGCTGGGTAAATAGAATGAATGTGTTAAGGCTTATTACTTCTGAAATCGATATATTTTAAGACGTGTGGGATTATAAAAACTATTATAGAAGGGGCAGTGAAGAATATAAAAAACCGTGGTGAGTTGATCTCATAAGAGACGCACCCTAAAATTAAGCAGGCTAGAGTGACACAAATAACACTGTGTTTTGCTATTCCATAAAAAATTCCAGCAATCAATAAAATAAAAATAGTGAATAAAGTCCTAAATGTTAAGTTGATCTCCCCTAAAAAAAGAGCGGCCATGTCGAACATGAAAGGACTTGACGCAGCATATAACAATGAAATAAAACACAAAAACCAAGCAAGGGTACTGGATATTAAAAATGTTATATGCATGGATTTTTTCATGTTTTTATTGTTGCTGTGTTGAGTTAGTGTCAGACATGATGGTAATTGATCCAATTTTTTGAGAATTATCTTTTTCGATTAGTCTAAAAATAACGCGAATATGTTTTCCATTTTGACAAAACCTTTCGTAACCTAGCCTATCCCATGACCATGTTTCTACAATAGGCCTTTCTTCTGTGTCAGGTTCTTTTAGTGATTCAAGATAAGCACGACGTGTCTCGTTAATAGTCCTAATGTTTGTATTTGTGTTAATAAGAGCCCCCTCAAGAATAAACTCTTTGTTAAAGAAGCTTTTAGGTAAAATTTGTTCGGAGTTATTCGTTTCATCAAGCCACCATTTTATTTCTGCGATGGAATCTGAATTTGGCAAAGTGCTTACTTGCAGCCCCAGGTCATCCCAAAAGTATTTAAATCCTTGTTCTACGAATCTATCTTGAGGGCCAAGAAGGGCAGTAATTTCTTGAATTTTTCCATTAATAGGAAAATTTCTTTCTTTGTATTTTATATTGCATTTTTCTATAAAAAAATCTCTGCTTTTTACTATTGGTTTTTTTTCTGTTAACTCTTTTTTTTCACAGCCGGATATTATAAATATTAACACCAATATACATAGTGCACGGTAAGCTATCATGATTTATTTTCCGATAAAATATTCAATAATTCTTTGTTGTCTTTTATTCCATTCTTCTATTTTCTTTTTTATGTCTGTTATTTGATATTCGCCTTCGTGCTCTAGGTGTTCATATACGGTCCAGGATTCTGCGCGTTTCATTTTTTTCGGGTTCGCTGCTGCCCATTGACGTAATTTTATATCTATTTCGCTGTGTGTATTATCGAGAGGGTGAACCATAAAGCTTTTGGCTACCGAAATGGGATCAATAATTTTTTTATTGAGAACTATGTTGTCATACATAGCTTGACCTACAGATTTGACGGCTATTTTTGCTATTTCTGCAGCAATGCTGTGAAAGTGGTGTACATCATGGTCTTTTGCTAATTGGCTATGTGTTGGATTTTCACCTATATCAGTCAATAGCGTTTGTCCATCATCAATTAAATGCGATAAATTATGAAAAATTATATAAATGGTGTAATGAGTAGCAACTAAAAAAGCTTGCATTGAATAATGCATGGCTTTAAACAACCACGCAGCACGCCAATCTGCTTTGCCGGAATTTACAAGATCGCGAAGGTTTAAATATTTATTGTAGTAATCCAATGATGTTGCTGCATCTATCCCTAAATAGTTGGCGTTTTTTTGCGTTGAGTCTGCTTTTTGTGCTTTTTTTAGATCTTCGAGGATGATTAGAATGGTTTGATCTATAGGCGTTCGCTCCCCCGGTTTAATGATTGAATAATCCTGAACTTCATGAGGAATAAGATTTGCCAGTTTGGGGCCAATACTTGCAATGACGTCTGTTCTGCCAAAGCAACCAGTTACAACGGGAATGCGTTTGGTGTTTGGTGTGACTTTTACCCAAGGCACTACTTTGGTGTATCCCAATTTAATAAAACTAACCTCAATAAAATTGGAATGCGAAAAGTAATCCTCCAAAACATGAAGTCCTTCGCCAAAATAGCGCAGCCCTTCCTCTGTGTAGCCTGCGGCCATTGCTTTTTTGAATCTGTTCGCCATGTAATCTGCAGCAGGCGGAAAACTTTGCCCTGAAGTAGCTGTGGCAATATAATTTTTTAGGCCTGTGGTTTGGTTGATGGCGAGTTGTGTGGGAGTGGGTGGTTTGGCAAATATAGGATCAACCAAGCTGCTGTCACTTGTATCGTTAGTAAATGGGTTATCAATGTGTTCTTCGGGACGATAACCCCCTAAGATATCCATGCCACTGGGGCCCATCAGCAGATCTTTTACTTTTAAAGAAAACTTAACATTTTCTTTGGAAAACTCTTGCCATGCCAGGATGCCAACCAACTTTGTTATTGCGCTTCGTGATAATTTGTTGGTGTCATTTGCGGCCAATTTGATAGCTTTGTTAGCTGTTTTATATTTTGCTTGTGCTTGTGCTAAATAAGCGTCGCCTGGTCTTATAACAGCGGGGTCGACAAATTGAGAAAAATCCCTTAACCAATTACCAAAATAAATTTTATATAAATCATCCTCGCGAAAACCCGCTGCCAATAACACGGCTTCAATTGATTGATGTCCATAGGACCCAGCTTTTTCACCATGTCCTCGCCCTGCGCCAAAATATTCATATTCACCTTCTTTTCCATCCAGTATTTGTTCTTTTTCGTTGGCATATTTTTCCGCGCCTGCTCGCGCGCTGGCAATATCTAGGGAAAGTGCCCCGCTGTATTCATCACTTTCCATGTCAGCGAAATGCAGGCTGTCAGTTTTAAATATGTCAATGAATGCTAAGCGATACGCATAAATTGCTCCCTCATCATCTTTTGCATCGCCGCCAATTCTGGAATATTCATTGCGTAATACCCAGTCAATGAAATGGCCATACTCTTCCAGTAGTGCGATAAATAAAATTTGTCGTTCTTCTTCATCGCTGGCTGCATCAATGACAAGATAATCGATGACTAAAATTTTTCTGCGTTTGGAATTAAATGCTGCGTAGTGTCCGCGAACACCATATTTTAAGACCTCTATGTCAGGTGGCGTCAGTGATTTATCGCTGAGTGCTCGATACAGTTTACTGTAAGCCGCGATGGGAATGTCGTCGCCGAAAATAGGAATTAATAAAGCGATGAAATTAGTTTCACTCAATTCTTTTGCGAGTAACATTAATTGTTCATGCGCATAAGGGCTCTTGAGCTTTATATCGGCTTTTTCTTCCTTGGGGTCATCTTCTGGATTTAATGTTGCGGGTGGAAGCGGCGGCTGTATTTCTGCAGTGGGTGGCGAGTTAAAGTTGCCTGCCTTGTTGTGAAGCATCAGGTCGCCTAGGCGAGGTACATTTTTACCCTCGACCATTACATCAAAAGAATAATTGATAAATTCCGCTTTACCTTTGGTGGTGCCTGAGACTACGCCACCAACGGAGCCTGCTTCATCGCCAGTGCTGGTTGAGAAATTGGAGCCTTTTAACATTATCGGGTTGTTATCCATAACCACTGATTTACTGCCCATTGCGGTATCGCTGGATTTGGCGATGTTGGGATAGGGTATGGGAACTGGACCGCCACCTGTTGGAGTTTTACAGACATCAGGAAACGCAATGGAGGTTCCGTTACTGGATTTGTGTACTACCGTTCTTGAGTTCACATTAATAGATGCTGACATAACAATGGTCACTGCATTGGAGTTAAAGAAATCGCCATGCGATCACCGTAATAGGCGGCTGTAAATAACAACACTGGTTCGTGTCGTGGTGCGCGAAATTCGTTTGGTCGTAATGCTTGCGTAGCGAGGGTAATGAGTAGTGCTCCTGATGCTGCACCAACATCGCCATAGCATTCTGCAGGGTGCATTAGGTTGAACTTAGGATGTAACAACGTTGCCAGCCGCACCTGCAATATCCCCCACTCAAAAGCACGATAGCTTTCACCATTTAAGTCGCTGAAAATTGTTTTGAAGGGTAATCCCAAACCCGCAGCGGATTCTTGAACCGCTTTTGTCAAACCTATGCCGCTACTTTTTCTGCCTGTTGGTGGTGTATTAGGTTCGCTGTTCTTGCCAAGTCTGTGTATGTTTGCTAAAGCCTCAATCCCGCGTTGTTGAGCAAAATCTTTCTTTTCAACGATAAAAAAGGCGGCGGCTTCGCCCGGAATAAAACCATCAATATTCTTTTTGCTACGCAACAGTTCAATTCGATCCAATTCATCCAAACGATGCTTGAATAAATAGGAATCCACTCCGCCAACGATACAAACATCCACAAGATCCTGTTCCATAAGTTGCTGTGCTTTCACGAGCAACTCAAAAACACAGGTGCGTTCACCAGTGGCAATTTCTGTGTGTGCAACGGGGTATATTTCTGCGCGCTGTGAGAGAGCGGGTATAAATCCTTGTGTAAGATTCCAGGTGCTTGTCACTGTATCTAGTGCGGGTAGGGCAACTAATAACGCTACACGGGTAGATATTAATGAGATGTCTAGTTGTGCATGTGCAATAGATTCTTTTAATGCAGGGCTGGCGATTTGTAAAAGCCTTTCCGCGCCCGTTTGTGATTCTTTAATGAAGGGCACCCTTGCGCAATACAGCGGCAAAGGTTTTTCTTCGTCAGGATAGCGAGGCTTACATTGATAAATCGGATGCTCAGTAATGCCAATAATTTTCGCATTAACAGCGGCACTCGTTTGTAATGCATTACCTCCTACACACGTAATGGCGCCGATACCGGTGATCACATAAGTAGTCTGTAAAGCGCTCATAACTAACTCTATATTTCGCGGACAATTATTTTTTCAATATATAACAGTTGGTTTTGACACATCACACTTGCTCGCCATGTAAGTTGGACTTCCAGTTTGTCTGGCTCAATTACTATGGTGTCCATGACTGGGATAATGTCGATGGCTTTGCCTTTTGCAATTATGGATATTTTTAGGCGCCAGGCTGGTAGTGTGAAACTTAGCGTGCCGTTGGGGGTTAGATGGTTGAGGCTTATTTGTTCACCACCGCGTAAAAATGGTAGCTGTAAATCAGACGGCGCGGCATTGAAGAAGCGTTCATCAAAATCGCTGGGTAATAATGGTGCACGATTGTTAAGCCATGCCTCATCATAAGTGCCCTGATAAGTTAATCTGGGTTGCCATGTGTTTGCGATAAAACCCATGCCTGCCGGTGATGGCGTTTCTTTCCAGTATTTAATAAGCGCTTGTGGATTTTCAATGTTTGGTAATGGTTGACCTTCATAAGGCTCTCCAGCGTAAGCGCTCACGTAGCCTTTGCCAATCGGATTATAGGCAAAAGCATCAATCAGCTTGCGCTCAGAATCTTTATAGGTTCCACCAAACGCATTTTCTATCGTGAGTGGAATCGTCTCAAATCTGCGCGGCGCGCTTATCTTCCAATCCATTAATGAGGGTAACCAACATCGATCCCCAAAAATCCTTCTAGTCAGTCGCCAATGATCGATTTGTACCCCTACATCCATCGTTGTGCAATCAGTATGTGGTGCATAAGCGGTGCCATTAACGACCACATCGGTGCGATGTTTTATTCTGACAATATCGGACGCATGTTCAATTCCGGTAGATTGTGCGTCGCCAAAATGTTTATCCTGATGAAATATTGTGGCTTCTCCCTCCATCAGTTGTAGTGGCTGAAGAGGGGTGATTTTGTATGCCCCTTTAATAACGACAATTAAGTAATCATGACAGTGATGATCGAGTGCTGAATGTATTTCAGCTTTAAAGTGGGTGTTGTTGATCAGATTGAGCAATTTTTCTTGTCCAGTCTACTATTCGTGATCCTTGATTCGACCGAATTCTGAAATGATTGATTACAAGTATCAATATGGATATTGAAATCTTTTTCCAGTTTGATAGCGGTTTCACAAACTCTTCATAAAACTTTTCAATCCGCCCACATGTCGCCGACTTACCACCGGTTTTTGTTCGGTATCACGGAGCCTTATTTGGTGTTGCCCTTGAGGGGTGCGTTCAATAGCTTCTATATGTTTTACCGATACGAGCGCATTGCGATGAATGCGTAAAAAACGGTTGCCGAATTCTTCTTCTAATTCTTTTAAGCTTTCGTCGAGTAGATGTTCGCCGCCGAGGTGATAAACGGTGACGTATTTGTGATCGGCGATAAAATAGCGAATATCTTCCAATGCAATAAGTTCAACGCCGCGACGGGTTTTGGCGCTGATGTGACTGCGTTGATTGTCATGATTGGGTGTTAATTTTTCTTGTGCGGCTGCGCGCTGTAATTTATTGAGGTTGCGGGCTTTTTCGAGCACTTGTAAGAGCTGCTCGGCTTTGACGGGTTTTAAAATATAACCAATAGCGTTGGTGTTGAAAGCATCCAATGCATATTGATCAAAGGCAGTGCAAAAAATCACAGCGGGTGGATCTTCCAGCTGACTAATGTCTTGCGCGAGGCTCAAGCCATCTTTGCCGGGCATGCGAATATCGAGTAATACAATGTCCGGGTCGCATTGGCTAATCGCTTCCAGTGCGCCTTCGGCATTGTCTGCTTCGCCGACAACACAAAAATCCTCAATTTTTTCCACCATGCGCACGAGGCGTTGGCGAGCGAGATCTTCATCATCAACAATTAATACGTCCATAGGCGTCTCATTGATTTAGTGGGCAAAAAATATAGGTGGTAAATAAACCCTGCTCGGCACTGCTAGAGAGACGGGCATTGTTGCCGTAATGTGCGGTGAGGCGGCGTCGAATATTATCCAAAGCCATGCGATTGTGCCGTGCTTCCTGATCTTGTGCAGTATTTTTATCGCTAGAGAGAGTTTTTTTAATCAGCGGATAGGGATTGCTGATAACAATACTCAAGTGAGTTTTCGTTTGCGATATTTTGAACGTAATTTTTCCGCCGGAAGCAAGTGGTTCTATGCCGTGAAAAATAGCATTCTCTAACAATGGTTGTAACATGAGGCTGGGAATTTTTTGTTGGGGATTGTAGTTACCTATTTGCCATTCCACCATAAGGCGTTTTCCGAGCCGCAGCTGTTCAATGGCTACATAGTGTTTACACAAATTTAATTCTCGATCGAGAGGAATGAGCGTGGGTTCGGCAAGGCTTGCGCGAAATAATTCGGATAAATCTTCTACCAGACGTTCGGCTGTTTCAGGCGCCGTGGCGATGAGGCTGGCAATAGAATTCATACTGTTGAACAAAAAATGCGGACGAATACGCGATTGTAATGCTTGAATTCGCGCTTGCATTTCCGCTTGTTGTTGATTGCGTAATTGTTGTTGCAGGTACAAATAACGCAACAAAATGCCCGCGATAATGGCCGCAATACACACATTATTTAGCAGTAACCAAAAATCAAATTGGAAGTGGTGGTCGCTCAAAAACACCAATCCGCTAAACCCGTAGAGCAACCATTGACCTATAACGGACATGATGAGGGTGATGCCCAGCACCACAGAGTAGCTTGTAAAACCCGCGCGCAGGGGGCTGAGTTTTCCGAGCCAGTGGCGTAAACGACAAAGTGCAATGGCACTGATGACCACAATCCATTGTAATTGCACAGAAACCATAAGGAGTTTGTCCCACTGGAAATCCGGCAGGCCATGGGTGCCAAGGGTGAGTAATACCGCCAAGAGCTCTGCGACCAATACCAGCATAAATACCGATTGTGTGCTGCACATATTGGGCAGGAAGGGGGCGCTGGCATCGTTGTGGTGTGCGCTATGGGTATGTGCCGGTGATGGTGTTGCTGATTTCATAGGTCTTTAATCACGGAATTCTGTTGCGTTCTGTGCTTAACAAGTCGAAGGCTTATCGCCTATTGGATCGTTAATTTGCTGACGACTCAGCTATAATGCGCGGCTCGCGGCAGCCCCAATGCATTTTTTGTGGTGCATTCTATTGTAGTGCACCCAAAGGATCACATTGTGTGTGGTTTGCGCGATTTACCTTCTTTATTTTCAGTTTGTGGACACATCCTCATGAGCCAAAACGATCAGCCCATTAAACCCTGGGGCGGCCGCTTCACCGAAGCGACCGATGCCTTTGTCGAGCGTTTTACTGCCTCCATTGGTTTCGATTATCGCCTTTATCATCACGACATTAACGGTTCTATCGCCCATGCGACTATGCTGGCGAAAGTGGGTGTGCTTACCGAAGCCGAGCGCGATCAAATTATTACTGGCCTCGAAGAGATTCGCGCGGAAATTGTCGCGGGCAAATTTACCTGGTCCGTGAGTCTTGAAGATGTGCACATGAATATCGAAGCAGTGCTTACGCAGCGCATTGGTATCACCGGTAAAAAACTGCACACTGGCCGTTCGCGTAACGATCAGGTAGCGACAGATATTCGTTTGTATTTACGCGATGAAATTGATGCTATCGCCAAAGAGCTCACACGTTTGCAGCAGGGTTTATTGTTGGTGGCTGAGCGCGAAGCTGACACCATCATGCCGGGTTTTACGCATTTGCAAACGGCACAGCCAGTGACCTTTGGGCATCATGTATTGGCGTGGTTTGAAATGTTGCAGCGCGATTACAGCCGCTTGTTGGATTGCCGTAAACGTATGAACCAATTGCCCTTAGGTGCGGCGGCGCTGGCAGGTACCACTTATCCGATCGACCGCGCTTACACGGCGCAGTTATTGGGCTTTGATGCGCCGACCGAAAACTCACTGGATTCGGTAAGCGACCGCGATTTCGCCATCGAATTCAGCAGTTTCGCCAGCATTCTGATGATGCATCTGTCGCGCTTCAGCGAAGAGTTAGTGCTCTGGACTTCATCGCAATTCAGTTTTATTGATTTGCCCGATCGCTTCTGCACCGGCTCATCGATTATGCCGCAGAAGAAAAATCCCGATGTGCCTGAGTTGGTGCGCGGTAAAACCGGCCGCGTTTACGGTCATTTAATGTCGCTCTTGACCCTAATGAAATCCCAGCCGTTGGCCTACAACAAAGACAATCAGGAAGATAAAGAGCCCGTGTTTGATGCGATTGATACCGTGAAGGATTGTTTGCGTGCCTTTGCTGACATGGTTCCCGCCATTCAGCCGCGTAAAGAGAAGATGTACGAGGCGGCGAAGCGTGGTTTCTCAACCGCAACAGATTTGGCTGATTATTTGGTGCGTCGTGGTGTGCCTTTCCGCGATGCACACGAGATCGTTGGTAAATCTGTGGGCTATGGCGTGCAAACCGGTAAGGATTTATCGGAAATGTCACTGGCTGAGCTGCAACAATTCTCCACCGTCATCGAGCAAGATGTGTTTGCAGTCTTAACACTGGAAGGTTCAGTTGCCGCGCGTAATCACATCGGCGGCACTGCTCCGGTGCAGGTTAAAGCGGCGGTTGCGCGCGCCAAGGAAAAATTAGTAGCGCGTTAGTGAAGCCTTAACTGACGTTGAGCTGAATGTATCAGCTCAACTTTTTAATATTATGAAAATGAAAAGTGGGTTTATGATTCCCTCGATGCTCAACAACGATTTGTAAGCTAGCCTTTCCTCTTGCCCGAAGAGCGTGTCTGGAGCTAACTGTAGCGCGTTGGTCGCTGCTTCTTATTTCTTCCCCCATGATTTCTGTCGTCAAAATAATCATAATGTCTGCGTTCATTGGTATTAGCGCCAACATGATCTAGTCTTTTACAGTCAGGTTACACACTATTTATCAAAGCCCGTGAATCCGGAGCTATTGTATAGCACCTTAGTGGACGTATTACGTAGCAGGAAAACAATCAATAAAAATGTAGATTCATAAGGCGTATATGATTAACAAAGAGATTGATATCAACAATATCGATGAGGGTGTTGATCGTAAACAACTGGCGCAATTAAAACAGCGTTTTATCGCGCTTAATCAACAGCGCTATGCGCGCACTTGTGATGCGCTGTCTGAGCGTCAGCAACAATTTTTAAAACTCTTACCCTTACTCTTTCACGTCAATCACCCTATGTTACCGGGTTATATATCGACCACAGTTCCTTGTGGTGTATCAGGCTATAAGCCGGAAAAAGAAGAAGTAAGGCTGGCAAAAATAATGGCACGTAGTTTTCACTACGTGCGCGATTTACAAGTGAGTGATGCATCGATTGATGCGTTATTTGCGATGGGTAGCATAGGTACAATTGCACACAGTGATACCAGTGATTTTGATATTTGGATTTGTCATTCAGCGTCACTGTCTTTGCCAGATCAACAAAAATTACAACAAAAATCAGAGTTGATTGGTCGTTGGGCGGCTCAGCACATTCATTTGGAAATTCACTGCTTTTTAATGCGCAGCGATAAATTCAGTGAATATCAACGCAGTAGCTTGAGTAGCGAAGCCAGTGGCTCAGCGCAGCATTACTTACTGCTGGATGAATTTTATCGCACGGCGTTATGGTTGGCAGGTAAGGTTCCGCTATGGTGGTTTGTGCCGGCTGCACAAGAAGCTAATTATGATAACTATACTCAGATTTTATTGAGTAAGCGTTTTATTAAGGCGGAAGAGGTCATTGATTTTGGTGGCTTGCCGGAAATTCCTCCCAACGAATTTATTGGAGCGGGTATTTGGCAGCTTTATAAGGCAATTGAATCACCTTACAAATCCGTGTTAAAGCTGCTCTTGTTAGAAGTATACGCGAGTCATTTGCAGTCATCTCATGCTGACCATAGCACGAGTAGTGAATCATTAGCATTGGTGTTCAAGCGAGCCATTTATGCCAGTGATCCTAATGTCGATCTTTTAGATCCTTACCTCATGGTTTATGCCTGCATCGAATCTTATTTAATGGCGCGTGGTCAATTGCAGCGATTGGATTTGGTGCGTCGGTGTTTTTATTTTAAGGTAAATAAACCATTATCCAGTAATAGCCGTCAGCCACATAAATCGTGGCAGAGAGTATTGTTGGAGTCTGTCGTTGCTAAATGGGGATGGACTGCTCACGAATTACATATGCTGGATAATCGCGCTTATTGGAAGGCGCCTCATGTAATCGCTGAACGTAGTTTATTGGTTAATGAGTTAAGTCATAGCTATCGATTGCTCATGGAATTAAATCAACAAATAGATGCTGATGCTGCTATCAGCAGCGAAGAGCTGATGATTTTAGGGCGTAAATTACATGCAGCGTTTGAGCGCAAGGCAGGAAAAATTGAATGGATTAATCCGGGAATTTCGCGTGATTTAAGTGAAGATGCCTTATGTTTTGTGCGCGACGAGTTGCATGTAGAGGAAAGTTGGCAAGTGGTGCGTGGTAGTCAAAACGATTTGGCGTTGCGGCAGGTGGATGTTGCCCCCATTAAACGAGCGCGCAGTTTACTGGAGTTACTATTGTGGTGTTATGCCAATGGTATTTTAGTGCAATCGACCAAAGTGGATATTGTGGGTAAGCATTTCTTGCTAAGCCCTGTGCAAAAACAGCAATTGTTGCAAACCTTGGCGAATTGGTTGCCGGTTCCTATAGCGGCAGTTGAGCATGAGAAATTTATAGGCTCAGCACAAATTACTCGGATGTTATTCTTTTTTAATATCGGCGTTGAACCGCAGCAAGAGTTGCACAAAAAAGGATTGCAGATGCTCAGTAGCCAGCATGACGCCCTGGGGTATAGCGGTTTTAAGGAAAACTTGGTTATTAATGCGGATGTGATTCAAATTAATTCGTGGGGCGAGTTGGTGTGTCGTCATTTTGCGGCAGATGCGTTAGTGAATATGCTGCTGCATTATTTGCGCTTATTTCCAGTGGGTAAAAGCGTGCAATTACCGGAGTTAATCATTCGTTGTTTTAGTAGTGGTCAAGGCAGCAATATTGCGCATCGACTAACGGAATTATGGCGCGATATTATAGCTTGTTATTATTCAGGTACTCGACCACGCCATTCCCGTTATGTGTTTGAAGTGGGTGATGAATATTGGCTCTTGCAGATATTGCAGCAGCAGCCACACATGGTGCGCTTTAAACAATATGAAAAATTATTGGAAAAATTGGGGCAGGCACAAACGGATTTTAGCCCCATCGTCATTGATCGCTACGCCCTTCATGATAAAGCCTTGAAGAAAATTGCTGAAGCCGTAAAACAATCCGGCGTTTATCTTTTTTATCAGGTAAAAGGAGAGTCGGCTGCTATCTATATAGTCGATGAAAAAGGCTCGTTATTTACGATGAATATGCCGTTTCACAACCAACAAACACTCTTGCGACCACTGATTGGTTTCATTCGTGCCGCTATGCGGAGGCAACAGTTGGAAGGTGATATTAGTGGTGTGGTGGATATTGCTGTTTATGAATTAACAAACGATGGTAAGCAGATCTCCTTATTAAACACGCGGCAACTTCAGCAGGATTTAACACAGCTGCACTTTATTAATATTAAAGCAATAGCGGATTTGGATGCGGAAGATAACATTCAATTTACCGTCTATTGCGACGAGCAAGAATTTTCTGCGCTTGCCTATGGTGCTGATGTGTTTACCGCGATTGCACGTTATATTTTTAAGCGCCGTCAGCAGGGCGAAAAGTATCCCTGTTACATCACGGATTTAGATTTGTCTCTCTGTCACGATGCTATCGCGCAACAAACTGGGCTGCAATTGGGTCATTATTTACGCATAAAAGCGGAATTAGAACAGCAGCTCACAGCAGCACTCCAAGCCTTACAGGCTGGCTAATTGTCATAGCAACCTTGCGATGTGAATTCAGATCTCTACGATGAATCTCGAGTTAAGGATGGTAAAAAAATTGGCTCCTGTGGTTGATTCTTATAAGCTAGGCGCCTTCGCGTTTTCTTTGTATGGGAAGGCTATAACATAATTTTTACAGTGGAATGATAATGAATAAATTCTCATTTTTCAGTGGCGCACGCGCTGCTATGTCTCCCTTGGTCGTCGGTGGATTGATATTACTGTCGAGCTGTTCTAGCGATAAACACAGGGCATCTTCAGTGGCATGTGATGATCACTCTGTCTCTGATTGCGTTGAGTCGCTATCGCTACATGTGCCATCACCAGAATGGCAGGATCAAATTATTTATTTTTTGATGATTGATCGTTTTAAAGATGGTAATCCTGCCAATAATGATCAAGGAAAAGGTGAGTATGCGCCGCAAAAAGATGGGCATTTTAGTGGTGGCGATTTACAGGGCGTGATTCAACAGCTGGATTATATTGAGGAGCTGGGCGCAACCGCCGTTTGGACTACACCACAAGTGGCTAATACCTGGTGGGATCCCCGTGTGCATTACGGTGGGTACCATGGCTATTGGGCGCGCGATTTTAAAAGTGTGGATGAACATTTTGGTACGCTGCGCGATTATCAATTGCTATCCCATCATTTACATAATCGCGGTATGTATTTAATTCAGGACATAGTGGTAAATCACGTTGGGAATAATTTTTCTTATTTGGAAGGTTATAATCCAGACGATGTTACACAATATTTTTCATTGAATACTGAAGCGCAGCCTACCAGTGCGCCTACGCAGTATCCTTTTAATATGAACGATGTGCGCAATCCAGAGCATCGCAAAGCAGCGATTTATCATTGGACGCCGGAAATTAAGGATTTTTCGGATCCAATACAAGAGCAAACCTATCAAACGGGGATGTTGAATGATTTAAACACCGAAAATCCCGTTGTGCGTAAAGCCTTAAAAGATTCCTTTCGCTTTTGGATTGAAAACGCGGGTGTGGATGCCATGCGCATCGATACGGTTAAATATGTAGAGCCTGAATTTTATCCGGATTTTCTTCACGCAGACGATGGGGTGGTGGCAGCAGCGAAAAAAACCGGCCGCGATAATTTTTTAAGTTTTGGTGAAATTTTTTCAACGTCAACGCCCTACAACAATGAAGGCGAAGAAAAAATTCTGGGTTATATGGATTCACCGGCGCGCAAAAGCATCACCTCACCCATTGGTTTTCCCCTGTATAAAGACATAAATCGTGTGTTCGCTGGCGGTAGCCCCACTCGTTATTTGTCTTATCGTTTAATGGCGCAAATGCGTTTGTATCCGCATCCCTATTTGGCGGTCAATTTTATTGATAACCATGACGTTGAGCGCTTTTTGGCGAGTGGTAGTGTTGATGCATTTAAGCAAGCCTATGCGCTCATGTTTACGGTGCCGGGCATTCCCGCTATTTATCAGGGTGATGAGCAAGTCTTTACCGAAACTCGCAAAGCTATGTTTGCGGGCGGTTATAAAAATGAAGGGAAAGATTATTTTGATCAAACCTCGGATATGTATCGCTTTATAAAATCGCTGGCGGAATTGCGTAAATCCAATAAGGTGTTTTCGCGGGGTAGTTTAACGATTCTGCAAGATAACAGCAGTGGTCCCGGTGTACTGGCCTACGCGCGCGAGTATCAGGGTGAAAAGGTCTATGTCGTTTTTAATTCTTCGGAAAGTGCAACACTCATTAATGGTTTGCCTACCAGTGTTCGCGCGGGTTATGAACCTAAGGTATTACTCGCCAGCAATTTTAACGATGTGTTACATGTGTCGGCTGATGGAAAATTAACACAAATTTTGCCGCCGCGTTCGGTTGTAGTATTTGCCGGAGTGAAAGCCGCACAAGAAAAAAAGGGGCTGGCCCATGTGGATACTCTGAGTATTACCCAAATTCAGCCGCGTTATATCAATCAAAAACAAGCCATGATTGCCGGTAAGGCAACGCAAGCCAATGCAACCTTAATGCGCATTATTGATGGCCAAATTAGCACTGCAAAAACCTTTCAAGCCGATGCGCAAGGTCATTGGCAGGTTGACTTGCCTGTCGGTAATTTGGGTGAGCACAAGCAAACGCTGGAAATTTATTGGGCTGATAAAAATATCGCCACCGCGCCCTATGTTTATGAATCGACTTATCAGTCAGTGGACTATCGCGCGAGGGTAAAAGATCCCTTGGGTGATGATACCGGCTTGACTAAAAATTATCGGAAGCCAACGCACGATACGATTGGCTGCCAAATGGATATGACAGAAGCAGAGGCGCGGGCAAGTGGGCGTATTATGGTATTGAGTCTGCGTATGTGCGATGTATCAACGCTGTGGGGACCGCCTAATTTGTTTGATCATGTGGCGGTCAGCACCTTTTTTTCTGTGCCGGGGCAAAAAGGTTTGCGCGTGCTGCCGCAAATCGGTGGGGAATTTCCACGCGCAACAGGGTGGAATTTTGCACACATTGCCTATGGTTGGGGTAATTATGTTTATACCACCGATCACGCCTCTGCGAGTAAAGAAGGTTACAAATTGGGTGTGGCGCCCAAAATTATCGTCAATAAAGAAAAGCGTCTCATTGAATTTCAATACGATGCGGATGTTTTTGGTCTCCGCGACTGGCGTGGCGTTGGTATTTATGTGACCACGTGGGATAAAGCGGGCGAGGGTGGTTATCGGCCGCTGGTTGCTGAGCCAACCATGTGGAGTTTTGGTAGTCCGACGGCAAATGCCCCGTTAATTTTGGATGAACTCTGGCTACAATTGTAAGCCTGTAAATCCTGAGTCATTGTTGCTATTGAAAAGCCCCGTCACCCAATCAGTGTAGGGGCTTTTTTATTGGCTTGAATTTGTTGTGAGCTTGCGTTGGGCAGGGTTATACTGCCCCGTCTTTAATCGCACCTTTTATCACAATTAAAAGGGGTAGTAGCGGGTGAGTATCCATGAAAACGGCTGTTATTTTATTCTCTCTTTGCGTCTGTCTTTGTGCCTGCGGCCAAAAAGGTCCACTCTATATTCCTCAATCGGATAAGCCGACAGAGGAAGAGTCTGCATTAGAAAAAGCCCAGCGATGAATATTGGCCAACACCATCACAATTGATTGTCAGAATTCATGGATAGTTACCTTTGCTGTCCCAACAGATTTTAATATGAGAATTTTTTATGCAACATTTTTCTGAACGCAACGGCGAGCTTTATATCGAGAACACGCCACTGAGTGCTGTTGCTGCGCGTTTTGGAACGCCCTGTTATGTGTATAGCCGCGCTGCATTCACACAACAATATTTATCCTATGCCGATGCTTTGGGTGATCATCCTGGCATGGTGTGTTATGCCATTAAAGCCAACTCAAATTTGGCGGTATTGAATGTGCTGGCGCGTTTAGGCGCGGGTTTTGATATTGTTTCTGGCGGTGAGTTGGAGCGCGTATTGCGTGCTGGCGGTAAGCCAGAGCGTATTGTGTTCTCTGGCGTAGGGAAAAGCGTTGAGGAAATGGCGCGTGCGTTGGATGTCGGTATTTTTTGCTTTAATGTCGAATCTGAAGCTGAGCTGGAATTGTTAGCACAGGTTGCGGCCGAAAAAGGTAAAGTTGCGCACATATCATTGCGCGTCAATCCCGATGTCGATGCAAATACGCACCCCTATATTTCTACGGGTTTAAAAGAAAATAAATTTGGTATTGGGATTGAGCGTGCTCCCGCTGTTTATGCGCGGGCGCAACAATTACCCAGCCTAGCGATAAAAGGTTTGGACTGTCACATAGGTTCGCAGCTCACTCAGCTTACGCCATTTTTAGATGCACTTGATCGTTTGTTGTTATTGATTGATGAGTTGGCGGGTCAAGGTATTCATATATCGCATTTGGATTTGGGGGGTGGTTTGGGCGTCACTTATCGCAATGAAACACCGCCGCCAGTGGCTGAATACATGGCCGCGATCAAACGCAAATTAGGAGATCGTAACTTGTCGCTTATGTTTGAGCCTGGTCGTTCTATATCGGCTAATTCCGGTGTGCTCTTGACTAAAGTGATGTTTTTAAAACCCACAGAGCATAAAAATTTTGCGGTGATTGATGCGGCCATGAACGACAATATTCGTCCGTCGCTTTATCAAGCGTGGCAAGATATTCGTCCGTTGAAGCCGCGTGCGGCGGATGTAAAAAAATGGGATTTGGTTGGCCCTATTTGTGAGACCGGCGACTTTTTAGGTAAAGATCGCGAGTTAGCACTCGAGGCCGGAGATTTATTGGCGGTGATGTCAGCGGGTGCTTATGGTTTTAGTATGAGCTCCAATTACAACACCCGTGGCCGTGCAGCTGAGATTATGGTGGATGACGAACAAATGCATCTTGTGCGTGCGCGTGAAAGTTTTGAAGACATGGTACGTGGTGAAACTCTACTGCCTGATTAATTGCCATCGACAAAAAATGATGGCTAGTTTACACAAGTATTTGAACAATTAGGGTGTATGAGATGCGGCTACGTTTTAGCAAAATGCATGGCTTAGGTAACGACTTCGTGGTTATCGATGGCGTAAGCCAAAGTGTGCGTTTGTCACCCGAAAAAATTCGCTATATTGCCAATCGCAATTTTGGTGTAGGTTGCGATCAAATTTTAGTGGTCGAAACGCCCGATAATCCCGATGTTGATTTTCGCTATCGCATTTTTAATTGCGATGGTAGTGAAGTGGAAAACTGCGGAAACGGCGCGCGTTGTTTTGCTGTGTTTGTGCGTGAGCGTAAATTGACTGGCAAGCGTGTGATCAAAGTAGAAACGGCAGGCGGCATTATTGAACTGAATGTGCGTGAAGACGAACAAGTCAGTGTGGATATGGGTGTGCCGCGGTTACTGCCGGAAAAAATTCCTTTTGTTGCCGATGCACAAGCCATCGTTTATTCATTGGATGTTGCGGGTAAATTTGTTGATATATCCGCAGTCTCTATGGGAAATCCCCATGCTGTATTGGTAGTGGATAATGTAAAAACTGCCGCGGTTGCCGAGCTGGGGCCAATTATCGAAAAGCACCCCCGGTTTCCGGCGCGGGTTAATGTTGGTTTTATGCAAATTGTATCGCCGCATGAAATTAATTTGCGCGTATTTGAGCGTGGCGTGGGTGAAACGCTTGCCTGTGGTACGGGCGCTTGTGGTGCAGTTGTGGCTGGGCGCTTGCGCGGTTTATTGGGCAGCAGTGTAAAAGTAAATTTGCCAGGTGGTAGTTTGCAAATTGAATGGGGTGGTGATGGCAAACCTGTGATGATGACAGGCCCAGCGACCACAGTATTTCACGGACAAATAAAATTATAATTATGACCGATAATCATGTGCCTACCTTGGCTGATCCATTAGAGCCGGAACAAATTGTTGCCTATTTACAAGAGCACCCTGATTTTTTTGTGAATCATCAGGAACTTCTGGCAGAGCTCACACTGCCTCATGAAACGGGCAGTGCTGTGTCCTTGGTGGAGCGTCAAGTATCTATTTTGCGTGAGCGCAATATTGATATGCGTCATAGATTGAGTAAGTTGCTCGATAATGCGCGTGAAAACGATAAGCTCTTTGATAAAACCAAGCGCTTGGTGCTGACGTTGCTCGAAGGGCAAGACATGGGTGATATTATCGACGCGCTCTATTACAGCTTCGATAAAGAATTTAATATTCATTTCACCAGTGTAATTTTATTCGGTAACCCTGACAAAGTGCCCAGCAGCCAAGCGCGTATTATCTCTATTGCAGAGGCGCGCGATTCTATCGGTGTGTTGTTGAAAAATAATCGCGCATTATGCGGTACTTTAGCCGCCAAAGAATTAGCGTTTATTTTTGGTGATCGTGCGAGTGAAATTGGTTCAGTAGCAACTGTGCCCTTGGTCCATGGCAGTGCCTTTGGTATTTTGGCCATCGGTAATCGTGATCCACAATATTATCGTTCCAGTATGGGCACTTTATTTCTGGGCTATATTGCAGAAGTATTGAATCGTCTCTTGCCAAAATATTTACCACGATAATTCGTTAAGTGCGCGGTATCTCTGCGCATTTGCTACATCTGAAGCAGGGCTTTATGACGACCGATCAATTGCCATTTGCCGCCGAGTTGACAAGTTTCCTCACTTATATGCGCAGTGAAAAACAATTTTCTGTGCATACACAAAAAAATTACCAACGCGATTTGGAGAAGTTCCAAGTATTTTGTGTACAGCAATCCATTCATGCATTGGATGCCGTGCAAGTTCGTCATGTGCGCACTGCTGTTGCTTTGCTGCATCGACAGGGTCTGAGTGGCAAAAGCTTGCAGCGCTGGTTGTCATCTTTGCGCAGTTTTTTTCAGTTTTGTATTCGGCGAGGCGGTTTAAAAGTAAACCCTGCGGAGGGTATTGCAGCACCAAAGTCGCCCAAAAAATTACCTAAGACGCTGGATGTCGATCAAACGGCACAATTTGTTGAAGTGGCTGGCAATAGTTTTATGGCCTTGCGCGATCGTGCACTTTTGGAATTAATTTATTCCTCCGGTCTGCGTTTGGCGGAAGTGGTGAGCGTTAATATGGCGGATATCGAGTGGGCTGATGCCATGCTTACCGTAACCGGTAAAGGCAAAAAAACGCGTAGCTTGCCGATAGGCTCCGCAGCCATGCAGGCGTTGAAAGAGTGGTTGCCAATGCGCGCACAGTATTCACAGCCCAGTGAGCATGCGTTGTTTACCACTCAACGTGGTTCGCGTATTAGCCATCGTGCTGTGCAAGTGCGTTTACAGCAACTGAGTTTGCAGCAGGGTATGGATAATCCTGTTCACCCACATATGTTACGTCATTCTTTTGCGAGCCATATGTTGGAGTCCAGCGGTGATTTGCGTTTGGTGCAAGAGATGTTAGGTCATGCCAACATTTCTACCACGCAGGTGTATACGCATTTGGATTTTCAACATCTTGCGAAAGTCTACGATAAAGCACACCCTCGCGCGTTGCGTAAACATATTCCTGCGGATGAATAAGGTGCGTTACAGCAAACGCTGTATCGGTAAATCCGGATACGCTTTTTGAACACGAGTGACGGTGTGCTGCAAGATCCCATCGGCTTTAATCGGGCCTAAATATTCACACAGTGCAACATACGCCAGATTAATCACTTGCTGCATGGATTTAATATCCAAGTAGGTGTCGCTGAGCGGTGTCATTTGGCTAAGCCATGCGTGTATGTCCCAGCGCAGTTGAGTTGGGATGGATGTCGATTCCAAATTATCTAATACAAATAATCGAATTCGCATGGCTAAATCGCCGCCGGAATATTCAATTAACCCGTCAACAAAATTCATAAACATCATTAGTTCTGGATTGTTGCTGGTATTTTTTTGTTTGAGTGCCCAAGATTTTCGTTTTGCGGCAGTATTTTGTTGCGCTTCAGAAATCATCTCATCTTGCAGTTTTGATAAAGCTTGAATAAGTGCCTGTAACATGCGCGAACGTAAGGGAGCTAAGGCCGTGGAGTCACAGAGTTCACGCAAAAAATGTTGCAGCGCAAAATTGCGTTGTAGTGCGTATTTTTCGTCCCACAAAAACAGGGCGTGCGCTAATGTTTTTCCTTGAATAAAAGGAGTTAGCGCTTCTTCAATAGCTCTACGTTTTTGTATAGATTTCACAAGCGGCCTCGCACAAACGTTATAAATTATGGAGTGAAATGGGCAGTGTTAGCGTGGGTTATAAATCGTGTCTTGATTTAGGGCGCTGGTATTTTGAAATTCGGGGTAACCAATTTCCGCGTGTTCGGTAATATCTAGTCCGCGCTGTTGATGCAGAGGGCTGGCTTTCATGCCAATGGTGATGTCGAGCAAATAATAGAGCACAAAAGCAATGCCGAATCCCCAAATAAAGGCGACCACTACGCCCAGTATTTGTACCCCGATTCGATCAAGGTTGAATAAATCGCCCGCGTAAAACATGCCCGCCGCAATCGTGCCCCACGCGCCGCACAGTCCGTGAACACTGACTGCATCCACCACATCATCAATTTTGAACGACACCAGAATCTGTGATCCAACCACGGTAAGAATACCGGCGAGTAAACCCGTTGCTATCGCAAATTGGGGATCCATGGTGGCACAGCCAGCCGTAATACCCACGAGGCCGCCCAAGCTACCATTGACGGTACTGGTTAATAAAATCGGTTGTTTATAAAGGCGAGTGGTGAGCATGTAACCGAGAGCGCCAGCGCAGGCAGCGAGATGGGTATTCAGTGCAATTTTTCCAATATCCACGTTTGCTGCAAGCGTTGAGCCAGCGTTAAAACCAAACCAACCAAACCACAAAATAAATCCGCCCAGTGCGACTAGCCCTAGATTGTGTCCCGGTATCACGCGCGATTCACCACTGGCGCTAAAGCGCCCTAAGCGAGGCCCCAGCACTAAAATACCGGCGAGTGCGACCCATCCTCCAATGGAGTGAACTACCGTAGAGCCAGCAAAATCTACAAAACCCATGGCTTTTAGCCAGCCTTCTCCGCCGTGGGCGCCACCCCACGCCCAGCTACCAAATACGGGGTATATAAAGCCGCTGACAATGCAGGCGCCAATCAAGTAAGCACTGAAATGGATGCGCTCAGCCATGGCACCACTGGCAATGGTGGTACTGGTGGCTGCAAACATCATTTGGAAAAAGAGAAAGGTCCAATCCCAGGAACTGAGGTCATGGGTAAAAAAATGGCTCGATCCAATCCAGCCACTGTTATTTAGCCCAAACATCAAGCCGTAACCCACGGCCCAGAAAATAATGCCGCCAACGCATGCATCAAGATAGTTTTTCATGATGACATTCACGGCGTTTTTAGCGCGCGACATGCCACTCTCAACCAGTGCAAAACCAGCCTGCATAAAAAACACAAGGATTCCGGTCAGCACTACCCATACGCTATTCAGTGCAAGCTGCATGTCTGCCACAGAAGCCTCAGCCGCCAAACTGGCGGGAGACGCTAAAACTAGGCTAATCGCTATGGGAAGAAAACGCATATGGTGCACCTGAATGGCAAATTGGATGAAACATATTCACCATAGCAACTCATGTGCCATAGCAAAAGATAGCGCAAACATTGAGTTGCCAGTATGAACCAAGTGATAAATCGCATCATATTTGTGCAAAATAACAATTCGTATCCAAAAGTGTGCACAGAAATATGCATTTCAGTAATGGATGTTTTGCTCGGTAATGGTTGAATAATGACTGCTAATTAATTGCCCTGTATGATTTTTTCAATAATTTGGATGGTGATAGCCTGCGCTTGCGCGGAGGAAATCGCGGGTTGCGTTTAGCATCTGTGCAGAGAGGGTAGATTCGTGCCCTTTATTACAACACGACGGTTATGACTGCCAATGATAAGGCTCTGTTAGAAAATGACAGGGGCTTGCTGGGTGCAGGTTGTTGAATCTTCTCGTTGATGCTGCATTAACTCAGCAAGATTGTCGGTAGCCATGGCATCGTCAATAAGGATTTCTTCTTTGCTGTGTTCGCGGTGGCGCAAAATGCCTAGCTGAGTAAACATAGAGGCTTGCGCATCATTCAGTGTTTTGAAGTAGTTTTGCTTCATGTCCACTCCATCCACCCAGGTTTGCACGAAACCCTTATCGGCCTCAGTAGACCAGTGTATGTGCATGAGCACCTGATGCCAGCGCCCTGTTGAGGCGCCGGTTGTGTGTATCCAAAAAGGGCTGGCTGAAGCGGTTTCTTGAAAACTGAGTGCGCTACCTGTGATGTTGAAGCGCATTATTTGTTGAAAGTTGCCGTGTGACTCCCAATAGCCAATGGCATGTTCGTTCTGACTAAGCGGTGATTCAAGGTAAAAGCTAAAGCGAAAGAACGTGTCTTTACCTTCAAAAGTCGCCCCCAGTGGTGGCTTGTATTGTAGTTCGCTGCGGTTTAAGTCTTTTCGACCTTGCCATAAAAACTGTGCATCGCCATTGAGCGTAAACCTAGCGGCGGCTTTGCCTTGACTGACGCAATCTTGAGTAATGGTGATGCCGACGGGGTGAAGTAAATAATCCCACTGACTAAAATCCAAAGTTTCAAAATCGCCTCGCCAGAGAATGGTGCTATGGCATAGTGGCGTCGCCGTACAGAGAAGTGCGATCACTATCAGATGGTGAATTGAGCGTGTTTTCATGGACACCAAAAATAAAAAAGCCGATACAGAGGGCTGTATCGGCAGGCTAACATCGGAGATAAATCAAACAGGGTTGTCGGTGGTTCCATTACAGATGGGTTGAAACGCACGCAATCGATCTTGCATGGTGCTGGATCCCAAGCCTTGACCGCGGAACAGAGTGCCGAAGTTGGCGTGATCATTGTGTAAAGCCATGTAGTTAAGCACGAGGGTTTCCACTAGCAAGTTCACGTTGTTCGCCGCTGGGCTGGATGATGTTTCCACATCGCCACTTGCACGCATGTAGCCGATTTGTTGGTGACGCATTTGCTCGGCTACTGATGCTCCGACCAAAACAGGGCGAGAGGTTGGGTTGTAAACAAGGAAGTAGGCGGAGGCTGTTTGTTGATCATCACCCGTCCAAACCCCTTTACCGCCACCGGCCATGGAATTATCCATCATGCCGTTACTGAATACTGAGCCATCACTAAACACATAAATCATGACCGGTGTGCCTAGTCGCGCTGCGTATTCGAGTACGGCACCGATACATTTACCTACGCGTTCATCGCGCATTTCTCCGGTAGATCTATCGCCGGTGTGGTAGTCGTAACCACCCATGGTGATGGTGCCTGCGGCGGCGTAGCCGTTGAGAACCAGCTTCATCACAGATGCTGTTTTGCGTAGTTCTCCATCCCCATCAAATTCCTCAAGGGTGAGAATACTATCGGGTGCACCAACAATCATGGTGTCGGCGACTGGGTCAATCGCGGTTGGGTCGCCGAAACGCGCGGCAAGGTCGGCACTTTTTACGTAACCACAGTTAATGGTTTTGGTAATTTTTTCGTCTTTTTCAGTATTACCGGTACCTGGGCTAACTGCGCCGAGTTTGGCGTTACTGATCCGGTAGGTAGATTCCATGACTTTTACGGTATCTTCCTGCGACATTAAATTCACCAAATCACCCACATCCACTAAACCCGTTACATCATTAGGGTTATCAATTTTAGTGGGGCGGACTTTGGTGCGAACATCCATTTCCACCAGCGAGGTGGTTGCCATGGAGTTGCCGCCGGAGTCGCTGTTGCGTGAACCGATCAGGTCAACCAAAGAACCACCAGCACCTGCTTTATAGATGTAGTACATAGGGTTGTGCGGGTTATTCGCGGTATCGTTTTCTGAGCGTGCCGCTATAACAGCGCCGTTAACTTGCGCGCGATTGCCTACGGCCAGTTTAGATAAGATGCCTTTGAGTACGGCGCTGCTTGAATGAAATTTAAGACCGAGCTCCGCGTTGATAAGCGGGTTTGCCATGCTATTCAGTGCGGGACTCATATCCGCTGGGAGGCCTTGTTTGCTGTAACCGGCTGCCGTGAGGAAATCCTCCTGCCCATCGTTTTGACCTACCAGCACATTAGAGCCTGCGATGTTTGCACCGCCCGCCAAATCAAAACAAATAAAAGGAATTTTGCCATTGCCCTGCGCGGCAATACCGCATGCAGCGCGCGCCGCTTGCAAGTCGCCGGATAAATCAACCGCGGCTTGAGCACTGGGTGCATTGGCGAAAAAGCCAAAGGCTGCGCCCGTCATCAGCGTGGCCGAACCCGCTTTAAAACCTTGAGCGATAAGCTCACGGCGCGTTACGGGGCGCGCGTGAGTGTTTAGCAGCAATGGAGCGTCTGGGTGAAGGGGTTGTTTATGCTTCATGATGATGTCTCTTTTGCGCTCAAGTGGATTATTGCAACAGCATAACGGCACTGCTCATGCTGGCGGCACAAGCGGCTTTTACTGTTGTGGCGGTACGGCCTGAATCACAGCTGTTGGTATTAATACACGCTGTCATGGTGTCCATCAGATTGTTCAACTCGGTGCGGACACCGCTGGGCGCCGCTTGGTTGCTGAGTGCACTATCGGGGTTGGAACCATCAGCCAGTTCATTGGCCAGCAAACGACTCAATAAGGGCTCGATAATTTGGTTGCGGCCATTGGTATCAAACGCTGCTGCGGGTGCTGCTGCAAAATTAAACCCGGGGAAGTAGGCTGCACGTAGGCTAGTGCTATTCACTAGCTCGTTGCAGTAAGAAACGGCTAATTGTGTGATGCCCATTTGATGAGCGGCGAGGAAGCCGTCCATATTGGTGAGCGTTGGCAATTGTTGTTCTACTTTCAGGTAAGTTGCTGTCACATTGGCATTGGTAGCGGGCACGCTAGTCAACGATGACAAGGTCGCATTGATTTCGCCGAAATCGCGTAAACCCAACAAAGGTTGCTCTGGTGTAACTGCTGCTGGAGCTGGAGCGGCAACTTCAGGCTCAGTGCGAACATGCGTGCGATCACCGATTTGATCAAAGCTCAAGAAGAAAACATCTTCTGTGGGGCCTGATTTCACTTCGATAATAGTGCCCAAACGCGATAAGGCTTGGCGGTTATCTACGATTTGGTCAGCACTAATATCTGTATCCAGATTGGCAAACACTTGGCCGGTCGGTGCTTCGCTGCCATTTACGCCGATACGTATACCTTGCAGAGGGATTGGTGCAGTGGGTACTGAATCATTCAAGTTCGTGAAGAAAGGCGCGCTAAACAAATAACCGTAATCATCCAATTGCTGCACCTCAAACACGATGTAGCTTTCGGGCAAATTGATAAGATCGGATACGCTGAACAATAACAAGTAGCGCGCGCCCACGCCTACCTCGTAATTTTTCTGAATATCAACGGCTGAGAGTGCACGTTTGTGCATAGCCAGGAAGCGAACACTGCCTTTCCATTGGGTGGCTGCAGCACCGGTAACTTCATTACCAACAGCCAGAGCAAAGCCTTTATCCCAATCACGCAATACGGCACCTTTGTCGGCATCTTCAATATCAATCAGCTCACCGTTTACAAAGAGGCGGCGACCATTAATGGGATCAAAAGTGGCGACCACATGCTGCAAGCTGGCTTGAAGTACTTCATCGTTGTCGGGTGTATGTATTTCAGCTTCACCGTTAATATCGCTCTTGTCGGTACGGTTCAAGAAACTGTAGTTGTATTCGTACTGACCGAGAGTGAAGTTGCGTTCCTCGGCGCTGCCGGAATAAGTCACTATTCGCGCAGGATTATTGTCATTCATGCCTTGATCAACACTATCGGGAATAACCCAAGTTTCAATGGAGTATTCGCCGGTGCTAATGATTTGGTTAGCGACTTGACGCGAATGGGTGGTGGTAGCTTGCAAGCGACCACCGCTGTCGATTTTCACACCCCACGCACTGCTCCAATCCACATTACCAATGAGGCTGAGGTCTATACCAGAGCCTGTTGAATCGTAAGCAGTACTGCCTTTTCCGGTTTTAAATTCGTATTTAACGATAACTTCAGAATCGACACGGCCACCTGACGTGAGCACAAACGCATCGGCCAAGCCAACAGCTTTACTGGTCACTAATGAAGGATCAACTTCCACAGCTTCTATGCCATCAGCGAACTCTTGAATAGCGGCTGCCATTTCGGCGGCGTTCTGATTACAGTCGCTCCAGCAATTGTGCGATTCACCGGATAAACGAATCACCAAACGTGAATTAGCCGGTGAATCTAAACGAATTTTGGATTTTGCGGCTTGATAGGCGGCATCCACATCGCTGCTGGCGAAATAAGGTTGTTGTTTTGTGGCTGCAGTTTCCGAGTGGCAGCGAGAGCAATATTCACCGAGGACAGGGTAAATCGTGGTGGAGAATAAAGCAGAGTCATCCGGAAATGATTTGCTGCTCGCGATATCTTTAATGGCGGGTGCAGTAAGTTCCAGCGTATTGGATTCTGTGCCGGCGTCGCCTGCCCAGTTTTGAATCCAGCCAGTAATAAATTCACCACAAGCACTGGCATCTGAAACCCAGCAGTTGTGGCCATTCGCCACCTTGGTAACAAGCCGAGAATCTTCCGGTGAATCGAGATTCACCAAGTTGTTATCAATCACCACTTCATAGGCTGTGTTGATGTCATCTTCACGAGCAAAGTTAGGCGCTTGAGTGGCATGGCAGCCACCGCATCTATCTTTGGGGGCAATTTTTTCCCACAACTCTTTTTGGAATTTATTGATGTCAGCTGTCGCAGCGGGCTTTTCACCTTTATAAACAAAAGGATCAGAACCGCTATTGCCGCCACCAGTGTTAGGATTCGGATTGGTTTCTACATCGCTCCCACTACCTGAACCACAGCCGGTTAACAGCAGTAAACCACTCATCAAACCCGCAATGAGAAGCCGACTCGGTACGAATGAAATTGAAAGAATATTCTTCACGTTAGTCACCTCATTCGCCTTTGCAATAGTCTGCGGTATCGCGGAATACTTGTTTCAAGTGATAACCGCTGTTCGCAAAGTTGTTAGTAAATTCTTCGATTTTTTCTTGGTCGGTTGTGCTACCGGGTTTGCGTAGACACACGTTGTGAAACACTTTTTCAACTTGGCACACAGCAAAGGCTTTGGTGTGTGCTAATTCTTGATTCATACTGCTGGCGCCCGTGCCCCTGCCGGTCAACTCTGGAGAATTCCAGCCCCAACCTAAGTGCATGTTGAGACCTTCACGCCAATAGTTCAGCCACTCATCGTTAGTGGTGATGTAACCGGGTTTAAAGGTGGTGCTGTTTTGTAAATATTTTTTCTCGACACGACTTCCCGTTATGGGGTCAAGCTCGCCCACATTGTTGTAATGAATGGCGCCTTCATCTGGGCTATCGGTGGGGTACTCATAATCATAATAAGCGTAGGCTTTCGCCATGGGGTCCATGCCTGCATGACATCCCATACAGTTATTTAAGAACACGCGACTATCGCCACCGGGGCTGCGACTTACATCTTGACGAATATAATCGGGAACACGGGTGACATCGTGTACTTGCTCCAAGTCGCGGCAGAGATGATTCATTAATGTGAAACGAAACATGGCTCGGTTGGTGCCATCAATAAAAAAGGCACGCGCTGCTGCGCGGGAAGTAATCACGCCTGATGCAGCTTCTGCGGGCAAACCGTTTAGCTCTGATTGAGGACGTTGTACGAGAGTATCTTTCAGGCTAACACCTTGATCTTGTGCTTCTAGATAGTGGTTGTTGTTGCTCTTTGAATACGCAGGTAATCCAGAAGCATTGCTGATATACAGAATGTTGCCGTAGAGCGCGCTGCGGAAATCGACATCATCGCGCACTATGCCGATGATGGTAGCAGTGTAATCATTCAGCGGGGCAAATACGGTTTGCTCGCGATTCGTCCAAGGTGTAGCAAGATTTTTTAAGGTGACGCTGTAGAAGGATTCATTTTCCATCGCTACATCAACCGCGCCGGCCACATCATTGGCTGCTATTTTGTTGCTCATGTCAGCGAGCACTGCCTCGGTAGGAGGAACACCCGCAACACGATTGTGAATTTGAAGGGCTTGTTCGCGCGTACCTGCTTGGGTGTTTACTGCCAGTAACAAAAAGCTGGCAAGCCCCCAGAGCAAGTTGCGCTTTAATGTGGTGCGCTGGGGTAAACGCGAGCGGTGATTGAGTTGGCTATTCACGATAACTCCCAAATACAGTAGAGGTGAACGAACAGGGAAAGAATTTGTATGAGCTAGTATAGGCTAGTCAATGATTAAAACATGAGCATTTGTGGCAGCTGAATTGGCAACTCAATCACAGATTCGCAAGAAAATTTCAAAATATTTTTCGCCACTGCGAGCTTTAATTATTAAAAAATTTTTCAACTGTAAAAATAATTTTAATTGTATGAATTTGTAAGAAATTGCCGAAAAATATCGCTATTTTTTCGGAGTGCGCAAAATTGTTTCTAAGTGTCATTTTTGGGTAGCGGGTGACAAATAGTGTCACGTGTAATTTTCATTTTCTGCATAAAAATCTTTTCACTCTTTGTTTAAAAATTCTGTGCGTTTTTAAGTGGTGTGTGTGCGATGCTAGTACTCCACTCATTTCGTGATTGAGTCGAGAGATTCGCGCATATTATTTATCCAGAATAGTGCGAAGGCTGAGTTATCAGCTATACCTTTAGTACTTTTCTTCCGAGGCGCATTTGCCATGAAACCTACATCAACTGTTTTTGCCCAACACGCTGTGTTGAGCTCCCTTGCGTTGTTAATCGCTCTCGGGGTATCAGGGTGCGGTGGTGGCTCGGGTAATAAGGGAAGTTCGCAAGAGCCAGATCCCGTCGTGGTAGATCTGCCGATCGCTTACGTTAAACGTGTGATTCCGGTCGATGAAGATGAGATGCCTGTGTATCCCAATGTGTTTGATCCTCGCGCGTTCAATCCTGGTGCGGCGCTTTATGTAAAAGATCGTGCTGTACCCTCGGCGATGGAAGTTAATATCACCGAGAATGTCTTTATTGATGATGAAAACTTTACGCCCGATGCGCCTAACTACGATGTGAAAGATCTGAGTACATCAAATGATGGCGCTACCATTTTGTTCTCTATGCGTGCGCCTGAAGACCCTGATGCGGATGAAGATGAGCAGCCTACGTGGAATATTTACGAATATACGTTAGAAACAAAAACCTTGCGTCGAGTCATAAGCTCTGACATCACGGCGGAGCGCGGCGATGATGTGTCGCCCATTTATTTAATGGATGGCTCTATTTTATTTGCCTCAAATCGCCAAACGCGCAGTCGGGAAATTTTGTTAGATGAGGGGCGTCCTGCTTATCAATCAGTGACGGAGCGCGATGATGAGTTGAAAACATTCTCGCTCCACAGAATGAAAGCGGATGGTACTGAAATACAGCAAATTTCATTTAACTTGAGTCACGATTTTCAGCCGTTACTTTTACAGAATGGACGTATTTTGTTTACGCGTTGGGATGGTGCACCGGATCGTTTGAGTTTGTATACCGCCAACCCCGATGGTACCGACGTGCAGCTGTATTTCGGTTATGAAAGTTTGAATCAAGAGCCGGAGGACGATACCCAAACAACACCGCGATTGTTCCATCCACAAGAATTACCCGACGGTCGTATTGCTGCCATTTACATGCAAAATGAAATGAGTTTGGGTGGCGATATGATTGTCATAGATGCGACCAATTCCGTTGAGGGGGCTCCGGCTTCTATATCATCTAATCCTATTCCTATCGAATCAGACGTGGTGTCTCTTCACGGTAAATTTGCCTCGCTCTCCCCACTATATGATGGCACCGATCGTTTATTGGTAAGTTGGAGTCAATGTCGCTTGCGCAACATAACCACTGAACAATTGCTCCCCTGTACAACGGGTCTGCTAAATGAAGAGGGCGTGCCTGTCGATGAAAATGGTGATCCTGATACGAATTTGGAAGAGGCGCCGCCGTTTTACGGTGTTTGGATTTATGATTTGACCGACGATACGCAATTGCCGGTTGTGCTCGCCGAAGAAGGTTTTATCATCACTGAAGCGGTGGTATTAGAGAGTGCAGCCAGGCCTACTTATATAGCCCCTGATATTGATATCAGTCTCGCGGCTGAGAATGTTGGCTTGTTGCATATTCGCAGTGTTTACGACATGGATGGCACTTTCAATCGTTTGGGAGCCAATCAAAACCTCACTTATGATGCCCTCAAAGCAGCACCCGCTGATCAGCGACCAGCGCGCTTTTTGCGGTTAGTAAAACCTATACCTATTCCTGATGATGACACGTTGGATGATCAGGACGATAACGTTTACGGCAACCTTATGGGTGGGCAAGTAAATGGTTCCCGTGAAATTCTAGGCTATACGCCGATACAACCCGATGGCTCAGTGCAGTTGAGAGTTCCGGCCGATGTGTCATTCAGTTTTGAGGTGCTGGATAGAAATGGTCGTCGCATTCAAGCGCGTCACCCCGTATGGATTACCTTGCGCCCCGGCGAAACACGCGAATGCCATGGTTGCCACAATGCTAACAACACCGACGTTGTGCATGGCCGTATGGATGAGTTGCAGCCAGCGCCTTTGAATTCGGGCGCAACGACAGCGGCAAACTTTACCAATACGCAGCGCTATGAGCGTTTGGGTGTGCCTGTAGTACCGCAAATCGGTCAAACCATGGCGCAATTCGCAGCAGAATCCACCTACTGTACTAACCCAACAGATCCTGCTACCTGCTACCCGATGCAAGGTCCATTGCCTGATCAGAATCTTGCAATTCCCAGTGTTGATCTCGTTTACCGCGATGAATGGAGCGCTCCGACTATCACGCCAACGCCATCATTTGAGTACCTTTATAACGATCTGATCCCTGGTGCTGAGCCAGAAGACATTCCAGCGCCTGTTAACGAAGGTTGTCGCATGGAATGGAGCGCAGCCTGCCGGGTGGTGCTCAATTACGAATATCACATACAGCCCTTGTGGGAACGTGATCGTGGTGAAATGACGATTGGTGATTTCACGGGTAATAGTTGTTTGGGGTGCCATGCGTCTACGGATGCGGATGGCTTGGTTCGTGTTCCTGCAGGACAATTGCAATTAGGTCGTGCTAAAGCGGCAGCGAATCAGCCAATGCTCTCCTATAATCAGCTGGTTCAGCAACGCAATCGGCAAATTTTGCTAGAGGGCGATATTCTCACCACGGCTATACCTGTGTGTGAATTTGAAGTTGATATGGATGATATTCCTGAATGCGTGGTGCCGCCGCTGATTGATGGCATTCGTCGCTGTGCGGATATCCTGGACTGCGACTTCGAACAGTTGGATGTGCTGGATGAAAACGGTGTTGTGGTCGATAGAGTGTTGGAACTGGATGAGTTAAATCAACCTATTCCTCGTACAGAAGTGCAAACTATTAATGCCTTGGTTAGTCGTGCGGGTGCCAATAACAGCGCTGCTTTCTTCAGGTTTTTCCGTACGGAAGGTCAAACCCACTACAATCTGTTGAACGATGCAGAATTAAAATTAATTTCTGAATGGTTGGATCTTAACGGACGTTACTACAACAACCCGTTTGAGATGTCGATTCAAGAATAACGTCATTAGCAAGGATAAACGTGCAAAAAAAATCTACGCATTATCACTGGGCACTACTGACGAGCATGGCGTTGTTCAGCCTGTTTGCAATGGCGCCTGCTCAGGCGACAAGCTTCTTTAGTCAGTGGTTTGCTAGAGAGGCCCCACTGCAAGTGAAGGTCAATGATGCATTCATTAATATGCACTCAGGTCCTGGACGAGGCTATCCTATTTTTCATGTGGTCGAACGCGATGAAACAATCACTTTATTAAAAAGTCGCACCGATTGGATTAAGGTAAAAACACAGCGTGGACTCGTGGGCTGGATTAAACGCACTGACATGTTGCTCACGCTGTCTCCCGATGGGTCGGTTCCCGATTTCCCTGAACAAAAACAAGAAGATTTTCTGGAGGATCGCTGGGAAATGGGGCTTGCCTACGGTGACTTTGCGGGTGCAGATGCACTGGCGTTAAATCTGGGTTATCGATTCACAAAAAATTTATCCGCTGAATTGCGTTTTGATGAAAACACAGGGCAATTTTCGGATAGTGAAATTCGCGCGGTTGCAGTGTTATTTCAACCTTTTCCTGCGTGGCGAGTATCGCCATTTTTTAGTGTAGGGGCGGGCAACATTAAAACCTTTCCCAGTTCCACACTGGTCGCAGCCGAAGACCGTGATGATGATTTGCTGCAAACCAGTTTAGGTACTTATGTACATGTCTCGGGTCGTTTTTTTATGCGGCTTGAATATGCGAACCACTATATTCTTACAAGTCGCAATACCAACGAAGAGGTTAATGAATGGAAAGTCGGATTCAGCGTCTTTTTCTAGCAGCATTATTGCTGAGCGCGGCGAGTTTCAGCGGCCTTGGGTATGCTCAAGAAGGCACATCGTCAGATGACGATGAGCTTGGGCAAATTATTAGTCCTGATATTAAGCGTCGCACCATCAAAGAAGATGATCTTGATAGTGAAAACCTTGAAGTGGGCATGTTTACCGGCATTCTGAATATTGAGGATTTTGGTTCAAACCCTGTGCAAGGCGTTAATGTTGATATTCATATTACGGAAAGTTTTTTTATTCAATTGAACTATGCCATCAGTCGCACAGAAAAAACTAGCTATGAATTGCTCAGTGGCGGTGTTGAATTGCTAACCGACGAGCAGCGTGAGTTCAGTTATTACAATGGTTCCCTTGGGTATAATTTTTTACCTGGGCAAATTTATTTTTCCGATAAGTGGACATTCAACAATCATTTTTATTTGGTTGCCGGTGCAGGCAATACCTTGTTCGCAGAGAAAGATTACTTTACCTACAATCTAGGTGCAGGCTTACGCTTTTATGCAACAGATTGGTTGGCGTTGGATCTGAGTATGCGCGGTCATAGTTTTACTCATGAATTATTTGGTGAGGAAAAAACAATTACTAATTTAGAGTCACGTTTTGGTTTGTCCTTATACTTTTAAGCAAGTTAATTGTAGTGAACCAGTAGGGTTTATTAATGGGGTTATTATTATGTTGCTAAAAAAATGCCTGATAAAAAAAATGATTCATTTAAGTTTTGCAGTGATGGCGGGTGCGTTTGCAGTATCTGCCAGTGCTGATCCAGCCCCCGATTTCACCTTGCAAAGTAGTACGGGTGAAAATGTTCGCTTGGCGGAACAGCGTGGCCAAGTTGTCATGCTGAACTTCTGGGCTTCTTGGTGCGGCCCTTGCCGCCAAGAAATGCCATTGTTGGATGCAATGTACAAGCGTTATAGCAGTGCAGGCTTTCAGTTTTATGGCGTGAATGTTGAAGAAGATAATACAGACGCAAAAAAATTGTTGAAGGAATTAGGCGTGACTTTTCCTGTGTTGTTTGATCCTGAAAGCAAGGCGAGCAAACTTTACAACGTGGATGCAATGCCCACCACAGTGGTTATTGATAAAAAAGGTGAAATTCGTTTTGTGAATCGCGGTTACAAACCCGGTGATGAAAATAAATACCGCGATCAAGTTCGGGAGCTGATTCGCGAATGATTGGCTGTCGCGCGATAAAAATAATGCTCATTGGCGCCAGTATTTTTTTGTGCGCCTGCAGCCCCATTAAACCTTGGGTAAAACCTTATGAGCGGCAAAATATTGTGGATGAGATCATGAGTTTTGATCGCGACCCCGTTGCCAATTCTTATTTACACCACGTATACGACGCGCGTGAGGCGGCGCGTGGTGGTGATGGTGCATCGGGAGGTGGATGTGGTTGTAACTAATAAAAAGATTATTTGCGCAGGATTATTTTTTTTGCTCTCTGCTGTAACGACAATTGTCTCAGTCTCAGCCGCTGTTCTGCCAGATGAGCGAATTGATTTCCTGTATCACGGCTATGAAGGCGGTGGTGCTGAAATCAGTGGTCCATCCGTTTTAATTCGGAAAAATATTGGCTCGTCGGTATCGGTTACCGCAAATTATTATGTAGACATGGTTACAAGTGCTTCGATTGATGTGGTTACAAATGGTAAGCAAGGCAGGGGTGTTGATCTGATGACAGGTGCAACACAATACAGCGAGGAGCGAAAAGAGCAGGGCTTCAGTGCACAGTACATGGTGGATAGATCAACAATGAGTGTTGGCTACACATCCAGTAAAGAAAATGACTACGATGCAACAACCTACAGTTTAGGAATTGATCAGAGTTTTTTTGGTGATCTGACTACTCTCGGTTTTGGTGTGAGTTTTGGTGATGATATTGTAAGGAATAATTATGACGAGACCTATCTTAGAGAATTGCAGCGAAGAAAGTACAGCCTTAATGCATCGCAAATTATTACTAAAAATTTACTGACATCATTTAGTATTGATAGCGCCTCTGATCAATGTCTAAATTTGTTAGAAGAAGAGAGTTGTCTCAATAATCCATACCGGCAATACCGTTATGAAAATTCTTTGACGGGCAGTTATCTATGGGATTCTGAAAAATATCCGCATACTCGCAATAGTGATGCTGTTGGGGTGCGCGCTGTATATCACCTGCCTTGGCGTGGTTCAGTGCGCACTGATTTCCGCAGCTTTAAAGATAGCTGGGGTATAGAAGCGCAAAACTATGAAATCCGCTACACCCACGTGTATCGCAATAATTGGATTATTGAGGGCAAGTTCCGTGGTTATCAACAAAAAACGGGCGCTAATTTTTACAGCGATTTATTTCCCTTTGAGAAGTCGCAAAACTTTATGGCTCGCGATAAAGAGCTTAGTCCTTTTACCTCTACGGTAATTGGTTTAGGGGTAACCTATAAGTTGCCTAATGGTTTAATTCCTTGGGTTGAGAAATCGGCAGTGAATTTATACTGGGATCATTTTAATATGGATTATGATGATTTTCGTGATGCCAGATATGATGTGGTCGAGTTTGGTGCGGGCACCGAGCCTCTCTATAGTCTGCAAGCGGATGTGATTAGATTCTATTTGTCCTTCTGGTTTTAACGCGTCTCGCGAAGACAAAAGTATTGTCTTCGCGTCTTCTCTCTGTATTTACCTTAGCATCTCTCATCTAAAACGTTTTTACGAACGTAGTGACTCTTGAGTGTGACAATCTGTTCGTGCCTGCTACCCATCCATTTCGTTCTTTTCACCAAAGGTATTTTTTATGACACTTTTCAATCATAAGTGGCCGTTATTGATTGCTACCTTCACGCTTGGCTGCACAAGCCTATCGGCGTTAGCCTGTCCTGATTATTTAAAAGGCGATTATCGAAAGCTGCATTCCAAGGATTCCGTGAATTTGTGTGAGTTAACTGAGAATAAAGCGGTATTGATTGTAAATACGGCTAGCCACTGTGGATTTACATCGCAATTTAAAGAACTGGAGGCGCTACATAAACAATACAAAGACAAGGGTTTAGTAATAGTCGGTTTTGCTAGCGATGATTTCAAACAGGAGGCTAAGGATGAAGAGGAAGCTGCTGGAATTTGTTTTCTAAATTACGGCGTGACCTTCACCATGTTGGCACCTACGCATGTACGTGGCGATAATGCGAATACTGTATTTAAAACCTTAGCGAAAGAATCTACTCAGCCCAAATGGAATTTCAATAAGTATTTGATTGATAAAGAGGGAAAGCTCGTCGAGCACTTTGGGAGTATGGTGAAGCCTGAGTCTGAGAAATTGACTGGTGCGATTGAGAAGGTGCTTTAATTGTCAAAAGCGACCATTAGCAATGGTCGCTTTTGATGGGTAATGAATTGATTAATTTACACGAATTGTTTGTTGGAAAATTCTGTTGCCAAGGATAGTTGGTGTCGTGATAACGACATTGAATGAACCACTAGGCGCATCATTCGTGCTTGTTGGTGTAAGCGTAATGCCAATTGCTCTAGGATGATCCGAAGCTGCTAGTGGCCCTGTCGCACTTAATCCAACAGATGCATTGCTCAATGCAGAGGTGTTCACGCTGAGAGTTGTTCCGGCGCCAATTCCATGTCCATTTACATCTGCCAGCCAAAAGTAGGTGAATGCAGATGGTGTTCCTTTAATGCTAGCTGTAAGGTGATTGTCAATAAAAGGCAGCTCCCCGTTACCATCGAGTAATGGGTCTCTACTTGTCATTACAAGTACCATATCTTGTCTGATACTAACTTGGGAGCGACTGCAATCACCATTGGTTTCATTGGCGATTGTGCACAGAACGCCATTGTAAAGGTCATTTTGTTCAGAGAATAATGAGTCCTGATTAAAATCAACAAACCCTTCATCACTGTCTCTCTCGCCATTTTCATTTTTATCTAAATAAGCTTCTTGTAAATCATCACAAGGAATTGTTGGAGAGTTTGAGGGGGTTTCTGCCGAAGATGCTGGAACGTTTGGAGTACAGTTACCTCCATCAGCCGCTACTTTAAATTGATCAGAATGCGTTTCATTTTTATCAAAGAGTCCATTTCCATTAGTATCTATGAAGCTTTCATTACCAATAGCTGTTGCCAGCACGGTCACTCTACCGGCTCTTTCTAGCTTGCATGTTTCGTACTCGTCGTCAGGCAGGTAATCCAATCCCAAATTATCAACACACAGTCTTCTAACAACGCTATCTTGAGCACTGTTTCTAACAGGTTTTGGATTTTGGCTTACCCACTTCACGCTGCATGCGCCTCTGGCATCGGTAACACAGCTGTCTTCAATTGAGCCGCCCTCTGTGGTGAAAGCAACGGCTGTATTTGCTGGGGGAGGGTTGTTGAATGCATCTGCCAATCTTACGGTCAATGTGGACTCAACACCTTGAATATCCCAACCGATAGGGTGCGTATCAGTAGCCGCTAGGGACATACTCTTCTGATCTGGAATACCCGTAGAAACGATTAATTGATTGGACGTTGTTGATGTATTGGTATTTGTGTCGGTTGCTGTGACACGAACAGATGTTGCGATAGTGCCTGCTTGTACAGTGGTTGAGGCATATCCGCTCTTGTCAGTTTTTACGCGGGTGCTGGTGAGGCTTAATCCGCCTACTGATGAGCTTAGTAAGAAATCAATATCGATATCTTTAACCGGTGCGCCTGTGCTACCGAGCACTTGGAAACGCACCACGGATGTCTCATCACCGCCGGTACCTTTGAGGCTGATTTGATTCGGGCTTGAGTCAACAAAACTGATGGTTTGAACGGTATCTGGCGCGACGCTTAACACGAGAGCTGCATTGACTACTTTGCCATTTAGTGAAGCACTGGCGGTTATCAAATCGTTACCAACGCAGCCATTGGCTGTGTAGGCAAGGGTGGCTTCACCGTTGGTGGCGGTTACTTTATTCGTCACTGTGGTGCCTGATTTGAGTATCGCTTCGCCGGATGCAACACAGGTTGAGGTGACGGTAATATCAACGTCGGCCGTGACTAAATTATTAGTACTACTAACAACGTTAAATACCAGTACCGCAGTGCCTCCAGCCGAAAGGTTGGTTGTATTGGTGCCGATGGCGCCACTAACAAAGCTATTACCTACGCCGTTCCCTAATTTAGCTGGCGATGTGGTATCTACTGTTTCAGGATTAACCGAACTGTTTGAGTTACTGGAAGTGGCAGTCGAGCTTGCTGAGTTCGAGGAGCTCGTTTCCTCATACTGATCCAATGGCGAATTCGGTCCACCTCCGCAGGCGGCGAGCAATAAGCTTAAAAGGGCTGCACTGACAATCTTGGTTGTTTTATAGGTTTGCATGGTGTCTTCCTAAGTTACCTTGCCGGCGGCGGCAGGCCGTTTTACGACCTATTGGTTTCAAAATAGGTTCAGATAATGAATTCAATGATATAAACGGGATCAAGAATCATCGCTAAGGTATTGACCTTGTGAGATTTATCACCATAGCTTACGTTAGCCTATATCCTTGCAATGATAAAGTGCCGTCAAGCTAAAAAACGAACACAAGTCGATTAAACCCACGATAAATGTGCGTTTCTTTGCATTTTTCTCGCATCCGGTAGCACAAGTGTTACCTCAATCTCTGCGTTAAGGCCTTATAACTCTAGTACAGGTTTTGCAATAGGGCGATGTTAATCAATCAAGCGATGATAGTGCCGTACCGTTATAATCCGCGCCTCATCTTTTCTCAGTCTTTGGATAGCATCATGACCCTGCCTGTTCTTGTTTTAAAATCCCAAGCCGACCGTCGGTTGAAATTAGGCCACCTGTGGATATTCAGTAACGAGGTGGATGTAGAGAAATCCCCTCTGAAAAACTTCACTATGGGTCAGCAGGCGCTAGTGACTGCACATAACGGTAAGCCACTGGGTGTTGCACTGATGAATCCCAATGGTTTGATTTGTGGTCGTGTGATTAACCGCGATGAAAATCACCCTCTGAATAAATCCCTTTTGGTTCATCGCCTCAAACAATCACTTGCTTTGCGTGAGTTAGCGTTTAATGAGCCTTATTATCGATTGATTTATGGCGATGCGGATTTGTTACCGGGTTTGGTCGTGGATCGTTTTGGTGATTATCTGGTAGTACAGATTGCGGGCGCGGGCATGGAGTTAGTAAAGGACGATATTGTTGATGCCTTGGTGCAGGTCATTAAGCCAACAGGGATTTTGATGAGCAATGAACACAGTGCGCGGGTACTGGAAAATTTGCCTGAATATACTGAGGTGGCTTATGGCTCTGTGCCAGAGTCAGTGGAGTTGATCGAGAATGGCACGCGCTTCTTGGCGCCGGTGCAAGGTGGCCAGAAAACGGGTTGGTTTTACGATCACCGCGTTAATCGCGCACAATTACAACAGTATGTGAAGGGCAAACGGGTATTAGATGTCTTTTCTTATATTGGTGGTTGGGGTGTTGAGGCTGCAGTGGCGGGCGCGTCGGAAGTGATTTGTGTCGATGCTTCTGAAGCTGCGCTCGCGGGTGTCGCGCAAAATGCGGCGCTGAATCATGTGCAAGATCGTGTGCAAACCTTACATGGCAAGGCGATCGATGTGCTTAAACAGTTGATTGCCGCGGATGAGCGTTTTGATGTGGTGGTGCTGGATCCGCCCGCCTTTATTAAGCGTCGTAAAGATCAAAAAGCCGGCGAGGCCGCCTATCGTCATATTAACGAGTTGGGCATGCGTTTGTTGGGGCGTGATGGTTTGTTGGTGTCGGCCTCTTGCTCCATGCATTTAGGTAAAGACACCTTATTAGAGATAGTGCGTGCATCCGGTCGTCATTTGGATCGCCATGTGCAGATTATTGGTCAAGGTGGGCAGGGGCCAGATCATCCTGTGCATCCTGCTATTCCTGAGACGGAATATTTAAAGGCGGTATTTGCGCGGGTTTATTTGGCGTAGCAATCTGTCTTGTCTGGCAATCTAGGTGTTTGGATGGCTTTCTGGGAAGCCATCCCCTGACCAGAATGACTTAATTTCTCAAACTCATTATTTTCCAGCCGCGTTCTTGAGCGATAGCCTCTAAGCGTGTATCTGGATTTACAGCGACAGGATGATCCACTTGTTCGAGGAGTGGTACATCATTGATCGAGTCGCTATAAAAGAAGGCTCCTTCCAATGAGTGGTTGTGGGTCTTAAGCCACTCGTGCAGGCGCACGACTTTCCCTGCTTGAAAGCAAGGCGTACCCACAAATTTGCCTGTGTAGGCACCATCCACAACTTCTGGGTCCGTTGCCAGAAGATCATCTACGCCCAAGTGTTTGCCAATCGGGCGGGTCACAAAGCCATTAGTGGCAGTAATAATCAATAGGTAGTCGCCTTGGGCGCGGTGCGTGTCGAGTAAGGCTTGTGCCTTGGGCAGCAACATAGGTGTAATGTAGTCACGCATAAACTCGGCGTGTAATTTATCCAGCTCGGCCATGCTGTGGCGGGTGAGTGGCGCCAGTGAGAACTCTAAATAGGCGCGGATATCCAAGGTGCCAGCTTTATAGTCTTCATAAAAGGCATCGTTAGCGCGGCGATAGTGTTCGACATCGACGAGGTTTTTATGGGCGAGAAATTCCCCCCAGCTGTGATCGCTATCACCAGCAATGAGCGTGTTATCCAAATCAAAAATCGCCAACGCCACGGGATACCTTCTTTCTTTAAATGGTTGTTCGGAGCGCTAGGATAGCCGCTGCAGACCTGCTACTCAACGCCAAATCGGTCAGTCTGGTATTCGCAGGCTGGCAACATCTCTGCATTCAGGGTTGCGGCTTTGAGCCAGCCTGATATAGTGCGGAAAACGCTGTTTCGTGGAACCTCTCGCTAAAGGCTGTGCCTTGCACTCGGTTCTTCAGCAAAACCTTTCTTTGTGGATAGCTCCCCGTGATTGATTCCGACGGATTCCGCCCTAATGTGGGCATAATTTTGACCAACGACCAAGGGCAATTGCTCTGGGCGCGGCGCGTGGGTGGTCAGGATGCCTGGCAATTCCCGCAGGGTGGCATCAACCCCAATGAAACACCTGAACAGGCACTTTATCGTGAATTACATGAAGAGGTCGGTTTGCGTCCTGCCGATGTGGAAGTGCTGGCGTGTACCCGCGGTTGGCTGCGTTACCGTTTGCCGCATCGTTTAGTGCGTCACAATTCACTGCCCTTGTGTGTAGGGCAAAAACAAAAATGGTTTTTGTTGCGCATGCGCAGCGATGACCAAAAAGTTTGTCTGAATAATGGTGGTCGCGCCGAGTTTGATGATTGGCGTTGGGTAAGCTATTGGTACCCGCTGGGTAAGGTTGTCTCCTTCAAGCGCGATGTTTATCGGCGTGCGTTGAAGGAGTTGTCCTTAATACATGCCATGCTGGAAGGTGGCGCTAGTTCGGCGGCGGCCATAGCATCACATCGTCGTCACGACCAATCATCCATAGTCTGATTATGCTGAATTCACTGCGCACGATTGTTCAGGAAGTAAACGCGGCTCGGGATATGAAAACCGCGCTGGCGATTATTGTCACCCGCGTTAAACAGGTGATGCATACCCAAGTGTGCTCCGTCTATTTGCGCGATGCCACTGGCGCCTATGTGCTCATGGCCACCGATGGTCTCAATCAAACAGCGGTAGGTGCAGTGCGCTTGGCAGCTGGCGAAGGCTTGGTTGGGCGTGTTGTGGTGCGTGAAGAACCTATCAACCTCGAACATGCCGAGGCTCATCCCAACTATCAATACTTCCCTGAAACGGGGGAGGAGCGCTACAGCTCTTTTCTTGGGGTGCCTATTATCCATCACCGCAAAGTGTTGGGTGTTTTGGTGGTTCAGCAAATTGAACAGCGCCGTTTCGATGAAGGTGAAGAAGCATTTCTGGTCACCATGTCAGCGCAGTTGGCGGGAGTTATTGCCCATGCCGAAGCAACCGGTGTGGTGGTTCCTGCTGTGGGCGCCAAAGCGACACAAGCAAAGTTTGTTGGCGTCTCTGGCGCGTCCGGTATTGCGATTGGTGAAGCGGTCGTTATTGCTCCTTCGGCAGATTTGCGTGCAGTCCCTTACCAAGCCTGTGCGGATGTGGACGCCGAAATCGCCTTTTTCCAACAGTGCCTGACATCGGTTCGCGAGGATATTAAATCCTTGGGTGAGCAGCTGAAGGCACGCATCAACCGCGAAGAGCAGGCACTATTTGATGCTTACCTTGCGATGTTGGATGATGCTTCGCTTGGTGGCGAAGTGGCTGGGCGCATTCGTAAAGGTGCGGCGGCTGCTTATGCATGGAGCGAGGTCATCATTGAGCATGAAAACATTTTTAACAGCATGTCCGACCCTTACCTGCGTGAGCGCGCTACCGATTTACGTGATCTTGGTCGTCGAGTGCTTGCTTATTTGCAGGCATCCAATCAAAACGCCCGTGTTTATCCCGATCGTACTATTTTGATTGGTGAAGAACTTACTGCTTCAATGCTGGGCGAAATTCCACAGGGAAAATTAGCGGGATTGGTCTCGGTACTGGGGTCCAGCAACTCCCATGTGGCTATTCTTGCCCGCGCGATGGATATACCGACGGTGATGGGGGTGGTCGATTTACCCTTCAAGCAACTCAATGGTCGCTCGATCATTGTGGATGGCTACAAGGGATCCGTCTATTCCGACCCCAGCCCCGCATTGCGTAAGCAATACAAGGCTATCTTTTTGGAAGAGCAAGCGCTGGTCAAAGGTTTAGAGGCGCTCAAGCATCTCCCTTGCCAGACAATAGATAAGTATCGTGTCCCGCTGTTTGTGAATACGGGCTTGATGGCCGATGTGCTTCGCTCCCTAGAGCGTGGTGCCGAGGGCGTGGGCCTGTATCGTACCGAAGTGCCTTTCTTGTTGCGCGACCGCTTCCCGAGTGAAGAAGAGCAGCGTGCAATTTATCGTGAACAATTAGAAGCGTTTGCACCTCACAGCGTTACTATGCGTACGCTGGATATTGGTGGCGATAAAGCACTTCCTTATTTTCCTATTGAAGAGGACAACCCCTTTCTGGGTTGGCGTGGCATTCGCGTAACTCTCGATCACCCTGAAATTTTCCTCGCCCAAATTCGCGCGATGATAAAAGCCAGTGAAGGCTTGGATAATCTGCGAATTTTGTTGCCGATGATCACTAATATTCAGGAAGTGGATGCGTCCAAGGCGTTGATTAAACGCGTCTACAAAGAGTTGTTAGAAGAAGGTTATCGCGTCAGGCTGCCTGCGATTGGCGTTATGATTGAAGTGCCTGCTGCTGTTTATCTCGCACCGGAATTATCCCGTCGCGTCGATTTTTTATCGGTAGGTAGTAACGACCTCACACAATATTTGTTGGCGGTAGATCGCAACAACGCACAGGTTGCGGATCTCTACCAAGCCTTCCATCCCGCTGTGCTACGTGCTCTGCAATATATTGTGTATGCCGCGCATGATGCAGGGATTAGTGTCAGTATTTGTGGTGAGTTGGCGGGCGATCCAGGTGCCGCTGTACTCTTAATGGCCATGGGTTTTGATGTCTTATCCATGAGTGCTACCAACTTACCGAAAGTAAAATCCGTCATTCGTGGCATAACTTTCGCGCACGCCAAGCGTTTGTTAGATGAAGTCATGCGCATGCCCAACGGCGACCAAATTCGCCAACGTATTGAACAAGAACTGCGTGATACGGGTCTAACTCGTTTGATAAGGCCCGCCACCTCCACGGACGCTTAGCGGATAAATATCATCCGTTCGTCATATCGCTACTTCACAATAACAATGCATTTTTTATCACAAGGTTTTTTGGCTTATGTTGCAGTACCCCGATATTGATCCTATTGCTATTTCGCTCGGCCCTGTAAACGTTCATTGGTATGGCATCATGTATTTATGCGCATTTGTTAGCGCATGGGCGATAGGTATGTATCGCGCCAAAGGGCCGAATGCCATTATTTCTCGCGAACAAGTTGAAAACATGATCACCTATGGCGCCTTTGGAGTGATTCTCGGCGGTCGTGTAGGCTACGTATTTTTTTATAATGTCGAATACTTCCTCTCTGATCCACTCTGGTTATTTCGTGTATGGGAAGGCGGCATGTCTTTTCATGGCGGCTTACTGGGGGTGATTATTGCGATGTTTATTTATGCGCGTCGCATCCATAAAAACTTTGTGTCGCTTATGGACTTTGTTGCCCCCGTTGTTCCGTTGGGATTAGGTTTTGGGCGATTAGGAAATTTTATCGGCCAAGAGTTATGGGGCAGGGTCAGTGATGCTCCTTGGGCCATGGTTTTCCCCAAAGCAATGGACCCTGAAGGTGTAGCTCGTCATCCCAGTCAGTTATACCAAGCCTTTTTGGAGGGATTGGTACTGTTCCTGATTGTGTTTTGGTTCTCCGCTAAGCCGCGTCCCCGGGGTGTTGTATCTGGCGTGTTTTTGATGGGCTATTCCACGTTCCGTTTCTTAGTGGAATTTGTGCGCGAGCCTGATCAGGGTATTGGATTTGATCTTTTGGGGTGGATGACGCGCGGCCAATTGCTCTGCATTCCTATGTTTGTACTCGGTCTTGGATTAATCATTTATGCTTACTTTTTTTGCGATACCAAAAAGGCGGCGCAATAAATCGTCAGAAATCGTTAAGGTTTTTTCATGAAGCAATATTTAGAATTAATGCGCGATGTGGTTGAAAATGGTACTCAGCGCGGCGATCGCACCGGAACCGGAACCCGCTCCGTGTTTGGCCGTCAATTACGTTTTGATTTGCGTGAAGGCTTTCCGTTAGTCACCACCAAAACAGTCCACTTAAAAAGTATCATCGTTGAGTTGCTGTGGTTTTTGCAGGGGCGCACGGATGTTACTTGGTTGCAAGAACGTGGTTGTAGTATTTGGAATGAATGGGCAACTGAGGATGGTGATCTGGGGCCCGTGTACGGCAAACAGTGGCGCAGCTGGGCTTGCCCCGACGGCAGTACCATCGATCAAATCACTCAGGTTATCGAGCAGATAAAAAAGAATCCGTATTCACGTCGTTTAATTGTCAGTGCTTGGAATCCTGCTGATTTGCCGGATGAATCGATCAGCCCTCAAGAGAACGTCAAGCAAGGGCGAATGGCTCTTGCTGCCTGCCACACCCTTTTTCAATTCTATGTAGCCGAAGGTCGGCTCTCTTGTCAGCTGTATCAGCGCAGTGCGGATTTATTTTTAGGTGTGCCCTTCAATATCGCCAGCTACGCGTTGTTAACGCACATGATCGCGCAGCAATGTGATTTAGAGGTTGGGGACTTTGTACATACCTTTGGTGATTGTCATTTGTACAACAACCACATCACCGACAGCATAGTTTACGAACAATTAACACGATCGCCAAAAAAATTACCTACACTGCGCATCAAACGTCGACCTGAATCTATTTTTGATTATCACTTAGAGGATTTCGCGTTTGAGGGCTATGATCCTCATCCGCGTATTCAAGCACCGATTGCCATCTAGTCTGCTCACGTGGCAATTGAATGATGCAAAAGAATAAGGTTGTTAGAGCATGAAATTATCAATAATCGTCGCCGCCGCTCGTAATGGGGTTATTGGGCGTAATAACCAATTACCTTGGCGCTTGCCGCAAGATTTGCAATATTTCAAAGCCACAACCATGGGGAAACCGGTGATCATGGGGCGCAAGACTTATGAATCTATCGGTAAGCCGTTGCCAGGTCGATTGAACATCGTAATCACCCGTCAAACTACATGGGTTGGCGCGGAAGGTGTGATTGTGGTTGGCGGCGTCAACGAAGCTATTGATATTGCACAAAAAGCGCTTGCTGAGCTGGTGAATCCCCCAGAAGAAGCTATGGTTATCGGTGGGGCTGAAATCTATCGTGAGACTCTTCCTCGTGCGGATAGAATATATTTAACCAAAATAGAATCCGATGTTGATGGCGATGCCAGTTTTCCTTCGCTCGAGCAAAAAGACTGGCAGCTCGTTAGTACAACAGAAGGCGATACACAGGCGCCGTTGCGCCACAGTTTTCTGATCTACGAACGCATAGCTGCCTAAATGGCTGCTAATAACGAAAAATTATTGATCGAGAGTGCGGATTTGTGGATTGAGTAGAAGTTTTTGTTTTTGTGTTACCTGTCTAGTTGTTAAATATAAAAATGTGTTACCGAAGTGATACCTAAATACACACGTAAAAAGGCTTTTGGATAAATCATTGGAAGTGACAAGTGTCGCTTATTACAATGCCGCCGTTCTTAGCCGCCTCACTTGAGGCTACGTGGATAACGCGTCTGCAACAGTACGCTGTTGCAAACTACTTGATTGAACACCCGAGTTGGGGGAGATATGAAAAAGCAGCGATTGAAAGCCGTGGCAATATCCACAGTGCTCTCTGCGAGCGCGCTAATGGGTAGCGTCGCTATGGCAGAGCAGGGTTTGGAGTCTGTACTTCAAGCTAGTCAAGCCAAAATTACTATGGCGCAAGACTCACAAAAACGTATCGACAGATTGGCTCAGGAAACTGACGATCTGACGCAAGAATTTAAATCACAAAATAAATTGATTGATGACTTGCGCGTATTCAATGCTCAAATGGAAAAACAAGTTTCCAAGCAATTGGAAGTTGTTACTGAGCTTGAGCAATCTATTGAGAAGGTAACAATCATTGAGCGCCAAGTTCAGCCGCTGATTTTCCGTATGCTCGACAGCTTGGAACAGTTCGTGTCTCTGGATAAACCATTCGCCGTCGAAGAGCGCAAAGAGCGTATCGCAATGCTTCGCGCGAACCAAGACCGTGCTGATATCTCTGTATCCGAGAAATTCCGTCAGGTTCTCGAAGCTTACAAAATCGAATCTGCTTACGGTAGCACCATCGAAGCTTACAAAGCTACTTTGCCGGTCAATGGTCAAGACCGCGAAGTAAACATTCTGCGCGTTGGCCGTATCTCCTTGATGTATCAAACCACCGACGCACAATCAAGCGGCGTATGGGATGCTGCTCAAGGTCAATGGGTTGCGTTGGATAGCTCCTACAACAGTCGCATCCTTAAAGGTCTTCGCATTGCTCGCGATCAAGCATCCAAAGACATCATGATTATGACCATCCAAGCACCGGAGGCAGCACAATGAAAATGAAGTTTGTAAAAAGCTGCTTATTCGTAGCTGCCGCTGGTTTGTTGAGCGCAGGTTCTGTTGTTGCGCAAGAAAAAGCAGCAACTTTAGATCAACTGCTCGACATGGTTAAAAAATCTCAAATTAGCGAATCAGCTGAGCACAAACAACGTGAAGCAGAATTTGCTCGTGACAAAGCAAGCCAAGCTAATTTGTTGGCTCAAGCTAAAGCTACGCGTGCAGCTGAAGAAGCGCGTTCAGTGGCTCTGGAAAAGAAATATGCTGAACAGCAGTTGCTAGTGACCCAGAAAAAAGCGCAATTGAACGAGCGTTTGGGTTCAATGCGTGAGTTGTTTGGTCACTTGACATCTACCGCGGGTGATCTGCGTGCAACGCTTGAAACTTCAATCGTCAGTGCACAATACCCGAATCGTGGTGACTTCCTTGATGCATTGATTGAGAAGATGAATGGCAGCACCCAATTGCCAGACATCGAAGAGATTGAGCGTCTTTGGTACGAAGTTCAGCGCGAAATGGTTGAGACTGGTCGTGTAGTTAAATTCACAGGCTCAGTCGTCAAGGCTAATGGTGAATCAGGCGAGCAAGAAATTGTTCGTATTGGGGCATATAACTTGGTGTCGAATGGTCTCTACTTGACCTTTGATGGAAGAAAAATCCAAGAGTTGGCTCGTCAGCCTGGCTCAGATTTGCTGGCTGCCGCGGCTGCCCTTCAATCTGCAACGACCGGCACCATAGACTTTGGCGTAGACCCAACAGGCCCTCAAGGTGGTCAATTGCTCAATGCTTTAATTGAAGAACCTACCTTTATGGAGCGTTTGGATCAAGGTGGTAGCGTAGGTTGGGTAATTGTTGCCGTTGGTATTTTCGGTGTTCTCTTGGGGCTCTGGCGCATGCTGGTACTTTTCACTGTCAGTGCGAAAGTAAGTGCCCAGTTGAAGTCTGCTGATAAGCCAAATACCAATAACCCATTAGGTCGTGTATTGAAAGTTGCCGAAGAGAACAAGCACGTTGATAACGAAACTCTGGAACTCAAGCTCGAAGAGGCTGTGTTGAAAGAGCGTCCCTCTATCGAAAGTGGCTTGGCTATTCTGAAGATCGTTGCGGCAGTTGCACCTTTGCTCGGTCTGTTGGGTACCGTAACCGGTATGATCGCAACCTTCCAAGCTATTACCATCTTCGGTGCTGGCGATCCTAAAAACATGGCTGGCGGTATTTCTGCAGCCTTGGTTACCACCGTACAGGGTCTTGTTGTTGCTATCCCAGTGGTGTTGATGCACACCTTGGTAAGTGGCCGTGCTAAGTCAGTTATTCACGCTCTCGAAGAACAAAGCACCGGCATTATTGCCACCAATGCTGAGCGCAATTCGCGTAAGTAGGAGATAACACATGCAGGCTTTAACGGACGTTTTTAGTTCCATTGGAGCCTTTATGGACCAGGGCGGTAATTTGATGTATGCCATCGCCGCCCTGACTCTTTGGATGTGGGTCTTGGTATTTGAACGGCTCATGTATTTCAAAGGGAGTCTAAAAGGCGACGTGCAAGCTTCACTCTCTGAATGGGAATCCCGTCAGGAGCGCAAGTCATGGAACGCTCACCAAATTCGTGCGCTGATGGTTTCTCGTATGAACGAGAAGATCAGCAACAACATGGATATGATCACTACGTTAGTCGCTCTTTGTCCCTTGATGGGGTTGTTGGGTACGGTAACGGGGATGATTGAGGTGTTCAGTGTGCTAGCAACTACGGGTGGCGGTGATGCCAAGTCAATGGCGGGTGGTGTTTCAAAAGCCACTATCCCGACAATGGCAGGAATGGTTGCTGCTATCTCTGGTGTATTTGCAAATACCTATCTCACTCGAATTGCAGATGACGAAAAGTCACTGTTTGCTGACCATCTGACAATGGATCACTAAGTGATCCATTGTTGGTCAACATAAAAGTTTAACCTGTAATAAAGAGATATCTCATGAGCAGGAAAGTTGAAAAGCCCCAAGAAGAAGCCCAAGCAATTGATTTGACGCCCATGCTGGACGTTGTATTTATCATGCTTATCTTCTTCATTGTTACTGCTACCTTCATCAAAGAGACCGGCAAAGAGGTGACTCGTGCCGATGCTACTACTGCTGAAGATAAGCCAAGCGCGACTATACTAGTTGCAGTTGGTGCTGATAACGAGATCTGGATTGATAAGAAAAAAGTTGATCCTCGCCTTGTGTCTAAAGTAATTGAACGTATGCGTGTCGATAATCCTAAGGGCAGCGTTTCAATTCAAGCGGACAAAGAATCAGATATTAAGTTTCTGGTGGAAGTTGCGAATGCCGCTCGCGAAGCAGGTGTTACCGACGTTACTGTATCTACTACAAAGAAATAATCAGCTATGAATCCTACAAAAGTAATCGTAGCAGGAGTCTTGGGTGTTATTACCACTCTGGGTCTCTTGTTCTTAATGAACAGTCTGGTTAATAACGATTTGGGTGAAGTGGAGCAAACAGCTTCGGTTAAGATTCCTGATATTCGTATGCCAGATACTAAAATCGAAACACGTTTTGACGATGCAAAGCCTGAAAAACCACAAGAACCTGAAGCCCCTCCGCCTGACCTTCCTGAGCCTGAATTTGAGGCTCCTGACGTAGCTGCAGAAGGTCTTAACATGACAGCGCCGATTACTAATGCAGGTGTTGATATAGCACAGGGTTCTTTAGCTTTCAGCGAAGGTGAATACCTGCCTATTGTTAAAGTTCCTCCTGAGTACCCAAGCACAGCATTATCCCGTGGTATCGAGGGTTATTGTACGGTTGTTTATACCGTGACTGAGACCGGCGCTACTAAAGATCCACAGCCTATTGCTGATCAGTGTGTAACTAAAGATGGTAAACCAACAACCGTATTTAACCGCGCATCTGTGAAAGCGGCATCCAAGTTTAAATACAAGCCGAAAGTGGTCGATGGTAAGGCAATTGAAGTTCCTGGTGTGAAGAATAAGTTCACCTACGAGATGGCCAAGTAAGGAGTAATGAAATGAGACAAGTATTACCTGCCGTTTCAGTTGCTCTCAACAAGACCTTGTTGGCTACTGTACTTGCGGTTACCCCTTTGTTTGTTGGTTTTGCTGCTAGCTCTATAGCGCCAACGCAATCAATGATTTCTTCTGGTATTGCGCAGGCACAAGTAAAAGCTAAAAACAAAAAATTTGATGAGCGCAAATTTCCCAATGTAAGTGAATCTTTTGGTAAGAAAATTCAAGAAGCTGCGACTTTACTTCAACCACCAGAAGAGTCAGGTGCAAAACCGGAACCTAAGAAGACCATTTCTATTCTGAGTGGCCTTGAAGCTAATAAAAGTAAATACAATGCTTACGAACTGGCTTTACTGTACCAATACTATGCCTATGCATACCTCGGCTTAGAGGACTATGCAAAGTCTATTGAGTATTTGAACAAAGTAATGGGGCAAACCCCGAACATGCCTGTAGCAACTGAAGCGCAGACATTGAAAATGATGGGGCAGCTGTATTCTGCGGAGGAGAATCCAAAGAAAGCATTGGAGACCTTGTTGCGTTGGACTGATTACGTTGCAGCATTAAAGCCAGAAGACTCGTACCTGTTTGCTACCCTCTACTATCAGTTGGAAGACAATAACAACGCCTTGCTAAATATTAATGAGGCGGTGAAAAACCAAGAGGCAGCGGGTAAGATTCCTGCAGAGGCTTGGTATATTTTGCAACGTGGTTTGTATTTCGACAAAGAGGACTACAAAACAGGATTGGTCGTGCTGGAAAAGTTGATCAAATACTATCCGAAGGCGCAATACTGGAAGCAACTCTCACAAGTTTATCGTGTGATGGAGCGTGATAAAGATTCTTTGAATGCGATGGAAGCTGCCTACCTAATGGGTGGATTGTCGACAGAAAAAGATCTTGTCAACCTGTCCTATTTGTACTTGGATGCTGAAGTACCCTACAAGGCAGTAAAAGTACTGAACAAGGGCATTTACACAGACAAGGTTATTGAACCTACCGCTAAGAACTTGAAATTGCTTGCTGATGCTCACCGTCTTGCACAAAACCATAAAGATTCTCTGGTTGAGTACGAGAAAGCTGCACAAAAATCAACAGATGGTGAGTTGATCATAGGCTTAGCCGGTGCATACTTGGTGAATGATAAATTTAAAGAAGCTTCAAAATGGGGCCGCGATGCCCTCAAGAAAGGTGGAATTAAACGCGTTGACCAAGCAAACTTTATTGTTGCTCAAGCTGAGTTTGAAATGAAAAATTTTGATGAAGCCATCAAGTTCTTCAAAGAAGCCGGTAAAGATGCACGTAGTTCTAAAGGCGCTGCTCAGTGGGTTTCCTTTGCTGAGAAAGAAAAAGAGAAAGCAGAAATTGCTAAAAACCAGTAATGGGTTTTAGTGACTAAAGAAAAGGCCAGCATTTGCTGGCCTTTTCTTTTTTGAGATTTATAAAGCGGGTAGATTCAATTCTGATCTTGAACTGTAGTTTGCGTGTTATTTGATTTAACTCTTTTCAATAACACGCAAAACCAGTGTACCTCGTTAATCCAGCTTACTTAAATCACGAACAGCACCTTTGTCTGCACTAGTGGCCAGCATGGCGTAAGCTTTGAGTGATGCACTCACTTTACGAGGACGAGCGTCCGCGGGTTTCCATGCTGCGGCGCCTTTTGCCTCCATAGCGGCACGACGAGCAGCTAGTTCTGCATCACTCAACTTCACATTGATGCTGCGATTGGGAATGTCGATGCGGATAATATCGCCATTCTCAATCAGGCCTATAGCTCCACCGGAAGCAGCTTCGGGTGAAACATGGCCTATCGATAAGCCAGAGGTTCCGCCTGAAAATCTGCCATCGGTTAGCAGCGCGCAGGCTTTACCTAAGCCTTGTGATTTTAAATAACTGGTGGGGTAAAGCATTTCTTGCATACCGGGTCCACCCTTGGGTCCTTCATAGCGGATGACGACCACGTCACCTTCTTTTACATGACCTTCTAATATGTTGTGAACAGCCTGATCTTGGCTTTCAACGACATGGGCGGGGCCTTCAAACACCCAGCAGCTTTCATCAACACCTGATGTTTTAACCACGCAACCATCAATAGCAATATTGCCTTTGAGCACCGCAAGGCCACCTTCTTGACTGTAGGCGTGTTCCACAGAGCGGATACAACCTTCATGGCGATCAACATCTAATGTTGGCCAGCGAGTTGCCTGGCTAAATGCAACTTGTGTTGGAATGCCAGCAGGGCCGGCCTTATAAAACGTTTTAACCTCTTCTGAGTTGGTGCGGGTGATATCCCACTTGTCCAAGGCTTCTTGGAAGGTTTTGCTGTGCACGGTTGGAAGTTGATTGTGGAAGAGTCCCCCACGATTGAGTTCAGCAAGAATTCCCATAACGCCACCTGCGCGATGTACATCTTCCATGTGATATTTCGGGGTGTTAGGTGCCACTTTACAGAGCTGCGGTACTTTACGGCTGAGGCGATCAATATCCAGCATAGTGAAAGGTACATGACCTTCCTGCGCGGCGGCTAATAAATGCAGAATGGTATTGGTTGAACCGCCCATAGCAATATCGAGAGCCATCGCATTTTCAAAGGCGGCAAAGCTGGCAATGGAGCGCGGCAACACGCTTTCATCATCCTGTTCGTAATAGCGTTTGGTGTTCTCAACGATACGGCGCCCTGCTTCTAAAAAGAGTTGTTCGCGATCTGCATGGGTGGCTAACACTGAGCCATTGCCGGGGAGTGATAGGCCTAATGCTTCGGTTAAGCAGTTCATGGAGTTGGCTGTAAACATGCCTGAGCAGGAGCCACAGGTTGGGCAAGCTGAGCGTTCATAGGCTGCGACCTTTTCATCGCTTGCGTTTTTGTCGGTACCGATGATGATGGCATCGACTAAATCCAGTTTGTGTTCCGATAATTTGGTTTTTCCCGCTTCCATCGGGCCGCCAGAGACAAAAATCACAGGGATGTTTAAGCGCATGGCTGCCATCAACATACCGGGGGTGATTTTGTCGCAGTTGGAGATACACACAATCGCATCAGCACAATGGGCGTTAACCATGTATTCCACAGAGTCAGCGATAATGTCGCGGCTTGGCAGGCTGTAAAGCATGCCGTCGTGCCCCATCGCGATACCATCATCCACCGCAATGGTGTTGAATTCCTTGGCGACACCGCCTGCTTTTTCGATCTCACGCGCAACCAATTGCCCTAAGTCTTTTAGGTGTACATGGCCGGGGACGAATTGAGTAAACGAGTTCGCAATAGCAATAATGGGCTTATCAAAATCGCCATCTTTCATACCGGTTGCGCGCCATAGAGCACGGGCGCCCGCCATATTGCGGCCAGAAGTGGTGGTTTTGGAACGATATACAGGCATAAAAAACCTCAAACATAAGTGCGCAGGAATAGACAACAATCTTACCAGAAAGTTGTCATGCGAATGGTCTTCATAAAAGGCGCTGTGGAGTAGGTATCAAAGCACCTTCACAAAAATTTTGGAATTACGTTGATAGTTATATAACTCTTGTTTCGCCATCGGCAGGTCTTCCAATTTACCTTGCACAAATCCTTGCTCGATAAACCAGTGTGCCGTTTGTGTTGTCAGTAAAAAGAGTTGCTCGATTTTTTGCTTGCGCGCTTGAGCTTCCATTTGTTGTAACAAGGCTGCCGCACGCCCGCCTTTGCGGTAATCGGGATGCGTTGCTACGCAGGATAATTCCGCCATTTTTCCGTAAGGATAGAGTGCGGCGCAGGCGATGATGGTGCCATCTTTTTCCATGACGTGAAATTTCGTGATTTCCGTTTCCAAGACTTCGCGGGAACGACGCACTAAAATGCCTTCTTCTTCGAGTGGACGAATTAATTCCAGAATACCACCTACATCATCGATGCTTGCTGTGCGTAATTGTTCATATTGCCCCGAATAAATCATGGTGCCTAAACCATCACGCGTAAATAATTCGGTGAGTAATGCCCCATCGGTGCTGTAGCTGATTAATTGTGCGCGTGGTACGCCTTGTAAACAACTTAAGTAACAGGCGTTAACGATTTGCTGTAAATCTTCATTAATTTTTTCACCGTGATTATTCAGCAATTCTTTGCATTCATGCAGCGATAATTGCCGAATCAAATGTCCATCCGTATCGGTGATGCCATCACCTTCGATAAAAGCTAATAACTTGTCCGCTTTTAATGCGCTCGCGACATGAGTTGCAACATCGCTAAAGGATAAATTAAAGACTTCGCCCGTGGGTGAATAACCCATGGGTGATAGAAGCGCGACGGCGCCGGAGTCCAAAGCGGTTTGTAAGGCTTTACTGTTAATTCTGCGCACTTTGCCGGTGTGTTGCAGATCAACACCATCGATTACCCCGTGGGGCATAGCCACAGCAAAATTGCCGCTTATGACCTGCATATCTGCACCGTGCATCGGTGAATTAGGTAAGCCGGTAGACAGCGCGGCTTCTACGGTTGTGCGCGCTTCGCCAATCGCTTGAATGACAAGACTTAAGCTTTCCGTATCGGTAATCCGCAAATTTTTATGAAACTGGCTGTAGGTATCCGCCAGTTCCAGACGCGCATCAATTTGTGGGCGCGCGCCATGTACCAATACCAAGCGGACGCCTAGGCTAGAGAGTAGGGCAATATCGTGAATGATATTGTGAAAATTCACATGCGTAATGGCTTCGCCGGGCATCATCAACACAAAGGTTTTGCCTCTGTGTTTGTTGATGTAGGGCGATGAATGGCGAAACCATTTTACGTAATCTTGAGTGTTCGTCGTCACGATATTTCTCTTTTTAAAATCGCACCGTGGTTTTGGTTGTGCGTGAAATTTTTGATGGTCGAGCTTGCGCGATAATGCATTGCTTCGCAACAGCTTGTTAGCGCATTAGGTTTATTCTAAACAATATCGCTCAATCAAACCCCGCAGAATCTTAACGGCTGGCTCAATCTGATCGAGCGGAATAAATTCATCGGGTTGATGCGCCTGATTGATCGAGCCGGGACCAAGGATGAGGGTTTGCATACCCAATTGCTGCATAAACGGCGCTTCAGTAGCAAAGGCGACACTCTCAGCTCGATTGCCAGTGAGCTTTTCACAGATGGTTACCAGCTCAGCATTTTCATCTTCACCGAAAGGATCAACACCTTCAAAGAGCGATGACAGCACAATATCGGTGCCACTGGTTTCGGCAATAGGTGTGAGCCGTTGCTGAATAGTACGGCGCAATTCGTCGTTATCCATTCCTGGTAATAAACGCAAATCGAAATGCAATTCGCATTCGCCGCAAATACGGTTGGCACCATCGCCGCCGTGGATGCAACCTAAATTCAGCGTAGGTGTTTGCACTGCAAAACCGGGGTTGCGATATTGCCGTTGCAATTCGCCGCGCAGCTTAATGAGTTCAGACATCACCTGATTCATGGCTTCCAGCGCATTCTTACCGAGTGCGGGGTTAGAGGAGTGGCCGCTGTGGCCGCGCACGCGAATGGCCTCCATCATGATGCCTTTGTGCATGCGAATGGGAACCAAACCCGTGGGTTCGCCAATTACGGCGTAGCGTGGCGTGGCATTGGGAATGCCGTTTTTAGCTAAAGCACGTGCGCCACTCATGCTGCTTTCTTCGTCGGCGGTAGCCAGCACAACGAGAGGGTGTTTGAAGCTGCTCTTTAGGTAGGGTTTAACCGCTTCGAGGATGACAGGGAAAAATCCCTTCATATCGGTAGCGCCTAAGCCGTAGAGCTTTCCGTCTTTTTCCGTGAGTGTGAAGGGGTCGCTTTGCCAGCGATTGGCATCGTAGGGGACGGTATCGCTGTGGCCGGCAAGCACTAGGCCTCCCTCACCGCATCCAAGGGTAGCAATGAGATTGGCTTTGCCCGGTTGCGCGAGGGGCATCATCTGGGTGTTAAAGCCTGCATCTTTAAACCAGTTGGCGAGCTGTTCGATGACCTGTTGGTTAGGCATATCCCACTCAGCCACTGCGCAGCTCACAGAGGGGAGTGCGACCAGTTGGGCGAGCTTATCGGCATAGTCTTTGGGGCTGTAACTCATGAATAGAGTGCTCTAGCGGGTGAGGTGGCTATTTATACTCGGTTGCCCTGTAATAAAAAAGCCCGAGGCGGAAACCGGCTCGGGCTTGTGGCTTGGCTCGGTGCTGATTAACCGAATAGGCCTTTGAAGAAATAGAAAAACAGGATCGACAAGCCCGCACCTGCAGGTAGGGTGATGATCCAGGATGCGAAAATGCCGCCGATCACACCAAGATTTAATGCGCCTATACCGCGTGCCAAGCCAACACCGAGAACGGCGCCAACCAGTGTGTGAGTGGTGGAGATGGGCAGGCCGATGCCAGAAGCAATCACTACAGTTGCTGCAGCTGACATTTCAGCGGCAAAACCGCGGCTTGGTGTCAGCTCGGTAATTTTTTTACCGATGGTGATCATCACTTTGTAGCCATAAGTTGCCAAACCCACAACAATACCAACGCCACCTAACAACAGAATCCAAGGATCAACAGCGGCTTTTGCTTCCACCGCGCCAGATTTAATCACGCTGATCACTGCCGCCATAGGGCCTACCGCGTTGGCAACATCGTTAGATCCATGGGCGAAAGCCATAGAGCAGGCTGTAAAGATCATTAATACGCCGAACACGCGCTCAACGCTGGAGAAACGATTATCTTTGTCAGCCGCTGGATCCTGATTAATTTTGCTCAGTAAATAAATACCAATAGCCGCTACCATCAGGCCAATAATGGCGGCAAGGAACATCGCCTGCAGAAAGGTGAAGTTAATGTCATGTTCTTTGAGTACGTATTTCAATCCCTTGAGGATAGTCACCATGGAGAGGAAGAAGCCTACCGCGAACATATAAAAAGGAATGTAGCGTTTAGCATTGGTGAAAGGATCTTCTGTATCCAAAATCAAATACTGTACTGAACGGAAGATCCAGAAGGAAAGGAAGCCTGCAACCAGTGGTGATGTGACCCAACTACCGACGATACCCCAGACTTGTCCCCACTGCACGGCATCCACGGATATACCCACGGCCGCAAAGCCGATAATGGCACCCACAATGGAGTGGGTGGTGGAAACTGGCCAACCGAGAACGCTGGCGATCAACAACCAGGTACCTGCAGCTAAGAGAGACGCCAGCATCCCATACACAAACAGATCCGGATGATTGGTCATGACCGATACATCCACAATGCCACTGCGAATGGTTTCGGTGACTTCACCACCGGCTAAGTAGGCACCAGCAAACTCAAAGACCATGGCGATGCAGATTGCTTGTTTCATGGTGAGCGCGCGCGAACCTACGGATGTACCCATTGCATTGGACACATCATTGGCGCCAATCCCCCACGCCATAAACAGGCCAAAAACGCAGGCTAGAATAAACAGCACTTGGCCGTATTCAGCAAATAAACTCATGGTGAAATCCCCGTAAAAAAACAGTTAGTGTGCTAGGAGTAGCTGCAGGCGGCCGCCTACATCGTGGGCGCGGTTGGCGATATCGCCGACCCAGTCAATGATGTTGTACAGGAACATCACATCTACAGGGGGCAGTTGTGCCTCAAGGGCAAAGAGGGAGGTGCGAACCCCGATTTCTAATTGATCGGCTTTTTCTTCTAGGTTGTCCAACTCTTGAATCATATTTTCAACAACGGTCAGTTCACGGCCACTAAAGCCGGTTTCCAACAGTTCGTCTAATTCATTGATGGCAGTCAACGCTTGCTCAGCGGCAGCAACGCTGGAGCGTACGAAATCCAGCATTTGCTCTTTCATGCTGGCCGGAACTGACATTTTGCGGCCCATCATGATGCCAGCGATATCTTTAGCGCGGTTGGGGATGCGATCCTGCATAGTGAGTAATTCAAGCAAATCGGTGCGAGGCACTGGAAGGAACAAGCTCTTGGGTAGGTGCAGGCGCAGTTGCTTTTTGATCTCATCCGCTTCGTTCTCAAATTTCACAACGCGCTGTTGGATCTCGCTGGCTTTGACCCAGTCATTTTCCGTCACTGCCTCAAAAAAGCTGGTCAGTTCAGCAGCAGCTTTTACTGCGACAGCCATATGTTCTTGCATGGGTTTGATAGGCGAGCGACCAAACAGGTTGGATAGGTTTGCAAAAGGCATGGTGAACCCCTCAGGTTAAAAGTGTGCGCAGTATAAAAACGAAAGCGGCCAAGGTCACGTAGAATTGTTACATTTTTATGACAGGCAATGGGCGTTATATCCGTGGAGATAAGATAGGTGTTACAGGTTTGCTTGCCTCATTAGTTGCTTATCCACCCATTTGGTCGGGTTTAGTGAAGTAAGAGCCTGAGTTTGGCAGATTCTTTGCCAAAGAGCCGCTACAATCCTGTGATCACCCGTTAAAACCCACAATAAAGATCACAGGAATTCCGTAAATGTCGCAGGTGTTGGATCGAGTATTGGATTTGCGTGGCCTGATTGCCGATTTGGTTGCCGACAAACGCATGAGCCAAATGGACGCCAATGTGCTCTTGGGAGCCTCGCGTACCCGTGAGCAGGCGATCATGCATCCGCTGGCTTATATTGCGACGCAAAATATCGATGATATTAAAAACCCCGGCAAGACTCTGACGGATGAGATCCTGACCGACTGGCTCGCGCAAAAAGCGCGTATGCCGCTCTTCCATATCGACCCGATGAAAATCGATGTAGCCAAATGCACGGAAGTGATCAGCTACGCCTTCGCAAAACGCCATGGCATCCTCTGCGTACAAGTCTTACCCGACCAAGTGACAGTCGCTTGCACACAACCCTTCATGAGCGGGTGGGAGCCGCAAGTGGAACATGTTGCTCGTCGCAGCGTGAAAAAGGTTGTGGCCAGCCCTGCCGATATTGAACGCTTTATGGTGGAGTTTTATACCCTGGCGCGCTCGGTATCGGGTGCCAGTGGCGCAACCTCTGCATCCGCCATTACCAACTTTGAACAGCTTGTTGAGCTGGGCAAGGCGAGCGATCCAGATGCGAATGACCAGCACATTGTGAAAATTGTGGATTGGTTACTGCAATACGCTTACGACCAGCGCGCCAGTGATATTCACATAGAGCCGCGCCGCGATGTAGGGCGCATTCGTTTCCGTATCGATGGCGTGCTGCATTACGTGTATGAGCTTCCATCTAATGTGGCGACTGCTGTTACCAGTCGTTTCAAAGTCTTGGCGCGTATGGATATCGCCGAAAAACGCAAACCCCAAGATGGCCGGATCAAAACCCGTCGCAGCGATGGCAGCGAAGTAGAGTTGCGTATGTCTACTCTACCTACTGCATTTGGCGAAAAATTAGTGATGCGTATTTTTGACCCCGAAGTCTTATTGCGTAGTTTTACGGATTTAGGCTTAGTGGGCGATGACTACACGCGTTGGCACACGATGCTCACGCGCCCTAATGGAATTTTGTTGGTCACAGGCCCAACAGGTTCTGGTAAAACCACCACGCTTTATTCATCGCTGCGCCAAATCGCGACCTCAGAGGTCAACGTCAGCACTATCGAAGACCCCATCGAAATGGTGGAGGAAAGTTTTAACCAAACGCAAGTGCATCACAAAATCGGTTTGGATTTTGCCGCCGGTATTCGCAGCCTCATGCGCCAAGATCCAGACATTATTATGGTCGGCGAAATTCGCGATTTGGAAACGGCGCAAATGGCGGTACAAGCGGCACTTACGGGTCACTTAGTGCTGTCGACGGTCCACACCAATGATGCGCCCTCCACAGTAGCGCGTTTGCTCGATTTAGGTATTCCTTCCTATTTAATTAATGCCACCTTATTGGGTGTTATGGCGCAGCGTTTAGTGCGCACCCTCTGCCCGCACTGCAAAGAGGAAGGCACCATCAGCAGTGAAGACTGGCAAGAATTAGTGGCGCCATGGAAAGTCAATGTACCTGCAAAAATTTATCGCCCTGTGGGATGTTTGGAATGCCGCAACACGGGCTATCTCGGTCGCCAAGGGTTGTATGAAATTTTAATGCTTTCCGAAAACATCAAAGAAAAAGTCACACCAAGTTGTAATTTACAAGACATGCGTCGCCAAGCCATGAAAGAAGGTATGCGCACACTGCGTTTATCTGGCGCGCAAAAAATTGCAGCGGGCTTAACGACGATGGAAGAAGTCTTGCGCGTAGCGCCGCCGCCGGAAAAAACGAATTAATTTTTTAAATTACAGGTTGCAAAAGGAAAATCTATGTATCAGTTGCATATCGCCAATAAAAATTATTCTTCATGGTCGTTGCGCCCTTGGGTGTTAATGCGCGTTTTAAATATTCCGTTCACAGAAACCTTGCATCCATTGCCTGAAACAGGGGCGTGGGATTTATATCGACAATTTGCTCCTAATGGCAAAGTACCTTGTTTGCAGGATGGTGATATTACCGTATTGGATTCGCTTGCCATTGTTGAATACCTCGCAGAGCAGAACACGGGGGTGTGGCCGGCAGAAAAAATCGCACGGGCGTGGGCGCGTAGTGCGGCAGCGGAAATGCATTCTGGTTTTCAAGTGCTGCGTTCAACCTGCGGTATGAATTGCGGTGTGCGGATTGAAATTGGCGCATTGTCACCTGCGTTGCGTAAAGATTTGGCGCGTATTGATGAGTTGTGGTGTGAAGGTATTACGCGTTTTGGAGGAGAATTTTTAGCAGGAAAATATTTCACCGCCGTTGATGCTTTTTTTGCACCCGTTGCATTTCGTATTCAAACCTATGGCTTGCCTTTGTCGTCGTTGGCGGATGTATATTGCAAACAGTTGCTCGGCATACCGGCTATGCAGGAATGGTATATCGCTGCGTTAAACGAAATTTGGCGTGAGCCGGGGCATGAAGGTGAAACCTTAGGCGCAGGAAAATTAGTGGCAGATCATCGGCACGTGTAAGTTCGTAGTTATCTTGTTATCAACTCACAATATTTTATGTTAAATATGACGATCTCTAATGGATTCATGAGGGTGCAGTATTGCACCCTGTAAAAATCAATACCCTATTTGCTTACTGCAATTTACCCTCAGTATCAAATTTTACCAAGTCATCAAATCCGCCCAGATGTCGCCCGTTAATAAAAATTTGCGGCACAGTTTTTCGCCCTGATTTTTGAATCATGTCCGCTAATAATTGCGCTGATTGATCCACTCGAATTTTTTGAATAGTGGTAATGCCACGTTTCTTCAAAAGAGTTTCAGCTGCCACGCAATAAGGGCAAGTTCCTGTAGAGTAAAGCGTAACGTTTGTCATCATCTGCTCCTGTTGTGAATGTAATAAATGGGTGCAACGGCAATTACCTCATCGTTGATGTGCACATTCTTACAAAACCAACGTTGCGGCAGAATCTTCAAAAATCGCAATAGATTCTTTCGGATAATGAAATGCTGAATCGAGCATTGCTCCTGCCGCTATTGCAAAAAGTGAAATAGTTATTTGCAATCGGTAGGGATTATCAAAGTAGCCTAGGCGCCGCACACTGGTCGCCATAACCCATTGCTACCGAGATAACTATGACCGTTCACTACCTAAAACCGCATCAAGCCTGCAGTTGCTGTGAAGCTGAAATGCCACAGGCTCCCTCTGTACTTCTCTCAAATGGCAATAGGGTTGTGCCCCAGCACTACCTGCAGTTTGAGCAGACTCTCTTATCCTTACGCGAAATTATTAACGATATCGACGGGCTTCCATTAACCCCGATTTTTGCCGATCAGGATGAGCAGGGAATGTATATTCAAGTAGGACTCATCGGGCGCGAAAATTATGATCGTGGTCAACAAATACGCCCATCTAAGTTGGTGTATGGTCGTAAATGGCGGATTGATAGCAATACCCCAACGTCTGAGATTATCCAAACGGCATTTCTAGCGGTTAAAAAAGCCAGAGAGCATGAAATGCGTGAGTTGTTGACCTTAAAAGATAAGCGAACAGGAAAAATTAGCGCGCCTTTTAGTACGCATCAAGATTTGCCATTAATGGCAAATAATCGCGATTTGCTGGAAGGTAGCAATATCGATATAGAAAATGATCTCCGTGCCATTGAAAATATTTTAAAGAGTATTCGTTTTGGCGAACGAGAAATTTATTTGGTCGATAGTCTCATTCGCAAGCAAAATATCCTATTGGATTTTCGTCTTGGTAGCGCTCCGCTTGCTCGCCAGCATGAAGGTGATTTACAGGAATTTGATGACTGGACATTTAGTATGCTCATTGAATCATTTAATCCCTCGCATTTTTTGTATGCGCTAATGGATAAATTCATTGCGCAGAGCGATGCCATGGTTGCCGAAACTTTTTCGTACAAAGGTTTTAAGCGTTTTAGTCGAGAGAATGACCCAGCCGCGATTGCATCCCTGTCTATTGCCTTGCGCCCCTATGAGCGCGATATGGCTAAACAGGATTTTTCATCGCACTTTCGTGAGTTAAATTACCAAACTGATGCGAGTCGTGTGCCGCGTTTGGGGGAGGGAGCTTTAGCAGGAAAAAATCGTAATATTATTTTAAATGTTGCAGATTTATTGGGGCATATGCCGGTGGATTTACATCTGGAAGATGATTTGCACTTATTTTCGGTTCGAAAAGCTTAGTGTTTTTCGTCTAATTCCTAATTCCATTGCTACCTCGGTGGGCGGTCGAGTTGATGTCTCCCTCAACCGTACCGCTTCTTGTTTAAACTCTTTGGTAAAGATGTGGTAAGGCTTAGTTTATTGGTCATTCGGATACTTCTCTAGCGATATTGTCGTTGATTGAAGGTATCCGTTAAACAGGGGGAGTAAAATTAGCCGTACTAAAACCCTGAAACACACTATAAATTTAATTCTACTCTGATCCCGATTATGCAATTACCTGGTTAATTCATTAACCAGGTAATTGCAGCAGGAAAACGTTTAGCCCAATCTGCCTCGCAGTGCCTTCCTGTATCATCACGAACCACTTTAAGCATTTCATTCTTCGGTAAGCGAGCTAGTAGCATTTTTTCGAGCTCATTAACTTCTTTGTAGCCATTAAACTCCACCTTACCCATGTCAAAATATATTTTTACATCTTTTAATGATTTCGTTGCGTCTAACGCCTTAACAATAACACTATCCCCTTTTGCATTTTTTAATCCTAATGATGGAGAAAATGCTGCTACAAAACCAAAAGTTTCACTGTATTCAATCGCAGCGTAAAGCGCCATCATTCCGCCGAGCGAGCTACCCGCGATTCCCGTACTCTTTGCGTTTTTTATTGTGCGATACTTACTATCAATATAGGGTTTTAGTGTTTCGGTAATAAATTGCATTGTAAGTTTTCCTTCCCCTTGTTGCGGTTTACCATTCCAATCTACAAAATCCCAAGGGCTATACTCATTCCAGCGACGCGGGCCATTTGAAATGGCGACAATGACAAGTTCTTTAAGGTGATTTTCCTTAATAAGCATTTCCATAGATTCATCCATGCGCCACTCATCGCTGTATGCTGTACGAGCATCAAAAATATTTTGCCCGTCCAAAACATAGAGTACCGGAAAATACGTATTCTGCTTGGGTTCGTATGATGGGGGTAGGTATATGGAAATATTGCCGGTGCGTTTTAGTTGCGGCATATCAAAATCGGTAATGCTAATAATATTTCCTGTGTGCGTGGAGCTGGCTTGTTCCAGTGGCGCATCGCCTTTCCATGCGGGAATCGTATAAGACAACGCTTTAGTATTTTCCGTAATATGTTCGTAAATTTCGCACCATTTATTACCAGTTTTTGTCGCTGGTGCGCGCATCCAATCTCCATTTTTTACGAAGGTAAAAAATACCTCCCCAAGAGGTAAATCAACGGTGGTGCTCAACATTCCGTCTTTAATGTTAAGCTTAACTGCAGCATCGCCCTCCATCGCCCAAGCGTTAAAGGTTCCAAGCATATGGACGGTATCTTTAGCAGAAAAATCTTTCGGCGGTACAATCGAAATGTTCACAAGCTCAGCAAACACCTGCGGTGCTAAAAATAAGAAGGCTGATACACAGAATACTTTAAGTCTTGTAATTCGCATGATTTTTCTTGATCCTTGTTTTTTACTATTAGATGTTTTATGGAATGATAATTAGGAGATAGATAATTGGTGTCAGAGTAAAATTAAATTTTCGCTTGTGCCAAAAAGCCGCTAATTGAGAAATCCTACTCACAATAACGCTTAACACTAATCTATCCAGTAAATATTTTAGTCGTAGTAGTTAATTCAGCGCTTTATTTCTCCGCAAGCTCTCCACCATTAAATCCACAAAGCAGCGAATTTTTGCAGAGGCATAGCGGCCTTCTCTGTGCAAAATATGAATGGGGAGTGGATTTAATTCATAGTCGCTAAGCAAAATTTTGAGTTGTCCGTTTTCTAATTGTTGCGCCACTTGATACGACATTTGGCGGACAATTCCAAAACCTTCAACGGCGGCATCTATAGCTGATTCATTGGTGGTAACGCTTAGTCGTGGTTTAATGCGGACAGTTTTTTCTTGATTGAATTTCCATTCAACACTGGGATTTACACCATTGGCAGACACTATGGTGTGTTCGAGTAAATCGTCGGGTTTTTGTGGCAAACCCATGCGTGCAATGTAATCGGGTGAGGCGCAGAGTACGCGGCGCACTGTGCCTACACGTGCGGCACGCATACTGGAATCCGCTAATTCACCAATGCGTATTCCTACATCCAAACCTTCTTCCAACAAGTTAACCACGCGGTCAAGGTAGAGCGCGCTTACATCCATTTTGGGGTAGCGATTTAAATAGTCGATAACACCCGGCTGCACAAATAAGCGGCCAAAAACAACGGGTGCGGTGATGGCAATGTGGCCACTAGGTTCACCGTTTATGCCGGCAGCGGCATCGTCGGCTTCTGTTATTTCACTCAAGATGCGTTTGCAATCATCAAGGTAGCGTTTACCTGCATCGGTCACGCGCACATAGCGTGTGGTGCGTGTGAGTAATTTAACGCCCAAGCGTTCTTCTAAATCCGCTACAGCTCGCGTTGCCACTGGTGGTGATATGCCCAGCTTGCGCGCTCCAGCTGCAAAACCTTCAGTGTCGGCCACGGCCACAAACACCTGCATTTCAATAAATCTGTCCATGTGTTGCCTCAATCATTTCGGTTTTGGAAATAATGAATTGTATTTTGTGAGTATTCTTCATTTTTGGGGTTGTTGGCAATATGGCATCACTCGCTAAGCAAACAAATGAATGTGGGCGATAAAACCTAATTAACCATTGAAGTGAGAAATATCATGAGCCGTATCAACACAGTTACCCTAGAAACTGCCAACGATGAACAAAAAGCCCTGTTAAACGCCATTCAAAGTCAGCTTGGCATGGTGCCGAATTTTTTAAAGATTTTTGCCAATTCCCCGTCGGCTCTGCGCGCGTTTTTAGGCTTGCACAGCATTGCCAACGAAGGCAGTTTGGATGTGCAAACGCGTGAACGCATCGCGCTCTCAGTAGCTCAAGAAAATGCCTGTGAATATTGCGTGTCAGCTCACACGGCGATTGGTCGCAAAGCGGGGTTGAGTGGAGCAGAAATGGAAGCTAACCGTGCCGGCACCAGTCAAGATGCAAAAGCGGCTGTTGCAGTAAAGCTCGCACGTTCGTTAATTGAACATCAAGGCGGTATTACGACGGCGGAAATAATTGAAGCGCGCAATGCAGGTTATACCGATGCGGATATTGTAGAGATTATTACGCATGTGGGCATGACTTTACTGACCACCATTTTAGGTAAAGCAAGTCGTGTGGAAATTGATTTTCCAAAAGTGAGTTTGTAATTAATTCATAGTTTCTCGGGAGTTCATCATGGCGCGCGCATTTGCAGATATTACCTTTACCAGCAGTGTTAAAGCCGCACAGAGTTTGTATGGCAGCCGTGAGAACAACCGAGGTTTTGAATTAGCCGAAGACCCACGTAATACCCTCGGTGCTGCAGAGGCTGAATTTATCCATGCTCGCGATAGTTTTTATCAGGCAACGGTTGGCGAAAATGGATGGCCTTATGTGCAGCATCGAGGTGGTGCAACAGGATTTATTAAAGTGTTGGATCAGCGAACATTAGGTTATGCCGATTTTCGCGGGAATCGTCAGTACATTAGCGTTGGCAATATCAATGCGGATGACAGAATCAGTTTAATTTTTATGGATTACGCCAATCAACGCCGCCTAAAAATTTGGGGGCGCGCTAAGGTTGTTCATGACAATGAAAATCCAGCATTAATCGCTCAGTTAGAAGATCCTCATTATCGCGCGCGTATTGAACGTGCCCTTGTCATTCATGTGGAGGCGTATGAATGGAATTGCCCGCAACATATTACGCGGCGATTTACGGAAGCCGAGGTTCGCGAAATCTTCGCTCCCTTAATGGCTGAGAACGAACAACTTAAATCTCGCCTTGCGATAAGGAAAGAAAACATCACAGAAATGGGTAATGGTGAGTTGGCTTTGGTTGTGAGCGGCATTCGACAGCTAACACCGCGTGTGCGCGCCTATGAATTCCGCAGTGCAAGTGGGGAAGATTTGCCGCCAGTAAGAGCAGGCGCTCATTTGAAAGTTCCCGTTCTGATGCGCGATGGAACTACACTTATCCGTCACTATTCCATTTGTTCTAATCCATCGCGCCGAGATGTGTATGAAATAGCGGTATTGAAACAAGAGAATGGACGAGGTGGATCGCAACGCATTCATGAGCTCATTGAATTAGGCATGATCTTGCACTGTGAAAAACCAGAAAATTATTTTGAAGTTGAGAACTCGCCGCATCCTGCGGTATTAATTGCGGGCGGTATAGGCATTACGGCAATAAAACCTATGGCGCAACGTTTGGCCGCACAAGCTAGAGCATTTGAATTGCATTATGTGGGGTCTAGTCAAACGCAGATGGCCTTTCTTGATCGATTGCAGCGGGAATGCGGTGCGTCTTTTCATGGTTATTATTCAGATCAAAATGTACGGCTGGATGTTAAACAGCTGCTGTTGAACGCGCCAGCTGAGAGCCATATTTATGTGTGTGGACCACAGCCGCTTATGGATGCAGTTTATAGTGCGGCACACATCCTAGGAATTCATAAATCCCGTTTGCATTCAGAACATTTTTCAGTGGTAGAACACAATAATGACAAGCCTTTTAGTGTTCAATTGGCGCGTTCCTCAGAAATCATCGCGGTCTCTGCATCCGAATCACTCTTGGAGGCACTGGAAGGGGCAGGAATAGCCGCTGAGTTTGATTGTCGAGTGGGTCATTGCGGAATGTGCGCCGTAAAAGTGCTTAGCGGACATGTTGAACACCGCGATAATGTATTAAGTGATGCCGATAAATCAGCAGGTTTATTGTGCACTTGTGTTTCCCGTGCAACCAGTGAAACCCTTGTGTTGGATATTGAATGATGTAAACAAAAAATGGGAGTTAAAACATGACGCAACAAGAATCGCGCCCACCCTTTCCACCGTTTACGCGTGAAACGGCAATTCAAAAAGTACGTGCAGCAGAAGATGGTTGGAATAATCGCAATCCGCAAAAAGTGGCGCTCGCCTACACGCCAGATAGCCAGTGGCGTAATAGAAATCTATTTATCAATGGCCGCGCTGAGATTGAACATTTTCTAACGCAGAAGTGGGCGACTGAGCATGAATATCGATTAATCAAAGAATTGTGGGCCTATGAAGGGAATCGTATTGCGGTGAGGTTTGCTTATGAATGGCATAACGATCAAGGTCAATGGTTCCGTTCATACGGCAATGAAAACTGGGAATTTGATGCGCAAGGTTTAATGCAGAAGCGTTACGCCAGTATCAATGATGTGGCCATTAACGAAAGCGAACGACAATTTCATTGGGATCAAGGTCGCAGACCAGATGATCACCCCAGTTTAAGTGAACTGGGCTTATAGGGTGATGGCGCAAAGTTTCTTACGCCCAGCGAAGCATGCTTTTAGTAAGCGATGGAGAAGGGTGACAGGGAGTGGCTTTCCATGCGGCTGATTTGCTCAAGTAGATTGTGTTTTGCTCTGTATTGACTAGGCTTTAGTAAGTCGATGTATACGGAGTTACCTATGAAAGGCATTGTATTTACTGAGTTTATGGGCATGGTGGAGCAGCGCTGGGGAATGGATATGGTCGATGACCTCATTGATGCCACTAACCCGCGCTCTAAAGGTGCATACACCGGTGTTGGTACTTATGAATTAGGCGAACTGGTCGCTTACGTTGTTGAACTTTCGCGGCGGATTAATGTGCCAGTGCCTGATCTTGTGAAAGCCTTTGGAACTTTTTTAGCGGGTTCTTTTGTTAAAAAATTTCCCGCTTTTTTTTCCAGTGCTACATCCACGTTTGATGTTCTGCGTGAGGTGGATCGGCACATTCATGTTGAGGTGCGAAAATTGTATCCCGATGCGGAGCTTCCGGTATTTCGCTATTGCGATCTGGATGCCGATCGGCTTGAACTCACTTACGAATCCACACGCAATTTGCCGGATCTTGCGGAGGGACTGATTGAAGGCTGCGCCCATCACTTTAGTGAAACCCTGCAGATTGAACGTAAACTGGTTGCTGCTGAGCCTGTTAATCAGGTTGTGTTTACCATCACTCGACTTGGTGTAGGTGCATGTCCAGCGACGACATTGAGCGATTAAAAAAACGCTGTGAGCGTGAGCGTTTAGCGCGTTTAGAAGCAGAAGACTTACTGGAGAATAAAAGTCGAGAGCTGTTTGCCTTAAACGAAGCCTTACAAAAAGCCGTGGATGAGCGTGAGGCTCAGGTGTTGGAGCGAACTCACGAATTAGAAATGGCGCGCGATCAGGCTTTAGCGAACTCGCGTGCGAAAAGCCAATTTTTGGCGAACATGAGTCATGAAATGCGCACACCACTGAATGGTGTGTTAGGCATGTTGAGCGCGGCGACCAAAACGAATGATAAGTCTCGCCAAGACTATCTGCTCAATACCGCAGTGCAATCTGGTCAGTTATTGCTTTCATTAATTAACGATTTACTGGATGTATCCCGTTTTGAATCTGGTCAAGTTCAGCTCGTTAACGCGCCCTCGAAAGTCACCCGTGTACTCGCCGGTGTGGCGCCCTTGTTTATGCAAGAAGCGGCCAAACGTGGTTTGGAATTTTCCTGTGAGTTTTCTACCAACTTTCCTGATGTGCTAGAGGTCGACGAAACGCGCATAAAACAATTGATGTGCAATCTGGTCGGCAATGCTATTAAGTTTACCCATCAAGGTACGGTGCGATTGAGCTTGAGCCTCACGGATGGTGGTGACGTTGAGATGTGCGTGCAGGATTCAGGTATTGGTATTGCGGCTGAGCATCTCAACAGTATTTTCGAACCTTTTGTGCAAGCGGATTCTTCAATAACCCGTGATTACGGTGGGTCAGGATTAGGTTTATCGATTTGCAAAAAAATTGTGGATGCCATGCGCGGCAGCATTCATGTAGAAAGCCGTTTGGGGCAGGGCTCTTTATTCAGAGTGCGATTGCCCTTGAGGATAGTGGCACATGCGCAATTGCCTCGCTGTCTTGCGGATCGAGATCATACTCTCAGGCTGGTGTTTTTGGTGCAGGGGTCGCGGCTACCTATGTATCTGCAGGAGTGTCTTCCTCAGCTCGGTCTCACCCACTGTGATGTGGTGAGTGAGTGGGGCGCTATTCCATGGGAATCATTCGATCACAATCAACAGCTTTGGTTGTTTTTGGATGGCCGCCTAGCATCCACTATCAACCACAATGAGCTGATGTTGCAAAAAAAACAGCAGCCTTCAATGACCATCATCACGTTGGAAATGCCGGGTGTTGTGACGAGTTTTCCCTGCCCTGTGGATGGTTATTTATATCACCCGTTGATGTTGCATGCCTTGGTTGAGCGGTTATTGGGGATTGATGGGGAAGTAACGCAAGCGCCCGTCACTCAGGTGCCCGATTTTAGAGGTAAGCACTTGCTTGTTGTTGATGACAATGAAATTAATTATCAGGTGATTGCCAGCTTATTGGAGCAGACTGGGCTGCGGCTTTCGTGGGCTGCAAACGGTCAACATGCGCTAGATTTTTTTAAAGAGACTGTACCTGATTGTGTGTTGATGGATATTCAAATGCCCGTGATGGATGGTCTCACCGCAGCGCGACATATTCGTGCTCTGTCATCGAGTGCAGCGGCATGCAACGCATCGCACGTGCCGATTGTGGCAATGACAGCCCATGCGTTTGAGGAAGATCGCGAAAAAAGTTTAGCCGCCGGTATGAACGATCACCTTACCAAACCGGTGGAGCCGGAAAAATTATGTGCAGTGCTGCAGCGTTATTTATTTGCCACGCAACCTATATCAGCAGCACCACAATCAACTCCACACGAGTTACCACCCGCTATGCTTTCTGAAAGGGCTGCGCCTTTGAATGATTTTAAGCCGGCGACACTAAACCCCTCGCTGCCCTCAGCACTTCCATCGGATAATCTACCCAGCAAAACATTGCCCGGTTTTGATATTGCAGGCGCGCTCCAACGCATTGGCGGCAATTGGCCATTGCTGCACAAATTAATTATCGGATTTGTTACCGCACAACAGCAGGCTGATCGTGAATTGGAGCAAGCAATCGCGGCAGGGGATTTAGAAAGCGTTAGATTGCTGGCGCACAAAATTAAAGGGACTGGTGCAACCTTGGGAGCTTTGCGTTTAGCGGCCGCGGCCGCGGCGATTGAGCAATCAGTCAAACACGGCAGTGTGCCTGCTGCTGACATGATGCAAGAATTTTCTGTCGCCTTGACCGAAGCTTGTTCGGCAATTGTGTCTGAACAGGCCAGCGACTCGAGTGACCATTCAACGGCTACCGTTTCGTCAGATCCGCCGACAAAGGTGCTGAGTAACACCCAGTTGCAACAAATTTTGGATATGTTGAATGCGATTGAAAAAAATTTGTCCGTCAACTTAGGCTTAGTAAAACAAGAATTGGCGCAGCTGACGGCGCTGGTTGAGGCGACTGCTCTGGGACCTTTTGCACAGCAAATGAATCAAGCGTTTAATCAATTTAAAAGAACGGAGTTGCGCCAATTAATAGAGCAATTTCGGGCGCAAGATCTCGTGAAAAACATCAACAGATAACATAAACAGAGGCATTTTTTGTGAGCAACCATAACGCCAATATCCGCATCATGATAGTGGATGATTCGCCCGAGTTAATTCACATGCTCCTTGAAGATTTGCAAACCGATTTTGCCGTAACCGCTGCCTTGAGTGCGGATGAGGCTTTGCAGATGCTCGCTGAAAATGAGCTGCCGGATATTGTGCTCTTGGATGTGAACATGCCCGGCATTAATGGTTACGAAGCCTGCGAATATATTAAGAATGACCCGCTGTTGGCAGATATTGATGTGGTGTTTTTATCCTCCAATAACTCGACGGAAGAAATTGCGCGAGGTCTGGCAGTCGGTGGCGCTGATTATTTGGTAAAACCTTACAACTCAGCAGCACTGAAAACGAAACTTGCGCATATTCAGCATTTGCGCGAACAGCGATTGCAATGGCGTGACGATGCTAAAAATGCCAATGACCTAGTGATGACTGTGCTCGGCGAAACAGGATCGCTCGGCGTTGTGGTGAATTTTATGCGCACGGCATTAGTCAATGAGAACTCACCACAATTAATGGAAAATCTGTTGGATAGCCTGCGTAGTTATGGCTTAAATGCGATTGCCTATTGGTCGGCGGGCGATATACTGGAATGCGCTGCAACCTCCGAAATCAGTTCAATGTTAGAGCTCGAATTAATCGAGCGTATGCGCGGAAGCGATCAGGTGCTGCATAAAATTGGCGGTAAATTATTAATGGTTCATCGCCACAGTGTCTTATTAATTAAAAATATGCCGAATGATGAAAAACGCTGTGGCTCACTCCAAGATAATCTCCAAATTATTTTGGAAACCGTTAATTCAAGGCTGGATTATTTTATGAGCCAACAGCAGCGGTTTGAGCAAAGGCAGGGCGTGCTCGATGATATTATTGCAAGCTTGTCTGAACCGATTAATAACTTGTTAGCCCGTCAAATAAAACAAAGAGAATATATTATTGGGTTAGTTGGCGACTTGAGTATTGATATAGAGAAAGCTTTTTTTGCGATGGGATTAACCGAAACACAAGAATCTGAAATATTGGCAATATTAAATCGCAAGCTAACAGGATTGGCTGATCAATTAGATGTGGGTATGCGGCTGGATGAGGACTTTACCTTTATGCTATCGCATCTCTCCAGTGCGGTAAAAAAAGCGCTTGAGTAGCCAGTAGCGACTGCAAGCGCGAGAGGAAGAATCTGTTGTGACTCAATGTCACATTTGCCCAATAATCACTTAATTCACGGTGATTTTACCGACCGATGCACCATGGCAACTATTGCAACTGCCATTGGTTACCAAGCCCGGCATGGTGTGTTCTCCGCCGTTGGAGTCGATCACCACCGCGTCTACACCGTCCACCAGTGGCCCGCCTTCAACAAACAAACCTTCAACGGTTTCAGTGGTGTAAAAGTTGCCGTTTTTATCCGTGGGTAATTCAGCTTTGAGATTGTTGGTGTTGTGCAGATAGAGTTTTACGGTTGCACTCGTGTTCACCGTGTTAGCACTTTTATAAACGGTGCCTGCTGCTCTAAAAATAGCTTTTGATGCACCAGCTCCGCCCGCGCTGTGGCAGCTCAAACAATTTTGCCCCGCATTGTGGCTGGTTTTGTTGCGCGAGCTTATCACCGCACCATTAGCGCTGCTGTTAGATGCGCTACTGACGGAATTTTTGCTGGACGTTTCGTTGTTATTATCGTTGCCCCCTCCACCGCCGCCCCCGCAGGCGGTTATCAGGCTAATGCAAAAAAGAGTTCCTAGTAAATAGCGAAGGCAAGATGATGTGTTCATGGCATAACTCGGCAGGTTGCAAAATAGAGGGGCAGCTTGTGCTGTCTCAATAAGTTTATGCCTGATTGTAAAAAGCGCCTGCGCAGCCTGTGGATTAACCCGTATTTTTTACGGATATGTGATTGTCGTCGCAGGTATTTTGTTTTTGTACGGAATGTATATTTTGTTCTTATCGCTTTCTATGTTGTGCTATCTAGAGGTTATACCCACGCATCATTAACAATCGCCCAGCGTTCATGATCTTTCCAGCCAAGCCCGCCAATATTTAAGTATTTTTTTGAAAATCCTTCTTTTACGAAACCGGCGTTTGATACAAGACGAATGGATGCCACATTCTCCGGCTGAATGTTTGCTTCCAGTCGATGCAAATGTAATTCTTCAAAGGCTTCTTTTAACACCAAAGCCATACCTTGGCTCATGTAACCTTTACCCTGATAGGGATAAAAAACTTCATAACCCAAATAAGCCGATTGAAAATAACCACGCACAATGCCAGAAATATGAAAAGTGCCGAGAATCTTTCCATCTTCTGACGAACAAACAAAATAGCGATTATCCTGGTTTAGATAAGCCTCATAATCTTGCGGAGCAAGCACCCAAGGATGATGCAGCGAAATACTTTGCGCATATAATTTCCTCACTTCATGCAAATCATCGGCTTTTGCTTTTCTCAGTGTGATCATTTTATTGGTTATTCTCGTGACGTTATTCATTCAGATTCAGCCCAAGCTCCTTTTGTTTTTTCTTGGTTAGGCCTAAGAAAACAATACGATGCGATTCTGTAAGGTAGTATTTGAGTTCCTCATATGCCGTTGTAGGTGCATCGTATTGTTGTATCCATTTCATGCCGCGGGAAGCGAGATAGGGTGCAGGTCGGTAGCTGGGTTGATCTCGTAATATTTCGAAGTGTAGATCTGAAGTTTTAAAGGTGTATGCAGGTTTAGAATTTCCCCATCCTCCAATGGCAAACACTTTTCCTCCTACTTTCCAAACATGAGAGCCGCCCCATTGAACGATGTATGACGTTGCCGGTAGAGAGCGACAAAAATCGTTAAATTCATCGTAAGTCACAGTCTCACCTGATTAGATGGGTTCAGACCAAACGGCATATTCATTTCCATTTGGATCGGAGAAATGAAATCTGCGTCCGCCAGGGAAAGAGAAAATATCCTGAATAATCTTCCCGCCTGAGGACACTACCTTTTCTGCCGTTGTTTCCAGTTCTGAGCTGTAAAGTACAACCAATACGCTTCCATTCTCGGTTGTTGCTGCTTTGTCAGATTTGAAGAAGCCACCATCCAGCCCCGCGTTTTCTATCGCTACATACTCTTCGCCATAGTCGATAAATGACCACCCAAATGCGGAGGCAAAAAATTGCTTTGTTACTTCAAGATCGCGGGAGGGCATCTCAACATAATTAATTTTTCCGGTTTCCTTCATGATTTCCTCACCTATATTTTCTTAAGTTCAAAGCACCAGTTTGCAACCCACAAACGCCAACATAATCGCCAATGCAGGGCGCAGATAATGATCGGCAACGCGATGTGCCATATGACTGCCGAAATAAATACCGGGCAGTGAGCCTATCAATAAATTAGCAAGCAAATGCCAATCCACATTGCCTAAACCGGCATGCCCCATACCGGCAACCAGCGTAAGTGGTACAGCATGCGCAATTTCAGTTCCTACCAAGCGCACAGTGGGCAATAGCGGATAAAGCATAAAGAGTGCAACTGTGCCGAGTGCCCCAGCTCCTATGGAGGTGAGCGTGACAACTGCACCTAAAATAGCGCCGGTGAAAACGGTTGCTATGGCTTGATCGCGACGCGACATACGGGTGATCCATGCATCGTTTTTACGGCTGTAATCAAAAATGCGGCGTTTAAATAAAATCGCAATCGCGGTAAGAATTAGTGCATAACCCAGTGTGGTTTTAATGATGGCGTTAAGTGTATCTGTATCGAAACTGATGGAGTGCAATACCCAGAGTGTAAGCATTGCGGCGGGTAAACTGCCCAGCGCTAGCTCCCCAGTGATGCGCCAATCAATATTGCGTTTTTTGTGATGGACATGAATGCCACCCGCTTTAGTGATGGCAGCATAGAGTAAATCGGTACCCACCGCATTAGCGGGGCTTACTCCAAAATACAGCAGTATGGGGGTCATTAATGAGCCGCCACCCACGCCGGTCATACCCACAATAAAGCCGACGACCAAGCCAGCCACTATGTAACCAATCTGAAAATCTAACAGCATGAGCAAAACCTGAATATGCGCGCTTGGTAGCGTGGCAAGTGTGATCTATCAGCGAGCAGCGGATAGATCAAGAGGGCGCGCAGCGTAGCAGTGGAATTGCGTTTAGCCAAAGGTCAAAAAGTTAGGTAGATATTGCTTTTAGTTATAGAAGGCTTTTTTACCGCTAGACTTAAGAGCTGGCCTGTCAAAGAGCGTAAGCACCGATTAATAAATGTAAAAAACCATCCAGCGATTGGTTCGCTGTATATAGTGCGCCGAGTATCCGCAGGCGTTAATAATAAGGCGAGTGATAATAATGACCACATCTTCCTGTAATGAATCTCTTACACCGTCTTATATTGAATCGCTTACGCCCATGCGCGGAGTTGCCGCACTCTGGGTAATGTTATTTCATATTGATGTGAGTATTTTCTATCGCGACTTGGGGGCCTTGGTCTCGCGGGACATGACCGGAATTTTCTCTAAAGGCTATTTGTGGGTAGATTTTTTCTTTCTGTTGAGCGGCTTTATTATCGCGCATGTATACGGTGAAAAATTAGCATCACCCGCAAGCTGGGGTGGTAAATGGAAGGCGATTAAACACTATTTGTGGGCACGTTTTTCTCGTTTATATCCACTGCATTTATTCACGCTCTGCGTGCTCATTTTGTTCGCCAGCATAATACCTGAATTTTTCCCGCAGGTGATGGACGGTAGTTGGGATGTGTTTTTTGCGTGGTCAGTGCTGCACAGCCATTTTTTATTTACCAATGCGATGGGGCAACACCCCTTGTTGTCGTGGAATATTGTTTCTTGGTCAATAGGTGCTGAGTGGTGGACTTATGTATTCGCAATCGTTTTTATAATCGCGCTCTGCAAACGAAAACTCATCGCGGTAATCATGACCACCTTATTAGCTTTGGCGTCGCTGCTTGCGTTGGTATTGTGGTTGCCGGAAAAGAATTTAGATATTACCTACAACTATGGTTTTGTACGCTGTTTTTTTGAATTTGTAATTGGCTTGGGGGTGTATGAGTGCTATCGCCACCACATGGCGCGTTCTTGGTTAAAGTTCGATGTTGTATTTGTCGCCTTAATATTATTAATTGCGGCTATTTTTCATTGGCGTATTTTTGATGTTGTTGTTATTCCCGTATTTGCGTTATTGATTTTATCGGTGAGTTACAACCAAACCCGCGTACACCATTTTTTAAATCAACCGGCATTGCAATACTTGGGCAAGATTTCCTACTCGATTTATTTAATGCACGGCGTGTGGTTTATGGTGTTTTGGTTTAGTTGGCCATCCATAAAACTGGCAACGGGAATGGTAGAGTTGCCGGCACTCTATAAATTGCTCTATATCGCGCTATTTTTTGGGTTAACACTGGTGTCGGCACACTATAGTTATCGCTACGTGGAAGTGGCCGGGCGTCATTGGTTGCGGAAGTGGTATTCTTAATATTGGTTGATTTTACAGAAAAAGCGGCGGCGTCCCTGTCGCCGTTTTTATCGATGCATGTGTTCTTTTTTAAAACCATGCGGGCGTGGTGCTAATAAAATCTTTATCGTTGGTATTCCTAATATCAACATCCTCTGTGGGTGCCCGTGGAATGCGTAGCATCAAACACGGTGACGTAATAACTTGTGCTTGAACACTATCAGGAGATGGTGTCGATTCGCTAATCTGAATTTCCCACTTATTGGTAGCTTGGCTGTACTTCTGGGACGCTAATCCCATGCTATAACCTGTAGACGGTTTTTCGCCGCTATAAACAACGAGCAATTTGTGGGTGGAAAAGTTTGGTGGCGAGAAAAAAGGAATCGTATTTTTACCGGATGTCGTTAAAAACGCATTCAATTCTTCATTCGAATTTATCCAAGCGGATGAGCGTACTAGTTGATGACACATCGCGGCTTGATAAACCGGAATTACAGTTGCTTCGGCAACGCTCACATCCTGTTCACAATGAGGCGTGAGGTTGGTTTTTGCTGTGACTTTGTTGGTGTCAGAATTGTAAGTAATTTTTACCCAGCCTGATTTCGTTACCACAAAATTGGAAGCAGGATTTTCATCACCACCCCAACCACCGTAAGGATCAACTTTAAATTGCAATCCACCTGAACCAAAACCGGAATTATGGTTATGGCAATACTCGTAAATATGACTTATGCCTACCTGCTTTAATAGGGTGCCTTCTTTCCATTGATTGAAGTTGCCGCGTAAATGATATTGGCGCGCGCGCGATACCTCCCATTGTTTGGTGTTGGTGTAAAAAGTGATGTCCCACGTGCCTGCCGCTACCGGAATATTGGCGCCGTAACTGCCGCCTAATCCGTAGTTTTCAAACCAATCGCCGAAGCGATCAAATTTAATATAGCCGGCAGTGGGTAATATCACACCTTTCAACACTTTCATTTCGGGAATGCTTGCATTATCCATTTGTGTGGTGCCCCAGCCATTGTGTGTGCCCCGTAAAAACCACTCTGAATGTGCGGTAAGGCTGGTCAATAACAGTGATGCGGTTAATAACAGTTTGTATTTCATAGAAAGAGTCCTTTTGTTTTATAACGTTATTGTTGTAATGCGAAACAGGGTTTCGCCACTTCACTCTACAAGGCGGTGCAAGGGCGGTGGTGTAAATTTTTGTTTGCAATTGACAAAATGATAGCGTTGTCACAAAAACATTTTATGGGCAGGATTTGAGCGTCAAATAGGATGAAGTGCGTGGGAATTATGGTTACAGCCAGAGGGGTGGCAACTCCCGCGAGTTCTGGATGCTGCGCGAGCTGCTAGTATAGTGATGATAATTTCAGCGTCCCTTATCGATAGGCAACGAATCAGACGGGGCGCGCTTTTGTGATGAGATCCGCGTTTATGTTGAATTTTTCCGAGGTTCCCGCTGAGCTGCAGCCATCTGCCCAACGCTATTGGGTGCAACTTGAAGAAAATCTGAGCCGTCATTCCCTGTCGCATTCGCCCTTGCCGCATCCGCGCGAATTGTTGGGCGATGCTATCTCCGTGGAGGATTTTTCACGCCAATTAACGCGCGCTTTTGTGGCGAGTGAATTCATCGCCAAAACCTGTGCGTTGCGCCCAGATTTTTTAATGGCGCTCCTGCAAAGCGGTGCACTCTTTAATCCACAAAATGAAACCATGTTGAGTGGTTTTGATGCCGTGATTAGCGGTTGTACCAGTGACAGCCAGTTAGATAAAGCGTTGCGCGAACAGCGACAGATGGCAATGATTCGGATTATTTGGCGCGATTTGAATCGTCTGGCGCCCATGCAAGAAATCACTGCTGAATTATCGCGTTTTGCAGATCGTGCCATTCAACTGGCGGGGGATTTTCACTATCGCACACTCGTCGCCCTCTACGGCACTCCAATGGGAAAAGAGTCGGGTTTAGCCCAGCCTTTTATGGTGCTGGGCATGGGTAAGCTAGGTGCGAGTGAATTAAATGTTTCATCGGATATCGATTTAATTTTTACTTATCCCGAAGGCGGTGAAACCGATCACGCTACGCGCGCTATTAGCAATCAGGAATTTTTTATCAAACTCGGTCAACGGGTCATTAAAAGTCTCGACACCATAACCGCCGATGGTTTCGTGTTTCGTGTGGATATGCGCTTGCGCCCTCATGGGCAAAGTGGCGCGTTGGCGATGAGTTTTGCGGCGCTAGAAGATTATTACCAGACTCAAGGGCGCGATTGGGAACGTTACGCCATGATCAAAGCGCGCACGGTGGCAATGGTCGGTGGCGAGCGGCAATTGCACGCCCGCAAACAATTGCGACAACTCTTACAACCCTTTACCTATCGTCAGTACATTGATTTCAGCGCGATTGAATCCTTGCGTGAAATGAAAGGATTAATCGCTCGCCAAGTGCAGCGTAAAGGGATGAATTTGGATGTGAAGTTAGGTGAAGGCGGCATTCGCGAAGTGGAATTTGTGGTGCAGGTTTTTCAACTGATTCGCGGTGGCCGCGATGTGCGTTTGCGCAAACGTAAAGTACCCGTTTTGCTGCCGTTTTTGGAGCAAGAAAATTATTTGCCCGCCGGTGCTGGCTCGGCGCTATTAGAGGCCTATATTTTTTTGCGCAATACTGAACACGCCATTCAAGGTTATCAAGATAAACAAACCCAATCGTTACCCGTAGATGCCCTTGGCCAATTGCGTTTGGCATGGGCGATGGGTTTTCCCAGTTGGGATGCTTTTTTTGCGCAATTAACCCTTTATCGTCAGCGTGTAAATAGCGAATTTAAAGCGGTGATTGCTGCCCCCGATGAGGAAGTGAGTATCGATCAACAAACCCTGAATTTTTGGTTAAGTTTATGGGAAGGCAGTTTGCAGGGTGAGGATGCTGTGCAGGCACTCGGTGCGCGCGATATTGAGGATGCGGCAGCGCTGATTAAATCCTTAACGGAATTGCGCGAAGCGCGTTCGGTGCTCTCTATGCAAGCATCCAGTCGCACGCGGTTGGATGCCTTTATTCCGCGTTTATTGCAAATGTTGGTGCAGCAGGCGCAGAGCGGTGAATTACCCCTGAGCGTTGCAGGCGCTTTTGGTCGTGTGGTGCCATTGATTGAGGCGATAGTGCGCCGCAGTGCCTATTTGGTGTTGCTGGTGGAAAATCCCACGGCAATTCAGCAGCTGGTAAAACTTTGTGCAGCCAGCCCTTGGATCGCCGATCAGCTTGCGCATTTTCCGGCATTGTTGGATGAATTGCTCACACCGGAAAGTCTTTACGCACCGCCCGACAAAATACTCTTGCGCGATGAATTGCGCCGCGATGTGTTGCGTTTGGAGAGGGAGGATTTAGAGGGGCACATGGAAACCCTGCGTTATTTCCGCTCGGCTCATGCCTTGCGCGTTGCGGCGAGTGAAGTGACGGGCGCACTGCCGCTGATGAAAGTCAGCGATTATTTAACTTTTATCGCCGAAGTGATTTTGGAGCACGTACTCCAGCTCTCTTGGGAATACATGGTGCATCGCCACGGACGCCCCAATCGCGCTGATGGCACGGTGGATCTTGAGCCAGATTTTGTGATTGTTGGCTATGGGAAATTGGGCGGCATTGAGTTGGGACACGGTTCGGATTTGGATTTGGTCTTTATTCACAATGCCGATGCAAATTTGCACACCGATGGCATAAAGCCGATTGATAATTTGACCTTTTACACCCGTCTTGGGCAGCGCATCATTCATATCTTGAGTACAAACACGCTCTCTGGAAAATTGTATGAAGTGGATATGCGTTTGCGCCCGTCTGGTAACTCGGGTTTGCTCGTGTCATCGCTGGCGGCGTTTGAAAAATATCAAACCAATGATGCCTGGACATGGGAACATCAAGCCTTAGTGCGCGCCCGGGTGGTGGCGGGTAGTGAAAATCTTGCACGAGCGTTTGAGCAGGTGCGTGAGCGTATTTTGACCAGTCCGCGCGACGGAGAAAAATTGCGCGCCGATGTGAGTGATATGCGCCGCAAAATGCGTGAACAATTGGGCAGTGCTACAAAATCGCGCACGGCGCAAAATCCACCGGCGTTATTTAATTTGAAACAGGATGCGGGTGGTATCGTGGATATTGAATTTATGGTTCAATACGCGGCTTTGGCTTGGGCAGCGCAAGCACCCAAGATCATCCAGTACACGGATAACATTCGCATACTCGGATCACTGGAAGAAGCAGGCTTACTCGATGCTGAATCCGTGGCCCACTTGATCGCGGCTTACAAAGCATTTCGATCCACCGGGCATCGCCTCGCGTTACAGCGCCAGGAAGCAGTTCTAGAGGGTGATCAGCACTTCATCGTCGAACGCGCACAGGTTACACGCCTGTGGCACCAATTGATCGACCACGCGGATCACTAGCAAACTGCAGCAATACTGAATACCGAATGTTGACGCCGCGCGCTCCCGCTTGGATGCGCGGCAATAATCTGACCACACAGAATTTTGGAGTTAGTTATGTCTTTTGCCGATCGCGACGGCGTTATTTGGCTGGATGGCGAACTGATCCCTTGGCGCGACGCCAAGGTTCACGTATTGACCCACACTTTGCACTACGGCATGGGCGTTTTTGAAGGCGTGCGCGCTTACAACAGTCCCGCCATGGGCACTAGCATTTTCCGTTTGCAAGAACACACTGACCGCTTGTTCCGCTCTGCACACATCATGCGTATGAAATTGCCTTTTGCCAAAGAGCAAATTAACGAAGCGCAAAAATTGGTGGTGCGTGAAAATAAATTAACGGAAGCCTATTTGCGCCCAATGGCATTTTACGGTTCAGAAGGTATGGGTTTGCGTGCCGATAATCTGAAAGCACATGTGATGGTTGCCGCGTGGAATTGGCCATCCTACATGTCACCGGAAGCGCGTGACATCGGCATTAAAGTTCGCACCTCTAGCTATACGCGTCACCATGTCAATATTTCCATGTGTAAAGCCAAAGCGAATGGCCACTACATCAATTCATTATTGGCGTTACAAGAAGCCTTGGATTGCGGTTGTGAAGAAGCATTGTTATTAGATGCGGAAGGCTATGTAGCAGAAGGCAGCGGTGAAAACTTTTTCCTTGTGCGCGATGGCATTATCTACACGCCAGAATTGACCTCGTGCCTCGATGGTATTACGCGCAATACCATTTTCCAATTGGCTGCCGATTGTGGTTACACCATTCGTGAAAAACGCATCACGCGCGATGAAGTGTATGTTGCCGATGAAGCTTTCTTTACCGGAACGGCTGCTGAAGTATTACCGATTCGTGAGCTTGATGGTCGTCAAATTGGTGAAGGTCGCCGTGGCCCAATCACTACCACCTTACAAGATTTGTATTTCAAAGCGGTGCGCGGTGAATTATCTTCGCACACCCATTGGTTGGCGCCAGTCGCTAAATAAGCAGTACTCGACGCGGAGCTGAAAAGCTCCGCTGTCTTTTTCCCCCTTCGCTGTTTATTCTTTTGCGCTTTATTGATGACGCTATGGTCGAATTCGAATTTCCTGCTGAGCTAAACCGCATCCAAAAAATTTTGGTGGTTGGCCCTGCATGGATTGGCGATATGATGATGGCGCAATCGCTCTTTATGTTGCTGAAGCGCCGCAATCCTCAGGTGATTATTGATGTGCTGGCATCACCATGGACAAACGCGTTATTGGAACTTATGCCCGAAGTGAATGCGGTCATTACGATGCCGCTTGGGCACGGCGTATTTGATTTGCGCACGCGCTATCGCTTGGGGAGATCGTTGGTTGATAAAGGCTATGAGCAAGCAATTTTGTTACCTAATTCGCTCAAATCCGCCTTTATACCTTTCTTTGCAAAAATTCCGTTGCGCACTGGTTGGCGCGGTGAAATGCGCTACGGTTTGTTGAATGATGTGCGTGTGCTTGATAAAAAACGCTATCCACTGATGGTGCAGCGTTACGCGGCGCTCGCTTTACCTGCGGCGGCGCCAGTGCCAGTGCCTCAAGCAATTCCTTATCCACGCCTGCAAGTGAATGTTCATCACACAGATCTGTTACATAAATATGCACTCAGTTTGCACCGTCCTTTATTAATATTATGCCCTGGCGCTGAATATGGGCCTGCCAAGCGTTGGCCTGAGCATTATTACGCAGACGTCGCCGCACAAAAAATCGGTGAAGGTTGGCAGGTCTGGTTGATGGGCTCTGCCAAAGATCAGCCTGTTGCAGAATCTATTCGTGAATTATTAGGCTCCGAGGTGCGCCCATACGCTTACAATCTTGCAGGTGTCACTCAATTACATGAGGCGATTCTGTTAATGGATTGTGCGGATGCTGTTATCAGTAATGATTCTGGCTTAATGCATATTGCTGCCGCGTTACAAAAAAAACTCGTGGTAGTATTCGGCTCAACGTCGCCTGATCACACGCCACCCTTGAGTCATAGTGTAAAAATCGTCACCAACAAGATTGAGTGTTCTCCCTGTTTTGAGCGTGAATGCCCCAAGGGGCATCACAACTGTTTGCGCGAATTAATGCCATCACAGGTGATTTCTGCGCTGGATGAATTGACGCAGGCTACCGTGCTTGTAAAAACAAAGGCGCAGGCATGAAATTCGCCTTTGCCATTTTTCGCTATTTTCCCTTTGGTGGGTTGCAGCGCGATATGCTGGCAATTGCACACGCGGCTGTTCAATCTAATCATAGCGTCACCATTTTTTGTGGTGAATGGAAAGGCGAAAAGCCTGTGGGTATCGATGTAAAAATAATGTCGGAACCCGTGTTGTTCAATACCGCCGGCATCAAACATTTTGTGCAATCCTTCCAGAAACATTTTCCGCGCGATCAATTTGATCTGTTGGTGGGTTTTAATAAGATGCCGGGGCTGGATGTTTATTTTGCGGGCGATTCCTGCTTTGCACAAAAAGCTTATGAAGAGCGTCATTTTTTGTATCGTTTAATGCCGCGTTCACGTCTTTATCTTGAGTATGAAAAAGCGGTGTTTGGCGATCAATCCAATACGCATATTTTGTCCTTGGTCGAGGCTGAGCAAAAACAGATGGCACGCTATTACGGTATTGCACCTGAACGTGTTCATGCCTTATCACCAGGTATTTCTCGTACACAAATCGAGTGTGAAAATCCTGCTGCAGCACAGGCGCGTATTCGCCGAGAATTAAATCTACAGACAGATACCCGCATCGTTTTATGTTTAGGTTCTGGTTTTAAAACCAAGGGCTTGGATCGTAGTATCCAAGCGTTTTCGTTATTGTCACAGCAGACGACTGAACCCGTGGTGTTACTGGTTGTGGGGGCGGATAAACCAAAAGCATTTCGCGCACTAGCCAAACAACTTGGTGTTGACGATAAAGTTTTATTTGTGGGTGGTCGAACGGATGTTGCGGATATATTGCATTCGGTTGATGTGCTCTTGCATCCCGCTTATCGAGAATTGGCGGGCAATGTTATTTTGGAAGCTATGCTGGCGGGATGCCCGGTGGTTGCTACGGATGTTTGTGGCTATGCGCATCATATTGCGGAGCAACAGATGGGTGAGGTGATTTCTGCGCCTTATGATGCGCAACAAATTACCCAAAAGCTCTTGCAAGTTTTAGCCTGTAGCAGCGGTATCTGGCGTGAGCGGGGGCAATATTTTGCAAAAACTGTCGATGTGTTTTCGCGTGCAACACAAGCGACACGATTGTTTGAAACCTTGGTATTGAATGGCAGTGCAACATCTATGGTGCATAGCACGGCGAATGAAGTTGTTATTCTTCGTGCTGAAATGGTAAATCATTGGGCGCCCCTGTCATCTGTGCAATCCTTATTTGATAACGTTAAAAACCTCACGGGGTCAGTGGCGCGTGAAATGCCCGATCGTCAAACCTTACGTTTTGAAATCGCCGGCAAAGGCTATTATCGTAAATGGCACCGTGGTGTGGGTTGGCGCGAAATTATTAAAAATCTGTTGATGTTGCGCTTGCCTGTTGTGGGAGCAAAAAATGAATGGGATGCGCTTAATAAATTACAAGCCTTGAATATACCTAGCATAATACCTCTTGCTTATGGTGAACAGGGTAAACATCCAGCTACAAAACGATCGTTTATTGTGACGCGTGAGCTCGCGAACGTGATGCAATTGGATCATTATTTTGAGCAACATCACCCCGATTTTATCCAAAAGCGGATGTTAATCGAGCGTGTTGCCATGATTGCACGTGAGATGCACGCGGCCGGTATTAACCATCGTGATTTTTATCTGTGTCACTTTATGCTGGATAAAGGTTTTTTAATCGAAAGCCGTAGTCCAGAAGTCTACCTGGTCGATTTACACCGTGCGCAGTGTCGCCATCGTGTACCCTTGCGTTGGCAAATCAAAGATTTAGGCGCTTTATATTTTTCTATATTGAATTTGGGATTTACTCGCGCGGATGTGTTTCGTTTTTTACGGGTTTACTATGCCGACGAGTTGCGCGCTATTGCCGAAAGCAGATCATCCTTCCTCCTCGCCGTTGTGAAGCGTGCTGCAAAGATATACGTGCGTGATTTTGGTCATGAGCCGCTTATTCATCGTTTTAGCAAAGGTTAAAAAATGGGAATTGGAATCATGGAAAAGCGCTTATAATTTTCCTAAAGATAACTGTTTTATCTGGAATTATTATGCGATATGTGTGTTTTTGATCGATAAGCCCTAAGTGGTTCTGTAATGGGTTGCCTGCAAGTGCTGGATTGATTTCCGCAGATAAACACAATGAATCCTGTAAAGCAATTAAGTGACTATTAAATCAAAAGACTATTAATGAGTAGCGATAAGTTATGAGTAGCCACAATAAAAAAAATCAGGTCGGACAAGCCTCCGCCTTTGTAGTTTACAAACGATTGTTGACTTATGTTAAACCCTACACGGGCATTTTTATCATCAGCGTGATAGGTTTTTCTCTCTTTGCTATTTCAAATAGTTTGTTTGTATTTATTTTAGATAACTTGATCAATGTGATTGCGGCCAACAATCCTGCCGATCGCTATGTAGTTCCGTTACAAGTGTTGGGGGCAACTCTGTTGCGGAGTATTGGTGCATTTGTCGGTGTTTATCTAATGGCTAAAATTGCGCAGAGCATTATTAATAATCTGCGTGTTCAAGTATTTAATCACATGGTAAAGCTGCCCAATTCTACCTTTGATGAAAAAAATTCTGGGCATCTATTATCGATCATTACCTACAACATTAACGGTGTCACTGCCGCAGCAACCGATGCGATTAAAATTCTTCTAAGAGAGGGTTTGTCTGTCATCGCACTTTTTGCCACGCTCATCTACATGGATTGGCGGTTGACTCTTGTTTTTATCGCCATAGCCCCACTGATTGGCTTTTTAGTGGCTACCGTGGGCAAACGTTTGCGCCGATTAAGTAACAAAGTGCAGGTTACTGTAGGGGATATTACCCAAGTAACGGGTGAAATGATTAGCGGCTATAGAGTCATGCGTAGTTTTGGCGGTGAAGAATATGAAAAGCAGCGTTTTTATAAGGCCTGCCAAAAAAACTTTCAGCAAAATATGAAGATTGTTGTTACGGCCGCTGCCAATACACCTTTGATTCAGATGATCGTTGCGTGTGCGATGGCTGCGCTTATTTTTATTGCATTGACCTTTATGGAGATGAAAGATCCCGCGAGCTTTGTTGCTTATATGACTGCCGCCGCAGCGATCTTACCCTCCATGCGCCGCTTGGGTGAAGTGGCACCCATTATTTTAAAAGGTGTGGCTGCTGCAGATAGCGTATTTGTGTTGTTGGATACCCCCGCTGAAATCGATGAAGGCAAACACAGTGTTGCGCGCGTGAAAGGTAATGTGGAATTAAAAAATGTAACATTTTGTTATGCCAATCAGCAGGCACCTGCACTGAAAAATATCAATTTGACAGTTGCTGATGGCGAGGTAATTGCGTTGGTGGGGCGCTCAGGTAGCGGAAAAACAACGCTGGTGAGTCTCCTGAGTCGTTTTTATGACGTCACCGGTGGTGATATAAGCATTGATGGCGTCTCTATTCGTGATTATTCATTGAGTAATTTACGGCAACAGATCGCATTAGTGAATCAACAGGTCACCTTGTTTAATGACACGGTTGCGGGCAATATCGCTTACGGTAGTTTACAGTCTTTGGATATGGATGCGATTAAACGTGCCGCTGATGCAGCACACGCGACGGAATTTATCGAAAAGCTTCCGCAGGGGTTTGATACGCCGATTGGTGAAGGTGGGACGCGTCTGTCCGGTGGTCAGCGTCAGCGCTTGGCGATTGCGCGCGCCATTTTGAAGGACGCCCCGATTTTGATTTTAGATGAAGCAACTTCAGCGTTGGATAATGAATCGGAACACTATATTCAAGCGGCGCTAGAAACGGTGATGAAAGGTCGTACAACGTTTGTGATAGCGCATCGCCTATCTACCATTGAACATGCCGATCGTATTGTGGTGATGAGTAATGGCGAGATCGTGGAAGAGGGCAGTCACTCGGAGCTGATCGTTCGCGATGGCCATTATGCCAAGCTACACTCCAAAAATTTTGATGAAGAGGCAGCAGAGGATCAACCCTAAGAGTTAATGCTGGTCGTTTGTCTTTGTAATAATGTGTTATGGAATCGTTAGAATAGGATTGGTTATGCAGTTGGCGTTACCCCATTTTGCAAATGCTCGAGTATTGGTTGTCGGCGATGTCATGTTGGATCGCTATTGGCATGGCACTAGTTCACGCATTTCTCCGGAAGCTCCCGTGCCTGTCGTTAAGGTGTTGGAATCAGAAGATCGTCCAGGCGGTGCCGGTAACGTAGCGCTCAATTTGGCCGCTTTGGGTGTTGTGGTATCCATAGTTGGCTTGGTTGGTGACGATAATGAAGGCGTTGTGCTGCGCAACCAGCTTCAATCAGCCGGTATCCATACCGATTTTCAAGTATCCGCAGCCAGTCCTACCGTGACTAAATTACGTGTCATTAGTCGTCATCAACAATTGCTGCGCATGGATTTTGAGAGCCCTTTTTTACCAGAGGATAGCTCTGCTTTTTTCAGTAAAGCCGAGGCGTTAATTAGCGGTGTGAGTGTCTTAGTGCTATCTGATTATGCCAAAGGCAGTTTGCAGGAATGCCACGCCCTGATTGAATTGGCGCATCAACATCATATTCCGGTTCTGGTCGATCCTAAGGGCAATGATTTTACCCGCTACAAAGGTGCGACACTCTTGACGCCCAATGTCACTGAGTTCGAAGTCATTGTGGGTCGTTGTGAATCCGACGCTGAATTGGTTGCCAAAGGCATGGCATTAATAGATGAGTTGGAGTTGGGCGCTTTGTTGATTACCCGTGGTGAGCAGGGCATGACGCTATTGTGCCGAGATCAGCCTGCCTTGCATTTGCCTGCGCAAGCCCGAGAAGTGTTTGATGTGACCGGTGCGGGTGATACCGTAATCGCGACACTCGCTGCGGCAATTGCGTCGGGGCAATCGTTGGCGCAGTCAACCGCGCTGGCGAATCTAGCAGCAGGTATTGTGGTGGGTAAGCTGGGTACTGCTGCGGTCGGTTATGCAGAGTTGCGCCGTGCTATTTTGTTAGAGCAAGGCGTTGAGCGTGGCGTAGTGAGCGGCAATCAACTTTTTCTTGCTATTGAAGACGCGAAGGCAAGTGGTGAAAAAATTGTTTTTACCAATGGTTGTTTCGATATTCTGCATGCGGGTCATGTGAGTTGCCTCGAAGAGGCGCGCAAGTTGGGTGATCGATTAATTGTTGCAGTTAATAGTGATGAATCGGTCAAGCGCCTCAAGGGGGATTCTCGACCCATCAATACTCTCGAGCGGCGAATGGCGGTGTTGGCTGCCTTGGGTGCGGTTGATTGGGTGGTCCCTTTTGATGAAGATACCCCCGAGCGTTTGCTGCAGCGGTTAAAGCCGGATGTATTGGTGAAGGGCGGCGACTATCGAGAGGATGATGTGGTTGGCGCAAACATTGTGCGTGCTTATGGTGGCGTCGTTCGCGTTTTACACTATGTTGAAAGCTGCTCGACAACTGCCATTGTGGATCAAATAAAAAATCATTAATTAATAATAAGTTGTAGCGCATATAAGCGCTTTGCGTGATCTTGCTAATCAATAGTTCGCTTCGCTATATCGCAGTATGTGTGCGTTGTCATTTATAGAAAAAAAGTTACAAATTGTGTTTCCCTCTTGTGTTACCTCTTCGCGTGAATACGTATTCATCGTTATGAATCGTAAAGGCTCTATTCCCCTTGATTTGTTTACCTAAAAATAGTCATTCATCAGCGAAGTCTGATCTGTGTTTAAACTTGAGTTGTATAAAGTTTTTGCACGGAATAATAACAAGATACACAACTTCATTTTTCTCAAGCAGTAATCAGTGAAGCTCCAACAGATCGGCTGACGTATCGCCGTGAACAGCGTGATGATGTAAATACCTGTTTTCTATTGGACGTATCTTACCGGGACAGATAGCAGGATTTAGCACAAGCTGTGCTGACTCGGATTGTTGTATGCCTTGATGTCTGAACATCGTAAAAGAGTAATAACAATAATTTCCATCGAGGGTGCTAGCGCTGTCAGCGCTTGCCATTCTGATGACGACACAGGAACACATTATGTCTAGCAACCAAAACAAGGCTTTGCCTGCAGCATTCGATGTTACTAAATACATCGCGTGGTGTTGTTTGTTGTCTACTCTATTTGCAGCTCAACTGAGTTTTGCGCAAGGGTGGACGGCAGCTTATTTCCGTGGAACGCCGAATGCGTTCAATAGCACGGCTATGGTTAAAAATACGACCACGGGATTATGGGAAACCACGCAAACTTTTGCGGGTGTTGCTAATCCGCGTTTTAAAATTAGCCGCTATAACACTAACTGGAATGAAGCTTATCCAGCGGCAGATTATTTGGTAACCGGTGGCGATGGCGATTATAGAATCACTTTCAATGACACCAGCAAAGCGATCACTTTGACGAAGTTGCCTATTAGTTTGTCAGCAAAAAATATTTGCTATGACAATCCAAATGCGTGGGCAACTCCCACTGTATATTTCTGGAACCCGACCCCTGCAGGTTCGGTTAATCCATTGCCTGCTTGGCCAGGCAAGGCAATGACAAAACGGGGCACTTTTTTCTGCTATGACTTCCCTACAGAATTGGTAAGTGGTGCGCTCCCACTGTCGATGAATTTAATTTTTAGTAACAACGGCGCTAATCAAACGGCTAACTTAACCTTCAGTGGTGGTAATGCTTGCTATCAAGGCGGTGCATGGAAAACCTTGGCGGCCTGTGGTTTTACCGTTTCTACACCTAGCTCATCGGTTGCCTCTTCTGTGGCTTCGTCAGTGGCTTCATCTGTTGCATCGTCAGTAGCCTCATCGGTGGCTGCCGTTAAAACTCGCATCTACCTGAAAAACACCATGGGTTATGCGACGCCTTTCATTCATTACTTCAATGTAGTGCCCGCATTGGCACAAACCGTATGGCCTGGTGTGGCTATGAAAAAATTGGATGCTGCTGGCACTTGGTACAGTTTTGAGTTTCCTAGCACCGTGACCAGTGCAGGTATTGTGTTCAACAACAATGCAGCGCCGCAAACAGCTAACTTAACCTTCACAGCCCCTAACAATTGTTACAACAACGGTGTCTGGCAAACGGCGGCAGCCTGCGGAGCTCCAGCTGATGTTACGGCCAATGCTGGTGTGGATCGTAAAGCCAATGTGAATACTCGTCAGGCACTGTCTGCAGCAGGATCTTTAGGCACTTACGCCACTGCTACTTGGACTAGCCCAGCGTGGACTGGAGCCTTAACAGGAACACAAGTGGTGACCCCTGTACTGACTACGGCAGGTACTTACACCGTAACATTGACCCTCAAAACGGCAGATAACCAAACATTCACTGACACAATGGTGATGACCGTGGTTCCTGCAACGCAGGGATTGCCAGAGCGGCCACAATTAGCGGCACCACTGGGCTTCCCGATAACAGGCAACGTGAATGCTGGTGCTTACCGTTTTGTAAAAGCCTATCCCGCGTTAGATGGTTTGTTCCCATCACCCGTAATGATGACGAACGATGGCATCAATGACCTGATTTATGTAGTGGATAAAATCGGTACCGTTTCGGTATTCCCGAACAGAGAGAATGTTGCCACCACAGAAGTGAAGAAAATTTTAGATATTCAAGCTG
>JACCDR010822892.1_pt1 | contig 244175 bp, 197 predicted proteins | sample 7446431 | NCBI WGS metagenome assembly JACCDR01 (sample SAMN15323443, study PRJNA562643) | freshwater metagenome | isolation source: river surface water | place: USA:Blue River Watershed | collected 2017-08-17
AGACAACCTCGCCATAAAAACATCCTCCTTGATTTTTCTTAATTGGGGTCAGAGTAAAATTAAAAAAACAAAAAACTCAAACCACACAAAAAAACTCAATTTAATTTTACTCTGACCCCAATTATTCTCTTACAATTTTTCAAAAGATGCGCACACAATATCAATTACCACTTCACCGCCTTCAGCATGAAGAACAAAAAGCTCTTTTCTTTTAGGCATATAAAAACTCTGATCATTCAGAGAAAAACTAAACGAAATTTTCTTTAGAATACTTGAGAATTCATTTTGCTCTATACGCTGACACACAACCTCTCCGATATAGCAGGAAAACCCATCATCAAGATCGAAAATATTTTGATAATTAAGCGAATAGACAGAACTACACTTAATAACCCCCACAGGAAAACCTGCATTCATATCTATAAACTTCAAAAAGATATCCTTACCATCAGGAGAAATCTTTAGTTCATCGAGATTAACATCTTCAAATAGAATCATTTTACTACCCACCAAATAATGGACCTATAAATGCTTCAACAAAATGGCCAGTTGAGTGCGACTGATCAGGCAATGGATTTCCATAGTAATCTTGCCTTTGTGGAAATTTTTTTGTTCCCTCAGAATTCCAAACACGCTGTGTCGGAATAACCTCTCCTGTTGGTTTTACGGTCACAACTTTTCCATCGGGCCCTTTGTAGGTTGCATATCCCTTAACATTGCTTACTCCCTTAAACTCATAACCTTTTTTTATTAAATCCTCATGCAGAGCTTGCCGCGTTTTAGGGAGACTATACGATGCTTTTATAATCCGTCCATTTATAAATTTAATCGTAACCCTAACAGTTACGCTAGCAACCGCTACGCCCGTCCCCACAGGAATTACTGTTAGATAAAACTGTAGAATCTTATCAGCCTCTTCCTGTGAATACTCACGATAACGGGGCGCATACACCCCCGGATATGGGGAGTAAAGACCATATTGCGCCGCATTCATTTGCGAAGACATCGCCGCCAACATTTCAGTCTGCGCACTATTTTGCCTCTGACAATCCCTATCACATCCGGACACATAGCCAGTAACATAAATGTTATCAATTGGCTGACCATCTGGATTAGTTTCTTCCTCCTCCTCTTCCTCCTCATTAGTCTGATATTGATACCCACTCGGATCCGTATACTTCAACGGATTATTCATCACATAAGAATAACGATTCCAATTCTGAGCATTTGCTGGATCTTGAACAAACGGATCCGGCGACAAAAATCTCCCCAACTGCGGATCATACACGCGCCCATTCATATGAATAAAACCCGTGCGATCCAAGGCTTCATGACCTGTATAACCATCCGACGGCAAGGCATCCATTTTCAAAAACAAATCATTTAACTGCGGGCTGGTGATATTGCCGGTTAGGGTACTGCTATTACGACGTGCACCAAAAGGTTCAAACGCCATATTCGCGAGCACGCTGCCATTATCCAGCGTCACCACATCTGTCGAACCTAAATGGTCGCGATGCACGACATATTGCAACTCCACCGGCGAACCCGCAAAAGGCGTTTTACGCACATGCAACAAATTGCCTATTTGTGTTTTTTCGCTTTGGTAAGTTGCGCCAGAGCCAAAAATAATCACTTCGTAATCACCTACGTAAAAGGTATGCTCAGTACGCAAGCTGCCATTTTGTTGGTAAGTCGATTTTTTGTAGTAACGATCACCATCCGGCGAATATTTAAATTCATCTTTTGCAATCGGGTTGGTGTCAGTGAGTGACGTACCTACTGTAATGGTCGTGGGCTGATTAATACTGTTGTAGGCAATGAATTTTTTGGGGGCAGACCAGTAAGGTGTATAACTGATGATGGCACCATTTAAATCGTAATTAATTTTGGTATAGATACCATTAATTGTTGCGCCCGAAACAGCATGAGGACCCGCACCAGTTCCAACTTCACCATATTGATAATCAGCAACCTGCGCATCGGCAGCTACCGTGGACGTATTGGATTTGATATTGCCTAAATTATTGTAATTTTGCGTGAGCGTACGCTGGGTTGTGGTACCAGTCGCTGTGGCTGTCGTTTTCAAACGATCATGAATATCATAATCGTAAGTATCGGTAATTGCTGTACCTGACTTGCCATCTTTTTTACTTTGCATTGAACCGTTGGTTCGCCACTCGTAGGTTAAATCTTGAATTTTGGTAGACCCCTGAGTCGTCAAAATAGTCAGAGGACGACCACTTTTAGAATCGTAAGTACGCTTGGTCGTAATACTGCCCGGCAAGGATTCTTCCTCTATACCTAAAGCGCCTATTTTGGTTGTCGTCGTTAATGGATAGGCATTGTCACCTCGCCATAGGGATGATGGGTATCCCTGCGTATTGTATTGTTGTGTAACCGCATACCCCGAGGGTGATGTGGTTTTTAACGGACGACCGTAGTAATCGTAAGTCATACTCTCAGTGAAGGTTTTAGTCGCAAAACCTGGCACTGTTATTTTTGTTTGCACGCTGGTAAGTCGCGCTGCGCGATAGGCATCCTGATAATAGTAATACTGCTCATAACCGTTATTATTAGTGATGTATGAAATGAGGCCTTTAGCTCCGATATTGTCGTAATACCAATTTTCTGTACCATCAATACTGGTTCGACTTTTCACCCGTCCGAGCTTGTCATAACTGTAGGTGGTAATGTTACTTTTGTTATCTTTCGACCAACGCAACTCCCCCAGTGCTGTATGTAAAGTTTGTACAGTCCCCGCACTTGGGTCAGTCAGACTTATACGATTACCCGCATTATCAAATACTGCTGTGCTTTGTGTACTACCATCGACACCACCATTTACGATTGTTTTAGTGGCATTGCCTAATGCATCGTATTCAAACGTAGTGGTCACAGCATTTGAGGAACCATAAGCATCTATGGTTTTTACTAACTGAGCATCACTATCAAAATAGTTGCGCTTTACAACAGTGTTGGCGACTGAACCATCTGACTTTTTAATGGTTTCTGTTGTCTCAACCGTTAACTGCGGGTAACCCGATTCTGTGACGTAGTTATATGCCGTAGCAACCACACCCCCATCAGGATTTTCAACGCGAACTAATCGCCCCAAAATGTCGTAAAAATTGGTTGTATATTGAATAACAGCACCAACTTTATAAGGCAGGCTGGTTTTATATACACGACCAAACTCGTCATATTGTGTATCACTACGCACCCACTCTCCGGCAGTAAAACCTTGAGTCTCTTTGCGAATAATACGATTCCGCGAATCATAATATTCACGCTCTTTTGGTGTAATTTGAGATGCAAATTCTTTGTAATATGCTGGGGTGATATTACCTAACTTACCCGGCACGACCTCACAATAAGCGATCGCACAAGATACGTAAGTTACTGTGCTGGTAACACCATCTGGATCAAGAATTGTATCAGGGCGCCCAAGGGCATCATATTCAGTGAAGGTAACCAAACCATTAGCATCTGTTGTTCTGGTTGGCTTGCTAAAACGCCAATCAAGCTCATTGATGGTGTTAATGTGCCCAAGAGGATTAGTTACTTTTCTTGGGATATCGCCATGATAATCGGACAGATAGGTAACACGTGTTTCAATATTTTTACCACTCGTCGTAACTGATACTTTACGACCCAGCGCATCATACGCATAAGTATTAACCAATTCATTTTCAGGATCTAAAGGGAAATGTGTTTCCGTCTCTACGGCCATTGTTCCTGCCTTTTCCGTGTAGGCGACTTTCTGGACTTTATAATCTGTATGAGAATCTTTAGCCGCATTGTAATACTCGTTAGTTTTTAGCGAAGCAAATCCAATACGCCAATCACTAACCGCGGGAAAATTTTTGAAGTCTGTGGTCGTAGTTTCTTCACTCTTTATTCGTGATGGTACCAATGTATAAAGAGCATTAAGTTCAGAATAGGTAGGTGTAAAACTTATTGGATTTAATGCATCACCTGTTTTCGTTGTGGTTGATACCTGCGTTAATAAATTAAATGATTCAGATGCCGAATTTGTATCCCACACATAATTATTAGTTTTGATAGACGCACCCACAAAATTACCGGCCTCATAAGAGAGAGTGGTTATTTGGTTCGTTGTAGGGAAATAGGTTTTAGCGCCATTAAGATGAGTTAACGTTTTAACGCTGTTGCGGTATTCCACTTTTGAAATAGGTACAACTCCAGGTTGACCATATATACCTGTGTATTGGTATACACTAATTAATTCACCACGCAAACCGCGAACACCCAACGACCCCTTGCCTACCTCATAACGTTTGTAGGTAGTTATTCCTGTTTGTTCATCCAGCGATCGAATGGCGTAAAAACCGTATCCGCCATTTCCCAAACGACTAGAATAATTATTCCCTCTATATTGATAATAAGTTGAATTGAAATTGTCGGTCGACAATCCTGTGAAACGCTTTAAGCGGGTTACAACTAAATCCTCTTTTTTAATAAAAGTTTCAAAATCAACATTATAATCAACCAATTCCCACGGTATAGAATCCGAAGCTAGTGCGAATGGGTATTCAGGAAAATTTTGGGTGAGCTCATCACTTGATTGACCTGTGATTAATGAGTACTCAATATTTGTTTTTATGCCCAAACTATCAATCACAGAACCTAGTAGTTCTTTGTTGTAATACCCGACCCACATTTGTGGAAAATGTGGGTATGGACTTAATCGAGCACCCCATCCAAAAGAAATGGGAGCCAAACAACTCTCCGCACTATTTAGTGAGCCTATTTTCCCACAGAGCTGTACCCCCGAAGGGCGAGAGCCATGTGCTTTAATTTGAGCTTGTGTTTGGCCTGACCCAAGTATTTTATAAGTTCTTGCATTATTAACAGTAACCGATACCAACTGATCGGAACTATCAAAATTATATCTCCAGAGATCGTAGGTATTTGTACTTGCCTCATCAACTACAGTTGAATAGTCTGCTGACCCGGTAACTGCCATATATCCAAACGAAACAGTACCGCCTGTATAATCAATATATGATGGGAATATACGCTGCTTGTTTGGCTGATAACTAAATGTAACATCTGGGGGGTTATAACCATAATTAATTCTATTTGAATTAAATTTATCTACATGAGAATTTATTGACCATTCAAAGTCTGGCGTTCTGTCGGTTATATAGCTTTCGGGAGTTTTTGCTTTAAACGCACGCGAGCGCCTTTCTTTGCCATACGTCGCAATGCTTCCATTAGGAAATTTGACCTCAAACCATAGCGTATATCTCTGCTGATATGTATCGTACTGCTCGTGCGCAACAACTAATTTAAAGGATTCTTTGTAGGTGTGATATTGCGCACCTTCACGCATGTGAGTGCCTGAAATCAAAACTAATAATTCACCATCAAGACACAAACGATCGTTATCGTTGTATTGCAATTTTGGTCGAAAAGCTGACTTGGTTCTATTGGGCTGCTGACCTGAAAGGATCATACTTTGAGCATCACCTGACATCGATGAAGTAGATGACCAATTCGGATCGATATAACGCTGCTCATTAGGAAGCCCAACAGTACACCGAGTGATGCTAGATATACCTGACAAACCCCAACCATACCCCAATAAGCCAGATGCTGCTTGATCGACAGATTTTCTTGACGTTCCACCACTGTTGTAATTAAGGCTCAAACGAGGCTGCATTCCATTAGCGCCGGTAGACACTTCAATAGGAATATTGATATTCACTTGCCCACTGTTATCAACATCAATCGTGTAGGGGATTGAACCAATAGCTGTAGCTGTTTCTACAGGCGGCGAGACAGAACTGATGTTTCCACTGGTATTTACCGTAATAATGATTCGCCCATCTGCCGGAACGTAATACCAACAACCCGAACTTGAAGAGCAATTAAGAACTTCAAGGGTATATTCATAACGACCATCCGTTTTACCCGTTAAGGTTACTGATGTAGCAAAACTTCCCGATAGAGGTATTCCTTTAGACAAAGTACCATCATTAAGCTTTTGCTCTGTCAACTTGTAACGCAATCCACTACCTGCATTACCAGCCGTACCCATAGCTGCTGCATTTGGTTGATTATCCCAGCTTAAGGTGTAGCTGCTGGATGTAACCGTTGTATTGGTAGGAGATGTAAACTTCGCCTGAACAGAGGCAACAGCGAAAAAAAACAGAAGAAAGCTTAAGGCGAGAATTCGAATCATGGTGACTTCCATGTTGTTGAGTGAGTTGATGAAAACATGAATTGATATTCAGACAACATATATTATGGCCTGAATCTGTATGTTAAAAACTCGACCAGTAAACCAAAAAAAAGAACAAATTTCTATTAAAAAGCGACAATGTTTGGCATTTCAACTAACAATTTAAACAAAAAACCCGACGCAGAGGTCGGGTTTTAGGGGTTGCAAGTCATTCAAAACTTAGAGCTTGCTAGCATTCTCAGCCAAGTATTTCGCAACACCTTCTGGTGATGCATTCATACCTTTGTCGCCATCTTTCCAACCAGCTGGGCAAACTTCGCCGTGTTGCTCATGGAAAATCAACGCATCAACGGTACGGATAGTTTCGTCGATGTTACGGCCGATCGGCAAATCGTTAACGATTTGAGAACGCACTACGCCTGCTTCGTCAATGATGAAGGTGCCACGGAAAGCAACGCCATCCGCCGATTCTACGTCGTACGCTTTAGCGATTGAGTGTGTGATATCGGCAACCAAGGTGTAACGAACTGGGCCGATACCACCTTGATTAACCGGTGTATTGCGCCATGCGTTGTGGGTGAATTGTGAGTCGATAGAAACACCAATCACTTCTACATTGCGCTTTTTGAACTCTTCTACGCGGTGATCAAAAGCCAACAACTCAGATGGGCACACGAAAGTGAAGTCCAATGGATAGAAGAATACAACGGCTTTTTTGCCTTTGGTGGCAGCAGCAAAGTTGTAACCATCAACGATTTCGCCGCTGGCCAATACCGCTGCTGCGGTGAAATCGGGTGCTTTTTTACCAACTAATACGCCCATATCAATACTCCTTAGGGGTTAATCATATGTAGGTGAAATGCGAATGATCTAAAGCCATCAAAAAATCTTACACTAGGGAATGCAGGTTTTTGATTGCGGATCATTCATCAATAGTGCGCCGCTATCATACACAGGCGATGGACCGTGTCACATTAATTTTTTATATGGCGAAAAAGCAGTAGGGCTATGATGAAAACCAGCGACATAATCAGTCCGAAGAATGTAAACTTTCGCGCCAATACTGAGCCGTGTGGGCGTTGGCTAGCACGCAATCTTGGTGCGTACGATGCGATTCATTTATGATTGGTTCCTTGGATATCAACCTCAATAAAGCTATGGAAATATACTCTCGTTTCAGTCGCCCTTCGGGTGAGCATAGAACACCGCAAGCCTGCCCTGGGTGGTCGGTGTTTGTATGTCTGTTTTTGTGGCTGACGAGCACCCATCAAGGCCACGCAGAAGAGGCTATAAACCACAGCCCCCTACAACAAGAAACACTCTTTACCTATCGCGCACCAGAAAGTGATCGTGACACCCGCTTGCACTACGAAATCGATGTGTTGCGTTTAGCATTGGAAAAAACAGAAAAAGAATACGGCCCGTTTCGGCTTGAGCCTACCCCACGTATTAATGTCGCGCGCTGTTTGCAAAGCATTCAACAGCATCGCTTTACCAATTTTTTTTGCAGCCTTGGCTATAACGAAACCTATGAGTCAAACCCTGATATTACTTATGTCCGCTTCCCTATTGAAATGGGTGTGCTGAGTTATAGAACCTGTTTCACCAATGCAAAAACAGCGGAAAAATTAAAAACCATTACCACCATTGAACAACTGCGCAAACTCACACATGGTCAAGGGCGCGACTGGGCCGATGTTGCCGTATTGCGCCACAATGGTTTTAAAGTTATTGAAGTTGATCAATACGAAGCGCTCTTCACCATGACGGCGGCAGGTCGTTTTGATTTGTTTTGCCGAGGTACAAACGAGATTAAAGAAGAGTACGATGCACGCCACAGCATTCCTGGCTTGGTATACGATCGGAATTTACTGATTTACTACTCGATGCCCTTGTTCCTTTACACCAACAAAAGTAATACCCGCTCCATAGAACGCATCACCAAAGGGTTGCATACAGCCTACAAAGATGGCTCCTTAGTTGCTCTGTGGAAGAAAAAGCATTTACCCAATGCCGATTTTGCAGCCTTGAATGGCAGACGGGTATTTCGCTTGGAAAACCCCTTAGTGAAATCCATAGATTTCGATTACGAAAAATATAACTACAAATTCTTGCTACCTGTTCCTATTAAATAACCTTTCTTTTTAAGAAGATGACCAACATCTGTTTGTTGGCTGTTCGCTATCAACATTCACCCAGGGCTATCACCACATGATGCGCCGATTCATGGCTATATCATCCCGTGTGATTACCACTCCTCGGAAAACTCTTCTATGATTAGTTGTGTGGCCATCATCCTATTTCTCGCGCAGTGCCAGAGCGCAGAATAATCAGCAGATATAGAGATAAACGAATGATAACAAGTCATCTGGCTGGTCGAATCTTACTTGGATTGATACTGCTTTTGAGCAACACCCTGGCTGCCGAGACTGTCTTCACCCACAGGGTGGCCGAAACTGAAGGGGACACCCGTCCGAATTATGAAGTGGCGGTGTTAAAACTCGCCTTGGAAAAAACCGAAGCTGAATATGGCCCTTTTCGTTTGGAAGGTGCACCACGCATCAATGTAACCCGCAGTATTCACAGCATTCGCACCAATAGTTTCCTTAATTTTTTCTACAGTTTGGGTTACGAGAAAATTTACGATACCTACAAAGAAATGACCTACATACCTTTCCCCATTGATATGGGAGTACTGGGCTACCGCACCTGCTTTACCTCGGAAAAGAACATCGAAAAGTTAGCCAAAGTCACATCCTTGGAAGAGCTGAAAGCTTTTAGCCACGGCCAAGGCCGAGGATGGGTGGATGGAAAAATTCTCGCGCACAATGGCTTTAAAGTCTTTGAGGTAGAACAGTACGACAAGCTCTTCAAAATGGCCGCTGCCAACCGCTTCGATCTATTCTGCAGAGGTGCAAACGAAATTAAGGATGAGTATGAGATATACCACACCATGAAAGGGCTGGCCTATGATCGTAGCGTTCTGATTTACTACCCTATGCCCATTTTTTTATACACCAACTCCACGAATCATCTGGCCATAGAGCGCGTCACCAAGGGGATAAAGCTTGCCTATGCAGATGGTTCACTCCAAAAGCTCTGGTCCCTACAACATCAGGCCAGTGTGGATTTTGCTGAGCTGGGTAAGCGCAAGATATTCCGCTTGGATAATCCCTTGATCGACTCCATCAACTTCGATCACGAGCAATACAACATCAAGTTCGATCACAGTAATCCCAGAGCACAATAGCCGCATCAGACTATCAAATGAAAATTATTCCCATCATTGTTGACATGGATTCTCATTACCATTAGCATTTGATTGTTGATTAATTACCGCTCTCTTCTGGGGATCACCATGTACGTCTGTTTGTGCAAAGGCATTACTGACCGCCAAATCAAAGCTGCTATCGATAATGGCGCCAATTCGGTTGGACAACTGCGTAAATGCTTGGGTGTTGCGAGCCAGTGTGGCAAATGTTCCACTACGGCGCGCGAGTTGTTGCAAGAAAACCTGAGTGACGCACCCCAAATCAATGGCTTACCGCAGTATTACGCCGTGGCGTGATTTCCCTCTTTGTTGCGGCAAACGACAATCATTTACCTTTAGCATCAAACACTTAGATTACATTCTTCCTTGACACACCTAGCGCTCGGTAGCAGACTCTGACTTTTTAACCGCAGAGGGTAGCCGCCATGAAAGGTGATGCAAAAGTTATAGCCGTATTAAATAAAGTCTTAGGCAACGAATTGGTTGCCATCAATCAATACTTCCTGCATTCGCGCATGTACAAAGATTGGGGCCTAAAAGAGCTGGCGGATCACGAGTACCATGAATCTATCGACGAGATGAAACATGCGGATGCTTTGGTCGAACGCATTTTATTTTTGGAAGGCTTACCTAACTTACAAGATTTAGGCAAATTACATATTGGTGAAGACACTCAAGAAATGCTGCAGTCCGATTTGAAATTGGAGCTCAAGGCCATTCCTGATCTGCGCGAAGGGATTTTGATTTGCGAAAGCGTTCAAGATTTTGTTAGCCGTGATTTATTAAAAGATATTTTAGAGTCCGAAGAAGAGCATGTTGATTGGCTGGAAACCCAGTTATCCTTGGTTGAAAAAGTGGGTATTCAAAATTATTTGCAATCAAAAATGTCTGAAAAATCGTGATGCCTAAATAGCTTGCCACGTCCAACAGGGGGTGAAATACCTGTTGGACACTTCGAATAACCCCGCCTCACTTACATATTCACCCAGCCATTCAATGCACGCAGTTTGAATTTATTGCCGCGGAAATTCAGCACCACACCATCGACAAAAATTTCCACCACAATTAATTGACCGCCGCTCAACGAATTACCTTCACCCACGATTTCGCCGTTAATCATTACCGTGCTCACACTATTCTGCAAATAATTGTGGCGCGAATAACTGATGGTGGGAATTTGTTGTCGCTGATTCCACGGCAGCTCATTAAAATCGATTTCCGTTATATCCTCAAAATGACGCAAAGGTTTGACTTGTTGTGGAATTATTGGCTCGGCAGGGATTGACTCACTGAGGGGCATTCCGGGATCTGCTACCGAAGTTTCTTCGCGCTCAACAGCAAATGGATTCACAACAGACTCAGACACAGTGGCCTCTTCCGGTGCATAGAGTTGCTCCACATCAGCGGTCGCAGCGGCTGCACTCGATGTTTGCTGAGCATATAAATTTTCTACGGCGGGCGCAGTAGTATCAAGCGATGTACTAATGGTGTTGGTGTTGGAATTAGAAGTAAACCTAGCGTCGCTCGGCACAACGGGAATAGCCGTGGATTGCTCTTGCGCAGACATTACTGGAACAGTCACTACAGGAGCAGATGCTACAGGAACAGACTCTACCGAAGTAGGCGTCTCGGCGGTCTGCGTCGATGATAATTCTGTGGCAGGAACCTGTTGCTCCGATGACGCAAACCAAGAACGAGCCAACCATCCTCCTGTCAAAACGACCACCAAAAGCAGAATGATGGTGACTAGGGTGCTACCAGATTTTTTAGGGCTTTCCGGTTTTATAGGCGCCGCTGGAAGCGTGTGAACCGTATTAATATCCGGTACCGCATTTTTATTTTTGCGATCATGTTCGGCGCGATTTAACGCATCTAAAATTAATGACATACCTTAGCGCCCCTTTACCGCGTTAACATCACGCTCTTGTGGTTCACTAATATCGAGCAACACTTTATCAACCCCCAAGGCTTCGTTTAAGCGACGCAAGGTTTGTGAACCCACTATGCCATCCGGCACAATTTTTTGGCTGGATTGAAATAATTCCACACGCTTTTTTAACTTCTCCGTAAAAAAGTGGCGCGTGAGTGGTGCCGGTTGTTTATCTAAACGCGCAAACTGTTCGGCAAGCCAGGTGACTTGTTCCCCCTGATCACCCATCTCAAGGGCTTTATCAAAACCATCGGGGCGCGACCATAAATAAAGAAGATCGCCATTCCATAAAGGTGATATATCGGACCAAGATGCTGTCATGGATTTACCATTGACAAGCAGTAAGACCTGACGATCGCTTAAACCAATCATGACCGCGTAGACCCATTTTTTGGAGGGCGTAATTAAGGTCAAAATGGCAGGTCGATTAATATCTTTTAATTCATCCCAACTGGATATATTGGCTTTTTCGCAGCGGTAAGTTTGTCCTTGAGTTGCACCGCAGACATTGGTGGTGTCAATCGCAGGAATACCGAGATAGTTCGCCAGCGCAGCGCGTGCAATACCCATATCGCGCGTGGTGAGTTTAGTAATATCCAATTCTGCCGCCGCAACATTTACCGCTGGCAATTCCTTAACGACTTGTGGCTGAGACGCCACAGCAGCAACGGGTGGCGAAACAGTAGTTTGAGTGGATGAAGGCGCTAATTGCCATGCCATGACAAAAATCACCAACAACATGGCGACTAAGGCAGCATGCAAATAATTAATGGGTGGCATATTGATAGGAAAGCGTTCGCGGAGCGAGGGTACTTCTTGCTGAATATTCGTTCCCGATACTTCTTTTACTGCTTGCTGAAAAACATCATCATCAATGCGATGTACATTTTTCGCATAAGCGCCCAACAATAATCGCTCGGACAAAATATTAATTAATCGTGGAATACCACCACTGAATTGATGAATACGCTTAATCGTTTCATCATCAAAAGGACGCAGATGTTCTGGCATTCCTGCAATACTTAACCGGTGAGCAATGTAAGCGTGTGTTTCTGCAAGGCTGAGCGCTTCCAAATGAAAACGCGCGGTAATACGTTGCGATAATTGTCGCAGTGCTGGGCGCGCTAACAATTCTTTTAATTCAGGTTGCCCTACTAAAATAATTTGCAGTAGTTTTTCAGTGGTCGTTTCCAAATTTGTGAGCAAACGAATTTGTTCAAGCACCTGCACATCCAACAATTGCGCTTCATCAATCAATAAAACCGTGCGGCGCCCTTTGCGATGGTTTTGCAGTAAAAAATAATTGAGTGCATCGGTAAGCTCTTTGAGGCCGACATCATCCTCAATATAACTCGCCCCCAACTCATCACAGATGGTGGAGAGTAATTCCGGCGCATTAGACATGGGGTTGAGAATAATCGCGATATCGGTGTTATCAGGCAATTGTTCTAACAAACAGCGAATAATGGTTGTTTTACCTGTGCCAACCTCGCCGGTCAGCATGACAAAACCACCGTTTTGAATACCATACAGCAGATGCGCTAAAGCCTCTCTATGTTGATTGCTCATATAGAGGTAACGCGGGTTAACGGCGATGGAAAAGGCCGCTTCTTTCAGCCCAAAAAAATCATGATACATAAGACACTAAATCGTTAGTTTGAATTATCTACTGGGCGGGAATCATAACAGAATATATTCACTAGCCGCTTTGCTTCATCTATGACGGAAACCCAATGAAATGAATAGTCCTTGTTTCAGACACGCCGTAAATACATCCCTGTAGGCTCGTCAAAAAAGCCCCTTTTTTTGACGGTCTGAAACAAGGACTATTCATTTCATACCTAGCCAATAACCGGTTGTTGATTGCCCGTGAGCGGCCGAATTGGTACCATTGCGGCCTTTTTGAGCAGGGGCTTCGTATAAAGTTGCACGTCCGGCTCATGCCCGCCTTAATTTTCGTTTTCCACACTACAGAGAATGTCTATGTCAGTTGATTTTCGCTCAGCTTCGCTCACGCATTTGGCTTACCACGACGAATTTGTCGCACGTCATATAGGCCCTAATGCACAACAAACCGCCGCCATGCTGGCGACCTTGGGCGTAAGCTCAGTGAAGGAACTGATCGATAAAACTGTGCCCGAGAATATCCGTCTCAAAGGCGAGTTAGCACTTGGCGCCGCCGTGACCGAAGCTGAAGCGCTGGCGGCACTGAAAGCCATCGCCGGTAAAAACCGTATTTTCAAAAGCTATATTGGCATGGGTTACTACGACACCCATGTGCCACACGTGGTACTGCGCAACGTACTGGAAAATCCAGGCTGGTACACCGCCTATACACCCTACCAGCCAGAGATTGCCCAAGGCCGGTTGGAAGCACTGCTCAACTACCAACAAATGATCATTGACCTCACAGGCATGGAAATGGCGAACGCCTCTGTACTGGATGAAGGCACCGCCGCCGCCGAAGCTATGGCGATGTGTAAGCGTCAGAACAAAAAGAGCAAATCCGATGTGTTTTTCGTAGATGCGGACACCCATCCACAAACCATCGCCGTTGTACAAACCCGTGCTGAACATTTTGGGTTTGAGGTGGTGGTGGACAAGGCTGATGAAGTTGCCAAAGGCGACTACTTCGGCGCCCTGCTCCAATATCCCGGCTCAAGCGGCCATGTACGCGACCTGACTTCACTGATTGATGCCGCACACAAGAACAATGCGCTGGTGACTGTTGCCTCTGACTTGATGGCGTTGATGTTATTGAAATCACCGGGCGCCATGGGTGCTGATGTTGTGGTGGGCACCAGCCAACGTTTTGGTGTGCCTATGGGTTTTGGGGGACCACACGCTGGTTTCTTCGCCTTCCGCGATGCTTACAAACGCTCGGCGCCGGGTCGTATTATTGGTGTTTCCATTGATGCACGCGGTAAACAAGCACTGCGTATGGCGATGCAAACTCGCGAGCAACATATTCGCCGTGAAAAAGCCAACTCCAATATTTGTACCTCGCAGGTATTGTTGGCAGTGATGAGTGTGTTCTACGCCATTTACCATGGCCCTGAAGGTTTAAAACGTATCGCTAATCGTATCCATCGCCTGACGTCTGTCGCCGCTGTCGCTTTGCAACAAAAAGGCTTCAGCCTAGCAAGCCATACTTACTTCGACACCATCACCGTGCAAGTGCTTGACCAGCAAGCGGCTATTTACCAAGCCGCGTTGGCCGCGGGTATTAATCTGCGCTTGGTTGGCACCAATGAACTGGGTATTAGCCTGAACGAAACCACAACGCTGAATGACGTAGCCCAATTACTGGCTGTGTTTGGTGTGAACAATGTCAATTTGGACAGCATCGACGATATGTTGTCCGTGACTAACAAAGCCATACCCACTGACTTACTGCGTAGTGATGCCGTGTTGAGCCACCCTGTGTTCAACAGCTATCACAGCGAAACCGAAATGTTGCGCTATTTAAAGCGTTTGGAATCCAAAGACATAGCCCTGAACCAAGCCATGATCCCGCTCGGCTCTTGCACCATGAAGTTGAATGCCACCGCAGAAATGATTCCGGTTACGTGGCCAGAATTCGGCAAGCTGCATCCTTTTGCTCCCATCGATCAAGCACGCGGCTACAGTCAATTGTTTGAAGAGCTGCAAGAGATGCTCAAAGCCTGTACCGGTTACGATGCCATCAGTTTGCAACCCAACGCTGGTTCACAAGGTGAATACGCCGGCCTCGTCGCCATCAAAAAATACTTTGAAAGCAAGGGTGAAAGTCGCGATATCTGTTTGATCCCCGCATCTGCTCACGGCACCAATCCGGCCTCGGCTCAAATGGTGAGCTTCAAAGTGGTTGTGGTGGCTTGCGACAATAAAGGCAACGTCGATTTAACCGATTTGGCCGAGAAAATCGCCACCTATGGCAAGCAAATCGCCTGCATTATGGTGACCTATCCATCGACCCACGGTGTATTTGAAGAAGGTATTACCCAACTCTGCGATATGGTTCATGCAGTGGGTGGTCAGGTATATATCGACGGCGCCAACATGAACGCACTGGTTGGTGTGGCAGCACCCGGTAAATTTGGCGGCGATGTATCGCACCTTAACTTGCACAAAACCTTCTGTATTCCTCACGGCGGCGGCGGCCCAGGCATGGGGCCAATCGGTGTAGGCAAACACTTGGCACCCTTCCTTGCTGGCCACAATGTACAAGCCGTTCCGGGAACTAATCCTGCCAATGGCACTATCTCCGCAGCACCTTGGGGTTCAGCGAGCATTCTGCCGATTAGCTGGATGTACATCAAAATGATGGGCGCCGTCGGTATGCGTCAAGCCACTGAGTACGCCATGCTGAACGCCAACTACGTGGCCAAAAAACTCGAAGATGCCTATCCCATTCTTTACAAAGGCACCAACGGTTTTATTGCGCACGAATGCTTGTTGGATTTGCGCCCACTCAAAGAGGCTAGCGGTATTAGCGAAGAAGATATTGCCAAGCGTTTAATGGATTTCGGTTTCCACGCTCCCACCATGTCGTTCCCTGTCGCAGGCACATTGATGATCGAGCCCACCGAATCGGAATCTAAAGCCGAGCTGGATAAATTCATCGACGCCATGCTCATTATCCGCAAAGAAATCGCTCAAGTGGTGAGCGGTGAAATCGCTGCCGAGGCCAGTGCATTGCACAATGCCCCTCACACGCAGGACGATATCATGGATGAACACTGGAACCGTGCTTACTCACGCGAAGTGGCAGGCCGCCCTGCAGCATGGTTGAAAAACCACAAAGTCTGGCCAACGGTTAATCGTATCGATAACGTCTACGGTGACCGCAACCTCGTGTGCTCTTGCCCGAGTATTGAAAATTACGTGGAATAATATTTCACGCACTTAGCAACGCTCAAACAAAAAGGGTGGCTCGTTTTGAGCCACCCTTTTTGTTTTTTTATGTCATGTTTTTGAATTGTTTTTTACTAAAACGCACTATCCCAATTGCCTAGTAATTCACTTTGAAAGTAATCACATCCGTATCACCGACCGTCATGACCTCACCAAGCTTGATGAAGCCATTGCCAGTAATTGACGTCATGCTGTCAATCAGTTTGACGGGCGGAGCACCGCCAATACGTACAAACGTTCCATTAGTGCTGTTGTCTTTTAGAATAAAATTCTTTTTATGGAACAGAATTTTACAATGTTGGCGAGAAGCAAAGGGGCTGTCTACAGATAGGTTGCAGCTCTCATCACGACCAATCGAGAAAGGGGTTTTGGTGGGATCCACCGTGTAATCCTTACCACCGTAACTCAGCACAATCTCTTGGATGACCTGTATGGCGGCCATGTTAATACGGGTCATTCTGCCGTCGTCACTCATATTTCTCTCCCCATCTCGTTGGGTGTTTAACCTAGCACTCACGCGGGAGGCTGTAAAGAAAACCGAAGCTCATGCTTGTCCTTGTCAAACATGTGATACAAAGGTTATTGCTTGTGTGATTATAAAAACAACACACCCTGTGTTAGATTGCCTTAATGATTTTTTAAGGAGATATCAATGGGTGCCAATTGCTGCGAACATAAACACGAACCCTCATCTATCGACAGCCGCTATCGTCGAATTTTGTGGATCGCCTTAATCATTAATGGGCTCATGTTCGCGGTTGAAATTGCTGCTGGCCTCAGCGCCAACTCAGTTTCTCTGCTTGCCGATTCACTCGATTTTTTTGGCGATGCGGCCAACTACGGTATCAGCCTTTGGGTATTGGGGATGAGCGTGCAATGGCGCGCCAAGGCATCACTACTGAAAGCAACCTCCATGGCCGTGTTTGGCGTTTGGGTACTCGCCAGCGCAGTGTGGAATCTGATTCAAGGCGTTGTGCCCGATGCAAAAACCATGAGCCTCATTGGGGTGTTGGCTTTACTCGCGAATATTACCGTCGCCGTCTTGTTGTACGCCTACCGTAATGGCGACAGTAATATGCGTAGTGTGTGGTTGTGCACACGCAATGATGCCCTTGGCAATATCGCCGTTATTATTGCAGCGCTAGGCGTGTTTGGAACGGGCACGGCGTGGCCAGATGTCATCGTCGCCATCATCATGGCGGCACTTGCGCTTACCGCATCTTGGCAGGTAATGCGTTTAGCGCGGCGTGAATTAGCCAACGAAAAATAAAAGTGATACAGCGTCAGGCGATCACGTTAACCTTATAAAACACTGCTAGGCATAAAAAGCCATGGCTTTTTCCAATGCATTTTTCGCTTCAGGGTTAACATTCTCAAACGATACACCGTAAATATGTTCACTATTTTCATAATCCTGACGAATAATTTTTGCGGATAATGAAATAGCAGGATGTGCAACATAACCATCAATCGCATCGGATGGCGGTTTGATATCCAAACGCAGACTATCACCCACATTCAGCATCAATTTATTACGTGTTACAAAGGACAAACCGCCCATACTGAAGTCGCGACTACGTGCCAAAGTTTTTTGATCGCCATGATAGAGCGTAACGAACAAACTATTTCTTAAACGCTGATGCTGACGTTTCTCATTCGGGTGGTCAGGTTGGCTTTTAATAGGATCAAACTTAAAGAAACGTATTTTTTCCTGCAAAGAGTTCACCGTTCTATGCAATGCCTCACTGATTGAAGCAATTAAATCCAATGTAGAAAAATTTGTTTTCATGGCATTAAACAAATTGTTTAGCTTCGTTTCCAAGGATGAAATTTTTGTAATTTGTTCCCCTGAAATACTGGCGATTTGCAAACTAAATTGGCTACTTTCGCGCGCCTCTACTGCCATTTTCTGAATGGATTGGCCATTCGTTTGCGCACGAGATTGCGTACGCTTTACCACATCCGAGACTTCCGTCATTGCATTCAACGTCTGCTGTACCTTTGCATTCAAATCATTGACAATTTTTTGAATAATACTGGTCGCATCGCCCGTTTTAATCGCCAAGGTTCTCACTTCATCCGCAACCACAGCAAAACCGCGCCCCTGCTCACCGGCGCGCGCCGCTTCAATGGCCGCGTTTAATGCCAGCAAATTCGTTTGATCGGCAATCGTTTTAATACTGGATACAATACTATTAATTTCCGTACTCGCTGCCGCCAAACTTCTTACGCAATCTTCAGAAACCTCAACACGCTCAACAGCCGCATCCATTTCTTCAATAATCTGCGCCAAGGATTGCAGCCCTTCCGCCGCCTTATCCTCTACATCTTTGGTTTTAAGACGAGCCTGCTCTGTCATTGCTTGTACAGAACTTAAAATACCTTTTAACTCAGAGGTGGCAGCCGCGACCGCAGAAGATTCTTGGCTTTGTAATTCAGTCGCATTCGCAATTTCTTTAGAGGTCATCGCCACATGAAAAATAGATTGGGTAATTTCCCGATTGATGGTATCGATGCCTTTCACAATATCGGTAATTTCATTTTTCATGAATTGAATACCCGACATTAAACTTCCTTGATGCTGCACAGCGGTAATAGCAACACGTAAATTACCGTTAGCCAATTCATTAACTACCTGTTGCGCAACCTGCGGCTCCGCACCTATGTGTTTATATATTTTACGTGCGGCTAAAAATGCAATACCAATAGCGGCAGATACCGATAGAATAAAAATGGTCATGAGCAAATAAAAACCTTCCGATATTTGCTCATGGGCGCTGGCCTCAATCTCCTCATTATTTTTTGAAACCAACTTCACGAGGTGATCAACCGAAACGCGGTGTTTTTCATAATATCCTTGAATGGCATCTAATCGCTGCGCTTTTTCATCGACACTCAGCGTATCAAAGCCTGCTGATAATTCACGATGAATGGCATTAAAGAAATCCTTGCCTGACGGGAATAATTCGTTTTTGATACTTCTTTTGATAGGCTCTGGCAAACTCTGATCAACCCAAAAAGCCTCACGTTCCAGAAAACTTTTTTCCAGCTGTGCTAGCTGATTCATCAACTGATTTTTTTGGCTACCATCCGGCATTAGCGCCAACTGATGCACCACCAAATCAGCCTCAATAACATAGGCGGGTGGCGGTAAAATATCCGCCACCAAGTCTTTTCCGGTGACTATTTGGTGGTAAAGCGGGCCGTGGACAGCTAAGTGTCGCAACTGACTAAACGACACGGCTCCAAAAATTAAAAAACCAACAACCAATAACCCCGTAATAACGCCAAAGAGTTTACGTAAGCTAAAACTTTCCATCGACCTGTTTACCTCGCATTTTATCCCTAAAGTGTAGAAGGTTTTTTATAGGGCGCGAGTCCGCTGAGTGGGGAACTTCAAGCGGATACGGTGGCGCAAGAAACTACCTTTATGCCACCATTGAATCCGCACCCCAGAAGGTAACGATTGTCTGCATGTGCGCCAAAAGCTCAGCGAACATAAACTTGGATTATTAAGGCTGATAGGGGCTAGCCGAATAATGCGCCCGCACCCACTGTGCACGCGCCGCAATCGCACGACGCTTTTCCTCGCTATGGCCATCCACATGTTTTACTTGTAGTGCAAGGCGTGGATGGCGCTCAAAACGCGCGCGATGTGTTGCTAAAAATTCCCAATAAAGTGTAGTAAAAGGGCAAGCCCTATCGGTTTCGGCCTCATCGGGCTTGTAGCAACAACCATCGCAATAATTACTCATTTTCGCAATGTAGCGGCCAGTCGCAATATAAGGCTTGGATGCCATCACGCCTCCGTCGGCATGCTGGCTCATACCCAATACATTTGGCAATTCAACCCACTCAACGGCATCCACATACATGGCCAAGTACCACGCATGAATTTGCGATGGCTGAGTTTGCCACAATTGCGCAAATAAACCCGTCACCATTAAACGCTGAATATGATGACCATAACCATGCTCCAACACTTGTTTAATGCTCTGTGCCAAACAATTCATATCCACATCACCGGTCCAATAAAAATCCGGTAAGTGTTGTTGAGCATCCAAGGCATTCATGGTTTGCCATTCGGGCATCAAACTCCAATAAAGGCCGCGCACGTATTCACGCCACCCTAGGATCTGACGGATAAAACCTTCAACAGCATTTAAAGACACATGCCCCTCGTGATAGGCACGCTCAGCCGCGCGTATAACTTCCATCGGCGCCAAGAGTTTAAGATTCAATGCCGCTGATAAACGGGAATGATAGAGCCAAGGTTCGTTAGTCCACATGGCATCCTGATATTCGCCGAAGAGTGGTAACTGTTTTTCGATAAAAAAATCCAACAATTGCAATGCTTGCGCGCGCTCCACTGGCCACCCAAACTGCAGCAGCTGCCCCGGATGATTGGCAAATAAACGTTCAACACTGGCAATAGCACTTTGTGTAATAGCATCAGGGGTGAATAATAAAGCCGCATCTAACATGCCCGGGCCTTGCGCCGAAAAACTACCGCGATTTTCTTTATCGTAATTCCACTCACCGCCTTCGGGTTGATCACCACGCATTAAAATACCCGTGCGTTTACGCAACTGGCGATACCAATATTCCATGCGCCATTGTTTTTTACCTTTTTGCCACGCGGTAAATTCTCCGGGGTTCGCAATAAAGTGCCTATCTGCCAGCAACTCCAGTGGCAACACAGATTCGGCACACAATAATTTGATGTTTTGCAGTACGCGATAATCTCCGGGCAATACAAGTCGCAACTGCTCAGGTTGATATTGTTGTAGCGTTACACCAAGTGCGGTAAAAAAATCACGCGGGCAGGCATCATCGAGTGAATCATAATGCACAGGTAAATGTTCACGACGTAAGCTCTCGGCAAAATGCCGCATGGCCGCAATAAACATCACACTGCGCTGTTTGTGGGAAGGAACATGGGTGCTCTCCTCCAACACTTCCGCCATCCACAGTAAATCCTGTGCGGGATCAAAATCATCAAACAACGCGCTATCGCGGTTGAGCTGATCACCTAAAATTACACAGAGTCTGCGAATTGATTTTCTTGGAACTGCGGCTTTAGCGGCACGTTTTTTAACAGCAGTAGTCATGGCGAAGGAATACCCTTGGTTTTGCGAGCAGCGCTACTACAGGCTTTTGAGCAATACTTAACGTCGCTCCACACCCGTGCCCATTTCTTGCGCCAGCAATACGGGCGCAAGCAATAAACGCAAATTTTTTCGGGCAAATGTTGTTTTTTCATAACAGCACAATTAGCAACACTAAGCTGATTTATGGTGTGTTACGAAAAAAATGCTAACTTGTATCACTTGATTATGTTTTTTACATAAATAACAGCGGCAATCACTCCCGCTAAAGATCCTGTTAAATGGCCTATTTTGGGATAACCCACATAAATAAGATCGAGCGTATAGGCTGGGAGCAACGTAAAGAGCAACACAGCCATGAACCCTTTAGAAACGTAAATTCTTTTAAGCCATAAAACTAAACCAAACGCAGCTATACCTACCACAGCTTGTGATGCGCCCGTTCCTATATTCCATGGAGGATCTATAAACATGATACTTGCCAGAGTACCAATACTACCCACCACAAACCAAAGTAAAATAAATTTATCTGTATTCAGATAACGCTCTAAAAAAACACCCAGTAACGCCAATGAAGCAACGTTGTAAAGCATGTGGATTTGCTTGGCATGTATTAGTTGCGAGGTAAAAAGACGCCACAATTCAAAGTTAGACAAATGCGCAAAGGTAAGTCCACCATAGGATTCCAACTGAACGATTTTGACAGTGCCTAAAAAATTACCTGTCACACTAAAAGCAATATAAATAGAATAAAACAACGTGAGTGAACAAATACACAGTGTGCCGTATGGAATATAGTTAAGCCTCACTACACTCATTCCTTTTACTGAAATATTATTTTTTAAGCCATATATCATCTAATGATTTACGCGGAGAGGGTTTTTCTTTTTCGCGATAATTTTCTGGTAGACTTTCTTTATCGCCTATTTTGCCGATTGCAAAAACCATAATCACATCATCGGCTTCACTATTGAGACCAAAATATTCAATCGCTTTCTCTTTATGAAAACCGGCCATACCATGGCAATGTAAGCCTTCATGTTGCGCCTGTAATACGGCACTCATCCACGCAGCACCGGAATCGAATGCGTAATGCGCATTATTTTTTCCGTTATGCTCAAACAGTTTTTTACCTACCAAAAAACAAATAACTGAAGCATCTTTTGCCCATGCTTTATTTGCATCGACAAGCAAGGCAAGATAATCGTTGAACGTGGATTGATTTGAGCTATAAAACCGCCACGGCTGGGCATTAAAACACGAGGGTGCAAAACGCGCAGCATCGATAATTCTAGCGAGCACATCAGGTGCTATGTCGGTTTTCATAAATGCACGAGGTGACCAACGGTGAGAAAGTTGCTCAAGCACACCCGGCAAGGGATCACGAGATGAAAAATCAGCTGACATAAATAACTCCTTTCGAGCATGAAGGAAATAATGTTTTCTTGGTAACGATTCAGATTTTCGTGACAAACGCCACGCACTGACATCAACTGGCAATGCAGGATACCCCTTTACAAGCCGATAGATTTCATTTTTTACTCCATTTATTGTCCGTCTGGAATTTCTGGCTCAACCAAATACGCCAACAAAGTCAGTGACTCTTGCCAGCCGAGATAGCAAAACTCAACCGGAATCATATCGGGGATACCCTCTTGCGTGATATGTAATTCTGTTCCGCAAGCCACTGGTTTTAATGAAATAGTCACTGTCATTTCACCCGACATAGTGGGGTCTTCGAATTCATCTACGTATTGAATACGTTCATTCGGTTTTAATTCAAGATACTTGCCACCAAAACTGTGACTACTACCCGTATTAAAATTGGTGAAGGACATGCGATACGTGCCACCTACACGTGCATCCATGTGATGCACAGTTGCCGTAAAGCCATGCGGAGGAAGCCATTTGACCATGGCCTGTGGATCGATAAATGCGCGATAAACCCGGTCTGGTGTTGCACGCAATACGCGATGAAAATTAACGGTAGACATATAAAAACCTCAAAATTGTGTTGTTGGTATTAGAATCGTGTTATTAGTCATAAATAGTCGAACGAGATCTGAATAAATCGACAGGGCTGATGTCATTTTTAAAAAAATAATCCCTACAAGATTAAAAACTATGGGTATTCCAATACCCTTTTTAACTGTGAGATGTTTTGCTCGACCCACTCCTCACAAATGGCGCCCCAATTTACTATGCGATAAACACCATTGGTATTTTCCAATTCGATGGCTAATTCGTGAATGGCGGCGAGTGTATCTTGCGCGGTACGGCGCGGCATACCTGTGGCAGCAATAATCTTGGGTACAGTATTAATACCCTGCCCGATTAACCAAGTTACATAGAGGCGGCGATAAAAACTGGTTTTGGTTTTACTGTGAATCATAATCCCCCCCTGTAAAGCACAAAGAGAGCACCGAGGCTCTCTTTGTATTTCTTGATGTTAAATACACTGCATACTATTTACCGGATACAGGCCTAAAATAATGCGCCCAACCCGTAAATGCCTGTGCACTGCGTGTTTGAATCCACACCTTGCCTTTACCGGTAAAGCGACAAACGAAGCCTTCGCCCGAGAAGAACAAGGATTTATAACCACCCACTTTGGTTATTTGATATTCCAAACCTTCGGTGAAACCGACAATGTTACTAGTATCCACTACATAATTTTCTTCAACATCAATTTCGATAATCGCGCCGTAAGAGTTAAACCATAAATCCCCCTTACCACTGCAGCGAATTAAAAAGAAACTTTCTCCGGAAAAAAAACCTTTCATCATGCCCTGCCATTTGGTTTCCAAATTGACACCCGTGGTGGATGCGACATAAGCAGAGTTTTGCAAAAAAATGGTTTGACCATCCACATATTGATGCATGACATCGCCAGGGGTGCCAGGCGCAATACCAATTTCACCAGCAGCTCGCTCGGCGGTAAAGTCATTCACAAATAAACTTTCACCCGTGAGAAAACGGCCAAATCCCCCTTTGAGCTTGGTTTTCATCACCAAATGCGTATCCATAGTCGCCATAGCAGATGCTTCAACTTTTAATGTTTCATTGGCAGGAATTTGCACGGTGAGAAAACTATAATCAGGACGACCTTCGATTTTGTAAGTGAGTCCCTTAAACGTTTCAGCGCTTTTTTCTGGTATAACTGAAGAGCTTACCGACGAAGAACTGCTTTCATTGCGGACATTTTCACTGACTGAATCTTGATTGACTGAATCTTGATTGACTGAATCTTGATTGACTGAATCTTGATTGACTGAATCTTGATTGACTGAATCTTGATTGATTGCAGCAGCTTGTACAGTTTGCAATTCACACACGAAACCGGTTCTTTCAATCGCACTTTGAAATTTTTGTGCGGTGGCTGCGTCGATATTTTGCTTAATCGCCGTCGGTACTTTTGCCAACATGTGTTGAACTTTTTCATCACTGATTTTAAACAATGATGAAAAAGCGCTGATGGCTGATGATAATTCAACACCCGTGCGCAACTCGCCAGTTAATATAATGTTGTAAGTAGTATCCTGCATTTTTAGGCTCCTGAATTAAGCTTTACGTGGGCGCAAACTGGGTGATAGAGAGAGGCCGAAACTTTTGGGATTATGTGATTGACACCACACAGTTCCCTTGCCTTTAAATTTACACACCAAACCCTCACCGCCTAAAAAAGATTGCAGCCAACTACCACCTGCTTTGGTAATGCTAAAATTCAAGGTTTCATTAAATGCCACTATATGACCTGAATCCACAATGTATTCACCATCGACTTCAATCGGATAAATAGCACCAAATGAGGCGAGTACAATTTTTCCGGGGCCCTTTAGATTCAACCACAACATATTTTCGCCAGAGAGTAATGATTTAAAGCCTTGCCAGCCCATATCAATATCGATGGAATCTTCGCACGCTAAAAATGATCCGCTTTGTACAATTACATTTTCATTATCCAAATCCAACGTCACCATATCGCCCGCTAAACTGGAACCCAACCACACCTCACCCGCTTTGCCCGCAGGATCGAAATGGTTTAAGAAAAAAGATTCACCGGACAATAGGCGTTTTGCCGCTTTAAGTACGCCACCAGAGCCTTTTTTATGCGTGGTGGTCGTAATATTCATATGCCCGCTCATCGCAATCATTGCACCTGCTTCGGCGGTGCAGGTCTCACCCGGCTGCAAAGTAATTTTGGCGGCGGTATTGCCGGGGCGATTAATTAAATCAACGTTCATAAGGTGCGCTCCTTACCAGAATTTAGGATTTAACCAGCCAGCAAGGCCGGAAACACTGCGAGTTTGGATGATAATTTTTCCCTTGCCTTGCACTCGGGTCACCAAACCTTCACCACCAAAAAAGCTGGAAAATATTCCACCGGCTAATTGCAATTTCAAGGTAATACTGGGGTCATAAGCCACCAAGTGACTGGTATCCACAATATATTCGCCATCAATTTCGCGTTCTAGTAATGCGCCATAAGCACCATAGAACACATCGCCACTACCACTGACTTTTAATCGAAATAAACCTTCACGGGCAATAAAAGAAACCAATCCTGCGAACTCCAAACCAAGCGTAACACCAGCAGTACACGCCAAAAAAGCACCGGGCTGTATGTACAATGCATCATTATCCAAGGTGACTTTACGCACTTCACCGGGAGTACCTTGCACTATGGTCATGCGACGCGGGGTTTGTGTGTTGTTAGTAAAATGACTGATGAATAGCGATTCGCCACCCAGATATTTACGCAACAATCCTTTGATAAAACCACCGTTTAATTTTGCAGTGAGATCAATTGCTGCATCCATACTGGACATGGCATCCGGTTCGGTGATGATTGTTTCACCCGGCTCCAATTCCACCTCAACATAAGAAAATGCTTTCGCACCTTTAATTTCACTTTTCATGGTTCTGTTCTCCTTAGTGTTCAGTAACAAATTGTTTAACGGCCTGTTGTAACGCTAAAAAGGGAGCGTCAAAAGCGTCATAATCGGTAACAGGTGCATTCGCTGCCAGCTCATTGAGTCGTTCAATACGATCTTCACTGGCAGGATGTGTGGATAAAAATGCTAATGCGTCTTTTACTAGCTCACGATTTTTTTCATCTTCAATTTTTGCTAATTGTTTTTTTTCTTCTTCGATCATCTTTTCAAAAAAGCTCGCTAAACCAGAAGGATTGATCTTAGCTTTTTGCAAAAGAGCAAAACCTTTAACATCAGCCTCCGTTTCAAAGCGACGGGAGTAACTTTGATTCAGTAATAGCGGCGCGGCACTACTCACCACGGCCAACAAACCGCTCACATCGCCAAACAGAGCACCAGCCACCATATAAATACCCGTAGTGCCAATGACATTGCGGATACCGTGCTGCTCTTCCACATGGGTAATTTCATGAGCCAGTACGCCCAACAGCTCTTCTGCCGATTCAGCACGCAAAATTAGCGCAGAGTGAATCACAACTTCGCCACCGGGCAACGCAAAGGCATTTAATGAACCGTCATTCACAATGTGAAATTTATAAGTGTAAGCACTATTGTGTAATGCATTGACGAGCGGCATCACCAAAGGATCAAGCAAGGGTTTGGCCTGCTCTTCGTCCATCATATTTTTACCTAGCCGATATTGCGCCATGGTGGTTTCGCCCAATTGCTGCTCCCATTCTGGTGGCAATTTTTTAGCGATAAAACCAGTCGCAACATCCATACGCAGAATCAACGCCAAAGGTACGGCAATCATGATGATTAATACCGCGGCAATACTGCTCCACCCCATGACACGCTTACGCCGTGCTTGTGCAAGAATGTCTGCAATTGCTGGCTGATTTTTTAAATGCACATCATGCAGAATGGCGCGCTCACTGGTATAAAAACTCCAGCCTTTGAGCAGTCCGTGCTCAAAAAAAACTAATCGGTTACTGGCACCTCCCATGTAGACCTGTAAACCATGCAACGGCATACGAATTTGCTGATCTTGAATTCGAAACAAAATGCTGTTGTCATCGATGGTCATAGTGCCTGATGCTTTGCCTTTGACGAGCGAATCATGAAACCCTAGGCATTCATAATGCGTGTGTTGAATCGACACAGATAATTAACTCCCTGATTTTTTATGAATGACGGATATTACCTGACAATAGGAGTGATAGGCTATCGCGCGGCTAAAAACAGCGCTCCACAGGCATTTCTATTGCTCATTGACACATCTATAGAGCAAATAAAGTCGTACCAGTATTTAATGTTCTATCTTCATGTTCCATTCTCTGAATCGAGTCGTTTTATGTGTCGTTATTGGCGTACTTGTTGGCGTAATTGTTGGCATAGTCATTGGGTATTACTGTGCCTGTTATCGCTTATGCTCATCACCGCCTGTGGCGGCTCAAACCATGCGGATAACGCCTCAACAGAGACTAGTCGCTCTTCCAATTCATCGGCATCAACCAGTGTCAGCAGCACATCATCAAGCTCTACAGCAAACTCCTCTAAACGCTCGCAAAATAGCAGCTCATCCTCCTCGCGCAACCTGATTTATTATGGCGATGCAGCACTGCAATTTGGTGAACTGCGCTTGCCGCCTACCAGTGACAATAATCCCTTACCTTTGGTGATTATTATTCACGGCGGCTGCTGGGTTACTTCCATTGCGGATTATCGGTTTATGGATAATTTTTCAGCCGCGATTACCGCTTTAGGATATGCCACCTGGAATATTGAATATCGCGCAATAGGTACGGGTGGCGAATGGCCGGTTATTTTTCAGGATGTTGGTCAAGCCGTCGATTATGTAGAAATACTGGCACAGAGTTACGCGATAGACACAACCAAAGTTGCGATCGTCGGCCACAGCGCAGGTGGACATTTAGCATTGTGGGCAGCCAGTCGCCAACAAATACCGAACAACAGTGTGCTTTATAAAAGCAATCCTTTACCCATTAAAGGAGTAATGAGTTTGGCAGGTATTGCTAATGTGTTAGGCACCAATTCATGCAACACACTGGCAAATGATGTAATAGGCGTGCCCATTACGGAATTTAATAATGATTTATTTTCGCGCTTGAATGAAACATCTCCACTGCAAATGCTTCCTACCAATATCAACACCATTTTAATCAGCGGTAGCGATGACACCATCGTACCACCCGCTATGGGTGATGAATATGCTAATAGCGCCATAGCCGCAAACGATGCCAGCTCGCATACGATTCTACAAGGCTTTGATCATTTCGATTTAATTAATCCCAAGAACAGTTATTGGTCTTTTTATGCCGCCTCTTTAGAACACATTTTCTCTGAATAAATTTTTATTTTTTTCAGGCGTTAATGAACACCTATAAAAACGATATTTCACTAGTCCTACTAAAAAGCAGCTGCCATAAATTTATGGGTGAAAAATTCAACGCTGTCACTTATTTCATCACCCATCGCCTTTTAACATCAAGGCATTTAGATATAACACGCATACACAGCGTGTAAACAATCACATTTTTATAAAGTCGTCGCCGCAAGTATCTTACCTAACGCCTCTTTAACCCTTTTTTAACCATTTAGCAGCCACTCTCAAGCGGCTACAGATATTTTTGTAGCTTCCACTTTTTTAACTTATCCAAAAACAATTATCGGAGGAATTAATGAAAATACTGAGTGGTTTAACGCTTGCAGCGTTGTTCATAGTTTCTGGCAGTGCTTTTGCGGCAGAAAGGGTTGCATTTAGCGGCTCAGAATGTGTTGGCAATGGCAGCAAAGGGTCTAGCGCACCCACGGTAGGAAATAGTGAAATTACCTGCCCGATTACACTGCCTTATGCCTGGGGAACACGCAAGATTACTAAAGCGCGCGTGAATCTCAGCACAGGCTATTCACAAACTTGCGCCATCTACTCTACCGATCAAAATGGTAATCAGCTCGCCTACCAAAATCTAGCATTCAACGCCGGTGATCAACCCATGAATTTAGTATTGGCCAGAAATTATGCTCACTTACGCTGTGCGCATTTCGGACCCAGTTACGCAGGAGGCTCCATCAAGATTCATGGTTACATCATTGAAAGTGATATTTAAATAACGGCCATCATCACTAGGCGCCATTCAACACATCAATAAATTTTTTATAGCAAGGAGAATATCGGTGAAAACATCAAACATATTTATTGCCTTAATAATAAGTCTTTCTGCTAGTGCAAGTTTTGCGGCTGAGCGCGTTGCCTTTCCCGGCTCATCCTGTGTAGGTGCTGGCAGCAAAGGATCTAGCCTTAGCATTAGCAATGGCGAAATTACCTGTCCAATTACGCTACCTTACGCGTGGGGCACACGTAAAATCACCAAAGCGCGAATTGATATTTCGCCGGGCTATTCAACCTCATGTGCAATTTATTCCACTAACACATCAGGTATCGACTTAGCATTTAAAACCGTTGCTTTTAATGCGGGTGATGTTCCGGTGAATTTAGTATTAGCAAATAACTATGCACACATACGCTGTATTCATAGCGCGCCGGGTTGGACGGGCGCCACCATGAAAGTGAACGGCTATGTCATTGAAAGTGATTTTTAACGAGAGGTAGTTATGTTGCTGTCACAACACGTCAAATGGATTTCTATTTGTGGTGTAGCGGCTACAGCAATAGGCGTGGGGCTCTATGTTGGAGCCCCAACTCCCATGCAGGATACCGTTAACATATCCCCCACATCGTTTAGATCCAATAACACCAATAATACTCAAGATGAACTGGCTAACGAACTCAAGCATATGCGCGAAGAGACTCGCGAACAAATGGCTACCATGCAGGCTATTGCAAAACAAATTAACAGCATGCAAGAGCAACAAAAAAAATTTGATCAACAGCTTAATTCATTACAAGATAATTCCGCGCTAAAAAATACTCACCACTCTGTAAGCGAACCGCCAGATGATGGATTAACCGACGAAGAGCGGCTAAAAGAATATCACCGTCAGACAATTGCAGGGGCGGAAGAAAAAATTCAATCAGAAAGTACCGATCAGGCATGGAGTCACAGAATGGAGGCCGAATTAACGGCTAGCATGGCAACCATCGATATTGAAGGAAGCCAATTAACTTTTGCACAATGTGCAACATCGTTATGTAAAATTCGCGTCGATCATCAAAACCAAGCGGATATGACACAATTTTTGTATAAATTACCAACCGTTAAACCATGGGATACAGGTGCTTATATAGAAACGGAACAACAAGGCACCGCCTATATCACTACGATTTATTTAGCCCGCGAAGGAAAAGATTTACCGGAGCCGGCGCGCCCTCGTTAACATTCAGATGCCCCTTAGGAATAAACTCGTATTGATGAGTTTATTCCTTTTTTGTTTTCTATCACCTGTGCTTCCATCACCTGATGGTTTTATCACCTTCGCTTTCATCAAGGGTACATACCACCACGCCTAGAGCGTGAGTGCCTTCACACATTTACAACTATTTCAACATCGAGATGAGTGAAGTCGTTTGTTAACCTTTTTTTAACCTTTGATAGCGCAACCTATAGGCAGGTGATGAATTAACAGAGCAACCGTTAAAGCATCACCCGAGGTGACGGCACATAATCAAAATAAACCATGCCTTAGCAGATAGACCGATGGCCAACGATTAGTGCCGCCGAATTGTTTTCTTTCGGAGCCACATAACATGCTAAAAATAATCTTAAAAAAGCAAAATAATCAAAGCAGTAAAAGCAGCAACTTGTTAAAGGTATCTATGATGCTGGGCGCGGCCTGCATGTCGTTGATGTGCAGCAGCCAAACATTCGCACAAACACGCAATGTGAACGTGCATTTATTTGAATGGAAATGGAATGACATTAAAAAGGAATGTGCTTATTTACAAGAAAAAGGCTATGGCAGCGTACAAGTATCACCACCCAATGAACATGCGGTTAAAAGTAATCATCCATGGTGGCAGCGATACCAACCCGTTTCCTATGAACTCACTAAAAGCCGCAGCGGTACTGTCGATGAGTTTAAAAGCATGGTGGAAACTTGCTGGAAAAATCACGGTGTAAAAGTGTATGTGGATGCCGTTATTAACCATATGGCCGCTGGGGATGGTATAGGCTCTAATGGCACGCCCTACCAAGGCAAAACCAATTATTATCTCTACACCAAAAATGGTATTGCTTACCGTTACGACAGCAACGATTTTCACAATCAATGCAAAATAGATTATTCAAATGCTGACTCTATTCAAAAATGCTGGATTGAAGGTTCACTACCCGATTTAGTGACCGAGGATACCGCCGACGATAGAGCCAAAACTCGAATAGTTGATTTCTTGAATAGCATGATCGATATGGGGGTTGCAGGCTTCCGAATTGATGCGGCAAAACACATGCACCCTAATGACATTGTGAATATCAACAACCGCTTAAAAAATTTACGCTCGGATGCTAACTGGTTTGCCACCGGTGAACGCCCTTATATTTATCAAGAAGTCATTTGGGGAGATAAGCAACCTGTTAAGCCAGAGGATTATCAAACAACATCCAACGGTAAGAAACTAAATGTTTTGGAATTTCGTTATGGCACAGAAATCGCGAAAAAATTTCGCGAGAGCGATGGCCAGATCCGAGATTTTTTTACCTATAACTTTCCGGTTGCATCCAGTGGCTGGGGAATGATTGATAGCTCTTATTCTTTTGTCTTTACCGACAACCACGATAATCAACGCGGTCATGGTAGCGGTTATTTCACATCTGAAGATGACAACTCTGTAGGTGGAATTGTGACTCACTATTATGACGGCGCGCTCTATAACCTAGCCAACGTATTTATGCTGGCATGGCCTTATGGGTCACCACAAGTGATGTCATCTTATTCTTGGCCGCGCGATGTGCGCTGGGATGGTGGCGACAAGAAATACCGTGATTACAACGATTGGATGGGGCCTCCATCTGATGCGAGCGGCAATACCAACAGTGTCTCCTGTGGCAATGGCTGGGTGTGTGAACATCGGTGGGGTTCTATTGCGGGCATGGTTGGCTTTAATAACTACACCCAAGATGCATGGAATGTAGGCTATAAGTGGAGCGATGGGGGCAGAAAAATTGGCTTTGCGCGGGTAAAAACCAACGGCACCTCCAGTGGTTATGTGGTCATTAATCGCGATGGCAGCAGTATCAATACCAGCATTAACACCGGTTTACCGGCTGGCACCTATTGCGATGTTGCACAAGCCGATTACAACTTTGTCACACGGACTTGCACAGGCCCTACTATCGAAGTCAACGCTTCCGGTTTCGCACAATTTAATGTGAGCGCGATGAAAGCATCGGCTATTCATGTTGGCGCTAAGGCAAACACTAACACCTGTTGGACAAGCAGTTATTATCGCGGAACCAGTAATGGTTGGAATGCCGCCGCTATGACCAACATGGGAAATTGTAAGTGGCAATATGTGGTGAATTATTTATCGACCGATACGAATCCGCGTTTTAAAGTTTGTCGTTCGGCTGATTGGACTCAGTGTGTTCCCGTTCAAGATTATGCGATTACACAAGGCCCAGGAAAATACTTCATCACCTATGACAGTGCAGCGAATAAATTGGATGTAGTGAAAGATAATATTACACCAACCGTGAGCGTTGATTTTAGTTGCGATCAGGGTTTTACCACGAATGGAATCAGCGTTTATGTGGTTGGCAACAACACCCGTTTGGGTCCATGGAAAGTCGCCAGTATTGCTCAAAAACTTTCTCCCAGTGCTTACCCTAAATGGACTGGAAAAATCAGTTTACCCGCCAATACCAGTTATGCATGGAAGTGTGTGAAAGCAAAAGAAGCAGATTTGAGTATTATTGAATGGGAATCTGGCAGTGATAATGTATTTACCACAACCACACAAAGCCTGTCAGTCAATGGAGGATTTTAGTCAAAAAGTATTGCAGTAAATACAGGATTTATGTAACCGAAGCACCCTAAAACGCCCCTGATACTCTGGGCCGTTTTAGGGAGTAAAAGTCAACGTTGATATCCATCCATTGGTTAGCTTTTCGCCGCGATAATGGATGGATAACTTTTTAACCAGTTTCTCCACTAACGCTAAGCCTATGCCAAAACCAATATCCCTTTTCTGGGCATCCAACGTCGTGGATATATTTTTAATTATCACCTGATAATCACGGATGGTCACAATCACTTCACCACTGACGGTATTTTGATAAGCATTACGGATAAGATTATTCAGTATAATTTGCAAAAAAATTGGGTTGCTCTGCACGACCAGTTCCTCAGCATCCACCGCTACAGCCACGGTACGCCCCTCTAATAAATACGCATTATCATCCAATGCTTTATCCATTAGCTGGCGCACTGAGCAAGGTGTTAAATCCACATAATCATCTGCTTCTCGGCTCAACCACAATAGAGCCTCCATTTGATATTTCATATCAGATACGGCGGATTCCATATTTTTTAATACGCCACGCTCTTGAGGTGATAAATCCTTCATGAGCAATTCCAGCAGCTCCATATTCGCGGAAAGCACAGCAATAGGCGTGCGTAATTCATGGCTAGTAAACTTGGCAAAGGTTTGTTCATGCGCCAACATCTGGCTAATGCCCGATAAACTTTTATCAATAGCAAACGCTAAATAATTAAATTTTGAAGATGAAAATTCGGGCATTGGTGGCAAATGTGATCCCGTATTTAACTGATTCGCCCAACGCGCAAATTCATTAATACTAGAATTGACTTTATTAATGTGGAATAACTCCACAATCACCATCAATAAAATAAAAACCAGCGCGACAAAAATAGCTGGCTGCACTTTTTCAAGAGCACGCCAATCAAGGCTACTATCATTCAAGCGCTCATCCACTAAAAGATAACTGTAAAAATGTTGTCCATTAATCACTACTGGCCTAACCAGCAAATAATTAGGAACTTTAAAAAAACCTCTAAAATCCACCAAAATCGCTTTAGTTTTATTCACGACGAGGGCATCCCGTTCAGGAACATAAGGAAATAACTCGCGCAACTCTTCATAACTCAGGGCAAGATTGACACGCTCATTGCCCAAGCGCTGCTGTCCGTGTAAAAAACGGTGCGGATTCGTTACATAACGCGACACCGCACGTTCGGTATATTTTGAAAGAAACTGGCTTTCAGAAAAGGCGTGGCGACTATTGAAATCAACGATCGCCACAACCACATAGACAGAAAGTGATATAGCCAAAATAATTGAAAGCGCTAAAACCAATTTAAATTGCGAAATACGTGCTTCAATCATGATGTAATGCCAACACAAAACCATAACCACGCACTGTTTGCACAATTGGCTGAGAGAAAGGCTGATCCAAACGCTGCCGAAGATAATGAATATGAACCTTCAATCCATCACTATCCGGAACATCGTCACCCCACAACAAAAATTCCAGATCTTCTTTGCGAACCGGATTCGGCCAAGCGCGCCCCAGTGCCGTCAGTAACATCCAAGCCGTTTTTGATAGAGGAATGTCTACACCTTCACGGGTTACCTTATGCTGCGAAAAATCAATAGCGATTCCCAAGGTAGGAATTGTCAACGATTGTGATTGCCCGCTTTTTCGTTTGGATAACGCATTGATACGGACCAATAATTCTTTGAGTGCAAAAGGTTTTACCAAATAATCATCCGCTCCCACCTCAAAGCCCTGAACCTTATCATCCAAAGAAGCACGAGACGTAACCATAATAAGCGGCACATCAACCCCTGTTTTTCGCAGGTAAGCGCAGAGATCAAAACCCGATAATCGCGGCATGTTTACATCGGACACTAAAACATCGTAAATGTTTTTAAGTAGCAGATGTTTTGCCTGCTCACCATCAACACAATGATCGCAAGAAAGACCCTGTAATTCCATGTATTGAACAACACTGGAGGCTAAGCGGATATCATCTTCAATGAGAAGTACTCTACAGCTCATAATTATTATCACTCGGGTAAATGGAGTAATCAGGCGTTACTCCAAGCAGATTTATGGTTATTATCCAGCAACCCTAGGGTGTAAACAGACTACACCTACTTTATTCTGTATCCTATAAAAACTCGGTTCAGTGAATTACGTTAACAAAAAATTCATGGCTAGATTGCTATTGATGTCACATTTTAAGTGCCAACTTTAGGGAGCAAGGTAACTATGAATAACTATTTGATGATTACCATGACACACAAGAAACTTATTTACCCGCCGCAGCTTATTAAAATTTTATGGGTACTTTTTTCAGGATTTCTACTGACAAGTTGCGAACAAAGCTTAAATTTAAAACTTACAGAAGAAGAACCTATCAGTCTGGAAACCTTTGAGGCAGCTGAAGGACTCAAACTACCCTATCAACTCTATATGCCAAATTCAATGAGTGGTTGGAGTATTGGTGAATCAACCCGCTTCGTCTTTGATGAGAAGCGAAAGGTGTACGTGCTGGATAAGATCTCACTCGATGTTCCCTTGGTAGATGATCAAGGGCACAGGTTTAAAATCTGTAGCGAATCTTGGCGCTATCAATTTGGCTTTGGCACCTATATTACGGATGACGAATCCACCATTGGTGTAGCCGAAACAGGAACGGTCGTGCGCATAGAACGTTTTGCACAACCTTCAACCGATATTCGTATAGAAGCCCCCGCCAACGTCAACGACTCGGTTCAACGCCTGTTACGTGTGGAATTTAAACTGACTCACTGGGAACCAAAACCGCAGGGATTATTACGCTTACATATTGAAAACCAGCCACTCAAATAATGCGCAAAGTAAACATAACGCCAGCAGTAACTCACCGAAAAATCCTTGAGCAAGGTACTGGCGCTATGTTATCCACATTCGTCACATAGGCTCTACGGAGTGGATCAATGTGGTGCTTTGGGAACCTTATATTTTTGCTCGCGATACAAATAGGATGGCAAAAGCACATGTGCCAAGGCTTTTTCTTTTTGTTCCGCAGTAGGTGGCACATCCAAAATATTGAGATGCTTTTTAGTTGACGAATACTCCGCACGCAATGGCGATTGGCTGGGCCTTAAAATCGTTAAACCCCTGATATCATCAACATCTTGCGCTGCCACCTTATCCTCCAATAACACAAAGTACTCGTTGAATTGCAAGGGAGCTCGCCCGGGGCTGGTTTTATCTAACGCGAAATCTCGTCCAATCATTGGATGATGTGATGAAATACCCATAAGCGAGAGAAGCGTTGGCGCTAGATCAATCTGACTAGCAACGGGGGTAATGGTTTCAGGTTGAATATCCGCACCGAGAATCAGCGCGGGTATATGAAACTTCTCTACCGGAACCAAATTAGAACCATACACACGATTATCATGATCAGCCACAATCAGAAATACGGTGTTCTGCCAATAATCACTCTGCCTAGCCTGTTTAAAAAATTGCCCTAACGCATAATCTGCGTATTTAACAGCGTTGTTAACGCGATTTTTAGGCTCTTCGTGCAAGCTAATACGCCCATCAGGAAATTCAAACGGCTCATGATTGGAGGATGAAAAAATCAAACTGAAAAAGGGCTTTTGTTGTTTATGCAATGCGGTTAAATGCTCATGCGCATGATCAAACAAGTCCTCATCACTTGCCCCCCAACTACCGACAAAGACCGGATTTTTTATATCATTAATGTCGATAATTTGTGAAAAACCATTTCCCGTAAAAAAACTGCGCATGTTGTCAAAATGTGCTTCACCACCATAAATAAATTCCGTGTGGAAACCTTGCGCAGATAACACACTTCCCAACGTCGTAAAACCTTTTTGCGATAGCGATAATTTCACCACGCTCTGTGCTGGCGTTGGCATAAAGCCCGCCACTACCGCTTCTATTCCTCTTACCGAACGCGTACCCGTGGAATAAAGTTGCTCAAACCACCAACCATCATGTTTTAATTTTTCCAATTCAGGAGTAACCGCAACACCACCCAAGGATTCAACAAAGGTTGCACCTAAACTCTCTTCCAGCACAATCACCAAATTCAGAGGTTTTTCGCGCTTCATCACACTTTGCTGAAAGTGCACAGTGGGATAATCGGGATTATTAAATGTATAGGATTGCAACCAAGGCCAGGCTAAGGATTGCTCTATGACTTTATCCATAGGCAATTTCCCGTATATTTCACTGGAGCGCGCTTCATGTTTTAAATTGTAGATAGAAAAAGCAACGGAATAACTAGAGTTAATCACCAGCGAGTTAACTAGTGAGTCACCGGTTATAGAAAAATACGCAGGATTGGCAGGGCGATGTCCAAGACTAGAACGTATACCCAACACAACTAATATAACCACTAATGGCCAAGTGATTAATCTAACGCTTAATGACCACTCACCCGGTTTCTGTACAGATTTTTTTAGCCATGCCGCAGCCAGTAAGCTCAAAGCGATGGTGACCAGAACTCCCGCGATCAGCGGAATTCTGAAACCATTCCAAAGCGTGGAAAAAACTTCTTTGGGATATTTTAAATATTCAACAAATAAACGATTCGGACGCACATCGTATTGCATAATAAAACTGGGCGTTGCTAACTCCATAAAAATAAAAAATACCAGCCCTAGCAAACTCCAGTAATACGTAAATTTATACCAGCTTCGTGCAAAACGCTGAGTAGCCCATACAGGAGCCAAGAAAACGGGCAATAACAACCACATACAGATCATGATTAAATCCGCACGCACTCCCTGCAGCAAAACATTCCACAGCTGGCCAGTGGCTAACACCCTATCGGACAACCAAACAATCAGCGCTAAACGACTGAGGCTGAATAACACCACAGCAAATATCAGCATACGGATTAAAACGGCGTAAGGACCGGAACACATAAAGCGTGCCACCGGAGAAAATAATGACTTTACGATCGACATCGAGGACAACCTTAACCCTATTCAGAATGTTTACACTGCACTACAGCCCTACATGATCCATTCAAACGAGCATGCTCAGCCTATGAACGTCATAGGGACAAGTGTGCGGGAGGTTTCTTAATAAAAACTTAACAACAGTGAGCGATGATTTTACAACCTATTTCACCGCCGCCACAAAGGCAATTTCCAATCGCATAGCCGGATCAAGCAATTCTACTTTTACACAAGCGCGCGAGGGTGCAGTTCCTAAAGGTAGCCATGCTTCCCAAGCGGCATTGATGAGAGGTACATCCTCGTGTCGCGTGATGTAAATCGTCGCCGATAATAACTGCGATTTATCACTGCCAATTGACTGTAGCGTTTGTTCGGCCTGAAGTAATACCGCCATAACTTGAGCCTCAATCCCTGCTGATGTATCCGCTGGCACCTCTACAAAATGGGCAATACCCTTAAATACTGTCGCATCTGACCAGCGCGACGCTGGATTCAAGCGATAAATACTCATCATCAAATTCCTTAAATTATTATTTGCAAAGAAGTTTAGTTGCCTATAATAGCCGCTTTTTGAGCGGCACAAATACTATGGCTTTAGGTTCAATTATTGCGCACCACATTCATCGAACATCCCCTAGTGGCGATATCAACATCCAATCGAGTAATGATGTATTTGCTGACTCAGGAAAACTTGAAGAATTAGCCTATGAATTGAAAACTCAGTTTATTCGCAAGGGTGGTAAAAGCTATGGGCGCTTTTCCGCTGAAATCGGCGAATTCCCTTTTCCTGCGTGGCTTCAGGATTACCGCCAAGGGTGCTTAAGTTTCCCTACTTTCACGCAAAAAGCCATACAACAATTCGCTCAACTGTTAAGCAGTAGTGAGTCCGTCATTGATTCACACCTCTTTTTTGTGGAAGAGAATATCGAGGCTGGTAGCTACTTATTTATCTATGCACTAGAACATCAAAGTGGCCTGTATTTAGATGCTGAGATTGCATTAAACGACGCGCATTACTTAGATACAGCCAACTTCACACTCGCGGCCAAGATTAATCTAAACGATTGGGATGCCGGCGATTCAGCTACCTATCTCACACTAATGCGCAGTCGTGGTGATAAAGATGTGGCTGATGCCTTTGGAAATTTTATCGGATTCAGCGATAAGCACGATGTAAAAACAGACACTGCGGAATTTTTAGATGCCGTCAATCATTTCACTCAAACACTCGATGAGCCCATCGCTAAAATAACGCGCACCAAAGTGGCCGAGTATTGCTTGGAACAGAATAAAGCCGGCAAACCTGTTGTAATTCAGGAATTATCACACTCACTGGCTGCTGAAATAAAAAGTTATCAACCTGCGGAATTTACTCGCCATATTGAAATTCAAAAACCGGATTTTAAAACTGAATTTATTCCACATGCTGGCCAAGTGCGCAGCTTTGTACGCATCAGTGGTCGCAATGAATCTTTAAGTATGAGTTTCGCATCTGAATGCTTAGGTAAAGAAATTGAATATGATGCCGAAAAGGACGTGCTAACGATTAAAAACCTACCCTCATCATTAAAGGCACGCTTGATAAAACATTTGAAAGAGGGAACCTAACAACTCATTAAGCGTTGTTCAGATCAACGATCAAAATATTACCGCTAAAGCGCTTAGGCTCAAGCGAGTACCAATTTAATAATTGTACAGGCCAGCGCTCAATGCACTTTTCGGATAGAGAAAAGAAGGGACTGCGTCCAGGATCAGCAAGCACCAGCTGTTTTACACCCGCCAAAGCAGCGCGTTTTAGCAACAAAAACCATTCATCCGCTAACTCATCCCAAAAACAAATATCACCGCCAACAATGACATCGTAATTAGCCAGATCCATTTTCTTCAGGGAGCTCATGGCACCCTGCCGCGTCACTACATCCACATCATTCAACGCCGCTTGAGCTTGCAAAAACGTAAACACATCTGCGTCCACATCTAAACCTGTCACACCACAGCCTTTACTCGCCAAAAATATGGATGTCGGCCCCCAGCCACACCCCACATCCAAGACTCGTGTTTTTTTCTTCAATGGATGTTGCGTAAAATAATCCATTAATAAATAGCTGGAACTCCAATGTCTATCACCATGAACACTGGGAGACACCTTCTTTTTGATTTTTTTTATTTTTGGGCTTTTTTCACTGTATAGCCAAATGCCATAAGTATGAAAACTATTTTTAGCTGGAGGGGCAATAAGTTCTGGCACAAGAGTATCTCACTAAGGGTAAGGCCATAAGTTTATGGCAGAAAAAATACACTTTTATGACACAGAAATAAAAACCTGAGATTAACTGGCACCCTATGATTAAGCAAGGTGCCAGCAAAGAATTTAACGTAACAAAGGGGATGCCAAGACTTTAGAGGGGGAACCCATCAATGATTCACAGATTGAGCGTAAATCATCGAATGACACTTTTCGTTTTTGCATTAACGCTTGGGTCACATCATCTATGTTGTATTTGTTGCTAGTGCGCTCACGTAGTTCTTTATCCAAATCATCTAAGAGCACCACTGCACGCGCTGTAACAGGGCCAGTAGATTTACTTTTCCGCAAATGCTTAACATCCGCTCCCCAAACACTTAGCCCTTTAATAATTTTTGTACGACGCGCTTTGGTCATTCCATTGGCACGATAAAGCAATTCAATCGAATAAAATTCAGCAATCCCTTCTGCAATCCAATCATCATTAAACTTTTCTGTTGTCGCTCCGCTGATGCGAGTGACCATATGGGTAAGCTCGTGCAACAAAGGGCTAGTACCATTTTCACTCACCAAAGGGCGATCAGCATGCAAAAATAGTGAATTAGATGCCGACAAACCGCCGCGCCACATGGGATCTCCCGCCCCCACAATTAGTAATTTATTCGGTGTAGTCACGAACGCTTTTTTTAAGCCTGGCCATACAAAACTGAGAAATGTTAGTGCATCCATTCGTTGGAAACCTTGCCCTTTGGGAGCGCTCACTGCAATCGCCGTTTTTGCGACAGTTGCTCGACGTGTTCCAATTTTTCCGGCAATCATCCAGCCCGTTGGTCGATCAAAACGCCGATCAGGATTATCGATGGTAAATGTATTATCTTTTTTTCTTGGCCAGCCAGTTTCTATACTGTTCCAGCCTTTTGGCAATACAAATTCGATGCTAGCCACGGAATAAGCGCCTGCAAGCTCGTAGGTATGTATCGGAGGCACAAGATCATCGCCACGAAACAACGCCCAATCTTGATTGACTATTGCATCAAATTTTCCGGGATCACGTTCGTTTGTGAGTACCACCTTATAAGAAAGAACTGCTTTACCACGTGGCAATTCCCATTGAGTGAGATTATCTTTAATCACCAATTTTCCATTTGCTTTTATTTCAGAGTAAATATGATTGGCATTGGAAAACTCTATTTTTCCCAACAGCTCACCCTTATCGACATGAATACTCACTGCAGCACCTTGACCACTCGGATCAAATTCAACACGATATTCGAGCCTATAAGCCTGCGATTGTGGCGCAGGATCAGCAGAAACAACCGTTGAAAACACCCCCGATATAATGCTCCAAGAAATCAATACAAACGCGAACCTTACCCTTGTTTTAACCATAGATTTACTCAACATTAAGCGATAATAAATATTCAAGAATCATACACTGCTCTCATCGCAAGATAAAAATTCGATCTCATTTTGACGATAAATCACGCTCTGGGTTTCGTATTTCTATTAACAACCACCCAAAAACTGCTGTTGCTATAGTCAATTTCCTACAAAAATCCGCGAATTCAGCGACTATACCTATCTCAGGAATATCGTAATAATGGCTTCAACAAGGAGGGAACAGTGATGTAAGCAAGCCAGGAATGGCTAAGGGATGCACCCACTGAAAAGGAGTTTATTCGCGCTAGCAAATGGACGCTACGTCAAGAATACAAATACAGTGGTTATGGAGTCAGATTGGATCGAAGGTTTAAACAGGAAGTAAGGCCCATTTGGATCGCTCAAGGAAATGGATGAGCAAAAGCAAGGAACCGCAGAAAAAAAGAAAAGGAATGAGCACAGACTGGGAGTGAGCACAGAAAGGAACTCTGATGAATTTGGCTCATGTGGTTAGGGCACGCAGGACGCAGAAGCAGCTTTACAGGAGTATGCTGCATCAACCTTCGCAAAGCACAAGGGGCTAATCCTAACGGATTAGCCCCTTATTTTTGACCATAATAAAACGATCAGCCTATTTATTAACACAATTTAAAACACACCAAGTGTATTACTATCGAAAGTTTTCGTTCAAAAACTTTTGTGCAAGGCGAGCCGCATCAGTGTTGCCATTTGCAACTTCTGTAAGCACAGCCTTAGCCTTGGATTTTTCACCCATAAAAAAGTAGACCTTACCGAGATCTAACTGAGCATCTGGTACCTTAGCGGCATCTGGAAAGTTGGTAATCAATTTACCAAACCAACTTTTAGCCTGAGGGTAATCATTTTTACGCATCGCCAATTTACCCAACCAATAATGGCTGTTACTGGCAAATTCACCATTAGGAAATCTATCCAGATGATCATTAAATGCGACGGCGGCGGCATCATAGTCGCGCATATTTAATAAATCATAAGCAGCCTTATAAACATCATTTTCACTAGCAGTTTCACTGACACGGCTAATAGATGATTTTTGTTTGGGCGAAGCTACAGACTCATCAGAAGAATTTGTTTCTGCAGATACAGAGGGAGCAACACCGCCCGTTAAACGGCGATCCAGATCCATATAATTATCTAACTGCAATTGCTTTAATTGTTTTAATTCGTAAGCTTGCTCTTCGACCAAGCCACGCAAAGAAGCGACTTCATCTTGCAAAGCACGAATTTGGGAATATACATCGGATTCAGCAGAGGCGGGAATTTGGGATTGAGCCACCCCAGAGCCGAAACTCTGGGGTGAAGACTCAACGACCCGTACTTGCGCCTGTAAGACTGGTGCTGATAGCACTAAGGCAACAGCAAGCAGATGCTTCAGCATACGGGTTTAGACTCTTAGTACTTAACTTCTACGCGACGGTTTTGTGACCAAGAAGCTTCATCGCTACCAGCTGCAGCTGGTTGTTCTTCACCGAAGCTAACAACTTCCAAAGAAGAACCGTTAACACCTTGAGTTACCAAGAAGTCACGAACAGCGTTAGCACGCTTTTCGCCCAGAGCCATGTTGTACTCGCGTGAACCACGCTCATCAGCATGACCTTCCAAGCGAACTGCAACAGAAGCACCTTTCAATTTGTCAGCATGAGCCAACAATACAGCACGGCTTTCAGCAGTCAGAGTATATTGATCGAAATCGAAATATACAGTGTTAGCCAATGAAGCAACTTCTGAAGCTGCATCGTTAGTAGCGGTACCAGAAGTGGTAGCTTCAGTGCCTTTGTTATCGCTGCTTGAACAGCCAACGAGGAAAGACATTACAACAGCAAAAGTTAAACCTTGCTTAATTGCTTTGGTGATCATGTGTGTGTAACTCCAATGAAGTTGAGATCTAGTTTTTTACAGGGGATTAATTAAAGAATGGCGACCATGCGGGCTCCCGCACATCACCTTGTTTTGGAGGCTGGAGTATTTTGACACGAGCATCTAAAGACACTGCAGCCAACACTCCTTTACCACCAGAACGAGTCGCATACATCAGCATAGCGCCATTGGGCGCTATAGTAGGCGATTCATCTAAATTTGTCTCGGACAAAATGCGTAAATTTCCAGTTTTTATGTCTTGAGCCGCAATATGGTGAGTTGCACCTGGGCGTTTATTCAACATAACCAAACTTTTACCATCGGGAGACACGCGACCACGAGCATTGTAATCGCCGTCGAAGGTTACTCTTTCTTGCTGGCCAGATGCAAGATGTACTTGGTATATCTGCGGTTTTCCACCTCTATCTGACGTGAAAAATAACGAAGAGCCATCCGCTGACCACGAAGGTTCATGATCAATAGCAAAGTGATTCGTCACGCGGGTTAATTGACGGGTCAGTACATTCATTACATAAATTTCGGGGTTGCCGTCCTTCGAAAGCGCCATGGCCAATTTTTGGCCATCAGGAGACCACGCGGGTGCACCATTCAGGCCTTTAAAGTTTGTCATCTGTTGGCGACGCCCTGTTGCAATATCTTGTATGTAGATTGCGGGTTTGTTATCTGACTCAAACGATACATAAGAGACACGTTGACCGTTTGGTGACCACACCGGTGAGAGTATTGGATAGCGAGAATCCAGCAACATACGCGGACGAGCGCCATCAATATCTGACAACATTAAGCGATATTTTTGTGGTTTTTTAAAAGCCTCCACATAAATCAGCTTGGTTGAGAAAATGCCGCGAATGCCCGTGATAGTTTCGTAAATTTTATCGCTAATGTGGTGAGCCATGTCACGCAGCTGCGTTTCGGTTCCATCAACGGTCAGCTTTGCAAAGACGCGTTTTTGTTGAACCACATCAAACAATTCATAACTGGCGTAGTAACGTCCCGCTTGCTGAGTAATAGAACCAATCACCAAATACTCAGAGCCTAATATTTTCCAGTCACGGTAATGAACCTCAGCCTCAGAGCGAGGGAAAGAGAGCATTCTGTCGGCTGGAGTAGCTTCGAACTGACCAGAGAACTCCAAATCGTTGCCGATAATTTTGGCGAGATCTTCCGATAATTTGCCGCCAGTCCATTCAAAGGGAACCACTGCAATTTTGGTTGGATTATCAACACCTTTAGTTACACGCAAGTTCAGCTGTGCATGCGCAATGCTGGTGATAAATAGTAGGCATAACAACAAATAACGTTTCACAACCTTAAATCCTCTGGGCTAAATGTAAATCTGAATACACGAAAATACTGCTCGAATATGGGTGATGGAATGTCTTTTACTTCCGTAAAACGATCGACACGCCTTACCGCTTGCTCTGCTGAGCGATCAAATGCCGCATCTCCACTACTTTTAACAACGCGCAAACCAGCAACAATACCTGTAGGCAACATATTAATTTCTAACACGACTTCCAACCCTTTACGCGCCGACGGTGGTCTACTCCAATTCTGCTCTACACGTTCAATAAGCATTTCTTCATAGCTTTTGGTGTTCACATCATCATTGGATTCGCTGATCATTTTCTCTTCCTTTTGAAGTGCAGCCTCAATCGCACGTTGCTCCTCCATAGCAGCCTGTTCACGCTTGCGCTTTTTCTCCGCTTCAGCTTTACGCTTTTGTTCTTCTGCTAATTTCTTCTTTTTTTCTGCTTCGGCTTTTGCTTTGGCAGCTTTGGCTTGCTCTTCTTTTAACTTTTGGGCTTTTTGCTTTTCAGCAGTTGCTTTTGCTTCCTGCTCTTTTTTTTCTTGCACCACCGCTTCCGCTTCTTTACGACGCTGCTCTTCTTGTTTTTTATTATGCTTTAGGTCTTCGAAGTTTTTAGCATCAAGCACCTGCTCCTTGACTTGCTGAGGAGCCGCTTTTGCCTTTGGTTTTAGATCTACCAATGTGGCTGTGACATAATGAGGCTTGTAGGGTTCCTCCTCGGGCTTTAAAAAATCCCAATCGCCCAAAAAAACAACAAGTAATACCGTGTGCAAAAACACACTGAGAAATACGGGTAGTGAAAGATTATTGTGCAACTTCATAAATTACCTAGCGTGCAGGCTCTGTCATTAAACCAACAGATGGAGCACCAGCAATTTTTAATTCACTCATTAGCGCTACTATCACACCATATTCCACCTTGTGGTCACCTTGAACAAACACAAGGGTATTAGGCTTTTCGTCCAAAACTTTACTGACGATAGATTTAATTTCCGCAAGAGGACGGGCTTTTTCAGGATCGCCCGCAAGATCAATATAATAAGTACCATCTCTTTTTACCGAGACGGTGATTGGTTCTTCATCTTTGTTATCAACCGGATCTGCTGCTGCTTTTGGCAACTCCACTTTGATTGCCTGATTCATCATGGGCGCCGCAATCATAAAGACGATAAGCAATACCAGCATTACGTCGATCAACGGTACGACATTAATTTCGGCTTTGAGGCTTTTTTTAATTTTTGGAGCAAATTCGGACATGCGCTTGACCTATTTCTTTGTTGATAGCCTTGATGATCGACACCCGGATCATTTGCTGTGAACCTGACGATGCAGGATGGCTGAAAACTCTTCCGCAAAAGTACGGTAATTATTCAACAAGGCTTCTGCGCGCGCAGAGAATTTGTTGTAGGCCAGTACCGCTGGAATTGCGGCAAACAACCCCATAGCCGTAGCGATAAGCGCCTCTGCAATCCCCGGGGCGACTGTGGCAAGTGTTGTTTGAGCCACGCTCGATAAACTCATAAATGAATTCATAATACCCCACACAGTTCCAAATAAACCTATGTAAGGGCTTACAGACGCAACACTGGCCAAGAATGGTAAGTTTTCTTCCAGTTTTTCTTCTTCGCGCGCTAAAGCGACACGCATAGCGCGCATGGAACCTTCCATCACCGCATCGGAATCTGCACCCGCTTGTTGACGTAACCGAGTAAATTCCTTGAACCCAGCACGAAAAATACTTTCGATGCCTTCAACTAACTCATTGCGTCCATTACCTTGACGATAAAGCTGATTTAAATCGATGCCGGACCAGAATTGTTTTTCAAAAAAAGTAAACGCTTCTTTGGCCTTGCGCTGATACAGCGCGCGCTGAAATATCATGACCCATGACACAACGGATGCCATTAGCAAGGTGAACATCACAAACTGCACTAAAAAACTTGCCTCAAGAATGAGGCCAATAACGGACATGCTGTTTTCAGTTTCTGACATAAGATTGATTAACTCTTGTTCGTATGATGTTGGGAAAATTGATCGATTTGATAATGCATGGCAGCAGGAATAGCAGCAGGCTTCATGGTATCGGCGCTAACACATGCAATACGAATAATGCCTTCGCACAATAACTCATCGCCACGAAAAACGCGCTGTTGTAATTCCACATAGGTACGGGCGAGTTTTTCTACCTGTGCGGTAACCTGTAATAGATCATCTAAACGAGCAGAACGACGGTAATTAATCTGTGCAGCATGCACTACCAGCAATAAACCATCGTCCAAAATGGCGGGCTTATGATAACCCAAACTGCGAAACAATTCTGTACGTGCACGCTCCATGTATTTTAAATAGTTGACGTAATAAACAATGCCGCCGGCATCTGTGTCTTCTATGTATACGCGTATAGGGATGCTAAAGCTCTTCATGCAATACAAAAACTCTGTTTAATCACCTAAATCCTGCAAGCGCTTGGGCATTTCCATTCCGAAGTGCAAGTAGGAGTTATTGGTTAACACGCGACCGCGTGGCGTACGCGCCATAAAACCTTGCTGAATGAGATAGGGTTCTATGACATCTTCAATGGTTCCGCGATCCTCACTGATCGCCGCAGCCAAACTTTCCACCCCTACGGGGCCACCATCAAAATTGTTCATCATTGCCATTAACAAACGGCGATCCATCTGATCAAAACCACGTTCATCGACATTCAGCATGTTTAAAGCGCTATCTGCCAAGGAGGCGGTGACTGTGCCATCGCCTTTCATCTCGGCATAGTCACGCACACGGCGCAATAAACGATTCGCTATTCGCGGTGTACCCCGTGAGCGCTTGGCTATTTCTTCCGCACCCTGCATATTCATGCTCACACCTAATAAAGAAGCAGAGCGGGCAACTATGTGGGTAAGGTCGGCGACATTATAAAACTCCAGACGCTGAACAATACCAAAACGGTCACGCAGTGGCGATGTCAATAAACCCGCGCGAGTGGTGGCACCAACCAAGGTAAATTGGGGTAAATCCAGCTTGATAGAGCGCGCAGATGGGCCTTCACCAATCATGATATCCAGCTGGAAATCCTCCATAGCGGGATAAAGAATCTCTTCCACCACTGGGCTTAGACGATGAATCTCATCGATAAAAAGAACATCGCCAGGCTCCAAATTCGTCATGAGAGCCGCTAAATCACCCGCTTTCTCAAGTACAGGGCCAGAAGTGCTCTTGAGAGAAACCCCCATTTCGTTAGCGATGATGTTGGCCAAGGTAGTTTTACCTAAGCCAGGCGGGCCAAACACCAAGGTGTGATCTAAAGCCTCGCCACGCTTTTTAGCCGCACCAATGAAGATCTCCATCTGCTCTCGCACCGTCGGTTGACCCACATAATCGGCCAGAGTTTTCGGGCGTACCGTACGATCCAAGAAGTCTTCACGATCTTTTGCGACAGGTGCTATGAGGCGGTCAGTTTCTATCATGTTGAACTCAATAGAGGATAAGAATTAAACAGCAGCAATCGTGCGTAAGGCCAAACGAATCAACTCTTCACTTTTCGCTTCCGGTTTTTGCTTGGATGCAGAGGCGATCATTTTTGCCGCTTCGACAGGCTTGTAACCCAAAGCAATCAGCGCACTTTCCGCTTCGGAGTAACTATCGTTTGTTGCTGCTGCAAGCTGCTGAATTTCACTATGCGCCAGCAAATCGCCATGGGGTAAATCCCAATTTTTGAGACGATCGCGCAGTTCAATAACTAAGCGCTCCGCAGTTTTTTTACCAATCCCCGGCACCTTGGTAAGAGCGTTGATATTGTTATCACGGACGCAGCGAGCTATGTCATCGGATTCCATACCAGATAAAATCGCCACCGCTAATTTAGGGCCTACGCCACTCACCTTGATAAGCGTGCGAAACAAGGAGCGATCTCGCTGCTCAGCAAAACCAAAAAGCTGATGAAGGTTTTCGGTGATGGATAGGTGTGTATGTAAAATCACCTCAGCGCCTACCGCCGGCAAGCGATAGAAGGTGGTCATTGGCGCTTGTAATTCATAACCAACGCCATTCACATCTAGCAATAAATAAGGTGGCTGTTTTTCGATAAGAGTACCGCGTAAACGTCCAATCATAAGTTTTCTTCCGTTAGCCTATTCTTTACACAATTCTGCCGCGGCGGAAACTACTGGAGCCAGCCATACGGATTAAATGTTGGCGCGTGTTCGCATGGCACAAAGCAACAGCAAGCGCATCGGCCGCATCCTCCTGTGGCGCAGCAGGCAGATGTAACAGCGTTTTTACCATGTGTTGAACTTGAATTTTATCGGCAGCCCCATTACCCACGACAGATTGTTTCACTTTACGTGCTTCGTATTCAGAGACAGGTAAATCCAACGCCACCGCCGCAACAATCGCCGCGCCGCGCGCCTGCCCTAACTTCAACGCCGAAGCGGCGTTTTTCGCCATAAATACCTGCTCAATCGCCATTTCTTGCGGGCAATATTGATTGATGATTTGGGTAATAGAGGTAAAGATGACTTTAAGGCGCGCAGGCAGCTCATCGGCATCCGCCATACGGATAACGCCACTGGTAACATATTCGGTTTTATTACCGATGACATTAATAATGCCAAAACCGGTTTTGCGGGAACCAGGATCTATACCGAGGATAAGTGCCATATCAAAGCATCACAAATAAAGTGTGCGCAGTGTTGCACGCTGAGCATTCGCAGGCAAGCTAGCTCAAACGGATTAAGTCTCTGAAATAATACAAAAAAAACCTAAGAAAGTTCGTCAAAAATAACAAATATAGCTAGACTGAATACTCGACGGTAATCATCTGGGCAAGTAAATAGCGATGAACAAGAAAGCACCTTGGCTAATTTCTATTCTATTCTCTCTGTGCATTCAATCGGCACTCGCAGATAGCGAGGAACTTTATGTTGCTTACAGCTACGAAAGTGAGGCGATTGGCAATATATTGGAGGAGTTTGGGAAAACCACGGGCATAAAAATTCGTCACGAATACTTAGGCGTTGATGAATTAAAACCGAAAATGATGACCATGATTGAATCCAAAAACATTTTGGATGCAGTGATTCTCCCCGCCGACAATGTGGGCATGTACCCCTTTTTCAAGCACAGCGAAGTATCCAAAAAACTCTTCAAAGCCACTGTTTCCGACCGCGTTTGGTCAACGGGCTATAGCGATGGAAAGCTTTATGGTGCCCCCGTTATCCAGGGCAATTATTTAATCCTCTACTACAACAAAAGCCTCATAAAAGAACCCGCCACTACATGGGAAAACCTCTTAATACAGCCGCCCGAATTATCGGCCAAAGGTATTTCCACCTTCGTCTGGCACCACAACTCCAGTTATTTATTCTTACCCTTTGTGGATACCTACGGTGGCTGGCCCTTAAATGATGGGAAAGTTACCCTGAACACACCCGCAATGGTGAAAGCGCTGAATTTTTACAAAGAACTGCGTGTTCGCAACAATGTGGCCTTGGACTGTAATTTCGCTTGCGCTCGCGAGCAATTCAAATCAGGCAAAGCCGCCCACATACTGACTGGTATATGGGATGCTAAAGAACTTTATGGCGCGCTAGGGGACAATCTCGGTATTGCAGCATTGCCAAGCCTGGAGGGGAAGAAAATGGTTTCACCCTTCTCCACAAACGTCATTCTCTTTCCGAACAATGGCCTAGCCGGATCAGAAAGCAAAAAATTGATTCAACTGGTCGATTACTTGCAAAGCCTAGAGGTACAAAAACGTATATGGAATGAAGCAAGCGCCATCCCTGTCACGCAGGAAGCCTTCCGCTATGCCGAGAACAACGCTAAAGGCTATGTAAAAGAAGCATTAGCCCTGATGGAAAATACCAAGCCCATCCCTGCTGACACCATCATGAGTTTTATCTGGGACGCCATCTACAAAGGAAAAACCCGCAATCAAGCGGGCGGAATGAGTGCCGAAGAAGCAGCGCGCTACATGCAACAATTAATTGAACGCAATCAACGAGTATTTACGCTGGACCCCACTAAAGAGCGGCAATAATGTTAGAGGTGGGGTTCAATCAGCAATTGATAGACCTCACCGTTTTCCGCATCAAAATGTATTTCAGCTGCCATCTTATTATTTGTGACGAGCTGTGGCTCCGCTTTAAGCTCGTAGTTATCTTTTACAAATTCATAAATCTGCGTCGATAAAATGACTTTCCCTTGGGATACAGAGGGCGTTAGCTTCACCTTGAGTATCCCATCAATTTGCAACTCACTCTGTTCGCCATTTTCATTCAGCAACTGCACATCTGCTAAATTTTTATCATGAGTAGAAACAGAAAGGTTGAGCATAATGGGTTCAGCAAAAGCATTAGACCACCAGGTAATTATCAACAGCACAGACATACAAGCAGTGGCGAAGAGAGGTACCTGAGCGAATTTTCTTGATCCAGAGATAGGAAGCGGTATACACATCTGATCAACCTGTTTATCAAATGCTGACGCTATAGCTTTTGCAGAATCAAGAGAGGCAGAGCCTGTTCGCTCAATACGCTGCACAGTACGCAAACTCAAGCCAGCAACCTCCGCTAGATGACTTTGGCTCCATGCGCGCTTTTCACGTTCATGCTTTAAGGTTTCTTTATTTAATTGCATATCCATTTTGGAATCTCACAGAGTTAATCGAATATTAATACTCTGCAATCTCACCGCTCCTGTATACGACATGCCTATGACAAAGACACGTTATTAATATGACTACCTGAGAAAATACACATCTAGCCAATCTGTTCCATAATTTCTTCTGAAATATCCGCGTTAGTGTGGACTTTTTGCACATCATCCAAATCTTCTAAAGCATCAATTAACGCGAGAATTTTTTCGGCTTGGTCTTTATCGAGAGATACGGTGAGTGAAGGTAGCATTACTGTTTCGGAATGCTCCGGTTTAAAACCAGCCGCAATGAGGGCATCTTTTACCGCGAGATAACTTTCAAAGGCGGTGAAAACATCCATAGAGCCGTCATCGTTAGTGACAATATCATCAGCACCCGCTTCCAGAGCAGCTTCCATCAGTGCATCTTCATTCAGGCCTGCAGCAAAACTAATTTGGCCTTTTTTACTGAATAAATAAGACACAGAGCCATTGGTACCGAGATTGCCGCCACGCTTATCAAATGCATGACGAACCTCACCTGCGGTGCGATTACGATTATCAGTCATACACTCAACAATAAATGCAACGCCATTTACACCATAACCTTCATAGGTTAACTCTTCGTAATTATCTGCCTCTGTGGTACCAGCACCACGCGCAATGGCTTTTTCAATCGAATCACGCTTCATATTGTTGTAGAGCGCATCATCAACGGCTGCACGCAAACGTGGGTTATCAGCAATATTGGCGCTACTTTTTGCAGCTACGGTAATTTCGCGAATTAATTTGGTAAAAATCTTGACGCGCTTGGCATCTTGGCGCGCTTTTCGATGCCGCATGTTGTGCCATTTACTGTGGCCTGCCATTTCATTTCTCCACTATTTTTTATGAAGATGTCAACAATTACTGGATAAAAAAAGGGCGGGCAATGCCCACCCCTTTTTTTATCAACACGATATTTACATACCGTATTCAGCAGCCTCTGCTGGTGCAGATTCTGCTTTTTCCTTTTTACGCAAACGAATGTGCAATTCACGCAATTGCAATTCATCAACTGCACCTGGAGCATCCGTCATTACACAGGCAGCGCTTTGTGTTTTCGGGAAAGCGATTACATCACGAATTGAGCTGGCACCGATCATCAGCATGATTAAACGATCCAAACCAAACGCCAAACCGCCGTGTGGTGGTGCACCGTATTTTAAGGCATCCAATAAGAAGCCGAATTTTTCACGTTGCTCTTCTTCACTGATACCCAAAATGCCAAATACAGTTTGTTGCATTTCTTTAGTGTGAATACGCACAGAACCACCACCTAACTCAGTTCCATTTAATACCAAATCATAGGCTTGAGATAAAGCTTCTGCAGGGTTGGCAGCCAGCGCTTCTGGTGAGCAAGAGGGTGCGGTGAATGGGTGGTGAATGGCCGTTAAGCCACCATTATCAGTTTCTTCAAACATCGGGAAATCAACAACCCACAACATGGCCCACTCTTTGGTGTACAAATTCAAATCTGCACCGAGTTTGCAGCGCAATGCACCTAAGGCTTCCGTTACGATTTTGTGTTTGTCGGCACCGAAGAAAATCAAATCACCATTTTCTGCACCAACGCGATCAAGGATTGCTTTACGCACAGGCACAGGTAGGTTTTTTACGATGGGTGATTGCAAACCTTCTTCGAGATCTGACTTGTCGTTGACTTTGATGTACGCCAAGCCTTTTGCACCATAAATACTAACGAATTTGGTGTAGTCGTCGATTTGTTTGCGCGTTAATTTCTCATTGCCGCCAGGAACCTTCAACGCCGTAACGCGTGATTTTGGATCGTTCGCTGGGCCAGCAAATACTTTGAAATCTACCTCAGTGACTAGGTCTTTAATATCGACCAGCTCTAGCGGAATACGCATATCCGGTTTATCGGAACCGTATTTAGCGATAGCTTCCGAGAATGGCATGCGTTGCAATTCGCCAAACTCTACGCCTTTTAGATCTTTGAACAATTCACGAATCATGCCTTCAGTGACCGACATAATTTGGTCTTGGGTCATGAACGAGGTTTCGATATCGATTTGGGTAAATTCTGGTTGACGATCCGCGCGCAAATCTTCATCGCGGAAGCATTTTGCGATTTGATAATAACGATCGAAACCAGACACCATTAACAATTGTTTAAACAATTGTGGTGATTGTGGCAACGCAAAGAATTTGTTTTCGTGGGTGCGTGATGGCACCAAATAATCACGCGCACCTTCGGGAGTTGCACGGGTAAGGATCGGGGTTTCAATATCCAGAAAGCCATTGCGATCCAAATAATTGCGGATAGCGCTGGTCACTTTTGAACGGAAACGCAGGCTTTTTTGCATATCCAAACGACGCAAATCCAAGAAGCGGTACTTCAAACGTACGTCTTCACCTACGTTTGAAAAAGCATCCAATGGGAACGGAATAGTTTCCGCTTCGTTCAAAATGGTGAGTGCGGTACCGTAGACTTCAATTTCACCGGTCGCCATATTCGGGTTGACGGTTGATGGCGCACGCGCACGCACTTTACCGGTGACTTGCAATACATATTCGCCACGCACTTTATCAGCCAGCGCAAAATTCTCTTTGGCATCTGGATCAAATACCACTTGCACAATACCTTCGCGGTCGCGCAAGTCGATAAAAATCACACCGCCGTGGTCACGACGACGATCTACCCATCCACTCAGGATGACTTCTTGATCAATGAAAGAGGCATTCAAAGCGCCGCAATAGTGGGTGCGCATAACGTTTTCCTGTTAGTTATTACAATGATATGTGGGGGATTAATCCGCCGCCGAAGAGCTAGTCGTTGCACTAGAACCCGAACCAGAACCAGAGTCGCCCGCTAAATTCTTTTTGCTACCGGATTTGAAATCGGTTTCGTACCAGCCGCCACCTTTTAAACGAAAACCCGCCGCTGATATCTGTTTTTTGAGCGTAGGTTTAGCACAGGCTGGGCAATCTACCAGCGGTGCGTCGCTTAACTTTTGCAAGGCTTCTAACGAATGATTACAGGATTCACATTGGTATTCATAAATAGGCATGGTGAGACCTCAAAAGCAATTTAATACCTATATCAAACACCGATATAGATCGGCAAACCCAAAAAAGCTCGCGATTATAGCCTAAGCAGCCCTCAGCGAGAACCACAGACATAAGGATTATTCGTTCAAAATCAAGGGATTTGGGAATAATGCATGCGCGCCTGCACTCGCCGCGAGTGGGCAGCAACCCACGTGGGATAGCTCTTTTCATAGCGGCGCGGGTTGGGCAGCATCACCGCGATATGCGCTGCCTGACTTGGCCCAAGGTTGGCTGCAGAAGTACGATAGTAATGGCGCGCCGCTGCTTCAGCACCATAAACACCACTACCCCATTCCACCACGTTGAGATACACCTCCAAAATGCGCCGCTTATCCCAGAGGAGCTCAATCATCAGGGTAATAACGGCTTCTTGCGCCTTACGGACATAAGAGCGAGATGGCGACAAAAAGAGATTTTTGGCTAACTGCTGAGTGATGGTTGAGCCACCGGCAACGGACTTCCCCTTGCGCTGATTTTTTTTGAGCGCCTGCTTAATACCCCGCAAATCAAATCCATGATGCTCCATGAAACGGTCATCTTCGGATGCCACAACCGCACGCTTCAAATGCGTGGATATACGCTCGTAACTTACCCATTGGTGTTTTAATTCGGCCTTAGGATTTTTTTCACGCAGTTCATCGAGCTGAATGGACATGAAACGGGTTTCGCTAGGATCAACCCATTTCCACACCACCACATGCGCAAGTATCCATAATTGATACAGGCACACGAGTAGGAATAGCAGCCAAACAATACGTTTTGTCGTGGACCAAAAAGTTTTCATGACAAACGCAACTACACCACAAGATCAAGCAGCAAAACGCCGATAATTCCCACAATACCCACGATGGTTTCCATCGCCGTCCAGGATTTAAACGTATCTTTCAAGCTCAAATTGAAATACTCCTTGTACATCCAAAACCCAGAATCATTGACGTGTGAACACATTAAACTGCCCGCACCTATCGCCAACACCATTAAATTAGGATTAATACTGGGCGTTGATAACACCAAGGGCGCAATAATTCCCGCCGCCGTTAAACCTGCAACCGTGGCAGATCCCAAACAAACACGAATAATCAGCGCAATAAACCAGCCAAGCAACAAGGGATTCAAAGGAATATTTTTTAATCCCTGTGCGATTTGCTCACTCACACCGCTATCCACAAAAATTTGTTTGAGCGCACCAGCACCGGCGATGATTAATAAAATCAGAGCTATATCTTTTACCGCCACACCATAAGTGTTCATCAACGATTGCAGCGTGACTCCGCGTGCAATACCCAACACATAAGTGGCCACACCCAAAGCGAACAGCAGCACGATCATGGGGTTGCCGATAAACGCAATAAAGGATTTATACGGACTGTTATCGCCCACCATAACAGGCAGTAAGGTTGCAAAGGCCAACAAAATGACCGGCAAGAGTGCAACAGAAAAGCTCGCCACAGCAGACGGCAATTCAGCATTCGGAAGTTTCTCAGGCGTAAATGTCGCGAGGGGCGTGCAGGGAATATGGCGCAACCAACGTGCAAAAATCGGCCCTGCAATGATCATGGTTGGAATAGCTACAATAAAACCATAAATTAGCGTCAACCCCATGTCAGCACCAAACTGGGGAACCAATGCCGCAGGCGATGGGTGCGGCGGTAAAAAGCCATGCGTTACCGAAAGCGCCGCCAATAATGGAATACCTAAATACACCGCGGGCAATTTCGTTTGATAAGCCACTGAAAACACCAAAGGCACCAATAATACAAAGCCGACGTTATAAAACAGCGGAATCCCCACAATAAACCCAGTGAACATCAATGCCCACGTAATATATTTTTGCCCGCAGACGGCGATTAATACGTCACTGATTTTTTGCGCGGCACCAGAGTCGGCAATCAATTTACCAAACATGGCACTCACACAAATAATGACCGCCAGTGAGCCTAAAACACTTCCCATGCCTTTTTCCAAAGACACTGGAATTTGCTGCAAAGGAACGCCAAGCAGCACACCCGCCAGAATAGAGCTCAATAAGAATGCGATGAATGGATTCACATGCCAACGCGCGGTGAGCACAATCAGTAACAACAAACTAAGTAAAACGGACGCTATGGCCATAAGAACTCTTCTAACTATTTTTATTGATGAATAAAACGCTAATACTGAGACTGCCTATCATGGTGTGCTTTCATCGCCTCGGCAGCCGCGCGTGCTTTTTCAATCGGCGTTTCGGCGCTCTCGATAGCGGCAGCCGGATTCTCATTGATGCTAGGAGTGCTTGCTGCAGGAGCTCCAGCAGATTCTGTCGCAGGCATAATGGTGAGTCGGGTATTTTCAACATTAAGTTCCTGCGCGCCAGTGCCTGCTGGTTTTTCGCCGTAATGCACCACACCATTGTCATCTGTCCATTTATAAATCTTGGTAGACGATGCCTTATCATCACCGGAAAAATGCTCATCTAAAGCATCATGAGTGGCTTTCTTTGTGTCTTCGAGCATTTCGGTTGGCGACAAACTAAAGCCTTCCAGCGAGAGCTTTTCTTTCCATTCACTCGCTGGCAACCTGCCTGTTTTTAGATAAATGATGTAGTTGCCAATGCCGATCGCTAAACACACAACCACTAAAGCTTTAAACACCAAACGCATCATTGTGTAATTCCTTATAAAAAATTATTCGTGTACATCAATACCCAGTGTATTCCCCTCGTAAACGAGAGAAAAAAATTGAAGCCGTTGAGTGCAAGCGGATGAATTGACCGCCTGTCCACTGAACACATTGAATGCAATGCCATGTACGGGGCAATGCAAGCAATCATTGATAAAGCTCGCTTTCGTCAGCGGTGCCCCTAAATGCGGGCAGGCATTTTTAATTAATTGCACTTTCCCCTGTTCCTGCAGCAACAACAACTCATGCCCAGCAACACGCACCGGCTTTCGATAGCCATCATAGAGATTATGCAGTTTTTCCAAGGCGATATAGGGCATAGCCTTACCTTTCCCCTCACTAAAAACAGCGACATAGATTTACACAGATGCGCACAAGAGGCTAGCGACAGCGTAGAAATATGCAGCCAAAGCCATGGCAATCAGGTTAAAATGATGCCTCACAGAGTCTATTTAATCAGCACCAGATCGCAGCTGTCACCCCTATGACAAATCAACTTTATCTAGAGCGCTTACAGCACCTCTCAACGCGACTGGTAGCCTTGCAAAAACCTATTAGAATTCTCGATGCCATTAAGTGGCCAAGCGATATAGAGGCGCGTTTTCGTGCGAGCAATGGCACTGAATTACCCGCGTTGAGTGCCGATTTTTATCAACAACAAAAACTCGCTTTTGATCCTGACTCGGTTTATCAATCGCTTAATTTGTTAAAAAATGATGTGCGACGCCAACTCGGGCGCGGCGATGCATTAGGAAAAATACTGCAAGCAACCATTGACCAATATCAAGTGGTTATCGAATTACTGCGCTATCGCGGCCGCCCTGAATTTGGTCATTTTAGCCGCTTACTATACGGCTCCGCGCAAGATAACATTCGCGGCGATCGCAAAACCCTGCGGCAGATGGGTGAGCGCCTCTGCAATATTTTTTCGCTGCCAGCCGTCGAGCATTTGAATCGCCCTTACACCAACCATATTTCTGCCGATGCGGCAGTGAATGTATTGCACCATCGCATGACGGATTATTTTGGTGCTGGTAAAGTGCGAGTACAAATCAGTGACGACATAGTGTCTGATGCCTCTGCTGGTGGCGACTGCATAAAAGTTAATCGCCGAGCGCTGTTTTCTGAACTGGATTTACAAGTGCTCGAAGTCCATGAGGGGTGGGTGCATATTGGCACCACCTTAAACGGTCGCGAACAACCGTGGGCAACATGGTTAAGTGTTGGATCACCGCGAATTACGGCCATTCAAGAGGGCATGGCGGTACTCTTGGAAACCCTAACCTTTAGCTCATTTCCACAGCGCGCACGTCGCATTAGCGACCGTGTAGTCGCGGTAGATTTGGCGGAACAAGGCGCCGATTTTTGCGAGGTGTACCGTTATTTCCTCGAGCGTGGCGTGAGCGAGCACGACAGCTATCGCGTAACCCAACGCGTATTTCGCGGCGGAACCTTGACGGGTGGATCAGTCTTTACTAAAGATATTTCCTACGTAAAAGGCTTTGTAGAGAATGTGAATTTTATTCGCAGTGCGATTCAATCCGGTGTACCAGAAATTATTCCGATGTTGTTTGTCGGCAAGGTCACTCTCGATGATGTTCCCTTACTTTATGAGCGACACTTAGAAGGTGTGATTGCAGCCCCTAAATATTTGCCGCCGATGTTTAAAAACCTGAATGGATTGTACGTGTGGTTTGGCTTTTCCAGCGGTATGTCGCTGATGAATATTGCGCGAGTACAGCAGCACTTCAGCAAGCTGTTTCACAAACTGCCTATGCCTGCACATTTATATCCAGACAATACAGATGCTGAAATAGATTGAGATGATTTACTACAAAGTTGTAATTGCTGGCGAAAATATTTTTTTTGAAAATCAGAGCGCCAACACGGATCTGTCGCTAAACCATCCGGAGCCCATCATTGGATTTATTTCTTGCCAATACATTCGGGCTGAAACAGAAGAGTTGGCAATAGCAATTGCCAAACGTGACTTGCTCGTTAACTGGAATCAAAGTTTTAATGCGGATCGCAAACTAGGAATGCCCAAATTAACACTGCAACATATAGTCACCGTGAATCGTTGGTTTAAACCCAAAACAACGGATGATTATCATTGGTTTACTAGCGACGCTCACAAACAAGCGCAATTAAGTAAATTGATGGAAAAATCGAAAGGATGGCTAGGCTTAACCAGATTGAAAAGGTAGCAAGCCAATATTCACAAGAGCGATAGCGCCTGAAGCACGAGCGATAGCGCCTGAATAAAAAGAAAAACGCTATCGACCTCTATTAAGCACTAGCAACACCCGCCGTATTTTGCGGTGCAATCAAACTCAACAAAACGGCTCGCAAACCTGCCGATGTAATTTCCTCACTTTTAGCGGACAATGGCGAGTTTCCAACCCACTCAAAGCGCCAACGATACAACTGCGCCATGCCTAAGCGTTCACGCACTTCAATAAATTCAAAACGACGAGCCTCAACCGCAAATTTTTCGCGTAATTGAAATGCAAATGGCTCAGCATTTTTACCCACAAAACTGGATGCTTGCTGTAAAGGAGCCATCACAAATACATAATCACGACCCTGATAGCTAACATGATATACACCCAGGTGAACATCCTGCCCCAAGCGATTCTGTAAGGTCATATCCGTAAAAAGTGAGTTGGGCAACATGCTTACACCTGCTGTTTGTTTTTTATTCATTCGGAGCTTACGGAATAAAAGCCACGTATTTTTTAATCGCCAAGATCGCAAACCATCGAGTGACGCCATTCCTTAACGCGGCGGCAGTCTACGCAGAAATTGTGATAGTTCAAGGAAACCCGCTCCAATAGCTCACAAATAATCTTGGAGTTGCCTATTTGTTACTTTTTTTCCTTGAAATGGCACATTTATTTACACACGGCAAAAATGATGGCGCCCCAATCATTCTCCAAGAATCCCAACAAAAAACAATTTTGTTAAAGTCACCGTTTGTGGCAATTTGCTGGCTCAAAAGTTCATCCATCTCTCAACAATCGTTCCGGTTGTTACCTACCGCTCTATCAATGTAAAAGGAAGTGTCATGACTTATTTACGCCTGTTACCGATGGTTGCATTACTCTGCAGCCTTATTAGCTGTACCTATGTTTCCCAAGGCGTGCTGGTAGATGAAGATCGCAAAGCCAGTATCAGCCAGCAAGATGTTTTTGGAGATAGCGCCGGGCGCGTAATTTACGCAGAACAAAACTGGAGCAGTGCGGACAGCCTCTGGTTTTACAATGTTACGCAGGGTTCAAATCTCATGCCCTATGAGATTTTTCTGCACCTAGAAGTCGCGCATAGTGAAGAACTCTTTCGCGCCGATAGCACGATGAACCGGCTGCGTTATTTGCCCCAGCAACCCTCTTTTGGTAACCCTGATGGCCTGCCGGTAGGCTGGGTGAAAGACCATCATGAAGGTTCAGACTATATTGGCTTTACCTGCGCTGCCTGTCATACCAGTCAAATTAATTACCAAGGTACTGCGATACGCATTGATGGCGCACCTGCGCTGGCCGATATGGAAAAAATGTTAACGGAACTCGCAGCGGCCTTGGATGCCAGCCTCACCCATCAAGCCAAATTTGAGCGTTTAGCCCAAAAAGTGTTGCGCAGTGATTACCCCGAAGAAAAAGAAACCTTTCGCGCCCAACTCACTCAAGTCGCCAAGAATATTCATGGCTACAACAACATCAACACGCCTAAACATGGCGATAAAACGGTTGCTTATGGTTATGCGCGTCTCGATGCCTTTGGGCGCATTTATAACCGTATTTTGGCTCACCTCACCCCACATGAACCCAATTACAACCCGGCTAATGCACCCGTCAGCTATCCCTATTTGTGGGATACACCACAACATGACTTTGTGCAGTGGAATGGCGTTGGCGATAACGAGCAAGCTGGACCGCTCGGCCGCAATGCAGGTGAAGCCTTGGGGGTATTTGCAACCTTTGATTTGAAAAAACAACAGGGAGATGTGGGCTATCGTTCATCTGTTGTGGTGCGCAACCTTACCCGCATAGAGGAACACCTCGAAAGCCTTTGGTCTCCCGACTGGTTAGATCTTGTCGAACAGAAAGCGCTTCCTCCCATTGATAAAGCCTTGGCCGATAAGGGGCGCGATGTCTACTTGGAATACCAATGTCATACCTGTCATGAAGACGTGGATCGCACCTACTCAAAACGTCGCATCAGAGCCCAATTTGCCAGCCTAGACACCATAGGCACAGACCCCTACATGGCAATGAATGCACTCAACTACACGGGTAAAAGCGGGTATTTTGAAGGTGAAAAAATAAAACCTTTAAAGAAAAACTCTCCTCGTTTTGGTGAAACCACCAAGGTACTACCTGCACTGTCGATTGCCACCGCAGGAGTATTGGTAGAGCCCGATCATGACAAAATTTTTATTCGCCGTTGGGCAGAAAAAATCTACGATTTAGGTAATTCCATTTTTGATAATCCCGTTAAAAAAACTGAACGCTATGTGGATTTTGTCCGCGTGAATAAAAATAAACCCTCCACACTGGCCGCCTATAAGGCGCGCCCCTTGAATGGCATCTGGGCGACGGCGCCCTATTTACACAATGGTTCTGTCCCCAGCCTCTACGAGTTGTTTATGCCGAGCTGTAGCGATGCCGACATCGCCAGCGGTAAGCTCTGCCGCCCCAATCGATTTACAGTCGGTGCAAGAGAGTTTGATCCCGTAAAAGTAGGCTTCGTGCAACGTAACCCCGCGCAATACCCTGATATTTTTGTCTTTGATACCAGCTTGCCCAGCAATTCAAACAAAGGCCATGAGTACGCCGCTGGTGTAACACCTGTATTTATTTTGAATGCTGAGGGCAAACCCATCAAAGATGCCAATGGTAAACCGCGTATGCGTAAACTCCCCCCCATTAGTCATGAGCAGCGCCTTGCGTTGGTGGAATATTTAAAAACGCTTTGATCGAGTCAGGCTTATCCCCGCCCTCTGCCCACAGAGAGCGGGGATTGCAGGACCGTAAAGGAATAGTCAGTAGAGATATAAGCCTCATCAGATCTTCTTTTTTCACAACCGCACCTGAAGTTCATACCCTAGAGCGCCCCATTGAATGTAGTGAACCATTTGCCTGCTTTGATGGTCTTTACAGCACCCAAAGATCCTCTCAATAACCGAAAAGACACTTTTCTTATCGCGAATGTGGCGGCGTTTGATTGACACTAGCCGTCGCGACAACCAGAATCACCGACCAGTTTGAAACACTAGGAATAAGCTGAATGAATATTGATCGTCTCTCGCTGTTTTTACAGCGCTCTACTCTGCTGATATCTCTCCTTGCAGGCTCAGTGTTATTAGCTGCCTGCGGTGGTGGCGATGGCAAAAAATCTGCATCTAGCTCATCGAGCTTGTCATCACAGCGCAGTAGTTACATGGCCGCCTCTGTTCCTGCGAATGGCTCTGGCACATGGCCGAGCGTGAAAGCAGAGGCTCTAAATCCCAAAGTGCTGACGTTCTCCTGGACGGCCGTTGAAGGAGCTACTCACTACCGGTTGTTCAAAAACGACGGGGATGGCTATGAGCAAATCGGTGACGACTTAACAATGAATAGTGCATCCGACACTATTGGTGTACACGTACACGACTGGATCAATACCTACTACATGGTAGAAGCTTGCGTTAATGAGAGCTGCGAGGAATCAGAGCGCATCTATACCGCAACCGAAATGCTAAAAGCGATCGGCTACCTCAAAGCATCCAACACAGATGCGGCTGACTTTTTTGGTTGGAGCATTGCACTGTCGGCGGATGGCACGACACTGGCGGTAGGTGCTCCCTCGGAAGATGGCAATGGCAAAGGTTCAACAGGTAATCCTGACGACAATACCAGCAACAATGCCGGTGCAGTTTATGTATTCGTGAAAGAGAATAATCTGTGGGAACAACAGGCTTACTTGAAGGCTTCTAACACCGAGCAACCCAACCTCAATAGCGCGCGTTTCTTACCGAATGACCGCTTTGGTTATCGCGTTGCCATATCCGATGATGGTAATACACTGGCAGTATCTTCTTTATTAGAGGATAGCCCCTCATATGGGATTAACTGTAATGAGGGTAATTTTGAAACCACGACGACTTACCAATCCTCTGCCAAATCCAATTCATCTGCATCATCGAACGACCCTTATGATGACCTTATCCGCGCAGTGGATAACAACGTCGGTGCCGTTTATGTGTTCAAACGTGCAGAGAATGAATGGTCGCAAGATGCTTATATCAAGCCTGAGTTCCCTGCCCCAAGCCTCCAATTCGGTGAAACCTTAGCACTGTCAGGCGATGGTAAAACACTGGCGGTCGGTGTTAGTAATGATGACAACACGGTGAGTGGTGTTCGCCAGTATTCAAGTTCTTCCGCAAGAGAGTGTTTGGATTTTTACGCCTCCGTCAGTAGCAGCTCTTCCTCAAGCTCTAGCAGCAGTTCAAGTACAAGCTCAACGTCCAGCTCGTCAAGTAGTAGCTATAAAGGCGGAGCAGACTCTGGTGCGGTATACATTTACATCGATACTGAAAATGGCTGGCAAAGTGATGTGTACTTAAAAGCATCCAATGCCCAAGTGAATGACACTTTTGGTGCAAGTTTGGCACTTTCGGCTGACGGCACCACACTGGCGGTGGGAGCGGTTGGCGAAGACAGCAACGCAACAGGCGTCAACGGCGATCAATCGGTTAATACCTGTGTTTACTCCAAAGATGACGACTATGTGTTCGATGTAGGCTGCAAAAAAAGTATTACTCAAACCAATACTGGTGCAGTCTATGTGTTTACGAAAGCCGATAGCCTGTGGGCGCAGCAAGCCTATTTGAAACCAGCTTTTGCTTATGTGTTTACGCAATTTGGTTCAAGTGTCGATTTATCGGCGGATGGCAATACTCTGGCTGTAGGTGCCATTGGTGATGCTACTGCCCTACCCGGTATCAATAACAACCCTGCAACTATAGACAAGAATTATATAGGCTCAGGTGCCGCGTATATTTTCAGCCGCAGTGGCAGCACCTGGACACAAGAGGCCTATATCAAACCTTCTACAGTAACAACCAATCAATTTGGTACAGTGATTAGCCTATCCGCCGATGGCAATACGCTGGCAGCTGGTAGTTATTTAGAGTCCAGCGCTGCGAAAGGAATAGGTGGCGATGAGGGTGATACCAGTGCCGAAAGTACAGGTGCTATTTATGTTTTCACGCGCGACATTGATCAATGGTTCCAAACCAACTATGTCAAAGCAAAAAACACCGAAGTACAGGATCGTTTTGGTATTTCTGTCGACTTATCTGGTGATGGAAAAACCATGGCGGTTGGAGCACACCGGGAAGCTGGTGGTGGATTCGATGACGAAGGCGAAGCTCTATCCCCTGAAGACAATAGCAAAGAAGCGTCTGGTGCGGTCTACATTTACTAAGTAGCTCATCACGCGTCCATAAAAAAGCGAGTTGCCCACAAAGCATCTCGCTTTTTTATGTTCGCGATTTTTTAAATCATCAAGAGACAATGGCCCAATCAACTGACGTGATAAATGAACTGAATGGGGAAATCAATGTAATTGCCACGTCAATCTCATTCCTAATTCATCAGGTGCCGCCACATAGTCTGCACACACCCAGAAATCTGCCACTGCAATTAATTCATTGCCGCAATACACCAACGGGATTTTGTCGCGCAACCAAGGTTCTACACCATACTCTTGCAATAACCGCTTGAGCGTTTGCGAGTGATGTCGCCCCGCTGGTTTACATCGTTCACCACCTTCACGATGAGCAATCCGCAGCTCAGATGACAGATGTTTAATACGGTGAAGGCCCGCACTGGAGTCAACAGGATCGAGTATTAAACATCCCCACGAAAAAAGAATTTTTTCGCGGTCGTCACGCAATGAAAAAGTGACAGCCTGCGGCAATGGCTGCTGTGAAAAAAAATCCAGCGGCAAGGCATAAAGCCGCTGCTGATAGCAACGCAAAGACACGTTACCCCAACTCACATCCATTTCACTATCCGCACGCGCAGCTTCCAATTGCTGATACAGCTGCTGCCAATGCTGCTGCTCAGGAATGGTAAAACCGTTTAATCGCAACCAATGGCGCAACACATTGTGTTGACGCACGGTCGATAACAACAAAAAACGGTCGAGTGAAATACTGCTACCTAATCGCGCTGGGCGCAGATCCAGTGAAGCCAAATCTTGCGTAGCAATGTCTGTCAACAAGACTTCATTGTTCGCGCACAACTCTGTTGTTTGTTGCCATTTTTGTTTGAACTGCGGCCATCGCGCTTGTAATAGCGGCATAATCTGGGTGCGCAAAAAATTGCGGTCGTAATGCGTATCGCTATTACTTTCATCATCGACCCACCTTAGCTGATGAAGGTGCGCATAAGCTTCTAATTCGACACGAGAAAAATGCAATAAAGGGCGATGTAAAATTCCATTGCCCAGTGTGCGTGCTTGTGCCATTGCAGCCAAGCCACGCGGGCCTGTACCCCGCATTAAACGCAGCAAAAGCGTTTCAGCTTGATCGTCTGCATGATGCGCGGTTAATAACACATCGTTTTCGGTAATATGTTTTTCAAACGCCGCATAACGCGCTGTTCGCGCAGCATCTTCAATACCTCTACCGGCATTCTTTACAACGACCGTCTCAACAACAATAGGAATAGTGAGCGACTGGCAAAAAGCTTCACACTGCATTTGCCAACTATAGGCATGAGGAGAAATTTGATGATTAACGTGCAGGGCTTTGAGAGTAACCGGTAATTGCAATGCACAGAGTGCATGCAAGAGTACTGTTGAATCCAAACCGCCGCTAAATCCCACATACCAGAATGAGCCAGGCGTGATCTCTGGCAAATAAGGCAGTAAAGATTGTGGCGAAAAGGTCATAATCAATTCCAAAGAGACACGACAATAAGATCAACAAAAGAATGTGGTATTAAAGCTGAAACCTATGTAAATAAAAACCCTTTCAATCCGTGAATGATTTTTCCATCTCTGTGCACGATTTTTTTCATTTCCAAGAGCGTAAGGTTAAATGCATAATCACGCTCTTCTCGGGACCCCCAGGTAAGACCGCAATCCGTAAGACTTAACACGAGATCAAGATGCAAGATAACGCGAAAACACAGTCTTCAGCTTATGGCTTCTGGCCATCGCCCATCAGCGCTGAATTATTAACATCTCAAGCCGTAAAAATTAGCGAACCACAGGCGTGTGGCGAACGAGTGTACTGGTTAGAATCGCGCCCACAGGAACAAGGGCGTAACGCTCTGGTGTGCGAACATGCAGGTAAACGCACGGATCTACTCCCAGCACCGCACAGCATACGTACACGGGCACAAGAATATGGCGGAGCGGCTTATCTCGCCATTGCGACAGGGGTTTTTTATGTGTTGGATGCCGACCAACGTGTGTATTTTTTAGCGCACTCACAGCAAAAGGCCATCGCACTCACACCAGACGCGCCCACACCAACAGCACAATATCGCTATGCAGATTTTTGTTATGACGAACAACGCCAACGATTGCTCGCTGTGCGCGAAGATTACACTCACAATACCCATCACCCAAGCTGCGCGATTATTGCGATAGATTTGCAAACCCATTGCACGACGGTATTAAGAAGCGGCGCCGATTTTTATTCCAATCCACGCCTATCGCCCGATGCTAAGCAATTGAGCTTTCTACGCTGGAATCATCCACAAATGCCGTGGGATGGTACTGAATGCATTTGCGCAGATTTAGACCTTGTGGGAAATCCCGCCAACGAAAAAGTGATTGCAGGCAATGTAACGGAATCCATTTTTCAACCCCAATGGTCGCCAAGTGGGGAATTATTTTTTGTGTCAGATCGCAGTAACTGGTGGAACATTTATCGTTGGAATGGAGCAACAAGCGAATGTGTTGCCGCCTTAGAGGCGGAATTTGCTACGCCACAATGGGTATTTGGCATGAGCACCTACGGCTTCATCAATTCTAACGAAATCTTCTGTTGCTACAGTCAGAATGGTCAATGGCAATTGGCGACCATCAATGTTCAACAACAAGCGATTACGAAAATTACAACAGAATTTCGCGATATTAGTGCGGTTCACTGTCATGCAGGACGCGGCTATTGTTTAGCAGCCAGCAGTTGGCAAAGCACTCAACTATGGTGCTATGCGCAGAACAACCTATCACCAATCACTAGCACACATTCACCGATTACCGGCGATTATATTTCCACGGCACAATCTATTTTATTTACAACCAGTGATAACGAACAAGCTCAAGGATTTTTTTATTCCCCGCAACATGCAGAAATACAAACCACTGAAAAAACTCTACCACCACTGATTGTGATGTGCCATGGCGGCCCTACAGGTGCTACGGAAAGTTCGCTGAATGTAAAAATCCAATTTTGGACAAGCCGTGGTTTTGCCGTGTTTGATATTAATTATCGCGGCAGCACCGGCTTTGGCCGTACTTATCGCGATAGATTAAAACATCATTGGGGTATTACCGATGTTATCGATGTTTGCAGCGGCGCAGAGTTTCTAGCACAACAAGGTTTAGTGGATCGCAACCGAATGGCTATTCGCGGTTCCAGCGCCGGCGGTTACACCGTGTTAGCTGCACTCACGTTCAGTAATACATTTAAAGCGGGAGCCAGTTTATATGGGATTGGCAATTTAGCTGCCCTTGCTCAAGATACCCATAAATTTGAAGCACATTATTTAGATTCTTTAGTCGGTGAATATCCCGCACAGGACACTATTTATCACGCGCGCTCGCCGATTTATCATATTAATAAACTCAATTGCCCGGTGATTTTTTTACAGGGATTACAAGATAAAGTTGTACCGCCCTCACAAGCAGAGGCCATGGTAGCCGCTCTATCTATGAAAGGAATCACCACCAAATACATCACCTTTGCTGAAGAAGGCCACGGCTTTCGTCAAGCACAGAATATTCAACGCGCACTCAATGAAGAGTTAGCGTTTTATCAAACTGTTTTTGGAGATAACTAATGGGGCGCTGGCGACCACCAAGTCAAAAAGGTTCCACTTACATTACCGCTGCCGGTTTTAAACGTATGAAAGAGGAAGTCACACAGTTATGGAAAATCGAGCGTCCACAAGTTACACAAGTGGTACATGAAGCCGCTAAAAATGGTGACCGCAGTGAAAATGGTGATTATATCTATGGTAAACGTCGCTTACGGGAAATAGATTCGCGAGTGCGATTTTTATCGAAACGTATGGAAGTGCTAACAGTCGTTGATCGTCTGCCGGATGATCAAAGCAAAGTATTTTTTGGCGCATGGGTTACGCTAGAAGATGACGATGGTCATGAAAAAACCTATCAAATCGTCGGCCCCGATGAATTTGATGTGACACGCCAAAAATTAAGTATGGATTCACCTTTGGCGCGGGCCATGCTAGGCAAGCGAGTGGAAGATGAAATCATCTTGAAAAAACCGGAAGGGGAAGAGTTTTTTTATATCATCAAGATCGAATACAAGCCTTATGATGTGGATTGATCACAGACTTATCTGAATTCAACAACCTGATAAGCCCCTCGAAAAATGCTATAGTGCGCCGCCTTTGCTGGGGTGCACACATGCAACACCCCCATAAACACTTTAGCCCCTACTTTCTTGATACGACTATGACTACCAGCCGCAAAATTTTAGTGACCAGTGCTTTACCCTATGCCAACGGTTCCATCCATTTAGGCCATTTGGTTGAATATATCCAAACCGATATTTGGGTACGGTTCCAAAAACTACGCGGAGTAGATTGCACCTACGTCTGTGCAGATGACGCTCACGGCACGGCAATCATGTTAAAAGCTGAACAGTTAGGCCACAGCCCTGAACAGCAGATTGCAAATGTTAAAGCAGAACACCAGAAAGATTTTGCAGCCTTTAACATCGGCTTTGATAACTATCACTCAACGCATTCCGATGAGAACCGTGAATTATCAAGCATGATCTACGAGCGATTGAAAGCCAACGGTCATATTGCGACACGGAGTATTACCCAAGCCTACGACCCCGAAAAACAACTGTTTCTGGCGGATCGCTATATCAAAGGCACCTGCCCTAAATGTAAAGCGGAAGACCAATATGGCGATAACTGCGAAAAATGCGGCGCTACCTATTCACCCATGGATTTGATTAATCCGAAGTCAGCCATCTCAGGCGCAACGCCAGTTGCCAAAGACTCTGAACACTTTTTCTTCACATTACCCGCATTCAGTGATTTTCTGAAAAACTGGACTCGCTCAGGTCATTTACAGGATGAAGTCGCTAACAAAATGGCGGAGTGGCTCGATGGCGGTTTGCAAGAATGGGACATTTCGCGCGATGCACCCTATTTTGGTTTTGAAATCCCCGGTCAGCCCGGCAAATATTTTTATGTTTGGTTGGATGCACCTATCGGCTATATCGCGAGTTTAAAAAATTTATTAGATAAAACCGGAGGAGATTGGCTGGAATACTGGAAACCGGATTCCACCGCCGAGGTGTATCACTTTATCGGTAAAGATATCGTTAACTTCCACGCTCTGTTTTGGCCAGCGATGCTGCACTCAGCAAACCTGCGCACTCCTACCAAAATTTGTGTGCATGGATTTTTGACGGTTAACGGCACCAAGATGAGCAAGTCGCGCGGTACCTTTATCAATGCGAGAACCTATCTTGATCACTTGAACCCCGAATATCTGCGTTATTACTTCGCCGCCAAACTCACCAGCGCGGTGGACGATATTGATTTAAATCTGGAAGATTTTATCCAACGCGTAAATAGCGATATGGTAGGTAAAGTCGTAAACATCGCCAGCCGTACTGCGAAATTTATTAACAATGCTGGCGGCACCTTAGCGACAGAGATTGCTGACCGCACGCTATGGCAACAATTTGTCGAAGCAGGCGAGACCATTGCGGCGCACTATGAAGGGCGCGATTTCAGTAAAGCCATGCGCGAAATCATGGCCTTGGCGGATGCTGCCAACGAATATATCGCCACCCAAGAACCTTGGAAGCTGGCTAAACAAGCAGGCGCTGAAGCGCAAACCCAAGCGGTGTGCACGCTTGGCATCAACATGTTCCGCGCCATTCTGACTTACTTAAAACCCGTGGTTCCTGCACTGACTGCGGATGCTGAGGCCTTTTTAGGTGAGACACTCAGCTGGAATTCGGCGGTGAATTTCCGTGGCGGCGACAAGATCAATGAGTTCAAACCCCTATTGACGCGTGTGGAAAAAGAGAAGGTAGATGCCATGTTAGAAGCCAGCAAAGAAGCGCTGACCGCGACGGTATCGGTTGCCAACACTGAATCCACCATTGAACCCATCGCCACTGAAATTGAATTCAATGATTTTGCCAAGGTCGATTTACGTATTGCCTTGATAGCCCATGCCGAACACGTAGAAGGTTCCGACAAGTTGTTGAGGCTTACACTGGATTTAGGTGGCGAAACCCGTAATGTTTTCTCGGGCATCAAAAGCGCTTATGACCCTAAGGACTTGGTGGGCAAACTGACAGTAATGGTTGCCAACCTCAAACCACGCAAAATGAAGTTTGGAATGAGCGAAGGTATGGTGCTGGCCGCAGGCCCCGGTGATAAAGAAATTTATTTGTTGGAACCTCACACAGGTGCCAAACCTGGGCAACGCGTTATGTAGGGTGAGGTGTTTCCTCACCCCCCGTGGTAAAACCATAAAAAGCACAGCTTGGTTTTCATAAGGATATAAATAAACAAGCTAAAGCTTTATACCTTTTTTATTGAGAATGGCTCTCTACTTGCCGATAATACGCATCCCTAAACCCCGGTGACTGCCATGAGTTTCAGCGAATTAGCCATCATTTTGCTCAGTACTGTACTGGTCAATAATTTCGTTTTAGCGCAATTCCTTGGCCTATGCCCCTTCATGGGTGTATCCAACAAATTAGAAAGTGCGATTGGCATGGCGGGCGCAACCACGTTCGTGATGACATTGGCGTCTATTTGTACCTATCTGGTGGATACTTGGGTGCTATCTCCTCTGGGGCTTACCTATTTGCGCACCATCGCCTTTATTTTGGTCATTGCTGCCGTGGTGCAATTCGTGAAGATGTTTATGGAGAAAACCAGCCCGCTGCTATATCGCGTACTGGGTGTGTTTCTACCATTAATAACCGTGAACTGCGCCGTTTTGGGCGTGGCACTGCTCAACGCCCAAAAAGCACACAATTTCCTGGAATCTGCCCTGTACGGTTTTGGGGGAGCTTTGGGTTTTGCGATGGTACTCGTATTGTTCTCCGCAATGCGCGAGCGCTTGGCTGTCGCTGATGTACCAACGCCGTTCAAAGGCGCTGCAATCGGCATGATTACCGCTGGCCTAATGGCACTGGCCTTTATGGGCTTCGGCGGCCTTGTTAGCCTGCAATAAGCAGATCTAGTCACACCTTAACTGATGCAACTGAGAGAAACTCTGGCGACAACATGATCGATTTCATCCTCCAAAATCCAATTATCAGCGCGCTCGTGGCATTGGGTACTTTGTCCGCCATCTTCGGGGCGATATTGGGGTTTGCCGCCGTAAAATTTAAAGTGGAAGGCGACCCCATCGTCGATCAGATCGATGCCCTTTTACCACAAACCCAGTGTGGCCAATGCGGTCACCCGGGTTGCCGACCCTACGCACAGGCTATTGCGGAGGGCGAAGCCATCAATCACTGCCCGCCCGGTGGTCAAGCTACAATTAATGCCCTTGCAGACTTACTCGATATAGAAGCCCCCTCTCTGGATGCGGAACACGGTGAGGCATCGGATGTTAAGAAAGTCGCGTATATCCGCGAGGATGAGTGCATTGGCTGCACCAAGTGTATTCAAGCCTGCCCTATGGATGCGATTTTGGGTGCTGCCAAACACATGCATACCGTGATTGCCGATGAATGTACCGGCTGTGACTTGTGCGTAGAGCCATGCCCCGTCGATTGCATCGATATGATTCCCGTGGAAACCAACCTAAAAACCTGGAAGTGGGATCTGCCCGCAACCAATCAAAAGCCGGTTTTCCATGTGGTTGCCAGTGAAGTGAATTTAATCGCCTCTGACCTAGGTCGTGGCGAGGTCTTTGCCGCCAGTAAAGCAAACGGTATAGGTAACAAGGCCAATGATGAGACAGGTAAAGCCGCCTAATGACTAACCTAATCCGCGTGTGGGAGCTGCCGGGAGGCATTCACCCACCTGAAAACAAAAGCCAATCTTTACAATTGCCCCTGGGGGAAGTGCCGCTTCCTCCCGAACTGGTGATTCCGCTAAACCAACACATGGGCACACCCGCGACGCCCGTGGTTCAGGTAGGCGAACGCGTATTAGCCGGTCAGCTGATTGGTGCTGCTGAAGGCACCTTCAGTGCAAATGTCCATGCTTCAACCTCAGGAATGGTAAAAGCGGTTGCTGAACACGCCATTCCGCATCCATCGGGCATGATGACGGAATGTGTGGTGATTGAGCCGGATGGCAAACATGAATGGATCACCTTGCAGGAATGTGAAGATTATCGCGCACAGGATCGCTTGAGTTTGCTGGATAAAATCCGCGCAGCAGGCTTAGCGGGTTTGGGCGGCGCAGGTTTCCCTACTGCCGTTAAACTCGCGCCTAAATCGACGCAAGTCATCGATACCTTAATTTTGAATGGCGCTGAATGTGAACCTTACATCACCGCCGACGATATATTGATGCAAGTCCGCGCCGACCAGATTGTCGCAGGTACCTTACTGCTCAGTCATATTTTGCATCACCCTAAAAACCTGCTGATTGGTGTTGAAGACAACAAGCCCAAAGCGATTGCGGCCCTGAAAGCAGCTGTCGCTGAAGCGGCCAAAACCGATTCTGAAGCCGCGAACATCCACGTCGTAGAATTTCCGACCAAATACCCTTCAGGCGGAGCTAAACAGTTAATTCAAATTCTGACGGGGCGTGAAATTCCCAGCGGCCATCACTCTGCCGATATTGGTGTCATCTGTGTCAATGTCGGCACTGCCGTTGCCGCATGGCGCGCCGTACGTTTTGGCGAACCGTTAATTTCGCGGGTAACCACCATAGTAGGTGAAGCACTCACCACACAACGCAACATCGACGTATTGCTCGGCACTCCAATTGATTATGTATTGAGGCAACACGGTTTTGATGCCAAACGCGCTTCTCGCGTTGTGATGGGCGGCCCGATGATGGGTTTTACTCTGCTCGATTTAAGCGCGCCCATCATCAAAACAACCAACTGCATACTGGCACCAAGCAAACAGGAATTGCCCGCCCCCAAACCGGCACAAGCCTGTATTCGCTGTGGGATGTGCGCAGAAGTCTGTCCAGTGAATTTGTTGCCGCAACAATTATTTTGGTACGCCCAAGCAGAAGATCATGACCGCTTGGAAGCGCACAATTTATTTGACTGCATTGAATGCGGGGCCTGCTCCTATGTTTGCCCCAGCACTATTCCGCTGGTGCAATACTACCGTGCCGCCAAAGGCAGTATTCGCTTGCACGAGATCGAAAAAGAAAAAGCAGATCGCTCGCGTCAACGTTTTGAATTCCGGAAAGAACGTATCGCCAAAGAAGAGGCAGAGAAAGAAGCCAAACGTCTTGCACGTCAAAAAGCGGCTGAAGAAGCCAAGAAAAAACTGGTCGATAAAGCCGCTGCCGATGCACTCAGTGGTGTACCGCAGGTTGAGGCTGTTGCGGCAGCCGCTGCCAAAGTCAGCGCAACCCAAGTCTCACCCGAAGAGCAAAAAGCCAAACTCGAACGCCTACTGGCGGCCGCCAAAAACTCGCTTGCCAGTGCCAGCGCCCCCTTGGTACCGCGCAATCATGATATTCCTATTACCGAAGAACAATTGGTGCAACAGCAAGCGCGCATAAAACAAGCCGAATTAAAAGTGTCTGAAGCCGAGAAAAAATTGGCTGATTTTATCGCTAGCCAAACGGCGCTAGCATCAACGGATGACCCAGTCGCCGCCGCAATTGCCCGCGCCCAAGCCAAACTCACCATGGCGCCCGATGAAAAACTCAAAGCAGATCTCGAATCACTGCGCTCACGCTTACATAAAGCGCAGGAAAAAGCTGAAGCTGCAAAAGCCCAAGGCAGTAGTACTGCCGATGCGTTACAACAAGGCGTAGAAAAATTACAGCAAAAAATTGTAGAAGCTGAAACAAAACTTGCTGAACTCTTAAAAGATCAACCCGCTCCAGTAACACCCGTAATGGCACCAGCAGAACAAGATGCAGCCTCACTCGCCATCGAAAAAGCCAAAGCAAAAGCAGCGGCAATAGCTAGCATGAGCGACGATGAAAAACGCGCGGAACAATGGCAATCGCTACAAAACCGCTTGCAAAAAGCACGCGAACGTTTGGCAAAAGCAGAAGCCGAAAACGATGCCAATGTGGAAGCATTTAGATCAGGTGTTACCAAGCTCGAAGAAAAACTGAAAGAGCTAGAGAACTCCTAGACCGGTGCGCAACATGAACGCTAACACAGCAGCGTTCAATGCACCGCCAAGATTGAATAAAACAAAACGCAAATATCAACATTATTGTTTGCATTGACATGATTGAGACAAACAAATGGCGTTATTAAATATCACTTCCCCCCATACTCACGGTGCTAAAAGTACCGGTCATGTGATGCGTATGGTGGTTTATGCCACGTTCCCCGGTATTGGTGCGCTCACCTATTTTTTTGGGATAGGCGTCATCATTAATGTGCTGTTAGCAAGTATAAGTTGTTTGGCGTTTGAAGCAGCGGTACTGAAACTGCGCAATCGCCCGATAAGTTTTTATTTGAAAGATTGCAGTGCGTTAGTCACGGGGGTATTGATCGGAGTTTCATTGCCACCCTACTGCCCTTGGTGGTTAATTCTATCGGCCAGCTTCTGCGCCATCATTTTGGCCAAACAACTTTACGGCGGCATGGGGTTTAATCCGTTTAATCCTGCTATGGTCGCTTACGTACTTTTATTGATTTCCTTTCCGGTGCAAATGACTCAATGGGCAACACCCACGCCTATGTTGGCCGATGGTCAAACAACGCCCGGTTTGGCAGCTGCGTTAGATAAAGTTTTTTTCGGCACGGTAATTGATGGTTACAGTTCCGCTACCGTATTGGATATCGTCAAACAAAATTCCGGTTTAGTACTGAACGATCTCTACCAAAAAGAAGCTGTATTCAGCACCGGCAACTGGGCAGGTGCGGGTTGGGAGTGGGTAAATATCGCGTTTTTAGTGGGCGGTTTATTCTTGCTCGCCCAACGTATTTTTACCTGGCATGCACCGGTGAGTATGTTGATTGCACTCGCACTCATGTCGGCGATTTTTTATGACGGCGGCAGTTCACAATCCGCTGGTTCGCCGCTGTTTCATTTGTTATCCGGCGCTACTATGTTAGGTGCGTTTTTTATCGTCACCGATCCCGTCAGTTCGGCGGTGAGTACTAAAGGCCGCATTATTTACGGTGCTTTAATCGGTGTATTAATTTATGTAATTCGTGCATGGGGTACCGGCTACCCAGATGGTGTGGCATTTGCGGTCTTGTTGATGAATTTTGCTGCCCCTTTTATTGATTATTACACCACACCGCGTACCTATGGGCATCGCAAACCACGCCGCGCTACAGATACTACCAAACCGGGAGGCCACTGATGCTAGGCCAATCCATCAGTAAAAACAGTTTCATTTTAGGTGCGTTTGCCGTTCTCACCGCTGGCACACTTGCCTTAACAAACTTAGGTACTCAAGATCGTATTGCGGCTGCGGAACGCGCCGCACAACAGCGCGCATTATTTGAAATTATTCCTCGCGACCGTCACAACAATGATTTATTGACGGATACCCTCGACATACCAGAATCTGGATGGGCACAATTGGGTTTGAGCGGAAATCAACCTATTTATGTAGCCCGTAACGATGGGTACGCTATTGCGTTAATTATCCCGGCGATGGCACACGATGGTTATAGCGGCGATATTGAGATGATTGTCGGCGTCAATCGCGATGGCACCATTGCCGGTGTGCGCATCCTCAAACATAAAGAAACACCCGGCCTTGGCGATAAGATTGAGTTAAAAAAACATCAGTGGATTTTAAACTTCAATGGTAAAAGTTTAACGGTTCCTGTGTTAGAAGATTGGAAAGTGAAAAAAGACGGCGGCGTTTTTGATCAATTCGCGGGGGCCACTATCACGCCTCGCGCCGTGGTCGGCCAAATAAAACGGGTACTCGAATTTACCACTGCCAATCCACAATTATTTGAATCGCCCGCAACATCACAGCAACACAACACAGGTAAACAACATGAGTGATGTAAATTACACAGAAATTACTCAGAAAGGGTTATGGGGCAATAACCCTGCGCTCGTACAACTGCTCGGCTTATGCCCCTTGTTGGCAGTAAGCTCCACGGTAGTGAATGCAATGGGTTTGGGTTTAGCAACGCTCTTAGTCCTCACCATTACCAACTCGGTAGTGTCACTGATTCGCAATCATGTGAGCGATGCCGTGCGCTTACCCGCGTTTGTCATGATCATCGCCTCCGCCGTAACCTGCACCGAATTATTAATGAAAGCCTATACCTATGAGCTTTATCAAATTCTCGGGTTATTTATTCCGTTGATTGTTACTAACTGCGCCGTACTTGGCCGCGCCGATGCCTTTGCTAGCAGAAACAAACTTATTCCCTCTGCGGTTGATGGCTTTATGATGGGCTTAGGATTCTTGTTGGTACTTGTCTGCGTGGGTGCTGTGCGTGAGTTACTCGGTACGGGGCATTTATTTGCGGATATGCAATTACTCTTTGGTGAAAGCGCACACGCATGGCAACTTAATGTCTTTGGTGCCAGTTACCCTAATGTGATTTTTGCATTATTGCCTCCTGGGGCATTTATTGTGGTGGGGTTTTTAATTGCTGGTAAAAATATGATTGATGCGCACTTAAAAGCGCGCGCTGACGCCCAAAAAGCAAAACCGATTAAAGGCAGCAAACGTGTGAGAACCACGGGTTCTGTAGCTTAATTTGATTAACGGTATCGATTCGAGGATTTTATGTTTGATATAGATCACGCAGCAATGGCAACGCTGTACACCAAATATGTCGAGCCTTGGAGCATCAAAATTTTGATCTCCTTGACGATTTTTATCATCGGCCAATTAATTGCAAAAATCATCAGTCGCGTACTGGGCAAGGTGCTCAGCCACACCAAACTCGATACTATTCTTGTGGATTTTATTCAGTCGCTTGTACAAGCACTGTTATTAGTTTTTGTCATTGTTGCTGCGCTCGATCAACTGGGCGTGAACACTAATTCCGTTATCGCCGTGCTCGGTGCTGCGGGTTTGGCCATTGGCTTGGCCTTGCAAGGCTCACTGCAAAATTTTGCTGCGGGTTTTATGCTATTAATTTTTCGTCCATTCAAGGCAGGTGATTTTGTCGAAGCCGCCGGTGCCGCTGGCATTATTGAAAAAGTGGGTATTTTTTCCACCACCATGCACACTGGCGATAACAAGCAGGTCATCATTCCGAATGGCACCATTTACAGCAGCAATATTATCAACTACTCCGCACGTGGCACTCGTCGTATCGATATGGTCTTTAGCATTGGCTACAGCGACGACATTCGCAAAGCGCGCGATGTCATGGCAGCAATCATTAAAGCGGATGAGCGTGTTCTCGCCGAACCTGAACCCTTAATTGCAGTGGGCGAGCTGGGAGCAAGTAGCGTGAATTTTTTTGTCCGCCCTTGGGTTAAAACCGATGATTATTGGGATGTAAAATTCGCCCTCACTGAAAAAATTAAAATCGCCTTCGATGAAAATGGTATCAGCATTCCATTCCCACAGATGGACATCCACTGGAATAAACCACCAAGCAATCACTAATACCGAAGAACCCAAGGGGCAGCCTGATCAAAAAATAGGCACAGAGGATCAGGCGCCACCCTAGCAATATCACACTTCCTTAGACCAAATATTCAAAGCAACAAAATTACCTTGACGCTTATGCGCGCTACTTTTACCCTGTCCGGCCTTGTTTTCTGCTGAGTGTTAGCTGTTATGACTTATTGTGTGGCCATTAAAGTCGATGCCGGATTGGTGTTTTGTTCTGACTCACGCACCAATGCGGGTGTGGATCAAGTAAGTACCTACAGCAAGATGTACCATTTTGGCATCATGGGTGAGCGTCAATTTGTTATTACCTCAGCGGGTAATCTGGCCACCACTCAATCGGTTATAGCCCGCGTGCGCAAAGACATCAAAGAGCGCGCTGCCACTAGTTTGGCAACCATTGAAAGCATCCATGATGCGGCTGATTACATCGGTGAAATCAGCCATATGATTCAAGAAAAGCACGCACATGGCAGCAATGTGAATTTCGAGGCGAGCTTTTTGGTGGGCGGCCAAATTGGCAATGAATCCCCCAGCGTTATGCTGGTATACCCTCAGGGTAACCACATCACAACATCGGGTCACACACCCTACCTGCAAATTGGCGAAAGCAAGTATGGCAAACCTATTTTGGATCGTATTCTGAATGCCAAGACCGGTTTGGACACAGCAGCACTCTGTGCACTTGTGTCGATGGATTCAACCATGCGCTCCAACCTTACGGTAGGGCCCCCCATTGAGTTGATGACTTACGTCACTGATAGCTTTCAAATGCAGCACAGCCTCTTTGAAGCCGACAATCAATATCTGCGCGAACTTACCAAATCGTGGGATAGATTAATTGTAGAAGCGTTTTTACAGCTACCTGCTATTACTGGTATCTCCTCTCCCGCTTAATCTCTGGGCCGCATACCTGCGGCACCCAGTCCGAGTCCACCCCTCAGGCGGCAATTCAATAAATCACACTCAATTCCACCGAGTGTGATTGTTGAACATCTTTGCTTATCAATAACCATCCATTATGTTTCTGGTGCGTTTATTGCGTAAGTAAGCATAAAGACACTAAAGCCAGCGTATGATGGTGACTCGATTCATTCAAAGGCAGACAATTAAAGATTCGTCCTGGGCAATGCATTTATTAGCAGCCCCAAGATTGAACCCGTGCACCTGTAAATGCACCACAATGAAACACCTAACATTATATTGACTCGGATAAAGTAACCCTGAGCAAAGCAACTTGGTTTATTTAGCATTATTCATTGAGATTTTTGTGATAAAGGATAGAAACTATGGCAATCCGCGTGGCGATTCACCATCAAACCGAATATCGATTTGATCGTTTGACCAGTTTGTTTCCTCATGTCTTACGTTTGCGTCCTGCACCACACAGTCGCACCAAAATTCACGGCTATTCGCTGAAAATTGAACCCGAAGATCATTTCATTAACTGGCAGCAAGATCCCTTTGGCAATTTTCAAGCGCGCTTGGTTTTTCCTAAGCAAACTAAGCACCTGAAAATTTCAGTCGAAGTGATTGCTGAAATGACATCAATCAACCCTTTCGATTTTTTTGTCGAAGAATACGCACAGTACATCCCGTTCAAATACGACGAGCAATTGCAACGAGAACTCATCCCCTATTTGGAAGTCACTGAAGATGGCCCACTACTGAGTGCATTGGTTGAAAAAATTGGCCACAAGATTCGACATCATCAAGTTAGCGATCAACCTTGGCACGTGAACGACTTCCTTGTCTCCGTGAATCAAGATTTACAACGAATGATTGCTTATGGTGTGCGTCTTGAACCTGGCATTCAAAGCTGTGAAGAAACACTCACGCTCGCCAAAGGCTCCTGTCGCGATACCGCGTGGTTATTAGTGCAAGTATTCCGCCATTTAGGATACGCCGCACGTTTTGCCTCTGGTTATTTAGTGCAACTTACAGCGGATATAAAAGCACTGGATGGCCCCAGTGGCCCTGAAAAAGATTTCACCGACTTGCACGCGTGGACAGAAGTGTTTATTCCGGGAGCGGGTTGGATTGGTTTAGACCCCACCTCAGGTTTATTAGCCACCGAAGGCCATATTCCACTCGCCTGTACACCTGATCCTGTTTCCGCTGCGCCCATTACCGGAGCCACTAGCAAATGTGAGGTGGAATTTTCTTACAGCAATGAAGTGTTTCGTGTACTGGAAGATCCGCGCGTTACGAAACCCTATACCGAAGAACAATGGGCAACGATTAATGCGTTAGGTGCAGCTGTCGATAAAGACCTGATTGATCACGATGTGCGCTTAACAACCGGTGGCGAACCTACGTTTGTCTCTATTGATGATATGGAATCTGAACAATGGAATACCGGTGCCTTAGGTGCTGACAAATTAAAACTCGCTAAGGATTTACTGTTGCGTATGCGCAACACCTTCGCACCGCATGGTTTATTACATTACGGCCAAGGCAAATGGTATCCCGGTGAAGAAGTACCGCGTTGGGCATTAGGCTGTTTTTGGCGAACCGATGGTCAACCACTCTGGCGCGATGTGAAATATTTAGCGCGAGTGGATAAAAATTACGGGTTCACTCATCTGGATGCGAAAAAATTTGCGCAAGCGTTGTGCGATAAACTTCAAGTTAATCCTGCCCATTTGATTCCAGCCTATGAAGATGCGCTCTACTACATCTGGGCTGAACAGCAATTGCCACCGGGTATTCACCCATTGAAAGCCGATTTAAGTGATGGGTTGGAACGCCGTCGCATTGCAAAAGTGTTATCGCGCGGTTTAAACACTGAAAGCGGTTATGTGTTACCGATTGAATGGAATTATCAACGTCACAATTGGTTAACAGGGCGCTGGAAATTACGACGCGACCAATTATTTTTAATTCCCGGTGATTCGCCCTTAGGCTTACGCCTACCGCTCAATTCATTAGAGTTCCCCGAACATGACTATGAGCGCTACCAACCTGAAAGTGATCCTTTAGCAGAACGCGAACCTTTAGCGCCGTCAGGTGAACAACAATCACACTTAACGAGTGCCAAGAAAAACAGTTCAACCAAAGCAGAAAATAAGGCTGCTGCAAAAGCCAAAGAAGCAGCGAAAGCTACGGCAAAAGCAACCGCAACCTTAACCGCAAAAAAAGCGACGACAAAACCTAACTACATTGAAGCAGGTTATGTGATTCGTACCGCCTTGTGTTTTGAAGAACGCGATGGCCGCATCCATTTATTTTTACCGCCACTAACCTACCTCGAACATTATGTTGCGCTCATTGAATGTATCGAAGATGTTGCCAGCGAACTAGGCATGCCCATCGTCTTAGAAGGTTACGAGCCGCCTAAAGATTATCGCTTAAAAAAATTCTTAATCACGCCTGACCCCGGTGTTATTGAAGTCAATATTCACCCTGTAGAAACCTGGGCAGATTTAGTAAAAAATACCGAAGCACTCTACGAGGATGCACGCCAATGCCGTTTAGGCACTGAAAAATTTATGTTGGACGGTCGTCACTCAGGCACTGGCGGAGGCAACCACGTTACCTTTGGCGGATCAACTCCTGCTGATAGTCCCTTCTTACGCAAACCAAGTTTACTGCGAAGCCTCGTGACCTTTTGGCAACATCATCCCGGATTATCCTATTTATTCTCCGGTTTATTTGTCGGCCCCACCAGCCAATCACCACGGGTGGATGAAGGTCGAGATGAAATGCTGTACGAATTAGAAATTGCATTCAAACAAATGCCGGATGGATTAGCTGATGAGCCTTGGCTGGTCGATCGCTTGATGCGCAATTTATTAATTGATATTACCGGCAATACACATCGCGCTGAATTTTGTATCGACAAACTCTATGCAGCAGGCACCGCCAGTGGTCGGCAAGGCATTTTAGAATTTCGCGGTTTTGAAATGCCGCCGCACGCACGTATGTCGCTCGTACAAATTTTATTATTACGCTGTTTAATTAGTCGCTTCTGGAAAGAGCCCTACAAAAAACCCCTCGTGCGTTGGGGCACCATGCTGCACGACAAATTTATGTTGCCGCATTATGTATGGGAAGATTTACGCGCAGTTGTTCAAGACTTAAATGATCACGGTTATCCTTTCCAACTCGAATGGTTAGCACCTTTTGAGGAATTCCGCTTTCCGCATTATGGCCGCGTGCAATTAGATGATATTCAAATTGAATTACGCTGGGCGATAGAACCTTGGCATGTACTGGGTGAAGAAGTGAGTAGTTTTGGCACCGCACGCTATGTGGACTCATCTGTTGAACGTTTACAAGTCAAAGTGACAGGCATGACACCCGGGCGCTATGCGCTCTCTTGTAACGGTCGCCGCGTGTGTTTGAATCCCACCGGCAGACACGGTGAATTTGTAAGTGGTATACGTTATCGTGCTTGGCAACCGCCTTCTGCATTGCACCCGCTGATTGGCGTTCATTCGCCGTTGGTATTTGATTTAATTGATACGTGGAATGGCAAAAGTATTGGTGGCTGTACCTATCATGTATCACACCCCGGTGGCCGCAGCTATGAGCGATTCCCGGTGAATGCCAATGAGGCTGAATCTCGCCGTGGCAATCGCTTCTTTGATTTCAATCACACACCGGGCGCCTTACATATCAATCCTGCGGGAGAGATATTGCGTGAATTTTTTCAGCATAAACATCCACCGCGCCCCATGGCTCCACCGCCAGAAGAGCAGGATAATGAATATCCCCATACGTTGGATTTACGTAGCTAGAAATAACTACTCCCGCCTCTTGAAAACATCAAGGGGCGAAAAACAAAAAAAAGCAGTTAGAATGAGTGTCGTTGATAATGAATTCAATGCAAATGCGGCTTTATGAACCTGACATACGTGCAAACACAATCACAATCCAGTGATAGTTTTCTCTATCCCTCTCCTGTTGATGGCGTAGATGAAGCTTATACGGCCAATGGCGACATACACGCACATTGGCAATATCTGTTGCAAAGCCTACAAAGCCTTGGGTCAGAGGCGATTGAAGATCGGCAAAAAAAAACTCGTCGTATTCTGCGTGATGATGGCGCTACCTATAAAATTTACGACGAGCCAGATGCAAATCAAATTTGGCAACTCAACCCAGTTCCACTGTTAATTAATAGTGATGAATGGAGCCAAACGGAATCCGCTCTGATCGAACGCGCGGAACTCTTCAATTTATTGCTCAAAGACATTTACGGTGAGCGAAAACTGATAAAGCAAGGCGTTATTCCCCCCGAATTATTATTCTCTCACAGTGGTTTTTTACGCCCTTGTCATCAAGTGCAATTACAAGGGCATCATCAATTAATACTGCACGGAGTGGATTTAGTTCGCGGGCAAGATGGAAAAATGCACGTCATGGCTGATCGCACTCAAGCACCCTCGGGTGCGGGTTATGCCTTAGAAAATCGGACCGTAATGAATCGCGTATTTCCCAGTTTATTTCGCGATAGCCATGTTCATCGCTTGTCATTATTTTTTGCGCGTATGCGCCAAACCTTACACGCCTTGAATCCAAATGGAGGAATTGCGCGTATTGTCGTGCTTACGCCCGGCGCCTATAACGAAACCTACTTTGAACACGCTTACCTCGCTAACTATTTAGGCTTTCAATTAGTACAAGGCAGTGATTTAAGTGTGCGCAATGGCTATGTCTGGATGAAAGCACTCGATGGTTTAAAACGAGTTGATGTGATTTTGCGTCGTGTTGATGATAATTACTGCGATCCTGTGGAATTAAAAAGCAATTCGCATTTGGGTGTTCCCGGCTTATTAGAAGTTGCACGCATGGGACACGTAGCCATCGCCAATCCTCTTGGTTCCAGCGTATTGGAGAACCCTGCGCTTTTACGTTATCTGCCCGACATTTCAAACGCACTGCTAGGCCGCACACTACAGATGTCATCCGTAAAAACCTGGTGGTGCGGCAATAGCCATGATTTAGACTATGTTTGCTCGAATTTAAAAAACTTATTAATCAAACCCACGTATCGAAAACCCGGCTTGTATGAAGTTTACGGCGCGGAATTGGACGATAAAAAACTACAAGCGTGGATTAATCGCCTACGCAAAAATCCCTATCAATACGCGGCGCAAGAATATATTCCCAGCGCAAAATCACCTACATGGCACCAAGGAAGACTTCAACCGCGCGCTACAATATTGCGTACGTTTACGGTTGCAAGTGATCAATCCTATGCTGTCCTACCCGGCGGTTTATCGCGTGTAAATTTGGACGAAAGTAAAAAAATCATCTCCAACCAACGTGGCTCTGTATCAAAAGATACCTGGGTGCTTGCCTCGGAACCTGAAAAACCCTTCACACTGCGTACACAAGAACAACAGCAAAACCCCGCAGAAAATGGCGAATTACCTAGCCGTGTGGTAGAAAATTTATTTTGGATGGGGAGATATGCAGAACGAGCCGAATCCGCTTTGCGTTTATTGCGCACCGTATTTATTCAATTAAATAAGACTGAAGCACTGCCTGAAGCGGTCTGCCGAACGCTATTGAGTGCAATTACTCATGTCACAGCAACCTACCCCGGTTTTAGTACGCACGATAATGCACTCTTTGCCGATCCAGAGCCGGAAATGATTTCAATCATTCTCGACCAATACCGTATAGGTAGCGTTGCAAATAATTTGACGGCGATGATTAAAGCGGCAGAACAAATTAAAGAACAATTATCTAGCGACACCCAGCGCGTCATTAACGATATTGGCGATGAACTGGAAGAACTGAAAACCACTCTTAAACCCGGCGGTCTTTCTGCTCCAGAAGAAGCGCTCGCGCGCTTAGTCACAACACTGCTTGCACTCGCCGGCTTAATTCATGAAAGTATGATCCGCGGCAACGGTTGGCATTTTATGGAAATGGGGCGTCGACTTGAGCGCGCCCATCAAATTACCAGTTGCTTACGCTCTTTGCTCACCACCCATTTTGATGATATGGAGCAAGAGGTATTGATTGAATCGGCTTTATTATGCAGCGAGGCCTTAATACCCTACCGGCGCCGCTACCAAAATGGTATCAATATCGAAAACGGCTTAGAGATGATTATGCTAAACCGTAATAATCCACGCTCATTAATTTATCAATTGGAAGAGCTAGAGCAGCACTTTGCCGATCTCCCAGGCAATAAAGAAACGTTCAGCACAGAGAGTAAGCTACTACTCGAAGCTACCACTGCATTAAAACTGAGCGATGTAAAAGAATTAGCAGTAGCCGAAGGTGCGATTCGCAACGAACTCGATCAAATTCTAGCGCGGGTGCAATATTTAATTAGCAACTCAGCCAAAGCCATTAGCCAACGTTATTTTGATCATGCTCAGGGGCCACAACTCTTGGTAAAAAATATTGAGTGGCAGGATCAGCTATGAAATATATTATTCGCCACAGCACTCACTACCAATATGCGCTCTCTGTGAGTAATTGCTACAACTTAGCTTACGTCATACCCCGCAACACCGAGACCCAACAGGTTGAGTCCACGCAGATTGAACTATCACCCATCGCCACCACCAAAACTACACGCACCGATTATTTTGGCAATCAATTTTTGCAATTTTCCATTGAAAAAGATCACAGTGAACTCGCCTTAAATGTCACGAGCGTTATTTACGTAAAAGACGCTCCCAACACGATTAATTTAGATTTCGGCACGCCTTGCGCTTACGTAAAATATTTACTCAAAAATGCTAAAGATAATGACACCATTCATGCTCGTGAATTTATTTTAGATTCACCGATGGTACAGCAGCATCAAGATCTGGCAGATTATGCAGCACCGTGCTTCGCCGAAGACCGACCGTTTCTATCAGCCGTCATGGAATTAACCCAACGTATATATACAGATTTCACCTACGATCCCGAGTTTTCAGACGTAGCCACACCACTGGCGGACGTATTCAAACACAAGCGCGGTGTCTGTCAGGATTTTGCGCACCTCGCGATCGGCTGCTTGCGCTCACTGGGTTATCCTGCACGCTATGTCAGCGGTTATTTAGAAACACTACCTCCTGCTGGTCAAACAAAATTAATTGGCGCCGATGCCACTCATGCCTGGTTCGCTGTTTATTCTCCCGGAGAAGGCTGGTATGAATTTGATCCCACCAACAATAAAATGACGGGCGAGCAACATATCACTACCGCATGGGGCAGAGACTACTCCGATGTCACGCCACTCAAAGGGGTTATCTTCGGTGGAGGGCACTCACCACAACTCTTTGTATCGGTTGATGTGCAACGCCTTGCTGACGAATAACTCAATAAAATCAATCATCGATTTTTGATAAACATTATGATCACATCATGGACACAAGAGCATCTGCCCAACGGCATCTGCTTACACACAAGCACTGCAATAGAAAGCCACGATATTGCCCTGCGCAACATCATCGAAAAGGCCGCCGAAAAAGCAATTAGTTTGCTCGACACCAATATTCAAGACGATTCCCTTTACCTCATGTTCGAATGGAACCCTACTGAACACTACATACATATTGTTGTTTGCAACGCCCAAAAATCCAACGACGCACCACAGCACGTACGCGCATATCTGCAACGTACCAACACACATACCCCCGAAGAATTAAAAGAGCAAATCCACTATTGGCTGCACGATTATCTAACGACTTGCACCGCATTTTTTCGATATTCATTAGTGGCGGTATTTCATACGGGAGATAGAGATAGAACGGAATTGTTGTAAATTAAAAAAGGAAATGATTAGCTATTAAGCCTAAATTCATAAATGTAGCGATAAAATTATCGTCTCATCAAGGAAAATATTTTTAGGAATACATAACGATGAAATTCATTATTGTTCTTTTTTTTATTAGCTTGGCAACCATCCATAATAATAGCTACGCCCAATACCATCAGGTCGCAATTCAACTGAAATACTCACCTTTGGGTAAAATTTTTGCCGATGAAGATGAATTCGATTATGACGAACCCGGATTTGAAAAATATGATATGAGCTTTGAGCGCAGCTTCAGCATTCGCGCCATAGCTATGCCGTTTTATGTTTCCGCCCAACGCAGTATTACCAATTTAAATGCAGAAGTTCCTGACACTGTTGTGGAAACACTCGCGATTGGCTTCGGTGGGGTTTTATACGATCCGAATGAAGTAGAATTGGGTACTTATTTAATAGGTTCACTCGGTATCGGTGGAGGGAGGTTTGAATTTAAAAACCCAAGGCTAAACGACTGGGAAGCAATGGTTGAAGGCAATGCAGAAATAGGCGTTAGAATTGCCGAACATATACTCTTAGGAACCGGCATCGATTATCAGCTTTTTGGTGAACCGACTGAAACCAAGGCGCATTCATGGACATTTTATATGAGCACAGGATTGGTTTTTTAATTATTCGCAGCCATAAAAAAACCCGCACAAGTGCGGGCAAAGCTCGGAGACAAGCAACAGCTCGTTTAGCTAGGCAACCGATTGTTTTTGCTCTTGGGTTACCACTACCGGCAAAAACCATGTCTCAGCAATTTTTGCATGTAGACTACCAATTTCTAACTGCACATCATCGATATATTCATGTAAACCTTTTTGGAGTAGCTGATCAATGTCAGCCTGCTCCAGCTTCTGCTGAATATTCACAATGACGGATAAGACTTTTTCACTGTTGGGTAACGACCAGAGGCATTGCTCTAGCTGCTTGAGCGAATGAGCGACTGCTCGTGGGAAATCTTCGTTTTGCAACAAAAATGTCACCACATCTTTTGCATTAACACGATCGCGCACATGCTGGCGATACATTTGATAACCACTGAGTGAACGCAATACACTCATCCACAAAATATTGTCGTAAGGCTCCAATACCTCTGTGCCGCCAAGCGATAAATGTGGCAGTAAATTTACCAAGCCAACATCCACAATTCGCGTTGTCATATCAGCCCGCTCAAGATTTCGACCAATACGTAATAAATCATACGCATTGTTATGGCTCATACATCCGGCCAACAAACCTGTAAATTGCTGAACGCTGTTAATAATGTGAAGCAAAATAATATTGCGGTCACGGCGTGAGTTTACTTTTTCAACCCTATCGCGAATGTAGTGATATAGATCGTTGACTAATTCCCATGCCTCCATTGGCATAGCTTCACGTGTGATGCGAGCATTTTCACGAGCCCAACTGAGCGAATTTATGAGCGATGCAGGGTTGTTGCGATCCGCCAACATAAAATGTACAACCGTTTTTTCATCAGCCAATTGCGTGTCACGTTCAAAATATTGACCCGTACCACTGATATCAATCAACGAACCCCAACCTACGCGCACACCGCTGGGCAAATCTAACAACAAGTTAGAATTCACATTGACTAAGCGCGCCATATTTTCGCTGCGCTCCATGTAGCGACCTAACCAATAAATTCGTTCTGCTACGCGTGATAACATGCTTAAGCCTCCACCACAATCCAAGTATCTTTACTGCCGCCACCTTGTGATGAATTCACCACGTAAGAGCCTTTATTCATGGCAACACGGGTTAAACCACCCGGTGTTACATGATGCTCGCGGCCTTGCAATACAAATGGGCGCAAATCAATATGACGTGGCTCAGCGTTACCATTGGTTAAAATGGGGGCTGTCGATAAAGAAATTAAAGGCTGCGCCATATAATTGCGTGGGTTAGCTTTAATGCGAAGCTTAAATTCTTCCAATTCTTTTTTGGTAGCTTGCGGGCCAATAATCATGCCGTAGCCGCCTGACTCATTCGCAGGTTTGACCACGAGCTTATCGATATTTTCCAACACGTAATCGCATTGTTTTTTATCGACGCACAGAAAACTCGGTACGTTGGGCAGAATGGGCTCCTCGCCCAAATAATATTTAATCATGTCGGGCACAAAGGTGTAGATCACTTTGTCATCTGCCACACCGGCACCCGGCGCATTCGCAAGGGCAACATTGCCTTTTAACCACGCGCGCATTAGTCCACGCACGCCTAATACCGAATCGGGATTAAACATATCGGGATCTAAAAACAAATCATCAATGCGGCGATAAATAACATCCACACGCTTTAAACCATCAATGCTGCGCATGTACACACAATCATCACTTTCAACGACCAGATCGCCACCTTCTACTAATTCCACACCCATTTGTTGGGCAAGATAAGAATGTTCAAAATAGGCAGAGTTATAAATGCCCGGAGTAAGTACGACAATTTCAGGGGCATCGGATTGACGAGGCGAGAGCGAAGCCAGTGTGTCAAATAACTGGTTGGGGTAATCTGTCACTGGAATAATGTTGTGGTTTTCAAATAATTCGGGGAAAACACGTTTGGTGACTTTGCGATTCTCTAACATGTAGGAAACACCAGAAGGAACGCGCAAGTTATCTTCCAATACAAAAAATTCGCCTTTATCATCGCGAATTAAATCGCTGCCACAAATATGTGACCAGACACCATAAGCGGGCTTCATGCCCATACATTCTTTGCGAAAATTGACAGAGTCATCCAATAAAAAAGACGGCACAACTTTGTCTTTGATAATTTTTTGATCGTTGTAAATATCGTTAATAAAACAATTGAGCGCCGTTAAGCGTTGAATTAAACCACGCTCGGTTTTTTGCCATTCGCGCTGTGGAATAATGCGAGGAATAATATCGAAGGGCCATGCGCGATCTATATTGCCGGCATCACTGTATACGGTAAAAGAAATACCCATGGTTTTAATGGCAAGCTCAGCCGAGAGTTTACGCTCTTGCAGTTCATCGCCAGATAGTGAACTCAAATACTGGGCGAGATGACGTGTTTCGGGGCGAGGCTGACCTGGCGCACTAATTAGTTCATCGTAGAAATGGCCAGAACGATAATCTTGCCAATCGATGTTCATCGCACTCATAGTGACTTCCTTCAGCATAGAAACCTCTTTAGATTGGTGAAATCCTCCCAAGGTATAAACACCTTGATGGACTTCAAAAACCTTGTATTTTTAGCATTTTTATCGCAACACAAATAACTCACCGTTGCTTATTCAGCTACCTAAAGCACTGCTATTTTTATGCGGCAGCCCTAAACAATGGCTTTGTGAGTGTTAACTTGCAATTTCATTGCCAACACCCCAAAAAGTGGGCGACGCATACTGCTTCTTCGAATCCTTTTTATGTTTCATTCGATTTAGAGAGTGAAATATGAGCACTTGATTAGCGCACAAGTGATTTGCATCGAACTAGACGGTTTTAATGCGAAACCAACCCGCAATACTTTGCCGTTTCGCACGAGCTGCCAGAACTTCATGCGGAAAATCTTCACTGAGAAAAATAACCAGCCTGCCACAAAACGGTGCAATGCGCTCTAATGGTTGACCATCAGCACCATTATAGAGCACCAATTCGCCGCCATTATTGGCATTCCAAGACTCATTTAAATAATAAACAGTAGACACCTTGCGGCCAGACTGCCCGCGGAAGGCATCAACATGTTTTTGATAAAACGCGCCCGGTTCATAAATGGCGTAATGACTCTCGTAATCAAAGAGGCCTAAAAACAACCGCTGATTCAGCCCAATACGCAGCGCATCCATCCAGGCTAAAAAATCACTAACGGCTGGGACAGAAGGTTCTAGCCACTGAATCTTGTCACCACGAATAGCATCATTCAGTTGATAATCCTGTTTACGCCCAACGCCCGCCCGTTTTAATTGCGACTCTTTCTCCGCCAAATGGGCTATTAACCCTGCGGTAATCTCTATCGGCAATGCACGTTCGAGCACTATGTAACCACGGTCAACTAAGGCGTCAGCAATCTCATCCCATAAGGGTTCCAATTGTTGTGGATCGTGCAAGCAAGGATGGTTATCTGTCATAAAATTTATGCGCTAAAAAGTCACGAAGGATATTCATTAACGCGCATTATAGGCTTGATCCATATCAATTAACCTCCCCCCATAACCACCTAAGATAAAACCTCTTTGATGATAAAGTACGAAGAGGTGAAGACCATGTCGCTTTTTAAACAGCCATTGGTGTGGAATCAAGAGTTGATAAAACGCTACGATCTGGCAGGGCCGCGCTACACCTCTTATCCTACTGCGCCGCAATTTAGCGAACAGTTTACTGAAACCGCATTATTGAATGCGATTACACGAAGTAATACAGCGCACAAACCATTATCGCTGTACTTTCATATCCCTTTTTGCGATACGCTGTGTTATTACTGCGGCTGCAACAAAATTGTTACCAACAATAAAAGTCGCGCCCTGCCCTACGTACAACGCATGATTCAAGAATTAGCGCTGTACGCTGATCTGTTTGATCACTCTCGCATCGTAAAACAACTGCATTGGGGTGGTGGTACACCAACCTTTATTAGCGATGATGAAATGTCGCTACTGATGCATGCAACTCGCAAACTGTTTCAGTTATCCGACGATGGCAGCGAAGAATTTTCGGTAGAAATTCACCCTGGACGTGTCAGCATTGAGACTATGCAGCACTTACGCAATTTGGGTTTTAACCGCGTGAGCATGGGCGTGCAAGATTTTGATGAACAAGTGCAAAAAGCCGTAAACCGTTTTAATAGCCTCGAAGAAATTACTCGTCTAATGAGCGCACTGCGCGCGCAAGAGTTTCAATCCATCAGCATGGATTTAATTTATGGCTTGCCATTTCAAACCTTGAAAACGATGGGCGACACTCTGAACAAAGTTGTTGAACTTTCGCCAGATCGTCTGTCAATTTTTAACTATGCACATATGCCACACATTTTCAAAAGCCAATCCTTGATTCACGATCGGGATTTACCCAGCGCTAACGAGAAATTGGATTTGCTACATTTTGCCATCGAGAAATTACAAGCAGAAGGCTATGTATATATTGGTATGGATCATTTTGCCAAGCCCACGGATGAATTGGTGATTGCGCAGCAACAAGGAAAATTGCAGCGCAACTTCCAAGGTTACTCTACTCATGGTGACTGCGATCTTTTAGCTGTCGGCGCTTCATCCATAAGCATGATCGATAATGTGTACGTGCAAAACGCCAAAGAGTTAAATCTCTATCAACAAAAACTCGACGTAGGATTATTGCCTTTTGCTAAAGGCTTTACACTCAATGTTGAAGATGAATTACGGCGCCATGTGATCAATCAATTAATTTGCCATTGCCGATTAGAGTTTAATGATGTTTTCACCCAATTTGGTGTTGTTGCTCATCGCCATTTTTCACGCGAATTGGACACTCTAATACCCATGGTAGAAGATAGTTTAATCAGTATCACGCCGTTGGGGATTGAGGTACACAATGCAGGGCGCATGCTAATTCGTCGCATCTGTATGGTGTTTGACGAATACTTAAACAACAACCAACAAATTCGCTATTCAAAAATTATTTGACAACCAAGGATGCCGCCATTTGCAAAGCGCCAATCGTACCCGCCTTGCCCTGCAAACCAGTAGGCACAATAAAATCATCCAGATTATTGAGGATGGAGGCAGGCGCATAACCGTTAATGAGACGCAAAAATTCTTGGCGAATCAGCGGAAACAGTAGGGCTTTAGCCATAACACCACCACCAAACACAATTTTTTCTGGCGAATAAAGATGCGTTAAATTCACACACAGCGTTGCCAAATAATAGGCTTCTATTTTCCACGCAACATGATCATCAGGCAGAGTTTCAGCTGCTACCTTCCAACGTGCCCCCATGGAGGTTCCTGATGCGAACCCTTCCAAACAATGCGAATGAAATGGACAACAACCTTCATAGGTATCACTCGCTTCTCGTGGGATTAACATGTGTCCAACTTCAGGATGAGTAACACCCTGCAATAGTTTTCCATTGATGACAACACCCGCACCTATACCAGTGCCCACGGTGACATAAACAAAATTATTGCAGCCTTGTGCAGCGCCACTATGCAACTCACCCAGAGCGGCGCCATTCACATCCGTTTCAAATGCAATCGGAATTGAAAAGGCTTTTTCAAAATAATCCACAATCGCACATTGCGACCATCCCGCCTTGGGTGTTGAGGTGATATAGCCATAATGTGGAGATTTTTTATTTAGATCGAGAGGGCCAAAACTGGCAATACCTAATGCAGATAGCTGCCCATGAATTACCGCAGCTTCTGCGAAAAAATCACGCACATCCGCTAAGGTGTATTCCGGCAAGCGCGTTGAAAATTGTTGCTCCGCCAGAACAACACCTTCTTGAGTTGCAATCACACAATTAAATTTTGTACCACCGGCTTCAATTGCGCCCAAAAGCCTTGCCTGGTTATTTTTGGTCAAGATTGACATATTAACCTCCTCTTATTCACTCAGAAGAATCGTGCGCACTATGCTTGTTTCACACACACTTTGATTACCCGATGTGGCCGCCACAGTAATTAATCCGGGAGCTGAACCCGCCGTTAACTGATTACCGTTAATCTCCGCAAGTCCAGCAAGGACGAAATAAGTAACCGGCAAGGTTGAACTGGCGGTTGCTGTTAAGGTCGTGGTGGTATTCATTTGCATTGCAGTAGGCGGCGCAAAATCGATAGTCTGCGCAGTGCAATTTGAAGGGGTTGTTGCGGTTGCAATCCAGTTATTCCATAAGGTTCCGTCAAAGTTCAAACGCCCTGTTGAATTAGATCTCCATGAATCATCGGCCTTGGTAATTACCTGACCAGCCACGCGGTAATTTTCAATATGCAACCCAGCGTCACCTTCACCTATCATTACCGTTTGAGGTGGTTCATCATCGGTTGCACGCGCTTTAAATAAACTGAGCTGTGAATCTGTATCCAGATCATTCCAAGCTTCTATCTCCAAGCCGTTAATGTGAATATTATTCCAATTGGAAAGCGCCATTAATCGCATCGCACAGTGATTTTTTCCTTCAGAGCGGAAATTAATAATATCGAGATCACTTACCGTATTGGCAAGGCTGATTTTATCTTGTGCTAATGGAGTTGAACTGTACAGATCAGTAGAGTTAATTAAACAGGTATTGGATTTTTGATCTTTCCAATAAATACGATTATGAATGACATCTATATTTTCTACGTGAATATTATTGATATTGCGTGAAGCCCAGCCAAATTGTAGTACAGGCCCATTTTCACCTTTCCAAACCACAATATCTTGAGCGCGAATTTTACTGTGATAGAGCTTAATCACATCATCATTTGCATGAAAAAAGCTGTTACTCAAAGAACCATTTTTATATAACTCAATGCCATCGGTTTGGTAATACCAGCTACCCACTTGTTTATAGTGTGTGACATCCGTTTGAAATGAATCCGTATCACCATACACCACAAAACTGTTAAATGGCGGCGCATTCAATGTAACACCCTGAACGATTAAACGCTGCGATGCATTATTCGAATAAAACTGCAGTAACTTTAAACAGCTGCCATCGCAATTGCTTTTACTGCTACTCACATGCGAATAAGGGACATGGCCATTCGCCGTGTCTTTATCGGCCGCGTATACATATTTTTCACCGGAAATAACACCGTAACCTGTCACTTTATAAATGCTGTTATTGCCGGTAAATTCAAATGCTCCTTTCACATAAGCACCAGGCGCCAGATAAACCCAACGCACATTACTCGGTAAATACGCATGATAATTTGACGGCATGACGTAAGTGCCGGGGCGAAAATAAATAATCGATTGCGTAACCGAATTGAGATTAATGGTGCCTTGTGCTGGGTAATACACAGAGCTACTGGTAGCGGAAGGTTCCCACTCTGTTTTTTGCTCAGCAGTCAGCATAGGTTCCGCAAAAATTAATAATGCATTGCGCGGCTCTGTATGAACCTCAGCCGCTAAGGTCGACTCCGTAAGGTGCCCACTGATACCCTGCTGATCACTCCGTGCGGTCATTAAATCGGACATGAATTCCACCGAAAAACGAACGCCCGTATCGCGATAGGGAACTTTAATGCGCACGGATGTAGGGCTAAGAATTTCTTTTTCAACATTCAACGTTGTTGGGCGAATCACTAATTCATCCAATGAATAAATCGTTTGACCATTGATGAGATTAACTTGAACCCACACATCCTCAGCGTACAAAAAACTTGACCAGCTCATAGTGACATTCGCGAGATCCGCAAACTCAGCACCATCATCATCACTGTAGCCTTGTTTATTCATGCCACTGCGAGGAATTGACATATACACGAACGATGGCTGAAGCTCTATTGCATCCGTATCCAGAGCTACACTGACCGAATAGTGTGTTGATTGACGAACCTTATTATCAGCTACGGGGGTCTGTGAATTAGGATCTGCATTTTCATGCCACCACGTTTGCAAACCGCTGCGACTACTTTCGGATGATTGACTGCTTGAACTGGCAACAGAGAGACTGCTTGTACTACTGACAACCGATGACGCCGCTGTTGAACTGGCTGGAGGTGTTGATGAGGAACCGCCACCACCACAGCCGCAAAGCATGAGAGCAATGCACCAGAAAACGATTCGGAAACAGATCCTTGATGGATGCACACTATTTTTCATAACCAGCCCTCGATCGGTTTTATTATGTATTATCAAGCGAAACGGTTAATAGCATCTAACAGGTAGAAAGTTAACGCCCAGATGGGAATAACAATAAACCTGTTAAAAAAATAAGGTTATTCCACGAGCGACAAACGTCCATCTTCTGCTTGCTCAACCAGAATAGGATCAATAATTGAACCTACAAAATGACCCTGCTCATCATTTCCCTTAAATGCCATTAAATACCACTTACCATCAGCTCCCTTAATGACACGCCCAGAATACAACCCGTCAGGTTTATTTTTGGTTAAAAAGCCGTTACCTAAGGTGTGGTAACCCGTTAATAGCGAATTAGACATAAAATATTTAACGCCGGTTTGCGGCTCAACGCCAGATGATCGGTGAGATACAGAATGAAAGCGAGCAGAGACAGAGCAAAATACATAATAATGCGAACCGATTTTTTCAATTTGCGGGACTTCCATTTCACCAAACCATCCGGGCGCCAAAAATGCATCCCCGACTGTCCAATCAAGCGCATTTTTTGATGATGCATAACCTATAGCACCACGCCCATCCGGTTCACCACGATTAACGCGACACGTCACAAGCATGTGGTAAATATCCTGTATTGGATCTTTAAATACCCAAGGATCACGCCAAGAGGCATCATGCCAATATTCCAAATTCAATCCGTCATACCAGCGATTATCCAACTCAACTATTGGATTTTTATCATGCTTTTCCCATGTTAATAAATCACGAGAACGCGCTAAACAGACACGTTGCACCAAACCTTTTTCACTACGCTGGGTTCCCGTGTAATACATATACCATTCATGATTATGTTGGATCACGCAACCCGTCCATGTGGTATATGAATCGGCAGCCTCATCATCGCCCTGCGTTGGAGAAATTGCATCAGGCAGGATTGTCCAATCACGCAAGTTTTTTGATACCGCATGACCAATTGACACATTCCAATGGCGTAAGTTTGGATTTTTTAACGCTTTATCGGCTTGCAAATAAAACAGATGGTAATCCGCACCCTCAACGGCGAACCAAAAATCCCATACCCATTTATCATTCAATTGCAACATAACAGTTCTCGTTAAAATTTATGGATGAACACAGATTAAGGATTAGCGCTCGATAACATAATTTTTTCATCCGGTGAAAAATTCGCATAGAAAGGCAATATGGCTCCGCCTATTGCACGCGCATCCGCACCGATTTTTCCAGTGAGTAGATGCGGTGCAATCACCCCGTTCGGAGTTAAATAGTCAACCTGCTGCCGTAATTCATCAACCAGTTGATTCACTATATCGCGCGGCAAATTTCCATCCACAATAATCGCTTCAAAATCCAATACGCCTGTTGCGGAAAAAATTGCAAAGGTCAACGCATTCGCACAATCAGCCACCCATTCATCCACAACAGGCTTGGCTTGAGGCAACACCCGAGGTAATTCAGAAATGTGATGAATAGGATATCCATGAAATGTTAAATGTCGCCGCAAGACAAAGAGTGATGCACGATTAGCCAACGTTTCAAATGCCCCCTCATGAGCAGGGCAAGAGACTAATGTCGATGGCGACACTGGCATGGATGCCAAGGCACCCGAATTGCCGTGCACACCACTTTCCAAATGCCCTTGCAAGACCACGCCACCACCGACAAAGGTGCCGATAAAAATATACAAATAATTTTGTACCTTAATGCCGTGCCCAAACTGTAATTCGGCAATGGCCGCCGCGGAACAGTCATTCTCAATAAAAACCGGTAAATCCGTCCGCTTAGCGACCTCCTCATCAAATCGAATTGAATTCCATTGTGCCGCCACCGCATCGCTCATATTGACTTCTTTTTTCCATGCTCCCATAAACCAAGGCATGGCCACGCCCACACCAATAAGACGCGACTGTGCCGTTCGAGGAAGCGAACTCTGCAAATAGGCGATGCCCTGTTCAATTTTCTCCAGCAAAAAATCTGGTTCAGGCACTGAGAATTCATGGGCAATTTTGCTAATCACATCACCGCCAAAATCCATCAATAAAATTTGTATATCGCTGCGCCCCACATTCACGCCAATCGAGTAAGCGCCTTCAGGGTTAATCGCATACAAGGTAGAAGGCTGCCCTAAACCGCGCTGCACCTTCCCTTTTTGCACAATCAGATGGGCAGCTTCAAGATCATCGATGATGCGAGTCACCGCCTGCGGGGTTAAATGGGATAAGGTTGCCAACTCAAATTTCGAGGCCTCGCCTAACTGACGCAGGTAATTGATCAACACACGCTCGTTATAACGACGCAAACCACTGGAATTACTGCCTTTACTCATCAACAACGCCCCCACAAACAGCCCAAGCACCCGATTACAGAGCCTATTGAAAAAATATTGACTTAATTAAATCACTGTGAATAAATAAGTCAATAAGATTTACAATAACAAAACCCTGTTGGAGATGGCGCCATGAACCCAACGCATGAAAACAGCAACCTGGTATTGATTCGCTGGTTAACGTTTTTGATGTTCACCATGTTTGCCATGACCACCGATGCTGTTGGGGTCATCATTCCGCACATCATCGAGGAATTTAAACTCACCCTCACGCAAGCCAGTGCATTTCACTATGCCCCCATGATTGCCATCGCCATCAGTGGTATCGCCTTTGGGTTTTTAGCCGACCGATTGGGGCGTAAACGCACGATTCTTCTGGGCTTGGGGTTGTTTGCTATTGCCTGTTTTTTATTTTCTATCGGCAATACATTTGAGAGTTTTGTGGGTTTACTCGCCCTTTCAGGCTGCGCGATTGGCATTTTCAAAACCGGCGCTTTAGCACTGATCGGCGATATATCGACATCCAGTCATGATCACACACGAACCATGAATACCGTCGAAGGTTTTTTTGGCGTAGGCGCTATTATTGGGCCATTTATCGTTACGTATTTATTAAAAATCCAGGTTTCATGGATTTACTTGTATATGTTTGCAGGGTTCATGTGCATGGTGATGCTGTTAATGGCTGCACGCGTTCAGTATCCGCCCACTCAACAGCATGAAGACCATAAAAAAATAGATATAAGACGCACCTTCCACATGATGCGCAATCCTTATGCGCTTGGCTTTTCGTTTGTCATCGCACTTTATGTGGCGACGGAAGTTGCCATTTATGTATGGATGCCAACACTGCTGAAAGACTACTCTGGAAATTTTCTGTGGCTTGCAACCTACGCATTACCCATCTTTTTTGCTCTGCGTGCAGGCGGTCGTTTTTTAGGTTCATGGATTCTCATTTACTTTTCATGGACCTCGGTCATGCTCGTTTTTAGCAGTTGTATCTTCCTTTGCTTTTTGGGTACGGCCATCTTCGGCATTGATGCGGCTATTTTTTTACTGCCCATATCAGGCTTATTTATGTCAATGATTTACCCGACGTTAAATTCCAAAGGAATTAGTTGTTTCAATAAAACAGAGCACGGCACAATTGCGGGTGTTATTTTATTTTTTACCGCGATTGCGGCAGCACTCGGCCCCATAGCTATGGGATTCGTGGGTGATATTTTTGGGCATGTACGCTTTGGGTTTTATCTTGCCACGGGTTTTGCAGGGCTATTATGTATTGCCATGCTGTTTAACTGGTTAAAAAATCCTGCCGAAATGCGGCTCACCGAACAGAATAAAAGTGGTTATTCAACCGCCGAATAATTCAACTTTTCCGGTAATTTTTTGAGGGTATAAATATCATAACGGCTGGACTTTCCCTCTAATTGAAAAGAAGGTGTTTGATGATTTAAAAACGGTGCTTTACGAGGGCGCTTTACAACGACGCGATAATTCACTCGCGATAGCGCCAAAGGCAACAAAGCATCTGCATCCTCATCTTTACCAACTACCGAGTGAAAGGCTCGCATGTCTTTTTTAACATCCGCTGTTTTTTGGCGGTCAGGAAACATAGGATCGAGATAAATCACATCAGGAAAAGAATCCGGCGTTAATTGCTGCAAATAACTTCCACTATCTTGGGCAATTAACTGCATTCGCTGCATGACCCCTAGCAACTCACCATCACCTTCAGTCAGCGCAAAATGTCGCGCACGTTGCAAACCATTTTCAAGCAGTGCGGACACTATGGGGGAACGCTCCAACATCTGCATTGTGCAACCTAAAGTGGCTAACACGAAACTATCCTTCCCCAAACCAGCGGTTGCATCTAATACCCGCGGATAGACTCCCGCCTTCACCCCCACAGCTTTAGCAATCATCTGCCCTTTGCCGCCACCAAATTTGCGGCGATGATCCACCGCACCTTCCGTAAACTCCGCCGCAATGGGGCCAGGTGCTTTTTTACCCGTCTGTTGCAACGCAATGCCCTGCTCACTAAACATAAGAACGAATTCATAATCACCGATGGATTCAACATCCAGATCGTTCAGTAACGATAATTGCGCCGTGTGCGCCAATGCACTGGCTTGTTCATAAAATGTATCGTGATTACAGAGGATGGCGAGGGAAGAGTTCATGGTGTGATACGCGCAGGATAGATATAGCCATTATCTATCCTGCACACGCACGAAACAATCGATTATTTTTCAAGATTAAAACGAATTCGCTCTTTTATATCAAAAGTTTTAACCGCAACACCATCGACAATATTAGGCTTGTATTTCCACCCCTTGATCGACTTAATAACACTTTTATTAAAAATTGTAGAAGGCGAATAACCGACAACACGAATATTCGTTGTGGTACCTATTTCGGTGACATCGAACATAACATCCACATACCCCTCGATACCTTTTATAGCCGCATTGGCTGGATAGGCTGGCGCAACTTTTACAAAAGGCATCATTTGACCATCCACTAGTGGCAATACACTTTCTGGTGGATTGGCACTAACAATAGGACCTATGTGAATTACTGTTTCATCAGTTATAGGATTAATAATCTCACGTTCAATCTCAACTTTTGTTGGTGGCTTTATTTCGACGGGGCGAATAGGGGATTGCTCGTATATAACAGGAATGTCCTCTGGAATATCCATGACTATAGGAGGAATAGGTTTGCGTGGCTCTTCAACAGTATCGGGGAAATCTTGATCAACCAGTAACTGCATTGCATAAAGCAAACACAAAGTCGCAAGGCTTCCACAGATTAAATTCCTACTGAACACAATTAGATTCTGAAATACGAAAAATCTATTTACACTCAACACATCAGCAATGTTATTCATGGTTATATCCTCAAGCTATGAATGATTAGGTTTTTTTGGACAATAGAACCCCCTGCCCTGTGAGGGAATGAAAAATAAAATAGGGAAATAAGGGGATGAATTATCGTCGTCGATTAGACGGGGTAGTTTTTTCCAACGTGAAGGTAAATTGTTCTACCACACCTTCTAATACAACAGGCTGTCCATCGAACAATTGCGGTCTGTAACGTGAATGTGTAATAGCTTTTAGTGCAGCCTTAGCAAAGATAGTAGAGGGGTACTGCTCAAGAATTTTAGGATCAATCACTTCTCCATTAACACCGATGGTAAAAACTACCTTCACCCAACCCTCTACCCCTTTTTGTAAAGCGTTTGCGGGATATTCAGGAACCACTATATCAAGTGGTAGATAACCCTGAATTTTTATATCAGGCTTATTCAATGGAATTCCTTCACCTGCAAAAATCTCTTTGGGAAAATCTATTCCGTTTCTGCTCGGAGCCTGCACAGCAAGTGATTCCATATTCTCAAGTGCAGGTGGCCTATCCATTAAAGTTGGCCGGAGATGCTGTAATTCTTGCCAATCAAATTTCTTCACAAGAGGCGGCGCTATTTCATTATGCTCATCGATTGCTGGAGACATTAGGTGAATACTGAGTTCGCTATTTGTTGAGTCAAAAAACACTTTTTTTATCGGCAATAGCTGCACACTCGCCATTAACACCAAAAAGAATCCGCCTAGCAAGACCCAATATTGAGCAGTTTCAACAGGAACTGACTGATGAGGTCGCTTACTATCCAACACTGCATTAATCCGTTCATACAATGCCGAGCGACCTAAAATACCTAATGATAAATCTGCTTCTTCAGTTCGGTGACTATCTCCACATCCAAAAGCCAATAAAGTTTCTGCATAACGAATATGTTTATCGCGCAAGTGATAAATGAAATCATCGCTCGCAATTTCTGCTTGTTGATACATTTTTTGTGCGCACCACCAGACAGGCGGGAGAAACCAAAAAATAGCGCATGTTATTTTTACCATCAATGTAACCAACCAATCATGGCGACGCACATGTCCAAGCTCATGCATCATCACTGCTAATTTTTTATCTGGCTCCCACAACACCGCCGCTTTCGGCAGCATTATAGTGGGATGAATAAAACCCCACATTTGTGGCGAGGCAATATCACTTCCAGTCACCACACGAACGGAGCGCTGTATATCCAAAATATCACGGAGATCATCCAACAACCGCTTTAATTCGATATCTTTCACATCAGAAGACGATAGGGTTTGTCGATAAAGCCCTATTAAACCAAGCAAAAAATAAAATAAGATCCACGTGGCAACCAATGTATAAATTCCAACAATTACCATCACATCCAATTTAGTTAATTGATTAACCAACAGATCGTAAAGATTACCTAACCAAAGTGCAGCCGTGGTGTTGATACTGTCAAGCGAAGGTAGAACATGCCAAGCAATATTCGGGGCGACAAAACCAATCAGCGGTAAAAGCAATATGCCAATAAAACCCATTGTGAATACAAAATGCTGCAGCGAGGCCGATTTTTTGCGGATAAATACAGCGATCACTAACAGCAACAATAAAATCAGCAGCGGTTTTATTACACCAGCAATTAAAATTGTCACTGCTAATGGCATATCCATCATGAGACCTTATTTACTCAATATTTTTCTTTGCTTGCTCAATCGTTTTTTGTAAGGCGATAATTTCATCCTTACTGAGCTGCTCTTTATTCATGCCCAACAAAGCATTAACCGCTGCCGCGGTAGATCCAGCAAAAAATGTTTTCAACAACTTTTGTAATGCCGTTGTACGAGCTTGCTCTTGCCCAATAACCGGAAAATAAATATAACGCGGGCCATCTTCACGAAAATCCACGATTTTTTTTTCGACCAATTTCGCCAGTAGTGCTCGCACCGCCGAATAACTCGGCGCATCGGGGATGGCGGCTTTTACATCCTGCGCCGACAACTCACCCGCCTCAAAGAGCGCATCCATAATTTGTCGTTCTCGACGACTGAGCTGAAAATGGCCTTCATGGTTTACCTCATCAAACTTCATGTACACCTCAACAAATAAACAAATGCTAGTTTTTTAGCATCATGCTAATAAACTAGCATAGGCAAGTTAATAATCAACCTTTTTCTGCTAATTTTTTAGCACACATTCATAACATACTGTTTTGTAACCAATAAAAAAGCCGCTTCGGTTTCCCGAAGCGGCTTCAGCACACTAAATGGCGATTATTCGTTGGGAACCAACTCCAGCTCTACACGACGGTTGGCTTGACGGCCTGCCTCGGTGTCGTTGCTGGCTACTGGATAGCGTGAACCGTAACCGTAGGCTTGAATGCGCGCACTGGCAACTTTTTGGCTACGCAAATAAGTGGCAACACTTTCAGCACGGTTTTCACTTAATGGTTGGTTGATTTTATCGCTGCCGGTTGAGTCAGTGTGACCAGTGATTTTGATCGATGTTTGGTTAAACTCGGCCAACACTTTTGCTACTGAGTTCAGCACAGAGAAGAAGTCCGAACGAATGTCTGCATTTCCCGATGAGAACGTAATATTGCCGGGCATAATCAAATACAGGTTGTTACCTTCACGTCTTACCTGCACACCTGTACCCTGTAGTTCTTCGCGCAGTTTGGTTTCTTGGCGATCCATATAATTACCAACACCGCCACCAATTGCACCACCTATCAAAGCACCACCCAATGCACGCTTACGGCGCTCTTTCGCATTATCGCCCGTTGCTGCGCCCAGCACAGCACCAGCAATTGCACCAATTCCTGCACCCTTAGCAGTTTTACTGGTTTTTTGTTCGCCAGTATAAGGATCAGTTGTTGTACATCCGATCATGGTGAATGACAGAAGTAATGCAATGATATATTTCATGTTGATAACTCTCTGATAAATGAAAAATAAAATGTCGGTAAAAAAGTTGAACCACTCAACCTTGGTGGCATTTTTAATGCGCGTGGCTGAACTATCACTGAACGCTAGCGCACTACGTAAAGCCAAGCTGGTATCTTACCCCAGAGGCTGTAACAATAGAGACAATCTATTCTGGATAAACGCAAAAAGATTCATGTTTTGCGAAAAAACGACTGTAGGTAAAGAGTATATGCAAGGCAAATTGATATTCATTATTTGTGCGCTGATCGCCAGTATTCTGTTATTGGGCTGTAAAGATTTTGCGATCAGTGTGAACCAAAAGGAAATTTATGCGCCGCCTGCCATTTTTACGGATTACAAAATTGCCGATACCCAACTCGATGCCTGCATAGAGCAGACAATAAGTGATGCGCGAGTCACTAGCCCAGAACAATTAACTCGGCTCAACTGTAGTAATGCGGGCATTAAATCATTAGCAGGACTGGACACATTTTACGCGCTGGAAGAATTAAACTTAGCGGATAACCAATTGGTGAATATTGATGAGTTAGCAACATTGGGCCGACTTAAAGTGTTGGTGCTTTCTAACAACCAAATCAACAAGGCAACTCCACTGCTGCATTTACTCCACCTTGAGCAACTGCGTATTGATAATAACCGCGAACTCACCTGTGGTGATTTATTACAACTCGCGAGCAGCTTGGATCACACAGTAGATATGCAGCTACCGAGTCAATGCAAACCTTAAGTATTTAACCCTTTAATAAACATTAAGCCTATTGTGTTGCGCATTTGATGTACTACTTTCATGCGCACAGGATCCGCATTAATTGCCCCCACGGACTTTTTGAACTTGACGGAAACTTCAGTTCCCACCGGAGGGCAAACCTGATTTTCAATCTGCACCATGGCACCACCGTCGGAAATATCCTTAGCAAATCCGATAATGGTGCCAAAACTTGGATGGGTCATTTCAACACGCACAGAAGTTGATGTGCGCTCAAAAATCCGACGTTCATTCACAGGGGTTTCTCCAGCTTATTGTTGTGTTGATCTGCGTGTTATCGCTAACACGCACGAGAATGTGAAATTGAGTATAGTTGGAAATTGGCACTATTTACAAAATAATGAAACCTAGTGATATAAGGCTATAAAACCTGTGCGCTAAAACAACAAAAGGGAGCCTAAGCCCCCTTTTACCCATCATTTTTACGTGCGCGGCTGCTTCAGAAGGTCAACCCTAAGCGCTGACCAACCATTTCATAAGATTCGACGACATTACCCAAATTTTGACGGAAGCGATCTTTATCCAGCTTTTCACGGGTGTCTTTATCCCACAAACGACAACCATCAGGAGAGAATTCATCGCCCAATATGACTTCACCTTTATGGAGACCGAATTCCACTTTGAAATCCACCAAGAGCATATTGCCGCTAGCAAACAAGTCTTTGAGCACAGCATTGATTTTGAAAGTGAGCTCTTTCATGCGCGCCAAATGCTCAGGCTTTGCCCAACCAAAAGACTCAACATGGGATTCATTCACCATAGGATCACCCAAAGCATCATTCTTGAGGAACAACTCAAAAGTGGGAGGGTTCAATTCCAAACCCTCTTGTACTCCCAAACGACGCACTAATGAACCGGCGGCTAGGTTGCGAACCACACATTCAACGGGGATCATCTCCATGGTTTTTACCAAGGCTTCGGTATCGGATACCAGTTTTACAAAATGAGTCGGAATACCCGCTTCTTGCAGCTTGGTCATGATGAAAGCATTGAACTTATTGTTCACCATACCTTTGCGATCCAACTGCTCAATACGCTTACCATCAAATGCAGAGGTATCGTTACGGAATAACATGATCAAATGATCAGGATCATCGGTTTTAAAGATGGATTTTGCTTTACCCGCGTAAAGTTGTTCGCGCTTTTCCATTGATTTGCCTGCTCTGTAAAAAGTAAAAATTAAACAACCGATAACCAATCAAAACCCTGATTTTGACACGCATAGGTAACTTGCTTTACGCCCGCGGTCACTGGCCCAAGTGTAGCCTGAGCTAATTCCAAGGAATTGTTTTGTTGACTAATATGTGCAACGACCAAATGCTGTAAACGCTCGCAATTTAATCGCTGTAAGAATCCGGCAGCCTGTTGGTTGCTCAGATGCCCCCACTGCCCTCCAACTCGTTGCTTCAATGAGGGTGGATAAGAGCCAGAAGCCAACATCACAGGATCATGATTAGCTTCCAAAATCATCGCATCCAAATCCTGATAAGAGGCTTCAACGTGGGGGGTAATACTACCCAAGTCCGTTAAAATTCCCAACCGCAAACCGGAATATTCAAATACATACTGCGATGGTTCACGGGCATCATGTGGCACAGCTACGGGATTCACGCGCAGCCCCTGAACTTCAAAGGGAGCATAAGCCTCGATTAATCGTAAATCCGGCAATTCACCCAAATCACGGCTGTGGTAAGTGCCGGGTGTCATATACACAGGAAGATCGTAACGTCGAGCTAAAGCTGCAACACCTTTTATATGATCCGAATGCTCGTGGGTGACCAGAATTGCCGTTAAATCCTCTGGTGCTTTTTCAAAGCGCTCAAGCCGCTGTTGCGCCTCTTTAACGCTGAACCCGCAATCAACCAGTAAGGTTCCTTGCTCCCATTCCAGCAGGGTAGAGTTGCCGCGACTTCCACTTCCCAGTGATGCAAAGCGAAAGACGGCGGTCATCTTAAATCAAGTTTTTGCGCAAGATGGTTAGCAACTCACGCGATTGGGCTGGCGACAAACGCTTACCATAAGGGTCTCGAATACGAATCGTAAAGTTATTATCGGCACCACTGACAACCAACAAATAACCGGGAGCATCCGGTAAGACTTCCTCTTCATCACGATCTGAGCGAGGTGCATTTTCAAAAGCGTCCCCCATCAACATATTGGTTTTTAACTGGGCTAATGAATAAGGAGTCTTGGGTACTTTGGGGCCAAAACCTATGCCTAGCTTACGCTTAAACCAGCCCGGCTTGTTCTCTTCTGGATCTATATATTCCACGTAATAAATGCCAGCGTCGGCATCGGATTCGAACAAGCTGAAACCATCGCGCTTAACGGCATAACCCAAGGTTGCAAATGCGCGCGTGCGATCCAACTTGATACTAATCAGCGGTTCACCGCGCTCCATCCCCAAACTGGCTTTGACCGATCCACCTATCGCTTGTGCAAGAAATGAGGTACCCACTTCATCGGCATCTTTCGCTAGTGCGCCGGCCAATTCATCCAACAGCCATTTTTCACGCTCAGGATTAACAGAGCGCATGGGCCATACAGGATCCGTTTTGGGGGCTTCAGCGCCTTGTACACTGATGTGAACAATGTGAACTTCTGTGGTCTCCGGCTGCACACCCTGATCAATTTGCAGACGATACTTATCATGGCTTGATAAATCTGTCTTAAATTGCAACCAGTTAGTTTCAATAATGCCTTTGGCGATGTCCGAGCGGCTGACGGTTAAACCATTTTGATTCATGAAATTGCGAATACGTGGCCAAACCTCTCCCGGCGCTGCATTTAACAAAATCCAGCTCTCGTTCCCTACGCGTTGAATTTTGACGTTTTCCTGCTCCAAATTTGCCGACAAAGGCATAGGACGTGGAACTTCTTCATCCTCTATATTCTCAGACTCGTAACCAAAATCGGTCGCTGTAATCGGTGGAATGGGGTAAATCTCACCCATGGCTTCCGATTTTTTGCCCTCCGGTAGAATAAGGGGAGGAATATTGCCGGCCTTTTCATAATCGCTCCCGGGGTTATGGAAAACACCGTTCTTGCCAAAAAAGAACCCACAACCCGTCAAGGATGCCCCCAAACATGCGGTAACTGCCAAACAAGTTACTCGGTGCAAGATGACTCTCGAAAAGGTACTGCTTTTTATTGATGTAGTTAACGTCATGAATTATCTCATTTACAACAACACAAGGCCGAGCTTAAAGCCCAGCCGCTTGCATAGCCGCTTTAACCTGTTGGTGATACTGCGCTGACAAAGGCGTTAGCGGCAGACGTATACCCGATTGAATCATACCCAATTGTTCTACTGCCCATTTCACGGGGATTGGGTTTGACTCTAGGAACATGGCGGTGTGTAAAGGCAACAAACGCTGATTAATTGCGCGCGCTTCTTCCGCTTTACCGGCCAAGGCCAATTCACACATGCGTGCAATGGCAGCAGGTACGACATTCGCGGTGACAGAAATATCCCCTTTGCCCCCTAAAAGAATTAAATCCACAGCCGTTTCGTCATCGCCGGAGATAATCCCGAAAGACGCTGGCGCCTGCTCAATTAAGGATTTCGCACGAACCAAGTCGCCGGTCGCTTCTTTGATACCGATGATATTCGGTACAGATGCCAAGCGCAGTGCCGTTTCCGGTTTCATATCAACGCCCGTGCGGCCAGGTACGTTGTAGAGCATTTGCGGTATAGCAACCGCTTTGGCAATAAACTCATGATGTAAAAACAAACCTTCTTGCGTTGGTTTGTTGTAGTAAGGAGTCACCAGCAAGCAAGCATCGACACCTGCATCTTTAGCCGCTTGGGTTAATTCGACAGCTTCACTGGTGGAATTAGCCCCCGTACCAGCAATAACCGGAATTCGGCCATTGACCTGATCAACCACTTTTTTGATCACAGCAAGATGCTCTTCAACGTCCAAAGTGGCGGATTCACCCGTAGTACCCATGGCGACTATGGCATGCGTACCCTGCTCTAGGTGCCAATCCACCAATTTGTGCAAACTCTCCCAATCCAGAGAATTATCTGCATTCATTGGGGTTACCAGGGCAACCATACTGCCTTGAATCATTGGAGGCTCCGTTAGCTAGTGATCAGATTAGCGGTGTGAAAAAGAAAGGCGACATGGTACTGAGTGGGGCGCTGTGAAACAAGCAAAACCCCGTATGAATTACGTTTTCTCGCTACTCATTACTTTTTAAAGTCGAGCATACGCTGCAGTGGGATCATGGCACGCTTCGCCAAGTCAGCATCCACAAATATTTCATTGTCGTCACGATCAAAAACACTGGCGAGGTTATCGAGTACATTCATTGCCATCCACGGACAATTGGCGCAGGAGCGGCAGGTTGCACCACTACCCGCGGTAGGGGCGATATGAAAGACCTTATTCGGATTTAATTGCTGCATTTTGTAGAAAATGCCTTGATCCGTCGCGACAATAAATTCGCGATTGGGCAGCGTTTGCGCGGCTTTGATGAGCTGTGAGGTAGAACCTACGACATCGGCTAAATCTACCACTGCCTTAGGTGATTCGGGATGAACCAGCACTGCCGCATCGGGATAGAGCAACTTCAGGTCTTCAACACCTTTCGCCTTGAACTCTTCATGCACGATACAAGCGCCATCCCATAGCAACACATCGGCGCCGGTTTTTTGTTGTACATAGGTGCCCAAGTGCTTGTCCGGCGCCCAGAGAATTTTTTGGCCTTGACGATCCAGATAATCCACGACATCCAACGCAATACTTGATGTCACCACCCAATCGGCGCGCGCTTTAACCGCAGCTGACGTGTTGGCATAGACTACCACCGTGCGATCAGGATGCTGGTCGCAAAATGCCGAGAACTCATCAATCGGACACCCCAAATCCAAAGAGCACGTAGCCTCAAGTGTCGGCATCAGTACACGTTTTTCAGGCGTAAGAATTTTCGCCGTTTCACCCATGAATTTTACGCCGGCAACAATTAACGTATCCGCGCTGTGTTGATTACCAAAGCGAGCCATCTCGAGCGAGTCAGATACACATCCCCCCGTAGACTCTGCCAAGGCCTGAATCAAAGGGTCAGTGTAATAATGCGCAACCAAGACCGCATTATGCTGTTTCAATAACGCAACAATCCGATCTTTATAGGCTTGTTCTTCTGCCGGCGTGTATTGCGGTGCACTCCATGCACGAGCCAAATGTTGCTTGACCAGATCCTGCGCAGAAGAATCAGCACGCACAGCAAGATTAAGAAGTTCAGACATGGAATGGCCTCGCGAAAACTGCGTTATTACGAAAAAAACAGGGACGAATCTTATCACAGCGAGTTAAGACAGAGCGAAAGCCGCAATCGCCAATAAACTCCTACAAAGAAAATAATCGAAGAATAAGCTGCTGAAATTCGCCGCAAAAAATCTGCACAATTTATTACAATGACAATGGATGAAAGTGATGGAGGCGCAACAGACATTTAAAAATGGTGGGTCGTGCGGGATTCGAACCTGCGACCAATTGGTTAAAAGCCAACTGCTCTACCGACTGAGCTAACGACCCAAATGCGAGGCGCGTATAATAATGTTTTCGGTCGAAAAGACAAGTATTTTTTTACTCACCGCCCTAACGCCCAATGTTTGTACGAAATGGCGTAAAAAGAGCACTAAAACCAAGATGATTCACCCCAAAATCCTTCAACTTCAGTTGTTGGGGGATAAAAACGCGATATAAACATAAAAGTTCGCAGCCGATCACAAAGTTTTGACCTATCCTTACCGATACGCGTTGTAACTCGGTATTGCGTTATCTATGCAGACTCAATATTGATGAGATCATCCATTTGTCAGGCTCAACAATACCCATTAACTACCCTTGAATACACTGATGATTTTTAGCTTCCTCAGGGAAAACTCTCTGAAATTTGACATAACTTGGTGCTGCAGGCTGCTACTGCTGATTACCGCTTATGTATCTACTGGCTGGCTTGGCCTGCAAGTGCCTTTTGCGGCCGACAAGGTCACTTTATTCTGGCTACCCAGCGGCATAGCAGTAGCGGCGCTTTATCGCTGGTCGGTAAACATGTGGCCCGGTGTTTTTATCGGCGCGCTCGGCGTTAATTTTTGTTTTGGAACATCATCGATTCTCACCGATACCATGATTTCCGCAGGTAATACCATCGGTCCACTGTTCGCTGTCTGGCTATTACGTTTTCGACATAACGATTTAGCACGATTTGCCAGCGCGAATGTTTTGCATTTTCCACTGATTGCCAGTCTAAGCATGCTTATACCTGCCAGTGTAGGCACTGGCGCATTGATTCTGTTTGAATCCACACCTACAAGCATGGCTTATTCGATATTCATCGCATGGTGGATGGGCGACAGCCTAGGCATGCTGCTTGCCGGCCCCGTGCTGATTTATATTACCAACGCCAACCTACGCAAATTAAACCATCAAAAACTTGAATGCTTTGCCGTGTTTAGCGTTAGTTTTATTGTGGGCTTAATTTGTTTTCCATTGAATCATCTTATTAGTGAACATCATCTGCCCATCACCTTTATTAGTTTTGTCTGTGTAGCCTGGGCAGCATTAAGTCTCGGTTTATTAGGCACCGCACTAACCACGTTAGGTTTCGCGTTTATGGCCGTATGGTCGACTGTAAACAATCTGGGACCCTTCAGTGCGGCAGAGCACAGCACGAGTTACTGGCTGATCTGGATTTACACCGCCAGCATGGCGATACTCGGTCAAATGATTACGGCGGCTCACTCAGAGATTATTAGTAAATCCAACAAACTGAGGGATGCCAATCGCAAACAATTAACCCAACAAAAACATTTAGATGCCGTGTTCCAAACCATACCTGATTTATTGTTTGAATTGGATAGATTTGGCAATTGTATTACCGCACACGGCACCGCAACCACCTCAGTCATTTCTGCAGCCACATTAGTCGGCAAAAATATTGCAGACGCTCTTCCGGTTGAAGCCAGTAAAATCTGGAGTGATGCTATCAACGAGGCCAATGCCTGGGGACAATCGCAAGGAAAAACCATTGAACTGCAAAAGGATGATGAAAAACTCTGGTTTGAATTATCCATTGCTAAAAGCGCAGGACAAGAACATGCCGACGATCGCTATATTTGTTTGGTGCGCGATATCACTAAACGAGTTCACTCCCATCAGGCTGATTTAGCGAATGAGCAGCGTTTCCGCAATATTTTTGAAGCAACTCGCCATATTGCCGTACAAGGCTACAACCGTTTTCATGAGGTAATTTTTTGGAACAAAGCCAGCGAAGATTTATACGGCTTTAGTGCTGCAGATACACTCGGGAAAAAATTAGAAGATTTAATTATTCCCCAACATATGCGCGAAGGTGTGCACGCCGCTATTGAAGGTTGGCATACCGATAATATCCCCATCCCTTCAGGTGAACTTGCTTTACAACATGCCGACGGGCGGGAGGTATGGGTTTATTCCAATCACGTGATGATTGAAACTCAAGGTCGTCGCGAAATGTATTGTCTCGATATCGATTTGGAACCGCAACGCCAAGCACTGCAACGAGTTGAGGACGAACTGCATGAAAAAACCGTTATTGCCAATGCTCTGCGTAAAAGTGAACAACGCCTAAAAGCCGCACAATTAATGGCTCGTATTTCCGACTGGACGTACGATTCAGCCATAGATCATTACACACTGAGCCACTCAGTCATCGAGCTGTTTCAAATTCCGCCCTCTTTACTACAAGGCAATCTGCAACAATTTATTGAAAAATTAGTTCACCCTGATGATCGCTCACAACTCAATGAGCTAGTGGAATCATTACGCCATGCACAACAGTCCCTCTCTATCGAATTTCGGTTGATAGCAGGCGATCAAATTTTTTGGGTGCAATCACAAGGAAATCGCATCGCTGAAACACAATTGATGCAAGGCACGCTACAAGATATTAGCGAACGTAAACGCTTTGATATTGCTGTCACCACCGCTGCTGGTGATTCAGCCACGGGGCCAGATTTTTTCGTGGCCTTATTGAGCGCATTGGAAGGCGCAATAGGCGCGAACCATGCGTTAATTAGCATGATTGATCTGGAAGATAAAGGTCGAGCAACAACGCATACCTACATCAAGAATGGCGAAGTTCAAGAGAACTTTGACTATGAGCTCAAAAATACTCCTTGCGTAGATGTATTAAATGATGGTCATTGCTATGTCGCGCAAAATGCTCAAACACGCTACCCAAATGATAAAATGTTTACCCTTTTCAACATTCAGTCATACATAGGTACCGCCATAAAAAATGCACAAGGAAACACTATTGGCATTCTGGTATTACTCGGTGAAAAACCACTTCCTGTATCCGCACAAATTCGTTCGCTGGTATTGATTTTTGCAGAGCGCATTGCAGGCGAGCTTCGCCGCGCCAATGATCAAGAGAAAATTTTTAATTTAGCCTTCTTTGATCCGCTCACCGGATTACCTAATCGTCGCATGCTGTTAGATCGATTAAGACTAATCATGGCGCAAAGCGCGCGCAATGGTCAGCACGGTGCATTGTTATTTATTGATCTTGATCACTTTAAAATTCTCAATGACACTCGCGGGCATCACATAGGCGATCAATTATTAACGCAAGTTGCCGAACGCATCAGCGGTATTATTCGCGCATCCGATTTAGCTGCTCGCTTAGGCGGCGATGAATTTGTGGTTGTGTTTGACAACTTGGGAACTGATGCAGAAACCGCAGCCCTTGAAGCCAAAAAGCGCGCAGAACAATTGCATGAACTGATCAATCTTCCCTACCCACTACAACAAAGTGTCTATCACTGCACCATCAGCATTGGTGTTAATTTATTTAATTACACTAACAGCTCTATTGATGACTTGTTGCGTCATGCAGATGTGGCCATGTATCAAGCCAAAGATGGCGGACGCAATGCTATTCGCTTCTTTGATCCACACATGCAATCGCACCTGGATAAGCGTGCATTAATTGAGTCAGATTTACGTGCAGCGACTGATTCCAATAATCAATTAATGCCCTACTATCAAGTGCAAATTAATAACCATGGTAAGGCAATTGGTGCAGAACTCTTGTTGCGCTGGTTCCACCCACAGAAAGGGATGATTTCACCCGCCGATTTTATTCCCGTGGCAGAACAAACAGGCTTGATTGTACCTATAGGAAAGTTTGTGATTAGAAGCGCGTGTGAACGCTTGAAAAAATGGAGCATGCAACCTGAATTTGCACACCTGACGCTCGCGGTAAATGTTAGCCCTATTCAATTTAATCAAACGAATTTTGTTGATGATGTGGTTGAATTAGTGCGCCACTACAATATTGACCCCAGCAGGCTAAAACTGGAACTCACCGAAAGTTCTCTGCTTAAACATGTTGATCAGAGCATTGAAAAAATGCAGTCGCTGCAAGCAATCGGCATTGGCTTTTCAATGGATGATTTTGGAATCGGTTATTCATCGCTGTCATACTTAAAACGCTTGCCGCTCGATCAATTAAAAATTGATCAAACCTTTGTACGCGATATCGCTATAGACCCGAATGATGCGATTATTGTACGCACGATTATTGCCATGGCGCACAGTATGAACCTGCAGGTAATTGCAGAAGGCGTGGAAATGGAAGTACAGAAAAACTTTTTGGAGCAGAATGGTTGCCTAATGTTCCAAGGCTATTATTTTGGTCGCCCTGTGACTGTAGAAGAATTTGAAGTACAACTGATCGAACGAGGCTACTGCTCTTAAAGTATCTTGAGTGAATCGCCTTTAGTGATTGAAACGGCTTAATCACCACCTAGGGCTTAATCACTAAGAGACGAGGTAATGTGTAGGATCTGGAATGCCCGCCTGCACAAACCCTGCTTTGCGCAAACGACAACTATCACATTTACCGCAAGCTTCACCTTTGTCGTTCGCTTGATAACAGGATACGGTTAGGCCGTAATCCACACCCAACGCAATGCCCTGCTGAATAATTTGCGCTTTGGTTAAATCAATTAAGGGCGTGCGAATACGTAATTTGCCGCCCTCTGCCCCCACTTTAGTTGCAAGATTTGCCATGACTTCATAAGCGGCAATGTAATCGGGGCGGCAATCAGGATAGCCGGAAAAATCTACGGCATTAACACCAATAAAAATATCGTTTGCGCCCAAGACTTCAGCCCAACCCAACGCAATAGAGAGAAATACGGTATTGCGTGCAGGAACATAAGTGACAGGGATGCCGCCAGTTTCTTGCTCAGGCACAGCAATCGCATCATCCGTTAAAGCCGAGCCGCCAATACTGCGCAAATCCAATTGAATGACTTTGTGTTGAATACTGCCCATGGCTTTTGCGGTGCGCTCAGCGGCCAATAATTCACTGCGATGACGCTGACCATAATCAAAACTCATGGTGTAACAGTCATAGCCTTCATTACGCGCAATGGCAAGCGCGGTGGTGGAATCCAAACCACCAGAGACAAGTACTACGGCTTTTTTTGGCGACATGATGAAGAAACCTTGAAAAATTAGTGGCCGGGAGTGTCGTTCCACAACAGCTTGTGCAATTGCAACTGAAAACGTACCGGCAAGTTGTCTGCCAAAATCCACTCCGCCAATTCAACGGCAGGAACTTGACCGAAACTAGGGGAAAACAATATCTCCCCAACTTTTTGGCTAAGCTGATGCTCATCCACTTTAAAGCGTGCCCACTCGTAATCCTCACGATGACAAATCACAAATTTAATTTGATCGCGCACACTGAGCAAAGGAATATTTTCCCACCGATTGCGCCCTACTTCGCCCGAGCCCGGTGTTTTTAAATCCATCACTTTAATAACGCGGGGATCAACTTCATCCACCGGCAGTGCACCACTGGTTTCCAGTGAGACTTGATAACCCTCATCGCACAGACGAGCGAGCAAGGTTAAACACTCGCGCTGTGCTAAGGGTTCGCCGCCCGTTACACAAACGTAACGCGCGTTGTAGGCGGCGACTTTTTTTATGATGTCATCAACCAATAAGCGTTCGCCGCCGTAAAAAGCGTACTCAGAATCGCAATAGCCGCAGCGCAAAGGACAACCGGTGAGACGCACAAACACCGTGGGTAAACCCACAGTGCTCGATTCACCTTGCAGTGAATAAAAAATTTCGGTGATTTTAAGACTGGCTTGGGTCATAGCAACAACAAGTGGTTCGCTAAAAAGGATGGGCAGTTTACCCAAAGGCTAACCCATATGCGAGAAATGACTCGTGACTGGGCTGAGCGATAACCACACTCCGCAAGGATACGACCACGCGGTTGATTTGCCCGAGCTTGGTCGCACTGGTATGCTGGTTAGTCGCGTTATTTTATGGTTACCGGCAGCAACCTTTTCATTGACTGGATATTGACTGATTTACTATGAAGCCCACTAAAACCCGCCGCGAGCTTCACAATGAGTTGGAGCAACAAGTCTCAGAGTTCTTGAACATGGGCGGTCAAGTCAATGAAGTACCGCGCGGATTAAGTGGCCGCCCTTATGCGAACGGCCCCTTGGTCAGTATTTTTGAAGGGACGAGTCACGAAGATAGAACGCCATTACCAGAAGTAGTGGCAGCGATAGAAGCGCGAAAAAAACCGCAACATCAAAGATTACAAAAACCACGGCCCCGCAAAAAAGTCATTTTGGATGATTTTGGACAACCGCTACGCTGGGAGTGGGTGGAGGAGTAGGCTCCACACACTCAGAGCCAGTCTTTTCGCTTGAAATACCAATAAGGTATGACCATCGACAATCCCATCAACATCAGTGCCACCACAAAGCCATACTTCCAATCGGTGTGGGGAATGTAATCGAAATTCATACCATAGGCGCTAGCAACCACGGTAGGAGGCAGAAACACCATGGCCGCGATGGAGAAGATTTTGATGATCTGGTTTTGCTCAATATTGATGAAACCCTGCGTGGAATCCATCAAGAAGTTAATTTTGTCGAACAAAAACGCGGTGTGTGACATGAGCGTATCCACATCGCGTTTTATTTCGCGGGCAGTTTCTTGCAACTCGAACGATTCACGCAAATGACGCTGCAGGAAGGAAATAGAACGTTGCGTATCCATCAAGCACAACCGGATTTTACCGTTACTATCTTCCAGCTTGGCGAGGCGATCAATCGCATCTTCTAATTCCGCATCGGAATCTTCCAATACCATGTGACTAACTTCTTCCAGTTTGCGATGAATATCTTCCAACGCATCCGCAAGATTCTCGACTTTTTGTTCAAACATGGTCACGAGCAAACCTTGTGGTGAGCTCACATGTACCTGTCCGGCGCGCACGCGCATACGCAATAAACGGAAATCGGCCTGATCATCTTCACGAACCGTAATGAGGCGTTTGTCTTGCAGGATGAAAGCAACGGTAGCGGTGCTGTGGCGACCTGATTCGCCTGGCGCTAGAAATAAGGAGTGAACGTGAATGCCGGAATTATCCTGAAAGTAACGCGCCGAGAATTCGATCTCCTCTACATCGTCAGATTCAGGCAATTCCGCTCGCAGAAAGGTATTTAACTCTTCACGTTCTTCATCCGTCGGCTCATGCGCATCGATCCACAAGGCATTACTCATGGCAAGTTTGAGGCCTAAATCTTGCGATTTATCTTCACGCAGGGTTGAGCCTTGAACTTTAAACATTCTCAACATAGGTGTTAGCTCCTCAAGGTCTGCATGAAATGGCGGGCTTTATAGCATATTCAGATTACACTTAAGGTATTTTATTAGGTTTTAACCATAAAGTGCTCTTTCCTGTGAATTTTTATCGAGTATAGACGCCCCGCTCACCAGCTGGACGGGTTTTAAATCGACGATGCACCCACAGATATTGCTCAGGTTTACGACGGATTACGTGCTCAATGACTGCGTTAATTCGCGTGGCATCGGCCACTTCATCGCCACTCGGAAAATCATTCAGGGCAGGCTCGATAATTAACTCGTAGTGACCCGCTTCATCGCGGTAGTGTGCAAAAGGTAAAACGACGGCATTGCCCAGCGCGGCTACTTTAGCCGTTGCCCTGACAGTAGCGGCTTGTACTCCGAAAAATGGAGCAAAAACACTGTGTTTGATGCCGTAATCTTGATCGGGCGCGTACCAAATCACCCGTCCCTGACGCAGATTTTTAATTAAATGCCGAGTGTCCTTGCTTAAAATGGCATCCCCTAAAAAACCTTGGCGGGCTTTAGTCAGTTGGTAGGCCAACAGCGGATTGGGGTCCTTACGGTAAAGCAGATCAAACGGCGTGTAGAAAGACAAAATACGCCCCGCGATATCCAAAGTTGTTAAATGACAACTCAATAGAAGCACACCACGCCCAGCCGCTGTTGCCTGCTCGATATGTTCTACACCCCGAATAGTGTGACAACCACGAAACTTCGCTGCCGAGCCCCATAAGGCCATAGCGGTTTCCAACAAACTTTGTCCGCAGGAAATCATAACGCCGCGCACCATCTGCGCTTGAGCCTCAGCACTTAGTTCAGGGAAACACTGGGCAATATTAATCGCCGCAATACGCTTACGCGATGGAGCAGCGTACATAAACAACAAGCCAATCAGCTTACCCATCGCCAAATTGACTCTGATGGGTAAATTTCCTAGCACATAAAAACCCGCCAACAACAGCCACGTTAGCCAATAGCGAGGGCCATAAAAAGCCCGCTCAAAACCAGGTGCTTTGCGATTGTATAAATTCATTGCAGTTCCCAGAAATAAGGATGGCGAAGATCTCTGCTCTATCGCTCACCCATTCACAACAACATTGAAGGCCGCTGATTATAGCAACAGCCCCCTTCAGCCACCTCGAAGATTCTGGATTAACGGATGTTAAAGGGATCATCAGCGAAACCCGCGTTGATCTGCTAAGGTTAGCCTTATCGACCAAAGAGCCACTACCTATGCACATCAACCAAGTGTCCGCCGCGCTGGACAACAAACTTGAACAGCTCAGCCAACAGCTACAAGTCTTAGACGATAAGATCTCGACCACAGCGGACAGCCATGAGCAAGAACGGCTAGAGAAAGACAAAGCCGCCCTCGAAGCTATACGCCGCAAAATGATTAAATCCAAAGAGCTAGCCTGGCAAGCTCACCGCCTGCAAGACGAAAATAATGAGCAAAAACGTGCGCGCCAGCGCTTAATAGGCCTTGCACTCTGTGGCCTTAGCTTATTGGGCGCGGGGCTACTGGTGGCGGTTGTTGTTTCCCAATCTTAAAAGAATAAAGAGCGCCCAAAAACAAAACGGCGACGATATGCATCGTCGCCGTTTTCATTGGGAGGTCAATCTGGCTAGTTAAGCGGCCACGGCAGCATCAATTAACGGCTTCAACTCACCCTTTTCATGCATTTCTGTGATGATGTCACAGCCGCCGATCAGCTCACCTTTTACCCACAATTGTGGGAAAGTAGGCCAGTTAGCGTACTTAGGCAATTCACTGCGAATATCGGGATTGCTCAGAATATCCACATACGCAAAACGCTGGCCGCAGGCCATCAACGCTTGTGATGCACGCATTGAAAAACCACACTGAGGCGCACTGGGTGAACCCTTCATGTACAAAATAACGGCATTTTCACTGATTTGTTGTTTGATTGTGTCTAATACGTCCATCGATTTCTACCTCGGCAAGGAAATGGGGATGCAGGTGCAATTGGGGCTACAGATAACCTAGCATTACGCTCAAGTATTGGCATTCTACCCCAGTAGTCTGCATCGGCCAACATAAGAGCCTGCTTCGACCAATCGCAACAAGAATCAAACGCTAGGCTTCAGGTAATTTCAGGGCGTAGTACTCTTTCTATTGCTGCGTGCTAATTTCTGCCATCACTCGACGGTTTTCTGCACGCCCCGCATCAGTCGTATTATCTGCAACGGGTCGTTCTTCTCCATAACCGATAGAAGAGACACGCTCTGCGGCTATTCCTCCACGTGCCACCAAGGCATCGTGTACGGCTTGAGCACGGCGCATGGAGAGCAATTTATTGTAGGCATCGTTGCCACGATTATCGGTGTGCCCTTCCAAGGTCACGCGGGTATTGCTGTACTTATTCATGAAATCTGCAAGCTTAATAATTTCACTCATGTACTGTTCTTTAATCACGGCACTGTCGGTATCAAAAGTCACCGCCAGTTTGATCGACACAGGAGCGGTCAGAATGGGTTTCACGGGTTCTACGGGTTGCGCCACCGGAGTGGAAATAGGTTCAGGAACAGGAACCGCAGCGACCTGTGTTGGTTTTTTGGATGAATGGAACGAGTTGAATTTGTAAATTACGCCTAAAGCAACAACGGGGATGGTTTCATCTTCTACTGAATAGCGATCCAGCGTTAACCGCGCGCCCAAGCGTTCACTGAATTCATAGCCATAGCCAACCCCAAAAAAGGTGGTGCGATCATCATCTCTGCGAGAAGCAAAAGTGTTTTGATCATCAGCACGATAACGGGAATCGACCGAAAAGATCCCACCGCGCCCAAATACGTAGGATTTATCATCCAGTGGATAGCGCCCCAGCAGCGCCAACTCATAACCGCTACCAGAGCGTGGATGAACCAAATTCGCGCTATTCAAATAATCATTAATGTCCACCGCATTACCGGAAAGACGGGTGCGCACCTCGCCTAAATCGGTATAACCCACTTGTACCTCCCAATAAGGGTTCCAGCGATAACCAACATTCAGATTCCACGCCGAGCGGTTGCGATTGGTGACTTCCGCATTGGCTTCATAACCCAAATCGGCCATGCGGTTATTCATATCGTCTGAACCTACAGCACCCTTGGCGATACCGAGTGCACCGCCGACATAAAAATCATAAATATCAGGTTCGGCAGCCGTGGCAGTAACAGCCATACCCGCCAGTAAACCCGCACCCAACCAATCAGATATTTTCATTATTTGAACTCGCTTTTGGTATGACGATAGTGCGCTCCCTTGCCAAGTGCGCGTGGTGTACGAGCAAGCGAAAATCGCGTCGCACTACGAAGAAAAAACAACCCACAGAGCGCTAATAGCAGGAGCTCGTACCAAGACACAGCACCGCTACCCTTACCCACCGTGGTTACATCGTGTGAAGCTGATCGGGTTGCCAAGGTACTTGGGTCGCGAATCACATTATCGGCTCGTGCATCCGCATCGTTAGGGCCGCCATCTTCAATAATTAAACGCACGCAATCATCGCCAACATTCAGCCCCGCACGCCAATCTTCTGCAGCTGGCCATGGGCATAGACCATCGGCACCACGCGCTGCCGAAGCGAGACTATTGCGATCATCCTCTACGAAATTACGCCAACCTATACCATCTTGATATTTACGCCATACAGCATTTTGGTCGATGAGCAGCCCTGGTTTTAATGGAACCACAACCGGCACTGATTGCCCTGCCTGCTCCAATCCACTCAATTCAAAGTCAACACGATAACCCAAGTGATTGTATTCACGATCCACCTGATTCACGGCTGGATTACCCTTTTCATCCAAGATATCGGTCATCTCCACCGACAAGGCAAACTCTTCTTCGCGCCAAGAAGCGTAATCCGAGGTGCGACCCAGTTTGAGGGTGTAGGTATCCAGAGTCTCCATGAAAATAGCTTCTAGCTCATCGCTACAAGCCACTACACGATTCATCCCACCATCCAAACAAATGGGTAATTGATAAGCCTCATACTCGGTTTGACCCGTCAAGAATTCGGTATAGGCTGCCGGCACCGAAGGCACCACACGCAAATACAGTTCGGCGACCAAACTGCGATTAGGCGATGCCAACTCAGTCACCCTGACGCGCACCAAATAACGACCATCCAAATTGGTTGGATCTACCAGTGCCAAACTGCCATCAGCCGCGGCAATACCCAGTGCTGGATCAGAGCCACTCCAGTCATAACGGTAGCCATCACCTGTTAAAGAAGTGAGCAGGCTGACTAAGCCACCATCGCGCAACACCAAAGTTTTAGGCTCATCAGCTTGTATGGAGCTTAAGGTTAAATTGAGCGGGACTGCTGCAGGAGATACTAATTCAATGTGATGACCTATCAATCCGCCCAAGGTGGCATTCTGCAAGCCAGTTTCAACCAAGGTCAGACGGATAGAGCCCGCGTTGGCGATGGGCACTAGATCAAGGTGTACTTCACGGCCTTCCGTCAAACTGAAGAAACCCGAAGCGGCCAGATCTTCTGCCAAATCACTACCCTCAACATTAAAGGGTACAACCACGGGGTAATCTACGGGATCATCATCCAGAATGACTGACACCATCAACGCAACACCCTGCGTGCCCAGTTGATAAGTACTGGTAAATGCCACACGCGGATGCACGGTAAACACCACGCTGACTTCTTGCCCATCCTCATCGGTAAAGCTCAACGAGTAAACACCTGAGCGTTTGGCGGAGAAGTTATAGCCAGCATTGATATTTCCAGTCAGAGTCGCACCATTGGCATCAAAGAAATCTTCAACTGTGCCAGCACCAAACAACGAGAGATTACCGCCGCGTAACACACTAGCAGCCACTGTGATCGCACCCCTGCCGCCTAGTACACGGAACGCTTTGTGTTGATCGCGCGCTAAGGTTTCTCCGCTATAAGCATTGTTATTGGCATCGACCAACGCCAACAATGGCGAGCTGCTTGAAGCCACTGAGCTAGAGGCTTGACTGCTCGATACAGCAAAACTCGAAGCATTACTGGATGTTTCACTGCTGGAAGCTTCCGAACTAGCTGCGACCGAGCTTGATGCTTCACGGCTAGAAGCTTCCGAGCTAGCCCCAACTGAGCTCGCTGCTTCACTGCTAGAAAGTGCAACACTCGACGATTCACTGCTTGTGATTGCAGAACTAGAAGCCTCTGAACTCGTTACCATTGAACTTGAAACTGCACTACTAGAGGCCGCAAAACTCGAGGCCTCACTGGAAGCCATTGAACTGACTGCAACAAGACTAGATGACGCTACACTGCTGGAGGTTGCAATACTGGATGCCGCACTACTTGAAGCATCGCTGCTATTAACCACTGCAACGCTTGATGCTGTACTGCTTGAGGCAATCGCAGAACTTGATGCTTCCGAACTCAGCCCGACCGAACTCGATGCTGCGGAACTCGATACTGCAGAACTGGAAACTGCACTGGACGACGAGCTTGAACTGACTAGGCTAAAACCCTTGTAGTTCCACACAGAATTCTGATTCACCACAGTGATTTCGGCAGCATTATTACCGACTGTTTGGGTCCAACTAGCATCCAGATCACCGCTAGTAACCACCTTCACATACCAACCTTCTGCAGCCAGTATTTGCTCAAAATAACCACTGGCATCGGTATAGGTGACATAACAGGTAGCACTGTAAGGGTCGTTGCAATCAGCACCGGCTTTATAGATTTCCACGCGTACTCCGGTTAATGGAGTATCTGTTAGCACATCGTAACTGGAGCCCACTCCGGTATCGCGGAAGAAAACATACCCCTTCAAGGCGCCGGTATTGGCCGCCAATACAGTGACATCCTCGGCATAAGTACGAATCGGGTCGAAGGCGGATAGCCCAACACCCGCAGGAACTGTGACACTCACTTCGTTTTGATAGGTCGCAGCACCAGCGGAAGCTGCAATGTTCACCTGCAGGACAATATCCACACTGCTGTGTGCAGGTACGGAAAGGCCTGTCCATGTAGGTTGTTGTTGATTAGTATCGGCACCATTGAAGCTGGGTTCTGTTGGCACCCCGCCGACGGTCGCACTGCTAACTACATAACTGAAACCAGCGGGTAACCAATCGGTGACATCAATATTATTCACTACGCTATTCAATGAATTGCTGAGAGTGATGGTGTAAGTCGCCGTACCGCCCGCCGATAAGAGGGGCGTAGAGGTTGATTTAGTGACCGAAATGCCGCCTACCACAACATCTACATCCGCCGTGACATCCGTGGCGTTGCTTGCTTCAACGAGGCCTTCAACAGTGAGTGTGCCGGTAGTGCCAGTTGGGAATACCAACATTGTGCGCGTGCCGCTGGCATTAGGCACCAGACTACCAATTGTCCAAGTCACCACACCGCTAGCACCCACCGCAGGGGCACTCGTGGTAGAGGCCGCTGAATAGAACCCCAAACCGCTGGGCAAGGTATCCGTTAAAGTCACGCTGGTGGCCGTTGCATTGCCGATATTGCGGTAGGCCAGTGTCAGTGTGAGCGCACCTATCACCGGATCACCACTGGTGGCAGTGAGCGATGCATTTAGGTTAAGTGTTTTAGCACCCAAACCGATAATTTGACGAACGTCGCTGCCTACTTTGATGTATTGGTTTACATGGAAACGGTCGGTGCGATCCACAAAAATCGTGGTGCCATTGGCATTTGCCGTGAGGCTTGCCGATGGATACGCCCCCGAACCCGCCAGAGTTTGGCTCAGTTCCAATTCGGCTGCCGCCGAGGCAGAGGCTGTGACTGAAAACGTTTTCTGTGCAGCATTGGAGGCGCTTGCCGTTGCTGTGTTGGTGATGAGAGTACTACCACTATTCAAACTACTGACGGTGACCTTAAAGCTATAAGTAACGCTAGCGCCCGCCGCCAAATTGCCCACATCAAGCAGTACACGATTATTCACAGCATCAAAACTGGCAGTGCCTACAGAACTGGTGAGATTGCCTGCGTATTGGGTATAGGTAGGAATGGGGTCGCTCACCATCACATCACTCGCTAATGCATTACCGGTGTTGGTGACAGTCGCGCTGTAAGTGATGGTATCGCCCGGTACCAAGCCGATGTTCGGCGTGGCCGTCATGGACGCACTCAGGCTCGGGTTGCCACTGATATTTACCGTAACGGTATTGCTGGTTGCGGTGAGCGCAGCATCGCCTGCCGCCGAGAGGAAATCATTAATGCTGAACACACCCGCCAACAATCCGGTGGAACCAACAGTCATGGTGTAGGTGTAAGTTTTGGTCTGGCCTGCGGTGAAAGTACCGGCATTCCATGTCAGGGTGTCGGACGCGTTATTGCAGCCTCCCGTACAGGAATCGTATGTGAAATAGCTTTGAACTGGTAAAGGATTGGTGATGACGACATTGGTTGCGCTGGCGTCGCCAATATTGACCGCTTTAAGGGTGTAAACCACTTGATCGCCCGGTACAGCGCTGGATGTATCGGCCGACAGCAACAGGGCGATATTGGGTGTTCCACCCCCACCGCCAGCGGCAATCACATCGGTTTCTATGCTGATACTGCTCAGTGCTGTTTGGTCACTATCCACACTCGGCGCTGCGGTCAAGGTATCGCCCGCTTGTGTGCCTGACGGAACCGCTCCACGCACATAGACAGTGCTACCAGCTCCAGCCGCTAGGCTGGCTATAGTCGCAAAGGTGTGTGAGCTACCACTAGAACAACTCGACCATGAACTGCCATTAGAGGAGTATTCACAGCCCGTAAAACCACTAGGCAAATTACCCACCAAGAGCACATTCGTTGCTGTAGTTCCGCCAGTGTTGGCATAGTTCAAGGTATAGGTCAGGGTTGGAGTCGTTGCCTCCACAATACTGGTTTGGCTTACCGAACCACTCAGGCTCAGTACCGCAGGGCCGGTGGTGGTGCAAAACGATGACCGAGAGTTCACCGTAGCGCTGTCGTAATGGAAGGTAATGTCCTTACCACCCGATGCGCGGAACTGGAAGTACCACCGGAGTTTATCGTTAGCACCAATGGTGGTACTGGCAGGAACCGTCGCCGTAAAGCTGTACCAACTACCTGTGCCCGTGCTGATATTCAACTCACTACTGGTGGCGATAGTGGTATTTTGTGTGTCATTCCGCAAAATAACTCGGCTACGACCACCGCCTTGTGCAGCACTCAAAAAGTAATCAATTGTCAGCGTTGTACCCGAAATATCAAGGGATGAGCCCAATACCGCTGCCTGCTCAAAGACCACTTGATTGACTTCTGCCAAGTAGGTGTCAAACGTATTATCAGAAATACCGCTTAAGGTAGTTGTGTAGGCAGAGCTGCCTGCAGGTGACGTTTGTGATGCCGGGCGCACAGTGGTTAGATTGTTGTCGGCGCCTTGGCGGAAATAGAACACCGCACTGCAATAATCTCCTGATATACCCACTTGTGCCTGTGCTGCAACTGCAGAACCACCGGTCCAATTAATGCTGGCTGTGTTGGTGGTTGGGTTAGCGTAGGTAAAAGGTGATGCCGCCGCTGTCGCTGTCACTGTCACACTGCCCGAGGCTCCTTGAGCGACAGTGCCAAGACTCCAGGTCACGACGCCGAGCGAATGAACACCACTCCCTGTTGAACTGCTATAAGTCATGCCATTAGGTAGGGTGTCGGTAAGTACCACATTGGCGGCATCTGCCGTACCGGTATTGGAGTAGCTCAGTGTGTAAGTCACTGAACCACTGGGCGCGATACGCACTGCACTGGCTGATTTGGTTAAGGTCATTGCTGCAACGCCCGGTACTACATATCCCGTTACCGCCACGCTCGCCGATGCCGTTTTAGTCACCGTGGAGGCATCTGGCGCGTTCGCTTGCAAGGTGGCACTGGCCGTTAAGGATGATGTACTCCAACTGGCAGGCACTTTCAACGTCAAGGTGACTGAACCTGTCGCACCTCCGGCCAAGTTGCCAATCGGCCAACTGAGTGAACCTGCTGTATTGCTACAGCCTGTGCCGCCAGAACAACTCACATAGGTACTGCCCGCCGGTAAAGTGCCAGTAACCGCTGCATTGGTGAGGTCGATGGTGGAATCGTTGGTATAAGAGTAAGTGAAGGTGATATTGGTCGTATCGTCAGCAGGCACACTGTAAGCATCAGGTGTTGCTGTCAAACCTATACGCGCCGCATCTACTGCTACCGCCACAGGGTCAGAGGTAAGCACGCCAAAAGAACTCACCGCCCCCGCCGTGGCATTGTAATTACCCGCCGTCGTGGTCGATGTGGCGTCAAAACTCAGTGTAATGCTAGCCCCCACAGCCAAACTGACGGGTGAGCCATAACTCCACGTTAGCGTTTGTCCGCTGCTAGCAGGATCAGCAGAACCTAAGCCCCCAGTACCTACCGTTGTGCTGGTTTGATAGGTAAATCCCGTGGGCAACGCAAAATTCACTTCCGAAAAGGTCACAGCACCATTGTTGTTATTGGGGTTGGTCAAGGTGATGGTGTAATTCACCGTATCACCCGCCACCACATTGCTCACATCTGCCGATAACGCGATGGTAGGAGCGACGCCACAAGCATTAATTGCTGTGCCCACTAAGGCTAACTGCTGGCCAGTAACATCGGGGTTGCCATACCAGTTTTCACTCGCACTAGGCGATTGGTTAGGTGAATGGTCTGGAAACAGCACTTGTTGCCCCGCAATCCACGTGTTATTCACATAAATTTTGTTTGCCGCATTACCCGACAAATACGAGAAAGTGCGATTGTTAATCCCCGTAGCCGTCATACCATCATCCAGTTTGGTATTGTCATCCAGGGCTTGTGCACCAATCAGGTACTTGCCTTTGGGCAGACTACTCGCATCCCAATTGCTACTCCATTTATTGAGGGAACCCGTATCCAAACTGGCAGCGGGTGTGATTTTTGTCCACTCACTGCCCGCGTCATCTGCTTCGCCATCACCATCGGCATCAAACCAATAATAAAAATCGACCGACTGCACCGAGGGCACCACAGAGCCAGATTGCAGCGCAAGTGTGTCTTGCACAGTGGCTTTTAATGCATAAGTGCCGGGGCATGAATTGGGGGCAACAGCCTCCACATCCGCAATGATGGGCTGACTATAAGGTTCAGTTTGATTAAACGACAGGTAATCACCGAAAGGTGCTGCAGCCGCGGCATCTGCTCCCCAAGCTTTGTTGACCGCACAGTCTTTTTGGAAGGGATTGTTCAGACTGTTAGCCGAACAAAACAACATCGAAATCGGTGTGTTGCGAGTAATTTTAGGGCCATTGATGCCAGAAGCATCAAGCAGCGCAATAGGAATTTGGTAATCAATAAAATATTCAGTGCATGAGTTTTGAGTAACACGACGAGCGCGCGTAGTGCCGTAATCCCATACCGTTTCAGCCGAACCATTCGCCCAGGTTTCAGTGGGATTCAGTGCGCTCTGAAAATTTAAAATTTTACCCGTCGCGCCAATAAACGCCGTGGGATTGTGGCCAAGTAAATGTACTTTAGGATCGTTGATGTAATCCAAAGAATGGGAAGCAGTATCACCCCAAATTCCTACCAACATATCAATAGGCTTCGCTGGTGAACCTGTTGAACCATCCAGATGTGCGGCCAGTGAGCGATAACCCGAACCATCCAAATCAAACAACACTGTCCATAGTGCGGAACTCCAGGGATTGCTTGCGCCATAACTACCGGCACTGGGGCCAGTCGCATAATTATGTGCGGCGGACTCTACTCGCCAGCGAAACATCAGCACATCATCCGCTTCTGTCGCACCCTGATAGAGAGAATAATAAATACTGGGTTTGGTTTTATCGGTGCACGAAGAAGCCACATTCACATACGCCTGCGGCGAAGTGCCGCCGTTGGATGGATCATTGGTACGTGGGTCGTTCATGGATTGCTGGAAACGCGTGTAAGCCTTCCAGTCACCGCAGGTAGCTCCGCAATCAACAGGGTTAACCGGTTCAGAAGGCCAATTCACGGGAGCATAATGAATGGATGCTCCAGCTCCACCATTCCATGTGGGAGGAAAAGGATCTGCGTTAAGGCAATGAGCAAAAACAATAAGACATAAAAAAATACTGACGCGCTTGATGCCATACCCCATGAGGGATTTACTCCATCTCTGTCTAAAACAAAAAATGGGTAGATAAAGCGGAAGGAGAGCGAGAGAAATTTATTGGAAACCGCTCGCACTTGCTAGATGATCAAGTCGCACTTTTATCAGTTCAACTTGATGATCAACTGCTTGATCGCCCAGTGTGTAGTGACAGCGGCAAAGAGTAACCACTTGTCCAATTATGTATAGCTAACTACAAAGGTTAATCAAGACAACAAATTAGAAATAATTTTTTTAGAACAAGCTAGCGTTAACATTACCGCACACCAATATTTTTAAACTATTGTCCCAACAGAAAATGGAGCCTGATGTATTAGTTTACGTTTTAAATTGCGACAACAGCATATTCAAGGATTGGATCTCTTGCAGCAAATGCTGACGCGCATCGATGGCATGTTCACCGGCTTCCTGATTTTTGCGCGCTTGTTGCAGAATGGTATTCATGCTCTTGGTAATTTGATGCATACCATTTTTTTCTTCTTCGGAGGCCGATGCAATTTCGGAGTTCATTTGTTTAATTTGCCCCACCACGGAGACTATGCCAGAAAAAGCGCTAGAGGTATTTGAAATACGCTCTTTAATGACGAGTGCTTTTTGTTGCGCTCCCGTCATCACCTCAACCGCCTTGGCAGACCCTTGGGTTAAATTGGTGATAATGGTTTCAATGGCTTTCGTCGATTCTTGTGTGCGCAACGCGAGGTTGCGCACTTCATCGGCTACCACCGCAAAGCCGCGCCCTGATTCACCTGCGCGCGCGGCTTCAATCGCCGCATTCAGCGCCAAGAGATTGGTTTGTTCAGCAATGCTGCGGATGACTTCCAACATACCGCCGATATTGCGGCTATCCGCTACCAGCGTCTCCAACACACGTGAAGCGTTGTCCACTTCATACACCACTTCATCAACACCCTCTTGTGCTGAAGATACAATTTTGTGCCCCGCATTCGTGGTAGAAGCAGCATCTTCCGATGCAATGTTCGCACGCTCAGCCGCACCGACAACACGCTCTAAGGTTTGGGATATACGATCGACGGCTTCAGCAACATGAGAAATTTCTTGGAACTGCACATCAACACCACGTGCCGTTTGCGACAAAGATTCTGTGATTTGTGTGCTTGCAGCGGTCAGCGAATGATTGCTGGTTTGCGCGCGACCGATTAACGTCTGTAATTTTTCTACAAAGGTGTTAAAAGATTGCGCCATTTGTCCCATTTCAGTGGAGGGATCTGTTCGCGGCAAACGCGCCGTTAAATCACCAGAGCCAGATGCCAAATCGCGTAAATTTTCTGTCACTCTCGCAATCGGTTGCAAAATAGTTTTACTGGCCATCACAAAAAATATAATGGCCAAAGCGATACTACCCACAAAAGCCATGATCAATTTTGTTTCTGCACTCTCTTGTAATGCATCCACATTTGCCGTTTCATTTTCTACTTTGCTGTCGGCCTCTTCTTCCATTTCACCAATAAAGGCCAATAAATTATTCAGCTGTCGATTTAGCTGTTGATATTCGCTAGCAGCGGTTTGCTGTGCTTGTAGCTTTCCTATTAAGGCGGCGCGAGTTTGATGATATTGTTCAAGCTGAGTATTCAGTGTGGCAATGGTTGTTTTCTCCATTAAGCCAGATTCTTTCATTCGTCCCAGCGCCTCATTTTCCATGTCAATGGCGGCATCCAAATCCTGTTTGGCGTCTTGATAGGTTATTTCGCTGTAGTACATTTTCTGCAGCAAAATAATTTGTGCCTCTAAACCAATTTGACCTTCCATCGCACCATCGGCGGCGCTCCACGCAGGCCCCGAAATGTATTCCAGTAAACCACCTAGTTTGCTAGTGGAGCTGTAACCGACGTAAGTATTGAGGCTCACAATCGCAATAAAGGCCGCAACACCCGTAATGATGGAATTTTTAATATTCATATTGATCTCCTTCGGCCAAAAGAGCCGCTAAAGCTCCCAATAGATGCGCGCGCCTACTGCCAATGCATCATCGGTAGTTGGCTCCATCGCAGGGTTTTGGATGTAATAAAGGCTAGTCTGCAAATGAATATGTTCAATAGCAGGAACAAAATAAGTGAGCTCCCAGGCCGTTTCAGCGGCATCAAGCTCAGGATTTACCGCAGCAAAAGGATCTCCATTACGCGCATGGGCAACAGCAACACCCAAGTTATCATCTGTGCGCCATACATTACTCACGGTGACGCCAGTACCTAGGTAGTTCTCGATTTGATTCGTCTGATCGTCCGCCTGCCCCAATTGCACAAACACGGCAATATTCTCTTCAAAGACTTTTTCACCAATCACATAAAAACCTTGGTTATCGTCACTGGGGCTGGCATCAATCGGGTTCTCTACCTCGGCGGTATGCTGCCAAACACCGACAGCCATTTTGTAATCCGATTCTTCTTTTATGCCGAACTCTACCGCACTAAAAACACCATCACCTTCATCAAAACGAATATGCGTACCGCGCGGATTTTCAGGATCTCCTGCAATGCCATCGTAAATAGCGCCCAGCAAATATTGATTCCCCTCCTCCAAGGTCAACACCACTCCAGTGGCGGTGGTGGAGAAAATAGACGGGCCTACTTGTGATGTATCTGGCCCTATACCAAAAGAAGGATGGGTAAATAAACCAGCAGAATCCAAGGAATAAAATACGGAGTTATAGTCGTGTAAGCCGAACAATAATTTAATGCTGTCATCGATAAAGCTGTGCTGATACCACAACTCATAAATTTTTGCGGCATTATCAGCGGCAATATTCGATACACCCTGGACATCCCCTACATAGTCAGAAGGGTTATTGCCATAATCGCCGAGCGCATAAATAAATATTTCACCATTAGCCCACCAGCCAGCTGCCTCGGTATCAATCGCTAGGGTGAGATCGAGATTGGATAATTCGCGAGTACCTTCTTTAAGGCCGCCATCCAAATTACTAACGGATTCCAGTGTAAGCGCAGCCCCCCACGCATAAGGAGATTCAGCCTGAGCTGGGCTTACCATGCAGATCGCCGCCAATAAGAGTAATTTTTTCATCAAGTGAATTCCTGTGTGAACCCATTATTATTTTGGTAAGTATAGGCAAGGTTTTCACAAAGATAGCGTTACATAAACAGACGCTATGGAAATGCGCGGGCTAACAATTTTTCAACTTATAAAAATATGCTTATATAACTTATTGATCTGTATTTTTCAGTGCCAACTTGCGTTTAGTCAGCGCGGTGGCTTCATGCTCCAGTGGATTATCTGGCCATGGGTGACGGGGGTAACGGCCACGCATTTCTTTACGCACTTCAGGGTAGGCTTGCTGCCAAAAGGTTTTTAAATTCATGGTAATTGCCAAGGGGCTACCATTGGGTGAGAGCAAATGAATTTTTAATGGCAGGCGACCATCGGCTATTTGCAATTCCTCGCAACCAAAAAATTCTTGTAACTTGGCGGAGACTTGCGGCACGCCTTCTCTGGAAAATTCTACGGTGATATTACGTCCACTCGGCAAGGTCATTTTTTCAGGCAAGAGCGCTGTGATTTTTTGGCAGGCTTCATAACCCATATAAAATTCCAACGCCGTTTGCCAAGGCAAATTATCCAAACGAGTTTGCGCATCCAAAAAGGGCAATAACCACCGCGACAAACTCTGCGCCAAGCCCACATCACTGATATCCGGTAGCGTCAATAACTCTTTTTCTTTTAGCAAACGTGCACGCTGCAAAAAACGCAAAGCATCTGCCGGCCACTGCAATTGCATTAAGCCTTTTTCAGCAACGAGGGTTTGAATGTGTGCAAGTAATTTGGGAGCAATATCCTTGGCAGCAATAGGTGTTACTTGCTCATCAATAATGACGCCACCCATGCGCCAGATTATTTTTTCTTGCCATTGCTGCTTATAGATCAATTCGCTGTGAGATTGGCTTAATTGTCGCTGCTGTTCACTGGTGAGTTGCAACCTTAAGCCAATACCACAATGACTTTTGTTTTTGGAAAACACGATGGGGAATACCGCCCAAGGGGATTCTAAACCACGCTGTGCATGCACACTCATGCCTGAATTTAAACGATAACGACCTGAATCTTGTAAAAAACCAATGCGATCGCTAAAGGCGGTTGCGAGAAATAATGGATTGATGGGCGCGGTATTTTTTTGCAAACCGAGTACAGAAAGCCAACGTTTTTGCTGTAATTGCCAATGGCGATTACGTTGCAATTCCTGTGCAGCTTGCTGGAGTAAATCATCCATATCCTGTTCACTGGATAATTCGAAATGTAACGCCAGACTGAGCAACAGCGTCTGTTCACTGATGGTTTTTTCATGCTGCATCAATAGTGCCGCAACCCGAGGGTGAGCACCCAACTCACTGACACGCGCACCTTTAGGCGTGATTTTTTTATCGACCGTGATGAGCGCCATCTGCTGCAATTGTTGTTGTGCCGCATGCAATGCCATCGCATTTGGCGCTTCTAACCATGGCAGTGATTCGGCTGGGCTACCCCAATGCGCGATACGCAAGGCTAAGGGCAAATAATCTGTCGTGCGAATTTCCGGTAAATCAGCCGCCGCTAAGTATTGATCTTGCGACCATAAACGAATGCAATGCCCCGCTTGCACACGCCCTGCTCGACCTCGTCGCTGTTCCGCACTGGCTTGACTGATGTGCGCGGTGCGTAAACGCGTAATACCTGTGCGCTGCTCATACTCCGCACGGCGCGCCAACCCCGAATCAACCACCAAAGTTACATCGGGAATAGTGAGCGAGGTTTCCGCAATATTGGTGGCAAGAATAATGCGCGCCCCCTGCGCGGGGTTCAGTGCCGCAGCCTGCTCACTCGCAGCAACACGACTGTGCAAGCGTAAAATCTTGTGCGCCGGAAAATGTTGCGCAATGACGGTGGCGCAGTCTTCAATTTCACGCCAGCCCGGTAAAAATACCAAGCAAGTTGATACTTGCCATTGCGGATAACTGGTCAAAGCGCGAAGCACCTGTGCATCCACTCGCTCTGGAGATGTGACACTGGATTGCTTTGGCGGCTGATATTGCGTAGTAACAGGAAAGCAACGACCTGCCGCAAATAAGCGCTGCGGAATTTGTTGTTGTAACGCGGGATCAGGTGTGGCGCTCATTAAAATAAGTTGCAAATCATCGCGCAGAATATTCACCTCCTGCAGCAATGCCCACGCCATATCCTGATTGACTCCACGCTCATGAATTTCATCGAGCATCACACAGGCAACGCCATCCAGAGTGGAATTACCCAACAACCGCTGCAATAAAACACCGGGGGTCATCAGTAATAAGCGCGTCTCATCACTCATGCAGGAATCATACGGCACCTGATACCCAATGGTTTGTCCAAGCGCGTCCCCCCACACATTTGCCAGACGCTGCGCAAGAGCTTGTGCTGCCAACACACGCGGTTGAACCAACCAGACTTGTTGATGGCTTGGCGTATGTTGCAACACCCACAAAGGTGCGAGCGTGGATTTGCCAGCCCCTGGCTCTGCCTCCAATAAAAGCGGTGCGCTGCCTAACGCCTCCATAAACTCGGCGTAGTGCGACGACAGTGGAAGTTCCGGCAAGGAAATTAGCCTAGTTGATTCAGTAGAAGACACAAGCAACCCAAGGATAAGTGATACGAACATCGCCATTCTATGCCATCCATGCCAAAACAAACATTTTCATCGTTGATAAAAAAATCCCCAGTATCAAAGTACAAACTATACTCAGGAGATCAGTGACAGGAGCTACTATGACCAACGAGCTTCGCAACCAAATAGATGTGGTGAGAAAAGAATTTATTGAGAGCCTTCCTCAACGTGCCCATCACCTTGAGGAAATTTGGGGTTATCTTTCGTATTTGAATTGGAGTACTCACGGCGTAAAAGCACTGCAACAAGTGCTGCACCGCCTTGCGGGCTCGTGCTCTAGCTTTGGTTTTGATGAACTCAGCAAAGCCGCACGCAATCTTGATAACTACATCAGCGAACTCTTAAGCCCAGAGCGCAGCTTCGGAGGCGCAGAGCATGCGCACATCGCCGAACGCATTGCACAACTGGCGGAACTCATGCGTCACGCGTACAAATCACCTGAACTCAATTTGCCGGCATCCGTTTTACAAACGCCGGAGAAGAATTCAGCGGCAGATGGAAAAGTTATTTTTATTGTCGATCCTGACCATGCCTTAGCGGCATTGTTATCGGCCTACTTGAAAAAAACGGGATTTATGGTTGAACACTTTGATACCCCGCAAAAGTGTATGTTGCGACTTGAAACCGATTTGCCCAATGCCATTTTGATGGATGCAGATTTTGGGCACAACGGCTTGCAAGCGCTGGCGTTGTTTCAACAAATAAAATCCTTAATTACCGAACATATTCCCATTTTAATTCTCTCGGCTCGTACCGATGTGACAGCAAAATTGCGTGCCCTGCGCGCAGGCTGTGCAGATTACATTCTGAAACCGCTGGATTTTCAGACGCTGATCGAAAAACTGCTCTTACTGATCAATCAACATGAAGCGACCTACAAGGTCATGATTGTGGACGACGAGCCCTTAGTGGCCGATTTTCACGCGGAAATACTGCGTTATGCGGGAATGGAGGCTATTTGTATTGATAAGCCTTTACACAGTTTACAGCGTGCGGTGCAATACAAACCGGATCTCGTTATTTTAGATATGCACATGCCTGGCATTAATGGGCTTGAATTAGCCACCTTGTTGCGTCAGGAACCGCAATTCTTATTACTGCCTATTATTTTCATCACCGCTGATACAGATATTGATTTACACAATTCCATTAAAGCGATTGGCGTAAGCGCGATTATGGTAAAACCGATTGATAGTGCCGCACTGATTCAATTGTGCGAGCAAACCCTCATCAACACGACTTTCCTAAAAAATCGTATTGCAAAAATTACCCAGCGCAGCAAACAACCCCAACAAATTACCCGCAGTTATTTTTTCTCTGCCATTGAAAACCAATTGCAGCATCACTCATTGAGCGGCGACTCCAGTGCACTCTATTACATTAGCGTCACCAACCTTGAAGAACTGAGTCGGCAGTTGGGTAAAGTCGATTTAAATGAGCTGCACGAACAATTTTGCCAAGAAATTAGTTTTCTTGTGGGCAGCGAGGAGCAATGGGTGGATTTATCGAATTTAGTAGCCTGCCTGCTGGCGAGTAAACGCTCATCCACTTATCATGAAAAACGTATTGAACAAATACGTACCCATTTAAATGAGCGGCATTATCGTTTAAATGGCAGTCCCTATAGTTTAAAATTTGAAATCAGTATTACTCCGCTCACACTTTCGCTCGGCAACGCTAACAATGCTTTGGTAGAAGCGGAGGCCGCACTGGATCTGAAATTAAATAATGGAGCTCCACGCGTTTTTAATCGCCGCCTCGAAGATCGCATTCCTCACGATCAATTACCGGTTCTCTCCGATATTGTTGTTGATGAAGAAGAACAGGACGTGCAAGAAGCTGCTCAGGAAGAAGTGCCGCATGATTTTTCCAATATCGATTTCGAGCGCGATTTAAATTTGGTCTTTCAGCCCATTATTAGTTTGGAAAAACAATCTATCGATCATTTTTCAGTGTTAACGCGCTTAATCCGTAATGATGGTGAAGCCGTACCGGCTGCCCAATTTTTGAACCAACTACACACCCCTGAAAAACGAATTGAGCTAGACCGCTGGGCGCTACAACAATCGACTGATGCGATGATCCATGACGGCAAAATTCGTGAAAATGGCACGCTGTTTATCCACCTAGCGGAAGAAACTCTGCAACAACCTTCTTTTTTCTCTTTTGTTGCTAATGTACTCCGCGCTTCTCGCTTGCGTGGTGAGGGCCGTTTAATTTTCATGCTGGAAGAAAACTGGGTCGCCAATAACTTGGGGCACGCCCTTCACATCAGCCATGCGTTAAAAGACATTCATTGCAGTATTTGCCTGATCCGTGCCGGAGAACATCCCAACATTCTCGATATTATCGAAACACTACCCATGAAATACCTGCGTCTATCCACCTCCCTCACGGCGACTGGCGCTGATGGACGCCGATTAGCAGCGATTGTCAAAGCCAGCCAGAAAAACAATATTCAAGTGATTGCTACACAAATAGAAGATTCACACAATTTATCCAGCTTGTGGATGGAAGGTATTCGTTTGTTCGAAGGGTTTTTTATCCAGCCACCGGAAACAAATTTTCATGTTGAAAACGATATTGTTTTTGCGAAAGAGTTTGTCCAAACCAGTGCATTTAAACACCCCGGTTAAATCAGGTTTTTATGTGTTTTCCCTGCCAAATTTGCCAATAATCGCAATAACTTATATATTGGCCGCCTGTTTTTTACTAACACAGATTTTCAATAGCACAAAAAAGCGGTTGATCCCCCTTATGTAAATTCACCGATTAGCCCATCAACGATTGGCTATGCGGTTTTTTGTTTTTTGGAGAATGCAATGTCTACCCTTATGAACACCTACGGCGCAAGAACTTTGACCCTGACCAAGGGCGAGGGTAGCCGAGTGTGGGATGAGAATGGCAAGTCTTATATAGATGCAATCAGCGGTATCGCTGTGTGCGGTCTTGGTCATGCGCACCCTGCCGTCACCAAAGCCATCGCCGAACAAGCCGCGAGCCTATTGCATGTCTCCAACCTCTATAACATTCCTCAACAACAGCGTTTGGCAGATTTACTGATTCAAGTATCGGGTATGGAAAAGGTGTTCTTCTCCAATTCCGGCGCCGAAGCTAATGAAGCCGCGATCAAAATTGCGCGGAAATACGGCAACGATAAAGGCGTGAAAAACCCGTCCGTTATCGTGATGGCCAACAGTTTTCACGGTAGAACCCTCGCCACCCTCAGTGCTACCGGTAATGCCAAGGTGCAAATAGGCTTTGAGCCATTGGTGGAAGGTTTTATTCGGGTGCCCTATAACGATGTGACCGCCGTCAAAACTGCCATCGCGGAGCACAGCAACATAGTCGCTATTTTGGTTGAGCCAGTACAAGGCGAAGGCGGTGTGCGGGTACCAGCAGCCGATTATTTAAATCAATTACGCGCCATCGCCGATCAACATGAACTCTTGTTGATGCTCGATGAAATCCAAACCGGCAATGGACGCACAGGCACTTACTTCGCTTATCAACACAATGACCTGCTGCCCGATGTGGTGACTACCGCCAAAGGCTTGGGTAATGGCATGCCAATCGGTGCCTGTTTAGCGCGCGGTAAAGCAGCGGACGTATTGCAACCCGGCAACCACGGCACCACATTTGGCGGCAACCCCTTGGCATGCAGCGCAGGTATCGCGGTCATTGAAACCTTGCAGTCAACCGACCTGATCGCGCGGGTAAAACAACTGGGCGACAAACTGCTGGCCGACTTCAAAAAAGCCTTGGAGGGCAACCCCAAGGTAGTCGATATTCGCGGCAAGGGCTTGATGATTGGTATAGAGCTCAATGCCCCCTGCCCCGAGCTGGTACAAAAAGGCCGCGACAAAGGTATTTTGATTAATGTGACTGCGGTGAACACTATTCGTTTGTTACCAACGTTCATTCTGAGCGATGCAGAAGCCGATGAGTTAGTGGCTAAGGTCGTAGAACTGGTGACTGAATTTTAAGCTGTGAATATAGAGTTTTAGCCTCTTAGACGAGGTTCAACAAGCGCGCGCATAAAGCGCGTGCTGCAATGCAAAAAGTAGAGCAATGATTATGGTTCCCTCAAAGGCACCGAGACATTTTTTAACCCTGAATGATGTAACTCGCGACGAACTGCAACAAATCATCCAGCGTGCGATTGAACTTAAAGCGATTCAGCGTAAAGGCCAATCGCCAGAGCTGTTCAAAAACAAAGTGCTGGGCATGATTTTCGAAAAATCATCCACCCGCACCCGCGTTTCGTTTGAGTCTGGCATGGCGCAAATGGGCGGCCACGCCATTTTCCTGTCAACGAAAGATTCACAGCTCGGTCGCGGCGAACCTGTAGAAGATTCCGCACGCTGCATATCCAGCATGGTGGATATGGTCATGATTCGCACCTTCGCACACGCAACGGTTGAACGCTTTGCTGAATATTCGCGCGTACCCGTTATCAACGGCTTAACTGACGATCATCACCCCTGCCAATTGCTGGCTGATATTCAAACCTTCGTTGAACATCGCGGCTCACTGGCGGGTAAAACTGTGGCGTGGGTGGGCGACGGCAACAACATGTGCCAAAGCTACATGCAGGCCGCTGCACTCTGTGATTTTGAATTGCGCATTGCGACCCCAAAAGGTTTTGAACCTTGGGATCACATGCTTGAAGCCTGTAAAGATCGTGTCACCATGACCGAAAGCCCCAAAGCCGCCGTAGCCGGTGCCGATTTAGTCGTCACCGATACCTGGGCATCCATGGGGCAAGAAGATGAAAAAAAACAACGCGAGAAAATTTTCAGCGGCTATCAAGTCAATAAAGAACTGATGAGCCACGCAAAATCCAACGCACTCTTTATGCACTGTTTGCCCGCTTATCGCGGCAAAGAAGTCAGCGCTGAAATCTTGGATGCACCCGATGCAGTCGTATGGGATGAAGCAGAAAATCGCCTTCACGCACAAAAAGCATTAATGGAGTTTTTGTTTAATCAGTAATTCTTTTTTCCACAAGGAATGAATGTATGCAAACCTCGGCAGAACACACCATTAGTACACCAGAACAGTTGGATGCATTATTTGGTGAAGTTGCCGAGGCTTCGCAGAAAAAAGAAATTTCCTATATTCACCCGCATTACCAAGCCCTTATCGAAGCCTCTCCTTTTGCTATTCTTGCTACCAGCGGTAGCGATGGACTCGACGCATCACCACGCGGTGATGCTCCCGGTTTTGTTGTCGTAGAAGATCAACACACACTCTTGCTCCCTGAAAGACGCGGCAATAATCGTGTCGATAGCTTGCGCAATTTAATTGTCGATTCGCGCGTTGCACTACTGTTTTTAATTCCGGGCGTTGGCGAAACTCTGCGCGTAAATGGCAGCGCAACAGTTAGTATTCAACCAGAATTACTAACGCGATTTAGTGTTGACAACAAGCCACCAAAATGTGTGCTCATCATTAAGGTTGAACGTGTATTTTTTCAGTGTGCTCGCGCAATACAACGCTCAAAACTTTGGCAACCGCTTAACGAAAAGACTAAGCCTAATGTACCCAGTGCAGGCACAATATTAGCAGCACTTACCGATCAAAAAATCGATGGAAAGCAATACGATCTAGAATTGCCTGAACGACAACGCACGACACTTTATTAAAAATCCACAGAACACTTTTAGCGTCAAATAACGCCCACCTAAACAGATTAACCAGAACACACTCAATAGCGCGATTACATTTTGCTACATTTTTTAAATTGACCCCTCTCGATAAAAACGATTAATTTTGCAGCAGTTCCGATCACCTTACTGGGGTTTACCCTAGGGAATACTCAGTCAGGGCTTGGAAATTTGCATTCACTTTTCATGCTGCAGGACTACTATGAGCACACACCAGAACTCTCGATTTTCACAATGGAAACAGCGCAGTTTACACAGCCTTATGGCTGCAACCTGCAGCTTGATGGTCGCCTGTGGTGGTGGCGGAGGCGGAGGTGGCGATGATAAAAGCTCTTCATCCGCTTCTTCAAAATCCTCTAGCCAAGCCATTTCATCAACATCGTCATTCTCGTCATCGGTGAGATCTTCAACCTCTTCATCGCGCGTGTCGTCGATTAGTTCGCTGTCATCCTCTTCTATCCTGTCACAAGCAAGTTCATCCAGATCTTCTGCGGCATCGTCTTCCAGCTCATCGCTGTCACTCGCGATTTCTGACGAAGGCGCATTTGATCCGCAAACTGTGATTGATGATGATGGCAACGCGATGGTGATATGGCGTCAATCCAACACGGGCGTGGCAAGTTATAGCTTGTGGGTGAATCGCTACACCAAAAGCTCCGGCTGGGGCGAACCACAGCTACTCGAAAACGATGCAGGCAACGTTAGTGATGCCAACATCTCGATGGAAGCTTCCTCTGGTCGCGCCGCGGTGATTTGGAAACAACTCACCTCCGCCACTAGCGAAGATATTTGGGTGCGTATTTATGACCCTGTGAGCGGCTGGGGAGCCATTAATCGCGTTGAAGCCTTAGACAAAAATACCGGTTCTGAACCACAGGTTGCCGTTCACAGCGATGGCAGAGTCATGGCAATTTGGGCGCAAGATGAGCTGGGCGTTGGTCGCTACAGCGTATGGGCCAACTTGTATACACCTGCCAACGGTTGGGGAACTGCCGGACTATTGGAAACCAATAACATCATTGGCGGGCAAGACGGATCAGCTAAAGCCGTATTTCTGGATAATGGAAACGTCATCGCCGTGTGGTTATCCAGTGGCAATAATCGTGTTCACCTATGGACCAACACTTACTCAGGTAGTAGTTGGGGAACCGCTAGCCAGCTAGTAACCGATACAGGCTCAAACCTCTCCTTGAACTATCCCGAACTTCAGAAGGATGGCGCCAACAAAGCGCTGCTGGTATGGGGACAAGTAGATTTCGCAGGAGGGATTTTTACCAGTAGTATTCTGAGCAAAAAATATGATGGCAGTTGGGGCAATACAGAAAGTATTAACGCCTTCCCCGATAGCTCCTTAATCAGTCGTGCTCACGTGGCCACCAACGGGAATGGTGTCGCCGTAGTGACATGGGGACGTGAAAACCAATCGGTTATGGCCAATACCCGTGGCGCCAATGGTGTGTGGAGCCAAGCGGCAGCGCTGAAGCCTGCTAACGCGGATTTTATCCAAAGCATTCCACAAACCGGGGTCGATAGCGCCGCCGATGCCATCGTCGTCTGGTCGCAAGAGTCCAACGACAACAGTTCAGACGATGCATGGTATTCCACCTTCAGTATTGCGGGCGGTGGATGGACAGCTGCGCAATTATTGGAATCGGATACGGGCATCGCTGTCGACACCCGTGTCGCCGTCAACGGCGCTGGCGATAGAGTGATTGTGTGGTACAACGTGACAGATTTTAGTAATCGTGGCAGCGAAATTTATGCGCGTTATTTAAATGGTGTTAATGCAGTAGAAGTTTCAGCCGAGTAATCACGCCCAGCGTTATTATCAGCTTTGCGCCCTAGCCAACACTAGGGCGCTTTTTTATGCGCTGTTGCAAAATATTTATCCTTATAATGTCATCCACAAACGCAATAATCACGTTAAAGGCTCCTACGGGAAAAACGCACTTTTTTCACAGTGCGGTGTCATTTTTTTAACCTGATTGACGATTCATAAGCCACTGGATGCTCCTATGACTTTACGTTTTAACGCAACACCATCAACCATTTCTGCAACGCTCTGTTTATTGCTTACTCTCGGCCATGCGCAGGCGTCAGACACAACCACCTCAACGACCAGCGCAAATGAAGTGGAAGAAACCATAGTGCTGGGGTTTCGCAAAGCCAGCTTTACGGAAATTACCGAAAATGCTGAAAAGCTCGTCAACATTCCCGGAACAACAGGTGATCCATTAGGGGCTATTACCTCACTGCCCGGCATCATTACGCCGCGCTCTGGCGGATCACCCGCCGTGCGTGGTTCATCACCGGAAGATAACCGCTACTACATTGATGGAATGCCCGCGGGTTATATTTTTCACCAGTTCAACACATCGATTATCGATGAAAATATTATTCAAGATTTCCAATTATTCACCGCTGGTTTTGGTGCGCAATATTCACAAGCAACTGGCGCAATTTTTGATATTCGTCTGCGTGATCCAGCCAACATTGATACCTCAACCACCCTGACTGCATCCATGTTACGCGCAGGTATCTTTGTAGAGTCTGGTATTACCGACAACTCCGCTTTTTACATTTCTGGTCGCAAGGGGATGCTGCCGTTTTTCTTGAGCGAAGAGGATGAAGCAAGCGATGAAGGTTTTCGCATCATCTCTGCACCGGACGATAGCGACTACCAATTTAAATACCAATGGAAAATCAACCCTCAACATACACTAACGGTTAGCGCAGCAGGCGCTACAGATTTTGCTGAAGCTGAAATTACCGATCTCGCCGACCTTGTCCAAAAAAATCCTGATTTCGCTGGCGATGCTCGTATCGATAAACAATTCGACAGCATGGTCGTGAACTACGAATACCTCAGCGACAACGATAACAAACTGCAACTGACGCTCGCTGACTACACTGACGAGCAACTTACCGCATGGGGTGAGGATTATTCATTAGTATTAAAACTCGACAATCAAATTCTGCGCAGCAATTACAGCATTCCGGTTAGCGATCATGTCACAGTCAATTTTGGTGGTGAGCACAATCAAAAACGTTACCACTACGATGCACGCTTAATTGAATTTACCTGTACGGACTTGGATGTCGACTGCCAAGATAATCGAGGCGATTTAATTGAAGTTACCGAAATTTTGGATATTAATGAAAGCAATCTCTACAACTCCACACAATGGCAAGCCACCGAAGAAATGACGATCGAAGCAGGTCTGCAATATACAGGCAATGACTATACGGACGAATATCAATTCAACCCAAAAGCCGCGCTCACTTGGGTTATTAATGATAAAGTCAGTTTGATTAGCTCCGCCGGTCGTTACCAGCGCACGCCCAATATCGAAACCATTTTGGAATCGATTGGCAACCCCGATTTACGCTCTCCGCAAGCGCAGCACTATACACTGGGATTTAAAGGTGATGTGAATGATGAATGGGATTGGCTCATAGAGTTCTACCACAAGCGTTTATCGCGCTTAGCACTTTCACTGGATGATTCACAACCGGATGCAGAAAACCGTTACAGTAATGATGCGGAAGGTACCGCCAACGGGCTGGATATTATGCTCAACAAAAAATTCACCGATCGCTGGTTTGGATGGGCATCGTTGAGTGTGAGCGATAGCAACCGAAAAAATTTGCGTACTGGATTAGAAACCGATTACACCTTGGATACACCGGTCGTGTTTAATCTGGTCGGCAATTATCAAATATCCGAGAACTGGACGGGTGGTTTACGCTACAGCTACAAAACGGGCGAAGCCAATACTAAGATCATTGGAATAAAACCTAACCCTTATTTTCCCGACCGTTATTTACCGGTTTACGGTGAACCCTTTGCCGATCACTTGCCGGCTTATCACCGTATAGACTTGCGCTTTGAACGCCAATTTATTGCCTTCAACAATGATGCGAGTTTTTTCATCGACATTATTAATTTACTGAACCGCGAAAATGTATCAGAACAAGAATTGGATTATGAAAAAGTCAATGAAACAGGGCAACTGCATGTTACCAATTCAACCGATATGGGATTGTTTGGTTCACTAGGGGCATCTATTCGCTTTTAAACATAGGCACTCGTTGCCCTACACTCAACAAGGTTACGATTATGCGCCCACACAGAGTCATCATCAGTTCGCTCTTGCTGTGTGTGGGACTGCATGGTTGCGCATCAAAAGACAACATCATGAATACAACACACAAAGCCGGTTACAGATTGGCGTTTGAAGATGACTTCAATCATCCACAAATTCAACTCGACAAATGGATTCCCTATTATTTACCCCAGTGGAGCTCCCGCGAAAAATCCAAACCCGAATATCATTTTGCTGAGGGTAATCTCGTATTAAAAATTACCGAGCATCAACAACCTTGGTGCCCAGAATTTAATGGCGACGTGAAAGTATCATCCCTGCAAACGGGTTTATTTGCTGGCGAACTCGGCAGCGCGATTGGACAGCACAAATTTAATCCAAACTGCAAAGTGCGCGAAGAACAACCCACACGCAAAACCTACACACCACAATACGGTTATATTGAAATTCGAGCCAAAGCGAACAACATTACTCGCGAGAATATTATCGCCCTATGGATGATTGGCTTTGAAGACACGCCAGAAAAATCGGCTGAGATCTGCATCGTAGAAATCAAAGGCCACAACCTCACGGAAGATAAAACCATCGTTGGTTATGGCTTGCGTCCGTTCAATGACCCCAGCATTACCAATGCATTTTTTGAAGAACCCTTTGCGATTGATGCCACACAATTTCACACTTACGCCGCAGACTGGTCAGAGGAAAAAATCGATTTTTATATTGACGGCAAAAAAATAAAAACCATCCATCAATCGCCCAAATACCCCATGCAATTGATGCTGAATATTTATGAAGTACCCACCAAGAACCCCTCAACGGTGAAAAGAAACTATCCCAATGAATTTGTTATTGATTATATTCGTGGCTACGAACGCATTAGGCTTTAGTGGGTAGCCACACTGTCACTTGCAAACCACCCTCTTGACGATTTGCTAATTTAATCCGCCCACCATGGGCATCAGTAATTTCACGACAAATCGCCAAACCCAAACCTGTGCCATCACGTTTTGTGGTGTAAAAAGGCAATAAGGCTTGCGATAACTGTTCTTCTGACATACCACATCCAGCATCAGAGATAATAATCTTATCCCAATCGCCTAATGCAATAACCTCCAACTCTATAGCATCAGCAGGCGAACCTGACTGCTGTGCATTCTTGATTATATTGACCAGCAATTGGGATAACTGCGATACATCGCCATAACCAGCACGCAGGGGCAAAGGTTCTCGTAGGTTAAAGTGAATTATCCCTTGCAACCCAGCAATAAAATCATGCCACGCAAACAACGCTAATTGTGGCGATGGCAAACGAGCAAACTGCGCATAACCACTTAAAAAACTGTTTAAGTGGCTCGTTCGTTCACTCACCGTCGTAAATATTTTGGTAAGCAATGCCGCCTCGGCGGTCGGAATGGTTAATCGCTCAACAATTTGCAAACCGGAATGACTAAGTGATGAAATGGGAGCCAACGAATTATTCAATTCATGGCTCAGCACACGAATTACTTTTTTCCACGTATCCACTTCCGCGCGGGACAACGTGCGAGTCATTTGCTTAAAGTGATATAAACAATGCTCTTGGCCTAATAATGAAAAAAATTCGCACGATAAACTCCATATTTGCGGCTCATCATCAAGACCATCCAACGTAAACAACACATCCTGACGTTGAACCAATGCATCCGCCAAGGCAGGTGAAAGATTGGGCAATAAATCAGTAATGACAACTCCTTTCATCGATACGGTTTGATTAAAAAGTTCATACAGCGCTGGGTTACATAAGACCACCCTATGGCGACTATCAGTTAATAACAGCGCCGAAGAAACTGTCATAAAAATATGATCCAGCAAAAATTCGCGCTGCAATAAACCGACCCGATTTTGATGCATCTTTTCAGAGGCATTATTAAATCCATCCACCAGCATTTGTAATTGCCGATTCTTTTGCTGTGGCAAGCGTATGGAAAACTCACCATCCCGATAATGCAACAATGCCTGCTCAACTAAGTTTAAAAACTCATTGACTCGCCGATACATGCTTTTTGCGAAAATTAAATTCAGCAATACAAAAACTGTCGCGGCCGCAACTATAGCCGGCAATGCTTGACCTAAACCATAAAAAATCACTAGCGCTGAAGCAGCAATCAGACACTGGATTAACAGACTGACAAACACCCAACTCAGAAGCCTCATGGTGTTTTATCCAACAAGGAGGCATCCGGAGATATACCGAACTTATCCATACGACGATATAACCCTTGCCTACTTAAACCCAATTGTCTCGCCGCTTCCGCAACGCTAGAGGTAGTTTGTAAGGCATGACGCAACTGTGCCTCATCAGGTTCAAACAGCGGTCTTGTTTTGGGCTTAATTCGCTCAGGCAAATGCAAATCTTTTACATCAATTATGGAAGATTCCGTGAGCAAACATGCGCGACGAATGCAGTTTTGTAACTCTCGCACATTACCGGGCCAGTCATAAGCTTCCATTTGCCGTAATGCATTCGGACTTATGGCACGCCCTTGTAAAAAATAACGCACCAAGGGAAGAATATCTTCTTTGCGCTCAGCAAGTGGTGGCAGCTGCAATTCGATCACATTGAGCCGGTAATAAAGATCCTCTCGAAATTCACCTCGAATAATAGCTGCTGGCAAATCCGTATTGGTTGCCGTAATCAAACGCACTTTAGCAGAACGCAGTTGGCTAGACCCCAAACGCTGGAACTCCCCTGTTTGCAGCACACGCAATAATTTCATTTGGCCGGTGAGCGGTAAATTACCAATTTCATCTAAAAACAAAGTGCCGCCATTCGCCATTTCAAAATGACCGATACGGGTTTGATGAATACCTGTATATGCACCTGGCTCTGCACCGAACAATTCCGCTTCCATCAATTCCAGTGGAATGGATCCAGCATTAACGCGAACGAAAGGCCCTGTTGCAACCGCAGAATTACGCTGAATTATTTCGGCTATTTTTTCCTTACCGGCGCCATTCGGCCCTGTAATTAATACGGGCACATCCGCTTTCGCAACCTGCAGCGCCATCGCCAGCAATTGCTGCATGGCATCGGATTGATAAATAACACCCGCCAAATCGTATTTATTAGCCAATGATTGACGAGCCTGAATTCGCGTTTGCTGTTGCACTTGTTGCAATCTATTCAGCGCACGCAATTCCAACAAATTACTTACCGTGATTAATAATTTATTATCATCCCAAGGCTTGGACAAATAATCCGCAGCACCTGCTTTCACTAATTCAACTGCAGCCGATAAATCCACCCAGCCGGTTAATAAAATAATCGGCAGATCCGGTTGTAATTCACGTACCGCATAAAAGAAACGCTTTCCCTCCTCCCCTGATGTGTTGTCGATTTGGAAATTCATATCAGCCACGACCAAATCTATTTCCTCCCGCTCAATTAACTGCAATGCCTGCATCGGATGATTCGCGGTTAAACAGTGATAACCGCGCAATTCAAACAACACAGAGAGGGATGTGAGTACAGCTGGGTTATCATCAAGAATTAACAAAGTATCCAAAACAGTTCCTTATATAAAAAGGTATTGCGCACAATTCAGTAGATGCACAAATTATACGCTACGTGTTGCTGTACTTGGCGATATATCCGCCATTCTTTTCAATGGAATATGCGCACTTAAAAAACAAATAGCAGTCAATACCGCACAGGATAGAAGAATGCACCATAGGGGAACGGGTGTCCCGCCTGCAACTATCAATATCACATGACCAACCAGTATCGATAACGGAAAACCTATTAACAAACCAAGAAAACAGATAATCATATTTTCTGTTTGTATATAAACAATAATATCCTGCTGACTAGCACCCAGGGCTCTGCGAATACCAAACTGTTTAAATCGCTGTGTAATTGAAAATAAAGTTTGTGCACCAACAGCAAAGGCAACAACCACACCCACCACAATAAGTATCGCCAGCATCATCCACGCATAAGTAACATCTGGGGCATCAATGCCCGCTCTACTTTCATCTAATTTTTCAACCCACAGTAATACGTTATCATTATGATGCTTTCTGACGATTGTCGTAGCTTGTTCGATCACAGCGTTGCGCACATTATTATCTTTTACACGAACAATGTAGCGGTACTCCTCTCTAGCGTCATTGTGTTGCGGCCTAAAAATGGTTAATTCACGCTCACCATCCCACGACCGCCCAAACCCCCACCAATCCTGACAGACACCAATAATTTCCCTCACCTGATCGCCTTCATATAAAAATTTTCCCACCGCTTGATTAGCTGAGCCAAAAAATTTCTCTGCCAAATGATTAGTCACAATAATAAGCGCCGCCCCTTTTGCATCTCCATCCTTTATGAATACCATATCACTATAGGTAAAATTGCGACCTGCAATAATAGGCAACTCTAAGGTATCCATCGCTTCAGCGGTTGTCTCCGCTGTCATCACCCAAGTCTCTGGAGCCTCTCTGCCGACCTCCTTGCGCACTCTTATATTATCACCATATTGTGAAATAGGACTCCAGCGCATAGCGCTAGCGCCTTCAACAAATGGCAGCTGTTTAATAGCATTTAAATCATGCTGAACCTTATCGTAAGTTAAGGTCGATTGAATGGGGCGAGCAGCAATTGCAAATATTTTTTCCTCTGCAATACCGGATTCAATTTTTGTAATGCCGCGAACAAAATTCAATTGATCCGCAAAAGCGGAAAATATGGCAGTCACTATTGCTAACTGCATAACCATTAAGAAAACAGTTAACTTGCGTTGCAATAATGACCGGACTATAGGGCCAATATGAAAATTTACCATCATGCTAACCCTCTTATTGCAATTTTAAGTATTGCGCACTGGGCGACTGACATATACGCCACGAAGGATACAAACCAGCACACAAGCTAGCAATAACACCCGTTAATATTGTCAGCAGAAAAATTATCGCATCCGGCTGAAAACTTAATGAAAAATTAACTTCACTGACACCATTTAATGATGCGCCAGGGGTATAAGCACGACGCAAAATAGCCAAACTAAGATAGGTAAAACAAACCCCCAAAGCACTCCCCAATAAACCAATCAACCCACTTTCAATTAAATGTTGTGAAAAAATATTTACTCGGGTAGCGCCTAAAGCTCTGCGCACACCAGATTCTGGCAAGGCTTTCATAAATTTCGCCAGCAGCATCGCAATACAATTCAAGATACAAACTACTAAAAAACCGATACCAAAATAAAATACTAACTCCTGAGTTGTTAAATATTTCCCATTAATTTTCATCTTTTCTGTGATATTCGTTAACTCTACCAATACAGGCTCGGTATAAAAACCTAATCTTTTTTGTTCAGCCACATAGTTTGTCAAAAAATTTTTATACGCCTGCTTCTGCTGCTCATTAGTAAACTCCACCCAATTCACAATCCATAAACAACCGCCCGTTAATAAAGCCGCATAACCAACACCATAATCTCGCACGGATTCTGGGCAAAAAACCGGGCGCCAGCGTGATATCTCCCTTACAGCTAACAATCCAAACGGCAAATAAAATTGTTCATTCGGCGCCATAACACCCATATCAATATCTCGCAGGTTAATACCTGATAAATTCTGTACAACTCCAGCTACTTGGTACAAATTTCCTTCGAACAAAACACGCTCACCAACACTATTTTTTCCATTAAATAAACGTTGGTTAGTCTCCTCTGTTAACACTATAACGTCCTGAGGTTCAGTATCCGCTGACTGATCCCATGGAGCCCCATAAATAAAACCAATATCAAACATGGCAAAAAAATCATGCGATGCAACCCGCCCTCGCATGAGCATAGGCTTCACACCTTTATTCGGCATAGACATGGTTCCACCAGTGATAGTGCTCACCGCTTTACGCCATGGAATAGCTGATTTTAACAAGGCAACCGTATCGCGATAACTTAGCGGGTCAAGCATATGATTATTGCCTTCTGGATCTTTTTCTTTCCATGAATCCGTGCGCACCATAAACAGTGAATCATCTTTGTACGCGAGATAATTTTTATTTACCGCATACAAAGAAGTATAAGTAATCATGGCAACCGCAACACCCACAGCAAGCACTAACACCACTAAACCGCACAACACAGGGGTTTTACACATTGATCGCCATGCCAATTGGCATTGATATAAAAACATTGGCTACCCCCTCATCGAGCTGCGTGTCACTTCTGCCACTTCGCCATCGATAATTTGAATATGACGATGCGCACGCGCGGCCAAATCTGGATCATGTGTCACCATGATAATGGTTGTACCTTGATCATTGAGATTTTCCAGCAAGTCCATTATTTGACGCGCCATGACACTATCCAAATTACCGGTGGGTTCATCTGCCAATAAAAATGCGGGGGAGCCTGCTAAGGCACGCGCAACAGCAACACGCTGTTGCTGTCCGCCAGACAGTTGTGAAGGGAAATGTTTAGCGCGAGATAAAAGACCAACACGTTCTAGGGTTTCACCAATTAACCGCTTACGTTCGGCCGCAGGCAAACCACGATAGCGTAATGGAACGTCGATATTATCGAATACCGATAAATCAGGTATCAGATTAAAACCTTGAAACACAAAACCAATCTTATTATTGCGCAAGCGCGAGAGCTCGCGATCTCCCAATCCTTGAGTATCAACACCATCCAAAAAATATCGCCCTGCACTGTAGTCTTCCAACAAACCGGCAATATTGAGAAACGTTGTTTTGCCTGAACCCGATGGGCCAGTAACAGAAACAAATTCCCCAGCATTCACTCGCAAATTAAAACTTCTGAGCGCATGAGTTTCAATTAAATCTGTACGATAAACTTTGCTAATATTTTCCATTAAAAACATAGGTGCAGCAGCCTGCTGCGACTCGTCAACTGTGGATTTTTGTGCTGCCATTGCAGATAACATCATAACCACTCCTTCAGGGGTCATCGTAATAAAAAATCGTTGTTATAATTGCCATTTAGAAAATAATGACATCCTTGTAGACCACCAATAAATCCTTTTTTTGATGGCCTGACGTTATCGCTGTAAGGCTATCCAGCCGAAAGCTATAACGCTAACTTTCACGGGGTAATATAAATTACTGTTGCATTACGCAGATCCGTAGTATCGGAAACAATCACTTCATCCCCTTCGAGAACACCAGAGACTATTTCAACTTGATCGACACCCATAACACCTACTTCAATAGGGATACGCTCTGCTTTATTACCACGTACACGAAATACACTTTGACGATTATCCATATCCAAATAAGCACCGCGGGGCAGACGCAATACATTTTCATGGATCTGTATAAAAATATTGGCGGATATGCGTTGGTTTTGACGGAGATTTTCTGGCATATCCTCTGTAAAACTCATGCGCAATTTTACTTGTCCCTCCTGAATTTCAGGTGAAATTGCTATCAGGCGCGCTTTGTACTCATGATTGTTTAAATTAATCACCACGGCCATCCCTAGTGATAATTCGGGCGCATAGTATTCAGGCACATCAACCTCAATTTCATAAAGGGATAAATCCACCACGGTAATTAATGCCTGATAAGTTGCCACCGCACTTTTTTGATTAAACGCCAGACTACCTACCATTCCAGTCACAGGCGATTTAACCTCTAACTCTGCAACACGACGCTCCATATCATCCACAACCCATTGCTGACGATCCAACTGCAAACTGACGCTAGTAACTCCCGCTTTTGCCAGCTCATGTTGCAATTCAAGATTTTCTTTTGCTTGAATTGTATTTTCTTTTGCGACTAACCATTTATCCTCCACTTCTTCGTATTTTTCCAAAGAGACAATTTGTTTTTGCAGCCCAATTTTACTGCGTTTAAACGCTCGCCCGAGTGTCTGGTGTGTAACTTCGGCGCGGCGCAATTCTTGTTGCGCCTCCATCACATTTTTTTTAGCCGTCACTTGTTGTTGCACTAATTCACTTTGTAATTTTGCCAACGTGGTTTTTTCTTGTTGTAATTGATTTTTTAAACTTGGGCTATCAATACTCAATAATAATTGCCCTTGCTCAACCGCATCGCCTGCTTTGACAAAATACGTCACTACACCATCGGTGGTGCTAAACAAGGTTGGGCTATTAGCCACAACAATTTTACCCAACGCCGTAATATCGCGACGCAACTCTCCACGCGTAACCGATGCGATACGTAGGTCACCCCGTGCAAGCGTAGTATCAGTACTCAACACATCACGCCAATGGACAACGGCATATGCAAGGGCAACAAGCGCAATAATGATCACCAGCATCATTATTTTTAGCGGCGTAAGATTTAATTGACTTGGCTTTAAATGTATATCCTGCAAAGAGGTATCGCGAATGGCGACGTTCATTACACATATCCTTAGCTAATAGATACAAGCGTGTTTACAGGAATATTTGCAGTATCAATGCCAACAATTCAACCTATTGATTTGTAATGATTTTACATAAAGGCGACTAAAATAATCTGTCCGAGTGAAATGTCCGCACGAACAGCGGACAGCATGAAGGTATGACAAACTATAGGAACGAAGAAGGCTTAGTTTTTAGCAAGCGCAGCTTAATTTTTAGCAAGCGCAGCTTGGTTTTTATAACGCTGATGCAAAATATTGACGCGAAACACGTAAGTCTTGGTTTCTTCGTAAGGAGGAACGCCGTTGTATTTGCTCACAGCACCAGGGCCAGCATTGTATGCCGCGGTAGCAAGGGTAATGTCGCCGTTAAAACGCTCTAGCAACCACGCCAAATACTTCACGCCGCCTTCAATATTTTGTGTCGGGTTACTGAGGTCGTTGACACCCATATCCTGAGCGGTTTTGGGCATCAATTGCATGAGACCCATAGCCCCTTTACGTGACCGAGCTAAGGGATTGAAGTTGGATTCAGCGTGAATGATGGCGCGCACCAACGCAGGATCTACACCGTGGACTCTGGCGGCATGACTGATGGAATAATTAAATTCACTGAGGTACAACTTGGTTACACGCCAATCCACTGTGGATATTGGACTACAGGCATAACAACTGTTGTAAACAATTACTTGATAATCGGTTTTACGCGGTGCGCGATCAGAATAGGCGGTCGCACCATCCTTCCGGTATTTAAAAAAGGTGTAGGGCTCGGCAGGCTTTGATTTACGCTCCGCCTCGGCAGCAAGACGCGCCTCTTTTTGACGGGCTTTTTCCTCAGCGGCGGTTTGCTCGGCAACCCGCCTGACTTGTTCTTCAAAGTCCGAAAGACTGGAGTCTTGTGACGCTCGATTTAACTCGCCCTGATCCGCCACCCCGTCGGCCAAGAGAGCGCTACTGGCAGATACCAGTAACAAGCCGAGTAGTAATTGGGTAAAGTTAAACACAGTGACGCATCTCATTCAGTAAAGAAGTAACTGGTAGTGTAGTTCAAGGGTTGATTAGGCATTGGCGTCAAAATCCATTTTCGTGATCTAGATTGCTAAACCAGCGTGCTTGTTCACACATTACGACTCAAGCCACACATCCCTAACCCAGTGCCAAATGGATGGCCAGGTTTCATCGGTTAATTCACCATCGCGCCAAAACACGATTTCGCCTTCCGGCTCAACACAGTAATAGTTGCCATGAGTTTCACAAATGGGCAGCAAGTAACGCGGCACGCCCAGCGACCAGGCTGTGGCAGTGACTTCCGGTAAATAGGTGTGAGAGTTGGGGTCAGCAGCGGTGACAGGTTCCAACGAGCCACAGATGACATCGCTGGCTTCCAACAAATAGGTGCGAACATCGCGAGGGATAGGTAATAAAATCTCTTCTTCGATTTGCACCAACTGGTCTTCATCGGGTAAATCCAAGGGCACGGGTACAGTGACGTTATGATCACGCAACAATTCTAAGATTTCTTCCATCGCTCAACCTGTTATCACCAAAACGGGAGCGCGACTATAGCCTGAAGCATTAGACGACGACAAGAAGGCAGTATCGGGAAGCAAACCCTTAGCGAGCATCAAACTCAACCCAAAAGGTTGAGCCCTGACCTTCGATAGATTCAAAATGAATATCCCCGCCCATGTGCTCCACCAATTCACGGGTGATTGCCAACCCCAAACCTGTACCACCTTTTTGACGGGTATCGGATGAATCAGCTTGCGAAAATTTTTGGAAAATACGTGCGCGAAATGCTTCAGGTATACCAGAGCCCTGATCAATGACCGCTATGCGTACACGGCTTTGATATTGATTGATGGCAATAATAACCACTGCATGTGCTGGGGAGAATTTAATGGCGTTGGATAATAAATTCGCCAAGACTTGCTGCAACCGTAACGCATCAACATAAATGCGTAACGTAGGATCACTCGCTTGCATCACAAGACTAACATTAAATTGATCCGCATAAGATTGATTAGTGACAATAGCTTGCTCAACCAAAGGCAATAACAATTGCTCTTGCATATCCAAATGCATTTTTCCAGCAACCAATTTATCCATATCCAATAAATCATTGATCAAATGCGTTAAGCGCAGACTATTCTTGTGTGCAATATCAATTAATTTTGCAATCGGTGTCGCAAGCTCACCCAATTTTCCCGCATTAATCACTGCCAAGGAGGCGCTGATAGCCGTTAAGGGGGTGCGCAGCTCATGACTCACCGTAGAGATGAATTCGCTTTTTATGGTATCAATACGTTTTCGTTCGTTAATGTCTTGAAAGGTTCCATAGATATTTACGCACTTGCCGTTTAGAAATTCTGGTGTGCCTATCGCTCGAACCCAGCGCTCATTTCCCTTAGCGGTAATGATTTGCAACTCTTCATCAAAGGCCACACCCTGCTCTTGCGCGCGCAAAAAAACGCGTTTAATCGTATCGCGGCTTTCACCTTCTTTGTAAAACGCAATGCCAGCTTCTACCGAACAGCAAAAATCATCAGGCACTTCATGTATTTTTTTGGTAATGGCACTCCATTGCGTTTGTTGTTTTGCCACATCAACATCCCAGGTGCCTATCAGTGCGGCAGCATTCGAACGCTCCAGTAATTCAAAGGTTTTCTCCAAAGTGGAACGCAAACGCACACCTTCATGTAAATCTTTTTGTAACCGCGCCGCGCTCATGAGTACATACAACATGAAAAAGCACACCATGGCCGCCATGGCGTACCCCACTCGTGTGGTTTCAATTAAAAAATGCAGGGTGATGGGAAGAATGGCAGGAACCACCAATAAGAGTGCCGATAATTTATCCATTGCCAAGGATGTAATGGCACCCGCCGACAACCCCGCCAAGACGAATGCCACAAAAAATTGGTGCGGTAAATTATTCTGAGGAAATAACCAAATACCCGTAGCACCCCATGCAAGGCCTGTCATAAAAACCGTCACTCTAAACCCTAACAGAGCCGTGGCAGTCTCATCGTCAGTCGTCGGTTGTCGCCGTTTGTTAAAAAAATACAAGCCAATACGCAACAACAACACAAAGAGCAACATGAAATACCATAGGTACAAAACACCATGATCAATGACCGGCCATTGTACAAATAGTAAAAGCGATGCCAAAAATATATTGGCGATAAAAGAAGTCGGCAACCCTTTGTGTAACAGGCGCAGCTGCTCTTTAGCGAGCAAACTGTCCCAAGCTGCTTGGTTGGCAGAAGCAGTTTCTCTTATTGACCGCATGGGCGTTAACTACCTCAGTGCATTTAACATGATCATCTGACAACAACCCCTTTGTTATTGAATGAGGATAGTTGTTGTTCTGTGCAACTGCCACTCGCCGTTAATTAATACTGAATAGACTCCCCCAAGGAAAAGTGGGCAGATTTCACATTCGCAGAATCGCCCCCAATAAAGAGTTGGAAATCACCCGCTTCGGCGCCAAACGTTAGATCTTGACGATAAAAAGCCAAATGGTGCGCCGTAATTTTAAATGCCACTTGCTTACTTTCGCCTTTTTTTAACTCAATTTGTTGAAAACCTTTTAGCTCTTTTACAGGGCGCGTAATGCTACCGACCAAGTCGCGAATATAAAGCTGCACCGTTTCTTTGCCATCGTAATCGCCCGTATTGGTCACGGTGACACTAGCGGTTAATACACCGCTGGCATTGATTGATGTTTTATCCAACTCAATATCCGAATAACGAAATTGGGTATAACTCAAACCATAACCAAAGGGATACAAAGGGGTGTTGGGTGCATCCAAATAATGCGAGGTGTATTCACCGTTAGGCACATGCGGGCGACCTGTATTTTTCATATTGTAATAAATGGGTACTTGGCCAAGGTTACGCGGAAAGGTGACAGGCAATTTTCCAGAAGGGTTGTAATCGCCAAATAACACATCGGCAATGGCATTACCGCCCATGGTGCCCGCAAACCAAGTTTCAACAATCGCATCGATGTTTTCATCTTCCCAACTAATACTTAAAGGGCGACCATTCATTAATACCAACACCATCGGCTTGCCGAGTTTTTTTAATTTGCGCATTAATTTTTGTTGATTGCCAGGAATATCAATCGACGTGCGACTACGCGCCTCGCCGGACATGCGGCCTGATTCCCCCATCCCCAACACAATGACATCCGCTTCTTTTGCCAGCGCAATGGCCTCCGCAAAACCCGATTCATCTTTACTGAAAAAATCGTAACTCGCGCCCTTGGCATAGGTCACTTTTACACTGGGATCAACGGCGGCTTTAATGCCCTCTAATAAAGTGATGGGCTTATCCCAATTACCAGCGGCATGCCATGAGCCCAACATATCGCGACGACTGTCCGCTAAGGGGCCAATAACGGCGATAGTGGGTGTGGTTTTGCTCAAGGGTAGGGTGCGATTTTTATTTTTTAATAACACGATGGATTTGCGTGCTACATCGCGTGCCGCCTCTAAATATTCCGGCTTATAAATCTCGCGCGCTTGACGTTTTTCATTGTTGTATCGGTAAGGATCTTCAAACAATCCCAATCGGTATTTCATTTCCAAAATACGACGCACCGCTGCATCCACTTGCGATTCTTTTACTTTTCCTTCTTGAATTAACGTTTTCAGATGACCCAGAAATAATTGACCAACCATCTCCATGTCCAAACCCGCATTCAAGGATAATTCAGCGGCGTGCTTATCGTTTGCGGCAAAACCATGGGGCACTAATTCATTCACCGCCGTGTAATCACTCACCACAAAACCTTTGAACGCCCATTGCTGTTTTAAAACATCCGTTAACAAATAACGATTACCCGTTGCAGGCACACCATTTAAATCATTAAACGCTGTCATAAAAGTCGCAACACCCGCATCCACAGTCGCTTTAAACGGTGGCAAATAGGTATTCCATAATTCAACATCAGAAACATCGGTGGTGTGATAATCGCGCCCCGCTTGTGCCAAGCCATAAACAGCAAAATGTTTGGCGGTCGCTAAAATAGTATTGGGCTTAGAAAGATCGTCCCCCTGAAAACCTTTAATGCGTGCGCGTGCAATTAAGGAACCTAAATAAGGATCTTCACCGGCACCTTCTGAAATACGCCCCCAACGCGGATCGCGAGCAATATCCACCATGGGCGCAAAGGTCCAATGAATGCCTTCAGCAGAGGCTTCGGAGGCAGCAACCCGTGCCGATTTTTCAATGGCTTGTAAATCCCAGCTCGCCGCTTCACCTAAAGAAATGGGGAAAATAGTGCGATGCCCGTGAATCACATCGTATCCAAATAACAGAGGTATTCCTAATCGAGTTTCTTCTACAGCTTGGCGTTGTAATTTTTGTGTGTACTTCACAGTAAACACATTCAGCATGGAACCCACTCTGCCCGCTTTAATTGCCTCCAAATAATCGGTTTTAGATTGGGGGCCGGTAATATCACCCTCGCCACTTAATTGATTCAATTGACCGAGTTTTTCCTCTAGCGTCATTTTACTAATCAATCTTGTGATGAAGGCGTCCATCTTGGGATCGGGCGCATAAATCGTGCGGCGCATTATATTGCTCGACGCATCAGAATACACATGCTCATCCGGCGCTGCTTGTGCGACCGCCGCATTTTTGGCGTTCGCCAATGCCAGCTCTACTCCACCCACGGAAAAAATCACGAGCATCAAAGGCTTTATCAAAAAAGTGAAAGGCTTAGTCCGAACGGTAAAAAAGCGGTGGGCGATGTTCATAAGGCGATTCTCAATAACAGGCAAACACTCAATGGCGTTTTATTCTTTATAGAAGGAGTTTGAGTAAAGATGATTTAAGTCTAACAAGACTCTGGCGTTATGCAGGATTTTTTACGGTTTTTAGCATTAAAAAGTGCCGCATTCAGGGCAAATCGATCAATTAACAAACGACATTCAAGCCGAGCGCTACCCAAATAATGACAATTGATTATCGACCAGCGCCCCTAAGGATTCATTCATAAAATGCAAAATACTATCCGCTACGGGGGTTAGCTGTTTATCCACATAATGTTGGTAATCTATCGCGCTTTGCTGTGTGGCCACAGGTTCAGGGCCATTCACGGTAATAACATAACTAATCCAATCGCCCCGTCGCAATTTTTCACCCGTTGCCTGAACATATTTGCGTGCTGCCTGTACATGCGGCGGAATATTTTTGACATATTCATGTAAATGACGACGCAAACGCTTGCGATAAATCAATGCGTCATCCAACTCGCCCGCCAATACTTTAGCCGTGGTGCTACGCACGAAATCAAAATAATCGTCACCATCAAAAATTTTGCGATAAAGTGCCAATTGGAAATCTTTGGCAAGTGGCGTCCAATCGGTGCGCACATTTTCCAAACCTTTAAAGACCATCTCGCGCTTGCCTTCATTATCGACCAATCCCGCGTAACGTTTTTTAGTCCCTACATCCGATCCACGCATGGTGGGCATTAGAAAACGCAGATAATGGGTTTCGTATTGAATCTCCAATGCACTGGCTATGTTGAATTCTGCACGCAAGGTTTTCTGCCACCACTGATTTAATTCGCGCGCTAAACGCACACCAATTTTATCGCACTGCTCAAGTGTTTTGGGTTCGCGCCCCACACAGTGATTTTCCAACCACACAAACAGTGAATCTGTATCGCCGTAAATAACTGCATAACCCTGTTGCTCAATCCAATCGCGACTACGCTGAATAATTTCATGGCCGCGCAGGGTAATTGAACTGCACACACGGGGATCGAAAAATCGACAGCCGGTAGAACCCAATACACCGTAGAAAGAATTCATAATAATTTTTATTGCATGAGATAAGGGCGCATTTTTTATTTGCTTAGCTTTATCCCGCGCCGCTGATAACTGCTCAATAATCGTGGGTAAAATATGCCCTTCACGCGCAAAATACGCGCCGTTAAAACCAATAACGGTTTCATCATCGCTCAAGTGGTTATGTTCAGCCATCCAAAAGGCACAAGGGTCAATTAAAAATGTACGAATAATACTGGGATACAGACTTTTAAAATCGAGCACCAACACATTATCGTAAATACCGGGGCGCGAATTCATCACATAACCGCCGGGGCTAATAATGTCAGACTCCAATTCACCTAAATTCGGTGCCACATAACCACGCCGGTGTAACCGCGGTAAATATAAATACTCAAACGCCGCCACTGAACCACCAATGCGATCCAGTAACAAGCCTGTTAATTGGCTGCGCTCCATCGCAAAGGCTAGCAATTCTTTATCCGCAAATATACGCCACACCAATTCACAATCGCGCAGGTTATAAGCCGCAAGCGTTAACTTATCGGTCAAAAATAACTGGCTAATATCATCGCCACGATCAGCGCCCGTTAGGAACTTTCCCTCCCCCAATAATTCTTCTGCAACATTCTGTAATGAATAACTATCAAAGCGATAATTGGCCGCTTTTAATAACTCAATACCATCCAAGGCAACGCGCCCCGGAATCACCACAAAACTGCGACCAACCTCACCCTCTTCATGACGCCAATGAATAGGCTGATTCGCGCGACCCAGTTGCAATTCCATATGTAAGGATTGGCAAATATTTTCCAATACCAATAAATCGAACTGCACTAGATTCCATCCAATAATAATATCGGGGTCGACGAGCTGTAAAAATTCAAAAAAACGTTTCAAACAATCCTTGGCATCAACACAAAAGATAACCGTGTCAGTGTTATCGCCCGCACCAATCATAAATACTTTGTTGCCCAGCTCGCTCCACACACCAATTGAGTAGAGTTGTTTGGCATCCATGGAGGTTTCTATATCCAGCGATAACAGGCGCAATTGGGGTCGCCATTGCACATCGGTAGCGGGTGTAATTCGGGGATTTTTAAACGGCGGGCGGGCTGAGTGTTTATCAATGTCTACCTCTGCCACTGCGGTTACAAAGCGCTCCATTAAATAACGCTCTGGCGGGCGAATATCTGCCTCCCAGCAGGCTATGCCCTCAGCCGCCAACAACTCCTGCGCATCGCGCGCACTGCGGTGGCTTTTAAAATAGAGCGAATTAACGGGGTGATTTTCAAAGGTTTTTAAATCCACTTCCGCCATACGCCAATAACGAAGTTTGGCAAGTAGTGTGTGTATCGCATCCGCATCCGAACGCCGCACAAAAAACACCATCTCTTGCTGGGTAATCTGCGTCCAACAAGCCCCCTTTTCTGTCGCCCACCACAAATCCAACACAATACCTTCATCAGGCTTGCGTGAATCCCGCCACTGGCGGGTCAATAAAAAAGCGTTGGTCATAATGAGGATGCCAAATACTGGTTATGCGAACAGTATAGCGCAAAGCAAGTCATTGAATTAAGCATAATCAACGATTGCTCAGGAGGAATTGCTATGATGCCTCTTACCACTAACGATCGAGACCGCAACGATTAGGCGTATTGTTATTAAAGGCTATTAATGCGTCCGGCCTATCGGTAAACACCGCATCGACACCCAACCGCTGTAATGTTTGCCAATCATCGTCATGATTGACGGTATATACCCAATTTTTAAATCCGCGATGGCGCGCATCCGCTAATAATTCTGGCGTAATAAAACTTAAATGCGTATTAAACGAATAGGCTTTAAGCGGCTCACAACAAGCTGCGTAATCCAGCGGAATTCCCTCAATTAATACACCGCGTTTTACCTCTGGCAGTTGTTGCAGCGATTGAAAAATCTGCTGATGATCGAAACTGGAAATGAGATATTGCTCATAACTGCCTTGATGAGCACTCATATAGTCACGCAAACAATTTGCCAACACAGGTACGACTTGTTCGCCTTTGATTTCAATATTGAGTAATGCGCGATCGCCAACCAGTTGCAACACCTGTTGTAGTGTTGGAATAGGCTCACCATTTTCCAAATGTTGTTCACGCAGGTAGCTAAGCGGCAATTCAGTAATAATCCCCTGCCCTGATACCACCCGCCCTAATCGACGATCATGCGTGACTAGCAGTTCACCTTCTATTTGATAAACATCTATCTCTATCGCATCCACCCCAAGCTCAAGGGCACGCGCAATTGCTGCAAGGCTATTTTCAGGCAGCGATACCTTACCCACTTGCGGCCCACCGCGATGCGCTATACAAAAAAGTGGCTTCATAACTAACTACGCCTCTTCAGATACTCTTTCCCATACTGACTCAAAACCACATACAGACATAAAATCACTAACTTCATAATAAATATCTTGGAGCATATCACTATTATCAGTGCTACCAAGCACAACTATTCCAGCCTCGGAATCATGACGCATTTGATCAACCATTTTCCAAATGAATATTGAAAATGATTCAGCTTCTTGAGGCGTTATAACACCCACTTCTTGTTGCTTTAAAATATTCTCTTCGGCAAAAAATGTAGCATAATGAACAATTAAATCCTTAACATGAGGGTAGCGTGAAAAGTATTTCATAGAATTTTACCTGCTGCGCGAATAACCGTCATATGGTGAGCAATTAGTTTTAATTTTTCTACAAGAGTGCTTACTTTCATCTTTTCGGTTACGGTGAGGTAGTAGTGCCCTTTAGCTGAGTTTGATGGTTTTCGATCTTGCACAAAAGCCATACCAGAAGGTATGTCCGCACCCGATAAAACCCAGTACACATCTACGGGTTTTGTTTTACCTCGGGATACCAATCTGTAAACACCTTTAAGATTTTGCCATGTAGATGAAAAAGATAAGCCCATTTGGTCATCAGGAAGCACCCATTGAAAATCAGCGCTAAATTTATAGTCGCAGACGCGAACGCCCATAATGGTTTTATACTTTCCATCAGCTCTTTCTTCGTAAATTGTTGGATGGGCGCCGCGTTCAACAGGCCGAGCTTTAAAAGAACCAATCTTTCCAATAACCTCATTGAGGTCAGTAAGGCACTTGAATTGTTTTAATTCCTCCACGAAAGCTCCTTTAATTTCTCAATTGTTATTGCCTGTATGTAATAAAACTTCAAATCATTCAATAACAGGGAATGTAGAAACCATATTTGACCTAGCCAATGCTTCAGACATCACATCAACTTTACTCTTTGAAAAAGGCTTGAATAACCACTCCCATAAAGAAACTCGAGTATAAACATTAAGCCTATGACTATATTTTATTTTTGAACCCGGAGTCTCAATTACATATCTAAATGTATCTACATTAGGGAGTCTTACCGGAATGATTCCTAAAGAAAACATAGACGAGAACAATGGCATTCCACACATAACACCATCCTCGATAGGTTCAAGAGTCAATTTATTAGGATTGCTACTCAAGTTAGTTATTTTATATATGCCGGATCTAACCAAAATATCGTAAGGCTCACCTATATCTTGATTTGTCACATAAACAATTGTTTTTTCTACCGGAAGAGTCATGGATAGTTTTTTATCAGCAACATACATATTTGACGTACAGCCTGATAAAAATAAAATCACAGTTAAGATCGCTATATTATTCATTCCATCTAACCTTTAAAACTTATCCAATCAAAGCACAGACACAATCGCCTTACTCACATAATCCATTTTTTCCGCTGTTAAACCCGCCACACTAATACGACTGGTATCGGTCATATAGATACTGTACTCGCTTTTCAGCTTTTTCACTTGCTCAACGCTCAACCCCAAAAACGAAAACATGCCGCGTTCATTGGCGATAAAACTGAAGTCGCGTTTGGTTTGTAATTGATTCAGCGATTGCACCAATTGCACACGCAAACCGGCAATGCGTTCGCGCATCAGTGTTAATTCATCGCTCCAGAGTGTGGTTAATTCATCGCTGTGCAAAATAATATCGATAAGCGCTGCCCCATGTGCAGGCGGCATAGAATAGAGTGCGCGGGTTACGCTGAGTAATTGACTATTGCCAGCATTGGCTTGTTGTTCATTTGCAAAGACCACACTCAAACTGCCTGCACGTTCGCGATACAAACCAAAATTTTTCGAGAAAGAGGTGGCGATAATCACTTCCGGTAAACGTGCCGCCATTAATCGCAGTCCGTAGGTGTCCTCTTCCAAACCTTCGCCGAAGCCTTGATAGGCCATATCGATAAAGGGAATTAATCCGCGCGCTTCTAAAATATCGGCGACTTGATTCCACTGTTCACGCGATAGATCTGCACCGCTAGGGTTGTGACAACAAGCGTGCAGCAAAACCAAATCACCGCGAGGGATTTGATTGAGTGTGGCAAGCATGGCTACAAAATTAATGCTGTGAGTGGTGTAATCGTAATAGGGATATTCGCGCAGTGTTAAACCGGCGCTGCCGAGCAACGGGACATGGTTTGCCCATGTCGGTGTACTCACCCATAAACTGGCACCGGGTTTGGCGCGCTGAATTAATTCCGCGGCTACACGCAATGCACCACATCCGCCAGGAGTTTGAATGGTGCGCACACGTTGCGCACTCACGGCGATATGATCGGCGCCATACATTAAACGGGTTACCGCTTCATTAGCACCCGGATACCCTGCGGGAGGTGTATAGGCCTTGCTGGTCTCACGGGCAATGCGTAATTTTTCCGCTTCCATTACCGCTTTCATAATCGGTGTTTGCCCTGCATCATTTTTATACACACCAACACCCAAATCGACTTTGAGCGGATTGGCATCATTAGCATAGGCAATACTTAATCCCAAAATGGGGTCGGCAGGTAATAGCGACAGGGCTTCAAACATAATGATCTCCAGCAACATGAAAGTGCGGCGATTATACGCGGACTTAACGACTTAAAAAGCGCTTATGCACAATCACCATCAAGAGAATCTTTGAGTTATAGTGCCCGCCTCGCCGATGTACTTGGCACACCTTTTTGCAGCAGAGAACCCCGTGAAACAACCGCAATACACAGCGAACCATTCAAGCTTGATCACACGCACCTTACATGAATGGAAAATGTTAGCTACCTTGGGCGCCCCCATTCTTGTCGCTCAATTGGCACAAATGGCTAATGGCGTCATCGATACCGTGATGGCCGGCCACGCTAGCGCCGAAGATTTAGCAGGCGTGGGTATTGGTGCCAGCTTGTGGGTTCCTGTGTTGCTTTTTTTTGCCGGCGTATTGAATGCACTACAGCCCATTATTTCAGGGCATCGTGGCGCCAATGAATTGCACAAGATTATGCCCGCGACTTGGCAAGGGCTTTATATTGCCGCGGTCAGTACATTGGTGATGATTGTCCTGTTAATCAACGTTGAACCCGTGCTGCGATTACTACAAGTGGATGAAAACACCGCTCGAATTGCCAAAGGGTATTTGGATGCTTTTGCGTGGGGCGTGCCGGCACTCTTATTGTTAATTGCGTTGCGTGGCCTCACCGATGGCCTAGGGCACACACGCATTATTATGGCTTTCTCATTAGTCAGCACTTTATTAAATTTACCGCTCAATTATCTATTCATCTATGGATTTACTATCGGCAGTCTTAACGTTCCAGCGATGGGTGGTATAGGCTGCGGCTGGGCAACCAGCTTATCTAATTGGATTGCCACACTGGCTTTATTAATATATTTACAACGCAGTGATAGCTATCGCCATTTTCATTTAATCCGCAACTGGGCTGCACCGGCGTTGGAGAATATTCGCCAGCTACTCAAACTAGGTCTACCGATTGGTTTTACTATGTTTGTGGAAGTGAGCATGTTTTGTGTGATTGCATTGTTTTTAGCACCGCTGGGTGCAACAACCGTGGCAGGCCATCAAATTGTACTCAACGCCGTCTCGCTGGGTTTTATGGTGCCATTGAGTTTAGGGATGGCGCTCACATTACGGGTGAGTTATTTAGTGGGAGCAGGTGATCTTCGTGAAGCACGCCTGCTTGCGCGCAGCTCCCTTTTATTATCACTTGGCATCGCCTGCATTAATGCACCCATTTTATTTTTTGGGCGCGACTGGATTGCAAGCCTCTACACATCCGATCAGGAAGTGCAAAAAATCGCGGCAACTTTATTAATGCTCGGCGCCTTATTTCAAATCGCCGATGTGATTCAAGTTACCATGATTAATGTATTGCGTGGCTACAAAGACACCAAAATTCCCATGATGATTATGCTACTGTCGTTCTGGGGAATTTGTTTGCCGCTGGGTTATGTACTCACGTTTAAAGATTGGCTGGTTCCTGCAATGGGCGCACCCGGTTTCTGGATGGCACTCATTGTCGGCTTAAGCTGTGCAGCGCTGCTGCTCACAATACGCATGTTCAGATTTCAACCCACTACCGAACAGGCCACCTAAACATAAGAGGGATGCTATGCCGCAAGTCAATGCCTTATTAAATACCTTAAAAAAAGCGTTGAAAGCCCACGGCCTGACTTACGCGGATATAGCCCCCACATTGGATTTAACGGAAGCCAGCGTAAAACGATTATTTTCAGAGCAAAACATATCACTCTCACGACTGGAAGAAATTTGCCACATCATGGATATGGAAATATCCGATCTGGTGCAAATGATGAGCGAACAACAACCACGCTTACAGCAACTTACCATCGAACAAGAGGATGAAATTACTCATGATTTAGTGCTCTTGCTGATTACTGTCTGCGTGCTTAATCGCTGGTCTCTGGATGACATCATTTCTTTTTACAACATCAAAGAAACTGACTGCATTCAAAAGCTCGCGCGATTAGATAAATTAAAAATTATCGAGTTATTACCCAAGAACAAAATAAAACTACTCGTCGCCACTAATTTTAGCTGGCGCAACAACGGCCCTATTCAAACATTTTTTCAAGAAAAAATTGCACAGGAATACTTTAAAACAGAATTTAAGGATAAGGATGAATGCCTGATTGTGTTAAACGGCATGCTAACCTCGCAAAGCAACGGCGAGTTTCAACGAAAACTTAACAAACTAGCACGCGAATTCGATGATATTAACAATCAGGATGCAGCGCTTCCCATAGAGCAACGCAATGGCACCACCGTAGTCATGGCAATGCGGAATTGGCGTTATGGTCTGTTTAAACCGCTGGTACGGCGTTAAAAATCCAACAGGCAGAAGCACTGATCTATTCGTAAATTACTGACAAGACGTTCTTGCCGGATCATCACCACGCATGGCCGATAGTGCATAGGCGCAAGAATATACTCTTATCCACGTCCCACGGTGCAAGGCTTCTAAATCCACCGCGTCAGTATCTATAACCGGATCATAACGCGTTGGTGTTTTTACTTGAACCCACACAAGATTATTAGGTTTATCTTGCCACATACGCGTGCCATTACTGGCAGCAACTTCTGCAACACTGTTTGCACTCGATAAAAAGCGCAATTGATCTGGCCTATTGATGTTCATTCGATCGGGTTGATTGTAGCTACTCAGATACACCTTCGCATCTTCACTGCCGGTAAACGGAATTCCCAAGGTAACAACATCATCCGTGCGCGTTAAATTGGCTAGATGAAACGCCATTGCGCCTGATGGATGAAATCTGACTTCTTGTCCATTTACCTGATCAGAGAAATAAAAGACAAATCGTCCCTCTTTAACAAAAGAAGCGTGCCTCATAATATCAAAGAAGCCATCACCGGTACGGCCATCACGCACTAACCAACGACCAGTTTCTTGATGGTTAGTATCTAAACGACGCGCATCCAGAGTTCTAACAAAACGCCCATTGACTAAAATATCTTTGCCACTGAAATCATACATACCATAGTAAGGACCGACGCAAGATTTACCATTCTGCCCAACTGGCGCTACATCGGTACAAGTTGTTCCGAGTGTAAGAAAAGGCATATCGTAAACCCAATAATTTCCAGACGCACCCCAGTAACCATGAGGATCCCAAAGCGCGCCCGCTAACGCCCAATGCGCACCAGTTGCATCTGGCTTAGCAATCCGAAAACCGGGATGCGCATCAATAAGAAGATTATTTTTAATCCGTATGTTTCCTAAATCAACCGGCGTAGTATAAAAATCTCGCGTGCCCAACATGCCGCCATGCGTTAATTGAGTCCCACCATTCGCGCGCATTTCTGGCCCAGGATAAATTGGAAAGTTAACCACTATATTGTCTTGCATATTGTATTGGCTGTGATAACTCGCAAACGCAGTGGGTGGTGATCGTGTATCTACACTACGCCATGTATTAGCGTTATTTAGACTTTCCCCAATCACCAGTGCGCGCCTAATACGCCCTTGATAACCAGAACCCGCAAAAAACATTCCTACGTTATCTGCCGACACCCACTCTTCTAGATCAGCACCCACAGGCCTATTCCAAATACCCACACCTTTCCACGAGGAAATTTTACTTAAAGTAAAACGAATATTATTGGGGCCAATCGGTTCTTCACCATCCGTCGTGGGGGCATAGTGATTAGGGGATACATCGCCAGCATCGTTAATGGGAACCCAATCTAATTGGAAATTAAATTGGTGGTTGGAGTGCGCCACATTTTCACTGAATAACAACGTGGGCAACCGGAATGGCTTGATTGGAACCGATTTGTTTAAACCTAAGGGGCCTCGTGGATATGACAACCAAAAACCATTGCCGCGCGAATCGGCGACATGATTGCCGCGAATGGTATTATCGGGATTGGTAATCCAAAAACCAGCAGAGCCCGTGCCATCGCCATCACGATCAGAATTAATTAATCGGTTTTGATCACTGGGGTATCTTACTTTTAGCACTAAATTATTCGTAATCGTGTTGCGTCTTTCAACGGCATCTTCTAAAAAGATTGCATGGCCTACAATATCAAAACAAATATTATTATCGAGCAACACCTCATTAGTGCCATGAATAGTGATGCAGCGATTCATTGAATTCCAAACGCTGCTATTGCGAATAATGCGTGTGCCGTTTTTCGGTATTTCAACCCCCTGTGAGGTGTAACTCAATAAGTGAAAATGAATTGGGTAGCGACCAAAACGCCCCGCTTGACCTACGCGCCTCAACTCAACACCTTCAATGTGAGTATTAGAATCGGCTCCCATAATCATAATATGCGCACCGAATCCTTGGCTGGTCCACGCCGCATCATTGGCTCCCTGAATCACAATATTACGGGTGAGAGAACCCACTTCAGCGCGCTGATCCAATTGAGTAGGAACATTAGCGGCAGGCAAATTAGACAATATGCCCGGAGAAAGAGAGATTCCAGAGCTAGTCACATACTGCAACTTTCCCCAACGGAAATATTGCACAGGCGATGACAACTGCACACTATTTCCTTGTACAGACGTGACGGTAAGTTGTTCGGTAGGTGCTATGCCATAAAAATCCGTGGGTGCTACAACCAGTTGATCGCCATTTTTCCAATCAACTACGTCAGCAAGCGTTAAGGATCTTGCATTGACATCCGCATGATCGTTCAACACTGTCCACGCTTTGCTCGGGCTGACTCCAATCGCATTAAAAGTGCCATGCACCATAATGCCTCTTGCAGTAGCTTCATTAGACACAGCGCCCGTTAATGTAATGGTTGCGCGATGAGAAAAAGGATTGCCGACTGTACCTATGGTCAAATTTCCCATCACCATAATATCGCTTGCGGTAAGTGCAAGATTTTTTCTATCAAAAACCAAACTGCCTAAAATAGTTAAAGACCCCAGTGCAGCCGTATCTGTGTCTAATAAAACAATGCTATCTTCAGGAATAATAACTGATTCACCCTCAGCTGGAACTCTGCCACCCCAGGTTGCGGGATCAGACCAACGCAAAATATTTTCCACAGAAGATTGAACACTAGAAGTTTGCGAAGACGAAGACGAAGACGAAGACGAAGACGAAGACGACAGTAGTCTAGAAGAAGACGAACTCGAAATTGTCCTGGATATCACAGAAACACTAGAACTAGATGGCATTTCTGATAACGAAGAACTGGATAGCGACGACGCAACACCTATGGATGAAGCCGTTTTTATGGATGAAGATTCTTTTGCAGACGAAGAACTATTTTTCTCTGACGAACCTCCGCCTCCGCCACATGCACTTAAAAGTAGCGACAACAAGACGACTATTATGGGTAAGTTAAGTAGCAGTTTAGCATTGAATATCACAGATTTTTCCTCAATTTAACCCAGCACAACAAACCGTGATTTATCGCAAGTATGATGACACTCTAAAAGCGAACTTAGTGTGAAAGCGCCATAAAGCAACGCACAAAGAAATCAACGATATAAAAAATGACAACTGTGATTTGTGCATTACGGAAACATCCATAGCATTATTATCGAAAACGCGAGGAAATTTAATGCATGTCCATTGCTTCGTGAGAAAAATATATTTTTAACCGATTTTTAACCGATTTTTAACCTAAGATATGATTGAAAATTTATGATTGGCATTGTGACCAGGCTGACCACAACGACCCGTTAAATAGAAATGTTTCGGCTGCATCTATTCCAGTAGCAACTCATCACCGACCAAAAATTAGAGCAGGCCACCACCACAACCAAGGTAGCTTTAATATTCACGCACTCACGCGCCGAAAAAATATATCCATCTTCCATCCGCCCATCGTTGGCAAAAGCGGTTTTTATGCAGCGCAATTCATACTTCAGCACCGTGAGGTGGTGAGAAATAGGCGATTGAGAAGTATTGGGGAGAAATTAGAAAACCGCGGAGGTGTTAACCTCACGCAGTTTCAGATGTTTTGAGGGACTCGATAATTGCAATCGTTTCTGGGGTATAACGCAAATCAATATGGCTGAGGAAATTCTCAAATAAATCGGACTCAAATTGCTTCAGCAGTTCATCACTGTAGGGATTTGAACGACCGGCATAGTGGAGACTTTGGAGTTCAATGTAAGCCATCATGACAAATCGGCTATTGATCGGCACCATCACCAATGAAATAGGCTTTAAATAAGAAGCCAATGACAAACGCACAACAAACCAGTTTGCATGCTCTTTCTTGATCGTCCGGCCATGATACCGATTTGCTGAGGAAGGCCAATTGGGGTCTTCTGCATATTTCTCGTTATGGCTCTGACCAAAAGAGTAATTATGCCAAGCAAGCATTTCACACTCAAAGGCTTCATGAGAGAGCAAAATATTTTTCTTTTGTTTTTCTTGATCAACCTCGATTACACTTAAATACAACTCACCTTCAGCAACATCATCTAAAGATTTAGCATCCTCAAAACACCAACGCTGCAAAATCAATTGCTCAAATGGTAGATCTTGGTCATTCGTATCCCAGCCGCTCGTATCAATACCACGAAAATCCTTGATAGAAGAAACCTCATCGGCATTATTTCTATTGATAGGAATTTTTGGTACACGGAGTGTTAACTCCGCTCCGTCAAATAAAAATGAAACCAAATCCCCCTGCTCAACGCTGGGACCAATAATGCCATCAGGAAAAATCATTTTCTGTGCACCCCTGCTGTTTTGAGCAACTGTACAAAGGTTTTTGTTACTGTATTTAATTTTGACTGTTGAGCTGAAACCCGATTACCTGTTGATGAAAGCTCATTAATCGATTTCATAATATAACTGCGAGTAATTTTGTCGTAATTTTTACCGGCAGGTAATTTTCCAATGGCCTGCAACAATTGATCTTTTTGCACACCAAGAGACACCAGAGCAGTTCTATTTTGATCATATTTAAAAAACTCCCCCTCCAAAGTAGCTTTTTTATCAACAAGCCCTTGAAGCAAAGAAGCTGTATTGGCAATAGGATTAATTAAGCGAAATGAGTGCTTATTCAACTCACCCGGTAATTGTTTTATTACCCTCGCCAATAAATTAACTGCCTCACCCTCTACAAACCAGCTTACACCCTTACTGGCTCGTTGGTTTTCTTTAAAAATATGAACAAGCTCATTAATCGTATCTATTGTGACTTGAGATTTAACAGAAGCCCCTAAGACACCTAATTCATCACTCGCTCTTGTAGGGCAATAAAATAACAAACTATTATTGTCTTCCGTAGCATATCGTGCGCTCGAAAGCGCAGCTTTTAAGGTTTGTGCTGATCCGTTTATATAAACTTTGCGCCCATCCACATTTGCCGTTTTTGATTTATCTAATGATTTAGAACCAAAACCTACTTTACCTGCCTCATAAAGTCCAGGAGTACCACCTGCATCACGATTCACCACCCGAATACTCGTAATATAAATACTCGGCGCCCTATCGCCCTGCTCCTGACTAACGCGATAGTACACAAGTAAATTTTTAATGATGAGAACTTGCTGGAATGAATCACTTAATTGATTTAAACGATTCAGGTGCGCCTTACTTTGACGAGGATTATTCGCGTAATTACTACCGGTTTCTTTGCGGACAATAGTAGAGGTTGTACGTAAGTTTTCGATTTGACGAATAATAATTTGCCCATCATGGGTAGTGGGGTCAACCGCACAAAAGAATGGTAAAAAAAGATCTTTACGAATTCTAACGGATCGCCCCGAAGTGCCCCCCATAGTTAAAGGCGAGAAATAAATATATTGATCGAGGGATTGTTGAAATTGGTAGTAACTGGATGATGAAGGTAAAGCCATAATGTATTCCTGCTAGTTAATCTCCTGAAACCCTAATCCTAGCATAAGAATTAATAGATTATGGCGCATAAAACACTCGATAATCGTTTTTGCGAACTGCTCCACTATGCCAATGAACTTCGTACAGCGAGTGATTATTGGGATAAATCCCTAATCAATTCCAACTTCATAGCGGCAACTGCACTGATCAATGACGTGGATGTGCTCGTAAATCTTTAGCCAACCACTAAGTGAACAGCTAAGGCTTGGGATAGCTGAGATGTTGCTACAGCGCCATACCGCTACTTAATCTTGCCAATCCAATAACGTCATTAATATTGAGCATAACTGCTTGGGATTGGGCATTCTGGTGTGATACGCAACAAATTTTGAAGAGTCAGGCTTGAGAGCGTTATACTCGCCTTCCATTTTGTTTTAGGTGTTATTGAGGATTTATCATGTCGAAGTTTTGGAGCCACGTGGTGCGTGAACTGGAGCCCTATGTGCCCGGCGAACAGCCACAAATTGATGGGTTGATTAAGCTAAATACCAATGAGAGCCCCTATCCACCATCGCCCAAAGTCATCGATGTAATGACGCATGATGCAGTTGAGCGTTTGCGCTTGTATCCCGACCCTAATTCCAAAAAGCTGAAAAATACCATCGGCCAGTATTATGGCGTAACCCCCGAACAGGTATTTGTGGGCAATGGCTCTGATGAAGTACTTGCGATTTTGTTTATGGCATTTTTTCAGCAGAACAAACCCTTGCTGTTTCCAGATATTAGTTACAGTTTTTATCCGGTTTACTGCAAATTATTCGGTATCGAATTTAATACTATCCCCCTGCGCGATGATTACACGATTAACTTCGGTGATTATCCCACCACGAATGGCGGTATTATTTTCCCGAACCCGAATGCGCCAACGGCGATTAGCAAACCGCTTGCCGAGATTGAAGCACTGCTAGAGAAAAATACCGAATCCGTGGTGGTCGTGGATGAAGCCTATGTAGATTTTGGTGCAGATACAGCAATCGCACTGGTGAATAAATACCCGAACCTGCTGGTAGTGCAAACGCTTTCTAAATCGCGCTCATTGGCGGGGATGCGTGTGGGCTTTGCCGTGGGCAATAAAGATTTGATTGATGCGCTGGATAGAGTCAAAAACTCGTTTAATTCTTATCCGATTGATCGCATTGCTGAAATGGCCACGATTACCGCGTTTGAAGATGATGCGTATTTCAAAGCCTGTCGCGATAAAATTATTGCGACCCGCGAATGGACCACACGCGAATTAAAACAGCTCGGGTTTAAGGTGTTGCCATCACAAGCCAACTTTGTGTTTGCCGAACCCGTTGGAAAAAATGCGGCGGAAACAGCGCAGTATTTGCGAGAGCACAAGATTCTGGTGCGCTACTTCAACAAACCGCGCATCAATCAATTTTTGCGTATTACCATTGGCACCGATGCTGACATGCAAAAAATGATCGACGTGCTAAAAACCCTGCCATAAAAATAGCCCACACCAATAATAAGGCTCGGTCAATGCCGAGCCTTATTATTCATCGATTTTTAAATGAAGTGAGTGCAGCAGAAAATCATAGATCATGCTGCTGATCGGACAGAATGACAAAATACTTATCCATTCCCGTCCAGTGCAACAACTGGGACACTTCTTTTGTGCAATGACATAAGCGAATGGCATCGCGTTTTGATGCTTTACGTTCTTTAAAGAGCAGCAACATCCCTAACCCGGTCAAGCTAAGCGATGGGGTTTGGGTCAGGTTAAATTCAAACTCGCCGGCACCGTTACCTTCCGTTTCCTCTAAAAGCCTATTCCATTCACTACGCAGATTGTGGTCGATATTACCGCTAATACTGATACGCAAACCGCGACCACTATTAATGGGAACCCAATCTAATGTGGGCAAATTTGAGTGAACAAACGTGGTGCTGCGGGTATCTGGTGTGGTCGATTTTCCTGTCGCACCAGTGGTGTACTTGAGTGGTGATTTGACGATGCTCTTGCCTTTGGCCTGCGGCGTGGGCAGTGAAACCCCCACACTCGATTGGTGCGGCTTTAATTCATCATGACCTTCGGGATTATTGGCTTTAACAATATCATCCCAACTGCTTTCGGAGTTGTCGCCACCAATAACTTCATCAATAACACGACCACTGGAACGTTTGGCACGTTCTAGTTCAGTATCGGCGCGCGCAATTTGCTGCTCACCAATAAAAGGAACTACTCGACGCATCGTGACTCCGGTTTGCCATCAGAAATTACTATTCATAATCTTAGACCAGCTATGGACAAAAGCGAGTCAGCAACCCTGAGGGGTAAAAATGTTTGTTATGCAAACTTATTGTTGGCGCATTAATCTTCTTTTGTGCACAATGTATCGCTGCTAGGGGCGAACCAGTAAAGACTGCATAAATAAGTGCTTACTAACCACTTTTTTATTACAGACACCGGTGTTTATATTGTTTATGATAGAAAAACGATCTAAATATCTGCGTTCATTGTGTAGTCTGGCCAGTGTCGATACTAATAAAAACATGGTCATAACGATCGCCCCCAATGGAACTCCTTGCAAGGCCGCTAAACCGTTACCGTTGTTGGTTCTCTAAACAACACCTACACAGTGGCGGTTAGTTGTAATCTGTTTTGGCGACATAACTTGGTATGCCCCACCCATCGCATACCGGCTGATGTTGCAAAAGAAATTATCCACATTGAGCGATTATGCAACCTAACGATTCCGGACCAACGAAAAACACTGCCGTTGAGTTAATTAAGAAGTTTCAGCAACTATTTACCGATTTAAACCACAAGCAAATCGCAGAACGATTAGTCAAGCTGGTAATTGCCAAAGACACCATTAGCCGTGCGGTATTGATTGTTGAGCGTGATAGTCATTTATTTGTGGAAGCGATTGCCGCAACCAACCAACAAGACACTTTTGTGAATGGCATTGCCACTGCCTTGTCTCGCTTGCATTACCTGCCACATCAACACATTCACGACGTCTTCGACTCAGGAAAACAGCGCGAATTGGATACCCCCGAGATTTCGCGCTTGGGTGGCCTTTTCACCCAAAAAGGTGCCAAGTCCTGCTATCTGCATCCTATCCATGAGAAAAACAAAACCATCGCTGTGTTTTACATGGAATCCGAGCGTGAGTTGCGCCACCTCCAAAAAGCCGTTGCTGAATTGGATACCATCTGGACCTTTAGCTCCCTGTTGGTACGCCAAGTCATTGATATGTGGCATCACGATGAACAATCTGAACGCTTCCGCCTAGCGGAACAGGCACTTTGGGCGAGCGAAACCTACTTGAATGCCATTTTGCGCTATTCACCTGCACTTATTTCGGTGAAAGATCTGGATGGCAATGTAGTGCTGGCCAGCGAACACTTTAAACTCATGGCCAATATCGACGAAACCGGTTTTGTCGGTAAAAACGTGTTTGATGTCTACCCAAAAGATGTTGCCCAGAGCATTTGCGACATTGATGCGGCTACCAAAACCAAACAGCAAACCTTTGAGGTTGAGCTGGATTTGATGCACAAAGACGGCAGCATGCACACCTATTTGATGGTGAAATTTCCGCTGCGCAATAAAGATGGCAACGTATTTGGTGTCTGCACCATAGGTACCGATATTTCCGAGCGCAAACTGGCAGAGAATGCCTTGCGTGAGCAACAGTCGCGCTTGAATTACATGGCTTTCCACGACTCTTTGACATCACTCCCCAACCGCTCCTTGTTCTACGACCGCATTTACCACGGCCTTGCTCGCGCCCGCCGCAGTAACTCCAAAGTGGCATTGATGCTGCTCGATATCGACCGGTTCAAGAATGTAAATGATAGCCTTGGCCACGACGCCGGCGATATTCTGCTGAAAGCCATCGCCATGCGCCTAAATGAAGGCGTGCGCGATATGGATACGGTAGCGCGCTTGGGCGGCGATGAATTTGTGATTGTGCTGGAAGGTATTCACGATATCGACGACGTCGTGTTTGTTGCCAATAAACTGCTGGCGACACTGGCCCGCCCCTTAGACATTAGCGGACATAGTATTTCCACCACCGTGAGTATTGGTGTGAGCCTATTTCCCGAAGATGGTTCTGACACCGACGAACTGCTCAAAAATGCTGACATCGCCATGTACAAAGCCAAAGAGGCAGGCAAGAACAATTGCCAGTTCTACGCCAAAGGCATGAATGCGACGGCGGTGAATTACTTGCTGCTGGAAAACGATTTACGCCGCGCCATCGACCAGAAACAGCTAACGCTGCATTATCAGCCCCAAATTGATCTCAAGAGCGGTGACCTGATGGGCGTAGAGGCGTTGGTGCGCTGGCAACATCCTGAGCGCGGCCTAGTATCGCCCGCGCACTTTATTCCGTTGGCGGAAGAAACCGGTTTAATCGTCCCTATTGGAGAGTGGGTGCTGCATGAGGCCTGCCGACAACAAAAACTCTGGATCGACGCCAATATCCTGGTGGGCAAGGTCGCTGTGAATTTGTCGCCACGCCAATTTCGCCAGAAAAACTTCCCCGGCAAAGTGGAAGCCATACTTCAGGAAACCGGGCTGGATGCAAAATATCTGGAGCTGGAAATTACCGAAAGCTGTGCCATGGAACACGCGGGCGAAACCATCAACCAGCTCAATCAACTCAATCAGATGGGGATGTTCCTTGCGATTGATGACTTCGGTACCGGTTATTCATCGCTCGCCTATTTACAGCGCTTCCCCATTCAAAAACTGAAGATCGACCGCAGTTTTATCCACGACATTCATGACGATGCCAATGATGCGGCTATCGCCAAATCAATCATCGGCCTCGCACACAACATGCAAATGCGAGTGGTCGCGGAAGGCGTGGAAAACGAAGTGCAAGCAGAATGGTTGCGCGGCAAGGGTTGCGATCAGGCGCAGGGATTTCTCTACGCCAAACCTATGACCCCGCGTCAATTGGAAAGTCACTTTATCAATGGCCGGTTTCGCTTCGATGGCACCGTGGTGAGCTTGGAGCCCCTACTGAAAATTGGCACCTAACGATTAAGACGAGGTAAGAGGCTTAGCCCTTACCTCGCGCCTTGTTAGACCCAGAACGTGCATGTTCTTCTACAAATTCCACAATAGCCGTGGCTATATCCTGTTTGGTGGCGCCTTCAATACCCTCTAAACCGGGCGAGGAATTCACCTCCATCACCAGAGGTCCTCGAGAAGAGCGCAGCAGATCTACACCGGCCACATGCAGCCCCATGGTATGCGCCGCTTTAATTGCGGTGCGACGCTCGGTAGGCGTGAGCTTGACCACTTTAGCGCTGCCGCCACGATGCAGGTTGGAGCGGAACTCACCCTCCTGCGCAGTACGCTCCATCGCTGCCACCACTTTGTCACCGATCACAAAACAACGAATGTCGCTGCCATTGGCTTCTTTAATAAACTCCTGCACCAAAAACTCTGCATTCAATACGCGAAAAGCCTCAATCACACTCTCAGCCGCTTTGGGCGTTTCCGCCAGCACTATGCCGCGCCCTTGCGTACCTTCACACAATTTCACAACCAGCGGTGTTCCACCCACGAGTTTTATCAACTCTTTAGTGTCATGCACATTGTGAGCAAAGCTGGTTTTAGGCAGACCAATCCCCTTACGCGATAACAACTGTAGAGCGCGTAACTTATCGCGCGAACGCCCCAAGGCGATGGATTCCGTAAGGCAATACACCCCCATCATTTCAAACTGGCGAATGACCGCTAATCCGTAGTGCGTTACCGATGCACCAATACGCGGGATAACGGCATCAAAGCCCTCAAGCTTTTCCCCAACATACCAAATGGCAGGGCTGGCAGAGGTTATATCCATGTAGCACTTGAGAATGTCGATCACACGTACTTCGTGACCGCGTGCGACACAAGCCTCTATCAACCGACGAGTGGAGTAAAGGCGGCGGTTGCGTGACAAAATAGCAATTTTCATGATGAATTTGATAAACCTTGGATAAATCCATGCTCAAACCCTACAAGGTTGAGCGCTATAAAATCTGTGCGAAGCCTAACGAAGGCTCACACTCAGTGCGTGATATTAAAAAGCCGCCATCGGTGGCTGGTGGCGATTACCACCCAATAAAAACGACTTTCCACTATCTACCCAAAAACCTTTCTTTAAGGCACTGCGCCCCAACAACATGCGAAAACGCATGTTCTCACGATCAGTCAGGGTTATCTCTATGGGGAAGCGCAGGCCATTGATCAAGAGTTGCGTTTCAATCACGTAACGCTCCTCACAATGCCCACCGGAATCGGTAACGGGGCGAATGTCTTTGACGGGGGCCTCGCACTCAATGCAGGTCAGGCTATCTTTCTGGAGCGGATGCAATCCAAACCTAACCCACTCCTTGCCATCGCGCTCAAAGGGTCTTACATAATATGCATGCAAGGCACTGGTTTTAGCGCCCGTGTCCACTTTGGCTTTGATGTGGGGTATAGCAAACTCCGGCAAACCCACCCATTCACGCCAGCCAATAATTTCAGGTTGTTTTGTTGTCACGGTAAGTCCTCGAACCCTAAGTCTCTTATCGAATGCTGGGCGCGCTTTGTACCCCAGATTCAGTCGCAGGTAAAAAGAAAAATCTTCTTACCCAAATACAATTTTTCTTTTGTTTTTGAATGGGCTATGGTAAATAGCGCGGGTCAAAATTTCCCTCACCGGAATGCCACCACCAACCCCCTCTCTATCAATATTGGAGTAGTCTTATGTCTGTTGATGTAGAGTCACAAGATACCGATTTAATCAGTGATGCCAGCATTGAAGTCGATGATGAAGAGGCAACACCGAAACTCACCGGTAAAGAAGCCAGCCAGCACACCTTGGAAATGCGCCGCAAGATCGAAGACCGCTTGGAGCGCCGCCGTATTAAAGAGCAGCTGGGTTACGACGATATTTCTGACCTGGACTTTTAACACTGCCTCAGTCACGTCATCACCAACCCATACTCACGAACAGCCACTCTTGTAGTGGCTGTTTTGTAAACAGCCTCACTCCAAGCGCAAATCATCCCAATAAAAAACACGCCCTGGAGCAAAACCGTTAACAAACACATCAACCCGACTCACCTCTCCTAAATCCAGCAGGCGAGTGCGCGGAGAGCGCTCGATATCCCCCAAGGGAATACGAATGCTATTCCAGCCAAATTGCAACACAATCGGCCTATTAAACCGATCATCGTAATCATTATTACCGCGATCATGTGGTCGATCTGTGATTCGTAGCATTAGATTCAGTGGCAAGGTATCAGGGTTATACAACTCCATCGACAAAGACTGATAACCACGCCAATCCCCTAATAAATAATGAATCCCAGCCCCTGAGTAAGCGTCATCCTCCAATACAATTTTTAAAGACGCGTTGCCTTTCGCAAAGTGCTCAGTCGATAAAAATACCTTTCCATGAACACGCGCCACATCCGTTGCATTTTCGAACGCATTCAATATCGGAAAGTGGCGAGCAACATAAATTTGCATCCAAAACACCTGCCCTAATGACCACAATGTGGGGGTAATCAACAGCAAAGCAACTACTCGCAATAACCAAATTTTCGTCGTTGCTTGCATCCCCCAAAATAGCCCTATCCACACCCCCAGCAAGTTACGCGCTACATCCTGCCAGCTTGCATCGCGGCCACAAAAATCTTGGATAAATTCAATCAACCCGCCCACTAACAAAGCGGCAAGACTAACCCACAACCATCGAATGGGATGCTGCATATTTACCACTGCCTGTAACGCAATGATTAAAACAGCAAAAAAAACCACATGGCCAAAATCCCATAACGCACTTACCCATGGTGGGGATACCCAATCGGGTCCACCAATAAAAAAGAACGGCACCGCAAAAATTAATAGCAGGGGCAAGAATCGCTTCAAAAAATAATAACGCACTCAATAACCCCATTCATTCAAAAAAAGAGTAACAAAAGATTACAAATGAATGGCGCACAATCACGCCGATAACATTCACAATAACCATGAAAAGTCTAAGATCAATATCGACGGCAGGCTGCACCAAAATGCAAGCAAAGCCATCGATAATTTTTCAAATACCCAATAACTCAAATCATGGAGGCACTTGATGAACAATCTACAATTCATTGCAATCAGAAACATACTGAAATTCACGCTAGTAATCACCACATTCGTTTTCACTTATGTTGCAAGCACTCACTCAGCCAATGCACAAAGCAAAAATCTTTCCGCAAAAGCGGGAACCATTTATTCCGTTAAACCTGACTATCGGAAATGTGCATTTCCTTTGTGCGGAGGTTGGCATCTAACGCCGGTTAATCAATACTCATTGCAACCACAAACCGAAGAGGAAGCTTACGATAGCTTAACACTCTTGCCTAACAGTATTTATGTATCATATTTAAACTTTAAGGCTTTAGGGCTTAAGAAAAAACACATAGAGGAGTTACACGGTTTCATCCATACTCAAACCGTTTTGCTGCGCGGCCATATCACCAGCACCAAAACAACATCAAAAAACAGCGCCAAAATGAATACCTTAAATGCCAATGGCGCGTGGGTATCGGCCAACAATAAAGACCCCATCGGCCCTTATCAAAAAATCACTAGCACTGGCATTATCTGCATCACTACCCCCTGCCCTTATTTCAAAACACAATTTCTAAATACTGATTATTCCTCTCAAATTGATGATATAACGCTAGATGCCGCTGAATTAACGGAAACACAACTGGCAGCCGCATGGGAAGCTATTTCAACGAATGGATTAATCATGACTGGCACCACGTACCACTTCACCGGCTTCGATGAAACTGGCGCAGAACCAGGTATAGGGACGGGTGTAAAGGCTACGCAAGTATTCTTCAGTTATCCGGCTAAACGTTAAGCAAATTGATAAAATAAAAATACTAAAAAAAAATCCCAGCAACATAAAGTTGCTGGGATTTTCTGTGCAAATGAATAACTTAATAATAAGATTTTACTGTCGCACTAATGCCATCACTTGCGCAGCATCCAAACCACCGGCAGTTTGCTGTATTTGAGCAAGATGTTGCGATTGTAATTGTTTAGCTGGCCCTAATAAACTCTGAAAGGTCTCTTTGAGAACAGCGGTGCTCATTTGGCGGCCACCGGCATAATAGCGTTTTGCAACATGGCCAAGCGCATAGGTACTGGCAAAGGAAAAAGCAGCACCTGTCGCTGTACTTCCCAAGGAGCCCAACATTTTTCCGCCCGCTTTGCCAAGCAACCCACCTAATAATTTGCGGCCAAATTGTTCCATATATTGTGAAGTTAAACCCACGCCCGCTGCGGCAATAAACTCTTTAATATGCCCCTTATCCAATTCAACGCCGTGCGCCTTACCAATGCGATAAACCATTTTTATTTGTAACGGAATAATCGCTAAAGATGCCCATGATTGTGGCAAGATTTCTAATGCTCCGTTAAGAATTGAATATTTCAAAATGGATTGATCAATTTCAGCTTCATTCACCGTGGGTATGGTATTGAACTTCACTTCACTTTGAACGTCAGGTGCAGATTGAGGCTTACTCGCGACCAAGGGTTCCAAGGTAACCGCTTGGCTAGCTGAGGCCGCCACTATTGGCGTTAAGGGCTCATCACTGATGGCGGCGATTAAATTTGCATCGCGAGAAACTGCTTCAGCTTGCTCCTGATTTAACCCTAGCAATGCCTGCAATTTTTCAAGGAAACGTTTTTCTGCTTCACTTTGGCTGCCATCCGCATCGCACACACAAACCGCCATTTCATAAGCCAATTGGCGGTGCTCCATTTCAGCTAAGGGTGCAACAGCTGCCTCCAAGGTAATTCGTTTTAACAAGACATCTTGGTAAAGCTTGGTAATATCAAGCGCACCATTGCCTTCACTTAATGCGGCAGCTATGTCGCGAATACTATTACGTTCGCGCTCATCTTTAACACCATCCGCAAAGGCTGCAAACAAAGCAATTGTGAGAATGCTGCGTTGTTGTTCCGTATTCATGACTCTATCTCCAAAAAATGTTTAACCATTAAACACTGTTGTAATGCCGTTTTATGAGCGTTTCGCCGTCGCAAACAAACTGGCGATGACAGAACCACCAATCAAGGTAACTACTACTACCAAAGAGGCTGCTGTAGGTACGTGATACCAAGGCATAATTAACATTTTCGTACCAATGAATGCCAATACCATGGCTAAACCGAATTTCAACAAATGGAATCTATCAGCCATATCCGCCAGTAAGAAGTAGAGCGCTCTCAAACCCAGAATCGCAAACACATTAGAGGTAAATACAATAAACGGATCAGTCGTCACTGCAAAAATGGCGGGTATAGAATCCACTGCAAAGATCACATCGGATATTTCAATCATGATTAATACTAAAAACAGCGGTGTAAAATAACGCACACCATTTTGCACAACGGTAAATTTTTCGCCGTGGTATTCATTGGTAATGCGTAAATGCCGGCGCGCCAGTTTAAGCACAGGATTTTTTTCGATGTCCGGCTCCGTTTCGGTGACTACCAACATACGAATACCCGTCACCAACAAGAAAGCGCCAAAGCCGTAGAGTATCCAGTGAAACTCTTTCACTACCCAAGCACCCGCCAAAATCATAATAGCGCGCAAGACTATCGCACCTAAAACGCCATAAATAAGCACTCTGCGTTGGAATTCGGCCGGCACGTGGAAGGCCGCAAAAATCATCAAAAATACAAAGACATTATCTACCGATAAGGATTTTTCAATGATGTAGCCGGTGAGGAATTCTAGTGCTTTCGCATCTGCTACCGCGGCACCTTGTGTAGTGGTTAAATGCCACCACAAGAGCACATTAAAAGCTAATGCAAGTGCAACCCAAACCAGCGACCAAATAGCAGCTTCCTTCACTCCCACTTTGTGCGCTTTTTTTCCTCCCAACACGAACAAATCTAAAAACAATACCGCAACAACAAAAACAATAAACAGACCCCACATCCAGGGTTCACCAACTGTGTTCATACATAATCCCAAGTAAAATTAAAGAATGTAGTTTGAGGTCGCCCCGTCAACACAAATGCATGGCATCAGGCAGCGACCTCACCCATTACAAATTGGTGTAACTTTTCAGTGCAGCAATACGTTCTTCTATAGGAGGATGCGTCATGAAAAAACGTTTAATTCCAAGAGCAGTGCCACCACCTATACCAAATGCCGTCATTTTTCCGGGCAAAGGAGCTGGTGCTGCTTGTTGAAGCCGCTCGAGTGCAGCAATCATTTTTTCACGCCCTGAGATAATGGCTGCGCCAGCATCAGCGCGGAATTCACGTTGCCGCGAAAACCACATCACAATGGTAGAAGCGAGAATACCGAGAATCATATCGGCAATAAACGAGGTGATATAAAACGCAGGCCCAGTTCCATTTTCCGTTTTGAAAATAATTTTATCGACGAGATAACCAATGATGCGCGCGAAGAAAATCACGAAGGTGTTGACCACGCCTTGAATCAACGCGAGTGTCACCATATCGCCGTTAGCGACGTGCGAAATTTCGTGTGCCATCACCGCTTCTGCTTCTTCGCGAGTCATGGTCTGTAATAGACCTGTCGAAACAGCAACCAATGCAGCATTTTTATTCATACCGGTTGCAAACGCATTCACCTCTGGCGAATCCCAAATCGCCACCTCGGGCATTTTAATGCCCGCCGTACGCGCTTGCCGTTCAACGGTTTGCATGAGCCATATTTCATCCGGTGTCCGTGGCTCCGTAATCACAACCGCATTAACAGATTTTTTAGCCATCCATTTTGATATCGCTAAAGAAATTAGCGATCCACCAAAACCCATAATGGCCGCAAAAATCAGCAGCGATGACAAATTCAATCCATTGCTAGTGAGATATGGCTCTACGCCTAACAGCCGCATAGTGATCGAAAGCACCAGCACAATCGCGAGGTTAGTACCAATAAAAAGGGCAATACGTTTCATGATTAATTCTCTACTGAATCAAGTGGATGTTTATCGATTACCAGCGGCACCGTAGTACCTTGCGTAAATCGACCTATTTTTCTTGCCAAGGTACGCCCTGCTCTGCCCGCAGCGCGATCTATGGCGGTAAACACATTTTCTGCGGTCTCGGTTATCACTATGTCAGGCATTCCAGAGAGACCTATTTGCAGCACGCAGCGCTTATCGACACCACCCCGAGGACCATTTTCATCCACTAGGCGCATATGAAGGCGAGTCAGACGATTATTGAAGCGGGAAAGCGCAAAGGTGATGCGGCGATTAGCGTGCTCGCGTAAATTCGGGTGTAGCTCAAGATCTTGTGTACGAATATCAAGTTTCATACCTCTTCTCCTAAGTTATTGTTGGCAGGAGTCAGACTAAAGCCTTAGCACCATCAGTAAAAGTCGTTTAATATTTATCGAATAATCGAAAAAAACGAATGGTTGGTACTATGAACTTAAAACACATGCGCTATTTTTGGATGGTTGCCCGCACGGGAAGCGTGATTCAGGCATCCAAAAAACTGTACTTAACACCACAAACCGTTAGCGCGCAGCTCAAGTTATTCGAAGAAGAAATGGGAACCACCCTCTTTAAGCCCGCAGGCCGAGGGATAGAACTGACAGAAGCAGGGAAAATTGCACTTTCCTATGCGGATGAGATGTTTGCGCTGAGCGACGAAATGTCGGCCGCATTGCATGCCCATGCACAGCTGGTTCTTCCCGGATTTCGCATTGGTATTACGGATGTGGTGCCAAAATCCTTGGCGTTGCGCTTGTTAACTCCGCTAAATCAGCTGGAAGATCCTGTACGGCTTATCTGCCGAGAAGGGCAAATGGAAACCCTACTGGCAGAGTTGGGGTTACATCGATTGGATTTAGTGGTGGCGGATCGCCCCATGCCAAGCGGCTTGGCAATTCGGGGGCACAATCATAAATTAGGGGAAAGTGCGATCGCTTTTTTTGCAGCACCATCTCTCATTAACGCCCAGCAACGCTTTCCGCAATGCTTACAAAATCAACCTTTGTTACTGCCAAGCCAGAGCACGGCCGTGCGCAGCGAAATAGATCGATGGTTACATGAGGAACATATTTTTCCAAAAATTGTGGGCGAATTTGACGATAGTGCACTCATGAAAGCCTTTGCTCAAGTTGGCAGTGGTTTTGTGCCTGCACCCGCCATACTGTCTTCAGAGATTTGCTCACTCTACCACTTACGCGAAGTAGGCAGAGTGGAGCATGTTAAAGAAGGGTTCTGGCTGATCAGTACAGAGCGCCGCATCAAACACCCCGCCGTGCGCGCCATGCTGGAGACAGGACGAGCGGCAATGTTTTCAGATGCCTAATGCAACCACACAAGGTCGCGAATTAATAATTCGATTCACCAAATCCATTAAATTGTTTTGCAAGATTGGTAGCATAGTTATCTGTCATACCACTGATGTAATCAATGACTGCCATCAAGGCTAAATATTGATAATTATTGTCTTTTTTACTGACTGACGGATGAAAATTATTTTCACCAATCAATGCCATTACACGATTATCTTTATAGGTCTTTTGACTTGAATCACCGAGCGATGCATACACCGCACTGCAAATAGTACTTAATAGCGTGCCTATGACTGCATAAGCACCTATCTCCAATTCAACACGACGTGAATGATTAAAAATTTTTCGCTTTGCTAAATCTTTAGCGGCTTGTACTGCATTTTTTACTGTTGGATCACAAAGAGAAATTAAATCGCCTTCTACTTCGCCACGTAAAAAAGCGTCCTGATGCTTAATGAATGCATTTGTGCCTGCATTGATAAAAGCATCAATGACCTTGCCACGCACCAATGCGGGTTTACGACCATCATTCACTTTTTTAAGCAACCGCTCCAAATCAGGCAATTGTGCAGAATCGGCAATCACTGGCAATAGTAATTCATAAATTTCTGCCCAGTTCAGAATACCCATTTCCAAACCATCTTCTAAATCGATAATGCCATAGCAAAAATCATCGGCCGCCTCCATTAAATAAACCAATGGATGGCGACAGTACCAATCTGAACCGCGCGGAATTAATCCCGTTTTTTCTGCAATCTCGTGAAAATAATTGACTTCCGATTGAAAGACACCGTACTTATTATTTTTAGGCCGCAACCCTAAAACCGTATCGGAAGAACACCACGGGTATTTCATTGAGGATGCCAAGGTCGCATAGGTTAATCGCATACCTTCGTGATATTGGTGATACTCCGATGTAGTCAGCACACGCAAGCCCTGCGCATTACCTTCAAACACTCGAATATCATCTTGCTGTGCGGGCGACAAATCACGTAAAAATTCCGCACCTTCTTTTTGAAACCAATTGCGAATTGCATCTTCGCCTGTGTGACCAAACGGCGGATTGCCAATATCGTGCGCAAGACACGTTGCTTGCACAATATCACCAATGTCCGTCGCAAAAATATGTGCAGGTAAATCCCCCTTATCTTTTAACGCTTCCCCCACACGAATTCCCAAGGTGCGACCCACACAGGCCACTTCCAAACTGTGAGTCATACGGTTGTGAATGTGATCGTTGGTCGCTAGGGGATGAACTTGTGTTTTACGCGCCAATCGGCGGAAAGCGCCGGAAAAAATAATTTTGTCGTGATCCGAATGAAACGGCGAGCGCCCCTCTTCGTGTTTTGCTATCCGGTTACCCAAGCGATCAGCGCAAAGGAGTTGATTCCAGTTCATGCTCATACAATTTCCCGCTTCATTTTTTATTCAATTTTTTATTTAAGAGTTGGCATTATTCAACATTTACCCTGCACAGCAGAATAACTGAATTCCAAGCTTTAAACCGCACCAGAATCGCTCACTCAAAAAATCATTCCGCACAACTTCAGCGCAGTAATTTTCGCTCAAGCAGGATGGATAAACATCCCACTTTCAATCCAACTAGGTTATTTAACTTATTGATTTAAAGCTATTTTCGCACGAACAAGCCGCCTTAAACGCTATCGATATTTCACTTGGCACAGTTTCTGCTGAATACCAACTTGTATGCAAGATTGTATTTTAGACCAAGACGTGTGCTCGTCAGTAAGCAATAGCAGGAAGAATAATGACTCAAATCACCGGCTGGACAATCACCCAATGGCTCAATGCCTACCGCAATGAAGGTATGTCTCCACACGAGGCACTTCATGCTCTACGGGATCAGCTTGCCGCTGAAGACACCGCGTGGATTTATATTCTTTCTGCGGCCGAACTCGACGCGCAACTCACCTCATTAACCGATACATCGCTGCCACTCTTCGGCGTTCCCTTTGCCGTTAAAGACAATATTGATGTAGCAGGCATTCCTACTACTGCCGCCTGCCCTGCATTTACTTATATCGCTAAAGACGACGCCACCACCGTTGCTCTGCTGAAAAAAGCAGGCGCGATTGTGATGGGCAAAACCAATTTGGATCAATTCGCCACCGGCCTTGTGGGCACCCGCTCACCCTATGGTGCTGTACCTAATTCATTTAATGCGGAATATGTGTCCGGCGGTTCCAGTTCCGGCTCCGCCACAACGGTAGCGCGCGGTTTAGTGCCTTTTAGTTTAGGCACAGATACCGCAGGTTCAGGCCGTGTTCCCGCTGGCTTTAATAATATTGTTGGATTAAAGCCCACCAAAGGGCGTTTCAGTACACAAGGTGTAGTGCCTGCATGCCGGAGTTTAGATTGCGTTTCAATCTTTGCACTCACTGTAGACGATGCTGAAACCGTTGCACAAATCATCGAGGGCTTTGATGCACAGGATGGTTACTCACGCACCGCGCCTACAGCAGCAACTTATTTTTCCAGCAAACCCCGTTTCGGTATTCCTGCATCACCCGATTGGTTTGGTGATCACGCCGCCGAAGCCGCATGGACAGAAACACTTGAGCAAATGAGTGCGTTCGGCGCGGAATTAATTACCATTGATTTCACCCCCATGTTTACCCTCGCCCAACTCTTGTACGGCGGCCCTTGGGTAGCAGAACGCCACGCGGCACTTGCTGATTTTATGCAAAACCACGCTGACGATATGAATGACGTGGTGCGTAGTATCGTGGAAAAAGCCGTGCATTTTTCCGCAACCGATGCTTACAAAGCGGAATATAACCGTGCTGATCTCGCGCGTGAAATTCAAACGATTATGAGCAGTGTAGATGCGCTACTGGTACCAACATCGCCACGCCACCCCACTATTGCACAGGTTGCCGCAGACCCCATTGTGGTGAATAGCCAACTCGGCACCTACACCAATTTTGTCAATCTCGCCGACTGCTCGGCGCTCGCACTGCCAGCCACTATTCGTGCTGATGGTTTACCTTTTGGCATCACACTCATTGCACCCGCTTGGCAAGATGCCGCACTCGCCGAATTCGGCAAACGCTGGCACAGCAGTTTGAATTTATCGCTGGGTGCAACCACACAAGCAACGCCGGCATTCGTTAAAAAAACATCAGCACCGCAAGGTTATGTTCGCCTTGCTGTGGTGGGGGCACACCTCACCGGTATGCCACTGAATGTGCAATTACAAGAGCGCAACGCTCTGTTTGTTGAAAGCACGTTTACTGCCAGCCATTACAAATTATTTGCATTACCGAACACCACACCGCCCAAGCCAGGATTAATTCGCACAGCCAAAGAAGGTGCCGAAATTATTGTGGAATTGTGGGATGTGCCCGTGCAGCACTTCGGCAGTTTTGTCGCTCTCATTCCTGCACCGCTTGGTATAGGCACTCTCAGTTTAAAAGATGGCCGCGAAGTGAAAGGTTTTATTTGTGAAGGCGCAGCCATAGAAGGTGCAACCGATATTACCCACATAGGTGGGTGGCGAGCTTACATAAAGTCGTTGCAAAAATAATTAATCCCTTCCCGCGTCTCCCTTTTTAAAGGGAGGGGATTTAAAAACAAAATTAAAGTCGGAGAAGAATCATGTTGAAGACTGTACTTATCGCCAATCGCGGAGAAATTGCGGTTCGCATTGCTAAAACCCTGAAAAAAATGGGGATAGAGTCGGTAGCTGTTTATTCCGACGCGGATCGCAACTCCGCGCACGTTACTGCGTGCGATAAGGCAGTTTGTTTAGGTGGCAACACCGCAGCAGAAAGCTATTTAAAAGTTGATTTAATTCTGGCCGCCGCAAAAGAAACCGGAGCACAAGCTATTATTCCAGGCTACGGTTTTCTTTCTGAAAACGCTAAATTTTGTGAGCAATGTGAAGCTGCAGGCATCGCATTCTGCGGCCCCACACCGGCACAAATTCGCGAATTCGGTTTAAAACACACATCGCGCGAAATTGCTGAAAAAGCAGGTGTTCCTCTTACACCCGGTACCGGTTTATTAAATTCTATTGAAGAAGCTGTCAGCTCCGCTGCAAAACTCGGCTACCCAGTGATGTTAAAAAGCACTGCCGGTGGCGGTGGTATTGGTTTAACACGTTGCAACAGCGAAGCAGAATTAGTTGCCGCGTATGAAAGTGTTAAACGTTTAGGCCAAAACTTTTTTAGCGACAGCGGCGTATTCCTTGAGCGCTTTGTGGATAACGCCCGTCACGTGGAAGTACAAATTTTTGGTGATGGCAAAGGCAATGTATTAGCACTGGGTGAACGCGATTGCTCTCTGCAACGTCGCAATCAAAAAGTGGTTGAAGAAACACCTGCTCCTAACTTACCCGCCGCTACCCGTGAAAAATTATTAGCCGCCTCAAAAAGTTTGGGGGAAGCTGTTAATTATCGTTCCGCAGGCACCATTGAATATATTTACGATGCAGCACGCGACTCTTTTTATTTTTTAGAAGTCAATACACGCTTACAAGTAGAGCATCCCATCACCGAAGCCTGTACGGGTGTCGATTTAGTAGAGTGGATGATTCTCACCGCCGCTGGCACGCCACCGACGTTGGATATTGAAATACATCCGAAAGGTGCGGCGATTGAAGTACGTTTGTACGCGGAAGATCCTGTACGTGATTTCCAACCATCGCCCGGCGTATTAACTGACGTGGTGTTTTCTGATTCAGCGCGTAACGACACCTGGGTATCAACCGGCACCGAAGTATCACCCTACTACGATCCCATGATCGCAAAAATTATCGTGTACGGTAACGACCGTGCAGATGCGATCAGTAAAATGAAAAAAGCGCTCAATGAAACCCGTGTAGCCGGTATCGCCACTAATTTGGATTATTTGCGCCAAATTATTGCCTCAGATTTTTTTGGCAACGCCGATGTTGCGACCAATAAATTAGCCAGCTTTGCGTATCAAGCACCGGTTGTAGAAGTGATTCAACCTGGCACCTACACCAGCGTGCAAGATTACCCCGGTCGTGTTGGATTATGGAGCATTGGTGTTCCACCCTCAGGCCCCATGGATGATTACGCGTTTCGTTTAGCGAATCGCATCGTCGGCAACCACGAAAGTGCTGCTGCATTAGAAATCACATTGATCGGTCCGAAATTACGCTTTCACACCGACACAGTTATTGCGTTAACGGGTGCAAAATCGCCCGCGAAATTAGATGGGCACTTAATTGATTTTTGGTCACCCGTTACCGTCAAAGCAGGTCAAGTATTAGAAGTGGGTAAAGCAGAAACTGGCTGCCGTTCTTACCTCGCAGTGCGTAATGGTTTTGATGTGCCCGTCTATTTAGGTAGTCGTTCAACCTTTGCGCTCGGTCAATTTGGTGGTCATGCCGGTCGCACCTTGCGTGCAACAGATATGTTGCCCATTAGCAACCCAACTATCGCTGCCTGCACAACACCAGCGCCTCTTTATACACCTGCCGCCGCACCAGCGGCGCTCATTCCAACCTATCCGAACGAATGGGAAATCGGTGTACTTTACGGCCCACATGGCGCACCCGATTTTTTCACGGAAGATGCGATTGACATGTTTTTTTCAACGGCGTGGGAAGTGCATTACAACTCTAACCGTTTAGGTATTCGCTTAAATGGCCCTAAACCAACATGGACACGCAGTGATGGTGGTGAAGCAGGTTTGCACCCCTCTAATATTCACGATACTGAATACGCGGTTGGCTCCATTAATTTCACCGGCGACATGCCCGTCATTCTCACTAAAGATGGCCCCAGCCTCGGTGGATTTGTTTGCCCAGTAACGATTGTAAAAGCCGAATTGTGGAAAGTGGGTCAAGTAAAACCCGGCGATAAAATTCGCTTTAAGCGCTTAAGTTTTGACAGCGCACTTGCACTTGAACTTGCGATTGATAAATCCATTGAAACACTCAGTGTACAACCCACCGTTGCACTGACGCCGATTGTGAAACCAGTCGATACTATTTCTGAATGTATTGTGGCCGCCTTACCGCCTCAAGGTGCGCGCCCATTAGTCAGCTATCGCCAAGCCGGCGACAAATATATTTTGCTGGAATACGGCGACAATATTTTGGAATTAAGTTTACGCTTGCGTGTACACGCCTTGATGGAAGCGTTAAAAGCATCGCCGATTGATGGTGTGATTGAATTATCACCCGGTGTGCGCTCACTGCAAATTAATTACGACAGCCGCATCATTCATCAAAAAGATTTAATCGCACGATTATTAGTAATTGAAGAAACACTGGGCGATGCTCGCGATATTAAAGTGCCGAGCCGTATCGTTTACATGCCAATGGCATTTGAAGATTCCGCCACACTGGATGCCGTTTCTCGCTATCGCCAATCAGTGCGCGACACCGCACCTTGGTTACCGAGCAATACCGAATTTATGCGTCGCATCAATGGTTTGGATTCTGTTGCTCAAGTGAAACAAATTTTATTTGAAACCAGCTACATGGTATTGGGCTTAGGTGATGTTTATCTCGGCGCGCCTTGTGCTGTACCGGTTGATCCACGCCATCGCTTACTCACTTCAAAATACAACCCAGCACGCACCTACACCGCTGAAGGTACTGTAGGCATTGGCGGTGTTTACATGTGTATTTACGGCATGGATTCACCCGGTGGTTATCAACTTGTCGGTCGCACCTTACCGATTTGGAATAAGTTTTTGAAAAATCCCGTTTTCAAAGATGGTGAACCTTGGTTGCTGAAATTTTTCGATCGCGTGCGTTATTACGAAGTCACCGAAGATGAACTCACCGAACAACGTGAAGCCTTCCGCGAAGGACGTTTAAGCCTGCGTATTGAAGAAGATTATTTCAGCCTCGCTGAACACGAAAAATTCTTACAGGACAACGCTGCCAGCATTGCTGAATTTAAGGCCAAACAACAAGCTGCTTTCACCCAAGAAGTTGCACTTTGGCAAGCTGATGAGGCAGCACAAGTGGATGCTGCGTTACAAGCCAAAGCGCCGACCGCTCCGATTGATGTCGATGGTCATGCAGTTACCGCTGATATCAGCGGCAACATTTGGAAACTTTTAGTAGAACCGGGGCAAATGGTTGAAGTTGACCAACCCTTGTTGATTGTTGAAGCCATGAAAATGGAATTCTCGGTTTATGCAGATCGCGCCGCTAAAGTCAGCGCGATTCATTGTGAACCGGGCAAACAAGTGAATGCAGGTGATTTGTTGCTGGTGTTGGAAGAAGATTAATTTAATGGCTCCTGTAGGTTGGTGGTGAGCTTGCGAACCCCAACACAAGCAACGCGATAATGTTGAACATGGTCATGTTGGGGTTCGTTTCGCTCACCACCAACCTACGGTAAAAATATGAAACTCGTAAAACACGACAAAACGAAAAAAAAAGCTGAAGAGCCGCGCACGAATTTAACCGAGCGTATTTATCAGCAACTAAAGCAGGATATTTTTTCGTTTCGTCTGTTACCCGGCGATCGTTTTAGTGAAAACGAAATTGCTGAACGAGTAGAGGCGAGTCGCACACCGGTACGAGAAGCACTCACTCGCTTACAGCGGGAAGGCTTTGTCGATGTGTCATTTCGCAGCGGCTGGCAAGTAAAACCGTTTGATTTTAATCAGTTTGAACAGCTCTATGACGTGCGCATTGTATTGGAATTAGCCGCCGTCAAAAAATTGTGTGAAATGGAACCCGCACCGAACTTAGAAGATTTAAAACGAATCTGGTTAGTAAAGCCAGAAGATCGATTGGAAGATGGCCCAAGCGTATGTGCACTGGATGAGCGTTTCCATGAACAGCTGATAGAAGCAACGGGAAATTTGGAAATGGCGCGCATTCATCACGACATTACAGAACGTTTGCGCATTGTACGCCGCATCGATTTTACGCAGCGTAACCGAATTGAAGCGACTTACGATGAGCATGCAAAAATTTTGCGTACCATCATGGAGCGCCGTGCCGAAGAAGTGAAAAGTTATTTAAAAATTCACATAGAGGCCAGTAAATCTGAAGTGCGCAAAATAACGCTGCACATGCTGTATCAAGCACAGCAGCAACATCCGGACTAGACACAACACTGATTAGAAGTTGTAAAACCTTTTTAAAATAGAGCAACAACGTGCTTAAGGTAGAAAGCACGCTTAAGGAAGAAAGACCTGTTGCCAATCATTGTAAGGCGCTGTAGCAAAACATGAAGGCAGAAGAAAGATGATGCCGATCATCGATTACCAACGAAGTAAACCCTAACTGAGTTACAACACTACGTTTAAACAACTGGAGAAAGACCCATGAAGCTGAAGAAAATAGCAAAACATGTCGGGGCACTCGGTATCGCCTGCGGCTTAACTATTGCCTCTTTTAGTGCAGCAGCCGCTGACACTATTAAAGTCGGTGTACTTCATTCACTGTCAGGCACTATGGCCATTTCAGAAACCACGCTGAAAGACACCATGCTGATGTTGATTGAAGAGCAAAACAAAAAAGGCGGCCTGCTTGGCAAAAAATTAGAAGCTGTCGTAGTAGACCCAGCCTCTAACTGGCCATTGTTCGCTGAAAAAACCCGTGAATTGATGACTAAAGATAAAGTAGCTGCGATTTTCGGCTGCTGGACTTCAGTATCACGCAAATCAGTATTGCCAGTCATTGAAGAATTAAATGGCATTTTGTTTTACCCAGTGCAATACGAAGGTGAAGAATCTTCACGTAACGTGTTCTACACCGGTGCAGCACCAAACCAACAAGCAATCCCAGCGGTTGATTATTTGATGAAAGAAGGCAAGGTAAAACGTTGGGTGTTAGCAGGTACCGATTATGTGTACCCACGTACCACCAACAAAATTCTTGAAGCCTACTTGATGTCGAAAGGCGTTGCCAAAGAAGACATCATGATCAACTACACACCGTTTGGTCATTCAGATTGGCAAAACATTGTTGCTGACATCAAGCGTTTTGGTTCTGCAGGCAAGAAAACTGCTGTAGTGTCAACCATCAACGGCGACGCTAACGTTCCTTTCTACCGCGAACTCGGCAACCAAAAAGTGACTGCTGAAGATATCCCCGTTGTTGCTTTCTCTGTGGGTGAAGAAGAGCTTTCTGGTATAGACACCAAACCATTGGTTGGTCACTTGGCTGCATGGAACTATTTCATGAGCGAAGACAATCCAGCTAACGCCGCTTTCATTAAACAATGGAAAGCGTTCATCAAAAATGACAAGCGCGTAACCAACGACCCTATGGAAGCTCACTACATTGGTTTCAATATGTGGGTAAAAGCCGTTGAGAAAGCTGGCACTACTGACACTGACAAAGTGGTTGATGCAATCATCGGTGTTGAAGCGCCTAACTTAACTGGCGGTATCAGCAAAATGTTGCCAAACCACCACATCACCAAGCCTGTATTAATTGGTGAAATTCAAGAAGATGGTCAATTCCTGACTGTTTCTCAAACCGACGGTTTAGTGCCAGGCGATGCATGGTCTGACTACCTTGAAGGTAGTAAAGATTTAGAATCTGACTGGGTTAAATTGAAGTGCGGTAACTACAACACCAAAACCAAAAAATGTTTAGGTGCTGCAGCGCAGTAATCGGTACGCAGAAGTACTGTCTCCCGAGCAGCGCTCGGGAGACAGTACACCGTGATCGCTGTGAATGAAAATCCATTTAAGTTTCAGAATATAAAAAATTACAACACCAGAAATACTATTTTTATTTTTGCTTTAACCGAGATAAGACTATGCGAAATCTACTAACGACATCTGTAGTCCGTAAGCTATTGCCGATAATTTCGCTGTTAGCGTTTTTTTCAGCATCAACGTTTTCGCAACAAGCTCTTTCGCAGGAAACGCTTTCACAGGAAAGTCTTTCACCTGAATCTAGCGCGCAAGCGTCAACAGCCACCTCTGCCGCAGAAGCAACGCCAACAACCTCCGAATTCGACACCTTGGTAAAAACCCTTACCCAAGGCAGCCTACCCAAGCGCGCTCAAACCGTAAAAAAACTGGCCACATTAAATGATGAACGCGTAAGCAGTATTGTGGGCGCACTGCAACAGGGAAAACTCTACGCCAACAAAGCTGAAGATCCCTTAGTGGCTATTGTTGATGATAACGGCAACTATAAAAATGCACTCACACAAGAAAGAATTCCAACAGAATTAATCAGCGATTTAAAACGCGTGCCCATCAATAACAACATGCGCACTCAACTGCGTACACTCTACGCTCAATTAAATCTTAACCATAAAGATGCCTTGGTACGACTCGATGCCGTAAACCGCTTAATGTCGGACGGCATTGATGAGGATGCAATCACCTTATTAAAAGAACGTCAAACCACGGAACCCAATGATGATGTGCGCGACGCGATTACTGCCGCCGTAGCCTTATTCAATTTACAAAGCAGCGACGTACAAGTGCGTTTAGATGCGATTCAAATTTTACGCGGCTCCTTACAGCAAGAAGCACGCACTGCGCTAACCGATTTAGCCGCTAATGACAGCGACGAAAAAGTAAAACAGCAAGCTCAATATGCATTAGATTCTATCGAAGATCGCATTGCAGCCTTTCGCTTAACAGAAAATATTTTCTTTGGTTTAAGTTTAGGCTCAGTATTATTGTTATCCGCTATTGGCCTTGCCATCACCTTTGGCGTGATGGGCGTCATCAACATGGCGCACGGTGAATTAATGATGATTGGCGCTTATGTGACCTGGGTTGTGCAACAACTTTTCCCGAACCACATTGCTTACAGTCTAATGATTGCCATTCCCTCTGCATTTATTGTTGCGGGTCTTGTCGGCATCGCCATTGAGCGCGGCGTGATTCGTTTTTTGTATGGCCGTCCACTTGAAACACTACTCGCCACCTTTGGGATTAGCTTAATTTTACAACAAGCTGCACGCAGTATTTTCTCGCCGCTGAATCGCGCGGTTGAATTACCTATGTGGATGAGCGGTTCATGGCAAATCAATCCTGTGCTCTCCATTACCTACAACCGTTTATATATTTTTATTTTCGGTTTACTGGTGTTTTTTGCACTGCTCGCCATTTTGAAAAAAACCTCACTCGGCTTAAAAGTCCGCGCAGTTTCGCAAAACCGTGCTATGGCACGTGCTGTAGGTGTACGCGCAAATTGGGTGGATGCAATGACCTTTGGTTTAGGCTCCGGCATTGCAGGCATCGCCGGTGTTGCGCTTTCACAACTTACCAACGTCGGCCCCAATCTTGGCCAAGCCTACATTATCGATTCATTTATGGTGGTGGTATTTGGTGGTGTGGGCAACTTGTGGGGAACACTGGTTGGCGCCATGGGGCTTGGTATTATCAATAAATTTTTAGAGCCCTATGCCGGTGCAGTACTCGCGAAAGTATTGGTGTTGGTGTTGTTAATTCTGTTTATTCAAAAACGACCTAAAGGCATATTCCCACAAAAAGGCCGTGCGGCAGCGGATTAATTGTGGCACGTGTAGGTTGGCGGTGAGGGACGACCCCCAACACTCACACGCTCAAATTTAACTTATTTTTTTAACATAGATATTTCGGAAAGATGGTCATGTTGGGGTTCGCAAGCTCACCACCAACCTACGAATTAAAAGATTTTACAGAGAGAGTCAGATGCTAACTCAACGTTTATTACTCAGTGATCGCGGCGGCATGATCGTACTCGGGCTAGTGCTTCTTGCCATGATTGTTGTACCGATTTGCAATTTACTCGTACCGGAAACATCATCGCTGCATGTATCCACCTTTACTGTGACACTCCTCGGTAAATTTTTGTGTTACGCACTACTCGCATTATCCGTCGATTTAATTTGGGGTTACTGCGGCATTTTATCCCTCGGTCACGGCGCTTTTTTTGCGCTCGGTGGTTATGCCATGGGTATGTATTTAATGCGTCAAATCGGTTCGCGCGGTCAGTACGGTAACGCTGAACTGCCAGACTTTATGGTGTTTTTAAACTGGAGCGAATTACCCTGGTATTGGTCTGGCTTTGATATGTTTTGGTTTGCTATGTTGATGGTGTTATTTATCCCCGGCGCTTTAGCTTTTGTGTTTGGCTGGCTGGCATTTCGTTCGCGCGTGACCGGCGTTTACTTTTCCATTATTACTCAAGCATTGACCTATGCTTTGATGCTCGCGTTTTTCCGCAACGAAATGGGCTTTGGAGGCAATAACGGCCTCACAGACTTCAAAGATATTCTTGGTTATTCCATTACAGCGAATGGCACACGTATTTCATTATTTTTAGCATCCGGTTTTATGTTAATACTCGCCTACATCGTCTGCCGCTATATTGTGACATCACGCATGGGTAAAATTATTGTCTCCATTCGCGATGCAGAAAGTCGCACTCGCTTCTGTGGCTACAAAGTGGAATCTTACAAACTCTGGTTATTTGTTTTTTCATCCATGCTAGCGGGCATTGCAGGGGCACTCTATGTTCCGCAAGTCGGCATCATTAACCCCGGTGAATTTTCTCCACTCAACTCCATTGAATTAGTAGTGTGGGTTGCCACCGGCGGACGCGGAACTTTGTTTGGTGCAATTGTCGGTGCGTTTACCGTTAACTACGGCAAAACCATTTTCACTTCTTACTCACCAGAAACCTGGCTGTTTGCACTGGGAGCCTTGTTTGTATTGGTCACCTTGATATTGCCGCAAGGTTTGGTTGGCGTATTGAATCGTTTTAAAAAGAAAACGGTAGTCACTGAAAAAAATGCTACTGAAAAAACTATCGCCAGCGATGCAAGCGTGAAGGAGTCAGTGTAATGAATATTTTAGCGCAAGCACGTCGCACTCTTGGCCCCACTGATCCAAATTTTGGCGCCCCGCTAGATACCACTCATGGCACTATTTTATACGTGGAAGGGATTACTGTTAGCTTTGATGGTTTTCGTGCACTTAACGATTTAAACCTCTACATCAATGAAGGTGAATTGCGCTGCATCATCGGACCCAATGGCGCGGGCAAAACCACCATGATGGATGTCATCACCGGAAAAACCAAACCCGACAGTGGCAGTGTGTATTTCGGCCAGCAAATTAATTTACTGGAATTATCGGAACATCAAATTGCACGCGGCGGCATAGGCAGAAAATTCCAAAAGCCAACGATTTTTGAAGCCTTAAGTGTTTATGAAAATTTAGAACTAGCGACGGCTGCCGATAAACGCGTCTGGTGGACACTCACACAACAATTAAATAACACACAAAAATACCGCATCGACGAAGTGCTGCTACAAATTGGCTTGGCCGAACTACGCTACAAAAATGCAGGCTCATTATCTCATGGCCAAAAACAGTGGTTGGAAATTGGCATGCTATTAATGCAAAGCCCGCGTGTTTTATTAGTGGATGAACCCGTCGCCGGTATGACTGGAGAAGAAACAGAAAAAACCGCCGAGCTTTTATTGTCCTTAGCAGGAAAGCATTCAGTGATAGTGGTAGAGCACGATATGAAATTCGTTCGCTCCATCGCACGCAAAGTCACTGTATTGCACCAAGGTTCAGTATTAACCGAAGGCACTATGGATCAAGTTCAAAATGATCCCAAAGTGATTGAAGTTTATTTAGGCGAATAATACGCACGTCGGTTGTCGGAGATCATCATGCTACAGATTAAAAACATCAACCAATACTACGGCCAAAGTCACATACTCTGGGATCTCGCCTTGAATTTAAAACAAGGCACCTGCGGCTGCTTAATTGGTCGCAATGGTGTTGGCAAAACCACATTACTAAAATCCATCACTGGCTTACTTCCCATTCGCGATGGCGTAATCGAATTTAACGGCTACGACATCAACAAACTCTCCACCGAAGCTCGTGCCCGTGCAGGCATAGGTTATGTGCCTCAAGGTCGTGAAATATTTCCCTTATTAACGGTGGAAGAAAATTTAAAAATTTCACTCGGTGCCAGAAAAGATAACTCACGTTTTATCCCTGGATTAATTTACGAACTCTTTCCCGTACTCAAAGAAATGAAACACCGCCGTGGAGGCGACCTCTCCGGCGGCCAGCAACAACAACTCGCCATTGGGCGCGCCTTGGTACTCGATCCAAAACTACTAATCCTCGACGAACCCACCGAAGGTATTCAACCCAACGTGGTACGCGACATTGGCGATGTGATCCGCAAACTCAACCGCGAATTAGGTTTAACCGTATTATTGGTAGAACAAAAACTCCCCTTCGCCCGCCGCGTAGCCGATGATTTTTTTATTATGGAAAAAGGCAGTGTGGTAGCGACTGGGCCGATAGCGGAGTTAAAGGAGGATTTGGTGCAGAGGTATTTGAGTGTTTAATAAGCTGAAGAAGTATTGAACCAGCCCCTCCTAAATCAATTCCTGATTAGTTAGTGACTCCCCCACCCAATCCGACTACAATTGCCCTACTCGCTAACCTGTACTCACAGGTTTAGCGACTGGGGGCGATTAGGATTCGACGCTGGTAACAAAGCCCAAGGTGCATGTCGTGATGACAGCCAATCACGTTAATCCAAAGCTGTACTCGAATAGTCGCAAACGACGATTCATACGCTCTAGCAGCTTAATTGCTGCTAGCGGTCTATAACAAGGTGCCAGTACCGCGTTAAAGCCCGTCATACAGAACTGGATCGCAGCAAAGTTTGCCTGGGGCGGCGCTGCTAAAACTCTACAGGATCGCTCTTGTCGTCCTGCCTGTTGGGCTGACAAGGGTTAAATCAATAAACGGATCTAAACATGTAGAGCCGCGGATGGAGTGCTGGCGGACGGGGGTTCAAATCCCCCCGCCTCCACCAAATAACAAACCCCAACATAGCTAATATGTTGGGGTTTTTATTTAATTACAGTAAAAAAATGCTTAGCAAAAACCACCCCACCTCCCTTTTTCAGAGGAAGGGAGCAGTTAGTACCAACACTTGGTTATAAGCTGATAACAAGTCGATATTTCTCAAACGAGCACATGTTCAATAGGATGCGCCCACCCAACACTGGCCGAGATAAGACTTCCTCATGAAAATCCGCGATCTTGATTTATCCGATACCCCCATCAACAAAGAACATGAAGCGCTAGGTCTTCCGCCTGTTGAACAAGCACCTTTACACCCTGTTATTCGCAGCGCCATCTGGTTTGCGGTCTTCTCGCTCATCGGCCTTGTGGTGATGGGCACAACAAAAGTATTTGGTAGCGGTTGGACGGATGGTGTTAGCACTATCGAAGCAACGCTCAATGACTCTATGTTCTGGAATGCATTGCTGGTTGGCTTATTGGCGCAAATAGTGGATGGGGCACTGGGTATGGCCTATGGGCTTACGTCCACCAGCTTTTTATTGGCGACGGGAGCATCACCCGCGCTAGCAAGTGCATCGGTACATATGGCAGAGGTGTTTACGACAGGTGCATCAGGTATTGCCCATGCAAAATTTGGGAATGTAGACAAAAAATTATTTTTGCGTTTATTAATTCCGGGCATTGTGGGTGGATTATTGGGTGCATTGCTCGTAACGCAAATTGATGGCAAAACACTAAAGCCTTTTATCACCGTGTATTTGTTGTTGATGGGCGTTTATGTGTTGAGTAAAGCCTTCCGTAAACATGTGGCAACCCGCAAAGGCGAACCCAAACATGTTGCCAAGCTCGCGTTGCTGGGCGGTTTTGTGGATACCTCGGGCGGTGGCGGCTGGGGGCCCGTTGTAACAACAACTTTGGTGGGTACTGGTCATGATCCACGCACAACTATCGGTTCAGTGAATTTTGCAGAATTTTTCTTGACGCTCACCAGCGCAGCATCTTTGTTTATTTTGGTTGATGAAACTATCTGGCACGTGGTCGCAGGCTTGATTATCGGTGGATTATTTGCTGCACCTTTTGCAGCCTATGCGTGCAAAAAATTCTCAACCCGAACCTTGCTGATTTTGGTGGGATTGTTAATCAGTGGTATATCGCTTTTTAACTTGTACAAAGCGCTCGTATAAGTTTGCAAGGCATTCACGTGCGCAGCAAACCCTTACCATAACCAAGGATGGCGCAATTTTCCTATTAATGTCGCCCCTTTCCTCTCTACTCATCATTCCACGTTTATTTTTTTAAGAAAAATATTTCCACTACAAAAGGATATGTTAAAAAGGTAGCTAACTAGGTTTTTGATTCCAGCCTAGTAGGTTTAAACGACAACCACGTATAGCGCCTCAGCAGAAAAGGGAGCACAAAAATGCCTTGGTACTCACATCCTTGCAAACACTTACAATTTTTTTCCGCCGAATACTTGAGTGAATTGAACGACGCTGTTTGTAAAAAATGTTTTAAACCCGGACTATGGACATTGCACACTGGCGAGGTACATAAACAGGTACTAGAGAACGAAGCAAGTGAACTTGAATCGCTGATTACCTATGCCAATAATTTGCAAAAGCGAATTGATGTATTAAATGAAAAACGAAGCATATTAGAATCTGCCTATAACAGCACCAAAGGTTACGATCAAGAAACTCTATTGGAGAGCATTAAAAATTTACAACTACAAGTAGAAAAAGCCGCACTTAATCGTGATGAGGCTTTGCGGCAAATTGACGATTTTGGCAATCATCCAAAGGCCATCGAAGGCGCCAAAAAAGTCTACAAAGATGCAAAAGAGGTTCAGACGACTTCCAAGAAAAATAAACTCTATATCGGCAGCCAAACTTTTGTGGCAACGCATGTTAAAAATGATGGCAAAAAGAAATTGCGCGCGTTAAAAGTGAATGATTGGTCGTGGGGTTTAAATCTCGCATGGGTAGAAGGTGGCGTCGCCTCCAAGGCCGAATTCAAATTAAAACTTTCCGGCAAAGGTGATTTTGATGATATTCCAAAATCCATTCTGGATAAGTTCCGCGCACAACCGGATATGAACTATCAAACCTTTTTAGAGCTCTGTAAAAAAGAGGGCGATAAAACTCTCCTTTGGTACAGCAAACCTAACGAAGAAGATCGCCCTTCGTGGACTGCATTAGAAATAGCCTCTTTACTACGCCGAAATTATCGCTTTAGATTTCAAAATCGCAAAAGCAACAACCGTGAAGAAAAAATTTCTTTGGTGGCTAGCGTGTAATTACTCTGGGGCTCAAACGACGAATCAACGGATGATAAAAACGTGAGCCCCTTAAACACTCGTTCTATCTCCTAAATATGAATAAATTTCGCCTTCAACAGGTTACAATAATCCCCTCTAATCATTACCAGCCATCACGTACAGCATCGCCTTAACCGCGAATACAGTCACACAGTAAATCGGACCCTCTATGATTCACACCCCGTCGGCCGCCTATTTGCAACGCTTTGGCGGCATTGCCCGGCTTTATGGGCAAGAAGCGCTACTCGCACTGCACAAGGCTCATTTTGTCGTTATAGGATTGGGGGGTGTCGGCACCTGGGTGGCCGAGGCTTTAGCCCGTTCAGGGGTGGGTGAGCTGACATTAATTGAGCTGGACGATGTGTGTGTCACCAATACTAATCGCCAAATTCACGCGCTCTCATCCACCATTGGGCGATCAAAAAACCAAGTGCTCACTGCACGGCTCAATGAAATTAATCCTGACATTGTTATTCATTCAATTGAAGATTTTTTAGATCGCGACAACATGAAAAATCTGATTGGAAAACAACACCATGTTGTTATTGATGCAATGGATTCCGCACATATAAAAGCAGCCTTGGTGGCTTATTGCTTAGCCATAAAAGTGCGCTTGGTTACCATGGGTTCATCGGGGGGTAAACGCAACCCACAATTAATTACCGTTGACGATTTAGGGCGCAGCATTAGCGACCCCATGCTAGCAAAAGTACGCACACAACTCTATCGGCATCATAATTTTGCACGCGATAAAAATCGCAAATTTCGTGTGGATGCTGTTTATTCCACCGAACAAATGGCGTACCCACAACCCGACGGCTCTGTGTGTATGAATAAACAGGCTTTAGCTGATGGCGTAAAATTGGATTGCGCAGGAGGATTTGGCTCCAGTGTCATGGTGACAGGAACCTTTGGTTTTATAGCGGCGACAAAAGCAATTGAAAGGTATTTGGAGAAGTACAAGCAGCAATCCTCAACCCAATCGAGCGATAACTGACTTGCAAAAGAGGGTTCTATTTATTCATTGTCTTGTTCATTGTCGTAACGCACACGAATGCCTACATCAATCGATAAACGCAACTCATCCGCTTTTAATGATTTCGGAAAGAAGCATCCAGAAACGTGTGCCTGACAGAAACTAGCGCCTTCTAACTGACAATTGCGGAAATCTATCCCACGTAAATCGGCACCTCGAAAATAAGCATCACGCAAATCAAGCCCATCGGCATCCAATTCACGCAAATCCAAACCGCGAAAATCGCCAGCGCGTAATTGGCCCTCTTTGAGTTCGCCGCGTGCCTTACGTTGATTAAACTCGACAACGCGTTCTGCACGCAGTAAATCATACATGGGGTTGTGATGAATAATGGGTTTAGTCATACCTTAGCTCCTGTAATGATCGTTGGGTTTATCTAAACTATAGACCACTGTTTGAATTTTGCGCGGGCTTTAAAGAAAAACCCCACATAGCAAGCCATGTGGGGTTTTTTGATAAGACTAAGAATAAAAAGCCTAGTATTAGTACTTTTCGTGCTAATTTTTTACGCTATCAATCATTCATCTTTGTGATGCACATTCTCTTCGATGGTCGCCAAATCTGAATGGCGAACATCTTGGCCGTTCACGAGATAAATAACATATTGCGCTAAGTTGCGCGCATGATCACCAATACGCTCCAAAGCACGCAGTGACCACATGATGTTCAGCACACGCGAAATACTGCGTGGATCTTCCATCATAAAAGTTACCAATTCACGCATAGCAGTACCGTATTCCATATCCACTGTACGGTCTGTTTCCACTACGGTTAATGCCACTTCCAAATCGAGACGTGCGAACGCATCCAAGGCATCTTGCAACATGCGTGAAACATAGTTGCCAATATGACGCACTTCGACATAACCGCGCGGCGCGGCTCCATCTTTTTGCAACGCAATAGCTTGACGAGCAATTTTACTGGCTTCATCGCCAATACGCTCCAAATCCGTGATTGCTTTGGTAACTGCTATCACCAAACGCAAATCACTGGCCGCCGGTTGGCGACGGGCCAAAATGCGCACACATTCTTCGTCGATGCTCATTTCCATTGAGTTAACGCTTTTATCCGCGCGCACAACTTGCTCGGCTTTTTCAAGATCCGCATCAATCAACGCTTGTATCGCATCATTCACTTGACGCTGCGCCATACCGCCCATTTCCGATAAGTGTGTGCGAATAGCATCTAGCTCAATGTTGTATTGCTGAGAAATATGATGAGTGTGACTCTTAATATCCATAACCATGATGCGCCTCCGCATTAACCGTAACGGCCAGTAATATAATCTTCAGTTTGTTTTTTACTTGGGTTGGTAAAGAGCGTATCGGTTAAATCGTGCTCGATCAAATCACCCATGTACATAAACGCCGTGTAATCTGAAACTCGCGCAGCCTGTTGCATGTTATGAGTCACAATCACAATGGTGTATTTATCTTTTAATTCGTTAATCAGTTCTTCAATTTTTAATGTAGAAATTGGATCCAGTGCCGATGCTGGTTCATCGAGCAAAATCACTTCTGGTTCAATCGCAATAGCACGAGCAATCACCAAGCGCTGTTGTTGTCCACCCGACAAGCCAAAGGCGTTGTCGTGCAAGCGATCTTTTACTTCATCCCAGAGTGCAGCACCTTTGAGCGACCGCTCTACTACTTCATCCAAAATCCGCTTTGATTTAACACCTTGTAAGCGTAGACCATAAGCAACATTTTCATAGATAGTTTTGGGAAATGGATTCGGTTTTTGGAACACCATTCCCACTTGGCGGCGCAATTCAGCGACATCCACTTTTTTGTCGTAAATATTACTGCCTTCCAACAGAATTTCGCCTTCAATACGACAAGCATCCACCAAATCATTCATTCGGTTGAAGCAACGTAAAAGTGTGGATTTACCACAACCTGATGGGCCAATAAATGCGGTTACCTTTTTCTCAGGGATAACCATATTGACATTATTCAGTGCACGCTTTTGATCGTAGTACAAGTTGAGGTTTTTCACTTCAAGCTTGATGGTATTTGCAGCCGGTGCCGTTGAGTTCATAACTTATGCCTGTTTAGCAAACGTTAACAATAGGGTTGTTTATTTCAGTTTTATTGCAATGTCGTGATGCAGTTATTCCGATGCACTGCGATATTTTTCACGTAGATTATTGCGAATTCTGATAGCGGTGATGTTCAACGCAATAATTAATAACACCAAGGTGAGCGATGTGGCATATACCAAGGGGCGAGCAGCCTCAACATTGGGGCTTTGGAAGCCTACATCATATATATGGAAACCCAAGTGCATGATTTTTTGATCGAGATGCAAATACGGATAGTTACCATCAACCGGCAATGCGGGCGCCAGCTTCACGACACCCACCAACATCAATGGTGCCACTTCACCGGCAGCGCGAGCAATCGCCAAAATTAATCCAGTCATCATCGCGGGTGTTGCTAGAGGTACAACAACTTTCCACAAGGTTTCTGCTTTAGTGGCTCCCAAAGCCAAACTGCCTTGACGAATGGTACTGGGAATACGCGACAAACCTTCCTCGGTGGATACTATGACTATCGGCAAGGTCAGTAGTGCAAGAGTAAGCGATGCCCAGAATAATCCGGGGGTACCAAAGGTCGGTGACGGAAGTGCCTCAGCATAAAACAATTCATCAATGCTGCCGCCAAGGGTGTACACAAAAAATCCCAAACCAAACACGCCGTATACAATCGATGGAACGCCCGCGAGGTTGTATACAGAAATACGAATGATTTTAAGCATAGTGCCTTGCTTGGCATATTCGCGTAAATAAATGGCTGCCAAGACACCAAAAGGCGTCACCATAATTGACATCACAATCACCATTGTGAGGGTTCCAAAAATGGCTGGGAAGATACCGCCTTCTGTGTTTGCTTCTCGTGGCTCATCGCTCATAAATTCCCAAAAGCGCTCAGCATATTGACCCAATTTTGCAAACACACTCATATCATTTGGGCGAGTCACGCGCACAATATGATCAAACGCGATAATGATTTCTTTTCCATCCGCCGTTTTAGCAACTAATTTATCACGCGTGGCTTGCGCCAAAATTTCATCGCGCGTTTGCTTTACCACAGCATATTCAGCTTCTAACTCTGCACGACGTGCCGCGAATTCTGCTTCAGCAGCTTCCATGGCTGCGCCGGTTACGCCAGCCAGCTCCAAACGACGACGCTCTAAACGCAAATCGTCCATGCGATTATTGATGTTACCAATATCACCTTTTTCAATGCGGTGAATTTGTGCATGCAACAATAAAGCACGTTCTGTGCGCGCTTCTAATTGCTGCCAAAAATCTGGATTTTTTAATTCACTGACAACAGCATCATTTTCAGTTATGGCAACAGGATAACCATAAAAATTACCCCACTCGCGACGCTCAATGGAAATGGCATCTTTAGGGTATTGCCATTCATCCATACCCGTTTCGAGGAACCACGCAAAATCGCGGCCATTTACATCGCGATTACCCAGCTTCATTAAATAGCGAGTTACCAATTCAACATCGGCTGCCACGTCATAACCATTGTCGCGGGCAATAGCAGCAGGAATAATTTCATGACGAACTTCTTCACCCATCACAACTTGGCGTTCACCTGAGCTATCCACAATACTTGTTTGCAAAATAGCTGCCGGCCAGAAGTGACCGAATCCACGCACGGCAATTAAACCGAGTAGGCCAATAACCATGACCATACAAATCGCAACAGCACCACCATTCAACCAAATCCATGGAGAACCACTGCTAAACCACGATGATTTGGCTTTCACTAAACTTTTCATAGGAACATCACCCATTACAGATTGCTGTAGCGTTTACGTAAACGCTGACGAACAATTTCAGCCAAAGTATTCACCACGAAGGTGAGCGCCAATAACACCAACGCTGCTAAAAAGAGTACGCGGAAGTGAGTGCTACCTACGGCCGTCTCTGGCAATTCCACAGCAATATTGGCCGACAGTGTACGCATACCCTCAAAAATATCGAAGTTGACCACGGGACTATTACCCGTTGCCATCAGCACGATCATGGTTTCACCAACAGCGCGCCCAAAGCCCATCATGATGGCAGAAAAAATACCGGGGCTTGCCGTTGGCAACACTACACCGACCACGGTTTGCCAGGAGGTTGCACCTAAGGCGAGAGAACCTTGTGTGAGGTGACGAGGCACACTAAACACGGCATCTTCAGCGATAGAAAAAATAGTGGGGATCACAGCAAAGCCCATCACAATACCGACAACTAACGCATTGCGTTGATCGTAATTAATACCGTTATCCGTTAACCATTGCACCATGCTGCCTTTAAAAAATAAGACTTCCGTGTAGGGGCTTAACGAAACGCAAGCCCATACCGTTGCGATGATCGGCAATACCAAAATGACCGCTTCCCAGCCCTCTGGTATATGGTTGCGAATGGCCGCTGGAAAACGACTCCAGATAAAACCGGTCACTAACATAATTACCGGCAATAAAATCAAGATACTGAAAATAGCAGGCAAATGATTTTCCATGAACGGCGCCAACCACAAACCAGCTAGGAAACCGAGAATAACCGTTGGCAATGCGGCCATAATTTCGATGGTAGGTTTTACAATGCCGCGCAGCTTGGGCGTCATAAAATATGCGGTGTAAATAGCGCCCATCACACCTAATGGGACTGCGAATAAAATCGCAAAAAATGCCGCTTTTAAGGTACCAATCGAGAGAGGAACAAAACTCATTTTTGCTTCAAAGCTATCGCTAGCAGAGGATGCTTGCCAAATATATTCAGGAGCCTCACGACCTTCGTACCAGACCTTCTGCCAGAGCGAACTGAAAGACACTTCAGGGTGATGATTCCAGACATCGGCAACAACAACGTTAGAAGATTCGTCCTGCATCAATACATGGTTGTTAATTGGAGAAATAGCTAGCTGTTGAATAGGCTTGTCACTCACCGATTCGATCAATAATGTGCGCGCTGAAGTGGCAAAATAAATTCCAATATTCCCTTTGTTATCGCCAACCCAAAAACCGCGACGGGCATACTCTGGTGAAATCGTCGTTACCGCGCCATCCAACGCATCGAATTCACGAACGTAAGTCACATGATATTCATTGTTGCTATCACGCACTAAAAACCACTGACTGATATGCCCCTGATCTGTACCAAATACCAATGAGCCAGTGCCAACCAAAAATTGCATGGCGGTAATAGTGCCGCCCTCAATGGTGACTGGCTCTTTGCGCTCAGCAGCGGATGGATCCGTGATTTTGTATAAAAAGACTTGCGATTTGTCGGTAGCAATAACCAGATGCTGTGCGGTTTCATCAATTTGCATGTGAGCACCAACAACACCTTGAGGCAAGGATGGCAGGGTAAATACTTCCTTCGTTAGCGTTATTTCACCGGTGATGATGTTGTTACTGCTCGAAAATACTCCGAGTAAAATACGATTATCTTCTGTAATCGCGCCCACTAAGGTGCCACTTGACGTTTCTTGAATGGCTAATACGGTTAAGGCGCGCCCTTGATCATCTAATACAATGGGATCAGCGCCTAGGGGGAATACCAAGCTGGGAGTAATGGCGCGCTTATCGTTGGGGTAACTGAGCTCATAATTCGTTTTTGCAACCGCCACTTGCCCATTTGTGTATCCATATGCAATTAAGCCATGTGCTGCTGTACTGGTGCCGATACTTCCGAAACTTGCTTCTGCTGGTTTGGGCATTTGCGTATCTAAAATGGCACTACCATCGAGCACATTAAAAAATTGCACCTTACCACTGCGATTAAATCGCCCGCCTATTTCTTCGTAACGTTCTAAGGTTAAAAATTCGGTCTTGTCACTGGCATCGCTATTCAACTGCGATACCGTGAAGGTTTTAGTGACATCAACAGATGCTCCGCGCAACAAAGGTGCGACTTCTGAGAACAAATAGAAGAAGATTAAACCGAGCGAAAACACCACGGCCATGCCTGCGGCCATGACGCCATACCGTGAAATACCATCTTTAATCCTGCGAATACGGCGCAAACGGGTGCGCTGCTGCGCATTAGGCATCAAACTTGCCGTTTCTGTAACAGACACTAGAGGCTTGGACATAATTTGGACACTCATGTAGGTACATCTGGCGCGAATCCTAACAACACAAGATGACACTTTTGTTACAACAGATTCATTTCTGTCATTTTTCTGCAACAAATGGTGTTCAGGTATAAAAAAACGCCGAACAAGTCGGCGTTTTTCATCGAGAGATGAACGTCTTACTTTTGCAACTCAGCCAAAGCCTTATCAGCCATGGTTGCAGGTAATGGGATATAGCCATCACGCACAACAGTTTCTTGTCCTTGTTTAGACAGAACCATTTTCAAGAACTCTAACTGCAGAGCATCCAACGCATGATTTGGGCGCTTATTGATGTACACATAGAGAACACGTGCCAATGGGTAAGTGCCATCCAGTGCATGCGAACCCTCTGGAGTAACAAAAGGCTGGCCATCTTTACGTGACAAAGGAAGCGCACGCACACCTGAAGTAATTGAGCCTATACCAGAGTAACCAATACCGTTAATTGATGTTGCTACGCCCTGCACAACAGACGATGAGCCTGGCTGTTCATTGATAGAGGCTTTGAAATCACCTTTACAAAGCGCTTCCTCTTTAAAGTAACCGTAGGTGCCTGATACCGCATTACGGCTGTACAACGTGAAATCGCGATTAGCCCAAGCGCCAGTCAAACCTAAATCACCCCAACGAGTAATGTCTTTAGCGCCACCGCACTTACGAGTTGCAGAGAAAATAGCATCCAGCTGTTGCAAGCTCATGCCTTTGATCGGGTTGTCTTTGTTGACATACACAGCCAAGAGATCGATGGCAACAGGCACCGCTGTTGGCTTGTAACCGTATTTGGCTTCAAACGCCTGAATCTCTTCAGACTTCATAGCGCGACTCATGGGACCAAAGTTAGAGGTACCTTCGATTAAAGCTGGTGGTGCAGTAGAAGAACCAGCGCCTTGAATTTGAATGTTGACGTTTGGATAAAGCTTCTTGAAATCTTCTGCCCAGAGAGTCATCAGGTTATTCAAGGTATCAGAACCAATTGAGTTCACATTACCTGACACACCCGTTACCACTTTATATTCTGGCAACTTGGGATCAACAGCGGCTTGCAGTGCAGCCGCACAGACCATAGAACCAGCGAGAGCCAATCCTTTAATAATTTTTACAGCGTTCATAGAGCGCTCCAGTAAGCTAATTAAATCGATTCCCATGACGATTAACACATGCCACAAGGGTTTGATGATGGAGAGAGATTGCCCTCATCCATTGACGGTAGATTACCGAGCAAATATGACAGTTATATGACCAATCACAACTTTGTCATAAAAATGTCTCCGTTTGGTCACAATGCGATTGCTGAGACTCTTATAAAAACACTGAGGATGGAAAGACCGGGTGAGGCAGATAAAAAAACACCAGCACTATGCTGGTGTTGAGTACTTTTTATTTTACCACCCTTAATCCAGGCCGTTTGGCCACCACGGTAGAACCAGAGCCTGTTCCCACCGACGAAGGTGGCGAGGGAGGGGTTGGCGCTGCAGGCGGAGGGCTCGGTGTAGTGTCCGGTTCAAACATCATACCCTGACCGTTTTCACGAGCGTAAATCCCCAGAATTGCTGTCATAGGAATGTATAAATTATTGGCCACTCCACTGAAGCGCGCATTAAAAGAGATAGCCGTATTATCCATAAAAAAATCTTTCACCGCCGTGGGTGATATATTCAGAATAATTTGTCCATCTTTATTGACATGCTGCTGCGGCACTTGAGTGGCAGGTTTATGCGCATCAACCAGAATATGTGGCGTGCAGTTGTTATCTACGATCCATTCGTAAAGGGCACGAATAAAATAGGGTTTACTCGACGACATGGACACAGGCTAGCCCTCACTACAATGATTTCTACAAATAGCATACACACTAAACGAAACGGGCGACCTAAGTCGCCCGCGTATATCAGTGTATTTCTCGCCAGAACTCGCGGTTCAGGAAGTACACGAATACAAAGAGTATGAGCAAGAAACCCAAAACCCAGTAACCAATCTCTTGTCGCTTAACGGCTATTGGCTCGCCTAAATATTCCAAATAGTTGACTAAGTCATAAACGGCCTGATCAAACTCAGGTGTAGTCATACTGCCTTTGATAGCGGTAGGTTTAAGAGCACCACAATGCTCATCCATGACTACTTCACCAACCTCATTACGCAACGCACCACCATGATGATTGAGCTTCGGACCAGCACCACACTCTAACAGGCCTTGCTGACCAAGCAGGACATGGGGCATCCCCACATTAGGGAATACTCGATTGTTAACTCCCCATGGGCGAGTGTCATCTTTGTAGAAGTTACGTAAGTAGGTGTATATCCACTCTGGCGAACGTGCACGAGCAACCAAAGTCAAATCCGGAGGAACCACACCAAACCAGGCTTTTGCTTGCTGAGGGCGCATCGCAATTTCCATCAATTGACCGATACGCTGGCCACCTTGAATCAAATTACCCTCCATTAAGTTGTGCGGAATGCCCAAATCATCTGCCACACGCTCATAGCGAGAATACTTGGCCGAGTGACATCCCATACAGTAGTTGGCGAAATATTTAGCTCCTCGCTGGAGCGATTCTTTGTCCTTGAGATCTGGCTCCATGTGATCGCATGGAATGGCACCACAATTAAACGCCCCTTCAGAAGCAACCGCTTTAATGGGCACCACAGCCAAGATGATAAAGAACAACAAACCTGCTAACACAATCGGCAAAGGCAATCCTTTGGCTTGTGTACGAGTCGGCTCAACTAAATCTTTATCACGTGCGGCCAATAACGGCATAGCAGCGAAGATAACCGCCAATAATCCACACAGAACCAAAAGCAACGCAGGAACATCTCCACCTACGTACTCAAAGCCCATCCAAGCAAAGACAACCGCAAACAAACCACAGAGAACCCAAGAGGTTTTGGATTTGGCTTTTTCAACACTTGTCGTAGTCCAGACTGGCATAGTGATGAAGTAGGCAAAATAGAATGCTGTCGCGATTTGAGACAACAAGGTTCTCCCTTCTGTTGGCGCCTTAACACCCAAATAGCCAAGAATCACAAACATAGAAGCAAAGGAGATCAACATGATGCGCGGAATATGACCGCGATAGCGCATTGACTTGACCTTACTACGATCCAACCAAGGCAACACAAAGAGAATGGCAATCGCAGCCGCCATGGCAACAAAACCAAGGAACTTAGCGGTCAGAATCATCGGACCAAGTTCAATTTGCATGGTCACTGCACGTAGTACAGCGTAATAAGGGGTGAAATACCATACTGGGGCGATATGTAATGGCGTTTTTAGATTATTCGCCTCTTCGAAGTTAGCGTACTCAAGGAAGAAGCCGCCCATTTCTGGCATAAAGAACATAATGAAACAGAACACGAACAGGAATACGGTGATACCTACCAAGTCGTGAACGGTGTAGAAGGGATGAAAAGGAACGCCATCGCGCGGAATACCATTTTCATCTTTGTTTTTCTTAATCTCAACGCCGTCTGGGTTGTTTGAGCCAACTTCATGCAACGCCAAAATGTGCATGACAACCAAAGCCAAGAGCACTATCGGCAAAGCAACCACATGCAAGGCAAAGAAGCGGTTAAGTGTAATACCGGAGATCAAATAGTCACCGCGAATCCACTGCACCAAGTCTTCGCCAATACCAGGAATTGCACCAAACAAGGAAACGATTACTTGCGCACCCCAGTAGGACATTTGTCCCCATGGCAACACGTAACCCATAAAAGCTTCGGCCATCAGCGCCAAGTAGATAGTCATACCAAAAATCCACACCAGCTCGCGTGGTTTTTTGTAGGAGCCATACATCATGCCGCGAAACATATGGAGGTAAACAACCACGAAAAACGCGGAGGCACCAGTAGAGTGCATGTAACGCAACAACCAGCCGTAGTCCACATCACGCATGATGTATTCCACTGACGCAAATGCACCTTCTGCTGAGGGGGTGTAACTCATCGTCAACCAAATACCGGTCACCAGCTGGTTAACCAATACCAATAACGACAACACACCAAAGAAATACCAAAAGTTAAAATTCTTAGGCGCATAGTATTTACCCATATGGGTATCCCAAGCGCGCTGAACGGGAAGACGATCATCAACCCATGTCCACAAATCTGTTAACCACTTCATGCTTAGGCCCCCTGATCTTCGCCGATAATAACAACGTCGTCGCTTTCGTACATATGCGGCGGCACTTCCAGATTCACTGGCGCAGGTACGCCCGCATAAACACGACCAGCCAAGTCATATTTAGAGCCATGGCACGGACAAAAGAAACCACCTTGCCACTTGTCGCCACCCAAATCTGCAGCGCCCACATCGGGACGGAACACAGGCGCACAACCCAAGTGGGTACAAATACCTAACAAAATGGCGAACTCTTTATTAATGGCTCGCTCGGGATTTTTCGCATAGCTAGGCTGTACTGAATGCTCAGAGGCAGCATCGCTAATCATGGGCTCAATTTTTTTGAGGCTATCAAGCGCTTCTTGCGTACGGCGCAATATATAAACAGGCTTACCGCGCCACTCAACCGTGATCATCTGACCAGGCTCGATCTTGCTAATGTTAACCTTAACCGGTGCACCTGCCGCTTTAGCTTTGGCACTTGGATTCCACGAACCCACAAAAGGAATAGCAGCGCCGACAACACCAACGGCACCCACTGCACAAGTGGCTCCGATGAGGACGCGACGGCGCGTTTGATTTACAGCGTCATTACTCATGACGATCTCTCCCCTAACAGCTATGACGGCGAGCAAACCACCTGATTTTTCAAGTGATGCAGGATAATTGGATGACTTCCCAAAAGGCGGGCAATCTTAATGAATTAAGGCGCTGCTTACAAGAATAACCACACATTATCCGTGGGTTATGGCGTAAAATTTTAGAAACAAAAAAACGCCCAAGCCAGTAAAGACTTGGGCGTTTTTGATAATCATCAAATGACTGGCAAAAAACCAACCAACAATAATTATTAACGCTTGGAGAACTGTGGCTTCTTACGCGCTTTACGAAGGCCAACCTTTTTACGTTCAACTTCACGCGAATCGCGAGTAACGAAGCCCGCTTTACGCAATACGCCGCGCAACTCTTCGTCATACTCCATCAATGCACGAGTCAAACCATGGCGAATTGCGCCAGCCTGACCGAAGCTACCGCCACCAGCAACGGTGACATTGACATCAAACTTTTCTACCAAACCAACGATCTCAAGCGGTGAACGCACAACCATGCGCGCCACTGGGCGACCGAAGTATTCATCCAAAGGACGATCATTTACTGTAATCGCACCTGTACCAGCGGTGATAAAAACACGCGCGGTAGAAGTCTTACGACGACCAGTACCATAAAATTGAGTTGCAGCCATGTCAGCGTCCCCTTAGATGTTAAGTTCTTGAGGTTGCTGAGCAGCATGTGGATGCTCATTACCTGCGTACACTTTCAATTTCTTCAGCATTGCGCGACCGAGTGGCCCCTTTGGCAGCATGCCTTTTACGGCGATTTGTATTGGGCTCTCTGGTGACTTCTCAATCAGCTTCTTAAAGCTGGTTGATTTAATGCCGCCGATGTGACCGGTGTGATGATAATAAATCTTATCAGTCGCTTTTTTACCGGTTACGCGCACTTGTGCAGCGTTGACAACAACGATGTAATCGCCAGTATCTACGTGCGGAGTGTACTCAGGTTTGTGCTTACCGCGTAAACGCGAAGCAATTTCCGCAGATAAACGGCCGAGGGTTTTACCCGCCGCATCTACGATGAACCAGTCGTGAACGACGGATTCTGGTTTGGCAACGTATGTCTTCATGTTATTCCTGCCTGTTAATGTGGTATGACCCACCCAAAAAGAGCGCGAATACTACACAAGCAAAGAGCAGTTTTCAACCTCGAGTTACAAAAAATGCGCCAACTTCAAACTAAATCTATCCAACACCCTAAGAGCGGCACCTTTGCAATGCATAAAAAAGCGCTCGCCGATAAAAAAACGGACGAGCGCCCTATTAAACCCATCAGCCCAATACGAATTAGAAGCTAGCCTGCACTGTCGCAGTGCCCGAGGCAGGCGTGGTAAAGCTGTTGTTATTGCCACCCTGCCACACCACATTGGCACCATCTTTTTTAATGCATTTCCACTGCACAGGTTTATTTACGGGCAAAGTAAAAGAACCCGTCCAGGCAGGATAAGCAGTTGCCCCCAATAACTTAGCATTGGTCACATTCCAGGCACCCAGCTCCGGAAGATCGCCCACCACATACACATTTTGCCCCCAGTAGGTTATTCCGTTATTACACTGAAATGTGATGCTAACGGTCGTTGGTGCTGGCGGAGTTTCTTTTTTCAGGATCACCGCACCGTAAGCAGGTACGCTGACGGTAGTGATTTGCTGTGCCGCCTTCCCCCGACTTGCCTCTGGCACCCCACCCAAATTGAACTCTGGCCAGCTTGTGTTTGCCACTTCGCGATAATAACCACTGATACCAATATTGTAGTTGGTACGAGTGGCGCCCCGGAAATTCATGACGATTAGATAATCATTATTGCCACGGGCGAAAGCAAATACACCATCAATGTCATGTATATAACGAACAACACTATTACTTTCAGACAATATGGTTTTGTCTGCATTTCGAATAGCATTCAACGCTTTGTACCAGGCTAAAATTTTTGCGCGTCCAGCATTGGCTTCATAATCCGCAAGATTAAGACAATCAGCCCACCAATCGATATGGAATTGACGAGTCTCACCCGCCTCCTGCCCCATAAACACCATCGGCATACCACGCCCCATGATGGTTCCCGCCAAAGAAATCTGATTCATCTCCCAGCCTTTACCATCACGCCCCCGCTTAGCAATACGATCATCCGTATTGCCAACCTCATCATGCGACTCACTGTAAATGCTGGCGTTGTACCAATTAACGGTGAAGTTATTGAACACATTGTTAAGCAAGTTTAAATGGGCGCCGGTTAACACAGCCTTGAAGTTATCGTGAAAATTATCTGTCCACTGGCTATCCATTGGGCCATGAAAATCGCCTTGCCAGGCACTACCCATGTTGTCGTCTGACAATGGCCACCAGTTAGGCAACTCCTCCGCAATCAATACAATTTTGGGATCAACCGCTTTAATTTGACGGCGCATTTCGCGCAAAAAGCTTAAACCTCCACCCGAACCTTTTACTCGCACAAAACCACTGTCGGGATTGTGAATCGTGTTGGTGTGATCAAAACGGAAGCCATCGATTCTGTATTCTTTTGCCAAATAGATGAGGTTTTGAATCAAGAAATGCTGTGCAACAGGATTATCAAAATTCAACAGCCCGCCCCACACGGTATCACCATCAATATATGTAGCACTATTTACCTGCCACAAAATGTTGTCACCCGTACCTACGTGGTTGTAGACCAAATCCAACACAACCGCTTTGCCCTTTTGGTGTGCCGTATCCACGAGTTTTTTTAATTGATCCGGGCCTCCGTAAGAATTTTCTATCGCATAAAAAAAGGAAGGGTTGTACCCCCAGCTCAAATCGCCCGCGAACTCATTGACTGGCAACAACTGTAGCGCACTAGCACCTGTATTAAGGATGTAATCATTGACACCATCGCCATCGAGCTCCTCTGTCACTTGCTGAAAAGGAGTCAGTGCCGGAGTAGCGACATTGCGAGACGTAAAACGCAGAGGGTGTACCTGGTATACGTTGTAGCTCGACCATGCGGGACGCTGCCAGCTATTGGACTGCCACGCATAATTGGTAGTCAAGTATAAGCGCGAGGACTTTGTTAGCTCCGAGGTCTCCACCCAGCGAGCAGCAGGGTCTTGTACTTGAGTCCAAACACCAGCCTCTAATTGTGCAAAACGATACTTATCACCATGCTTTGGAAGAATCGCAAAATTGGCATCCGTCCCCTTGAACCACCAAAATTGACCATCGGGTGTGCGACTCAGCGGAATACCCGCCGCCACTGTTGGCGCGAAATCTCCCACTAAACGAACCTCCTCCACTGACGCCTTCGCATGAAAAATCACATACCAAGTAGACCCCTCTTTGTAAAAGCCAGGAGACTTTTGCCAAATAGCCTGAGAATTACCATCCATCCACGCGACATTGACTGCCGCAGCCGCAGGAAAAGCCGCGCATAACGACATACCCAAAAGCACTACCACACGAATACACCATTGTTTGACACTAACCATAAACACCTCAATTATTTTTATGTAGGCGATATCTGGCGCAAGAAAATCCTTGATGCAACAACAACCGATCTGAGCTAACAGATAAAGAGTTACCAGAAAAAACGCAGATGAAATAAATAGATTAAAAGTCAGGAAATGCACCTGCCCGCGAACCACAGAGCATGGCAGCAAGTGCCCACTCATTTTTATAGTTATAAACTTCTAACGCACAATCATTGATAGCGCACACAAAAGCGGATGAATTGTGTGCCGATTCAACACATTAATCAATCATCGCTTACATTGTTTCGCACCAAAAAGCAGCAAAGGCGATACATTATTGGCATAAGCATCAAGGTGATCAGGCACCAAAACAAACAATCAGCACTCAGATAGCGCTATCTTTTTGAGCACCCCCCCTCAATTTGAACAACCAAATCACCCAGGAACACAACCTAAATCAATCCGCAGAAAGTAAAATATTTCTATTAATTTCATAGACTTAAAGTAGCGACATTAAAAATCCTATCGCCCTTTGGAAGATGACTGGCATAGCACCTGCATTACCCGAACCTAACAACACCATTGTTTTTAAAAACTAAACGCTGCTAGCAACTCCTTGTATATAGCCAACAAGAATTTCTATACAAACCTTTACACCGCGCAGCAGTTTTTTGTGACTTGATTCAACTTTTTACCGATGAATTACTGGTAGCGCTAGCAAATAACATGGGCAAAAGGTAGAATTCACGCAATATTCACATTTAGAATAAAAAAAACAAAATAATACTTAAAGATAATAAGTAATGAGCTGACTGCCAATTAAGGCATTAAAAACATCCATTGACGAGTTATCCATTTTCTTGGGGAGAAGGATCATGTTGAAAAAACTTTTTGTGTGCGGAGCTGCTTTGCTGGCATCCGTTAATACTTATGCCGCTTGGGAGTTCCGTGGTGAACCGAATAACTGGGGCATTACACCGTTAACATTTGCAGGTGGCGACCGCCATGTATTACGTCAAACCTTCAGCGCATCGCAAGACGAGTTCAAAATTGCGAAAGATGGCAGCTGGGCGATTAACTTCCCTGTGCAAAACTTCAAAGTAGCACCCGGTAAAACCTATGACATTACGTTTTTCGAAAGCAGCAAAATTATCCAAGCGGTTGAAGTAACCAGCTCGTCAAGTATCGCAGCCTCCAGCAGCTCATCAAGTTCCAGCACGTCTACAGAAAATTGGGTGTTCCGAGGCACCCCTAATAGCTGGGGCAAAACTCCGATGACGCAAGTGGGCGGTGTATTTGTAACCTGCCAGAACTTCGGCTCTGATGACCCACGCTTTAAAATCATGAATGGTAACAAGGCTGACTGGGTAGAAGCTTTCCCCGCGCAAGACTTCCGTGTGGCCGCCAATACCAGTTTCGATATCACCTTCACCCTTGCCACCAAACAAATTCAAGTGACGGCACGCACCACCGCCTGTGGCACACCAGCCAGCTCCAGTAGTTCAAGCAGCCTTTCCAGCGCAAGCAGCTCTGTTGGCTCAAGCGCACCTGCCGAAAGTTGGATATTCAGAGGTACGCCCAATAATTGGGGCAAAACATCGATGACTAAGAGCGGCAGCGTATTTGTCACCTGTCAACAATTCGGTTCAGATGATCCTCGCTTTAAAATCATGAACGGATTAAAAGCAGATTGGGTAGAAGCATTTCCTGCACAGGATTTCCGTGTAGCTGCCAACACTGCTTTTGACATTACTTTCACGCCATCCACCAAAAATATTCAAGCGACACCTCGCTCCACAAACTGTGATGGCTCAAGCAATGTCGTTCTCGATACGGAACGCTCACTCTTCGTACGCGATCAAGCCACTTTAGCAGCTGCAAATTTTGGTTTCAGAAGCGTACTCACACAATTGTCGAATCAATTCAATGCGGCAAACCCAGCAGCGCCACTCAATGATGTGCAACTGTTTGCCCGCATGTGGGATACGCAGAACTTAGCGCCAGGTTTTGTTCCCGGCGGTCCAAAATGCACCGGTCAACTCAATGGGTTCCCGCACAGATGCCGCCCTACCGAAGGTATCCAAGCGCAAATACCATTGGAATTTATTGATAAATATATTCCTATCGCTTTGGTAAACCGTTTTGACCTGCGCGACAAAGTTAACTTCAGCAATTGTGGCGAAAACCGCATTGTATTTGCCTTGCAAAACAGCACTGGCCGTAACTTCATTATTTTCGAAGCAGGCATGCCTAACCCAACACCCGGCGTTGCTGCGGGTTGTGCACCCATCGTTAATTTTTGGAAAAACCTTTCAGCGGATGCCAACGTAACAACCCGCGCCGCCGCATTACGCGATTTCTACTTTAACGGCCTTCCCGGACAAAATGTTCGCCCTGTAATAGACATTCGCAATTACTCTGTTGGGTTCGGTCAAATTCGTACCAATCAATTTATGGAAGGCATTTGGGTATTAAAAGAATTCAACACGGCTATCGAAAATGGCGTAAGTATCATTAAACCTGTGAGCGTGAAAGCCAACCCAGTTGGCGACTTATTCAACCTCTCAGTGAATGATTTCCGTGGTGCCAATTTCCGCAGTCAATTCCTAGCCAATATGGGTAGCTTGTTGATTAATGACTTATCAACCTTCAGCTTGACGGTTCAAGATGATGCACACAACAACGGCCAAAGCCATGCAAGTGGTTCCACCTTTGAAAATAGCTTCTTGGCACAAGCAAACCAAAGCAGTGACGCTAGCTTCAGAAACGCAATCCAAGCACGCGCGCAGCAATTGGGAAGCAATTTAACAACCGATCAAATTCTGAATCGTGCAACAGCAATGACCTGTGGTGGCTGTCACGAGCCAAGTGCTTTTGGTTTAACGGGTGCCAACTCGGTAGGCAATGGTCAGTCATGGCCATTTACCCTGGGCTTTACGCACGTGACTGAATTCAGCACTAACGGCAAATTTGATATTTCACCTGCGCTCATTAACGTGTTTTTGCCAGCGCGCAAAGCGGATATGGAAGCTTTTATCAATTCCTTGTCTGCGCCAGCTAGCACAGGAGCAACAACCAATGCAGTTGCACCAGCAACCAGTGTATTGACTGGCAAGCGCTCAGGTTAATGGCATGCGTTAGCCGCCATGTGCGGCTAACTGTTTTACCGATTTACGTGGCAACACACCTTTGGCGCATGATGTCTATGCGCCTTTTTTATATTTATTGTTATGCAGATGATTACCCTGCTCAGATTTTCCTCACCTAAAAATAAACAAAAATCATAACGATGAAAAAATAAATAAGACTTCTGCTAAGAGGTCATTATTTCTATTTTGTAATGTCACTATGACAGTCACTTTTTCATGAATGAAATAACTGCTTTAAGGAGCGGAACATGTTTAAAAAATTATTGATTTGTAGTGCAGCATTCATGCTGTCCAGTCACACTTTTGGCGCTTGGGAATTTCGCGGCGAACCTAACAACTGGGGAATATCGCCGATGACCGCAATTGATAGCGATCGCCATGTGATTCGCCAAGTATTTAGCGCTTCTCAAGATGAATTTAAAATTGCCAAAGACGGAAGTTGGGCCATTAGTTTTCCCGTACAAAACTTTAAAGTAGCGCCAGGAAAAACCTACGACATTACGTTTTTTGAAAGCACTAAAAATATTCAAGCAATTGAAGTCACCAGCAGTTCAACAAGCAGCCTTAGCCTATCCTCTGCTAGCTCTAGCAATAGCTCATCCCTTGCCGCAGAAAATTGGGTTTTTAGGGGAACGGCGAATAACTGGGGCAAAACGCCTATGACTCAAGTTGGCAATGTATTTGTTACCTGCCAAAATTTTGGGTCCGATGATCCACGTTTTAAAATCATGAATGGCAATAAAGCTGACTGGGTAGAGGCTTATCCCGCGCAAGATTTTCGTGTCACCGCAAATACCAGTTTTGATATCACATTCACACCTGCAACAAAAGCAATCCAAGCCACACCACGCACCACTGCTTGTGGTACCTCAAACACATTGAGCAGTTCGTCATCCAGCCGCTCATCAAGCAGCGCTGTGAACAGCAGTAGTTCACTGAGCAGTTCCAGTGCCGCAACAGAAAACTGGGTATTTAGAGGAACGCCAAATAACTGGGGCTTAACGCCCATGACGCAATCCGGCAGCACCTTTGTAACCTGTCAGGATTTTGGTGCTGATGATCCACGCTTTAAAATTAGCAACGGCAATAAAGCAAGTTGGGTCGAGGCCTACCCTGCGCAGGATTTTCGTGTGGCCGCAAACACTAGCTTCGATATTATATTCACGCCCGCTACCAAGCAAATTCAAGCAAATCCGCGCTCAAATGCCTGTAATGCGCCCACAACCATTGATGTAGAGCGTTCGTTGTTTGTGCGAGATCAAGCGACTTTAAACGGAGCAGATTTCAAACTCACCAGTGTTTTTACACAACTAGCCAATCAATTCAACGCTGCAAATCCAGCAGAAACCTTAAACAATGTGCAACTATTTGCACGGTTCTGGGATACACAAAATCAGACTCCTGGCTTATTGCCCGGCGGCCCCAAGTGCGAATTTTTATTGAATGGTTTCCAAAATTTCTGTCGTCCATCTGAAGGCATACAAGCACAAGCACCTTTGGACTTTATTGGCAATTACATTCCTATCGCCTTAGTGAACCGCTTTGACCTGCGCGATAAAGTTAACTTCCAAAATTGCGGCGAATATCGTGTGGTTTATTCATTGCCAAATGTTCCCGGCAGAAACTTCATTATTTTTGAAGCACAGCTGCCCAACCCAACGCCCGGCGCTGCATCCGGTTGTGCACCTATTGCTAATTTCTGGAAAAATTTATCTGCAGAGTCAAACGCAACCACTCGTGCCACTGCATTACGCAATTTCTACTTTAATGGCATTCCCGCGCAAAATGTTCGCGCTGTTATTGATATTCGCAATTACGCAGAAGGTGCAGGCCAAATTCGCACCAATCAATTTATGTCGTTCCAACCTTGGGTATTGCGTGAATTTAAAACAGCCATCGAGGGTGGTTTGAGCATCATTAAACCGGTAACAACCAAAGATAACCCCGTAGGCTTTTTATTCAATGATGCGCGTTTAGACAGTTTGTCAGTTGAATTCCGTCAACAATTTTTAGCTAATATGGGCACACTGGTAAAACCAAACATCAACGAGTTTAGTTTGTTTGTACAAAATGATGCACACAACAACGGACAAAGCCATGCAAGTGGTTTTGCCACCGCGGATAATGATTTCCAAAACCACTCCGTTCAAGGTACAGGCGATTTCCGCAATGCGATCCAAGCTCGTGCTGCCGCACTAGGAAGCAACTTAACAACAGACCAAGTATTGCGCCGTGCCACCGCAATGACCTGTGGTGGTTGCCACAACCCTAATGCTTTTGGCTTAACCTCATCCAATAGTATCGGCACTGGTCAAACGTGGCCACAAACTCTTGGCTTCACTCATGTAGAAGAATTTACAACAAACGGTAAATTCAATATTTCACCCGCACTGCAAAATGTTTTCTTGCCTGCGCGTAAAATAGATTTTGAAAGCTTTATCAATTCGCAAAACAGTGGCGCTACATCGGCACCTGCCGCAGCACCAAGCAATCTGACGGTTAATAGTAAACGTTCGGGTTAATCAATAACTGCAATAAAAAAATGGCGAGCATTCGATTGAGTGCTCGCCATTTTTTATGCAACCGCCTTATGCTTAAGAACGGATTAGGTTTAACTACGGCTTATGGGGTCTAGCCAAATATTCGTGACTTTGCATTTCCAATAATCGACTAACAGTACGTTGAAACTCAAAATCCAATTTCCCTGTTGAATACAACTCCACCAAAGCGCGTTCAGCTGAGATGATTAGTTTGACATTACGGTCATAAAATTCGTCCACTAAATTCACAAAACGTCGAGCTTGATCATCTTTATCTCGCCCTAACCCCGGAACATTACTCAATATAACCGTATGGTATTCACGGGCTAACTCAATGTAATCATTTTGTGAACGAGGGCCATCGCAAAGCTCCACAAAATCAAACCACACCACATCTTCTGCAAGATGGCGCGCATTAATCGTTCGACCTTCCACCTCAAGCGCCACATTGTGCTGCACATCAGTATTAGTTGAGACCAAACGCTGAAAGCTTGCCATCAAACTTTCATCCGCCGCTGCATCTAATGGATAGTGATACAACTCGGCTTGCTCCAGTGCGCGTAGGCGATAGTCCACGCCACCGTCCACATTAACAACTAAGGTGTGTTTATTGAGCAACGCAATTGCAGGTAAAAAACGCGCACGTTGCAAACCATCTTTATACAAACCATCTGGCACAATATTGGAGGTAGCCACCAAGGTAACGCCACGCGCAAATAACGCCTCCATGAGCGTTCCGAGAATCATGGCATCGGTAATATCGGAGACAAAAAATTCATCAAAACAAATAACACGCGCTTCCTTGCTAATAATGTCCGCAACTATGTTGAGTGGATTTTTTTGGCCATCTAATTTTTTTAACTCCGCATGCACTCGACGCATAAACCGATGAAAATGCGCGCGCATTTTTTGCGAGAAAGGCAGGCTGTCATAAAAATTATCCATCAGATAGGTTTTACCGCGCCCCACGCCCCCCCAAAAATATAAGCCTTTAATGGGTTCTGCACTTGCACTTCCGGTTAATCGTTTAAGAAACCCACTGATGCCGCTGCTTTTTTGTTCCGATTGCCACGCTGCCACTAATTGCTCGTAAAGCGACTGCAGATGATTCACTGCCATCGCTTGTGCTGGATCATGGCGAAAATCAGTACGCTGTAAGTCCTGCTGATAACGCTGTAAGGGTGATAGCTGTTGTGTTGTCATAAAAAATCAGTCATTACTGTTAGAAAAGAGCGAAGGCTTAAACCACTTGTCGCAATAGAACCTGCGTTAAATCTGTTTTAAGCGTACTTAAATAACCATGAAAAAAATGCCCCGCTTCGGGGTAACGCAATAATTCGTTAGGGCTTAGCAATTGCTTTTGCCATGCATAAACGCCTTCAGCGAAAACCAGTTCATCTTTATCACCTTGAATGACACACACGGGCATCCCAAAACGACCTTCACGATCGTAGGTGTAGCGTTCAATAGGTGGAGCGACCAAGGTGAGATGTTGCACATTGGCCGTATGATGACTGGCTTGAGCCGCAATGGAGGAACCAAAAGAAAATCCGGCCAATAAAAGCGCAGAAGGATGAAGTTTCCGGTTTGCCCATTCAATGACCGCCTGCAAATCATCCACTTCACCCACAGCCTTATCAAAAGTACCTTCGCTATTGCCAACGCCACGAAAATTAAAGCGCACCGTATGAATACCCAAATCACGGTAAGTACGCATGAGGGTTGTGACCACTTTGTTATCCATAGTGCCGCCATGCAGAGGGTGTGGATGACAAACAATGGCGCACAATTCCCGCCCTGCGACATCGCCATCACGATTTCCCTGATGAACCATAGCCTCCAGTACGCCTGAAGGGCCAGGGACCATAACGGATTGTTCTTTCGCAGAGAAGAATGACGTCATACACCACCTCGGAATCACCGTGTTTTTTAATACCGCACAAGCTTTACGAATTTTTGCCCATTTTAATGAGAAAATGGACTTATAATAGATTTATTCATGTCGCGGATTATAGTGTGCAACCTGCACATTTATTCAGCCTCACACCGCTATCCCTTAATGCATGGGTATCAGTAAAAGGGTATCGCGATGAACGTTTTCATTTAGCTAGGAGATTACCGTGTATTCATTAAGCGCTCTCGTTATTACCGGTTTAGTGTGTTTACTGGCAGGTGCCGGTATCAGCGCCGCCATTTTGTATATATTTCGCACACAAATTCTGGGGCGTGATCTTGAGCAGCGTTTGCATGAAGCTGAAAACGCTCTGCAAGGTTACCAGCGTGATGTAGCTGAACACTTTTCACAAACCGCGTCATTAGTTAATAACATGACTCAAGCCTATCGCGAAGTGCATGAGCATCTTGCAAGCGGTGCGTTGAAACTGGCAACCCCTGCAATCAGTCGTCAAATTATCGATTCGGCGAACAACAGCCTTGATGCTCAACATAAAGCCTATATCAATGAGCAGCGCATTGAGCCCCCGCGCGACTGGGCACCGAAAGCACCCGGTAGCAAAGGTACACTGAGTGAAGAATATGGTCTGCGTGATGATGATCACCGTCCACCACTCGCAACGGAATCAGCGGATGATTACGATTTTGATGGTAAAGCAAATCGTTACTAAACCCTAAGCATCGCTGAATACATTTTCATAAACCCCGCGCTAATTTCGCGGGGTTTTTATTACACCAACCGGAGAGTTTCATGTTTCTACAACGCCTATTGCAGTTTATTGGCTGGCCAGTCACTGCAGGCGTGTTGATAGCAATCCTGATTCTTTTAGTGTTTCCCCAGTTACGCGGTGCATCACCGACCAATCAACTGAATGCAGCTATTGGCCACACACCCGCCACGCAGGGTTTTTCCGGAGTTGTGTCTTATGCGGATGCTGTCAGCCGTGCCGCGCCTGCCGTTGTGAATGTCTACACCGAAAAACGGGTTGTTGAACGTTTTAAAAATCTTTCGAATAATCCTTTCTATCGTCACCTCTACAACAACTCTAATTTACCGCAGCAAGAACGCATGCAAAAAACGCTCGGCTCAGGCGTGATTGTCGATAGCAGTGGTTTGATTCTGACGAACAATCACGTGATTAATGGCGCCGACAAAATTTTTGTGTTGCTTTACGACGGACGAGGCACTTCTGCTGAGCTGGTTGGCACAGATGCCGAAAACGACCTTGCCGTGTTACGTATCCAACTCGACAATCTCACCGCCATTCAACTCGCGGATTCCGACAAAACGCGCGTGGGTGATGTGGTGTTGGCGATTGGCAACCCTTTTGGTGTCGGTCAGAGCGTGAGTCAGGGTATTGTGAGTGCGACGGGGCGCTGGAATGTGGGCATCAGTGAGGATGCTTATCGTGAAAATTTTATCCAGACTGACGCAGCCATCAACCCCGGAAACTCGGGCGGCGCACTGGTGGATGCTTACGGTAATTTAATTGGCATCAACACGGCCATGCTGGATGAAAGTAACGCGTCCATTGGAATTAGTTTTGCGGTGCCAGCCAAAATTGCGATGGATTCACTCCATCAAATTGCCAGCTATGGGCGAGTTATGCGCGGCTGGCTCGGCATTACCGGAGAAGCGATTGCCGACTCCAAAGGCTTGGTGATTACGGGACTTTATCTTAATGGCCCGGCATACCTTGCAGGCGTGCAGGTTGGCGACATTATTACGCACATCGATAATCAAGAAATCCAAACACCACGCCAATGTATGGAGCTGGTTAACAAAATCACCCCCAACACTCGGGTCGCTATACGATTGATACGGGATAGCAAATCCATTGAATTAGACGCTATTGCAGGTGAACGGAATAGTTCGCCTACCAAAACCTAATTCAATAATGCATTCACTCTAAAAAAAACGGGCGCATCATCGACATGATGCGCCCGTTTTTTATTATCTATCTCACTCAAAAAATTATTCCGATTGAATACGATATTCTGCCGAACGCGCATGCGCTTCCAGTTGTTCGCCACGCGCCAATACCGATGCGGTTTTTGACAATACCGATGCACCCGCAGGTGAACACATAATGATCGAGCTGCGCTTTTGGAAATCGTACACACCCAGTGGCGATGAAAAACGCGCAGTGCCCGATGTCGGCAATACATGGTTTGGTCCAGCGCAATAATCACCTAAAGCTTCCGGCGTGTGGCGCCCCATAAAAATCGCACCGGCGTGACGAATCTGCGGCAACAAAGCTTCTGGATCAGCAACCGACAATTCCAAATGTTCTGGTGCGATACGATTGCTCACGGCAATCGCTTGCTGAATATCCGCAACTTTAATTAAAGCGCCGCGATTTTTTAGCGAAACACTAGCGATATCTTGACGCGCCAGTGTTGGCAATAAACGTGCAATAGCCGCTTCCACTTTATTAAGATAATCCGCATCCGGACACAACAAAATTGCCTGTGCTTGTTCATCATGTTCGGCTTGGCTGAATAAATCCATCGCGATCCAATCGGGGTCGGTTAAGCCATCACAAATCACTAAAATTTCCGAAGGACCCGCGATCATATCTATCGCCACTTGACCAAATACCGCGCGTTTTGCCGTAGCGACATAAATGTTGCCGGGGCCGACAATTTTATCTACTTTGGTAATAGTTCCTGTACCAAATGCGAGTGCTGCAACTGCTTGTGCGCCGCCAATCGTTATTACACGATCAACACCGGCAATTGCTGCCGCTGCTAATACCATTGGGCTTATTTCACCATCCGGCGCAGGCACTACCATCGTTAATTGATCAACACCTGCCACTTTTGCCGGTATCGCATTCATTAATACTGATGATGGATACGAAGCTTTACCGCCCGGAACATATAAACCAACACGTTCCATGGCGGAAATTTGTTGGCCAAGCACAGTGCCATCGACCTCTGTGTAGCGCCATGAGCTTTGCAACTGGTGTTGGTGATATTGACGAATTCGCTCTGCAGCAACTTCAAGCGCGGTGCGTTGCTCGGCGGTAATTTGCGTGAGCGCATGGTGTAATTGTGTTTGGCTAATTTCTAAATCAGTAATGCTGCTGGCAGTGCGTCGATCAAACTTGTTAGTGAATTCCAATACCGCCGCATCACCACGAGTTTTTACTTGTTGCAGAATATCATCCACTACCGCAGCAACACGGTTGTCACTCACCGATTCCCACGCCAATAACTGATCGAGGCGTTGGTTAAAATCGCTATCGCTAGCATCCAATCGAGTGATAAGAGATTCAGACATGGGGCACTCTTTTAAAAAATAACAATGAAGAAATGAATGAGGTAATCATGCTGCTTGCGAGCTGCAAATACTCATTAGCATTTGCAATCGCAAGCATAAAAGACATTAGCTAACAGTGACTGCAGCTGCAATATGATCGATGATGGTTTGAATTTGCACGTGTTTCATTTTCATCGATGCTTTGTTAACAATTAAACGCGAACTGATATCGGCAATAAATTCGCGCGGTTCCAAACCATTGGCACGCAGGGTATTGCCGGTATCGACGATATCCACAATCTCATCCGCTAGATTCATGATGGGCGCTAATTCCATCGCACCGTAGAGTTTGATGATGTCAGTTTGGCGACCTTGCGATGCGTAATATTGTTTGGCGATATTCACATACTTGGTCGCCACACGAATACGACCCGCTGGAGTCGCCTGCCCTTTTACGCCAGCGGTCATCAGTTTGCAGCGGGCGATATTTAAATCCAGCGGTTCGTACAAACCATCCGCACCGTTTTCCATCAGTGTATCTTTACCGGAGATACCCATATCCGCCGCGCCAAATTGCACATAGGTAGGCACATCGGCACCGCGCAACAGCAATAAGCGCACGCCAGCTTGCGTGGTTTCAAACACCAGCTTGCGGCTTTTTTCCATATCTTCCAATGGCTCAATACCCGCTGCGGCCAACAGCGGTAAGGTTTCTTCCAGAATACGCCCTTTTGTGAGCGCTATAGTGAGTGTTTGGGTCATGATGTTACTCAACGTACGCGACTGATTTTCGCGCCAATACTGTGGAATTTTTCTTCAATCGCTTCGTAACCACGATCGATATGGTAAATACGCTCGATCAGGGTTTCACCATCGGCAACCAGTCCAGCGATCACCAAACTGGCTGATGCACGTAAATCTGAGGCCATGACAGGTGCTGCCTTCAATCGCTCAACGCCTTTCACAATCGCAGTATTACCTTCGAGTTCAATATGAGCACCCATACGATTTAGTTCAGCAACTTGTACCAAACGGTTTTCAAAAATCGTTTCGGTAATGTGACTAACACCTTCCGCAACAGCATTCATCGCCATAAATTGCGATTGCATATCCGTTGGAAAAGCTGGGTAAGGTGCAGTGCGCAAGCTAACCGCTTTGGGGCGCTTGCCTTGCATATCCAATTCAATCCAATCGTCACCAGTGGTGATGACTGCACCGGCTTCCTCTAGTTTAAAAATAACCGCCTCAAGAATATCTGCACGGGTTGCCGTCAATTTGATTTTGCCGCGCGTGGCAGCCGCTGCCACTAAATAAGTTCCGGTTTCTATTCGATCCGGCATGACGCTGTATTCACAACCATGCAAACGCTCAACACCATCAATCGTGAGTGTGGAGGTACCTATCCCGTGAATTTTTGCACCCATAGCCACCAGCATATTGGCCAGATCTACAATTTCCGGCTCGCGCGCCGCATTTTCCAAGATGGTTCTACCATCCGCTAATACGGCGGCCATTAGCAAGTTTTCAGTACCGCCAACGGTGACGGTATCCATTAAAAAGTGCGTGCCTTTCAAACGGCCATTGGTGTTTTTGGGGTCGATAGTGGCGCGGATATAACCGCCGTCAATCTCTATCTTGGCACCCATGGCTTCAAGACCACGCAGGTGAATATCCACGGGGCGTGAACCAATCGCACAACCACCAGGAAAGGACACATTGGCTTCGCCGTAACGCGCTAACAAAGGGCCCAGTACCAAAATCGAAGCGCGCATGGTTTTTACCAGCTCGTAAGGCGCGGTATAGGAACTAATGGTGTTGGGGTCTATCACCAAGGCTTCACCATTATCAGTAATGGTCAAACCCAGCATCCGCAGTAAATCGACCATGGTGGTCATGTCTTTCAAGTGCGGCACATTGCCCATGTAGACCTTGTCATCAGCCAGAATAGTCGCTGCAAGCAAGGGCAAGCCTGCATTCTTGGAACCGGAAATACGAATTTCACCGGTAAGCGGCCCGCCGCCTTGTATCAAAAATTTATCCATTACCAACCTGAGTCATTAAAAATTGCAAAAATGCGAATGAAAAAACTTATTGCTGCTGTTGTTGCTGTTGCCACTGCTCAGGCGTAAAAGATTTGATGTAATCCACCGCATGAATACTGCGATCGGCAAATTGTTCACTGAGGGTAGAAAGCACTAACTGTTGTTTTTTAACGGGCGTTAACCCAGCGAATGCGGGACTCACAATGACCAAGCCGATGTGATCTCCCTGCACTTCAACAGATTTCACATCGCACTCAGGGATTTTGCTTTCAATCAGCGCTTTGATTTGTTCGGCTTGCATATCGGAGTTGCTCTCTTGGGTAAAGGGTTGTGCAAAATGTAAGGCCGCGAAGTTTACCGTAATGTCGAACTGGCCGCACTCACAAATCCTACCCACAAAACAAAAGCCCCCGACACAGGTGCCGAGGGCTTGGTGTACCGCAAGGTGATAATTACGCGTCAGCTAGCCAGTTGGCGATAACTTTATCCACATCTCCATTGTGCTTTTTCAGGGCGGCTTTGAATTGACTGCTAAACGACTGACCAAGATTTACGCCATTCAACACCACATTGATGAGCTTCCACTCACCGGTTTTACCTTTGGTCATGGTGTAATCCAATTTGTGTGCAACACCCTTAGCCTTGTCAGTGACTTCTTGTTTCACTACTGCACGATTAGGGTTTTTAGCGTCGGTAGTCACCGCCAATAGCTTAACTTCGCTATCAGCATAACCCGCAATACCTTTGGCGTAAGATTTCACCAAACCGCTTTTGAAGACCTCGGTGAATTTTTGACGTTGTTCAGGGGTGGCTTTGGCATAGGTTGCCTTGCCCATAACCGCACCGGCGATGAATTGGAAATTCACGACGTTATCAAGCACTTTTTGTACTTGCTGAAAGTAAACCTCATCAGCAGTCTTAGCGGCATTTTTAGCCTTCACTAAGGCAAATAACTCTTTAGCGACGCTTTCAACAACCATTTGTGGTTCTTGCACTGGAGGTACAGGCGATTCTGCTTGAGCAGTCGCCGTAAACATGAGTGCAATACTCAATAAAACACCTGAAAGTGTGGTGGACACGTATTTCATTACAGACCTTCCCTTAAAGTACATGAGTTAAGAATTCGTAGCCAAATGACGCTTCTGCAACGATGCAGCGAGTCACGATTGAGACAGCCGCTCGCTGCATTAGTGCCAAACACCAGCAATAACTATCTCGCCATCAGGCGCGCACTATAGCATTTACGCCCAACGCCATCTAACCGATCAAGCGAAAAAAACGGTAAAGTAATACGCCTCCGCTATCGTCACTCGGGATGATGGTTATAATGCGACTCTTTTGTGTTTCTTAGGATCTACGGCATGACAGCTTTCGATTACATCAGCTCGGGTTTACGCACCATTCGCATAGAAAGTGACGCCGTAGCTGCCCTCGAAGGACGCATTAATAAGGATTTTGCTGCAGCGTGCGAGCTCATTTTAAGCTGCAAAGGTCGCATTATTGTGACGGGTATGGGTAAATCCGGTCATATTGCTAAAAAAATTGCAGCAACCCTCGCCAGCACAGGAACCCCATCATTTTTTGTTCACCCCGGTGAGGCGAGTCATGGTGACATGGGCATGATCACCAAAGATGACATTGTCATCGCCATTTCATACTCGGGAACCTCCAGCGAAATTATCACTCTGCTGCCGCTGTTCAAACGTGCAGGCATCAAAGTCATCAGTATGACGGGCAATCCATCCTCCACCTTGGCCGAGGTTGCCGAAGTCCATTTGGATATCAGTGTCACCAGCGAAGCTTGCCCGCTCGATTTAGCTCCCACTTCCAGCACTACCGCCACGCTGGTAATGGGCGATGCCTTGGCCATCGCACTCTTAGAGGCGCGCGGATTTACCGCTGAGGATTTTGCTTTTTCTCATCCAGGCGGTGCATTGGGACGAAAATTATTATTGCGCGTCGCCGATATTATGCACAGCGGCGATGAAATTCCCCGTGTTGCACCCGATGCATCTCTATCCCAAGCCTTAATGATGATGACGGAAAAAGGGTTTGGAATGACCACCGTGATGGATGCCAACAACACCTTACTCGGCATTTACACCGATGGCGATTTGCGCCGCAGCATCGACAAAGGCGTTGATATTCGCAGCGCCAAAGTGGGCGAGCTCATGAATACCAACCCCAAAATCCTGCGCGACAACACGCTGGCAGCTGAAGCCTTACAGGTCATGGAGCAAGCCAAAATCAACGTATTACTCATCAACGACGAACAAAAGAAGCTCGTGGGTGTCCTAAAAATTAACGATATTTTGCGCGCTGGCGTGATTTAAGAGCTGCCCTTATGAATCCCGAACTAAAAGCGCGTGCTGCGCGAATTAAACTATTACTATTGGATGTCGATGGCGTACTCACCGATGGCCGTTTGTATTTCAGCAATCAAGGTGATGAATTCAAAACGTTCAATACACTCGATGGCCACGGCATTAAGATGCTACAAAAATCCGGTGTGAAAGTGGGCATTATTACAGGCCGCACCAGCAACCTCGTTGCCAAACGCGCCAGTGATTTAGGCATAGAAATTCTCGTACAAGGCCGTGAAGATAAATGGGATGCTCTGCAAGAGATTTTACAAACCTTCCCACTAGAGCTCGATGAAATTGCCTTTATGGGTGATGATTGGCCAGATTTGAGCGTAATGACGCGAGTAGGCTTAGCACTCACCGTGGCCAATGCGCATTTCAGTGTCGCCGAGCGAGCGCACTGGCGTAGTCAAGAGCGCGGCGGTGAAGGCGCTGTGCGCGCCGCCTGTGATTTGTTAATGCAGGCACAAAACACCTACGCCGCAGCCCTTGCTCCTTATTTGGCACCTAAACCTTAACTGCCTGAGGCGATACACCGGAATTTACCAATGCTCATCGATCGAATACACAAAATCACCCAATACCTACCTGCTCCTTGGTTGCTGGTAGCGCTGCTGGTTGTTTGTTTTTTTGCATTCTCCCTTCGCCATGAAGAAGATCCGCAACCCTTGGGTATGGATGGCAACAAGGTATTTCCACAGGTATATATGAACAACGTGCAAACCCGTGAATTTGATGTGCAAGGAAAGTTGCGCTATGAATTATCCACCCCTCGCATCAGCCATTATCAAACCAACCCTGACACCACCAGCGCAGAGGATTACACGCTCTTTCAAACCCCCAAAATCACCTTTTACAATGCCGATGATAAATCGCCGTGGGAGCTAACCGCGCTACAAGGGCGTAGCGAAGGTAATGGCCAGCTGCTCCGTTTACTCGGCAACGTTTTCATTGAACAAAATTCCAACGATCAGGGTTTATTGCAAATTACCACCAATGAACTGACTGTGCGCCCCCGCGAACAATTCGCCGAGACAGACAAAGCTGTTAAGATGCGCAGCGCCAAAGGTCAGATTGATGCCATCGGTATGAGTGCCGATCTCGCTGAAAGTCGTGTCCAACTACACTCTCAGGTCAACGCTGTTTATGAACCTCGTTAATTTTCGCTGCTGTACTCTTGCACTCGGATTGAGTATCACCGCCCCAGTGGTCGCACTTCCCAGCGACAGACTTCAAGAAACCCGCGCCTCGGCAGAGAGTGTGGTGTTCGATCAAAAACAAGGTATAGCCACCTACACTGGCGCGGTAAAAGTTCAGCAAGGCTCGTTATTGGTAACCGCGGATAGCATCATTATTGAAACTAACACCGATGGCTCCGTCAAAAAAATGGTAGCCACCGGCAAGCCCGCTCAATTCCAGCAGCAACCAGAGGAAGATCAGGGCATCATCACCGCCTCGGCGACCAGCATCACCTACACGCCCGATAAGAAACACCTTCTGTTGATAGAAAATGCATCGCTGGAGCAAGATGGTGCCGTCATGAGCGGCCCACGGATTGATTACGACCTCGTCAAAGAAGTGATGCGCGCCGCAGGCGACAACACCGGCACTAAAGGCCAGCGCATTGAAATTGTTATCCCTCCTAAAATCGAGCCAACCACGGAATAACCATGCCCAGCTTGCACGCCAATCATCTTGCCAAGAGTTACAAAAAACGCAGGGTTGTCATCGATGTTTCGATTACCGTAAAAAGCGGCACTATCGTAGGATTACTTGGCCCTAATGGCGCAGGTAAAACGACATGTTTTTATATGATTGCCGGTTTAGTCCCCGCCGATAACGGCGCGGTGTTAATCGACGAACAAGACATCACTCATTTACCGATTCATGGCCGCGCACGCGCGGGCATTGGCTATCTACCACAAGAAGCCTCGATTTTCCGCAAGCTGAGTGTTGCCGATAACATCATGGCTATTCTGGAAACTCGCGCCGACCTGAATCGTAAGCAGCGTTTAGCAAAACTCGAATCTTTACTGGGTGAGTTTCATATCACTCACATACGGGATAGCCTCGGCATGGCACTGTCGGGGGGCGAGCGCCGCCGCGTTGAAATTGCGCGAGCACTGGCTACCGACCCCAAATTTATTTTGCTCGATGAGCCTTTCGCAGGGGTTGATCCTATTTCGGTGAACGACATCAAAGAAATCGTGCGCCACTTAAAGGATCGCGGTATTGGTGTCTTAATTACCGATCACAATGTGCGTGAAACCTTGGACATCTGCGAAACGGCCTATATCGTGAGCGAAGGCCATATCATTGCGGAAGGTAATGCGGAAGCAGTGTTGGGCAACAGCAAAGTACGCGAAGTCTACTTGGGCGAACATTTCCGCCTCTAACCTTAAGACTACAGCCGCCGTGTTTTCACGGCTTGCTACAGCGGAAACCACGCAACAAATACCCCACAAAAAACTTGACAAGCAACAATCTTTGTTTCTTAGGCATAAAGATTGCTTAGGCTTATTGCCTGCAACTCAAACCCTGTCTAAACTCCATCTAAACGATGTGTGTTTCCATCCTGTGTAAGGGTTTGATGTTCTCACGATGAAGCAATCTCTCCAGTTAAAACTCGGCCAACAGCTGACCATGACCCCCCAATTGCAACAAGCGATTCGCTTACTGCAATTGTCAACGCTCGACCTACAACAAGAAATTCAAGAAGCACTAGACTCCAACCCCATGCTGGAATTGGAAGAAAACTTTGAGCCGACTAGCTCGCAAACTCAAAGTGACATGGAAGATACGGATTACGTGCGCCAGCAAGAAATTGCCGCCGAAAAGGATGTCGCCGATATGAATGGGGACTTTGAAGCTGGCGATTACACCACCACCGATAGCTTTAGCGACAACTACTCCGTCAGCAGCGACAGCTTTAGCGAGGTTGGTGATAGTTTTGACGGGGATGGTTTTACCGACGACAGTTTTACTGTCAGAGAACCCAGTGCCGATTCCGATCTCTACGGCGAAGGCGACAGTTTTGGCGATGGCACCAATGACTGGAGCGAATCCATCCCTTCGGATTTGCCCGTAGACACTAGCTGGGATGATGTTTACCAAGCTTCCAGCAGCAGTAGCTCCAGCAATTACGACAACGAAGATAACGATTTTGAAAGCCGTCGTGCCGCGACAGATTCGCTTTACGATCATTTAATGTGGCAACTCAACCTCACGCCCATGTCCGATAAAGATCGCATCGTTGCCATGGCGATTATTGATGCGGTTGAGCCCAGTGGCATGCTCTCCATCAGCATAGAAGAAATCCACGAAGGCCTTACTCATGAGCTGGAAGAGTTGGAACTGGATGAAGTGGTTGCCGTACAGCATCGCCTGCAACAATTTGATCCTTGCGGCGTGTGCAGCCAAAACCTCGCCGAATGTTTGTTGGTGCAACTACAACAATTCGATCCTCAAACGCCCTTTCTTGAATCTGCCAAGCTGATTGCAAAACTCTATTTACCATTACTGGGCAGCCGCGATTATCGCCAGCTCATGCGCCGCACCAAACTCAAAGAAAATGAATTGAGCATTGCGGTATCGCTCATTCAAGGCTTGAACCCACGCCCCGGCGATATTATTGCCAATGGCGATACCGAATATGTAGTTCCTGATGTGTTTGTCGATAAACGCGATGGCCGCTGGATTGTTGAATTGAACCCGGACATTGCACCACGCCTGCGAATCAATTCTGATTATGCCTCCATGGTAAAGCGTGCTGATTCCAGTACCGACAACACCTTCCTTAAAGATAATTTGCAAGAAGCGCGCTGGTTCCTGAAAAGTTTACAAAGCCGCAATGAAACGCTGTTAAAAGTAGCGAGCTGTATTGTCGAAAAACAACGTGGCTTTTTGGATTACGGCCCCGAGGCGATGAAACCTCTGGTATTACACGATATTGCAGAAATTGTTGAAATGCATGAATCGACTATCTCGCGCGTTACTACCCAAAAATACATGCACACCCCACAAGGGATTTTTGAGCTGAAGTATTTCTTCTCCAGCCACGTGAGTACCGATAGCGGCGGCGAGTGCTCATCCACCGCTATTCGCGCCATCATCAAAAAATTGGTGAGCGCTGAAAATCCGAAAAAACCACTGAGCGACAGCAAAATTACTGATTTACTCGCCGAACAAGGCATTCAGGTGGCGCGTCGTACCATTGCTAAATACCGTGAATCCTTGAATATTCCGCCGTCGAATGAACGAAAAACACTGTAACGAAACCAATCATATTGTGGATGAAAGTACGCAAGGACGTAATGTAAGGTTGTGGAATCCGCAACCGTTTTTATCTATCGAGAGGATGTACCTATGCAAATAAATATCAGTGGCCACCACTTGGAAATAACTGACTCACTCAGAGACTACGTGAACAGCAAAATTGAACGCCTTACTCATCATCACGATCGTATAACCAACACTCACGTAATTTTATCGGTGGATAAACTGATTCATAAAGCAGAAGCTACTCTGCATGTTAGCGGTAAAGATTTATTTGCCGATGCAACCCACGAGGATATGTACGCCGCGATTGATTCACTGAGCGACAAATTAGATCGCCAGTTAATCAAACACAAAGAAAAAATGCGCAGCCATCGCTAAGCATTACCGTCATTAACGCTTGCCATCACCGAGAGATGCACTGTCATTATCGATTATGCAAATCAAAGCCATCATTAACCCCCGCCGCACCCTGTGCGGCGTTGAAGGGGGCAGCAAAAAACGCGCGTTAGAATTATTGGCCAATACCATTGCGCAAGATGTACCCGAAATTGACGCCGACGATTTATTTCGCCGCCTGATCGCTCGCGAGCGACTAGGGTCAACCGGCATAGGTCACGGCATTGCCATACCTCACTGTCGGGTAGAAAACTGCAGCGGCACCGTTGGTGCGCTTATCACACTCTCCGAACCTGTGGATTTTGATGCAATAGATTCGCAACCCGTGGATATTTTGTTTGCCATGCTCGTGCCTGAAAATGCGCACGATGAACACCTACAAAATCTGGCTGCACTTGCCGGTGCGCTAAATAACGCCGATTATCGCCAACGCCTGCGCAGCGCCAAAAGCGATGACGAACTCTATCAAGCGGCCATTGCCTAGCACCGCCACAACGAGTGAAATATCATGCATTTAGTGATCGTGAGTGGGTTATCTGGTTCCGGTAAAAGTACCGCACTCCATGTATTGGAAGATGTGGGCTTTAACTGCATTGATAATCTACCCGTCAGCCTGCTCCCTGCCCTCGTTGCCCAAATACATATCCACAAAGATCACAACCAACGCTTTGCGATTGGCATAGATGTGCGCAACGCGTGGCAAGATTTAAACATGTTTCCGCAAATGCTCGATACGCTCAAGGAAGCACACCTGCCGTTTCGCACCCTGTTTTTGGATGCACAGACATCTGTATTGATTCAACGCTTCAGCGAAACCCGCCGCAAGCATCCACTCAGCGATAAACACACCAGCCTTGAAGAATCCATTGCCGCCGAGCAGCAGCTGCTGGAGCCTATTCGCGACAGTGCCGATCAGATCATCGATACCAGCCACCTAAACCTGCACGAACTCCGGGATTTAGTCAAAGAACGCATTGTGGGTCGCAGCGAATCCACCATGGCGATTTTGTTTGAATCTTTTGGATTCAAACACGGCGTACCGGTTAATGCCGACTTGGTATTTGATGCGCGCTGCTTACCCAATCCCCATTGGAAACCGCATCTGCGCCCACAAACCGGTAAGGACAAGGACGTAATTGAATTTCTCGAAGAGCAAATTACCGTCAAAGAAATGTACGAGGATATTAAACACTACCTCGACCGCTGGCTCCCTCGCTATCAAGCCAATAATCGCAGCTACATCACCATCGCCATTGGCTGCACAGGGGGACAACACCGTTCAGTGTATTTAGGTGAGCAATTGCAAAAACACTTTGATAAACGCTTCCATGATGTGCAAGTTCGCCATCGCGACATTAACAAACATAAAAAACACTAAGCGCTATGCCAATGGAAACACTCAACATCATTAACAAACGTGGACTGCACGCTCGCGCGGCAGCCAAGTTAGCCACACTTGCCAACCAATATGCAGCCAAAATACAGGTGCGGGTGGGTGAAGGGCATTGGGCGGATGCCAAAAGCGTCATGTCATTGATGCTGCTAGCCGCTACACAAGGTACAGCATTAGATATTTTAGTAGAGGGCGATGACGCGGAACATGCGTTAACGGCAGTACGTGCACTGATTGCAGATCGTTTTGAAGAAGGCGAATAGGCTGAACATCCCCACTATTCGCTAAACTGCAATAAAACATCAAAAAGATTGTTATTTAAGCGCGATTTGCCTACCCTGTGCGACCTTTTTCGCAGCTACCTTTTATGGCCCAGCCATAATCAACAATCCATAAACGTTGAAACTTGCATTCACAACACCAAACCAACCGGCAAAACTATGGTTTACAAATACGACGATATTAATCCCGACGACTACATCAAAAGCAAATCGCAAGTAAAACGCGAAATGCACGCCCTGCAAGACGTGGGTGAAAAGTTAGTGGATATGAACGAAAAACAACTGGCCACGATTCCGCTGGATGAAACCATGCTGGATGCGATTTACATCGCCCGCAAATTACCGCACAAAGAAGCGCGCCGCCGCCAAATTCAATACATCGGCCGCTTAATGCGCGAAGGCAATGGCGATGAAATTTGTGCAGCCGTTGATAAATTGCAAAACCGTAGCGATCAATATATTCATCGCCAACATCAAGTAGAACGCTATCGCGATTTATTAATCCAAGGCGACAAACAAATATTTCAAACCCTAGTCACCTCATGCCCCGGTATAGATGTGCAACATTTGCGGCAATTAATTCGCAGCGCCCAAAAAGATATCGAAGAAAACAAACCGCCCGCAAACGCCCGCAAACTCTTTGCGTTTATTCGCGAACAATTGGAAGCGCAGGATCAGTAAAGATTCCCCTATAAAAATCAAGGTTTTCCTCACAAGCCAGCATCTATCACATGCTGGCTTTTTTGTTTTTCAAAATTGCGATTGCTTCTATTGCTAATAGCAATTTTTCCATTTTTTTGATTTACTAGGCACCGCTTAATGAACATGCTCAAGCACTGCTTGCTTGACTACGCTGAATATCACCCTTAATTTTCACTCTCCTAGCAACATGGAAGTCACCATGATACGTATACTCTCCTGCTCTCTGGTTTTGTTTTTATCGGTCATCAAATTTGCATTTGCTGGCTTTAGTTCGCCGACCAATACAACGGTTACCAACGGTACCTATACGGTAACGATTAATGAGCCGCTAGCTGGTGGCAATTACCTATGCTACCAGTCCAATACATTTAAGCTGACAGAGGAAAAACTAAATTCAGGAATTGGACCACAACCCGTCCAATTAGTTGGCACCCCCACTTGGGCAGCCACTAGCGTCACCTTCACGAATAAAACGCCCGGCATCTATGTTTATCGATACGAGGCATTGGCCGGTGGCGCTTCCGGTTGTTGGTATTGGACGCCTCCCGATTCAGAAATCAGGATTACTGTAGGAACGGACGTTACTCCTATCGCTGAACCTGCAGAAACAGCCACCGCCGTAGGCTCAACCCCCTACACAGCGGATGTCACAAGCAGTGGTGAAGCGGCCATTTCAATCCCTATACAAACTCCTGCTGGTCAACATGGCCTTCAAGCCCGCTTAAGTTTGAACTACAACAGTTCTGGCACCACTAAAAAATCGATTTTCCAGAGCGCATCAGGATTGCTAGGTTACGGCTGGAGTTTAAGTGGCATATCTACAGTTAGCCGTTGCACCATGGGCAAGGCAGACGTATCAATGCCCATAGACCCCGCTAGCACTCAAATACCAAAGCCAACACAAATGATGCGCCCTAAGCTCCAGTACAACAATACAGATAATTTGTGTTTGGACGGAGAGCAATTGGTATTAGTTTCAGGGACACATTTTGTGCCTGGCGCCCAATACCGCACTTACACAGAATCATTCAAGCTCATTACTTACAAACAAGGCACATTAAGCAACGGCTCAACCTATGACTGGTTTGAGGTCAAGCACCCGGATGGGCGTATTGCCAATTATGGAACAGCCACCAATTCAAGAGCGCAAAAATACCCTGTTGGCATGAGCACTCTCACGCCTGCCTTCATTTGGTCGATTTCAAGTGAGTCTCACCCATTAGGATCTAGCATCAATTACGATTATTATCCCGTTAACACAGCATCCAGTTATCAGGCGAATAAACAGCGCATTTTTCCTAAATCCATTTCTTATGCTGGAAACAGCATTTCGTTTGAATATATTGATGTCACCAGCCCTGTTCAGTTGAATGCGAGCGGCAGCTACTCATTGATAACCGATGATGTCATCTACGGCGCCACGGATCGCTTTAGGTTCAACAATGACGGCAGCAACCAGTTGGTTCGCATTTATGCGAATGGAAAACGCTACGCTATTTTGTCCAGTGGACAAACAGCTCAACAAATTAAAAATTTTGGTTACAAACCCAGCGGGATTCAAGAGTGTGGCTACATTAATGGCGATTCGTCTCAGTTAAGTTGTTTACCCCCCTTAACATTCGGCTGGAAAGATCGCACATCGACATTCCCATCGCTACCGCAGATGTCGGGCCAAACTTATGAATTGCAGCATCTTAGTACCCTTACAGATAGTTTGGGTGCAATCACAACATTTGAGTTTTCGACGGTTAAAGATCCAGTCTCTTCAGATACTGTCAATAAATTTTCTGAAAATCCATTTACGAACCCAACCACCACCACATGCCGAAACACACCAGATTCAATTGGCCGGCCAGGTAACCAGTCGATAGTCGGTGAAAGTACTGTCGTCCAACGAATCAAAAAAAGTACAGGTATACAATCGGGCAATTACACATCTAACTATTATCAGTATAGATCGGGGAATTTTGTCTCAGTTTATGGCCGGGGAAACGTAGGATTTCCTGCGGTTAGAGTCCAGAACGAGCAGACGGGTATAGTCACCTATACGCAATATGAAATGACCAAGTGCGGCTTGGGTGTTGTAAATCTAAATGGTGAAACTGGGGCTACCCATCAATATACCGGCATATTTGGTCAAGCAGGCACCCTACCTCTTTCCAAAATTGAAAGCCGTTATAGTGTAAAAACAATCACCCACGCTAATGGCCAGAAAACCTACTTGCCGACCACGGATCAAATCTCCACGCTTTCTTATGAAGGTGGTGTATTCGCAGGTGCCTCTATTAAAACGAACAGTTACATTTTTGATGGCACACTACTCAGCCAGCTAGTGACCACCACCAAAACGGGGGATGAGCTGAATGCAGTGTCATTTACTCCTGAGTATTGGGCGCACAACCCGCCGTATATATTGAATACCACACGCGTTAAAAGTGAGGATACAACCACCACTACCTTTAAAAATACAGTGACAGGATCGAGCTGGCTGGTAGGTTTTGTGACCCAAAAAATGCGCAGTGTGTACAACGCCGCGCAAGGTTTGCACACCGATGTTAAACAACAAAAAGATATATTTACTGAAAAGCCGGGAACCACAGCAGTGGCAACCGCTGTGCTTTTTAAAGACGACTCCGCAAATGAAGTAAGCAAAAATATTGTTTATGAAGCTAAAAGTTCATCTTATGTTGTGACCACGACCACCAGCGCCACTGGCAATGGCGTAGCGCCGCGTACAGAACAGCAAGAATTTCTCAACGATAAGGTAACAATAAGAACCCTTAACCCCTTGGGACATGAGTTTAAGGTTTTAAAAACTCATCCGAAATTCAGGTTGCCACTGGAAACCTACGATGAAAATGGCCTTTACACGTTCTACAGTTACGATGCCCTTGGTCGTTTGGATTCAACAACCGATCATAATAATGTGACAACGACCCTTACTCACAAATCAGGCGGCGTCCCTGTAACGGGTAAGCTGGGCACGGTCTATTCCGTGTATTACAAAGAATATCTATCGCAAGTTACGCCCACCAAACGCGAATACTACGATTCACTCAACCGCATTATTCGCACGGAAACCCAAGGTTTTACGGCGGGCGAATGGTACAGAACCGATGTGCAATACGACGAGCTTGGGCGTGTGTACAAAACCAGTGTTCCCTACAAATCAGGCGCTAGTATTTATTGGAACACCAATGAATATGACAACCTTAACCGTGTAGTCCGCGTCACCAGAGCCGATGGTGGCATAGAAGAAACTCAATATACGACGGAGCTTGTCGGCGGCTATCCCCAGTTGCTGGTTATTAATACTGAAACCATTAAAAAGCCTGATGGTAGCGTGGCGGATACCCTGGTTAAACGCAGCTATTTTGATAGCGATGCACAGCTGGTAAAAACCATCGATGCCTATGGCTCAAGTAAACAAGTCACCACAACCTACGAGTACGATGCGTTAGGCAATGCGATTAAAACAACGGTTAATGGTGGTACGGATGGCACGACTATCAGCACAGCGGTCTTTGATAACGCCGGTAATCGCATAAGTTTGACTGATCCCAATGCGGGCACAGTCACCTCGAAATACACCGCCTTGGGTCAAGTGCGCGAAGTGACTGATGCGAAGGGAACCATCACCACCTACAACTACGACTTACTCGGCCGTATAACCAGCCGTAGCAGTGGTGTGGATGGTACCGATAACTGGTATTACGACCCTGTAGGCGCCAAAGGGTTGTTGTGGTACACCACCAATAACAACGGATTTACCCAAACCTATATTTATCAAGACCCTATTCGCACCGCGCGTGTCAGTGAAATAAAAACAGAAATTACCGGCAGTGGTTTTACCCCGCAAATTATTAGCGAAAAATTTGTTTACGATTTTTATGGCCGATTAAAACGCACCACCTCGCCCGCCGGTTTTGCGATCACGAACAATTACAATGCGCAACAGTATTACAGCGGCATGAAAACGGATTGGTATCCAGTCGATGATATTTATTCGATGG